>Ga0182743_1000009_pt1 | contig 458502 bp, 383 predicted proteins | sample eDN3rd30CKraftOP_FD_128522 | JGI IMG/M metagenome (GOLD analysis project Ga0182743, IMG submission 128522) | Enriched Organic Plus compost microbial communities from Emeryville, California, USA - eDNA 3rd pass 30_C Kraft OP (version 2) (version 2) ... | reverse complement strand
CGGCCACATCATGGCGATGCCGGGCAGCCGGATGTACGTCGAAGGCGTCGAGCTCCATCGCATGGGGCAGCACATGACGCTCGCTCGCTATCCGATTCACTGGCATCTGGTCGGTGAAGCCGGTGAGGGGCAGTACATCAAGAACGCAGCCATCCATGACACCTTCAACCGCTGCGTGACCATCCACGGCACACACAAGCTGCGTGTCGAGAACAACGTGACCTACAACACCGTGGGCCACTGCTTTTTCCTCGAAGACGGCATCGAGACGGGAAACGAGCTCGTCAGGAACCTGGCGATCCAGACCAAGTGTCATCCGACGATGGAATGCGTGCCGACCAACCTCGCTGCCAACGGCGAGATCGACGCCGAAAACCGTGCCGCTCTCAGGCAGATCAGCTTTTCCGGCGAGCATACCTTGCTGCCGTCGGATAACACCGTCGCGTCTTACTGGATCACCAACCCGGACAACTCCTTCATCGACAACGTGGCCGCGGGTTCCGACCAGACCGGATTCTGGTTCTCCATACCGGAGCACCCGAACGGCGCGTTCCTGGGCACGGAAATCAGCCAGAACACCTGGCCGCGCAGAACGCCGTTACGCGCATTCAGGGGCAACGTGGCCCATTCGAACTTCGACGGGTTCATGATCGATCGGCACATCTACGAAGACAACACCTTCGGTCTCGCCACCATCCCGTGGCTGCCGTTGGCAGATCCGACCGATCTAGAGAGCGAAGTGATGGAGACGCACTTCGAGAACCTGACCGCGTACAAGAACCGCAATGGTGGTCTCTGGGGCCGGGGTGATCTCTACGTCTACAGCAACCTGAAGCTCGCCGACAATGCGATTGGCATGACGCAGGCTGCCGGAGACATCGGCAGCCTGCCGTTTAGCTCACGGCTGGTTGATTCGCTGGTCGTCGGCGAGACCGACAATATCGGCAATCCGAGGACGCCGGAGGAAATCGCTTATGGCCGCAGCCTGCCAAAGCCTTCCATTCCGGATTTCCCGATCCGCGGCTACGAATACTACGACTACCGCGATGACGTGGTGAACACGACGTTCGTGAATTTCCAGGACAACGAGCTGCGAAAGACCGGTGCGCTGTCCTTCCTGCTGTACACGAGCGCGGGGCTCAGTACCGGAAGCACGATCCAGGGCGCGAAATTCGTCGACGCAAAGCCGGTCTATTTCCCGAAATATGATCCCAGGTTCGATAATGATAATCGCGGCGGCAATGCATATCGGACCCTGTCGATCCACGACGTGGACGGATCGGTGACCGGCATTCCCGATTCCCACATCATGCTCCACGACGGCGAGAATGACAGCGTCGTCACCGACGACACCTGTGAAATCCATCCTACGTGGAACGCCTCTGTGTGCACGGGTGATATCGGGCGCCTGAATCTCTCGGATAGCAGGGGAGAATTTTCACGCGCAGTCGATCTCGAGTCGCGGACCGCTCGATTCGCGTTGCTCGCTTCGATCGGTCCGAATGCTCCAGACACTCCCCTCGTTCAGGCCCAACGTGCCGCTCTGTTTTCTCGTCGTGCTCCGCAGGCGCCTATCACGCTTGTTCGCAATGGCAAGGAATTCAAGGCTCCTGGCGACCAGAGCACCGTGAAGGCCGGCACCGAGATCGAGGTCAAGACCGAACGGCAAGAAGTCACTCTCAGTCTGGCCGAGATGGATGAGGGCTCGTGGGTGATGTTCAAACTTCCGGGCTTCACCAAGGCAGCCTCCGGAGCGGAACAGCGCAGCATGGATGCATTGCGCGAGGCGAAGGAAACTTCCTATTTCAAGGACGGAGATACCATGTGGGTCAAGCTCGTGGCCGATGCTCCGGTCATGGAGGTCATTCGTCCAACGGATCTGCAGGCCAGCATAACGGTCAGCCGATGAGGAGTGGCTGACTACTCCTGCTGATAAGCAGAGGACAAGCAGCACAAGGACCAACCAGCATCATCAAACTAAAAAAGCCCCCGGCTTGCGCAGGGGGCTTTTTTGTGGCCGCGAAAAGTCTTATCGGCGTACCGTAATGTTGGTTTGAGCATCCAACGGGCCAAACTGATCGATGCCAATGCCGTTAGGCGCGGTCGGGATTACCAGTTTCACCCAGACGGCATCCGGACCCTTGAAATACGAAGTCTCGGTCGCCTTGCGCAGGGCGTCGAGGCTGTCCTGCTGCTTCCCGGGGGTCGCGTCCGTGAAACCCGGCAGCTCGAACACGACCCATGAGTCTTTGGCCATTTCGCTCAAGCTGATCGCAACCTCCGGTCTTTCGGTTTTCAGACGGATCTCGGTACCGGCCCGCACAGTGCTCCCATTACCCGTGATCGTGAAGTCCTTGCCATTGCGGCTCAGCACAATGGGCGGTTGAGGAGCAGCTGCCCGTGCAGGTCCGGCCGCCTGCGCAGGTCTCGCCGCCTGCGCCGACCCAGCCGCCCGCAAAGGAACATCTCTCAGCGCAAGACCAGCACCCCTCGTGGGTCCGGGCCTCCTGACGCTGAACTGAATGCGCCCGATATCACCCGTGCAAACCGCGGCGTTCCAGGTGGGATGAATCGCGCAGGTGTCGTCCGTGGCGACGCTGTCGTTCTCGCCGTCGTGGATCAGAACATAGGAGTCGGGGACGCCGGTCGTCGAGCCGTCCAGATCGTGAATCGCCGCGGTCCGGTAGGCCAAAGCATTCCGGTTGTCACTATCGAACCTGGGGTCGATTGGCGGAAAGTATACGGGCTTCGCATCGATGTATTTCGCACCCTTGATGGTGTTTTCGGTGGTAACCCCGGCGCCCGTGAACAACAGCCATGTAAGCGCTCCTGATTGGCGCTGTTCGTTGTCCTGGAAATTCACGAACGTCGTGTTCACCACGTCATGACGGTAGTCGTAATACTCATAGCCGTGGATCGGGTAATCCGGAAGCAAAGGTTTCGGCAGGCTGCGGCCGTAGGCGATTTCCTCCGGCGTTGCAGGGTTGCCGATGTTCTCGGTTTCGCCGACGAACAGCGAATCGATCACCAGGGACGTAAACAAGTCGTCGCCAAAGGAGCCGCTTGAATGCGTGAAACCAATGGCGTTGTCTGCTGACTTCAAATTCTTGAAGACATGCAGCTCGCCGCGGCCCCAGACGCCGCCATTGCGGTTCTTGTACGCGGTCAGATTCTCGAACAACGTCTCCACGCCCTTGCTGTTCGGGTCAGCAGGGTTCTCCTTGGGCATGTATGAGGGGCCGGCCAACCCGAAGACGTTCTCCGCGTTAATGTTGCGGTCGAACATGAACCCGTCGAAGCTGGAGTGGGCCGTATTGTTCCTGAATTCGCGGAACCTCGTGCGGCGCGGCCAGATGTCATTAGCGATGTCCGTGCCCAGGAACGCCCCGATCGGGTGCTCCGGCAACGACAACCAGAAACCATTCGCATCGGAACCGGCGGCCACGTTGTCGATGAAGGTGTTGTCCGGATTAGTGATCCAGTAAGCCGCGACCGTGTTGTCCGAAGGCAGCAGCGTGTCCTCGCCGGACATGCTGGCTTGCCTGATGGCCGCGCGATCCTCGTTCGTAAGCTCTCCGTTTGGGGCGAGATTGGTCGGGACGCACGCCTTCGTGGGATGGCACTTGACCTGGATGGCAAGGTTGCGCACGAACTCGTTGCGCTGCTCGATGCCGTCTTCGAGGAAGAAGCAGTGTCCGACGGTGTTGTAGGTCACGTTGTTCTCGATGCGCAGGTCATTCGTGCCGTGCACAGTCACGCATCGATTGAAGGTGTCGTGGATGGCCGAGTTCTTGATGTACTGGCCCTTCGCATCGCCCACCAGGTGCCAGTGAATAGGATAGCGCGCGAGCACCATGTGCTGGCCCATGCGCGTCAGCTCGACGCCCGAGACGTACATCTTGCTCGACGGCATGGCCATGATGTGGCCCCCGAAGTAGGACTCGGCGGCGTCTTCGGACGCCTGGATCTTGATATTGCGCGTCAGCAGGCCCACCTCGCCGCGCTCATCCACGTCGAAGGTAATCTTGCCGAAGTGCATGTACTCCAGCGGCCGGTCGAGCGTGATAGTGTTGCCATTGATGGCCGCGATCGTGCGCTTCTCGGCCTGGCGTGGGTCGAAGTCCGTCGAGGCGAGGATGATCTCGTCACCGACTCGCCAGCCCGAGGCGTCTAAAACCTGAATTTGCGTGGCGCCTTTCTCGGCCGTGGCCGAGAGTTTCGTCCACGTGTTCGTCCGGTCGCCGTGCAGGTTCAGCGTGCCGCCCGAAATCATGATGCCGCGGTCGCCCATGCCGGCCATCACGTCCTCGCCCTTCACGTTGTCGGTGAACGTGATAGTGGCCTTGCGCGTATGGGGCTCCGCTTCGGTGCCGATAGTCAGCTCACCGTGCAGCATGATCCACTCGGTGGTCAGCTCGAGGTCCGCATCGTTCGAGAATGTGAGCTTGCCGTCGATCGACAGACCACCCAGCGGCGGCGGACTGACGTCGAGGATCACGTCCCGATCCCTGGCGATGACGACCTTGTCACCGGCCGCCGGGACCTTGCCGTTTGGCCAGGTGGCAGGGTCGGACCACTTCGTGGCCGGCGCTGCGGCATCCTGCGCCTGCGCGGCAGCGAATACGCCGCCCAGCAGAATCGCTGGAACCAGTGAGTAGAGAAGGATCGAGCGATTCTTCCTGGTCATGGCGTGGCTCCCCCAAGTAGTCGTAAGCGAAACTGAGAACATGCCGCCGAGGATAGCGCGATGAGGGGCGGTGAGCGAAGGAGGGGTGGTAGCTTGGCGCGCCATCCGGATGGCGAAGCCAGCGAGTCCGTCGATAGCGTTAGCTTATGCGTCGCCCGCGAAAACCGGCACCGGGGGACGATCTATCCAGACCACTTGCTCGCCGGGCTCGAGGACGTTCGCAAGGGGGGCGTTTAATTGTCAGTCAAAGGCGAGCCGCTAGCACGAGCGGAAACGTGCTCCATCTCATCACTTCGAATCCCACCTACTGGACGATATGCTCCGCCAACTGCTCCTCGAATCGCCGGTATAGCCCGTAGTTGTGGACGACCGCCTCGTCGCCGTCCTTCAGCAACCACGCTGCGCGCAGCGTTTCTCTCACCCACTGATGCTCGGCCCAGTTGCCGCCCGTCGATTTGACGATCTCGATCTCCGCCGTGTTGAGTCCGGCGACTTCCGTAATGCCCGTTATCACGGTCGACAGATCGCCCAGCGAGACGCGCTGATTGGAGTCCGCCTGCTCGGCGATCTGCCGTATTCGTTCTTGCCGCTCGGCCGAAGCTTCCTTCGCCCGCTCCATCACGCGTATGAAATCTTGTACCTGCTGCTCCGTGAGCTTGCCATCGGACGGCGGAGCGTAACGATCCGCTTCCGCTGCGCTGATCAGATCCGCCTGCCTCGTGATGCCGCCGAAAAGGCCTCCACTCGCTGCGCTGGTGCTCGTGCCGTCGGCGTTCAACACCCTGTTGGCGCCCTGCTCACCGAGCGCGCCGATGCCGACAATCATCCCCACGACCCACGACGCAACGATGCTGGTGAGGAGAGAGGCGACATAGTGGGCAGTCCGCTTTTCACTCGGCACCTCGAAATAAATAGGGCTGATCCGCCAGAGCAGAATTAGGCTGTAGATCGCCAGCACGACACCGAGCAGCCAACCGATCCAGGGCAGGCCCGAAAGCGCTCTTCCGACGTATCCGGGAATGAACGCGAGCGTGGTCGCGGCCAGACCGATCGCGAAGCCGCCTCGGCCTCCGAGCCATGACGCGAAAGCGCCGAACACGAACGCGACGAGCGCCGCGGCGATCGCGCCCCAGATGATGCTGAGCAAGAGCTCCGTGAACGTCGGGGCCCCTAACACCGATGCCCCCGCGCCGAGAACGCCCAGCAGATAGGCAACGACGGCCGACGCGACGATCAGCGGCCCCGTCAGGAGCGCCGCCGTCTTCTTCCAGTCTCCGGCCTCGGGCAGGTATGCGCGCCATGTCGCCTCGGCGTCGAGTAAACCGCCTTTGACGAGCTGAACCGTGCGTGGGAGATCGAGCATGGGCGCCCCTCCGTGAGAGCTACGCTCACTTCTGGTGTATGAGCTAAATTGAAGAAGGCGGCGCATTCCTGCTGAAATTGGGTTTACCACAACTCGAAATCAGCAAAAGGGAGATGCGCCACCCATGGGGCAAGATACGATTGTTTCCTTCAGCGATCCAGCCTTTCGAGACGAGCTCAGCGACCTGGTCCGCCAAGGCGCGCAGCGGATCATTTGCCAGGCGGTGGGGGCGGAGTTGAAGGCGTTTCTCGAGGCGCACGAGCGCGATCGGGACGAGCGCGGCCGCCGTGCCGTCGTGCGCAATGGCTACCAGCCCGAGCGTGAAGTGCTGACCGGGATCGGCGCGGTGAAGGTGCAGGTGCCGAAGACACGGGACCGCGCGGGTGAAGGCCGCTGCTTCCGGTCCGAGTTGCTGCCGCCGTACTTGAAGAAGGCGAAGCGACTGGAGTCGGTGCTGCCGTGGCTGTACCTGAAGGGGGTGTCGACGAACGATTTCGACGAGGCGCTGCGGGCGCTGTTCGGCGAGTCGGTGAAGGGGCTGTCGCCGCCGACGATCGCGAGGCTGAAGCGCGGTTGGGAGACGGAGTACGCCGAGTGGCGGCAGCGGGACTGGCGCGGGCACGAGTTCGTGTACATCTGGGCTGACGGGATCTACGTCAACGTGCGCAGCGATCAGCGCCGCTGCGTACTTGTGGTCGTGGGCTGCGATGTGCGAGGAAACAAGCACTTTCTGGCGATCGAAGAAGGCTTCCGCGAGTCGACCGAAAGCTGGCGGGCACTGCTGCTGAGCCTGCGCGACCGCGGCATCGAGGCACCGCAGCTGGCGATCGGTGACGGCGCCTTGGGCTTCTGGGCGGCGCTGGCGGAAGTGTATCCGACGACGCGCGAGCAGCGCTGCTGGGTCCACAAGACCGTGAACGTGCTCGACAAGCTTCCGAAGACGCTGCACGGTCCGGCGAAATCGGCGCTGCACGAGATCTGGCAGGCGGAGGCTCGCGCGAACGCGGAGAAGGCGTTCGACCGGTTCATCGCCACGTACGACGACAAATATCCGAAGGCGGTCGAGTGCCTGCGGAAAGATCGCGATGAGCTCCTCGCCTTCTACGACTTTCCCGCCGTGCACTGGCAGCACATACGGACGACGAATCCTATCGAGTCGACCTTCGCAACGATACGACTGCGGACGAGGAAGACAAGGAACTGCGTGAGCGCCAGGAGCGGGCTCGCACTGATGCATCAGCTCGCGACGAGCGCGCAGAAACGGTGGCGACGGCTACGCGGCTTTGAACAGCTCGCCGACGTCATCGCTGGAGTGAAGTTCATCGACGGTGTCGATGAGCGGACGATCAGCAGGAAGAAAGCCGCCTGAAATCATGAGGCGCGTACACCAGACTTGACAGTAACTCCCCTCCGTGCTGATCGTCTTGATATTAGGGGTGAATGCCAAGCGAGAATGTACCGCGCACGACATCAATGCGGAAGGGCTCGAGCACGCGCACGGCGGTAAGGAAGCCGATCAGCAACAACAGCCTGACCGCTCGGCGTGAGTCTGCATCCTGAACTCGAAGCGATGAGGTTCGATGTGACGTGCTCACTGTGCGAGGAGTAGACACACTGCGCGTGAGGGCCTCGCCTCTACCATGTCGGGAACCAAAGCCAGCACGCCGTCCGGCGTGGCACTCGCTTTCGACAGACACAACACTATCCCGTATTCGTTCGAAGCAAGCTCGTTGGAGTCGTTCCACGCCTGTTCGTGAAGCCAGCAGCAATAGTCGACGCCGTATTCGTGACGAAGGCCAAATTGATGAGCTTCATCAACTCCGTCAACCGATCAGCCAGGAGACCAGCGTGCCGGGATGATCCGCCGCACGGCGGTGTAGTCCCGCGACGACTTCCTCGCCTGCGTCACCGCCCGAAGCGGAAATTAGCGACGTCGCAAGTGCCCTCGGCCAGCGGGCGCCGCCCTCCGACAGCGCCCTTGCAACTCGTCCCGGCTCCCCGGAATGGATGCGATGCGTCAGCGTTGACGACCCCCGGCAGTCATGCAGGCACTGGTGCAGCACGTTCATCCGCAGCTCCGCCGCACAGAGCCGCAGTGTGGCGAAATCGGCCCACGTGGTCATGCCGGCCAGCCTGGGACGGCCGCCGACACGACCCAGATGCGCGCGCCACAGATCGACGGCGCCGGACTGCACACTGAGGGACTCGATGCCCGGCGCTTCGAGCGCCTCGGCGAAGGCGTGCGAGTCGGCATAGCGCCGGTCGTGCACCACCGCGGTCAGTGCCGGCCGCCTGCCGCCCCGCGCCTTCGCCCACGGCGGCAGCATCGCAAGCGCCGCTACAGCCGCGCCGCTCAACAGCGTCTCGCGCCGGTTCATGGCGTCTCCTTCGGACTCGACAGATAGTCGGCGATCAGCTCGAGCTCGGCATCGGGCAACTCGGCGCGCGAGAAGCGCGGCATGCTGACGATGCCGTAGCGGACCGCCTGCCGGACCAGCTCGGCCGGAAGGTCGGTGCGCGACTCGAGCAGCGCCTGCTCCTCTCCGAGGCGCCGACTCAGCATGAAGGTGCCGGTGCCGCCTTGCAGGTGGCACATGCCGCAGTGGCGGCGGAACAGCTGCTGTCCGGTCTCGTTGGTCTCGGCCTGCGCCATCGCGGGGATGCCGGCCAGCGCGGCCGCGGCTAGCATGGAAAGCACTCGCGCGCGCTTCACACCACCCCCCTCCGGTCGCGGTAGGCATTCGGCCAGATGCCGTTGCGGCCCGGCGCGACGATGCCGTTCGGATCGAGTGCGTCCTTGACGCGCTCGTTCAGCCGGCGCAGCGAGTGGTCGTTGAAGTCGAAGGTCGCGGCCACGTCGTCCATGTAGCTCAGGTGCGTGCGGTACTCGGCATAACCTTGCTCCGCCGCATCGGCCACCAGCGAATCGAACAGCCGGTGCGCGCGCCCCGTCAGGTCGCGATCGTCGCGGTCGTACAGGATCAGGTTGATATTCATCACGTGGCGGCCGCAGAGGTAGAACGTGCCCGAATAGTCGATGCCGTTCTCGGTGTAGCGCTGGCGCGTGCGCAGGTACTGCTCGTACACCAGCCGGCCGTCCGGCGGCAGCACCGGCGAGAAGCCCATGTGGCCGCCGCGTCCGCCATACCAATTGACGATCTGCAGAGGGAACACCGACGGCGCCGGACCGGCGTACTGCTGCGAATCGCCCTGGCGCCAGCGGCTGATCGTGAACTCCTGCTGTGTGTGCTCTGCAAAGACCCTCTGGATGGTACGTGCGTGGATCTCGTTGACCTCGGGGTCGCCATACAGGCGCACGGAGAAGTTCCAGAAGCCCGAGTCGCGCTTCTGCATGATGTCGGCGACGACGCTGTCCGGGATGGCGCCCTCGCCCTGGTACCACTCGTTGCGCTGCGAAGTCGTCGTGGCGGAGGCGAGATACGAGGTGGCGCTGACGTTGTGAGGGATTACGCCGCGGATGCGCAGCGGCGTGACCACGTCCACCAGCCACGAGAGATCCTCGGCCTTCGGCAGCTTCATGCTCATCGTCAGTGTGGCTTCGGGCGCCGGCATCAGCCACAGGCCCATCTTGGTCACGATGCCGAAGTTGGACTGCACGAACATCTGGTCCCACGACGGCCCGTAGCCGTGCTTGAATAGCGGCCACGTGCTGTTGTTCGACATCGCGCCCATGCCGGTGCGCACCAGCTCGCCGGTCGGCAGCACCACTTCCATGCCGCAGATGTGGCCGGCATGGTCGCCGTACGGCGTGGCGCTGAAGCCGCGCTCCAGCGCATTGCCCACCACGCTGCCCCAGCCGTTGCCGGGGATCGACAGCCACAGCGGCAGGTTGCGGCTGCTGATGTACTCGTGCAGGTCGAAGAAGCCCACACCGGGCTCGACGATGCAGTAGCCGAGGCGCTCGTCGACCTCGATGATGCGCTTCATGCGCGAGAGGTCCAGCACCACGCAGCCCGGCATGCGTGGCGCGGCGCCGCCATAGCCGAAGTTCTTGCCGCGCGAGATGGGCCACAGCGGTACCTTGTGCTCGTTGGCCAGCCGCACGATGGCCTGCACCTCCTCGGCGGTCGCCGGTGCCACCGCGGCTGAGGCCGCATGACTCTCCTCGTTGCCCGGTGCGTACAGGTCGAGGTAGGCCTCGCGATCCTGATCGGTGTCCAGCACCCATTCGCTGCCGACGACCGAGGCGAAGGCATTCAGCGCGCTTCTGAACTGGCTCTCGGAAAGCCCGGGTGGAAGTATCAGTCTCATGTTCCTCGCTCGTTGCCGTCGGCGTACATGATGGCGTTGTCCCGCGCGGCCGTTGTAAATGGCAAGAGCCGCGAGTTTAAGCGCTGGACGCGCCGCTGAGCAGCCGGAAAACGCCGTCCGGAGGCAGCGTCTCCGAAATGATGACCGTGAGGGATGCCGCATGAGTTGGCGTGGCGCCGATGCGCCCTTCCACGCGCCTTCGTATTGACAGCCGTTGACGTTTTCGCGTTGACTAGGACCGAGGCGCGCCAGGCGCCCGCAGGTTCGCGCGAAGGGCTGAGCCCACTGGTCTCTCGGCACGCTTGCACGTCCAACCATCCGTGCTGCCTGATTGCGAACCGCAGGCGCGAGCATGGAGGTTGTCATGACATCCCAGCCCTTGCCCGAGCGCGCGAATCTCGAGCAGCTCAAGAAGCAAGCCAAGTCCCTGCTGCAAGCCACCCGCGCGAATGATCCCGCGGCGCTCGAACGTTTTCGGATTCTGCCGCCGTTCGCCGGCAAATCGATCGAGGAGCTCGCCGGGATCGGTCTCGCGTTGCACGATGCGCAAGCCGTGATCGCGCGCGAGCACGGCTTCAAGTCGTGGAACCGGCTGCGCGAGCACGTCGAGGAGCGCTCGCTGTCGTTCGCCGCTGCGGTTGACGAATTCGTGCGTTGTGCGACCGGAGGCGCGGCGGAGCGCGCGCTGCGCCTGCTCGCGTTGCACCCCGGGATCGCGCACGCGAGCCTCGAGACCGCGCTCGTGCTCGGCGACGCGGTCGCGGTTCGTGCACGGCTCGAGAAGGATCCGGGCGTCGTTGCTCGACCGATTGGCGTGCACGGCTGGGAGCCGCTGCTCTATGTCTGTCAAACCTGCCTGCATCACGATGCGCCCGAGCGCGCTGCCGGCCTCGTTGCGATCGCGCGCGAGCTCCTTGCGCGCGGTGCCAATCCCAACGCGCAGTACGATTGGAAATGGCACAACGAGCTGCCGCGTACCGCGCTCTGGGGAGCGCTCAGCGTCGTCCGGCACCTGCCGCTCGCCGAGGCGTTGCTCGAGGCCGGCGCGAATCCAACGGACGGCGTCTCGATGCATATCGCCGCAGGGATCGGCGATCTCGAGGTGCTCGATTTCCTGCACCGCTTCGGCGCGAACGTCGATGGGATTCCGGGCGGAGTCCCGCCGCTGCGTTTCATCCTGAGCTGGGGTGACGCGGCAAGCCGTCTGCCCGGTGTTCGCTGGCTGCTCGAGCACGGCGCGGATCCGAATCTGCCGTGGAGCGAGCGTGGCGACGCGCCGTTGCACGTCGCCGCGGAGCGCCTCGACCTCACGATCGTCGAGCTGCTCGTTCGGCACGGGGCCGACGTGAACCGGCGGAGAGCCGACGGCCGCACCGCGCACACGCTTGCGGAGCTCAACGGCAACACGGATATCGCAGGCTGGCTGCTCGCGCACGGCGCGCACGACGAGCTCTCACTGCTCGAGCGGTTCGTCGCGGCGTGCACGCGCGGCGATCGCGCCGCCGCCGAGCGCATGCTGCGCGATCATCCGACGCTGCCCGATGAGCTTCGCACCGAGCATCATCGCATCGTTCATGTGCCGGCCGAGCGCGGCGACGCGAACGTTCTCGACACGATGCTCGCCTGCGGATTCGATCCGAACGTGAAGGACCACGAAGGCGTCACTGCGCTGCATCGGGCTGCGATGGCCGGCCGCGCGGAATCCGTGCGCGTGCTGCTCGCGCACGGCGCGGACGTCAACGGGCACGACGACATGTTCGCTGCGACGCCGCTGCTCTGGGCCGCGCACGGGTGGTCCGAGCACGCGCCGCCGGGGGCCGATCATCCGGCCGTCGCACGCCTCTTGATCTCGGCGGGCTCGTCGCTCGAGTGGGTGCCGCCGGAGAAGGCACCGCATCCCGAAAGCACACAGGAGAGGCTCGTCGAGCTGTTGCGTGTGGCCGGCGCGTGAGCGCCGGCCGCGTCACCGAAATGAAGGCGCAGTCGGAGTCGTTGATGTAAACCGCGCGCTCGTCTGAAACTAGAGCTCGTCACTTGCCGAGCAGTCTGCCGTTCAAGCGCGCGCTTCCCGACAGTACCGGCTCCCCGGCCGACTTGCCGACCATGACCTCGTAGTCGCCGTCCGCAAGGCGCCACTGTCCGGCGCTCTCGTCATAACGTGCGAGCAGCCGCGGATCTCCCGTCAACGTTACGGTCTGGCTTTCGCCGGGCTCGAGCTCCACCTTTTCGAATGCGAGGAGCCGCATGCGCTCTCCGTCGGGTGCACGCATGAGATAGAGCTGCGGCACCTCCGCGCCGGCACGCGAGCCGGTACTGCGAACGGTCACTTGCGCCGTGACGTTGTCGCCGCCGTTGAGGCGCAACTCGCTGTAGTCGAACGTCGTGTAGCTCAACCCATAGCCGAACGGATACAGCGGCGTGCGGCCGGTCTTTGCATACCAGCGATAACCGATCTCGGCGCCCTCGTCGAAACGCAGCGTGACGGGCGTGCCCCATGCCGTCTCGAGGATCGGCATCGTGGGCCGCGGCGTGTCCGCGAGATCGGCTGGCCACGTGATCGGCGTGCGGCCCGACGGATTGACCTTGCCCGTCAGCACTTCGGCGATCGCTGTTGCGCCGGCCTGGCCGGGAAACCACGCTTGAACGATTCCGTTGACCTTGTCGTGCCACGGCATCGTCACCGGGTTGCCCGTCTCGAACACGACGATCGTGTTCGGATTTGCGGTGGCCACCGCGTCGATGACGGCGTCCTGCCCCCAAGGCAGCGACAGATCCGGCAGATCGAAGGCCTCGCCTTCCACGCGCACGGCAAACACGATCGCGATGTCGGAGCGACGCGCGAGCAGTGCGGATTCGGCCGGCGTGTACGCACCGTCGACTTCGATCTCTGCATTCGGCAGCAGCTTCGCGAGCTCGTCGACCGGGGCCGGCGGGGTCAAGAACAAGCTGCGTGCCGCACCGATGTTGCCGTGCGCGCCGCCGATGTGAATCACATCCGCAAAGCCGCCGACCGGCAGCACGGCGCCCGACCCTGTCCCGCTCGGAACGCCCTTGTGGGCCCACCCACCGATGACGGCGATTTTGAGCGGACGGTCCGTTGCAAGCGGCAGCACGGCTCCTTCGTTCTTCAAGAGGACGATGCCTTGCCGCGCCGCCTCGAGCGCGATCTCGTTGTGGGCCTGCATGTCGACGGCCGGGGCGGGCCCCCAGTCGTCGGCGCCGACGGCATAGAGCGAGCGCAGCATGCGGCGGACCATGTCCGAAAGACGCTCCTTCGGAAACTGGCCGTCGCGATATGCCTCGCGCAGCTTGTCCGTGAACGATTCCGCGCCCCATTGCATGACGTCTATCTGAACGCCCGACTCCTGATCGAGGCCTTTGAGCGCGTACTCCCAGCTCGGAGTGGCGCCCCAATCGGACATCACCCAGCCCTTGTATCCCCAGTCCTGCTTCAGCACCTGGTTCAGAAGCCAGTCGTGGCCGCAGAGATACTCGCCGTTCACCTTGTTGTAACCGCACATGATCGAGCCCGGCTGCGAGCGCTCGATCGCGATCTGGAAGCCGAGCAGCTCCGCTTCGCGCAGCGCGGTTCGGTCGACGATCGCGTCCTGCCAGTGGCGGTTGTGCTCGAAGTTGTTTGCGGCGAAGTGCTTCAACGTCGAGATCACGCCCTCGCTTTGAATGCCGTTCACGGCTTCGGCCGCCATCAACGCGGTGAGCCATGGGTCCTCGGCGTAGTACTCGTAGTTTCTGCCGTTCCGCACCTCGCTCGTGAGGTTCGCGCCGCCTGCCAGCACGACGTTGAAACCGCGGATGCGCGCCTCGCGGGCAATGGCGGCCCCGATGTTGCGGGCAATCTCGGGATTGAAGCTCGCGCCGACGAGGATTTCGGCCGGGAACGCCGTCGCGCCTTCGTCGTCGGGGCGGTAGCCCGGATTCGTGACGCCCATGCTGGCGTCGGTCTGCAGCTGCGCGGGCACGCCGAGTCTCGCGACGCCTTTGGCGTATCCGGCGCTCATCGGCACGTCCGGCGGTATCCGAGGATCGCGCTGCGGGTTGATAACCGTCGTTGCGCCCATGACGGTGTAAATCATGTCGAAGCGCTCGTCGTCGGTCATCTGCGCTTCGGTGGCGGCCGCTCGACGGTCCGGGTCGGCGGCATCCTGAGCGAGCGCGGTGTGTCCCAGGACACTCTGGAGAAAAGAAATGGCCACGACTTGCGCGAGTGTGCTTGAAGATTGTTGTGCCAACATGCGATCCCTCCTTCATTGAGGGGCACCATCAAGTGACGCGGCAGTGAGAACCTTGAGCGCCGCCGTGCGCGCGTTGCGGAGCCCGTCTTCATCTACTGGCTCACGGGTTGCACACACCCGCTGAGGCAGTTGGAGCGATAGCGTTGCACGGACTCGGGGAATGACGGGAGTTGATCCCTGAGTCGTGAGCTTCGATGCGCCGTCAACCTACCGCCCAACTCACGGATTGGGCGATATTCGAACGTGTCGCCGATCCACCTCATCAGCGACGCGGCCCGGCGACTAGTCTAGTCCCGATACTTGAGCAGCACTGTAGGACTAAGAGCCTATTACCGCGTCGTCGGTGCCCTTTCCATCGCGAAAGTACGATCGAAGTAGGACTTTCGGCGAACCCGACTTGCAGAGTGTTCCGCGGTGACGGGGACTCGGCGTGAGCGCGAATGTCGGCCCGGATTCGCGATTGCCAGCCGCCTTCGCTTGCCTACTCCGGAGTCAGTGACCCGCTCTGCCGATTCCTGACGCATTACCCGATACGGCACGTTATTTAAATTTTCCACCAGAAGTCTTAATATCGCTCGCCACTATCTAGATTTCGAGAACAGAGATCCCGCCGGAGTGAAGCGCGGCGAGACGGGTACTTACGTAGTGACGGTGGCAGGTGGGGAGACGGTTCGCGCGCTCGTGCCAAAGCCGCTGCCTCCGGAGCCGTCGCTCGCGTTCGATGCCGACCTGCAAAGAGCCTTTGAGGCCGCGGTGCTTGCGCTCGGTCGGCTCGACGGCGTCTCGACCCTGCTGCCGGACAAGTCGCTCTCCATCCCTTCCTCGATGGCAACGGCTGCGTCGGCCGGCTCCTGATCACGCTCCTGCTCTGCCACGACGGCGTGCTGCGCGACCCGCTGCTCTATCTCAGCCTCTATTTCAAGGAGCATCGCGCGGAGTACTACGCGCTGCTCGATCTCGTCCGCCGGGAAGGCGACTGGGAGGCCTGGCTCGCTTTCTTCCTGGAGGGCGTGCGTGTGACGGCACAGGGGGCAGTCGAGACGGCGCAGCGGCTCACTGCCATGTTCGGTGACGACAGGCGCCAGATCGAGAGCCAGGGACGCCGCGCCGGCTCGGCAATCCGCGTCCACGATGCCCTCAAGGCGCGGCCGATCCTCTCCCTTCCCGACATCAGCCGCACCACCGGTCTCTCCTTCCCGGCCGCGTCCTCTGCGATGAGTCTCCTCACCGAGTTGGGTATCGCCCGGGAACTCACCGGTAAGCGCCGGGACCGCCTCTTCGTGTACGACGGGTACCTGGCCCTGCTAAACGAAGGAACCGAAAGGCCATGAAGATCGACATCTCCGAGCGCGCTTTCGAGGAGGCGAGACACGACGAGCCGAGATCACTCAACCTCCACCTAAACGCCAAACACCGGCCCAACGAGTAAGTACACCGCCGCGACGATCACGACGATCCCAATCACGTTCAGCCAAAACCCTGCCCGCACCATCTGCGGAATCGTGATATGACCGCTCGCGAACACGATCGCATTCGGCGGTGTCGCAACCGGCAGCATGAACGCGCAGCTCGCGGCGAGCACGGCGGGAATCGCGAGCGCAAGCGGCGGCTGATCGAGGCTGACGGCGAGCGCAGCGACGACCGGCAAGAACGTCGCCGCAGTAGCGGTATTGCTCGTCAGCTCGGTCAGAAAGATCAGCACGACCGCCACGGCGACCACGAGCACGATCGGCGGTAGTCCGCCGAGGCCTTCGAGCTCGGTGCCGATCCACGCGGCGAGGCCGGTGTCGGCCACCGCGTTCGCGAGGCTGAGGCCGCCGCCGAAGAGCAGCAACACACCCCATGGCACGCTCTCGGCCTGCTTCCAGCTCAGCAGAAAGCCGCCGGGCTCTCGGCCGTTCGGAATGAAGAACAAAGACAGCGCGGCCGCGACGGCGATCGTCGTATCCGACAGCTGCAGCATCGGCCACGCGCTCGAGAGCAACGGTCGTGTGATCCACAGCAGCGCGGTGATCGCAAATACGACGGCAACGCGCTTTTCAGCCACCGAAGCGGGGCCCATTCCTCGGAGCTGTTGTCGCACGGCGGCTCGCGCGCCTGGTACCTCGTCGCGGCGGAGCTTGAACAGGCCGCGTGTCAGCAGCAGCCAGCACGCGAAAAGCATCACGGCCGATATCGGCACACCGAGCAGCATCCATTGCCCGAAGCCGATATCGATGTCGTAGGTAGTCCGCATGAAACCGACGAGTAGCGCGTTCGGCGGCGTGCCGATTAGCGTGGAGAGGCCTCCGATGATCGCCCCGTAGGCGACGGCGAGCATCAACGCAGTGGCGAAAGATCGCTTCGCCGGATCGATGTCGCCTTGCGGCGAACGCGGCAGTACCGACAAGGCGACGGGCAGCATCAGCGCCGTCGTGGCCGTGTTGCTGACCCACATGCTGAGCGCGGCCGTCGCGAGCATGAAGCCGGCGACTTGCCGATCCTCCCGTGCGCCGATCTGCGACAGCACCGTCAGCGCGATGCGCCGATGCAGATTCCAGCGCTCGATCGCGAGCGCGAGCAGGAAACCGCCGAGGAACAGGAAAATGATCGGATCGGCGTAAGGCGCTGTCGCCGAGGCGACGGGCACGACGCCGAGTGTCGGAAACAGCACGATCGGCAACAGAGCGGTGACGGGGATCGGCACCGCTTCGGTCAGCCAGAAGATCGCAAGCAATGCGGCGACGGCTGCGACTCGCCAAGGCACGACGTCGAGACCTGCCGGCGGCGGCAGCCACAGCAGAACGAGGAAGGTGATGATGCCGACTGCGAGGCCGATCACGCGGCGGCGGCGTTCGACTTGAGGCGACGCGAGCGTGGCCTCCCCGATATGCTTATCGATAGTTTCCCCCAAAGGTTGCTCCGTGCACGCACTGCGCGGCAGGCGCTCGGTCCCGCGGCCGCAAGAACCATCGCACGGCAACGGCTTGCGCAGCAACCCTGCAACGCGTCGCAAGAACTTCGATGCTGCATGAATCACGGCGTTGCATGTTACGTCGTGATGCAACGCTGCTTCGAAACTGCCCTGATACGGAACAATTCCACGTCGTTACCGAGCGACTCGTCCGCTTAAGTCTTTGACATAACGCGTTCAAGCCATATTGGCATAGCGATTGCTTGACCGGCACCTGTCATCGCGGCAAGGACGTCGCGATCGACCGTGCAACGCTGCACACAGCAATTCCCCTTGAAGAACTGAAGAAGCGTCACGCGCTTCCAATAGTGCAGCGAAGGAAAGGATGACCAGCAGCAATTCGCGTTTTGTTAGGAGCCGACTGAGCTATCTGATCGCACTCTGTGCAGGCACCGCCGGAACGTCGGCCGCGAACGGGCAGGATGCTCTCGAGGAAGTCCTGGTGACCGGCACCCGTATGGTTCGCTCGAATGCCACCACCGCTCAGCCGATCTCGACGATCAGTGCCGAGCAGCTCATGCAGTCGGGCACGACCGATATCGGAGAGATCCTCAACGATAACCCCGCACTGCTCTCTTCGATCACGAGCAGCAACTCGTTGGACGACGAAGCGAGCAACGTAAGCTCGGCGGACAACGTCGGCGGAAGCGCTCTCGATCTTCGAGGGCTCGGCTTCCAGCGGACGTTGACGCTCGTGAACGGACGCCGTCACGTCTCCGGCATCGAGGGCACGTCGTCGGTCGACATCTCGACGATCCCTTCGGCGTTGATCGAGAACGTGGAGGTGCTCACGGGCGGTGCATCCGCCGTGTACGGCGCGGATGCGGTAACGGGCGTCGTCAACGTCGTTCTGAAAGACGATTTCGAAGGCGTCGAGGTCGATTTCCGGCCCGGCGTGTCCAGCGAAGGCGATGCAGAGACATCGAACCTCAGCATTCTCCTCGGCCGGAACTTCAACGAAGGCCGCGGCAACGTGGTCCTCGGGCTCCAGCACGAGCACAGTGCGGGGTTGCGCGCCGGCGATCGCCCGTTTCTCGCGAACGACGGCATGTACGACGACGACGCGAACCCGGCCCTGCGTTTCCAGACGGGCGATATCGACGCGTCGTCGACGCCGAACTTCAGCCGCTACTACGACTTCGATAACACGGCGCTCTATCCTGTGGGACTGCGCATTCCTACCGCAGATGCGTTCGCCGCGTCATATGAGGAGGCATTCGGCGCAGCGCCGAAACTCACCGACGCCGAGCTCGCGCTGATCGAGAGGGCCGCGAACGCTCCGCCTCGGGTGTTCCTGCCTGGCCGCACCTACAACGTCACTTCTCCGTACGGCGTCGTGTCTATCGGCACTTTCGGCACCGGCTCGACCCCGCTCGGCTCCGAGCCGGACCTCGACGGCGACGGTACGCCCGACTGCCTGCAGAGCTTCGCCGGTTACAACTCGACTTACGGCGGCGCCGCGTCATCCGGCGGCGCCGGCGGCTGCTGGTACCTCGACGAAACCGGCACGCCGATTCCGTATCGCGACGGACTGGTCGCGGGCAACTTCAATCAGTTCGGCGCATCTCAGAGCTTCATCGCTCCGAACACGCCGTACGTGATTCCAAAGGAGGACAAGTACCTGTTCAATCTGAACGGGCACTACGAGTTTTCGCCGAAGGCGGAGCTGTTCTGGGAATCGAAGTACGTTCACCACGAGATCGAGTTCGGCGGCGGCGGCCACAACTTCACGGACCTGCTCTATGGCGCGCCGGATAACCCGTTCCTGCCCGACGCGCTGAAGCCCTATGCGAACAACGAAGGGCACGAGGCTATCGGGCCCGGCGGACTCTACATCTCTCGCGATTCGGACGATTGGGGCCCGAATATCTCGACGAACGAGCGCAACACGTACCGGGTCGTGGCCGGCGTCCGCGGAACCTTCGATCGCCCGGCGCTCGACTACGAGTTCTCGGCAAACTTCGGGCGGTTCGAGCGCAAGCTGATCGATCGCGAGGCGATGATCACGGATCGCTTCTTCGCTGCGATCGACGTCGTGACGGACCCGGCGACCGGCAATCCCGTCTGCCGCTCCGACCTCGATCCCACCGCCTACCCGAGGACGACCCCGTTCAACATCCCGACGTACGTCGGCGGCGGTGTCCCGTCGTCGTTCTTCACGTTCACGCCGGGCGACGGACAGTGCAAGCCCGCGAATATCTGGGGCGGCCGCGGTGCGATCAGCCAGGAAGCGATCGACTTCTTCACGTACGACCGGATCGTGGAAGAGGAAATCGAGCAGAGCGTGGTCAGCGGATTCATCAGCGGCGACACCTCTTCGCTGTTCTCGCTGCCCGCGGGGCCCGTCGGCTTCGTGCTCGGAGCGGAATGGCGCGAGGAGAGAAGCGCTCAGACCTTCGACGACTATGATCGCGGCATCATCCAGGTCTCCGGCGTCACGCCCGACGGCATAGCCTTCTCACCGGGCGACTTCGTCGGCGACGTCAGCGATGCGGCCGCCCTCGGTTCCGATCCGTCGACGACGCTTGCGAACACCGATGCCCGCTACGATGTTTGGGATCTCTTCGCCGAGATCTCGCTGCCGCTGCTCGCATCGAAGCCGTTCGCCGACGAGCTGACACTCGATGCCGCCGTACGGCGGGCCGACTACTCGACGTTCGGCGACAACACGACTTATCGGTATGGGCTCGTCTGGTCACCGGTCAGCGACGTCCGCTTCCGTGCGAACTACAGCGTCGCGATTCGCGTCCCGAATCTGTTCGAGCTCTATTCGCCCGAGCAGGGGCAGCGTTTCCGGCCCGTCGATCCGTGCGACGCGGACCAGATCGGGCAGGGTCCGGATCCGGCACTCAGGCAGGCGAACTGCATCGCGCATCTGACGGCGCTCGACGTTCCGCTCGAGAATATGTTCGACGGCGCGGGCAACTATCAGTTCGACGATCCGCTGTCGGCCGGGTTTCCGGGCGTGATCAGCGGGAATCCCGAGCTCGAGCCGGAGAATGCAACGACGAGGACTCTCGGGGTCGTGCTCCAGCCGCGGTTCGCCGACGGTCTCGTCCTGTCCCTCGACTATTGGGATATCGTCATCGAAGACGCGATCTCGAGCATCTCGGCGCAGAACATCGTCAACGGGTGCTACGACGCACCTTCGATCAACAATCCGTTCTGCGAGCTGATCCAGCGAAACGCGAATCCGACCTCGGCCCAGTCGGGCGGATTCACGTTCCTCCGTCAGACGATGCTGAACTTCGGCGCGGCGGAAGCGGCCGGCTGGGACTTGAGCGCGGCATACACGCTCGAGACCGGGCGCTTCCTGATCGGCATCGACGCTATCGTGACGAAGCAGAACAAGCTTCAGTTCATCGAGCCGACGAACCCCGGAGAGCCGCCGTCGATCGACGACGAGCTCGGCGAGATGCGCCGTCCCGAATGGTCGTCGCAGCTGTCGATCAACGTCTCGACGGGATCCATCTCGGCGTCGTGGCAGACGCAGTACTTGAGCAAGCAGGTCCTCGGCTACGAGGACGGCGGCGAAATCGAGACCGCGCTGCAGAACTTCGGCCCCGCGGCGTTCACCGACGACGTCTTCATCCACAACGTCAGCGGTGCGTACGACGTCTCCGACAAGCTGCGGCTCTACGGCGGCGTCGCGAACCTCACGGACGAGAAGCCGTTCGTGACGGAGCGGGCCTATCCGGTCAGCCCCGTCGGCAGAACGCTTTACGTCGGCGTCAATTTCAGGCTCTAGCGGCAACGATGCTCGACGGTTCGTGGAGACGCGTGGCCGCTCGTCCGAGCGCGCACGAAACCCATAAGCGATAGGACTTTTCGATGGATGCTCGTACTCTCTCGATGCGCCGAGTCGCGCGCGTCGGCCTCGCGGCCTGCCTTTCGGCTGCGGTCGTGTCGGTGCTCGCGCAGGCGCCCGTTACTCCCGACGAGGCGATGGAAGCGGCGGAGCCTGACGGCTCGTCTTCACCGCCCGGCCGCGTCGCCGGAACGGAGCGGTCTGGCCGGGACGCAGAGACCGCCGATTCCGCTGCAGCGGACGATGATGCCGCCGAAGGCATCGAGCTGCCGGAGTCGCTCGCTCCGAAGCTCGCGCTGCTGAGTCCCGAGCAGCGCGAGTTCCTCGAAAGCGGCGCCGTTCGCCGATTTGCGCCGCCGCCGGAGAAGCTGATCCAAGCGATCGAGAAGCGCTCCCCGGCCGACGTAAAGGCCTACGTCGAAGCGATGATGTGGGTCGAGGAGCAGCAGAAGTTCGAAGCAGGCCGTGATCTTGCTGCGATTCCGCTGCAAACCGAGTCGCCGGACTTCAACGCGTGGAAAGCTCGCCGGCCGCGCAGCTTCGATCCGCCGCGCGAGCCGGGGCCGATCGATTTGTCGCGCTACATCGGCGGCGGAAGCGGCATTCCAACGTTTGCCGGCGCACCGGTTGCACTGACGCCCGAGGATCTCGTAGCCGGCAGCGTCGAGGTCGCGATCGTCGGCGCGCCGCTCAACATGGGATCCGGCTGGCGCGATGCCGACCACGGCCCGCTCGCGCTGCGGCTGATGGGGCGCCAGATGGCGAGCAACGACCAGTACACGCAGGTCAATCCGTCGGAGGTACTGAATATCGTCGACTACGGCGATATCGCGATCGACAACGACAGCACGGAGCGAAGCATGCAGCACGTGCGGTCCGTCATCCGAGAGATCGCCGAGACTGGCGCAATTCCCGTGATCATCGGCGGCGATCACTCGCTCGAGTACCCGGATGTCGCCGCGATGGTCGACGTTCACGGCAAAGGCAACGTGAGCGTGATTCATTTCGATGCGCACTACGACGTCGGTCGGAACCGGCCGCACCTGATCGATCACGGCCAGCCGATCTACCGCCTGCTCGCGGACGGCCACATCAAGGGCAGCGACTACATCCAGGTGGGTCTGCGAGCCAGCGGACCGGACGAGAAGACGTACAAATGGATGCGCGAGGAGGGCTTCAGGTATCACACGATGGCCGAGGTCGAGCGGTACGGATGGGACGCGGTTCTCGAAAGAGTGCTGGCGGAAGCCAAAGCCGACGGGCGAAAGCTATTTATCTCGTTCGATGTCGACGTGCTCGATCCGTCATACATAGCGGGCACCGGAACGCCGGTGCCGGGCGGACTCACGCCGCGCGAAGCGATTCCGATCGTGCGGCGCCTGTGCGCGGAGAACGACATGGTCGGTTTCGATCTCGTCGAGGTCGCGCCCGAGCTCGATCCGACGTACGTCACGAGCCTGCATAGCGCGTTCATCGTCAAGGCGTGCCTGACCGGGATCGCGATGCGCAAGCAGGGGCTGACCGAGCCGCATTACCTGAATCCGGTCACGCTCGATCATGCACAGGACAAAGACCACGAGGAGAACGATCGATGATGCGCGCGAAGCGACGTCGCCTCTTGCTCGGCGCAACCTTCTGCGTGCTGCAGCTCGCCGGCGCCGCGGCGTCGGCGGACGATACCGCGGCACGGATCCCGCCGAGCCTCGAGCCCAAGCTGCAGTCGCTGACGCCGGCTCAGCGCGCCTTTCTCGAAGGGCCGGGCCCGCTGCGTCTCGTTCCGACGCGCGAGAAGCTTTTCGAGGAGCTCGAGCGACGCACGCCGGACGACGCGAGACAGTACGTCGCCGATATGATGGCGACGGTCGCGTCGTTCGCCTATCGGCCCGGCGACGATATGGGCGCGATACCGCTGAATCCGGAAGCTCCGCAGTTCAACTCGTTCAAGGTGTTGAAGCCGGAGGCGCTCGCCGACTTCGAGCGCGCGCCAGGGCCGTTCAGCTTGAAACGCTACGTGCACGAGAAGGGCGGGATACCGACGTTCGCCGGTGCGCCAGTCGCGCTGACTCCCGCCGATCTCGTTGCCGGCGCGGTCGATGTCGCGATCGCGGGCATCCCGCAGAACATGAGCAGCGGCAACCGCGATGCACGCAACGGACCGAACGCATTGCGCGCGATGCACGGGATCGCGGATCGCGACATCTACTCGATGGTCGATCCGGGCGCCGTGCTGAACATCGTCGATTACGGTGACATCGCCGTCGATCGAATGAGCCTCGAGCGCGGTGTCGATCACGTCTACGACATGGTGCTCGATATCGCGGCGACGGGCGCCGTTCCGTTTCTCGTCGGCGGCGACCATTCGCTGATGTATCCGACCGTGAAGGCCGTACGCGACGTGCGGCCGGACGAGCCTCTCGGGGTCGTGCACTTCGGCGCGCATTACGACGCCGAGCGTTACGGCGCGCATACGATCTCGGACCGTCAGGCCGTCTATCGGCTCCTTGCGGAGGACGTGGTCGAAGGCAGCAGCCTGATTCAGATCGGGCTGCGCGGTCCGCAGCCGACCCTCGAGACCTTCGAGTGGATGCGGAGCCAGGGGATCCGCTATCACACGATGGCCGAGGTCGCGTACCGCGGCTGGGACGCCGTGATGGAGCGCGTGCTGGCCGAGGCGAAAGCGGGCCCTGACCGCGTCTACGTGTCGTTCGACGTCAGCGTCATCGACCCGAGCGAGCTCGCAGCGGCCGGGCGCGCCGCTCCGGGCGGCCTGTCGCTTCGCGAAGTGATTCCGCTCGTGCGGCGGCTTTGCGCGGAAACGCAGATCGCAGGGTTCGAGATCATGGATCTCGCGCCGATGCTCGACCGCGGCTACACGAGCGCGATGAACGCGAACTACGTGATGAATGCCTGCCTTTCGGGCATCGCGATGCGCAAGCAGGGGCTGACCGAGGAGAACTACATGCATCCCCTCGTGATCGATCACGGCCAGGAAACGCCGTAGGTGTGAAGTCGGCTGCACGAAGCGGCGACGCTTTCGGATTCGAGTGCATGAACGCGGAGACGGAATGACGCACGAGACCACTCTTCTTGCGCAGCTTGCACGTTCGCGTCAGCGGCTGCGGCGGCTAGTCGCCGAGCCCGTCGTGATTTTCGTGCTGCTCGCCGCAGGCATCTTCGCGTACGACGCGCTCTCTTCCGACGGCTCCGAACTCTATAGCTCCGAGCTCGACCGGTCCGGGCCCGACGCCGTCGCCGGCGAGGCGCTCGAGACGATCGTCGTGTCGGACGAGATCGTGTCTGCGCTCGAGAGCGACTTCGAGTGGCTGAACGGCCGGCCGCCGAGCGAAGACGAATCGAGACGTCTCGTTCGGCAGTGGATCGATGACGAGATCGTGTTCCGCAAGGCGCTTGCGGCACGGATGCACGTCAACGACTCCAAGGTTCGCGCGCATCTCGTCGACAAGCTGCATCTGCTTTGGGGCGGATCGCCCGAGCCTCCGAGCGAGGCCGAGCTCTTCGAGTTCTATGTCGACCATATCGACGAGTACTACACCGAGACCAGGATCAGCTTCGAGCAGGTCTTCTTCACCGAGCGACCCGAGCGCTCCGATTCGATTCTCGCGCGTCTCGCGGCCGGCGAGACGATCGTCGGCGACGGCCACTGGCTCGGTGACCACCTCGATCGGTACGCCGAGAGCATCTTGCGAACGAGCTTCGGCGGCGAGTTCTACGAGCGCTTGCTGTCCGCGGCTCCGGGGGAATGGATCGGTCCGCTCGAGTCTTCGCGCGGTCATCACTTCGTGCGCGTGACGGAAGTGACGGAGCCCGAGCCGATTCCGTACGCGGAGCTGCGCGAGCGGTTGGTGATGGACTTCATCGCGGAGGCCCGTGAGAAGCGCATCGACGCGATGATCGCCGAGCTCAGGGACGGCTTCGAGATCGTGATCGAACGAGAGACCGGGTCGATCGACAGCGGGCTCGTCGAATCCGCGACGGACAAGCTTGTCGATCGGCGAGCCGCCCTGCGGAGCGCAAGATGATCGTTCCCAGCCGACTCGCCGCCGTGCTCGCGGCGTGCATCGTCACGGCCGGAGCCTGCACGCCCGCATCGGCCGACTACCTCGACATCGCGCGGTTCGCGTTCACGGAGCTAGGCGGCGGCCGCTTCCGTCTCGCCGCGACCTTGTCCGATGCCGTGGATCCCGGCCTGTCGCCGGCGTGGCCCCTGGGGTGCACGCTTCGATCCCGTGAGGTGCGCCGCGTGCCGAACGCTCGCCGCGTCGAGCTCGATGTCCACTGTCCAGAGGCTTCGTCTGCGGACCTGCGCATCGAAACGCCATGGGGGCGTGACGGCGCGATCCTCGAGCTGCATCGCGAGGACGGCGTCGTCGAGTCGCGGATGCTGCCCGGCGGGCCGACCGGCAGCGTGATCGACTTATCGGAGAGGTCGCCGGAAGCGGCCGAATCCCCCGAAGGGTTCTGGCCGACCGCGCGGCGGTACGTCGTGCTCGGCACCGAGCACGTGCTGATCGGCTGGGACCATCTCGCGTTCGTCTTCTGTCTCGGCATGCTCGCGTCCGGCGCATCGCTCGCGTGGCTGATTTCGTCGTTCACGCTCGGCCACTCGGTGTCGCTCGCGCTCGCCCACTACGGCGTCCTGCGCATCCCGATTGGGCCCGTCGAGGCGCTGATCGCGCTGTCGGTCGCGTTCATGGCGCGTGAAGCATTGCTGCATCTCAGAAGCGGGGACGGGGCGGCGGACGCCGCCGAGCGTAACGGCGAGCTGCGTCGGCGCCTCGGCGTCACCGCCGCATTCGGTCTCGTGCATGGTCTCGGCTTCGCGAGTGTCCTCGGCAGTCTCGGCGTCTCGCCGACGCAGACGGCGACGGCGCTCGCGTTCTTCAACGTCGGCGTCGAAGTGGGGCAGCTCCTCTTCGTCTTCTCGGTGCTGGGGCTCGTTCTCTGCCTCCGGAAGCTGCGCATCGACCGCGCAGCCGTTCGCGCCGGGACCTGCTTCGTCGGCGGCCTCGGCGTGTATTGGACGGTCGAGCGGATCGTCGGTTTTTAGTGCGGCGCGATACTCCGCCGCTGGCATTTGCGGGCTGCGGCCCTATCGATGTGAGCGAAGTGATGATGAGCAGGAAGCACATGAATCGAATTTCGAGCGCGTTGCTTGCAGCGGCGATCGGGACCGCAAGCGCGGCCGAGCATCCATTGGACCCGTTATCGTTCGACGAGCATTGGGACGTGCTCCAGATTCTCTACGACGCGGGGAAGCTCGATCCCGACACGACGTTCTCGGGCGTCCATCTCTATGAGCCGGACAAGGCTGCCGTTCTTGCGTGGACAGCGGGGGCGCCGATGCCGCGTCAAGCGAAGGCCGTCGTGCGTAACGGCGAGGACGCGTTCGAGGCCGTCGTCGATCTGGCCCACGGGCGGCTCGAGTCGTACGCGAAGCTCGAAGGCGTGCAGCCGTACTTCACATCGGGCGAAGACCGGAAGGCTCTCGACAACATGCTCGAGCACCCGGATTTCGTCGCTGCGATCAAGCGCCGCGGCTATGACGATACGACCTTCCTGAATTGCTCGATCGGCCCGCCGGGCTACTTCGGCACGGACGAGCAGCGCGGCCGGCGCGTCGGCCACGGCAGCTGCCGCGATGTCCGCGGCGTGCGCAACGGGTGGGTGCGCGGCCTCGCCGGGCTCGACGTCGTCGTCGACATGAAGACCAACGAGGTCATCCGGGTGGTCGACGAAGGCGTCGTGCCGATACCGGAGACGAAGGCCGATTTCGACCGGACTTCGACGCCCGCCCCGCGCGACGTGCCGAGCCCGATCGCCGTAACCCAGCCCGGCGGACCCGGCTATGACGTCGACGGACACTGGATCTCGTGGCAGAACTGGCGCTTCCATTTGCGCGCGGATCAGCGCGTCGGACCGGTGCTGTCGCTCGTCACGTACGAGGACGGCGACGAAGTTCGCAGCGTCCTTTACCAGGCCTCGCTCTCCGAGATCTTCGTGCCGTACTCGGATCCGTCGTTCCACTGGTATCACCGCAATTTCATCGACGCCGGCGAGTTCGCGGCGTCCGGGCTGATGAAACCGCTAGTCCCGGGTGCCGACTGTCCCGCGTACGCGAGCTACTTCAGCGCGTTGATCTCGGATCAATCCGGGCACCCCGAGACTCGGCCGAATATCTACTGCGTGTTCGAGCGCGAATCCGGAGATCCGTCATGGCGTCACCGCAGCGGCGAGCTCGATATCGCGCTGAAGCGCGACCTCGTCATTCGCAGCGTCGCGGTGATCGGCAACTACGACTACATTTTCGACTGGGTCTTTCAGCAGGACGGATCGATCCACGTCGGCGTCGGCGCGACCGGCATCGTAGAGGCGAAGACGGTCAAGAGCCGCGACGCGCGCAGTGGCACTGATGACGACGCTTACGGACGCTTCGTCGACGATCACATCGTCGGCGTGAACCACGACCATTACTTCGCGTTCCGGCTCGACCTCGACGTCGACGGTACGCGGAACAACTTCGTCGTCGACAGGCTCGTTACCGAGATCCTGCCGCCGGAGTCGCCGCGGCGGAGCGTGTGGAAGCGCGAGGCCTGGCAGCCGAGCACGGAGCTCGAGGCCAGGTTGAAGATACATCACGACGCACCCGCGCTTTGGCGTTTCCTCAGCACGTCGCGGACGACGCGATTGGGCTACCCGACGAGCTATCAGATCAGACCCGGGATGACGGCCGGCGTGCTGCTCAGCGAGGACGACTATCCGAGGCGCCGTGCCGGGTTCATCGATTACCACCTGTGGGTGACGCCGTACGATCGGGACGAGCTCTACGCGGCCGGTGATTATCCGACGCTCAGCGAGCCCGGCATGGGCCTGCCGGCATGGACGAAGGCGAATCGCGATATCGTCGGCAAGGACGTCGTCGCGTGGTATACGGTCGGAATGCACCACCTCGTCCGCGCCGAGGACTGGCCGGTCATGCCGGTGCTGTGGCACTGGTTCGAGATCCGCCCGTTCGACTTCTTCGACCGGAACCCGGCACTCGACCTGCCGCGTCCGCACTAGGCGTAGGCCACGGCGGGCGGGCACAACGAATAAGGTTTTCGGATCACGATGATTCGTCTGGTGGCGGTCTTGCGACGACGGTAAACACGCGGTCCTGAATCCGCCAGCCGTCGCTGGTCTTCAGATACTCGTCGTCGTATCGGCCCATCACGAAGATCGAGTGACCCGAGCCCTGCTGCCCGGGAACGATATCGATCAAGGCTACGTACGCCTTGCCCGTCGCGCCGTTTTCGCTGGGCTCGATCACGTGGTTGAACACGAAGTGCCGGACGTAGTTCGGTCCATGCGTCTCTTCGGTCGCCATCCTTGCGAGTGCCTCGCGTCCGCGGGCCCTGGGCTCTACTTGCGCGGTGGTGGTGTCCGAATGCGGGGTGCACGCGGCCGGAAGTCTCGACGGCGCTCCGGCGGTGTCCGCGAGCACGCACGTGAACGTGCCGTCCGCCGTGAACCCGCTTGCGTAAGAAGCGCCGTCGTCGGCGTTCATGTCGAGCCCGTACGGTAAACGCGCTACGAGTTGCTGGATCTCGATGTAATCGCGATCGCTTAGCCGCGTTCCGTCATCGGGAACAGGCTCCGCTTCCGCCGCCCTCAATGCGCGGACGCCGGCCACCGGCGGCGGCAGCGGCACGTCGGGCTCGCCCCACTTGCCCTCGTAGTAGGTGCGCTTCTGAAAGCGCCACCCCTGCGGGGTCTTCAAGTAGACGTCGTCGTAGAAGCCGCCGTGACCCGCCCCCGGCGGCTGGTCGGGCTCGCCGGGATCGAAGATTCCGACATACGCCCGGCCGATGGCGCCGTCCGCCGTCGGCGTCACGATCAGATTCGTCACGAGATGGCTGACGTTGAACGGCCCTCGCGGAGCGCCGCGCGCCAACGCGGCCAGGTTTTCGCGGCCCTGATAAGTGCGGCCGCTCGGCCGCTGGCTCGTGTCGGTGAACGTGCCGTCCGCCGTGTAGAGATCGGCGTACGCGAATCCGTCGTTCTCGCCGCTATCGAGTGCCCAGCCGTGCTTGTACACCAGCTGCTCGATCTCCAGATAATCGCGCGTGCCGAGCGCCGGATCGACAGCGTCCGCCGACGCCTGCGCGCGGCCGGCCGTGACGACGACGCAGAGAAGCAGGACGAGCGCCAGTGACGTACGCGGCATGACGTCCCCTCAGCGAGACGCCGCGGCCTGCGGCTTCAGCGAATCCGGTGTCCCTTGGGACGGCACGAACCGGCGTGTTTTGAATCGCCAGCCGTCCTCGGTCTTCACGTACGTGTCCTCATAGTGACCACCGCCCCAGACCGCGCTCGGCTGACCCGCTTCGCCGTATCGGAGGTGCACGAGGTACTGCATCCCCTTCGCGCCGTCCTCCGTCGGCTCGATCACGTGATTGACGATGAAATGCCAGACAGTTTGCGGTCCTTGCGCGGTCTGCTTCGCGAGCGCCGCCAGTTCGTCTCGCCCAGTCGTCTGGCCGAAGGTCCCGTCGGGCGCGAAGAGGTCGGCATACGCGTAGCCGTCGTCGGCCCCTTGATCGACGGCGTGCCCGTACCGCGCCGCGAGCTGTCGGATCTCGACGTAATCGAGAGGCGTCAACGTCATCAGCCCATCGGAGCTTTTCTCGGTGTCGTCCTGCGCCCGGGCAACGGCAGACACGAGAACGGCGGCGCCGAGCGCAAGCGCCACGGACTTAACCACAAGCTGGATGTTGCGACTCACTGGGGCGCTCGCCTCGACTGCCCATCGCTCTCGGAAGGCTGCGCCGGCTCCGTCGATTCGGTCGACTCCGTCGCATTCGCCGACTCCGCCGCAGCCCGCTCTTCCGCTCTCGCTGCGCTCAGGATATTCGCCATCGCGAGGTTTCCTTCGTGGCACGCGTACTCGTAGATGGCCTCGCCGGCGACCATGTCGAGCACGGCGGTGTAAGGGCGCTCGAAGGTCTCGGGATCGTCGACGGTGACCTCGTAGCGCATCTCGTCGGGGCCGCTCCGCGTGTAGCGCTCGATCAGGCGCAGCGACGCGCCGGATCCGCGGAACGACGTCATCGGGTGGTAAGTCGTGATGTTCGGATGGAAGTTCGTGACCTCGATGACCAGCGTGTCGCCCTCCCAGTGCCCCCGCGAATCCCCCATGTAGTGCCGAATGGCGGACGAGATGTGCGGCCGGCCGTCCAGCGGGACGATCCGCGTATCGTGAATCATCTCGTGCGTGATCGTGACGTAGCCCGGCGCCTGGATGATCTGCACATTGTTGTTATAGCCGGTCGGAAACATCACGAACGGAAGCCCGACGGTGATGCACCGGTCCCAAAGGCTTCTGTCCACGTACGAATCGGCGGGGCCGCGGCCTTTCCGCGCGTCGTCCGCGGCAGCGACGCGCACGCGGTACTCGGGAACGAACGCGGGCAGCCTGCCGTTCGGCGGATCGATGATCAGCGAGCTCCGCTGCGAGCGCGCGTTCAGGTTCTCGTACCAGTGCTCAGGTCCGGCGCCGACCTCCCCGCCGGTTGCGATCGCCTCGATCAGCCGCGCGCGGCTCGCCAACGCCTGCTCGAGATCCGTGCCGTCGAGAAACTCCTTGTCGGCAAACTCGGGCGGCCGTTCCAGCGGAACGGAGAAGTTGTTGTCGGTATTCCAGACGCCCTGCAGGTCGGGATCCCCCCACGGCGTTCTAGGGTGCACCCATGCAGCTTTCTCATCGGCCTCCGAAGGGATTTGCGGCTGAGCGCCTGCAGCGGTCAGGTAGAGCGCCGATACAGTGGCCAGAAGGTAGAAGACGCTACGTCGGTGCGGCAGCACGGTACCCCCTATGGCGTTCGCTCGCGGCCGTCGCTGGTGACGTGCCAGCCGTGACGGTTCGAGAATATGACCCGCACTCTTTGCCGGTCAAGATGCGGCTTTGACATCGTCGCGATATTCCCATAGAAGTGCTAAGCATGATCGCAGCACCAAGACTATCGCTTGCTCTGATCGGAGTTGTCGCCGCGCTCGCGGCCGGTGCGGGGCCCGCGATGGCGCAGCCCGACTCGGTCGGGCCGCAGATCCCGCGGCTCGGCGACCGGCCGGACTTGAACGGGATATGGCAGGCGGTCGGCGCGGCGCACTGGAACCTCGAGGACCATTCCGCTTCGGGTTGGAGCGACTTCTGGCAGCTCGGCGCGATCGGCGCGGTGCCGGCCGGGCAGAGCGTCGTGGATGGCGGCACGATTCCGTATCGCCCGGAGGCGCTCGCAAAGCGCGATGAGAACCGCGCCGGTTGGCCGAAGACCGATCCCGAGGCCAAGTGCTACCTGCCCGGAATTCCGCGCGCCACCTACATGCCGTTCCCGTTCCAGATCATCCAAGGCAACGGAGACATACTGTTTGCGTACGAGTTCGCGAGCGCGAATCGCATCGTGCGGATGTCGGATCACCAGGAAGCGCCCGTCGAGAGCTGGATGGGCTGGTCCAACGGCCGCTGGGAAGGCGACACGCTCGTGATCGAGGTGACCGGCAGCAACGACCAGACCTGGTTCGATCGCGCCGGCAACTACCACAGCGCGGCGATGACGGTCACGGAGCGCTATACGCTGTTGGACGCGAATCATTTGCATTACGAGGCGACGATCGACGACCCCGAGACGTTCGAGCGGCCTTGGACGATCTCGATGCCGCTCTATCGCCGTCTCGACGAGAACGTGCAGGTCCTGGAGTTCAAGTGCGTCGAGTTCTCCGAAGAGCTGCTCTACGGAGATCTCGTCAAGAAGACCGAATGAAGTGACTGCATCAGCACGGAGACCGCCATGCGGAAACTCTTGAGCGCCGCCGCGGGATGCTGGCTAGCCACGGGTGCGCTGCCCGCACCAGCCCACCACTCGTTCGCCGCCGAGTTCGACGCCAACAGGCCCGTCACACTCAAAGGCACGGTGACGAAAATGGATTGGATCAACCCGCATTCATGGATCCATCTCGACGTGACGACCGAGTCGGGCGACGTCGAGAAATGGATGATCGAAGGCGGGGCGCCGAACGCTCTGTTGCGTCGCGGCTGGACCAGCAAATCGCTGCCCCCGGGCACCGAGATCGTCGTGCAAGGGTTCCAAGCCAAAGACGGAGCGTTGCGGGCCAATGGCCGCGACATCACGTTCCCAGACGGGACGAAGCTGTTCGTTGGATCGTCAGGAATCGGCGCACCGGACGAACGCGCCGAATAGCTTATAACTCGCCGTTAGCACCCATCCGCTCAGCGTGGTCGTCGCGATACACGCTGACCCGTCACTGTCTTCCCATCCAGCGTCCCCTAAGGGCTTAGACGCCTCTGATGAGGATAGTCGCATGCATGTGTTTCTTCCCAGAACGGCAACTGTACGTTTGTCTCTTTTGCGCATATTCTTGACTTGAGACTCTCTCAAGTTACCGTAAATACGCCAACTCTAACCAGCGATAAGAGTTGCGCCGATCACGCATCAAGGGACAGGACAGGGGGAAGGATGAAGCAGAAGTACATCGCCGCCGCTATCGCGGCGTCGATCGGGTCCGCCGCATGGGGGCAGGCCCTCGAGGAAGTCGTAGTTACCGCCACGCGACGCGCGGTGGATCTTCAGGAAGTACCGATCTCGATCGTCGCCATCACCGGAGAAAATCTCGAGCTTCGCGGTATGCAGCGGCTCGAAAGCCTGAACGCCACCGTGCCGAATCTGAACGTAATGGGCAGCAACGGCGGCGCGGGCACCACGCAGACGTCGTTTCGGATCCGTGGAATTCCCAACGTCGGCGTTTACGTCGACGGCATCTGGCAGGTCAGCGCCGCCGGACTTCTGACCCAGGAATTCGTCGACCTCGAGCGCGTCGAGGTTCTGCGCGGACCGCAAGGCACCCTGTACGGCCGCGACTCCGTCGGCGGCGCGATTCGTCTCGTGACGAAGGCGCCCGCCGAGGAATTCGGCGCTACGGTGAAGGCGACCGTCGGTAGTCTCAATCGCAGGGACGTGACCCTCGCGGTCGACGTGCCGCTCAGCGATACGGTGCTGACGAAATGGACGGCCGCGAGCCTCAACCGTGAGGGCTACATTCAGAACATCACGGTGGATCAGAAGAACGGCAACGTCGACCAGACCGTGCTGCGCGGGGATCTGCTGTGGACCCCGACCGACCAGCTCAGCATGCGCTTCAATTACCTCTCGAATGAGAGCTATCTGACCGAGCCGCGCGTGCAGGACGCGATCTTCCTTTCGGCGATCTTCTTCCCGACGAACATCATCCAGGTATACAACGCCGCCGGCGCGGAGATCAGCCCCGAGATGCACACGGCGGGCCATCCGGGCGGACGTGTCGGCAAGTGGGAGACGGCCTCGCAGGTCACGTTGCCGAACTACGTGCTGAACGATCAGCTCGCGGCGGACATCAACTGGGGTATCACGGACCGCATCAACCTGCAGTTCATTACCGGCTACATCGAGCAGGACGTGCGCAACTACGTCGACTATGACACGACGGAGTACGCGGTCGTCGAGGATCTCGTGCAGTCGGACCTCGAGCTGTTCAGCCAGGAGATTCAGGTCACGGGCTCGCACGGGCGCTTCGAGTGGGTCGGCGGTCTCTATTACTGGGACCAGAAAACGCGAAATCGCGCCGCCCGCTTCGCAGCGAGGGAGTTCCTGAACGGCAAGCTCGACGTGCAGACCGCGTTCAACTCGCCTTACTGTCAGGCGCTCGCTGCGGCCCCGCCCGTGCCGGGACCTTCGAGCACCTGCGAGGACGCGTTCAACTTCTATAGCGGGTTCGCAGCGGACGGTCTGACGCACAACACGCAGGACGGCTGGGCGATCTTCGGCGAGACGACGGTCCGGCTCACCGACGCGTTGAGCATGACCTTCGGCGTCCGGCACCACGATCAGGAGAACGCCTCGCAGACGGTGGACATCGTCCCCGGCGTCAGCGCTCCGACGCCGCCGGAGGCGAATCTCGCGTTCACCGGCGGCGACCCGCTGGCCGGCGTGCCGACCGGCAACGTCGTGCCGCTGTCGTTCGACGAGAGCACGATGCGGCTCGCGTTCCAATACCAGTTCACGCCGGACATCATGGGCTACATCGGCTACTCCGAGGGCTTCAACTCGGGCGGCATCTCGATCTCGAACATCGCCGGCGGCCTGCAGCTGCAGCTGCCGTACCGGCCGGAGTTCCTCGAGAACCGGGAGATCGGCATCCGCTCGGACCTCGCGAACGGTCGGCTGCGCTTCAACGCGACGTACTTCGATACCACCTGGGACGACATTCAGGCGGCGGGCGTGGTCCGCAACCCGATCACGGGCGAGGACCTGCCGGGTCTCGTGACGCGCAACGTCGGCGCGGCAGAAGCGAGCGGCCTCGAGATCGAGCTCACGTATCTGCCGTCGGACGCGTTTCAGCTCGACTTCGCTATCGGCTTCCTCGACACGGAATACACCGACATAGCGCTCGGTACCGAGGGTCTCGTCGCGGGCGAAAGCGAGTTCAGCCAGGCGCCGGATACGACCTACAACATCGGTCTGCAGCACAATGCGACCTTCCGGCAAGGCGGCTCGTTGACGACGCGGTTGGAGTATTCGTACTCGGATCAGTACTGGCGTTCGCCGAACCCGACTCTGCGGACCGCCTGGTACCCGGGCGTGCCGGCGGGCTTCGACGAGACCGGTGACTTCGGGATCGTGAACGCGCGGCTCGCCTACACGCCGCCGAGCGGAGACTGGGAGCTCGCGGTCTTCGGCACGAACCTGACCAACGAGTACATCCTCAACTCCGGCTTCTTCCACGGCCTGTGGGGCATCGACTTCGCTACCGTCTCGCGACCGCGCGAGGTGGGTGCGACGCTGACGTTCCGCTTCTGAGGACGAACGAAGTCGGTTAGGCATTGAGAGTCAGAGTCATGCCGGGCACGTATCCCGCGCCCGGCATGACCTGACCCGTCCGATCTGCCGGGGTCGAGATCGCCGGTGAGCGCTCGAGATCGCGACAGCGGGCGACTCAAGTGCCGCAAAACGTTCGAGTCACCTGCTCCTCCGGACGCGGCGGCAGGGTGTACTCGGCGCGGCCGGACTGCTCCTCGTAAGGCTTCTCGAGCACTTCCAGAAGCCGCTCGAACGGACCGAAATCGTCGTGCTCCTCGGCCGCTCGAATCGCCTGCTCCACTCGGTGATTGCGCGGGATGAAGCGCGGATTGACGGCGTGCATGGCCGCGCGTCGTTCCTCGAGGTCCGCGCCGAGTGCGGCAAGACGGGCGCGCCAGCGTGCGGCCCACGCATCGAACGCAGGCGGGTCGTCGAACAGATCCCGGGCCCGTCGTGACGTGGCCGCGGCTCCGGGCTCGGCCTTCGGCTCGGCGTTTGGACCAGCCTCCGCTTGGACCGCGACGAGCTCGTCCCCGAGCGCGCGGAACGTAAGCGTAAAGTCGGCTCTCTGCTCGGTCATGATCCTCAACAGATCGAGCGCGAGCGCCACATCCTCCGGCGTCGCTTCGGGCAGTCCGATCTTGTGACACCATCCGGTCTCGATCGCGAGCTCGAAACGCCTCGGGAACGCTTCGATCACCTGCGTCGCAAGGGCGATGGCGCTCTGCGAATCCTCATCGATCAGCGGCAGCAAGGTTTCCGCAAAGCGCGCCAGATTCCATTGCGCGATTCTCGGTTGGTTGCCATACGCGTAGCGCCCGCGATGGTCGATCGAGCTGAACACCGTCTCCGGATGAAAAGCATCCATGAACGCGCACGGTCCGTAGTCGATCGTCTCGCCCGAGATGGCCGTGTTGTCCGTATTCATCACGCCGTGGATGAAGCCGACCAGCATCCACTGCGCGACCAGCGCGGCCTGCGCTTCGGCGACGTGGGCGAGTAGCGCGAGCGCAGGCCGTTCCGCGTCGCGGGCCTGCGGGTAGTGGCGCGCGATCGCATAATCGGTGAGGCGCCGAAGCGCCGCGTCGTCCCGTCTAACCGCGAAGTACTCGAACGTGCCGACGCGAAGATGGCTTGCGGCGACCCGGGCCAGCACCGCGCCGGGCAACGGCCGTTCGCGCCACACGAGCTCACCCGTCTTCACCGCGGCCAGCGTCCGCGTCGTCGGAATGCCGAGCGCGGCCATCGCTTCGCTGACGACGTACTCGCGAAGCACGGGTCCGAGCGCGGCCCGTCCGTCGCCTCCGCGCGAAAAGGCCGTTCTGCCCGCGCCTTTGAGCTGCAGATCGCGGCGGAAGCCGTGCCGATCGACGACCTCGCCGAGCAGCACCGCGCGGCCATCGCCGAGCTGCGGCACGAGCTCGCCGAATTGATGGCCGGCATACGCCTGCGCAAGAGGTTCGGCCGACTCCGGCACGCGATTACCTGCGAGCATCGCAACCCCTTCGGGCCCTTCGAGCCACTCGGGGTCGATGCCGAGCTCCTCCGCGAGCGGCCGGTTGATCCGGATCAGCGCGGGCGCCTTCACGGGCGTCGGCGGACGGCGCTCGAAGAACCGTTCCGGCAGTCTTGCGAAAGTGTTATCGAAGCGAATCGCCAAGCGGCTCTCCTCGTGATCGAGGCCATTATGGCCGATCCGGAAGGACGGTTCCTTGCCGGTGGTCTGGCGACCGGGCCCGAAGTAGATTACGCGGACTATCATCACCGTAGGCCGGCGTCCGCGCGCAGCGACGCGGCGCGGCAGAGGCTTGAAGCACCTCGGTGAACCGACGAACGGATGAAGGAGGGAAAATGAAGGTGTTGCGCGCCATGCTCGCGGCAGGGTTCGCGTTCGCGAGCGCTCTCGCGCTTGCGCAATCGGATCTCGAGGCGCTCGAACGGCGTCTTCAGGAGGTGGAGGACATCCTCGCGATCCAGCGCGTCCTCGTCGATTACGCCGTTCACCTCGATGCGCGGGATTTCGACGCCTATCTCGAGCTGTTCGCCGAGAACGGGGCTTGGCAGATAGGGGACACGGTCAGGCAAGGGCGCGCCGCGATCCGGGAGATGCTCGAGGGGATGTACGACGACGTCGAGATCGAGCCGTTCGGCTACGAGCGCTTTCGTCTCGTCGCAAACATGGAGATCGACGTCGACGGGGATCGCGCCGTCGCACGCTCACGGCATCTGTCCGTGATGCGCGGTGAACGAGGCAATCCGCAGCCGGTATTGAGCGGGCTCTACGAGGACGAGCTGATCCGTGAGAACGGGGAGTGGAAGATTCTCCGCAGAGTCGATTATCCGATCATGCCGACGGCCGAGGAATGGAACCGTCAGCTTCAGGAGATGCGGACCGGGGCGCGGCAGTAGCCGATACGTCGATACCGCACAGGCGCAGCGTTCGGCAACGCCGCAGCTCGACGCGGCGCTTCGCGATAGCTACGGCGGGCTCGATATCGCGCTCAGTCCGCCGTAGACCCCGGGTGGCCGTCGGCTTGCTCCGCGAGCAGGCTCTTGATCAACGCGACCGTTTCCGGCCGATCCACCGGCGGGTGTGTCGCCAGGAATACGCCGTGCGCCCACACCACCGGCGTGCGGCCGACAGCGTCCTCGATGTCGAGCTTCGCGCCGTTCGCGGCGAGCCAGCGGATGATGTCGTCGGAGCCGCGGTTCGCCGCGCCGTGGATCGCGGCAAAGCCAAGCGTATTCTGCGCATTCACGTCGTTGCCGAGCGCGTGCGCGAGCTTCACCGCTTCGAGCAGCGCTTCTGGCCCCTCGTCGAATGTCTGGGACACCGTCCAGTTCACGCCCGCGGCCGCCATCAACGGCGTCGTGCCGTTGAACGTCGCGATGTTCGGATCGGCGCCGTACTCGAGCAGCAGCTTCATCGTGGAGACGTCGCCCGAATACGCGGCGCGGAAGAACGGGGTCTGGCCGGTCACGTCCACCCACGACAGGTTGCCGAGGCGAGTGATCCAGCGCTTCACCGGCAGCACTTCCTTGACGCGCGCATTCGGATCGGCGCCGTGCTCCAGCAGGGTACGAATCAGCTCGAAGGCCGCGTCGCGGTCGATACCGTTGTCGCGTACCGGACCCGGCACCTCGACGTTACGCAGATCGACCGCAGCCCATAGTGGGGTCTGCCCGTACCAGTCGGTGGCGTTGACGTCGGCGCCCTGCTCGATCAGGTAGTGCGCGATCTCGATGTGCTCTGTGGAAACGCCGGGCTTGCTGGCCACCGACGCATTGACTATCGCGGTGAGCAGCGGCGTATCGTCATTCGCGTCGCCTTGCTCGATGTCCGCTCCCGCGGCTACCAGCAGCTTGGCAATCTCCAGATTGCCCTGACGTGCCGCGTACAACAATGGCGTCTTCGCGCCGCCTATCGGCGTGCGCGAGCCGTGCGGCGGAAAGCCGCCCCAATTGACGCCGACGCCCTTCGACGCGGTGACATCGCTCGGCAAGCGCCATGTCGGCTCATCACCGGGCGGGGTTTGCAGATTCACGTCGGCGCCTGCGTCGAGCAGCAGCGCGACGACCTCCGGCGAGCCCGCGCGCACACCGATCATCAGCGCGGTTTGCTCGTAGTGCGGCTCGCGCGCGTCCACGTCGACACCGCGCTCGAGTAGGGCTGCAACGATTCCGGGCGTGCCGGTGCGCGCGGCCTGCATCAGCGGCGTTTCACCGGCGACGTCCGGCGTGTGCGGATCGGCGCCGTGATCCAGCAACAATTGCACCATCGCGACGTCGCGGGTCTCAATCGCGATGCTCAATGCCGAGTTGCCGAGGCCGTCGCGCTGATTCACATCTGCGCCGGCGTCGAGCAAACGAGCGGTCAGATCGAGCTCCTCGATGCGCACGAGCCAGTGCAGCGCCGGGGTTCCATGAGGGCCGGGCGCGTCGACGTCTGACAGGCCTTCGGCCAGCATCCGCCGGACGCTGTCGAGATCGCGCTGCATGGCGGCGACGGCGAGGCGGTCGTCGGCCTGCGCAGCAACGGGCAGCAGCAGGGCCGTCAACAAGCCCGCGCACCACAGTTGTCGTGTCATCACGCGTTCCTCAGATCGTCAGCGCCGCGTTGCTGTCACCGAATGTTTCCGCGGGAACGTCGAGCTTCTCGAGCATGCTGACCAACAGGTTCGCCATCGGCGTGCCGAGCCCGGCGCGGATGTGGCGACCGCCTTTCAGCCGTCCGGACGCGCCGCCCGCGAGCAGCAACGGCAGCGGATCGTGATCGTGCTGGTTGGAGTTGCTCATCCCGCTGCCGTACAGCACGAGCGAATGGTCGAGCAGCGTGCCGTCCCCATCGGGCGTCTCGCTGAGCTTCTTAAGGAAATAGCCGATCGTCGAACGCGTATGGAACGCGTTGAGCTGCGCGAGGCGCTCGATGTTGGCTGGTACTTCCGAATGGTGCGAAAGGTTGTGGAACGGATCGTTGATGCCGCTCTCGCCATACACGCGGTTGCTGACTTCACGCGCGACCATCAGCGTTGAGACACGGGTGATCTCGGCCTGCCAGGCTAGAGTCAGCAGATCGAACATCAGCTCCGAATGCGCGACGAAGCTGGCCGGGATGCCGACGGGTTTGCTCGGCACATCGAGATCCCCGACCGCCGATTCGCCTGCGAGCTGCAGACGGCGTTCGATCTCCCGCACGTCCGTAAGATAGCGCTCGAGGCGAAAGCGGTCGGACGGCCCCAACGTGCGCTGCAGCTTGTCGACGTCGTCGACCACGGCGTCGAGCAGACTCTGCTTCAGCTCCATGCGCGCGGCGCGCTCTTCGGCCGTGCTGCCGTCGCCGAACAGGCGCTCGAATACGATCTGCGGGTTCTGCTCCATCGGCAGCGGCGTCTCGGGCGTGCGGTAGGCGATGGAGCTGCTGTCGTCGAGCGACAATTCGAGCGACGGCATCGGGGTGTCCTGACCGATGTGCTGCGCGACGAACTGGTCGAACGAGGTCGGGGAAGGGCCGGTCCCCGGCGGCAGGCACGTGAGCCACGTCTGCGACGAGCGCGCGTGGTTCGCGCCGGCGGAAGCGTCTTCGCCGTAGGCTGCGGGCAGACGCATGTCGCTGATGATGTTCAGGCGATCGCGAAACGGCTCGAGCGACTTCAAGGTTTGCGAGAACTCGAAGCCCGTGCCGTCGGTGGCCGGAGTCCAGTATTTCATTACCGCGCCGTGTGCGATGTAGATGCACGCGAGGCGCGGGCGCGGCGTCGTGAGGCTCTGCGCGGACACTGCGGCCGGAATCATCGCATCAAGCAGCGGCAAAGCAATCACGCTGCCGCCGCCACGCAGGAAGTGGCGGCGCGACAAGTGCTTCTTCGTCAGAAAGTTCATGTCGACTCTCCTGTCCAGCTCAACGCTCGGCCTCTGCGGTCGCCTGGGCCTCGACGATGCTCATGCGGAACGGTGTGCTTTCGACGATACCGAGCACGATATCGGAAAATCGGTAGTCGTTTGCCGACGCGCGAGCGGCGATCTCGCGTACCGCCGCCATGTCGGGTGAGCGCAGGTGGCGCCCGAGCGCGTAGCTCAGCAGCTTCTCGATGATGTTGGACGCGACGACGTCACCGCGCTCGAGCAGCGCATTGCGCAAGGTCACCGGGCCGTCGATCGGCGTGCCGTCCATCAGCTCGGTAGCCGTGTTCAGCGGAAAGCCGTTCTCCTCCGTGCGCCAGCGGCCGATCAGATCGAAGTTCTCGAGCGCAAGCCCTATCGGGTCCATGATCTGATGGCACGAGACGCAGGTCGGATTCTCGCGGTGCAGCTCGAGGCGGTCGCGAAGCGTGTTCACGACGGCGCCGTCCGGCACCGTTTCCTCTCCGAGGTCGGTTTCCACGCCGGGCGGCGGCGTCGGAACGGGCGCGCCCAGCAAATCTTCAACCACCCACGCGCCGCGCACGACGGGTGACGTGCGGTTCGCCACTGAGGTGGCGGTCAGGATGCTGCCGTGGCCCAGCAGGCCGCGGCGCGGGCTGTCGGCGGGCAACGGCACCCGGCGCATGTAGTCGCCGCGGACCCCGTCGATGCCGTAATGGCGAGCGAGCCGTTCGTTCAGCCACGTGTAATCGCTGTCGAGCAGGCTGAGCACGCCGCGGTCCTCGCGCACGAGATCGCGAAACAGCAGCTCGGTCTCCTGCCGGAAGGCATCGAGCAGCTGCGTGTCGAACGCCGGATCCTGCGGCTGAGCAGCCTCGAGCTCGCGCAGCATCAGCCATTGCCCGGCGAAGTTGCTGACGAGCGCCTCGGCCTTCTGATCGCGTAGCATGCGGCGGACCTGCGCTTCGAGCACGTCGTCTTCGTGAAGTCGACCCGCGCTCGCGAGGCTCATCAGCTCCTCATCCGGGATGCTGCTCCACAAGAAGAACGACAATCGCGAAGCGAGCTCGATGTCGCTGACGGCATAGACCGAGCCCGGTGCGAGATTCGGCGGGACCTGCTCGATCTTGTACAGGAAACGCGGGTCCATCAGCAGCCGTGCGATCGCGTACTGCATGCCCATCTCGAAGCCGCCGAGCGCTTCGCCCTTGTCGTAAAACGCGACGAGCTCCGCCACTTCATCGGACTCGGCGTCGACAGGTCGACGCCATGCGCGCGTCGCCAGCCGCGTCAGGTTCTCCGCTGCGCAGTCACGAGCCTCGGTCGCCGCCTGCGGATAGCACGCGAAAATGGCGCGCCGGCTCGGAGTGTCGCCCGGGCCGCTGATATCGAACGGACCATTGATCGTGATGTTCGCGATCGCGCCGGCGAGGCTGTAATCGTCGAAGTAGTCGTTGACGCCGGTGCAGCGGCGCACGTCCTGCAGCGCGACCGCAATCGTGTGCGGGCCTGCAGTGATCGGCAACTCGAACTTGCCGGGGTCGTCGAGCGTCAACAGCTCGCCATCGATGCTGACCACGACTCGATAGCCGTTCGAGCAAAAGGTCTGATTGCTGAAGAAGCCGCCGCCCCGGTTGCCGACCGCGATCCGGTAACGCGCGTCGACCGGGAAGTTGTGGGTGATTGCGAATCCGTTGCGTGTACCGAGCGGCAATCCGTCAGTCGTGCCGTCAGCCGCTCCGTACTCGACCTCCGTCGGAATCAGCGACACGTCGCCGACGGCTTCACGACCGATACGCATCGCCGCGCTGGCGTACGCATCGATCAGGGTCGGCGACACGCTGAGCAGCTCGATGTTGTTGTCGAAGCCTACGCCGGCCGACTCGGCCGGAATGTTGGCGACGATGTGTGATGCGTCGAACTGCAACAGGTCGCGAACGGCATTTCCGTATTCCGCGCGGTTCAAGCGCGCGAGGCCCTTGTGGCCCGGATTCGGGGCGCGCGCGTATTCCGCGTCCAGCGTGGCGCCGAGCGCATGCGTCAGCTGATCGAGCGCTGCGCGCGGCGGACGCGGCCGGTCCGCCGGCGGCATCATGCCTGTGCGCACCTTGCGGATGACCATTTCCCATGTATCGGCATCGTCCGCCACCGAATCGCGGGACAGCCGGTCCAACGCCACGCCGCCGGCGAAATCGGTAGCGTTGTGGCAATCCGTGCAGTATTCGTCGAGCAGCTCCCAATCGACGTGCTCGGCGACGGTGGCACCCGACATCGGGCCGTCCTTCAGCGTTGCGGGGATCCCCCAGTACAACGCGACTGCGATCCCCGACACGACCGCAAAAAGGACCAGCAGGCGTCGCCCGGTGCGCCGGACGTGGGGTGTTTTGGGATCGGATTGAGAATTCATATGCATACATCCCGTCGTCGGATCTGTCGCATACGGCGCTGAATCCCGACGATGAGCCTCCACCCGGCGGGAGGGCCCTGGCAGGCTCGCCCCGCATCGTATTCATACCAGTCTACAACCTGAAATGGGAGCTAGTGCGCCGTTTTGCCGATTACTGTTATAGGAATGAAATCTTCAGACAGCGCCCCCCGAGAAGGAACCCATCCGGCCGAGCGGCTATCCAGGCCGTCTCGAGGCCGCGTGGAAGACGCAGCCACCGCCTCTTACATGCAGCTTGAAGCCTTCGGCGCCGGGCTCTCCGAGATCGGCTCGAAGCTGCATCGTCGGGATCGAATAGTCGCCGCCGTTCTGCCGCCGATAAGGGATCGGGGGCGTCGACGCGAGCGTTCGCATCCGGTCGCGGAGCCGCCCGGCAGCTCGCTCGAACTCGATCTCGGAAAGGCGATCGGCCTTGTGGACGACGAAAGGCGGCAGCACGTCGTAGCCCGGGTAGAACAGGATGCCGTGGTTGATCGGGAACAGCAGGTCCTCGATCGGCCCGTTGATGCCGCGGGCCGAGTAGTGCTCCTCCCATCCGCCGGTAGTCACGATCAGCATCGCCCGTTTCCCGGCAAGAGTGCCTTCGCCATAGCGATCGCCCCAGCGCCTGTCGCTATGCTCGCCGACGCCGTACGCAAAGCCGTACGAGTACACGCGCTCGACCCAACCCTTGAGGATTGCAGGCATCGAGAACCACCACAGCGGAAATTGAAGGATCAGCGCGTCTGCCCACAGGAGCTTCTCCTGCTCCGCTTTGACGTCTGCCGTCAACGCGCCCGCGGCAAAGGCTGCGCCGGAGGCGGCGGTCACCCTCAACCGCTCGTCGGTCGGCAGTGCCGGGAAGTCCGCGCGATCGACTTGCGGTTTCCAGCTCTGGCGATAGAGGTCGGAGACCAGCACGTCGTGGCCTCGCGCTTCGAGCTCGCTCACGGCGACGTCGCGAAGCGCCGCGTTGAGCGAGCGAGGATCGGGATGGGCGAAGACGAGCAGAACTTTCATCGGGTCGGTTCTCCGTGATCAAGACCGGTCCCAATATGACCGCACATCCCGCGCTGCAGCAGCCGTCCGCGGCGGATAACATTCTTCCGAATGACGGATAAGTCCGAAGTCACGCTCGAGCGCATGCGAACCTTCGTTCGGGTCGCCGAGCGCGGCAGCCTCTCGGCGGTCGCTCGCGAGCTCGGGATGGGTCAATCGAGCGTCACGCGGCACGTTCGCGAGCTCGAGGAGGCGATCGGCGTGCCGCTGCTCAGCAGGACCACTCGCCGCGTCACGCTCACCGAGGAGGGAAGCAGGTACTACGCGAGCTGCGTACAAGTCCTGCGCCTCGTCGAGCAGGCCGGCGACGATGCGCGGCGGGCACGCGGCGCCGCGGCCGGGACGATTCGGATCTCGTGCACGGCCGCGCTTGGCGTAGTCCACGTCAGCCGCCTGATCTTCGCGTTCCAGGATCAGTACCCCGACATCGGCGTCGACTTGAGCCTCAGCGACGAACGGATCGACCTCGTCCGAGAGGGCGTCGACGTTGCCGTGCGCCTCGGCCCGCTCAGCGACAGCTCGATGAAGCTGCGCGCGCTCGGCCGCTCGAAACGCGTTTTGGTCGCCGCGCCCGCCTATCTCGAGAGAAGAGGCAGGCCGTCCAATCCCGAGGAGTTGCGCGATCACGAGGGCATCCGCATGTCGAACATCGCCGGCAGCGACACGCTGGTGCTGCTGTCCGCGGAAGGCGAGCGACATGACGTGCCCTTCGGTGGGAGGCTGCGCGTAGACCATGGACTTGCGGCGCGCGAGGCGCTTCTCGCAGGACGCGGCATCGCCCCGGCGCATCGATGGCTCGTCGAGGACTTGCTCGCGGACGGGCGGCTCGAGCAGGTTCTGCCGCGCTACGCTCCTCCGCCGGTGCCGTTGAGCATGCTGATCGTGCCGGAGCGAGCCGCGATCGCCCGCGTCCGTCTGCTCGTCGACTTCCTGGCCGCGCGCATCGCGGCGCTGCCGGGCATCGTGACGTCGCGCTCGTCCGCTTCGGCGGCATGAGCGCGCTGCCCGCCGATCCGGGCCACGCGCTGCTCGGCCTGCGCTTCAGACTGTGATTCATGTCGTCTCGTCGATGCGCGCGGCGGAGTACCGTCCTGCCCTCGAGACAATGCCGGAGGGGCTCCGCCGTGCCGGCCGCCGGGATCGATTGATGAAAGGCTCTGAAACATTCACGCCGAAGCGTGCCGCAGCTTTTTTCGGCGCAGCTTTCGCCTTCGTCTTTTTCATGACGTTCGGCGCGGACCCTGTGCCGCCTGCGATGATGACCGCATCCAAGTGGCTGGTCCTTCTGCCTGCCGCATTCGTGCTCGCGCTGCGCCCGTCCGCCAGGGTCTGGAGCAGCGGACTCGCGCTGACCGGAGGGGTTTTCGTCGGCGTGTGCCTTGCCGCTCTCGCTTACTCGTCGAACATCTGGCCGATCGCCGGCGTCTATTGGACGATCGTCTTTGTGCCTTTCATCGCCGTCGGTTCCATTGCGGGAAAGCTAGCGGCGCGATTTCGCGCAGGAACGAACGGATGATTCGCGTCGAGCCCGCGTCCGCGGTAACGATCGCGCCACGACCGGCATTCATGCGATCAGAGGCCGGCCGCGGAGGCCGCTTCTGATGGCGCTCTTCCAGGGCGCACTGCTGCTCGTTCTCGGCTACGGGATGCTGGCCGTCGTCTATCGGTCGCTGACCAGCGGCTGGCTGCCTTTCGGCCCGAATGGATTCAAGGGCCGCGTCGAGTTCCGGATGACGGACCAGCCGTTCGGATACTGGATGGCGTTCGTGTTCTACTGCGCGTTCGGAAACTGGTGCGTGTTCCTTGCGTTCGGAGTGCTGTCCGGTCAGATGGAGCCGCTGCCGCTAAATTGAGCGGCGGCACTCTGCGGACTACTCGAGATTTTGCACTCCGCCGTTAGTGCTTGAACCGCGCGCCGCGACGTCCGAAAGCCGCGCAAGGTCGTCGGCGCCGCGCGATCTCACTCGGCCGGCAGCCGCACGACGAACTCGGCGCCTTTGCCGCGGCCTTCGCTGTGCGCAGTGACCGTTCCGCCATGCAGCTCGACGAGTCGTTTGACGAGGTGCAGCCCGACCCCGAGCCCCGACGGCTCCCGCTCGAACGACCGGTCCGAGCTCTGCGAGAACAGCTCGAACACCGTGTCGAGCTCGTCGGCCGGGATGCCGATGCCGCTGTCGCGAACCGTCACGATGGCCTCGTCGCCTCGGCGCTCGGCGATTACCGAGATGCGTCCTTGCGCGGGCGTGTACTTGCACGCGTTGTTGAGCAGATTCGCGAGCACTTGCGAGAGCCGCACCGGGTCGGCGTCGAGCGATATCGGCTCCGGAGGATACGTGACGATCAGCTCGTGCTTGCGGCGCTCGATCAGCGGAGCGCAGGTTTCGACTGCGGATCGCATCACGTCGGCGAGCTCGACGCGCTGACGGCGTAATTCCAGCCGGCCGCGCGTGATGCGGCTCACGTCGAGCAGGTCGTCGACGAGCCGGACGAGCTGAGCGAGCTGGCGTCGCATGATCGCGCGCGCGCCGACGACGTCGGGCTCCGGGCTGCCGACGCTGTCGAGGTAGTCGAGCGAGCTCACGAGCGGCGCGAGCGGATTGCGCAGCTCGTGCGCGAGCGTCGCGAGAAATTCGTCCTTGCGGCGGTCGGTCTCGCGCAGCGCTTGCTCGGCGCGAGCGCGCTCCTGCGCCTCTTTGTGACGCGAGATGATGATCGCGGCTGCATGAGCGAGCGTCGCGATGAACGAGATGTCGTCGTCCTCGGGAGTGCGCGGCTCGGCGAAGTAGAGCGCAAACGTGCCGAGCACGGGGCCGCCGCTCGTGCGTACCGGGAACGACCAGCAGGCGCGGTAGCCGTGCGTACGCGCAAGCCACCGCCAAGGTTCCCAGCGCGGGTCCTGGTCCACGTCCGGCGTGATCACCGGCTCGCCGATGTGCATCGCCAAGCCGCATGCGAGCGAGCTCGGGCCGACGCGGAAGCCAGCGATGCCCTGCGCGTAGGCGTCCGACATGCCGGCCACATGGTGCAGGCCGGCGGCTGCGGCGTCGTCGAGCATATAGAACGCCGCGCGCGCGGCGCCGTCGAAACGGCGGACGGCCGTTCGGATCAGCACCTCGAGGCATTCGGGGAGCGGTCGGCCGTCCATCGCGGCTTGGAACGCTTCCTTCTGGCCGGCAAGCGCCGATTGGCTCTCGACGAGCGCGCGTTTCGTGTCGCGCAGCTTCGTGGAGTCGAAGAAGTAGCACACGACGCCGTGCGTCCCGTCCGGAAGCTCGATGCGGTGCACTTCCCACTCGTATCGCTCGATCTCGTGAATGTCGGCGCGCGGATTGACGAAGTCTTTCGAACGGTACGGATTGCCGGTATCCAGCGTACGGCGGAATACGGCGATGATTTCGGTCGCGACCGGCTCGGGCCACAGGATGCGGACTGCTTCGTCGAACGGACGGCCGATGACCGGGCGTATGTTGCGGAACGCGACCTCCTGGGAGATCGGATTCATGTAAGCGATGCGGAAGTCGGCATCCACGATGTAGACGCCGAACGGCATCTGCTCGACGAGCTCGACGAAGGTCCGTTCGCTTACGCTGAGGACGCCGTGTGGAGAATGCGGACCGACTGGGTCCTTCCCACGGTCGTTCATGACGAGTGCTCCAGCGGAATCGCGTTGAGTTTAGCACTCGTCCCGGGGCGGGAGCCGGAGGGATTCATTCGAGTGTCGAATGGCAGATGTAAATTGCGCTGGTATGCGCTTTGCAAGCGGTGGGCCGGATCGAGACCCGCCGAGCGCATCGAACGCCCAGAATGTCTAGGCACTACACTTCGCGAGGCGGGTCTAACGGCCCTTTCGTCCTCTTAGCCCGTGGTTAAAAGCATGGTCAGCGCCGTGTCTACACTCGTCCGCAGTGCGCCGCTCCCCGAGGAGGCGCAGGCCGCCGAGTGCGTGGCTCGAGTCGAAGAGCGCGTTCCCGCGGCACGCGCGGCGTGCGCACGTGGTCGAGAGCTGCTCGCGATCGTCGCGGGGCTGATCAACGATCCCGATATATTAAAGTGCGCGGCGCTGTTTCCCGTGCTCGAAGCCGGTGCAATCGACGAGGCGGAGGCGTCGGCAATCTTCGGCCCTTCGGCGGCCGAGATGGCGGCCGAGCTGATACGGGTCAGTACGCTCGATCGAGCGGCGGCGAGGCCGCTCGACGGCGCACCTTCCGCTGCGCAGGCCGAGGCGCTGCGTCAGATGCTGCTCGCAGTCATAGCCGACCCGCGGCTTCTGCTCGTCCGCCTCGGCGCGCAGCTCGCGCGTCTGCGGGAATGCAAGTCCGCGCCGCCGGAGGAGCGGGAGCGAGTCGCGCTCGAGACGCGCGAGATCTTCGCGCCGCTCGCGAGTCGCTTGGGCGTGTGGCAGCTCAAGTGGGAGCTCGAGGATTTGGCGTTCCGGTATCTCGAGCCCGAGCACTATCACCGCGTCGCAAGCTGGCTCGCGTCGAAGCGCAGGGACCGCGAGCGGTACATCGCCGAGGTCATCAGCGAGCTCGAGCGCGCGCTCGCGGCCGCCGGAATACGCGCGCAGGTGACCGGCCGCCCGAAACACATTTACAGCATCTGGCGAAAGATGCGGCGCAAGGGCGTCGGCTTCGACGAGCTCTACGACGTTCGCGGCGTCCGGATCCTGGTCGACACCGTCGCAGACTGCTACGCGGCGCTCGGCGTCGTGCACGGGCTCTGGCGCCATATCCCCGGCGAGTTCGACGACTACATCGCGACGCCGAAGAGCAACGGATACCAGTCGCTGCACACCGCCGTCGTCGGTCCGGGGACTCTGCCTGTCGAGATACAGATTCGGACGTGGGACATGCACGAGCACTCGGAGCTCGGCGTCGCGTCGCACTGGCGTTACAAGGAAGGCGGCGCGCATACCGATCGCTCGTATGAGCAGAAGATCGCGTGGCTCCGACAGATCCTCGAGCCTTCGGACGGGAAGGAAGCGCCGACGGATTTCCTCGAGCGCGTGCGGACGGAGCTGTTCCAGGACCGTGTCTACGTGCTGTCGCCGCGCGGCGAGGTCATCGTGCTGCCGCAGGGCGCCACGGCGCTCGATTACGCGTATCAGGTGCACACCGAGCTCGGCCACCGCTGCCGCGGCGCGAAGGTCAACGGCCGGATGGTGCCGCTCACGCGTCCGCTCGAGAACGGCGATCAGGTCGAGATTCTCGCCGGCAAGCAGCCCGAGCCGAGCCGCGACTGGCTCGTGCCGTCGCTCGGCTATCTTGCGTCCCCGCGGAATCGGGCGAAGGTGCGCGCATGGTTTCGCAAGCTCGACGAGGCGCAGAATCGAGCGCAAGGCAAGCAGCTCCTCGAGCACGAGCTCGCGCGTCTCGGCGCGCACGGCGTGACCTTGCCGGAGATCCTCGCCGAGCTCCGTCTCGACAATGCCGACCAGCTGTATCTCGCGCTCGGCCAGGGCGAGATCACGATTGCGCAGGTCGCAGGCGCCGTGCAGCGACGAGCACGGCCGCCCGCGACGACGGAGCTGCCGCTGCAGCGGCCGGCGCCGGCATCGATCGACACCGCCGAAGTCGAGATCGAGGGCGTCGAGGATCTGTTGTCGAGCTTCGCCGGCTGCTGTCAGCCCGTGCCGCCGGAGCCGATCGTCGGCTACCTGACGGTCGGCCGCGGCGTGACGATCCATCGACGCTCGTGCGCGAACGTTCGGCAGCTCGAGGCTTCGGCGCCCGAGCGGATGCTCTCCGCGAAATGGGGAGCGGCCGGTACACGCGCGTTTCCGGTCGAGATCGTCGTTCGGGCGTACGATCGGCGAGGGCTTCTCAGGGATATCAGCTCGGTGCTCGCGGATGCAAAGCTGAACATCCACGGGATGTCGTCGTTCACGAACGAAGAGGAGAGCCTCGCGGAATTTCGTATCCGGATGAGCGTACGCACGCTCGAGGATCTGTCACGCGTGTTGAGGCGGATAAGGAGCCTGCCGAACGTCGTCGAGGCCAAGCGGCAGGCTTAGGCTTCGGCCCGGCGGTCAGGTGTCCGGGCTATGTTCCGGCGCATTTCGCGATTCATGGTCGCGCCGGTATCGCCGCCGACCAACGGCCGCCCAGCGACGGCGGCGATCTCGACAGGATCGTCCTCGCCCGCTCGAACGTTTGGGCGGCTTCATCGTGTCCTGCCGAGATCGGCGTAAGCCCGCGCAAGCCAGAACGCGGCTTCGCCGGCGAAGTGATTCTCCGCATCGAATTCGCGCCAGAACGCGTCCGCTTCGGTAAGCGTCTCGAGCGCTGCCTCTGCGTCGCCGAGCGCGAGCCGCGCGCGCCTTCGAGGTCGCCGGCGAGACGCTGCCGTGCTGGCCGCCGCGAAGATTTCCTCTACGTCGAAGCTCGCGCTCGCGAACGCCACAGTGCCCGGCGTCTCCGCTGCGAACGCATGGGAGGACGCGCAGATCATATCGACGACCAATGTCGGCCAGGCGACGAGCCCGAAGATTGCCTTCGACGGCGCCGGCAACGCGGTCGCGGTGTGGGTGCAGAATCCCGGCTTCGACCGCGCGGTCTACGCGGCCCGGGCTGGCTTTCCGACGAGCGGATCAGCACCGGAGAAGTGTTCTATCCGAAAGTCGTGCTGATGCCCGGAGGGCACGCGCTCGCCGCCTGGACGGAGCTCGATACGTCGGTTCCGCCCGGCACCGGTTATACGATCCAGTCGAACCGCTATACGAGCGGGGCCGGCTGGGGGCCGCCCGGCCCGATCAGCAGCAGCGGCGGCTTGATCGGCACCGGGATGCCGAGACTCTCCGTCGGCCCGAACGGCGAAGCGTTCGCGATTTGGACGCGAGGCGGCGAGGTCAGAGTGAACCCGTTCGAGTGAGACCTCGTTAGTCGACTGGGCGGTAGACGAGAGCAAGGGAACCGAAATCGAGCGCTTTGCTCTCGACGAGCCGCAGATTCGTCGGCGGTGTCCCCTCCGGGAAGAACCGCCTTCCTGTGCCCATGACGAACGGCTGGACCAGGAAGCGGAACTCGTCGATCAGCCCTGCTCTCAGCAACGACTGAACCAACGTCGCACTGCCGTCGACGATGATGTCTTTGCCGGGCTGCCGCTTGAGTTTCGCGACTTCGTCCACGATGTCTCGAGAGATGATCGTTGACTCCTTCCACGGAGCTTCCGTGAGGGTCGTCGAGACGACGTACTTGTGCATTCGGTTGAGAATCGGCCCCGGGCCGTCGCCTGTCGTCTGCTTCGACCAGCCGGGCCACAGCATCTCGTAAGTCACGCGGCCCAAGAGGTAGGCATCGCCTTTCGAGTACTCCTCGGTGATGTATTGCATCCTCTCCGGGCTATTCGTGTTCTGCCACCAATGGCCCATCGTGGTCGCGTCGAAGACGCCGTCGAGAGTGATCCAGGCCTTTACCCACAGCTTTCTCATCGATCGATATCCCCTATTTCGTGCGGGGCCGCTGTTGGACCCGCGAATCATTGACCGGCCTGGAAATGTGTCAGCCGAGCTGCTCCGCGAGCCCGACGACGATACCCTCGGGCCCGCGAAGGTAGGCGAGCCGATGAGCTCGCTCCCTCGGGCACGGCTCGGGCGTGTGGAATTTGTCGAGCTCAATGCCGAACCCGTCGGGCGTACGCAACGTCACGAGGGTGGCGCGGACGTTCTCGAGGCCGATCAGGCTCCCGACCGCAGGCCCTTCGACTATCGTCTCGCCTTGAACCTCGAGGCCGAGCTCGATGAAGAACGTTTTCACGGCTTCGAGATCGTCGACGACGATGAGGACGTTGTCCATTCGTTTGACTGCCAAGTTCATCCCTCCCCTCACAGCGCTCCGTCAGGCGCGAAGCGCCGCGGAATCAGTGCATGATCGCGTACTGGATGACCGTCTCGCAGTGCGTATGCGCCCACACGTCGACTATGGAAAGCCTTTCCTTCCACCGGTCGATGATCTGCCGCGTGCAATCTCCGCGGACGGCTTCGATGGCCATCCTGTAAGCCAGGTTGCCGTTCCTGTGATCGAGCATGGCAAACTTTTGCTCGAACGTCGCGAGCATCGTCTCCATGCCGCGCGAGACGGTGTCTCGAACATCGTGAACATACTCGCGATTGACGGCGACGTCCTCTCGCGTGCCGAGCACTGCTGTATGCCCGGTCAAAATAGTGTCGAAGTCGTAGCGCATCACCTCGTCGAAGAAGGCGACATAGCCCGCATACCTCGACGTCGATAGATCCTATCGGTGACCCAAAAGAGCCCGGGCTTGACCTCGCTGACGTGTACTCCGGTTTCGGGATCGATCTGCGGTGCACGCGCGACGGCTTCGGCTAGCTCGGGTGCAAATGCGCGATAAGAGTTCGGCGCACGCGGATCGAAGCTTATGGTGTCGGCCGTGTCTCGCGCCGGAGGTGCTGTCACGCACGCGCTGATCAGGGTAAGCGTCGCGACGATGGCCGCTACGGCTTTCATATGCCCACCATTCCGTTGCCGTTCTCGCGACGTAACCTACGCGTGACGCGTTAGGAGCGCCATTCTCGGAATCATCACATTCATACGCGTTCGTCTTACAATCGCCCGAGTGGACGCACTCGCCGGCCTGCTTCGCGCTCCGCGCGCTCGCGGCGCATTCGCACTGCGCGTGGTGATGACTTCGCCGTGGGCGTTGCGGATCCTGACCGAGTCGCCCTTGACCCCGCTCGCCGGCGTGACGGGTCGAACGTGGGTCGTGCTGGACGACGGCGAACCCGTGCGAATCGATCCCGGGGACATCGTCGTGACCCGCGCACCGGGCCACTACAACGTCGCCGATCCTCCAGCAACGCCGCCGCGCGTGATCATTCACCCGGGACAAGAGTGCTGCGACCTGAACGGCAACTCGGTCCGAGACGGAATGGCGCATGGGGTCAGAACCTGGGGAAACGACCCTCGCGGCGAGACCGTTTTCGTCGTTGGCGCATATGAGCACATGAGCGACGTCAGCGATCGCCTGTTGCGTGCATTGCCGCCGATCCTTTCGCTGTCGAATGCGGAATGGAGATCTCCGCTCGTTCCGATGCTGTGCGACGAGGTGCTCAAAGACGAGCCGGGTCAAGCCGTCGTTCTGGATCGGTTGCTCGATCTGCTGCTCTCGAGCGTGCTCAAAGCGTGGTTTTCGCAGCGGCGCTCGAGCGGGCTGGCGTGGTGGCGATCTCGAGGCGACCCTATCGTCGAGCGGGCGTTACGGATGATGCACGAGCGGCCCGCGGAGCCGTGGACGATAGATAGACTCGCAACGCAAGCGGGTGCTTCGCGCGCGACATTGGCGCGCCGATTCAAAGAACGCGTAGGTGAATCGCCGATGGCCTTCCTGCGCAATTGGCGGATGGCACTAGCCGCCGATTTGCTGTGCAGTCCGCAGGAGACCGTCGGCTCGGTAGCGGAGAAGGTGGGCTACGCGACGCCTTTCGCGTTCAGTGCCGCGTTCAAACGTGCACGCGGCATCAGCCCGCAAGAGCACCGCGACAGCGCGCGCGCCGTCTATGAGGACGCTCCAATCGGGGCGCTCGACCGCCGTCGGCACCGGGGTCGATAGGGGCATCCGAAAAGTCTCGCAACGTTAGCGTCTGGGCCTCGCGGCAAAAAAAAAGCCCCCGGTGCTTGCCGGGGGCTCGAGCGGTCAGGCAGCGCTCAGCTTACTTGCTGACCTCTATCGTGGCTCTAGGACTTGCAGGCCCGAAGCCGACCTGGTTGCCAGGATTCTCGACGACGAGCTTGACCCACAGTGTGTCGACATCCTTGTAGAACGAGGTCTCACTGGCATCACGCAGCGCAGCGATGCTGTTCTGCTCCGTGCCCTCGGCGGCGGTCTTGAACCCGGGCAGCTCGAAGATGACCCACGAGCCGTCGTCCATCTCGGACAGCGTCAGGGCTACGGACTCCCTGGCCGTGTCCACTTTGACCTCGGTTCCGCTGCGAATCGTGGTCTGGCCGGCGTAGTCGAACTTCTTGCCGTTACGGCTGAGCACGACCGGCTCGGGCGCCGGGCCGCCGAAGCCTCCGAAGCCGATACGCTGGCCGGCCGGCGCGCCCGCTCCCGGAGCGCCGCCGCGGTTGGCCGCTGGAGCCGGAGCCGCTCCGCCGCCACCCGGCGCTGCACCGGGGCCGGCGCCTCCGCCGGGACCGCCGAAGCCGCCGAAACCGGGGCCGCCGGGGCCGCCGGGGCCGCCCGGGCCGCCGACGCTGAGGCGACCGAAGTCGCCCTGACATACGGCCGCGCCCCACGAGGGCTTGATCTCACAGGCTTCCTCGTCGGACGCGATGCCGTTGTCGATCACGATGTAGGCGCCGGGGACACCGCTGACCGAGCCGTCGATGTCATGGATCGTCGCACTCGTATAGGCGGAGCTGTTCCCGAAATCGTTAGCCCACTTACGCTCTCTCGTCGGGAAGTAGACCGGCTTGGCGTTCACGAACTTCGCGCCCGTCACGGAGTTCTCGACGCTCATTCCGAAGCTCGTGTACAGCAGGTACGACATCGCTCCGGTCTTGCGGGTGTCGTTGTCTTCGTAGTTCACGAAGGTCGTGTTCTCGACCGAGTGAATGTAGTCGTAGTACTCGTAGCCGCGGATCGGGAAGTCCGGGACATGCGGCTTCGGCAGGCTGCGCCCGTACGCGACTTCCTCCGGGGTTCGGGGATTGCCGATGTTGTCGGTCTCGCCGACGAACAGCGAATCGACGACCTTCGACGTGAACGGATCGCGGCCGATCGAGCCGGACGCCATCGTGAAGCCGATGGCGTTGTCGGCGAGCTTCAGGTCCTTGAATACCTTCATCTCGCCGCGGGCCCAAATCGCGCCGTTCCGGTTCTTGTAGCCGGTGAAATCCTCGATGACCGATTCGATGGACTTGCTGTTCGCGTCGGCCGGATTCTCGCGGGCAATATGCGAGCTGCCGGTGACGCCGAAAGTGCCGTCGGGCCCGGCGTTTCGGTCGAACATCAGGCCGTCGAAGTTCGAGTGGGCGACGTTGCCCCTGAACTCTCCTTGCGGCATTCGCCGCGGCCACGTATTCAGGCTGATTTCCGTGCCTTCGAACTGGCCCGTCGGGTGCTCCGGCAACGAGAACCAGAACCCGGTCGATTCGGAACCCGCGGCCACGTTGCCGATGTAATGGTTGGACGGATTGGTGATCCAGAAAGTCGACACCGTGTTGTCCGACGGAATCAGGACGTCCGCCGAGCGCTGGCCATTCCCGTCGCCGCGCTCACCGGGAACCCCGAGGTTCGTCGGGTTGCACGGATTGGTCGGATGGCACTTGGTCAGGATTCCGAGGTTCCGGACGAACTGGTTGCCGGTCTCGATACCGTCCTCCATGAAGAAGCAGTGACCCACGTTGTTGTAGGTCACGTTGTTCTCGATGCGCAGGTTGTCCGTGCCATGCACGGTTACGCAACGGCTGAAGGTGTCGTGAATCGCGGAGTTCTTGATGAACTGCCCCGTCGCATCGCCGACCAGATGCCAGTGAATCGGGTAGCGCGCGAGCTGCAGGTGCTGACCCATGCGATAAAGCTCGACGCCGGAGATATACATACTGCTGCCGGGCATCGCCATCACGTGGCCGCCCTGATACGTGCTCTCCGAATCTTCTGAAGCGCGGATGCGGATGTTGCGCGTCAGCAGGCCGACTTCGCCGCGCTCGTCGACGTCGAACGTAATCTCGCCGAAATGCATGTACTCGAGCGCGCGGTCGAGCGTAAGCACGTTGCCGTTGATCGCCGAGATCGTTCGCCGCTCGGCCTGCTTGTGATCGAAATCCGTCGACGCGAGCACGATCTCATCGCCGACGCGCCAGCCGCTGGCATCCAGCACTTCGATCTCGGTGCTGCCGGCCTCGGCCGTCTTTGCGAGCTTCGTCCAAGTGTGGACGCGGTCACCGTGCAGGCTCAGCGTCCCGCCCATGATCATGATTCCGCGATCGCCCATCGCGTTGACGTCCTCGCCGGGCACGTTGTCGACGAGGGTGATCGTCGCGTTGCGCGTATACGGCTCGGTCTCGGTGCCGACGTGCAGCTCGCCGTGCAGCATGATCCAGTCGGTGATCAGCTCGATATCGTTTTCGTCCGCGAAGCGGAGCTTGCCGTTGATCGTCAAGCTGCGCAGCGGCGGCGGGCTGACGTCGAGCACTACTTCCATGTCGGCGTCGATGACGACGGCGTCGCCCTCACCGGGCACGCGGCCGTCCGGCCAGGTGGCGGGATCGGACCAGAGTGCTCCTTGGGCCGCGGCATTCGTGTAGCCGCCGAGCAGGAAACACGCTGGCACTGCTAACGCGAGAATCGGTATCCGAGATTTCATTGGCATGGCTTATAGGTCCCCGTACTCGAGCAGATCGGATGGAAGGCCTTCCCAGCCGACAAGCGTAAGCGATGTCGAGCGCAAGAAAAATTCGACAACGATAAATCTTGACATTCGAAGATCCCGATCAGCGTGTACTAACATGCGGGAACTACTGGAATTTTTTTCGGTCGGATCTGCCGCCGGCTGGATGATTTGCTACCATCGGCCCGTCGTCAGGCGATGGACGCCGAGAGAACAACGAAAGGACCAGACGATCATGAGGTGGATCTTCGGCGCCGTAGCCGCGGCGGCCCTGTCGTTCTCAGTGGAGGCCGAGGCCGAAGCTGAGGCCTGTGCGGTGACGGTCGAGGTCAGAGACGCGCTCGACTTCAGCCTGAAGGAGATCACCGTGGACTCGAGCTGCGAGGCGTTCACGCTCACGTTGAAGCACGTCGGCAAGATGCCGGTGAGCGCGATGGGGCACAACTGGGTGCTGACCAGAACAGAGGATTTCAACGGTGCCGTCACGGACGGCCAAAGGTCCGGCATCGACAATAATTTCGTGAAACCCGGCGACGAGCGCGTGCTCGCCGCGACGAAAGTGATCGGCGGCGGCGAGGAGACCACGATCAGCTTCGACCCGGCGATCTTGGAGCCGGGCGGCGACTATACGTTCTTCTGCAGCTTCCCGGCGCACTTCGTGCTGATGCGCGGCAAGCTGATCGTCCTTTGACGAGTTGCCGCCGATTCGCGCGTTGCGGTCGGAGCGATCCCCGGCCGAAGCCGGGGATCATTCAGGCAAGAGCGGCTGGGTGCGTCAGGGCCGGGTCGCCGGGTCCCAGTGCTCGATGATCTTGCCGTCCTGGATCCGGAACATGTCGAACCAGGTCGTCGTGTAGTCGCGGCCGCACGAGTCGGTGAACGTGCGCGGGAACGCGATCATGACGAGATCCCTTTGGGCGATGATGTCGACGACACCTTCAGGAATCGCATCGGGAACTTCGCCGGGAGGAATGTTCAACGCGCGGAAGAAGTTCTGCATACCCGCGAGCCCGGTGTTCGCCATCGGGTTGTGCTGAATGTAATCCTCGTGGATGAACTCGCCCGCTCGATCGATCTGGTAGGCGTTCAGCAGCGTTCGCCACATGTCCCACACGAGACGCTTGTTTGCCGCGAGCTGCGGGTCGTCGTCCTCGAGCATCGCGAGCTGACCCTCGCGCGTCGTGTCGCCGGTTACGGGCACCGCCGTCGGCGCGGGCGCATCGCAGTTGGGGCCGGCGGCGGCCGCGCGCTGGCTCGCGCCGCCCCGAGCCGGGGTGTCGTCCTGGGCGAAGGCCGACGAGGCGAGAAGCATCGCAGCAGCGAAATACGTGAAATTCTTCATTACTACCCCTCTTTGAGACGAGGCGAAGAGCATACCATCACCCGCTTCAGGTCATCCTCCGTGCCGCGTCCGCCGCCTTGCCGCCGGCATCGAGTAGACCTACTGCGCGAAGAAGCCCCTCGGCGTTTCGCCTTCCAGGAACGGTTCGATGAACGCCATCAGCAGGTCGACCTGCGTAATGACCGCAGTGTGCGACGTCGCCGGCAGGATCGCGAGCCGCGAGGCCGGCAGCGGCTCGTCCATATCGCCCATCACGCCGCCGCCGAGCAAGCGGAACAGCGCGACGTTGTGCTCGAGCGTCGAGACGTCCGCGTCGCCAGCGATCACGAGCACCGGCATCGTCAGCTTCTTCACGTCCTCGCCCCACGCCATCGGTTGCTTCTCGAGCGCGATCAGCTTTTCGACCAGCGCCGGAAAACCGTCCGGATTCGGCGCGAGCTCGCGGTATTCCGAACGCCTGTCGGCGAAACGGTGCCGCCCGCGCGGCCGGTTGCGGCTCCCGCGAAGTCACAGCGTCTTCGCAAGCTCCTCCAGCTGCTTCGCGGTCTGTCCCCATCCCTCGTAGAAACCCATCTTCTCGTGCTGCTCGCGATCCTCGGCCGTCCAATGCAGCGCCCGCGCGACGTAGTGTGTCTTCCCGGGGCCCGCGTCTTCGAAGGTCACGATCGCGGTCATGAACGGCTTCTGTGACGGCACCCACGCGCTCGTGTAGGCGTCGGTGAACACGAGCTTCTCTTGGGGCACGACCTCGAGCACGACGCCGGGATTCGGGAACTCGTTGCCTTCCGGATCGCGCATCACGACGAGTGACGAGCCGCCCGGGCGGATATCGAAGTCGACCTTCGCGACCGTCCACGGACGGGGCACGAACCACTGTTTGAGCAGCTCCATCTCCGTCCAGCAGCGCCAGAGCTTCTCGCGCGGCGCATCGAGGATGAGGTCGAGGACCAGCTCGTGAGGGGTCTGTGCGGCGTTGTTGACCATTCGTTCTCTCCAATCGCGTTTCGAAACTCGGCAGGGCCCGTGCCCGGCCGTTCCTGTTGCTTGACGAATGGCGGCGCCGGATTTCGACATCGCCCCAAACCAGAGACGGTGGGTGCCGCCATTCCGCTCATCCGCCTGCGGTCGGCAACGACACCCGCGGGCGTCTAGCACCTTGGCGCGGCGCTATCCCGAAACTTCCGCACATGCTCGACCAGCGCCCGCAGCTTCGCCGGCTGGTTTCGGCGGCTCGGGTAATACAGATAGAAGCCCGCGAACGGCGGCAGGTAGTCCTCGAGCAGCGGCACCAGCTCGCCGCGCTCGATGTACGGCCGAAACGTCTCCTCCATCGCGAACGTGATACCGCCGCCGGCGACGGCAGTGCGGATCATCATCAGCAAGTCGTTGGTCGTGATCCGCGGGTTGACGGCCACGTCGAACGCGCGGCCGTCCTCTTCGAATTCCCAGCGGTAGGGTGCGACGTCGGGGGCCGGGCGCCAGCCGATGCAGCGGTGCTCGACCAGGTCGCGCGGATGCTGCGGAGCGCCGTGCCGTGCGACGTAAGCGGGCGAGGCCACGGCGAGCTGGCGCTGCGGGCCGGTCAGCGGCACGGCGACCATGTCCTGCTCGATCACTTCACCGAGGCGCACGCCGGCGTCGAAGCCGGCGGCGACGATATCGCCTTCGTCGTCGGTGACCGTCACGTCGAGCGTGATGCCGGGATACGCCTCGGCGAAGCTCGCGATCAGCGGTCCGGACAGGAAGCGCTCGGCGATGGACGTGACGGCTACGCGCAGTAGGCCGCGCGGCGGGCCGTCGTCGGTCGCTTCGTCCAGCGCGGCGCCGATCGTCGACAGCGGCTCGGCGATATCGCGGTGCAAGCGAGCGCCGGCCTCGGTCAGTCTCACGCTGCGGGTCGAGCGCTGCACGAGCGCGATGCCGAGACCGTCCTCGAGCCGGCGGATGGCCTGGCTGACGGCGGAACGGGTTACGCCCAGCCGGTCCGCGGCGGCGCGAAAGCTCCTCGCCTCGGCGACGGCCACGAACACGCGCAGCAGATTCAGATCCGGTCCCATGGGTAAGCAATGCTAACCAAACTGGTTAGCGAAAGGCGGCTTCTCTCGACACTGACGCGCTTCTACCGTGAGCGCACGGGCTCCGACGCCCGCTCCCCAAACGAATCACGGAGGAACGCCCCATGAACGACATTCAGAACAAAGTCGTGCTGATTACCGGCGCGAGCAGCGGTATCGGCGCGGCAACCGCCAAGGTGCTCGCGGCGCGCGGCGCAGCCGTCGTGCTCGGCGCGCGGCGCACCGATCGTCTCGACGCGCTCGTCGCCGACATCACGGCCGACGGCGGCCGTGCGCTCGCCCGCGCAGTGGACGTCACCCGTCGCGACGACGTGCAGGCCTTCGCCGACCATGCGCTCGAGCGGTTCGATCGCATCGACGTCATCGTCAACAACGCCGGCGTGATGCCGCTGTCGCGGATGGCCGCGCTGAAGGTCGACGAGTGGGACCGGATGATCGACGTGAACATCCGCGGCGTGCTGCACGGCATCGCCGCGGTGTTGCCGACGATGCTCGCACAAGGCAGCGGGCACGTGATCAACGTGTCGTCGATTGGCGGGCTGCGCGTGGTGCCGACGGCGGCGGTCTATTGCGCCACGAAGTACGCGGTGCGCGCGATCTCCGACGGCTTACGCCAGGAGAACGACCGGATCCGCATGACCTGCGTCTATCCGGGCGTCGTCGAGTCGGAGCTCGCGGATACGATCACCGACCGGGCGGCGGCCGACATGATGCGCGACTACCGTCGGATAGCGCTGAAGCCGGAGGCGATCGCGAACGCGATCGCCCACGCAATCGACCAGCCGGACGACGTGAATACCAGCGACATCGTCGTGCGCCCGGTCGCTCACCCTGCCTGACGGGCTCCGGCCGCGGCGCTCAGAACTCGAAGCTGACGCTCGCCTGTGCGTTGCGGCCGCGTGCATAGATGATCTCCGCGTAGCCGAGCGTCGCGAGCGAAGCATTGCCTTGCACCGGATAAAGCTCGTCGGTGAGGTTCTCGACGAAAAGCATCGCCCGCCAGCGGGCGCCGCTGTCGAGCACGAGCGACAGGTTCGTCACGGTCACCGACTCCTGCTGTGCCGTGATCTCGGTGTTGCCGGCGTCGAAGTACTGCTTGTCGGTGTAGGAAGCGTCGAGGCGCGGCGTCAGGCTCCAGCCGTTGCGCAGCGGGAAGCGGTACCCGACGCCGACGTTCGCCTGCAGCTTCGGCGTAAACGGCAGCGTGTTGTCCGGCGTGATCGTGGCCGTCGCTCCGGGCACCTCGGTGATGTCCTTGATCTCGTCGTCGAGGTAGCTGAGCGCACCCTCGACGATCAGCCGGTCGTTCGGCACGAGCTGAAACTCGAGCTCCACGCCGTCGATCGTCGCCTCGCCGGCGTTGAAGAGCAGCGGCACGACACCCTGCCGGTAGATCAGCTGGATGTCGTCGTAGTCGGACGAAAATAGCGCGGCGTTCAGCCTGAAGGCGTCGGTGATGTCTGCCTTGAAGCCGAGCTCCAGCGTGTCGACCGTTTCCTCTGAAAACGGCAACGGGACGAATCCTTCAGGCGGCGCGTTGAAGCGCTGATTGAAACCCCCGGATTTGAAGCTGCTGGCGTAGCTGCCGTAGATCATCCAGCCGTTGTCGAACGTGTATCTCACGCTCGCGGAGCCCGTGACCTTGTCGAAGGATTCACTGAAGCGGTCCGGATAAATGAACAGGGGGCCTCCGTCCGGAATGGCGAGTGTCGGCAGCGGGCTCGGATCGGGATCCGTCTCGGGGAAGACGTTCAAGATCGTCGCCTGCATCGATTTGTCGTCCTCCGTATAGCGGACGCCGCCGCTCACGCTCAATGCATCGGTGACGTCGTAAGTCCACTCGGTGAAGAGGGCGAGCGATTCCGTCGTAAGGTTGACGAACTGCAGATCGCGCGAACCCGGTCCGCCGGCGAGCAGCGATCCGATCACGGGCGGTGAAGGCGGGAACGCCAAAGGAACCGTCACGCGGTCGTCGGTATCCTCGTCGAAGTAATAGATTCCGACCACACCGTTGATGCGATCGCCGCCGTAATCCGCGCGGAGCTCCTGGCTGATCTGAGTGGACTCGCTCGTGTAATCGGTCGTGATCAGGGTCAACGGCGTATTGTCAGCGTCCCGGATACCGGTCCACTCGGTGTTGCGGTACGCGGAGATCGAATGCAGCGTCACGCGGTCGCTGACGTTCCAGTTTACGGTCGCCGAGGTGCCTCTGACGTCGAACGTGCTCTCGACCGGAGCATTGCCGCCATTCGTGTACGGGCCCAGATTCCACGCGTTATTCGCGCAGCGCGGATCGGGCGTCTCCGGAACGAACGGCGGGCCGAAAGCGGGGTCCCCCGGAGCGAGCGGAGCGAACGGAATCGTCGCACCCGGACAGCCGGCCGCCACGCTCGCGATGGCCGTGACGGGCGCCGTCGTATTGATGCCTTTGAAGACGAACGGCGATCCGTTCTCGTCCTCTTTCGAGTAGTCGGCCCGTAGGATGACCTCGACCGCGTCCGAAGCGTCCCAGCGCAGCGACGCGTTGAGCGCCACGACATCGTCATCGCCGAGATCCTGGCCGTCGAAGACCCGGGTCACGTAGCCGTCGCGCTGACGTGCTCCGCCTGAAAACCTTGCGGCCACTCGGTCGCCGAGCGGAACGGTCACGGCGCCGAACACTTCGCGTAGCGCGTCCTCGCCGATCCGGGCGCGGAGCGTCGCCTCGCGCTCGTCGCCGGGCAGGGCGGTGTTGATCAGCACCGCGCCCCCGATCGTATTGCGGCCGAACAATGTGCCCTGCGGGCCGCGCAGCACCTGAACGTTATCGACGTCGAAGAAGTCCATTGCGCCGCCGACGGCGCGACCCATGTATACGTCGTCGATATAGATGCCGACACCCGGGTCCACGGCCGGCGTCGGGTCGAGCTGGCCGACGCCGCGTATGAAGACGACCGCCGCCGAGTTGTTGCCGGAGAGCTGGCCGTAGCTCGTGAACTGCAAGCTCGGCGTTACCCGATCGAGATCCGTCGTCGTTTGAATCTGCCGACGCTCGAGGGCTTCTGCAGACAGCGCCGTGACGGCGACGGGTACATCCTGCAAAGCTTCCTCGCGCCGCCGCGCCGTGACGACGACCTCCTCCAGCGCGGGCGACCGCGCCTCCGGAGCCGCCTGCGCGAAAGCCTCGGTCTGTGCGCCGAATAGCACTGCGAGCGACGCAAGAACGCCGCGAGGGTCTGTCGTCGTTTTCACTTCCCGTTCCCCCGTTCGAATCGAAGTGCGGGATGCAGGTTCCGTTCCCTCACGGGCAGAAGAATGTCGACGACGTCCCCTGCGACCCGCTGGCCTTTCGTCTCATGATCGCTGTCCGGGCGAGGGACACGGCGCTACGTGCCGGGGGCCGTGCCCTTCTTCGAATGGAACGCAGGTTGAACCATCGCGGCCGGGACGGCTTCGTCGTCACCCGTCGGCCGATCCCGCCACCAGGTCGCGAGGGTCGCGCCGGTCACGTTCATCAGCGACCCGAACACGGTCGGCGCGAGCCCGACCGTCGCCATCTTGCCCATCGTTTGCGCGAGGCCGGTCGCGAGGCCGGCGTTCTGCAGCCCGACCTCGAATGCGATCGTCCGGCATGACTTCTCGTCGAGCTTCAACGCTCGACAAGACCAGTAGCCGAGAAGATAGCCGGAGAAGTTGTGCAGCAGCGCGACGACGATCAGAAACAGGCCGATCTCGAGCAGATTGTCGCGCCCGCCGGCCGTCATGATCATCAGGATCAGCACGATGCCGAGCATCGAGACTTTCGGCATCAGCTGGTCGAGCCAGGTCGTCCTGCCATGCAGGAAATGATTGAAGATCAGCCCGGCGGCGATCGGCAGAATCGTGATCTGGATGATGTCCCACATCATCCCCAACGCGTCGATCGGGATGTACTGGCCGGCGAGCCACTGCATGTAGAACGGCGTAATGAACGGCGCGAGCAGAGTTGCAACGCTCGTCAGCGTGACGGACAACGCGAGATTGGCTTTCGCGATATAGGACATCACGTTCGATGCGAGCCCGCTCGGCGCAGCGCCGATCAGAATGATGCCGGCTGCAACCTCGGGCTCGAAGCCGAAGATCAATGCGAGGCCTGCGCCGACGAAGGGCATGATCGTGAACTGACAGCCGAGCCCGATGAACACCGGCTTGGGCGCCTTGACCACACCGACGAAGTCCCGGGCGCTCATCGCCGTGCCCATGCCGAACATGATGATCTGCAGCAGCGGCACGATCAGCGTGTTGAGCTGGAACTCACCCCAGCGCACGAGCGGAGCCGGCCAGCACATCGCGAACGTGACGGCCGCGAAGATCAGCAGGCTGAAGGAAATGCCGCGCAGCTTTTCGTGGCCGCGCACGCCGAAAGCGGCCAGTGCGAAGAAGAGGACCAACGCCGCACCCGCGACCTGCGGCCGATCTACCGCGAAGAGGGTGATCGCGGCGACGAGAAGGGCGAGCGAGGTCCACAGGGCGTTGCGATGCAGTGAGGTCATCGGCGCGTCTCGGCGTGGTGTCCGCTGCGTGGGTGCGGGGATTATGCCGTGTACAATAGGTGCGAGTCACTGCGCGGTTGCATTTCGCATACTATCCGCAAGCGGAGATTGCTGCTCGCAAGATCACGGTGATATGTAGAAATGATAAGAGTCTTTGCGACGGATCATGGTCTCGTGGTCGAAGCCGACGGCTGCTACCGCAGGGCGCCGGCCGCTATCGGCCTCAATGCGATCTTTACGTCACACGAGCCCTCGGCTCTCGTTCTCGGCGCGGTCGCGTCCGCACCGCAAGTGCCGGCCCCCGACGAGTCGAGTCTGCGGGCGCCGATCGAGAGCCAGGAGGTGTGGGCCGCAGGCGTCACCTATCTCCGCAGCCGCACCGCCCGGATGGAAGAAGCGAAAAGCGCGGGCGGCGGGGACTTCTACGATCGCGTTTACGAAGCCGAGAGGCCTGAAATTTTCTTCAAGGCGACGCCGCATCGGGTCGTCGGTCCCAGCGGGCAAGTGCGTATCCGCAGCGATTCGAAGTGGAACGTGCCGGAGCCGGAGCTCACACTGGCCATCAACGCCGCCGGACGCATCTTCGGCTTCTCGATCGGGAACGACATGAGCTCGCGCGACATCGAGGGGGAGAATCCGCTCTACCTTCCACAGGCGAAGACCTATGCCGGGAGCGCCGCGCTCGGTCCGTGTCTGGTGCTCACGGACCAGTTGCCGGCCGGCAAGACGGAAATCGCGATCGAGATCCTGCGCCGTGGCGATATCGTCTTCTCGGGCAACACCGATATCGGTCAGATGAAACGGCCGCTGCCGATGCTTGCCGAATTCCTCTATCGCGAGAATTCGTTTCCGCACGGCGCGTGGCTGATGACGGGCACCGGCATCGTGCCGCCGGACGAGTTTACGCTGGAGCACGGCGACGAGATTCGCATCACGATCGAGCCTGTGGGTACCTTGAGGAACACGGTGGCTTGAGCAGGCAGGCGCAGCCGATAGATCTATTCGCAACACATCAGGACGCCAGATGACTTTACACGGCAAGAGCCTGATCGCCGGCCGGCCTGGCGAGACCGGCGGCGCGACTTTCCGCGCGCACGATCCCGCAACCGGCGCCGCGTTGGAGCCGGTCTTCCACGCAGCGCACGAAGCAGAAGCGGCGCGTGCGGTCGACGCGGCTGCGGAAGCGTTCGCCGAGTATCGTCGGTTTCCGCCCGAAGCCCGCGCACGCTTTCTCGACGTGATCGCAACCGAGATCGAAGCGCTCGGCGACCCGCTGATCGAGCGCACCACGCTCGAGACCGGCTTGCCCGCCGCGCGCATCACCGGCGAGCGCGGGCGCACGTGCGCCCAGCTGCGGCTCTTCGCTGCGACGGTTCGCGAGGGCTCGTGGGTCGATGCGCGGATCGATACGGCGCTGCCGGAGCGCACTCCCGCGCCGCGCCCGGATATCCGCCGCATGCTGAAGCCGATCGGCCCGGTCGTCGTGTTCGGCGCGAGCAATTTCCCGCTCGCATTCTCGACGGCCGGCGGCGATACCGCGTCCGCGTTCGCGGCCGGTTGTCCGGTCGTCGTCAAAGCGCACCCGGCACATCCGGGCAGCGGCGAGCTCGTTGCCGGCGCGATCACGCGCGCGGCGGCGAATTGCGGCCTTCCGCCGGGCGTATTCTCGTTCGTGCATGGCGGCGCCGAGATCGGGGCGGCGTTGGTCCGGCATCCGGCCACGGCTGCCGTCGGGTTCACCGGTTCTCATGCCGCAGGCCGCGCGCTGTTCGACATCGCGAACGCTCGGCCGCATCCGATCCCGGTCTTCGCCGAAATGAGCAGCGTGAACCCGGTGCTGGTTCTGCCGGGGGCTTTGCAGGAACGCGGCGCTGCGATCGCGCAGGGGCTGTTCGGATCTTTCACGCTCGGCGTTGGCCAGTTCTGCACGAAACCGGGCCTCGTGTTCGTTCCGCGCGGAGCGGATGCCGACGCGTTCGTCGACGAGCTCGCGTGTCTGGTCACGGAGGCCGCGAGCGGCACGATGCTGACTGCCGGCATTCGCGACGCGTTCGAGCGCGCCCGCGAGCAGGCGAGCGGCATCGAAGGCGTGAAGGTCGTTGCCGCGGCGCATGCGGCAGGGGAAGGCATTTCCGCTGCGCCGAGCATCGCGTGGACCGACGCGGCGAACTTCGTTGCGCGGCCGTCGCTCGCGAACGAGGTCTTCGGTCCGTTCGCGCTCGTGATCGGCTGCGACGACACGGACGAGATGCTCCGATGCCTGCGTGCGCTCGACGGGCAACTGACCGCGACCCTGCACGCGACCGATGCGGATCTCGCGGCTGCGGGCGCGCTGATCGAGGCCGCCGAACGCTGCGCCGGCCGCGTGATCATCAACGGCTTCCCGACCGGCGTCGAGGTGTGTCCGGCGATGCATCACGGCGGCCCGTATCCTGCGACGACCGACGTGCGCTTCACGTCGGTCGGCACGGCCGCGATTCTGCGGTTCGCGCGGCCGGTCTGCTATCAGGGCTTCGCGGACGACTTGTTGCCCGCCGAGCTCAAGGATGCGAACCCGTATGGGATTCTGCGGACCGTCAACGGAGAGCTTACGCGAGACCCCGTAACACGCTGACGGCAGGTCGCTGCATTCGTAGCGCGCCGATCGAAGCGCTAGTCCTCCTGCGGATCGTCCGCTTCCGCTGCGATTTCGCGCAAAGCCTGCTCGAACAGGCCGCTCGGCTGGCCGCCCGAGATCAGGTGCTTGCGATTGATGATCACTGCCGGCACAGAGTGAATGCCGAGCTGCTGCCAGAAGGCCTCCGCTTGCCGCACCTCGTCGGCAAACTCGCCGCGCTCGAGGACCTCTTTCGCGCGTTGCACGTCCAACCCGACCTTGCCTGCGAGCTCGAGCAGCACGTCGTGCGCTCCGGGGTTGCGCCCCTCGCCGTGATAGGCGCGAAGGAGCTCGTGCTTGAGCGCGCGCTGGCTCCCGGCAGGGCCTTCGGCGCCGGCCCAGAACAGCAGCCGATGGGCGTCGAACGTATTCCACACGTGCGTTCGCTCGCCGAACTCGAAGCCTTCGGCCGCTCCGCGCTCGACGATCCGCGCCCGATTGACGGCGAGCTGCTCCGGCGTCAGACCGTATTTCGTCGTCATGTATTCCTGCGCATTCGCGCCTTCGGGCGGCATCGCCGGATTGAGCTCGAAAGGCTGCATGTGAATCTCGACGTCGCCGATGTCGGCGCCGACGCGCTCGAGCGCACGTTCGAGCGCGCTGAAGCCGATTGCGCACCACGGGCATGCGACGTCCGATACGAAATCGATTCTCATAGAACTCTCCGGCAAGCCGATGGTCGGTCGACCGTATGGACCAACGGCGAGCGCTTCTCGTGAATGAGTCTTCGATGATAGCGCCTCGGCGCTCATCGGCCGAGTAAAGACCGAGCCGAGCGCGAGCCGAGAAGCGCGCCGGCATTCGTGTCCGATCGGATGCGACCGACGTAACGGAGGTAGAACGTACTGATGGAGGAAACTCGACCCGCCTTCAACCACCAGGCCGGATCGTCGCTGCATGTGGACGGCGCAGACATCTACTTCGAAGAAGCGGGCAACCCGAGCGGACCGCCGCTTCTGTTGCTTCATGGCGGCCTCGGCACGATCGAGGACTTCAACGCCCTGCTCGAATTCGGGCTCGCCGAGAAGTATCGGCTGATCGGGATCGACAGCCGCGGGCATGGCAAGTCGACACTCGGCACGGCTCCGCTCACCTACGAACGATTGGAGCACGATGCGATCGCCGTGCTTCATCACGTCGGCATCGAGAAGACCGCCGTCCTCGGTTTCAGCGATGGCGGCATTGTCGGTTACCGCCTGATGCTTTCCGAGGCCGTCGAGGTTTCGAAATCGGTCGCGATCGGTGCGGCTCACGAGCTGCGGGACGACGACCCGGTTCGGCCGATCCTTGCGAACGTCACCGCCGAGCGTTGGCTACGACGATTCCCGGGATCGGATCAGCTATACCGGCGCGTGAACCCGGAGCCCGACTTCGACCGCCTGGTCGCGGCGATCGTGCAGATGTGGCTCGACACGAGCCGGACCGGTTATCCCGGCGCGTCGATCGATCGGATCTCGGGTGCGCTGCTGGTGCTGCGCGGAGACGCGGATCATCTGTTCAGCCGCCGCGCGGCAGTCGACGTAGCCGATCGCGTAAAAGGCGCGGTGCTCGCCAACGTTCCGTTCGCGGGCCATGAAGCGCACGTCGAGCGGCCGCGGATCGTCGCGGAGATCGTGACCGAGTTTCTCGAGCGCTCGCTCGAGCCCGAGGCGGGGCGCGGCGGCGCCGCTCAAGGCAGCGCATAGGCGATGACGGAGTCGCCCGCTTTCGTGCCGAGCGATCCGTGCCCGCCCGCGACGACCAGCAGAAACTGACGGTCGTCGGCCGCAGTGTACGTCATCGGCGTCGCTTGCCCGCCGGCCGGCAGGCGGCTCTTCCAGAGCTCTTCGCCGGTGCTGACGTCGTAAGCGCGGACGTAATAGTCGAGCGTGCTCGTCAGGAACGCGACGCCGCCCGCGGTCATGATCGGGCCGCCGAGGTTCGGGACGCCCAGCTCGAACGGCAGCGGCACCGGCGCCAGATCTCGGACCGTGCCGTTCTTGCGTTGCCACAGCGTCTCGCCGGAAACGAGATCGGCGGCCGCGACGTAGCCCCACGGCGGCTCGTGGCACGGGATGCCGAGCAGCGACGCGAACGGCTCGAGATTCACCGCGAACGGTGCGCCGAAGTTCTCGTTGAGCGCGGGCAGCGCACCTTCCGGTTGCGAGCCCACGTAGAGCGTCGTGTCGTCGCTCCTCGGCACGAGCTCGGAGACGAACGCGAGGTAAGTCGGTGTGACGAACGCGACCTGGCGTTCCGGATCGACGGCGATGCTGCCCCAGTTGAACACGCCGAAGTTGCCGGGATGGACCACGCTGCCTCGAGTGGAAGGCGGCGTGAAACGGCCCTGATAGCGCAGCCGGTGAAACTGGATGCGGCACGCGAGCTGATCGAAAGGCGTCACGCCCCACATGTCGCGGCCGCTGAGATCATGCGGCGCGAACGACAGCGCGGAGACCGGCTGAGTCGGGGCCGTGAAATCTCCGTCCGCGGCGCCCTGCGGCGCCGGCACTTCCTCGACCGGCAGAATCGGCTCGCCAGTGCGTCGGTCGAGGACGAAAATTTCGCCCTGCTTCGTCGGCTGCACGAGCGCGGGAACGCGCGCGCCGCGGATCGTCAGATCGACGAGGCTCGGCTGCGCCGGCACGTCGTAGTCCCATAGATCGTGATGGACGGTCTGGAAGTGCCAGCGCACTTCGCCGGTCGCGAGGTCGAGGGCGACGATCGACGACGAGAACCGCTCGACGTCGTCACTTCGATCGCCGCCCCACTGATCCGGCGGCTGGTTGCCGAGCGGCACGTAGACGATGCCGAGCTCGGGATCGGCGCTCGGTATCGACCAGCTGTTCGGCGAGTTCGGCGTATACGTGTCGTCGGGCGCGATCGGCTGCGTGACGTCGGGATTGCCCGAATCCCAATTCCATCTGAGTGCGCCTGTATTGGCGTCGAATGCGCGAATTACGCCCGATTGCTCTTGCGTCGAAACGTTGTCGAGCACGGTGCCGCCGACCACGACGAGGCCGTTCGCGACGACCGGCGGCGACGTCGAGTAGTACGCGCCGGGCTTGACGTTCGGCATGTTGGCCCACAAGTCGATCTGGCCGCTGCCGCTTCCGAAGTTCGCGCACACGGCGCCGGTGGCCGGATCGAGAGCGATCAAACGGCCGTCCGCGGTCGGCATGAAGAGCTTCGCGCCGCACGTTGCGGTCTGCGGCGCGTCTTCCGCTGCGACCGGCAGTCCGCGCACGGGCGCCTGCGTCGAGACCGGCCTCGCGGCGGCCGCCGCCGCACCCGCTTCCGGCGTCGCCGGCTCGGACGCCGAGCCGGGTGAGTACGCTAGACCGCGACACGTCAGATGCTGCAGCGCGAGCTCGTCGAGTATCTCGGGGTCGTAGCGCCAGATCTCCGCTCCGGTCGCGGCATCGAGCGCGATCACGAGCTGATGCGGCGTGCACAGGAAGAGGCGCTCGCCGATCTTGAGCGGCGTGACCTGAAAGGTCGTTTCCTCCGGGTCGCCCGGGCGTCCGCGGACGTCACCGGTCCTGTAGTGCCATGCGACCCGGAGATTCGCGACGTTCTGCGGCGTGATCTGATCGAGCGGCGAATAGCGAAGGCCGGCGTTCGTTCGCCCGTAGGCATGCCACTCGCCGGGCGGTATGTCGTCGGTGTACGCGGCCGCGCGCGGACCCGGGGCACTTCCTTCGAGTCGTTGCGGGTCGACCCACCACGACGCGACGGCGACGATCAGCATCGCAGCAAGCGCGACGACGAGCGCAAGCCCGCCGCCGCGAAGCGCCGTAACGCGCGGCTCTCGTGCACCGCGCGGCGGTGGCGCCGCCGTAATCGGCTCATCGGAGTGCGCGCGCATCGGTTGCGCGTCGATGCGTGACGAGCGGGCGCGAGCTGGCTCGAGGGCCCGCGTGACCCAAGGGGTCAGCAACAGCAGCCCGAGCAGGAACACGATATCGATCCGCGGCGCGAGCGCCCACCAGTCGAGCCCCGCCTCCCACAGCGCCCAGACGAGTGTGCCGACTACGACCACCGCATATACCCAGAGCGCGGCCGGCTTGCGTTTCACGAGCAGGATCGCGGTCAGCACGAAGCCGGCGCCGGCGACGACGTAGTAGACGGAACCGCCGAGCGCGGCGAGCCATGCGCCGCCCGCAACGAGCGCAAGACCCAGCACTGCGGTAAACACCGTCACCGTCAGCAGGAACGGGGAACGTTTCATTGCGCAGCACCTCGATGTGCACGACACGTGCACTCGGGCTCGTCGACGTCCAGCACGTGCTTGTCTACCTTGCAAGGCCCGATGCGTTACGCACGCGGCGTGCAGCTTCCGTGCCGAATAAGTCGCAAAAGTCTCCGTTCGAGCTCGCGCTGCGATACCGAGGCGTCGAACTACTGCGGCGTCGCGATCGCAAACCGGGCATCGAGTCGATACCGCTGCGGATGCGGCGTCAGTCGGGAACTTTCCGTCGCACGGCTCCGAATAGAGGTAAGGCACGCGTTCCGCCGCGACGACATCCGATGTCGAGCGCACCCCACGCTCCGATGTGCGGCGGCCCGATCGGACGTATCGAGGAATTCGCTTGCCAGAGCATCGAGTGCGGTTTCGGAGTCGAAGATGGACAAGGTGGTTCTGTGGCGGTCGCTGTGCGTGGCGACGGTGAGCGCGGCTTGGCTTTGCGGTTGCAGCAGCAGCGGCTCGAGCTCCGGCTCATCGAGCCAGCGGCCGTTGCTCGCGGCGTTCAACGCCGTACCCGACATGGCCGAGATCACGTTCCTGCGCGAGGAAGAAGTCTGGTCCGCGCTCGAGTACGGCCGTGCGACGGAGTTTCGCGGCGTCGACGCCGATCAGTACGACGTCAAGTTCGACGCCCGGCTGCCCGGCGACGAGACGACTACATGCGGCGGAGATCTCGATCTCGACGGCACTAAGGACGATAACGAATGCACTCGTTTGCAATCGCTGTCGATCAACGTGCTGGCCGATCACGAGTACGTCGTCGCGCTGTTCGGCGACTACGAGAATTTGAGCATTCAGGTCTACGACAAGCTCTTTCACGTGTTCGATACCGAGGACGTCTCCGAGGACGGCGACCCCGAGGACACGAACATGGAAGTGCAGTTCTTTCATTGGTCGCAGGACCTCGGACCGGTCGACGTCTATCTCGAGCCGCCCGGCACGAACCTTTCGGCCGCGCAGGCGAAAGGATCACTGGAGCTGGGCGAGGAGTTTCACGCGCTCGTCGAGCAGGGCGTCTACGTCCTCTCGTTGACGCCGGTCGGGGAGCCGAGCACGTCGCTCTATACGTCGGAGACGTTCTCGCTATCGAAACAGACGCGAGTCGGGTTCGCGATCCTCGCGCCGAGCGGAGGGACGACGTCGGCCGTAAAGGTGTCCCGGTTCAGGGATCAAGGCGGCGATCTGCTCGGCCGCCGCGCGTCGACGGAGCTGCGACTCGCGCACGCAGCGGTCGACACGGGCAACGTCGACGTATTCGCGCAAGAGGACTACAGCGAGCCGTTCGTTGCCGATCTCGGATATCAGCAGACTTCCGAGTACTCGACCGTGAATCCTGCCGTGCTGGTCGACGGGCTGCAGCTCGACATCACGCCCGCCGGCAACCCGGGCGTGCTGCTCGCGCGCGAGCGCACGGGGCTCTCCGAGGGTACGAGAGCGACCTTCTTCCTGCTGAAGCCGACGACGGGGAGCGCACTCGACGGCCTCCTGGTGCAAGACCGATTCCGCAGGCTCGCGCACTACGCCGAGGTCAGGCCGATCAACGGCGCGGGCGCGAGTCTCGACATGTACGTCATTCCGCGCGGGAACAACGTTTACACGTCGTCGCCGACCGTGACGCTGTCGGCGGGCTCGAGCGGGAGCATCGTCTTGAGGGAAGCGGGCAGCTACGACGTGTGGATCGCACGCGCGGGGACGGATACGCACGTGTACGGCCCGCATAGGATAGAGCTCGCAGCAAGACGTGCGTACACGATCGTGGCCGTTCCGACGGCCGATGCGTGGCACGTCGATGCGATATACCTCGATGAATTTGCGGACTGACCGGGGAGCACGAGTGCCACGCATCGCGAACGCTCGACGGCTGCTCGCGCTCGGCGCCGCGGCACTGACGATGTCAATCTTCGGCGTCGGCGCCTTGCCGGCCGCTGCGCAGGAGATCGAGCGCGGGATTTATGCCGGTATAGCCATCGGCACGGCCGACTACGAAGGCGGCTATCAGGGGGTGAGCTACGACGATACCCCGATCACGTGGCAGGTGCTCGGCGGCTATCGGCTGGGCGACCGCTGGTCCGTCGAGCTTGGGTATCAGCGTATCGGAGACATCGACGCGAACGACGTGCGCGGCAGCGGCACCGAGCGGCTGGACATCAGTGAACGGCTCGACATAGCGATCGTTCGCGGCGTGCTCGCCGTTCCGCTCGGAGAGCTGTTCGGCTGGCGCAGGAAAATCTCGCTGTTCGGCAGCGTCGGCTACCATCTTTCGGAGTCACGGCTCGACGTCCTGGAGTCGCAGTCGCTGCGCCGAAGCATCGAGACGCGCGAAGAGTCCGGTTTCGCGCTCGGCGGCGGCGCTCGCTACGAGGTCGGCGCCATCGAGCTCAGAGGGTATGTGGAGCGGTTGAATCTGGGCCGGACCGACGAGACGTGGTCGGCGGGCGTCGGGATGGAGTTACGCTTCGCGGACGCGAAGAGGCGCCCGCGCCGTCACTCGACTTTGCGCAGAGGGTCGTAGTCGGCGCGGACCGTGCCGAGATTACGAGCGATCTCGAACAGGTCCGGATAGAACTGCGAGAACGTCCAATCGACCGCGCCGTGCTCGCTGTGGCAGCTATAGCAGGATTCCGTCGTCGGTAGCGGAGCTGCTGCCGCGCGTGTACCGAAGTCGAAGTACGCCCAGCCGCTGCCGGGGAAGCGGCGCCGATCCTTGACGGAAGCCTCGAGCGCGACGCGCTCGCCTTGCGTCCAGCCGCCGGTCGCGATCGAAACGTTCTCCTCGCTGCGGCGTACTTCCAACAGAAAGATCGTGCCGTCGGGCCAGTGCCCGTCTTCGACGAACGCGTCGTACGCTTCCGGATTCACGAACACGTTCGTGAAGTGCGGCGGACGTCCGGGCTCGGGGCGTGCAGGACCGTAAGTCATGCCCAACCCGCTCGAGACGAACGCCCATTGCCGATAGTCTTGCGGGCGAAGCAGCTCGCCGCCGGCGTTGAAACGGCTCACCTCGTCGTCCGCTCCGACCGATGACACAACCAATGTCAGCCAGATACACATCGGGGCACGCTTCGTTGCCATCGGTCGGCTCCATTGCCTGAACGCTCGCAGTCTAGGTCCGGCGCGAGGTAGCAGCAATGACGTCGAACCGAGAACCTACGGCTGCGCGCGCTCGAGCGCGTGAACCGTCTGGAGGCACCAGCTCCGCCACGCAGGTTCGCTCGATGCCGCGCGCTGCGCGGCCTCATCACCGTAAAGATAGAACGTGATGTTGACTCTCGTAGACGCGCCCGAGCCGTAAGCCGCAACCAGGCCGATGCCGGGGGCCGGCTCGTCCAGCCGCGCGACGATGTAGCGCTGCCTGTCGCTCTGCTCGATGTGCTCGACCACGCTTGAAAGCTTTTCCGGCGCTTGCGGAGCCCACCGTTCTCCGACATTCAAGCCGGCGAGGCCGAGCTGCTCGGTCAGTTGCTTCCACACGTCGAGCTGCGGCGCGTCGACCCTCGTCATCGCGAAGGCCACGGCCGCCTTCATGCCCGAGAAGTGCGACTGATAGAGCCGCAAAATCTCGAAGAATGCCGGCCAGCCGCCTTCGAAGCCCTCGAGCTGGTCGTCCCAGTCGTCCGTCGAAGCAAACAGAGAATGAACCATGCGCACGACGCAGCGGTCGCCCGATCGGGCTGTCACGGTGACCTCCGTCGCGAGCGGCGGCACACCTTCGCCCCAGTCGCGCTCAACGTAACCGAAACGTGACGGCGGCTCCCAAACCGTGACCTCGCCTTTCGATTCTCCGTTCTCGCCGAAGTCGAATTGAATCGCGCCGCCGACGCGCTCGTCGATTGTCGTCGGCGTGAACCAAGCGGTGTAGCCGGGACCCGTCGCGATCGCCTGCCAGACCTGCTCCGGCGTGCCGGGCACGATCAGCTCCATCTCGACCCAGCGCTTGCCGGTGCCGTCCTTTCTCACTGGCATTTCGATTCTCCTGTCGGTACGTCGGGCGCTGGCAGCGGGTACGACGCGACAACGAGACGGTGGGGCCGACCGCCCGGAGTGGTGTCGTCGTGATAGCGGGCCGCGAGCGACGTTACGGCGTCGGCCAGCTCGCGCGTGAATGCCGCGCGATCCGCAGGCGACCGGAAGCGAATCGTCGTGTCGATCGATAGTGTCGCGAGGCGTTTGTTCGCCTTGCGTGCCGCACTCCATAGCTCGCCGACTTCGCGGACGACTCGTGCAGCGAGCGCGATCAGATAGCTCGCCGACAGTCGATCGCTCGTGCGCGCGGGATCCGCGGCAACGTTTCCCAATGCGCTCGGCGACACGACATAGGACGCCGCGCTCGCTACGAGTAAACGCTCGGTGAGCCCGCCCCACAGCCTCTCCTCGGCAACCGCTACGAGCCCGTTCTTCTCGAGCGCCCGAAGGTGGTAGTTCACCTTCTGCCGAGCGAGACCGAGCCGCGACGCCAAGGTGGCTGCCGAAGCGGGCTCTTTCAGCTCTGCCAGCAACCGGCTGCGAATCGGGTCCAGCGCGCTCGCCGCAGCGGCGGGACTACTGATGACTTCGACATCGACCATAGGGTCATCGTCGCATTGACAACTTAGTTTGTCAATTTCCGAATCAACAACTTAATTCGCCAGATGCGCGCTTCGATCCTGCAGCCTGATGGGCGGTACAAGTCGTTCAAATCCCGCATCGCCGATCCGGGTTGTCGCGCAGGGAAAGCAAGCTTAATATAAGCAAGCTCACTAATTGCAGAAGACCGCCAATTCCTCCGAAAGCACATCCCGCGCGCAGCGTCGGCTTCCTGATCACCGACGTCTCGCACCTGTTACGCCGCAACTTCAACCGGCGCGCGCAAGCGCTCGGCTTGAGCCAGGCTCAATGGCGTGCGCTCGCGCATCTCGCGCGGGACGAGGGGCTGAACCAGAGCGCGCTCGCGGAGCGCCTCGAGATCCAGCCGATCACGCTGACGCGGCTGATCGACCGCATGGAAGCGGCCGGCTGGGTCGAGCGGCGGCCGGACCCGACTGACCGTCGGGCGGTGCGGCTCTTCTTGACCGCGCAGGCGCAGCCCGTGCTTGCCGAGATGCAGCGCGCCGCGGCCGGGATGCTCGACGAGGCGTTGCGCGGCCTTTCCGTCGATGCGCGGCAGAACCTCGTCGACACGCTCTGCAAGATCAAGCGGAACCTGTCCGACGTCGAGTCTCAGGCCGCGCCCGGTTTCGATTCAGGGAAGAAACGCCATGTCCGAAGAGATCGTGAACGAAGCGCCCGTTGACGCGCCGCGCCGTCGCCCGAGGGTGCTGCGCGTGCTGTTGCTCGTGCTCGGCCCCGTGCTGGTGCTCGCGGTCGGCGCCTACGTCTATTACACCGGCGGCCGCTACGTCGAAACCGACAACGCCTACGTGAAGGCGGACATCGCGGTCGTCAGCGCCGAGGTATCGGGGGCGATCGTGCGCGTCGACGTGCACGAGAATCAGCCGGTAGCGGCAGGCGACGTGCTCTTCGTTATCGACGACCGGCCGTATCGCGTCGCATTCGAGCGCGCTGATGCGCAGCTGCGCGCGGTGACCGCGATGATCGAGAGCATGAAGGCGCAATATCGTCAGCGCCTCGAGGAGCTCGAGCTCGCCCGCACCGACTACGACTTCGCGGAGCGCGAGCTGTCCCGCGCGGTGGCGCTCGCGGAGGACGATCTCGCGTCCGACGAGGCCGTGGACCGCGCGCGCCACGACCTCGACGTCGCGACTCGCCGCATCCACATCGTCGAGCGCGGCCTCGAGGAACTGCTCGCGCAGCTCGGCGGCTCGCCGGAAGGGGATATCGCGGAGCAGGCAGGCTACCAGGCCGTGAAGGCCGCGCGAGACGCGGCCGCGCTCGATCTCGAGCGTACCGTCGTGCGCGCGCCGTTCGACGGCATCGCGAGCAAGGTGCCGGTCGTCGGGCGGTTCGTCGCACCCGGCGCCGCCGTGATGAGCATCGTCGCGAGCGACAACGTCTGGATCGAAGCGAACTACAAGGAGACGGATCTGACGTACGTCTGTCCGGGGCAGCCGGTCGAGATCCGTGTGGATACTTACCCGGACCGGACGTGGCACGGGCGGGTCGAGAGCATCAGCCAGGCGACCGGCGCCGAGTTTTCCGTGATACCAGCGCAGAATGCGACCGGCAACTGGGTCAAGGTGATCCAGCGCATTCCGGTTCGAATCGCCGTCGAGGACGTCGGATCGGGTCCGCCGCTGCGAACCGGCATGAGCACGACCGTCGAGATCGATACCGGCCACGAGCGTCATCTGCCGAGCTTCGTCTCGTTCGGTAGCGAAGCCGTCGCCGATTCTGTCGGTCCGTCGGATACCTGCAACGGCTGATGCGCTCGCGCGAGTAACGGCTCGCGCACGCACCGTGAATCCAAAACGACGATCCGTCGCACCGGCACCGGATGTCCATGAGCCCCACTGCAACCGTTCCGCGCCGCGGCATGATCACGTTCTCAATCATGCTCGCGACGATCATGCAGGTCGTCGACATGACGATCGTGAACGTCGCGCTGCCGCACATGCAGGGCAGCATGTCCGCTACGCAGGACCAGATCGCCTGGGTGCTGACGTCCTATATCGTCGCCGCGGCGATCGCGACGCCCGTGACCGGTGTGCTGGCCGGCCGCTTCGGTCGCAAGCGCCTGTTCATCACGAGCGTCGTCGGCTTCACGATTGCGTCGATGCTGTGCGGCGCAGCGACGTCGCTCGAGCAGATCGTCGTCTATCGCGTGATTCAAGGATTGATGGGCGCCGCGCTCGTCCCGCTGTCGCAAGCCGTGCTGCTCGATACGTACCCGCGCGAGAGACACGGCTCCGCGATGGCGCTCTGGGGCATGGGCGTGATGGTCGGGCCGATTATCGGACCGACGCTCGGCGGTTGGCTGACCGAGTACTACAGCTGGCGGTGGACCTTCTACATCAACGTGCCGCTCGGCACGCTTGCGCTGCTCGGGGTGCTCGCGTTCCTGCCCGAGACCGAGCGCCGCCCCGGCCGCTTCGACTACTTCGGCTTCGCGCTGCTCGCGATCGCGATCGGCGCGCTGCAGTTGATGCTCGACCGCGGCGAGACGGAGGATTGGTTCGCGTCGCGCGAGATCGTCCTCGAGGCCGTGCTATCCGGGCTCGCGCTCTACCTCTTCGTCGTGCACATGTTCACCGCCCGCAAGCCGTTTCTCGAGCCCGGCCTGTTCAAGGACCGCAATTTCATCGCCGGGCTGTTGCTGATGTTCACGGTCGGCGTGATGCTGCTCGCGACGCTCGCGTTGCTGCCGCCGTTCTTGCAGAACCTTCTCGACTTCCCGGTCGTCACCGCCGGGCTCGTGCTTGCGCCGCGCGGCATCGGCACGATGGTCGCGATGCTCGTCGTCGGCCGCCTGATCGGCAAGGTCGATACGCGCGGTCTCGTGCTGTTCGGCCTCGCGGCGACGGCCTACTCGCTGTGGGAGATGACACTATTCACGACCGACGTCGGCGTCGCCGAGATCGTCTACACCGGCGTCGTTCAGGGCGTCGGCCTCGGCTTCATCTTCGTGCCGCTGACGACCGTCGCGTTCTCGACGCTGGATCCGTCGCTCCGGAACGAAGGCACTGCGATGTTCAGCCTGATACGCAACATCGGCAGCAGCATCGGCATCTCGCTGTTCGTGACGCTCCTCGGTCAACGGACGCAAGTGTCGCACGCAGGGCTCGCCGAGCAGGTGACGCCGTTTCGCGACACGCTGCGCGTGCCGTGGCTGCCGGAAGCGTGGGACTTCACTACGCAAGCGGGCGCACTCGCGCTCGACAACGAGGTCACGAGACAGGCGTTGATGATGGCCTACCTCGACGACTTCCGTATCATGACGGTCGTGACCCTGCTCGCTGCGCCGTTGCTGCTGCTCGTGCGAAATTCCGGAGGCCGTCCGGCAGCCCGATGAGAATCGAGACAGTACGACCGGACGAATTTCCAGAGCTGCTCGACGTTTGGGAAGCGTCCGTGCGTGCAACGCACGATTTTCTCGCCGAGGAAGATATCGAGTACTTCAAGCCGCTGATCCTCGACGAGTACTTCTACCTCGTAGACTTGCGTTGCGTCAGAGGAGACGACGGAAAAATTCTCGGCTTCAGCGGCGTAGCAGAGGATAAGCTCGAGATGCTGTTCCTCAGGCCCGAAGCCCGCGGCAACGGGCTCGGCAAGGCGCTGCTCACGTATTGCGTCGATCACCTCGGCATCACGAAAGTCGACGTGAACGAGCAGAACCCACAGGCCCTCGGCTTCTACTTGAAGATGGGCTTCGAGATCAAATCACGATCGCCGGTCGACAGTCTCGGTAAGCCCTACCCGATCCTGCACCTGGAGCTTTCGGGAAACGACCAACGCTAGCGATGTGCCTCGCCCGCAGCGAGCACGTCGCGCCTCAGCCGGCTCGGCGCCAACGCTCCGGCCGACTCGAGGATAGGGTACGCAATCGAGCAGATCAGCGAGTTGATGCGTTTGAAATCGCTGATCAAGTCGATGTGCAGCGAGCTCGTCTCGATGCTTTGCACGGTATGGCCGGCCAGCCGCCCGAGATGGGTCGACGCGTACTGCAGCTCCAAATCACGGAAACGCGCCTTCTCCTCGAGGAGCTTCTGCGCATCCCGCACCGAGCCGTTCAGGAAAACGGTCATCGCGAGGCGAAGGTTGTCGACGAGGCGCGCATGCAGGTCGATGATCTCGGCCATGCCGGCTTCGGAGAACGTGCGCCCCTTGCGAATCTTTTTGACCTCGATGTCGTCGAGTACGCGCTCGATCGTGTCGCCGATCTGCTCCATGCTGATCGAGAAGCCGATGATCTCCGTCCAGCGCCGGCTTTCGTCCTCGTCCAGCGCTTCGCGCGGAATCTTGATCAGGTAGTACTTGATCGCCGAGTACAAGTCGTCGACGGTGTCGTCGAGGTTGCGCACCTCCTTCGCGAGCTCGAGGTCGTCCGTCTTGATCACCTCGAGCACGCCGCGCAGCATCTCCAGGACGACGTCGGCGAGGTGCAGCGCTTCGCGCGCGGCACAGGAGAAGGCCAGCGACGGCGTGGACAGCGCCGACACGTCCAGATAACGGGCGACGTCGGTCGGATCGCGCTCCGGCTTCGGCAGCCAGCGTGTGACGACCCGCGCGACGACGCCGGTGAAGCCGAGGAACAGCACCACTATCGCCAGATTCAGCGTCAGGTGGAACATCACGACGGCCGCGGCGTCGTTGCCGAGAAAGGGCCGCGCATGGGTGATCCATAACCCGACCGCAGGCGCGGCCAGCGCGACGCCCGCGGCCCTGAACAGCAGGTTGCCCAACGGCACGTGCCGCACTTCTACGGCCGAGCGGGCCGTCGTCAGTACGCCGAGGATGCCGCTGCCGAGGTTGGCGCCGAGCACCAGGCCGAGCGCGGTATCGAGCGTGACGATACCGCTGGCAGTCAGAGTAGCCGTCAGCAGCACCATTGCGAGGCTGGAGTAAGCCGGCAGCGTCAACAGCGCACCGATCGTAATTTCGAGCAGCAGATCGCTGGAGATCGAAGCGAGCAACACGCGCACGGCCTCGGATTGCACCATCACCTGCGTCGTTTCCGAGATCAATCGCAGCGCGAGCAGCATCAGGCCGAGCCCGATCATCACGCGGCCGAAGCGGCCGGCGTCGGTGGTCTGCCGAGACATGAACAGCACGACGCCGACGAAGATCATCAGAGGCGCGAGCCACGACAGGTCGAACGACAGGACCACGACCATCAGGCTCGTGCCGACGTCGGCGCCGAGCATCACCGCAAGGGCGAGCGGCAACGTGATCAGCCCCTGGCCGACGAAGGCCGCGACGATCAACGCCGTCGCGGTGCTCGATTGCAGCAGCGCAGTGACGCCGACGCCGGATAGCGCGGCCGTGAAGCGGTTCTTGATGCTGCGCCCGAGAACGTGGCGGAGGTTCGCGCCGAACACGCGAAGGATGCCGGTGCGCACCAGGTACGTGCCCCAGACCAGCAGCGCGACCGCGGCCAGCAGGTTCAGTAAGTGCTTCATCCCTGAACAGGATACGCCGCGCAGAGGTTTTCCGCGTCGGCGGATGGACCCGCTCGCACCGCCGCGGCGCGCGCCGCCCCTCGACGTTGGCAGGTTACACGCAGACGCCGGACAGCGGCGAGCAGAGATACTCTCGCCGCTGTCGCGTCAGGCGCCGATCGTGTGAATCACAGCCGTCGCCGTGTCATAGCGTCGGCTGCTGCTTCGGGTCGCCCCGGGCGATCAGTCGACGATCGCCTGATAGACCAGCGTCTCGAACTCGTCGCTCATCCGAGCGCCGCCGCCGCCCATGCTCTGGATCATGAACACGGCGACCAGGTCTTCTTCGCGGTCGACGAAGAAGTGAGTGCCTGCCGCGCCCGACCAGCCGAAGGTGCCGGCCGACGTCAGGTTGCCGGCGGCGGCCGGATCGGTAACGACACGGACACCGAGGCCGTAACCCTCGCCGCCGGCGGCGCCGCCGCCCGCTGCGCCGCGCGTGACGCCGGGCGGCAGGTGGTCCGAAGCCATCAGGTCGACGGTCTTCCGCGACAGGATGCGCACGCCGTCGAGCTCGCCGGAGTTGACGAGCATCTGCGCGAATCGCGCGTAATCCGGTGCCGTCGAGGACAGGCTGAGCCCGCCGAGCACACGGGTCGCAGCGCCCGGCTGATCGAGCGCGCCGGTCGGCTGCAGCTGGCCGGACTCGCTGCGGCCGTAGATCACGGCGAACCGGTCCTTGAGCGACTCCGGCCGGCCGAACACGGTGTTCTTCATGCCGAGCGGATCCAAGATGCGCTGCTTCACGAACTCGTCGAACGGCATCCCGGACAGCACCTCGACGAGGCGGGCCTGCACATCGTGCGAGACCGAGTAGACCCATTGGGTGCCGGGCTCGTACGCGAGCGGGATCTTGCCGAGCTTGCTCGTAAGCTCGGCCAAGGTGCCGTTCATCAGCGCGGCCTCCGCGTATGCCCGATCGACGCCGCGATCGCCGGCAGGGCCGTACAGGAACCCGGCCGTGTGACGGAACACGTCCTGAATGGTCGGCTGACGGGCCGGATCTTTCAGAATCATGTTGCCGTCCGCGCCTTCGCCGGCGTAGAGCTTGAGGTCGGCCATCTCCGGCAGATACTTGCCAAGCGGCTCGTCGAGCTGGAATTTGCCTTCCTCGTAGAGCATCAACAGCGCGACGCTCGTGACGGGCTTCGTCATCGAATAAACGTAGAAATAGGTGTCTTGCGACATCGGGCGGTTCGCCGCGATATCCGCGAGGCCGTAAGCGTCCTCGTGCACGACCTGACCGTGCCGAACGATGTACGTAACGACTCCGGAGATCACGCCGTCGTCGACGTAGCGGTGGAAATGCTCATCGAGTCTCTCGAGCCGCTCGACGGACATGCCGGCGATCACGCCTTGCGCCTGCTCGTCGTCCGCCTGCGCCGTGCCGGTAAGCAGCATGCCGAGGGAGAGGCCGGCGAGGATGCTCGTGATGCGATGGGGTGCGCTCATGATGTTGTTCTCCACGGGCAACGCAGCCCGTCAGCGTTGTTCTTGGCGGTGCCAGTTCTGCGCGTGCAGGACATTATTACCACCGCCCTTCAGCAACAGCAAAGCCCGCCGGGGCGGCGTGTAGCGCAGGGTTCGGCCATCGGGTAGAGTCGAGCGAGCCGTTCTGTTTCCTGCCCTGCGGTTTGGGAGGGCTTATGAGGACGAGACGTTCTGTCCCATTTCTACTGCGAGGCCGCGACGAGCCCGATTGGGCCCGGCGCCGCGCGCTGACGGGGGCATCTGCATGCGCCGCGACCTTGTTGCTGCCCGAAGCCTTCGCTCAACCGGGCATCTGCACGGTTACGCCGGATTCGGGGGAAGGCCCGTTCTACTTCGACCCCGGCCTCGTCCGCTCCGACGTCGCGGACGGCCGGCCCGGCGCGCCGCTCGAATTTGCGGTGCAGGTTCAACGTGCGCGGGATTGCGCGCCTCTCGCCGGAGTGCGATTCGATCTGTGGCAAGCCGATGCGCTCGGCCTTTACTCCGGCTATGAGCGCCAGGAGGGCGTCGGCGGGATCTCGATCGAGCCGGCGATCGGCGCGACGTTCCTGCGTGGCACGCAGATCACCGACGCGGACGGCATGGTCAGATTCAAGACCGTCTATCCAAGCTGGTATGGCGGGCGCACGCCGCACATCCATTTCAAGGTCTTGGTCGGGACGCGCGAAGTCGTCGCGGGGCAGGCGTTCTTCGACGACGAGGTCAATGCGGAAATCTTCGAGCAGTGGGAGCCTTATCGCGAGCACTACACGAAGCGGCGTGCGTTCAACTCGAACGACCCGTTCATCGATGCGGACAGCGACGGCCACGTGGACGGCGTCTTCTGCGAGATCGAGCGCTTCGATAGCAGCGGGCTCGCGGCTACCGCGACCGTGACCGTCGACGACGCGTGACGGGCGATCAGCGGCTCAGAAGGGAAGCGCCGATTGATCAAGCTGTCAGCGCCGGAGAAGCCGGCGCATCTCCGTTCGACCCGTTGCCCGTGCGCGCGTCGTCTTGCGCCGCTCGCGATCTTGCTCGTCGCCGTCGATCCGATCGCTACCGCCGAAGCCCAGTCCGTGCGGCCGCGGCCGGTCGCGAGAGCGGGCGCGCTGCCGACCGCGCCTAGTCTCGACGGCGACGTGCTCGACGATCCGGCGTGGAGCGGCGTGCCAGCGATCACCGAGCTCTGGCAGATCCAGCCGAACGCCGGCGCGCCCGCTAGCCAGCGGACCGAGGTCCGCATTGGCTATACCGATCGCGCGCTATACATCGGCGTCGTCGCGTTCGACGATCAGCCGCTCGCGATCGTTTCGACGGACAGCCGGCGCGATTCGTCGCTCGACGATACCGACAGCTTCCGCGTGCTGATCGACGGCCTGCTCGACCGTCAGAACGGTTTCGTCTTCGGCACGAATCCGGCCGGCATGTTGTACGACGGCCAGGTATCGCGGGAAGCCCAGGGCCAGTCCGTCTCCGGCGGCGGCTTCAATCTGAATTGGGACGCGCCGTGGCAAGTGAGGACGCGCGTGTCCGACATCGGCTGGAGCGCGGAGATGGAGATCCCGTTCACGTCGCTGCGCTTCGGGTCGGAGCCGGTGCAGACGTGGGGCTTCAATTTCGAGCGCCGCATCCGCCGCAACAACGAGGTCGCGTTCTGGGCGCCGCTGTCACAGGACCGAAACCTGTTCCGGGTCTCGGAGGCGGGCTCGATCGAAGGGATCGAGGTGCCCGTGCAGCGCAACCTGCAGCTGACGCCCTATGTCCTCGGCCGAGCTCGCCGCGGCGGCGGGCTGACGGGCACCGAGACCGACCAGGAGATCGGCTTCGACCTGAAATATTCGATCACGTCGAGCCTGACGCTCGATGTCACGTACAACACCGATTTCGCTCAAGTCGAGGTGGACGAGCAGCAGGTCAACCTCGACCGCTTCCCGCTGTTCTTTCCCGAGAAGCGAGCGTTCTTTCTCGAGAACGCCGGGCAGTTCACCGTCGGCAATCCGCAAGAGGCGGAGCTCTTCTTCAGTCGGCGGATCGGTATCCAGAACGGCGCACCGGTCCCGATCGACGGCGGCGTGCGCCTGTCCGGCAAGATTGGCCCGCGAACGAACGTCGGCTTCCTGCACATGAGCTCGGAGCGGGTCGACGGCCTTGCGCCGGCGAACGACTATACCGTGCTGCGCATCAATCAGGAGTTGCCGAATCGTTCCGCGATCGGCGCGCTGATCGTCGATCGTCACGGCGACGGCAGTCTGGCCGGCAGCAAGTCGGACGATCAGAATCAAACCTACGCGATCGACGGTCGTGTCGGCATCGGGCTGAACACGCTGATTCAAGCATGGGCCGCGAAGACCGACACGCCCGGCGCCTCCGGACGAGAGGACGCGTTCTCGATCTCCGGCGAGTACAACGATGCGGCCTGGACGTTCGGGCTCGGCTATACCGAAGTCGGCGAAGCGTTCAATCCGGAGGTCGGCTTCCTGTCGCGGCGCGATTACCGCAAGATCGAGGGCCGCGTCTTCCGGCGTGTGCGGCCGAACGGGTGGGGGAATCTGTTCGAGATCAGGCCGCACGTCGTGTATCGCGGCTACTGGGATTTCGACGGGTTCCAGGAAACGGGCCACCTCCACATCGACGCGCACTGGCAGTACCGATCGGGGCGCGAGTTCCACACCGGCGTGAACTTCACGAAAGAAGGGCTCAAGGAGCCGTTCGACATCGTGCCTGGCGTCACGATCGCGCCCGGCACGTACGATCACGAGGAGCTGCAGCTGGTTTTTCAGGGCGATGGGTCCGCACCGCTGAACTTCGGCTTACGCTCGTTCATCGGCGGCCGCTTCGGCGGCGATCGCGTGACACTCGAGCCGACGCTGCGCTTTCGCGTTCGCGACAAGTTCTCGTCCGAGTTCGCATACACCCACAACCGCTTCGACTTGCCCGTCGACGGCGGAGACTTCACTGCGGACCTGTGGCGTATGCGGCTCTCGTACTCGTTCTCTCCGCGCGTGCTTCTGCAGATGCTGATGCAGTACAGCGAGCCGACCGACTCGGTGTCGACGAACTTGCGTTTCTCCTGGCTGCAGTCCGCGAACGCGGGGCTCTTCTTCGTCTACAACGAGGTGGACGAGCGAGGGTTCGGCGCGGCTCCAAGGGGACGCGAAGTGGTCATCAAGTACAGTCGGATCTTCGATCTGCTGCGCTGACGGCGGCGCGTGCTGCTCGGATCGCTCGGCGCGTCCGAGCGTCTCAGTGGCCTTCGCCTGCCGGCGGACGGGCGAGCTGCTCGACGTCGATTCTCCTCCACTTCGGCTCGGCGCCGAGTCGCAGATCAAACCGCACGTTGAAGGTCATCGGGTCTTCGGTAGCGTCCGCCAGGGAAGGGCCGTAGAAGTCGGTGCTGGCTTGTCTGTCATAGCCCAGCATCAGCAGCAGCGTCGGGAAGATGTTGTAGTGGCTCGCGCGGTTGTAGTTGCCGTGGCGGGCATTCGGGAGACCGAGGCGTGCTGCTCGGGGGCCGAGCAGCACGACTAACGGAACGGCGCCTTCCTCCATGCTGGCCGCTTCCTGTCTGCAATGAGTATGCAGGCCCGGGCTGCCGTTCTCGTGCAGCTCTTGGCCGTGGTCGGAAGTGTAGAGAATTACGGCTCGATCGTTCTCGATGCCGGCGAGCAAGGTGTCGAAGAACCTTCCGACGCTCCAGACGAGCGTGTTCCGGTACGAGTTCCGATAGCGCTCCCAGTCGGCGGCGGTTCCCGAGAAGCCGTCCCTGCGTCCGGTATGCGCGACATCCTCGAAGCGTCCGCGCTCGAGCGTCGGAGTGTAAATCCGGAGCTCGTCCGGATACTTGTCGTGCACCGGGAAGTGCGCGCCGACCTTGTTCACGAGAACGAAGTCCCAGACGTCGTCGTTGATGAGGTCGACGAGCGTCTCCGCGATGCGCATGTCGCGCTCCCGGACCGAAACCCCGTCGAACTGCACGAACGAATCGATGAATTGCAGCTCGTCAGCGTCCATTCCGTTTTGCAGGCTGCCGCCGGTGAGCTGGCCATCGATATACACCGTGCGCCATCCAGCGTGCTTTGCGTACTGAAAAATCGAGGGCCTGGTGCCGTTGATGCGTATGTAGTCGTCTCGAGTGCCGCCGTAACGCAACGTGATATTCGTGTACAAGCTGCAGTTCGTGATCGCAGCCGCGACACCGTAGTTCAGCACGGTCCAGCCGGCGGGGGCCTCGGCGAGACCCGATCTGACGCCGTAGTCGGAGTTGATGTCGAGGTAGTCGGCTCGAATGCTCTCGTCGATTAGGAACACGATATCGTGCCGTGCATCGAGCATAGACCGGGCTATTTCGACGCCCTTGCGCTCGCCAACCTCATTGGTGAGCCATTCGTATGCGTAAAGCGCGCCGTACGCTGGAACGACATAAGAGCCGTGCAGTCCCGACGCGCCGTAACCGCCGCGCAGATAGAGAATGCCGGACAGCACGATCACTGCGATGAGCGACGCGGAACAGGGCAGGAGCTGCGTTCGGAACACCCGATGCTTGGGCGGAAGTCCAATGCCGACGGCCAGCAGCGCGCCCTTCAGCGCCGAAATCTGGATGTACGACCCGAACTGTGCGAACGCGTCGCCCGCGAACTGATAAGTGTGGAGCAGGACGAGGAAGTTCGTGTAGGTGAGCGCCTCTCCCATGGCTTTGAAGTAGGCGTCGCAAAACGCGAAGGACGCACCGATAAGCGCGGCGAGAGTCCAGCGTGTGAAACCGTGCAGAATCCAAGCGGTCAGCAGCACGCAGGCGAGTAAGCTCGCGAACAGGAGCACGTAGGCTGCAAGGGGTACGAGGGAATCGAACCCGCGGATGCGAGCTGCGTAGCTCCCGCTGCCGGCGGAGATAGCGATACAGATCAGCGACACCTTGGCGAGAGCGAATACGTTCACGGTATTCCTCCTCCGTAGTCTCGCAATGTCGATGATCGCACGAGAATCCGCACGTTCGTACTGCTAATATCCGAATGTTCTGCTACATCTCCGAATGCTCGCTGCGCTCTCGAATCGCACGTCGATCGCGATCAGGAGCAGGGCGAGCTCGCCCTGCTCCTGTCGCTGCGATTACTGTCCGAGCTGAAAGCCGACGGCATACGTTCTGCCGAGCACGTCGAATATGCCGTTGTTCGTGTAACTCGCCCAGCCGGTCGTGCCGCCGACGCCGCCGGCGACCATCGGCGGATCCTTGTCGAACAGATTCCCGATGTAGAAGTACGCGCGCGCATCCATGTCGCCGAGCGCGAAGTCGTAAGAGAGGTTCAGGTTCGTGTACGTGCGCGACGGCACGCGGTTGTCCGCGATGTCCACACCGTCGACCCACAGCACGTTGCGCACGGTCGAGTCCCGATAGCGGGTCTGCCACGTCATGCTGAACGGACCCCTGTTGTACGTGAACGAGCCCGTCGCGAGCCATTCCGGATACTCGAGCTCGCCGGCCTGGTTCACGGGCTCGACGCCCGTGAAGGCGAACGAGACCTCGTCGAGGTAGTTCGCGAAGAAGCGGAACGCGATCGATTCGTCGTTGCCGCCGACCAGCGTGATCGGACGGGCGTAGCTCAGCTCGAAATCCGCGCCTCGAGTCGTCGCTTTTGCGACGTTGATGAAGACGTTGAATATGTTGCGGATCAGCGGCGGATCGGCGTCGACGCGCGTGATCAACGCGCAGATATCCTGGGCGCCTTGGATATAGCAGCGGTCGAGGATCTCCTGCGTGCCGAGCTGATCGATCGCGTCGTCGATCTGGATGTCGTAGAAGTCGATCGACATGTTCAGGTTTTGCGCCCACGTCGGCTGATAGACGACGCCGAACGTCGTCGTATCGGCGATCTCCGGCCGGATATTCGGATTGCCGCCCGTCGTGAGCTCGGCCACGTACGCGGGGGCGTCAGGCACCAATGGATCCTCGCCGGCGGCGATGCCCGTCCCGCCGGTCTGCGTATCGAACCGCTCGGACAACGTGCCCGCGCGCGTGTCTCGCGACCACGTCGCGCGCAGCCGGACGGATTCGGTTGCCTGCCAGTCGAGGCCGGCCTTCCCCGCCCAGACGCCGCCGCTTCCTTCATAGTCGGCGTAGCGTGTCGCGAGATGCAGATCTACGCCTCCGCCGCCGCCGACGCTGCCGAGGATCGGCACGATCGATTCGACGAACACCTCCCAGACGTCATAGTCGCCGCTGATCGGGCCTTGACTGTTCGGGTTGCCGCTGTAGAACAGCGGCCGATCGCGAACGAATGTCGGCATGCCGCGGATCGGTATCCGATCGGCGGGGTCGACGAAGCTGCTGAAGACACCGAAACCCGGAAGGTAGCGGGGATCTCTCTCGGTACCGGACGCGTACTGATACATCCACTCGTCGCGATACGCGAATCCGCCGCCGAGAGTGATTGGTCCGGACGCGCGGTTCTCGCCAAGCGTCGTTTGCAGCGTCACGTCGAAGACGTCCTGACGGAGCTTCATCCGGTGATAGGCGCCGCTTCCGGCGATGTAGTCGACGACCTCCTGCGGAAGCGCCTTCCCGAACGGATTGAACGGGATACACAGCGTGTTGCTCAGCGGATCGGCAAATATCTCCATGCCTTGTGCCGCGCTGAAACGGCTGACCTGCGCCTCCTCTTCGGCCGTCAACCCGCCGAACGCGGGAATGTTTGCGCGGCATGCGATACGGCCGGTATCCGGGTCGATCGCCGAGTCGAGCGCGCGATAGAAGCGATCCGTTCTCGGGAGCTGGTAGTTCTCGTTGTAGTCGGCGTACTCGATGTTCTCGCCCCACTGGTAGTACGCCGTCAGGAAAAACTTCGAGCCTACGGTGCCTTCGAAGCCGACCGTGATGGAGGTCGTGTCGTCGTCGACGCGGCGGGTGGCCGCGAATTGCTCGTAGAGTCGATTGAACGGAACGCTTTCGAGGCCGAGGTCGATCATCCGTTGTCGCACGGACTCGGGCAGAAACGGGTTGTCGACGAAAATTTCCGTGGACCAGGCCGGCGCAAATCCGAGGGGCTGCGGGGTGGACGTCACGGAGTGGCGCCCGCGCAGCGCCTGCACGAAGACCGTCTTGTCGTCGCCGACCTCGTGCTTGTAGTGCGCGAAGACGCTGCTGCGGGTGTCGTCCGGCGCGAGCGACTGCCAATTGAGGCCCGGGTCGGGATTGCCGCCGCCGATCATCACGGTGCCATGGACCTCGCCTTCGCTGAGAGGCACGGCCTCGCCGTCGATGAACTGCGTGCCCGCGAGCGGGCCGGACGGGATAATTCCGCCGGTCGTGATCATGCGGGAGGCGACGTTCGGCGAGTAGAAGCGGCGCGGAACCGTGCCGGCCGGCTCGGTGATCAACGCCCATGCCTGCTGGCCCCAGCCGCGCTCGTGTAGACCGTACACGCCATCGACCGTGTAGTGGTCGAACGAACCGATCAGATGGCCGTTCTCGCCGATCGGCGTGCCGACGGCTACCTCGATTTGGCGGCTGTCGTGATCGCGGCGAGACGTCTGACCCGACTGCACGGTGCCTCTGAAGCCTTCGAAGTCCGTGTTCAGGATGAAGTTCGTAACGCCGCTGATCGCATCGGAGCCGTACGCCGCGGATGCGCCACCGGTCACGACCTCCACCCGGTCGATCAACGCCGTCGGAATCATCGCGATATCGACGGTGCCGGTTTGCTGACCGCTGACCATACGCCGGCCGTTCAGCAGCGTCAGGGTTCGGTTCGAGCCGACGCCGCGCAGGTTTACGCTGTTCGAGCCGCCGGTCGTGAAGATGGTTCCGGTCTGCGACGTATCGTTGTCGCGAAACTGCGGCAGCTGCGTGATCGCGTCCATCAGCAAGGTCGGCGCCATCGCGCGAATCTCGTCCCGCTGGACTGCGGTTACCGGGGTCGGCGTCGACATCCCGTCACGGCGAAGACGGGAGCCGGTAACCGTGACCTCCTCGACTGGCTGCTGTGCTTCGGCGGCGCCCGCGAGCACAGACAGGACTGCGACGACGCCCAAGGTATTGCTCTGCAACCTGCAGCCGCGGCTGCACGCTGCACGCACCGCCTTCGACAACTGCGCACGGTTCGACATGCTACTCCCCCCTGTGGTGGCAGTCTGTGTGTAGAGAAGATCGGGGCTTGCGCTTGGTTCTATCCCCTTAGCGCGGAATCGAATTCGACGGAGCCGTTCGGGATGACTCCGCCGCCGTTCCGCGTTCGATTCCCCTGTCCTTGTTAGTGGATACAATATCCTCGAGAACAACGCTATTACAAATCCTGCCGCATTCAACACGACGACCACAGGGGGTGCGAGGGGCAAGGGTCGGAGTCTTGGGCAGCAAAAAAGAAGGGCCCGCATTAGCGGGCCCTTCTTCGGGGCGGTCGGTCTGCAGCGAGTCTAGGCCCGCTTGCGGCGGCGGCTCGCTCCGAGCGCAAGCAATCCCGCACCGAGCAATGTCAACGTGGTCGGTTCGGGCACGGACGTCGACGGCGGATCACCGACCTTGAACGTGTACGACCCGTAGCCTGTCTGATAGCGCACGCCGATCGGATCGATGTTGACGCTGCTACCCCAGGTGCCGCCGAGAAGAATCGTAAAGACGTCCGTCGTGCCCGCGTAGATTCCGCCATTCCCTCCGCCGGCGCAGTTCGGGCCGCCGAAAGCGCAGACTTCCACGTTCTTGACGTTCGCCGGCAACGCGCCCATCGCAAACGACGCGCTCTTCATGCCGCCATCGTTGGCATCGCTGAAGCCGACGCTCGTCGCATTCGGATCGATGCCGAAGCCGAACGACGTCAGGCGCTCGCCGCCCTGGCCCCCGATCTGCGACGTGTTGGTCAGCGATACGTTGATCGACAGCAGGCTGCTGTTGAACCCAGTGATCGACAGCGAGCCGTTGCCGGTGAGCAGGGATGTCCCCGTGTTGTAGCTCCAGCTGAAGTTGTACGGGTTGCTGGAGTCGATGAGCACCGCGTGACTCGGTGCAGCCAAGAGCGCCATTACGCTCGCCGCGGCTGCCGCCAGTACGCCCGTGTGCTTCCGCATTACTGCTTCTCCTTCCTAAGGGTGTTCGCACCCTGTGGGACTCGAGAAGCAGCTTTCATGCCTGCTAACCAAACCCCAAGCTAATCAATGCATTACTTCGCGCCGGCTCTTCGGAACGAGCGGGCCGTGTAAAGCGTTTCGACGGCGAGTCGACGTATTGTGCTCGAACGCAAACGGTGTCTCGAAAGCCGACAGAGCAAGTCGAGCACGTCTTAACCCCAGTCGCTCGCCGCGGGTCCCGCTACACCCGCAGAAAGTCGATCAACGCGCGCAGCTTCGCCGGCACGTGCCGATGGCTCGGGTGATAAAGGAAATAGCCCGGAAACGCAGGACACCAATCGGCGAGCACGCGAATCAACTCGCCTCGCTCGAGATCGCCTTCGACCATGTGCGACAGGACGCACGCAAGCCCAGCGCCGGATCTGACGAGGTCGAGCAAGACTCCGGTTTCGTTCGTCGTGACCCATGAGCTCGGCTCGAATCGCACCTCCTGCCCGTCGCGCTCGAGCTCCCAACTGTAAATCTTGCCGCTGCTCGGGAAACGAAACGCGATGCAGGCATGATTGCGTAGGTCCGCCGGCGCGTGCGGTATCGCGTGCCGCGCGAAGTACTCACGTGAGCCGCAAATCACGAGCTCGAGCGGCCGGCTGACGGGAATCGCTACCATATCCTGCTGCAGCGTCTCGCCGAGTCTAATGCCTGCATCGCAGCCCGCTGCGACGATGTCGGTCAGCGTGTCATCGACGACGACCTCGAGCTGAACCTGAGGATGCAAACGATGAAACTCGCCCAAGCGGCCCGCGAGGACGGCATCGTACGCCGGCCTCGATATGTTGATCCGCAAGAGACCTGTGGGTGTATCGCGAAGCTCGTCCAGTCCATCGGCCGCTCGAGCCAGCTCCTGCAGGGCCGGCAGCACCCGTGAGAAATAGCGCTCGCCGGCCTCCGTCAGATTCACGCTGCGCGTCGAGCGGTTCAACAAGCGCAAGCCCAACCTCGCTTCGAGGTCGCGCACCGCATGGCTTACGGCGGAAGAAGAAATGCCGAGCTGCGCCGCAGCGGCGGTGAAGCTCTTTTTCTCCGCAACGGCGGCGAATGCGGTGAGCCCGGCCAAGTAGTCGCGTCGCATTATGAAATTTCGCTCATCAGGCTTTCCAGCGTAGCCGCTTTATCAACGCGTGATGCTCCGAATAATAACGTGAGCACACGCTGCGCGCGTTCGCGCGAAAGGAGCATCGCATGGAGATATATTGGACGCGACGTGAAGTGCTCGGCACGGCGGCAGTGCTTACCGGAGCGTCGCTCACAAGCAGCGCGCAGACGGTCGAGGACGGCTTCCTCGATGAGCCGATCGAGAGCACGGTAACGCTGTCGATCAACGGCGCAGACCATACCCTGAAGGTCGACAACCGCGCGACGCTCCTCGATGCGCTGCGCGAGCGGATCGGCCTCACCGGCACGAAGAAGGGATGCGACCGCGGCGAATGCGGAGCGTGCACTGTGCACATCGACGGCCGCCGCGCCCTGTCGTGCCTGACGATTGCGATTGCCGCGCAAGGCCGCGAGATCGTGACGATCGAAGGCTTGGCGAAGGACGGCACGCTGCACCCGGTGCAGGCGGCGTTCATCGAGCACGATGCGTTTCAATGCGGCTACTGCACGTCCGGACAGATCATGTCCGCGGTCGCCTGCATCGCGGAAGGGCATGCACGCTCCGAAGCCGAGGTGGCCGAGTACATGAGCGGCAACCTGTGCCGATGCGCGGCGTACCCGCAAATTCGAGCCGCGGTGCTTGCGGCGGCCGAGGAGTCGGCACGATGAGGCCCTTCACATACGCTCGCGCGACCGACTTGCCGTCCGCGATCGCAGATGCGGGCATCGAAGGCGCGCGCTTGCTCGCGGGAGGAACGGAGCTCCTCAACTGGATGAAGGAAGGCATCGCGACGCCAATGCGAGTCGTCGATATCAACTCGCTGTCCGAGCTCGACTACATCGAGCTGAATGCGGCCGAGTTGCGGATCGGCGCGCTCGCGCGGATGAGCGCCGTCGCTGCAAATGAGGACGTCAAACGGGAATTTCCGGCCTTGAGCGTCGCCCTCGAGAAGAGCGCGTCGCAGCAGATCCGCAACATGGCCTCGATGGGTGGCAATCTTCTGCAGCGGACCCGCTGCCCATACTTTCGGGCCGAGGTCGAGCTGCCGTGCAACAAGCGCGTGCCCGGCAGCGGGTGCTCGGCGCTCGAAGGCGAGGATCGCACGCTCGCCGTGCTCGGTGGGAGCGAGCACTGCATCGCGACGCATCCGTCCGATGCTGCGGTTGCGCTTGCGATGTTCGATGCCGTCGTACGGATTCGAGGGCCGCGGGGGCAGCGCGACGTTCCGATCAACGAGCTGTATGTGCTTCCCGGCACGACGCCGCATGTCGAAACCGTGCTCGCGCCCGGCGAGATCATCGTCGAGATTGCGCTGCCGCGCTCGGCGACCATAGCGAGCTCGCACTACTTGAAGGTCCGCGAGCGCGCGTCGTACGAGTTCGCGTTGGTTTCGGCGGCTGCGAGCGTGGAGACCGACGGCAAGGTCATCCGCGCCGCCAAGATCGCGCTCGGCGGCGTCGCGCCGAAGCCGTGGCGCTTGACGAGCGGCGAGGCGGCGCTCGTCGGCGTTGCGCTCGACGACGAAACGGCGATGCACCGTGCACTCGAACGGGACTTCGAGGCCGCACGGCCGGGCAAGCAGAACGGCTTCAAGATCGAGCTCGCGAAGCGCACGGCGATTCGTACGCTGCAATTGGCCGGAGGTGAGGCATGAGTATCGGCGCTGCAATCGATCGCCTGGACGGCACGGAGAAGGTCGCGGGCAGTGCGCGTTATACGGCCGATATCGAGATGCAGGACGTGGTCTACGCGGTGATCGTCTGCTCGACGCGTGCGCATGCAAGGATCGCCGAGATCGACGTCGCAGCGGCGGAAGCCGCACCCGGCGTGATCCGCGTGTTCACGCATCTGAATACGCCGAGGTTCGCTGCCGCATCGAGCCCGCCGCTCGGGCAGGAGTTGCTGCCGCTGCAGGGCGACCTCGTGCTGCACGAGGGGCAGCCGATCGCGCTCGTCGTCGCCCGCTCCGTCGAGACGGCGACCGCGGCGGCGGCGCGCGTGATGCCGCTTTACGAGGAGCGGCCGTTCGAGACCGACTTCGCCGCGCGTTTGGACCGAGGCGAAGCTCGCCCGTTCTTCTTTTGGGAGCCGGACTCGAGCGTCGGCGATACCGCGGCCGCGTGGCAAGCGGCCGAGGTCGGCGTAACGCAAACCTATCGCACCGCGGATCGGCACCACTGCGCGATCGAGCCGTCAGCGACGTTGGCGGTATGGGATGACGGCAAGCTGACCCTGTTCGACGCGACACAGGGCGTCGTCGACGAGCGTGCCGTGATCGCGAAGGCCATGGGGCTCGATCCGAGCCAAGTCCGCGTGAAGAGCGACTTCGTCGGCGGCGGCTTCGGGTGCAAAGGATGGGTATGGCCGCATCAGCTCCTCGCCGCGATGGCGGCGCGCGAGCTCGGCAAGCCCGTAAAGCTCGTGCTCACGCGGGCGCAGACGTTCACGTGCCATGGCTATCAGCCGGCGTCGATACAGACGCTCGCGCTCAGCGCGAAAAAGAACGGAAAGCTGACTGGCATTCGCCACGACAGCTACCTCGCAGGCTCCTATGCCGGCAATCACGTCGAGGGAACGGGTATCGGCACGCGCTCGCTGTACGCGAGCCCGTCGATCAGCACGACGCATCGTCTGGTGCGCGTGCATCGCGCCGAGCCGACGCCGATGCGCGCGCCGCTCGAAGGCGTCGGCCTCGCTGCCGCGGAGATCGCGATGGACGAGCTCGCGTACGAGCTCGGTATGGATCCGCTCGAGCTGCGTCTCGAGAACTACGCGGAGTCGGATCCGACGGACGGCAAGCCGTTCTCGTCGAAGAAGCTGCGCGAGTGCTACGAGCAGGGTGCGGCGCGTTTCGGCTGGTCGCGGCGGAGGTTCGAGCCGCGGTCGATGCGTGACGGCCGCGACCTCGTCGGCTACGGAATGGCGAGCGCGATCTTCTCTGCGTTCCGTCAACCGTCCCGGGCTCGCGTCAGCATCGATGCACAAGGCATCGTGCTCGTCGAGACCAGCACGCAGGAGATCGGGACCGGCGCGAGGACGGTGCTCCCGCAGATCGCAGCCGACGCGCTCGGTGTGCCGGTCGATCGGGTGCGCTTCGCATGGGGCGATACGGACCTGCCGCCGGCACCGATGACCGCGGGATCCACGTCGACTGGAAGCGCCGGCTCGGCCGTGCTCGATGGAGCACTGAAGCTGCGGGAGAAGCTCGAGGCGGCCGGCGCGAAGAGCGCGGCGGAGTATGCGGCGGTCGTGCGCCGCGCGAATGTTGAGAAGCTGACCGCAGACGGTGAGTTCGATCCGCCGGCCGAAAGCGCGAAGGCGCTGTTCAGCTTCGGCGCGGTCTTCGCCGAGGTTCGCGTCGACGAACAGATTCCGATACCGAGGGTCAGCCGCATCGTCGGCGTCTATAGCGCAGGCCGTATCATCAACCCGAAGACGGCGCGCAGTCAGATGATCGGCGGACTCACGTGGGGTATCGGGCAAGCGCTGCTCGAGCATTCCGTGACGGATCACCGGCTCGGCCGTTTCCTGTCGAAGAATCTCGCCGGCTATCTGGTGCCGGTGAACGCCGACGTCGCGGACATCGACGTATCGTTCGTCGAGGACTTCGATCCGGAGGTCAACCCGGTCGGTGCACGCGGCATCGGCGAGCTCGGCGCGATCGGCATCGGCGCCGCGATCGCGAACGCGGTGTTTCACGCGACCGGAGTGCGTGTACGCGAGCTGCCGATTCGGCCGGAAATGCTGATGTGAGCGCCCGCTAGCGGCGCATCGGCGCGCGGCACGAGGCTGAGATACGCCTCGAGATGGTGCCGCGCGCCTCCCGATTCTTCCTCATTGCGTCCGAAGACGACTCAGGTTTAAGTGGACTTGCGGTCGGGCCGACGAAGGTTCAACGTCGGTCGCTCCGCTGAGTGCCGGCACGCCCGATGTTCACGAGCGAATACCTCATGGGGTCTACCTCATCGGATGTGCACGACTGCGCCGTCTCGATCACCCGGACTCGCCCCTGTTCTTCAACGAAGTAGCCGACCCGAGAATGACCGATATCGACTTTACCCGCGACGAATCGCCGCCGCCCTGGGCGAGCGCGACGGCCGACCGCGGCGCGCAGATGTATCCGGTGCTAACGGACCGGCAGATCGCAGAGGTCGCCGCTCACGGCTCCGAGAAGAGCTTCGCATCCGGCGAGCTGCTCTGGGACATCGGGCAGCGCAACACGGAATTCTTCCTGATTCTCGAAGGCACGCTCGAGATCGTGCATCGCGACCCGTTCGGGATCGAGACCATCATGGCGACGCACTCGCGCGGCAGCTTCACCGGCGAAACGGTCATGCTGTCCGGAAGGGCGGCGATGGTCGCCGGGCGCGCGAAGACGGCGCTGAAGGTCGTCGCCGTTCCGCTGCCGGGGCTCAGGGAGCTCATCGTCACGCACGCGCGCCTCGGCGACATCATCATTCGCAGCTTCATCTTGCGGCGGATGCGCATGATCGCGGAGCGTGCGAGCGACTTGCTCGTGGTCGGCTCGCGACATTCGGCCGGCACGCAGCAGCTGCGGGAATTTCTGACCCGAAACGGATACCCCTATTCGTTCCTCGATCTCGAGTCCGCAACCGACGTGACCGAGGTCATGCATGGCTGTGCGTGGAGAGTCGAGGATACGCCGATCGTCATCACGAGCAGCGGCGAGCCACTGCGCAACCCGACGCTGCATGCCGTTGCCGATCGGCTCGGGCTTTCGATGCAGTGGGACCAGGAAGCGATTCGGGACGTCGCGATTATCGGTGCAGGTCCGGCCGGTCTCGCGGCCGCCGTGTACGCGGCCTCGGAGGGACTCGACGTCATCGTGCTCGACTCGATTGCGCCCGGCGGACAGGCCGGGACGAGCTCGAAGATCGAGAACTACCTCGGGTTTCCTACCGGGATCTCGGGGCAAGCGCTTGCAGGCCGCGCATTCATGCAGGCGCAGAAGTTCGGTGCGACGATCGCGATCCCCGCCACTCTCGTGCGCATGCACTGCAATCGCCCGTACCACGAGCTCGAGCTCGACAACGGCGACCGGATCCGCAGCCGCGCGGTCGTGATCGCGTCCGGCGCGAACTATCGGAAGCCGGCGCTCGAAGGGCTCACGAAGTTCGAAGGGGCGGGCGTTTACTACGGCGCGACGTTCCTCGAGGCCCAGACATGCCGCAACGAGGAGGTCGCGATCATCGGCGGCGGCAACTCTGCGGGCCAGGCCGCGGTATTCCTCGCCGAGACGGCGAAGCGCGTCTTCGTTCTCGTCAGATCGGCCGGGCTCGCGGCGAGCATGTCGCGCTACCTGATCCGGCGGATCGAAACGACGCCGAACATCGAGCTGCTGACGTGCTGCGAGGTCGTCGGCCTGCACGGCGGCGAGTTTCTCGAAGGGATCCGCTGGCGCAACCGGACGACGCTCGAGGAGACGAGCCGGCCGATTCGGCATCTGTTCGTCTTCATCGGCGCGAGCCCGAACACCGGCTTCGTGCCGAGGTCGATCGTGACGAACGCGAAGGGCTTCGTATGCACCGGCACGGAGATTCATCAACCGGGCGTCGACGGAGAATGGCCCCTCGAGAGAGCGCCGTTCCCGCTCGAGACGAGCTGCCCTGGGGTCTTCGCGGCGGGAGACGTGCGCGCGAGCTCGACGAAGCGAGTTGCGTCGGCCGTCGGTGAGGGATCGGTCGTCGTGCAGTACATCCACCAATTCCTGGCGATGCGGGGCGGATAGTCCTGCGCAGGCTCGCTCAATACCGATAGATGGCCGCGACGCCGGTGTCGGTCGGCATCCGGTCGCTCGGAACGATCACGACCTGCCCGCGGTTTCTCAGCACCCACTCGCCGATGTCGTCGAGCAGATCGTCGGTTTCCGGATCCGCGAGGTCGGAAGTCTCGATGAAACCGGTCGCCGGATCGATTCGCGCCGGCACGTGACGATCCGCGTCGATCAGCAGCGTTGCTATCCGGCCCGCAACGGCATGGTATGCGGCCTCGGCCGGATCGCTCGTGCCGAGCTCGCGCGAGCGGGCGTTCCCGAACATCTCGACGAGCCCCGCCAAGCGGGTCAGATAGTGCGGCTCGATCGCTCGCCACGCCCGCTCGCGGAGCTCGACTTGCGACAGCACATCGGGATGGGCGTCGAGGCCGTCGTCGAGCAGGAAGCCGTTGCGTGTGACTCGACGAAACGCGTGGTGATGCTCGGGCAGCGCGGCGAGGAGCAACGGCGCCCCCGACGGCCGCGAGTGATGCTCGAGCACCAACCGATCGACGACCCGAAAGAAGCGCTCCCTGTCCTTGTCGTTCTTTTCGCCTTTCGAGCCGACGCCCCAGCGCACGCCCGCGGTCGGCCCGGAAGCGTTCGCGAGCGTTCTGACATGCGCTTCGCGCTCTTCCGCTTCGGCCGCTGCGGTGATCGTCTCGGCCAAGGTCGTCTCCAGCTCGACCTCGTCGAGCACGTCGCGATTGCCGTCGAAGAGCCGAATTCCCTTCAGGTCGAGACCGAGAACCTGATAGCGATAGGCCGACTGGAGGATGCGAATCAGCGGCTTCAAGTGGAAGGTGTCGGCGGCGATCGCGCGCTCGGGAACGGGCCGCTGCAACCGATAAACGCGAAAAACGTCGGGTGACGCGAGCACGGCGAGCCCGTCGAGGGCGTGATTCCAGAACGTCCTGTCGCCGGCGAGCGACTGGAACGGCTCGAGCAGCGACGCGATGTCTCGCCGCGAATACTTCTGGCCGAGCGACGCGCCGAGCGATCGCACGAGGTTTTCGAAGCGGATCGGGTCTTGTCGGTTGTCGGGATGCGAGCGGTGCGTCGGCTGGTACAGCGACAGGCACGGCGGTGAGACGTCGCTGAACGTTCCCGCGGCGAAATCGTTGGCAAGCGAATCCATCGTCTGCGTCCCCGATGCGTTTGGTTGCTGAGGTCATGCCCGACGACTGGATGCTAGGCGGACCACCGGCTACGGGTGAGTGGACCTTGGTCCAACGCCGCTCGAAGGGCGCCGGGCGGGCCTGATCCGGGGCTTGCGTCGACGCCTCTCGAGCAACGTCTTGCGCATGCTATGCATAACAGTGCTATGTATAGATCCCATGCGGCCCGTTGCTGAACAGCCTGTACGCACTTCCGGCAGAGAGGTGCGCGTCCGGTGAGCATCAACAAGGATCTCGTCGCGGCCTCGTCGACACCGTTGGTCCTCGCGATCCTTGCCGAGGGGGACAGCTATGGCTACGCGATCCTGAAGCGGGTGCGCGAGCTGTCCGGGGGCGAGCTCGAGTGGACCGATGGAATGCTTTACCCGGTTCTCCACCGGCTCGAGCGTTCGGGCCTGGTCGAAACCCGGTGGGAAAAGGCGGAGTCCGGACGCCGCCGAAAGTATTACCGCGTGACCGAGGCGGGCAGACAGCAGCTCGCGGTCGAGCGTCGGCAATGGCAAACCGTAAACGAGACGCTGCGGAAGATCTTCTCCGTCATCTCGGAGTGCGCGGGCGACGAAAGCCCCGTTCCCGTACCGGACGGGGGTTGAGCTGATGGAAAAGGGCGCGGCCGACGCTGCGGTAGATGCACTCGAGACGCAGATCGCCGCGTGGCGGATGCACCTGCGCAGGAGCCGGGCGATCACGGGCGCGGACGCGGCCGAGCTCGAGGACCATCTCCGCGAGCAGATCGCATCGCTCGGAGAGCACGGGCTCACGAAGGACGAGGCGTTCCTCGTCGGCGTCAGACGGATCGGGGCAATCGATGCGCTCACTCGCGAGTTCGCGCGCGAGCACTCTGAAAGGCTCTGGAAGCAGCTCGTGCTGTCCGGCGACGGCGTGCCGGGTGAAATCGAGCCTTCCTCCGCTTACGGTCCGCGGGAGATGTGGATCGCCGTCGCGCTGGCCGTGGCAGCGGCCGCGGCGATCAAGGTTCCGACCCTTTTCGGGATCGGTCTCGCTGACGACAGCGCCTTCTATCCCCTCAATATCAGCTTCTTCACCCTGCCGTTCGTCGTCGCGTACTTCGCGCTGGTGCGGCCGCTTGCCGTAGCGACCCGGCTCGCATTGGCCGCGACATTCGCGCTCGCCGCGCTCGTCGTGAATGCCTTCCCGTTCCCGTCTCCGGGCGGCGGCGCGCGGGCCGCCGACACGCTGGCACTGACGGTCATCCATCTGCCGATCACCCTCTGGCTCGCCGTCGGTACCGCTTACGTCGGCGGACACTGGCGCGGCAACGAGCGCAGGATGGATTTCATCCGCTTCACCGGCGAGCTGATCATCTACTTCGTTCTGATCGCGCTCGGCGGCGGCGTGCTGATGGGACTGACGTTCGCGCTGTTCGGCGCGATCGGCCTCGACGTCGAGCCTTTGGTCGAGAACTGGATCCTGCCGTGCGGCGCCGTCGGCGCGATCGTGATCGCGACGTGGCTCGTCGAAGCGAAACAGAGCGTCATCGAGAACATGGCGCCGGTGCTGGCCCGAATCTTCATCCCCCTGTTCACGCTGGTGCTCGTCGCATTCGTCGCGACGATGGCGGCGACCGGTCGGGGCATCGATGTCGAGCGCGAGATCCTGATCGCCGTGGACCTGCTGCTCGTCGTGGTTTTCGGGCTGCTCTTGTACTCGATCTCGGCGCGTGACCCGTCGGCTCCGCCGACGTTGCTCGACTACCTGCCGCTCGCGCTGGTCGGAGCGGCGCTTCTCGTGGACGCGCTTGCCCTCTGGGCGATCGGCGCGCGGATCTCGGATTTCGGGTTTACGCCGAACCGACTCGCCGCCCTCGGCATGAACGTCGTGCTGCTCGTGAACCTCGCCGGCTCGGCGTTTCTCTACGTCCGCTTCATACGCGACGGCGCACCGTTCCAACGGCTGTGGAGCTGGCAGATGACATATCTCTACGTCATCGCCGGCTGGGCGGGCGCGGTCGCGTTCCTCTTTCCGCCGCTCTTCGGGTTCGAGTGATCAAGCCACGGTAGGCGAATCCAACGACCGCGGCTCGTGCCGCAGAAGCCGGCAAGCGCTGGAATCGTCCGTACCGTAAGCTGATCGATCGACAGCGCGAGGACAATCTAACCGCGGTATCCAGGTGAAAGCGCGTTCGAGGTCTCGAGGCCAATTGGACGAAGGTCCAAGTCACCGCGGCCCGAGACCTCGCTAGGATCGACCAGCACACCGGTCCGCGCGCGATCGCAGGAGCCGTCTATGCGAAAGCTGATAACCGGCGCAGTCGGCGGGGCGCTGCTCACAGCGGGCTGCTGCGTTTACGCGCAACAGGTCGATCGAGACGTCGTCGTATTGACGACCGACAATCGGCTCGAGGGCGAGGTCATCGGGTTGTCCCGCGGCGAGCTCGCGTTCTCGATCGACGGAGCGGGCCGAGTCGATATCGACTGGAACAACGTCGAAACGCTGACGAGCGCTCGAGCGTTCGACGTCGAGCTTGAGTCCGGGGAGAGGCTGTCGGGCTCGATCTTTTCGCCGTCGGCGGGACGGCTAGCCGTGACTGCGGGCACGACGCCCGCGACCGTCGATACGGAGCAGGTGGTCCGCATCACGCCGCTCGCGGCGACCGCTACGGACCGCACCTCGGGCTACGTCGACTTCGGTCTCGACTTCCTCACGGCGAACGACGAGCTCGACCTGCGGATCAATGCGGAAGTCGAGAACGTGATGCGCAACTTCATCACGACCTTCTCGATGGATTCGATCGTCAGCAAGGTCGATGACGAGACGGCGCAGCGCCGCAACTACTTTCAGCTCGCATCGCGGCGTCTGCTCGAGAACCGCTGGTTCGTCGTCGGCCGGCTGCATCTCGAGGAGGATCTCGAGCTCGATCTCGACTCGCGCACGTTGCTCGGCTTCGGCGGAGGCCGGACGTTGCTGCAGTCGAACCGCGCGGTCGTCGCGCTGTACGGCGGTCTCGCCGCAGACCGGGAACGATACCGCGGCATCCCGGGGACGGACGAGACGGCCGAAGCGTTCGTGACGGTCGAGTGGGATTGGTTCGAGCTCGGCGCGGACACGCAAGTGTCGACGAATGCGACGACGTACTTCAGCTTCGATCGCTCCCGCAGGCGCGTCGAGCTCGACGCGAGCCTGCGTCGCTCGATCGTCGGCAACGTGCACTGGAGCGTGAGCCTCTACGAGAGTTACGACAGCGACCCGCCGGAGGGACTCGAGAACAGCGACCTCGGGCTCTCGTTCGCGATCGGCCGGTCTTTCTGACTATGGATGCACCCAGAACGCGTGATCCGCGAACTGCTGCCCGAGCCACCATCCAGCCGTGCCGGTACCGTAACGGAAATTTGTCGTGCCGGCCTGGCTTTGCAGCGGCGCGATCACGGCGCCGGAACCGTCCCGGCGCGCGCTGTGCTCGGCCGTCTCAGGGACGACTACCGAGATGTGCCCGGGCCGGCCGTTCTCTTTCCGTGCGGCGACGATGACGCAGACGGCGCCGACGTTCGCGTCGCTCTGCAGCTTCGTCAGCGTGCCGGTCTGCCGCCACCCGAAGCGCGGGCCGAACGCGGCGAGCCAGCGGAACAGATCGTTCGCTCGTTGCTCGCTGACCGTGCTTCCGTAGCGCGGCTCTACCGTCTCGCCGCGCGCGAGCCGCTCGATCGCGTCGGGCAGCCACCATACGCGCGGCAGATAGACGCCCGCGAGGTCGCAGTAGTCGTGCGCGTAGATGTTGCAGAACGTCAATCCGTCGCGCGGCTGATAGCGAGCATGGCTCGGCTTGTCGACGCCCAAGTACTCGATGATCGCCGCGAGCTCCGCGCGCAGCGCCTCGGGCGTCGTGCCGGAACGAGGCGGCGGACGATCCGGCTCGTTCAGCGAGTACGCGCCTGCCGGATCCCTGCGGCGAGTCACCGTGTTCGACTTACGCGGCAGGTGTGCGGCGACGATGCCCGTCAGCGGCGGCGTCTCGGCCGGGTGGATCACGGCGATCGGCGCGGCATCCTCCGCCGGCACGAGATACTGCGCGGCCGCGAAGCCGCGCAGATATGCGCCGTTCAGGCTCGTCTCGATCTCGAAGAATGCGTCGCCGCTCGAGCCCGCGATGCGGCGGACGCGATGCCCGTCCGGCAAGTGCGCGATCACGTTCTTCGTCGGCCGCGCCGCGTCGATCTGCGGCGACGAGCGCACCCGAAGCCGTGCGTCCGTCACATCGACGTCGAACAGATCCCCGCCCGCGGCGACCGGCGTCGGCGACCGGACGGCCGCGACGCCTTCGCGGGCCGGCGGCGCGACCGCGGCCGGCGCGGCCGGTGTTCCGACCGTCTGCGCGAGCCGCAGATAGTCGAACACGTACTCGCCGTAATAGCGCTTCGTCCGCTTGTCGTAGTAGCCCTGCTTGAAGCCCTCCGAGAGCTTTACGCGGCCCGCGTTGTACGCGATCGCGACGTAAACCATCTCCTCGTTCGTCAGCGGCATCTTGCCGGCGAGCTTCGCGCGGCCGGCGGCGGCATGTAGCTCCTCGATGCATTTGCGCAGGCATTCGTCGAATCGTGCCCATCGCCGTTCGAGGAAGTAGTCCGGGTCCTTCTTGAAGAATTGCAGGTCGTACTGGAAGACCCCGAAGCCCCGGCAGAACTGCGTGCTGCGCTTCGGCGTGTACGCCTTGAAGCGGCTCGCGAGATTCAGCAGCGCCCGGTGTGCGATCTCGAACATCTCGTCGCCGCGCGGTGCAGTGAGCAAATCCGCCTTGTTCTTCGGGAACGTGCTCTTGCGATCGAGCATGTCGCCGACGCAGAGCTCGAGGATCGCAGGGACCGGCAACTCGTGCCGCAGCGTAGCCCAGATGAACCCGGTCTCCTGGCACGCGATCGCGGTCAACAGGTCGACCGTGAACGGGGTGCCCGCGGTGGCCGTCGCGATCTCGGGGCCGAAGGTCGTCTTGAACCAGCCGATGTCGTTCGAGTCGATCATTGTCGTCGACCTTCGTTCAGCCCCGCTCCCACTGCATCAGCAAGAGATCCAGGCCGTCCGGCTCGTCGATTCCGAGTAGCGTCAGGATCGTGTGCGCCTGGCCGCGATGATGAGTCTGATGGTTGAACAGATGCGCGAGAATCTCTCGACGCCGTTGCTCGCGGGGCGTTCCATCCATCGTCCGATAGACCCACGTCTCTTCGAGCAGCTCGTCGGTAAGGCCGCCGACGTAGTCGATGATCCGCTGATCCTCCCGCGCTCTCGCTGCAGACAGGGCGGAGTAATCGTCGAACAAGACCGCATCGAGCCGCGTCGGCGGCTCTCCTGCGCCGGTCAGTCGGCTCATCCAGATCAGGTCCGCGCACAAGATGTGATTGAGCGTGAGATGCAGGCTCTTGAAGTACGCGCCGACGTCTCGGCGATATTGCTCGTCCGACAGTCGGCTCGCGAGCCCATACAGCCGCCGATTCGCCCACGCGTTGTATTCGGCCATCGACTGGAAGTGTGACTTCATGGCATGCGTCCTCGCGGCGGTTTTCGAACCGCGAGAGTAGCAGCATCGTCGGGAATACCGACACCAGCACGTCGGCCGCGTCGTCGACGAGCCCGCGTCACTCCGCCCGCAGTGCTTCGATGGGATCGATGCGAGCGGCGCGGCGTGCGGGAACGTACGCGGCAGCCAACGCGACGGCGAGGAGGAGCGCGGGCACGGCACCGATCGTGAGCGCATCCGTCGGCGACACGCCGAACAGGAACGCCGTCAGGAAGCGGGTCACGCCCAAGGCCGCCGCGACGCCGAGCCCGATGCCGCACGCGGCGAGCAGCACCGCGCTGCGCAGGACCGCGCCGATCACAGTGCGCCGCTCGGCGCCGAGCGCGATCCGCATGCGCACGGGAATCGACGACGATAGCCGTCACCACGTGCTCGGGCGTACACTTCGGACGCAACCGCTCGTCATCTGTCCGGATCGGACGCCGCCAATGTGCGGCGATCGGAGCGCCTTCGATGAGCACCGCCTACGTCGCACGTAAGACCGCGCGCCTTTACGACGGGCCGACAGGTCGCGGGTACCTGATGGTCCTGATCTTCGGCGACGAGGTCGAGCGTACCGGCGACGTCGTGAGCGGCCGCGAGCGCGTGCTGTTTCGAGACAGGGAAGGCTTCGCCGCGCAGAGCGATCTGACCGACGCGCCCAGCCTCGAGATGTATTTCATCGACGTCGGACAGGGCGATGCCGCGTTCATCGTCACCCCTGGGCGCAAGAAGATCCTGATCGATGGCGGCATGGATCGCCGCGCGCTCGGCTTCCTGACGTGGAAGTACCGGCTCGACAAGGCGGACGCCGCGTCGATCGACATCGACTATCTGATCATGAGCCACGGGGACGCGGACCACTTGAAGGGGCTCACGCCGGTCATCAAGCATCCGCTGATCAACGTGAAGCGCGTGCTGCACAACGGGCTCGCGATGTTCGACGACGACCGTTTGCCGGAGCGGCTCGGCAATCGCTCCGATGACGGCAAGTTCATCATCACTCGCTACAGCGCGCTTGCCGACCTGCCTGCGTTCACGTTGGCCGGCGCGTTCTCCGCTTGGAAGCATGCGCTCGAGAGCGAGCCGGAGCCGCCGGTGTGCGAAGCGGTCGACAGCCGCACGGGCTCGATCGACTTGAACGAGCCCGATCTTACCCTCGAGATTCTCGGCCCCCGCCTCGAGCAAGCGCAGGGCAACGACGCCTACCGGTGGTTCGGAGACCACGCGCACACGATCAACGGCCACTCGGTCGTGTTGAAGCTGAGTTACAAGAACGTGTCGGCGCTCTTTTCCGGGGACCTGAACATCGAGGGCTCCGCACACTTGCTCGCCGATCCGAGCACCGCAGCCAAGTTCGACGCGCATGTCTTCAAGACGCCGCACCATGGCAGTCACGAATACTCGGACGATCTGCTGCGGGCGGTTCAGCCGCAGGTGTCGGTCGTTTCCTCCGGAGACCAGCCCGACCATGGCCATCCGCGCGCGTCTTTTCTCGGCGCGCTCGGCAAGAGCCATCGCTCGTCCAACCCGCTTCTGTTCTCGACCGAAATTGCGGCGACGTTCCACGAGGATTCGAGCGACCAGGGCGAGGCGACGTCGCTCGACAACCTTTCAGTGACGTCGTTGGAAGATCGACGCGAGACGCGAATCCGTTTCAAGCGCAGATTGCACGGCATGATCAACGTGCGTACGGACGGCAAGAAGCTCTACTGCGCACGCCGAGTCGCGGCCGGATACTGGTGGGAGTCGTACGAGCAGAAGGCCGCGGAGCGCGATCCGTTCTGATCGCGTCGTCCGGCGACGCGCTAATCACTGCGCTTTCGTTTTTTGGGCAGACGCTCCCACGATCGCGCCAGCGGCAGCCACTTCTATCTCGTCATAGCCGCCGCGGCGCGATAGTGATCAGAACAGCGTCAGGCCGGCAGCGCTGCCCGGTTCGCCGTAAGGAACTCACGCAGCGACTGCGGCGGCTTGCCCGTCAACCGCTGCACGGCGTCGCTCTCGACGTCGAAGTTGCCCGCGCGGATGTTGCGATCCGTGCCGACGACGAGCGGGATCACGAACGGCGGCAGCCCCGCCGCGACGAGCCCCTTTTCGAGCTCCTCGTCGGATACCGGCACCACCTCGATCGGCTTGCCGGTGACCTCCGACGCGATCTTCGCGATCTGCGGTATCGTCAGCAGCTCGGCGCCGGTGAGGTTGAGACGCTCGTTCGCGCCGCCGGACGATGCCAGCGCAGCCGCCGCGGCGCGCGCGACGTCTTCGCGCGGAATGTGCGCGATGCGGCCGTCGCCGGCGGCCGAGTACCACTTGCCGCTCGCAAGCGGTGCGGCCAACGAGCCGAGCAGGACATCGGCATACCAGCTCACGCGTAAGATCGTGAACTCGAGGCCGCTCTGCTCGATCGCGCGCTCCGACTCGAGATGATCCGGCGCGAACGGAATGAACGATCGCTCCGGATTCAGCATCGACGTGTAGAGGATCCGCTTGACGCCGGCCCGCTTCGCGGCTTCGACGGCGGTCTTGTGCTGCTTGATGCGCACGCCGGGTACGTCGATTCGGTCCGTCGAGATCACGAGCACGCGGTCGGCCCCGGCGAACGCCGTGTCGAGCGACGCCGGATCATCGAAGTCCGCTTTGCGTACCTCTACTCCGGAAAGGCCCGTGAGCTTGTCCGGCGAACGTGTCGCGGCAATCAGATTGCTCGCGCCCTTCTCGGCGAGCAGCTCGACAACGCGCCGTCCGAGATTGCCGCTGGCACCCGTGACGACGAGCTTTGCATGCAGAAAATCGGCCATCGAGGCCCTCCTGTTTCCCAAGGGAAGGCGTCAGTATAGAAGGAAACCGCGGCAGCCTGATTCACGGGCGTGCTTACGCGGGAACGATCTTCGACGGAAGTCATGGCGCGCGAGCTTTTGGAAACCTGCTCGACGACGCAGCGGGTCTACTGCGAGGCTGGCTCGAGCTGCGTGAATGACAGCGGCGGCGTGTCGTCGATGCAAGACGTATCGAGCGGCGCTGACGGCTCGGCCAGGAAATCGACCAAAATCTTCTCCGCGCAGCGTGACGCAGGCAGCACTGCGTGTCCGACGCCCGGAAACTCGAGATGTCGTGCGCTCGCGCCGATCAAGGATGCGGCGTGCCGCGCCATCGCCGGCGGCGCTACCGGATCGAGGGTGCCGGACAAGACCAAGGTCGGGATGGTGACTTCCGCCAGCTCCTGCGGTGCGGGGTCCGTGCCGGTCCAGCCGGCGCAGGCGGATTCGGGGAGTATCGCCTCGAAGCCGGCAGGCGGTTCGGACACCGGCCGGCGCGCCTTCGCGCCCGGCGGAATGTCGCGGCACAAGACGGCGCCCCAGACGAAAAGATCACTTTGCGCGAGGATCGACGCGGCGACGACGAAACCGTCAACGAACGGCTCGCCGCGCCTCTCCGCACCCGCTCGGATCGTAGCGGGTACTAACGGGGCGGAATTGTAGAGTCCGCCGAAAATGAAGAGCTCGAAGTCCGCACGATTGATGACCATTTCCCGCTCGGCGGAGGAGAATCTCAACGGCTCGACCTCGAGCCGCTCCAGCGTTCGTTCGATCTCGGCGCCCAAATCGGGATAGCTCGCAGCACACGCTCGGTTCGCGGCGCACGCGCGAAGAAGTGCGTCGACTCCCGATGTCCAACCGTCCTTCCGGGTAACGGGCGCCAATGCGCCAAGCCCGGGAGAATCGAGAACCAGCGCTCTGACCGAGTCCGGGTAGCGGCCGATGAATGTGAGCGCCGTAACGCCTCCATAAGACGTGCCGAGTACGTTCCAGTAGGGGATGCCCAGCGCCGATCTCACGTGCTCGAGGTCGTGCGCATCGATTCGCGACCCGAACGATGCGGCTTCGTGCCCCTGCTCGCGCGCCTCGTCGAAACAGCGCTCGACCATCTCGTCGAACTCGGCGCCGAGCTCGTCCGCCGTCAAATCGGCTGCGAGCAGGGCGTACCACGCGTCGAAAACGCCTTCGCGGCAGATCCGCGGTTCCGATCCGTCGATGCCGCGCAAATCGACGAAGACGAGATCTCGATCGAAGGACGGCAGATTCTCTGCCGCCATGACGAGCGGAACGACGCCGGCCTGACCGGGGCCGCCGACAAGAACGAGCAGCGCATCCGGTTGCACCGGCGTCAGAGCCGATTTCAGCACGGCGATGCGCAGGCGATACTCGCCGGCCGCCGGATCCTCGTAAAGGCGCGGCACCGCGACCGTTCCGCAGCGCAGTCGCGCGACGACGGCGGCAGGCGCCTCCGGAAAGTCGCAACGCGTTTCTTCGAAGAGAGGCGCTGCGTTCTGGGCGTGGGACGAGGCCGCGATACCGGTGCAGACGAAGGCGCACAGAGCGGCGGAGCGAAGCATGGCGATGACCTGCGTTGCTTAGAGGGGCCTGCCGCAGCGACGGTAGCGGTTGTGGTTCGACTGGGTGCGTGGAGACAAGATAGTACCGGAGATCAGAGTATCTGTCGCTTGTTCTTCGACGCAGAGCGTCGCCGCGCAGGATGGCGGGCGGCGAGCGGTGCGAGGTCAAGCCGTCGCTCCGCAGGGCGGCGCGCCCCGGACGGGACGCGCCCGTCCGAGTCGGCCCGCGAGCGCGCTAGCGCTCGCGTATGCGTTCGCTCACGTAGATGTCACTGGTTCCATTGGCCGGAGTTCGGCCGAAATACAGCCGCTTGCCGTCGTGCGACAAGGTCGCGCGCTGCTCGTTGCCGTCCGTGTTGACGGCGCCGAGATTCATCGGAGGCGTCCACGGACCCGGCAGGAACCATGCGAACGACATATAGACGTCGTGGCCGCCTTTCGGAGCCGGTCCGAGCGGCGAGCGCGTTCGGTTCGAGCTGAACACCATCTCGTAGCCGCCTTCCGGCCGCTCCCGCACGTTCGGCATCAGGTCGTCGAAGTCCGGTGTGTTGAGCGGCGCGATCGGTCTGCCGGGCCGGAACGTGCCGTCGCTACGCATGATGCTGACGTAGATGTCCTGCGTTGCGCCGGTCGAACCGTTCGCGGTGTTGCCGTTCGTCGAGTAGAACAGGAAGGTGCCGTACGGTGTTTCGACGAGCGACGGGCTGCGCTCGGCGCCGGCGGTGTTCGGGCCGTCGGGCGCGCATCCGAGATGCATGGCCTCGCTCCAGTCGCCGGCCGGGCTTTGCCGCGAGATGTAGATGTCGCCGCCCCCCTGATCGCCGGGGCACGCGCCGGGCCGGGTCGAGACGAACATCAACGAGCGCCCGCGCACCGGCGTCGGACAGAAGTCGCCGGCGGACGAGTTCACCGGCGCATCGAGCTTGCGCGGCTCGGCCCAGGGCCCTTTGATGCTTGCGCGGTCGGACGCCCAAATGTCGTTCGGATCCTCCCGGTTCGATGCGAACAGAAGGCTCAAGCCATCCGCGGTCTCGATCGGACACCCGTCGTTCACGTTCGGCTTGCTGACGCCGTTCTCCCCCGGTTCTACGACCTTGGCGCGTTCCCACTTCGGGGCGAACGGCCCGCCGTTCATTTTGTAGAGCCAGCCTTGCGCGGCGACGGGGCTCGCGCCGATCGCACAGACGGCCAGTGCCGCTGCCCCTCCCGAGATCGTTCTTCGCCACATTGTCGGTTCTCCTCGTGATTTGGGTGGGCTCCGCTGATTGGGCCGCACGGCGGGCGAAAAGGCATGGCGAAGCGATGGAGATTTCGTGGAGAATCATCGCAGCGGCACAACCGAGGCATCCGATGCTGTATCGGTTCGGCGATTGCGAGCTCGACATGGAGCGCTTCGAGCTTCGTCGTGCCGGGCGGCGCGAGACGCTCGAGCCGAAAGTGCTGGAGCTGCTCGCGCATCTCGTCGCGAATCGCGATCGCGTCGTCACCCGCCGCGAGCTCAACGACCGCGTGTGGCGCGGCCGCGTCGTCACCGACGCCGCGGTGAACAGCTGCATCAAGGCCGCGCGTGCCCATATCGGCGACGACGGCAAGACGCAGATTCTGATCCGCACCGTGCACCGCAAGGGCTATCGGTTCGTCGGCGCCGTGACCGAACGGAGCGCGAACCCCGCACGCGAGGTTCGCGGCGACGTCGGGCCGATCATGGCTGAAGGCGACTGCCTGGACGGGCTCGAGCTCACGCTGCCGAGCCAGCCGTCGATCGCCGTGCTGCCGTTTCGGCTCGCGGACGACGAGCACGCGCGCGCTGTGCTCGCCGATGGTCTGACTCACGAGGTGATCACGCGGATTGCGCGCGCGCGGTGGCTGTTCGTGATATCGCGCGGCACGGCGTTCAAGTTTCGCACGGGGCCTTACGACGCGCGCGACGTCGGCCGCGCGCTCGGCGTGCGGTACGTCGTGCAAGGCGAGGTCATCGGAGTCGGCGACGAAATCAGCGTTCACGCGATGCTCGCCGACGCGGTCACCGGGCAGGAGCGCTGGGCCGAGCACATGCGCCGGCCGCTCCGCGACGTGCTCGGCGTGCAGGAAGAGATTGCCGAGTCGATCGTCGGCTCGGTCGAAGCGGAGGTCGAGCACGCGGAGCGGCAGCGGGCTGCGGTGATCGCGCCGGCGAACCTCGATGCATGGAGCGCCTACTACCGCGGCTGCTGGCACATGTATCGGTTCAACGCGCAGGATTACGAGCTCGCCGAGCAGTACTTTCGGCGCTCGATCGAGCTCGATCCACGCTCGCCGCGCGCTTACGCCGGCCTGTCGTTCATCCATTGGCAGCGCGCGTTTCTCGAGATCTCGCCGGATCGCGCCGCCGAGGAGCGCCGCGCGATCGGCTGCGCCGAGGAAGCGTTGATGCTCGATCCGCGCGATCCGCTCGGCCACTGGGCGCTCGGCCGTGCGTACTTGTTGAGCCAGGATCTCGGCGAGGCGGTGCATGAGCTCGAGACTGCGGTGCAGCTAAACCCGAGCTCCGCGGTCGGGCAGTACTCGCTCGCTTACGCGTTAATGCAAACGGGCGACTCCGTGCGCAGCAACGAGGTCGTCGACAAAGCGCGGCGTTTGAGTCCGTACGACATGATGACGTTTGCGATGTACGCCGTGCGGGCGCAGAACCTCGCCGTGCTCGGCCGATATTCAGACGCCGCCGCGTTCGCGACGCGAGCGGCCCGGCAGCCGAACGCGCACTACCAGGTGCTGGCGATCGCCGCGTACTGCAATATGTTGGCCGAGAACAGCGAGGCCGCGCGCGGGTTCTACAACCAGTTGCGCACCGTTCGGCCCGCTTATGCAAGCGCGGATTTCTTCCGGGCGTTTCGGCATCAGCCGCAGCAGAATGCGGCGTTGATCGAGCGGGCCTTCCGGCAGCTCGAGCGGCTGCGATGAAGCGCGTCGCCGCGGGCGCTCACTCCGGCAACCCGGCTTTCCTGAGCCCGTCGGCGAATAGCGCAGCGTCCTCTGGGCGCTGGAAGTGGAGCATGTCGTCCAACGTCGCGAGACGCAGTCCGGGATCCAGCCTGCGAACGTCGCGCATGGCCTTCTTCGCCGCGGACAGGCGCCCGGTAAGCGCACAACTGGCCGCGATTGCAGCGGCCGCGAGCATGAAGCTCGGCACGTCGCGATAAGCCCGCTCGGCCCAAAGGCAGGCGCTATCGAATCGGCGTGCGATGAGGTGAGCGAACGCGACACCGGTGTGCATGCGAAACATCTCGACGTCGAGCGGGCTAAGACGCATCGCATGTTCGAAGCGCTCGATCGCGTCGTCCGGCGCGCCTCGCCAGACCCTCAAGAAGCCTCCGAGAAACCACGCTGCCGAAAGGTTGGGATTCAGTACCAGTGCTCTGTCGATAAATTCGATCCCAAGATCGAAATCGCGGGTGAAGTGAGCGAGCGCATGACCGCCGCGGGTGAGCGCCACGGCGTCGTTCTTACCGAGGTCGACTGCTAAACGCCCGAGGCCTATGCCCTCGGCGGTTTCCGTGGGGTAGTCCGCCGTCCAGCCGTTGACTCGGCGCCAGAACAAGCACCACGCAGCCATCCCGTAAGCGGATGCGTAATCGGAGTCGAGCTCGATGGCCTTGTGAAAGCACGCGAGCGCCTGGTCAATATTGGCGCGGGTCGATACATGAAAGCTCGCCATTCCCCGCAGGAAGTAGTCGTAGGCGTCGAGCCTCTCCGTCGGCTTCCGTTTCGCGCGCTCGATTTCGGCGCGCTCGAGCTCCTGCACGATCGCGCCGACGACACTCTCGGTGATTCGGTCCTGCAGCTCGAACACGTCGTCGAGAGTGCCTTCGTAGCGCTCGGCCCAAAGGTGCCCGCCGGAATCGGCGTCGATGAGCTGGCCGGTGATCCGGACTCGGTTCGCTGCTTTGCGGACGCTGCCTTCGAGCAGATAGCGTACGCCGAGCTCGCGACCGATCTGCTTCATGTCGAATGCCCGGCCCCGATACGTGAAGCTCGAATTGCGTGCAATCACGAACAGCCAGCGGATGTGCGACAAGGCCGTGATGATGTCCTCGACCATGCCGTCCGCGAAATAGTCCTCCGCCGCGTCGCCGCTCATATTCACGAACGGCAGCACGGCGATCGAGGGCTTGTCGGGTATCGCGAGCGGCGTCGTAACCGCGTCGTCCGGTTCGAGGCCGACTTCGTTCACTATTCCGACGAAACGAAACCCCTTTCGAGCCAACGTTCGAATGAGCTTTTGTTCCTGACCGCTGTCGCCGATCGCAGTCCGGGCCGCATTGATATGACTCGTGAGAGTCGATTCCGAGACGATGCGCCCGTGCCAGACCGCTGCCAGCAGATCGTCTTTGCTGACGACGCGTTCCCGGTTCTCGACGAGATGGAGCAGCAGGTCGAACACCTGAGGCCCGACGGGGATCGCAGTGGACGCGCGCGTGAGCTCGCGCCGGTCGGTGTCGAGCATGCAATCCCCGAATTGGAATCGCATTACGAGGCGCTCCTCTGCCTTCACCGGCCAGGCGTGGCGCGGCGATTCCATGGCGCTACGCCTTTATAGCACGGAGAGGCCAGAGGCCATCTCTGGACGAATCTTCAACGCAAATTCGACGTCGATTCAAGGCGGCCGCAAGGCGGCCGGATCCGGTTTCGCCCAATCTGCATTCCGACGACCGCTTGCAGAAAGGGAGCAGGACATGAGCACGATCAGGACCAACGACGGGACAACGATTTTCTACAAGGATTGGAAACCCGAGCGGGAGCCAAAAGGCACCATCGTATTCCACCACGGCTGGCCGCTCAGCGCGGACGACTGGGACACTCAGATGCTGTTCTTCGTCGGGCAAGGCTACCGCGTCGTCGCGCACGACCGTCGCGGTCACGGCCGCTCGACCCAGACGTCGCACGGGCACGACATGGACACTTACGCGGCCGATGCGGCCGCGCTCATCGACCACCTGGACATTCGGGATGTGATCCATATCGGCCACTCGACCGGCGGCGGCGAGGCGACGAGATACGTCGCGCGATACGGCAACGGAAACGTCGCGAAGCTGATCCTGATCGGCGCCGTTCCGCCTTCGCTCGTAAAGAGCGCATCGAACCCCGAAGGCATTCCGATCGACGTGTTCGACGGGCTGCGTGCAGAGCTCGCGGCGAACCGCTCGGCGACCTATTGGGAGTTCACGCTGCCGTTCTACAGCTACAACCGCGACGGCGCGACCGTGGACGAGCGGGTGCGGCTCAATTGGTGGCGCCAGGCCATGATGGGCGGCGCGCTGCCGCAGTACGCGTGCATCAAGGCGTTCTCGGAAACGGATTTCACGGAGGATCTGCGCTCGATCGAAGCGCCCGTGGTCATCATGCACGGCGAGGACGACCAGATCGTGCCGATAGCCATATCCGCCTTGCGTTCGGTGGAGCTCGTCGAGCGCGGCACGCTGAAGACCTACCCCGGCCTGCCGCACGGCATGTGCACGACGCACGCCGAGCGCATCAATGCCGATTTGCTCGCCTTCATCGAGAGCTAAGCGGGTTCGGACTTGCTCGGCGCCCATCCAGGGTCGAGCCACCTCACTCAGTCGAGCAACCTCACTCAAAGGAGTCTTGCCATGAAAATCGTCGTGATCGGAGGCACCGGCCTCATCGGATCGAAGCTCGTCGATCTGCTGCGCAAGCGCGGACACGAGGTCATCGCCGCCGCACCCAATACCGGCGTCAACACGTTGACGGGAGAGGGTTTGGCCGATGCGGTCGCAGGCGCCGCGGTAGTCGTCGATGTCGCCAATTCTCCGTCGTTCGACGACCAGGCGGCGATGGATTTTTTCCAGACCTCGGGGCAGAACCTGCTCGCTGCCGAAAAGGCTGCCGGCGTGCGGCACCACGTGGCGCTGTCGGTCGTCGGCACGCAGCGTGTCGTCGAGAGCGGCTACCTGCGTGCGAAGGCGGCACAGGAGGATCTCGTCAAGGCATCCGGGATTCCGTATTCGATCCTGCAATCGACGCAGTTCTTCGAGTTCATCGAGCGGATTGCTGATAGTGCGCTCGACGGCGACGTGTACCGGCTGTCGCCGGCGCTGATGCAGCCGATCGTCGCCGACGAGGTCGTCGCAGCGCTGGCCGAGCTCGCCGTCGGCACGCCGCTCGACGGCACCGTCGAGATCGGCGGCCCCGAAGCCATTCCGCTCGACGAATTGGGGCGTGTAGTGCTCGGCGCCCGGCACGAGCCGCGCAAGGTCGTAGCCGATGCGCATGCCCGCTATTTCGGCGCAGAGCTGAACGACCAGTCACTGATTCCCGGGCCCGACGCACGTCTCGGCTCGCTCAAATTCAGCGATTGGCTGCGCGGATCCACGACGGGCGCTTAGCGCTCCGCGCTCGAACACGTGGATGGCGGCCGGCCACGTCCGGCCGTCATCGAGGATGCCGCCATGATGACACTTTATTACGCTCCCGGCGCCTGCAGTCTTGCGGATCACATCGCGCTGCTCGAAGCGGGAGCCTCGTTCGAGACGGAGGCCGTCGATCTTCGTACGAAGCGCACGGCCTCGGCCCGCGATTTTCGGACGATCAACCCCAAAGGCTACGTGCCGGCGCTCGAGCTCGAGGACGGCCAAGTCCTCACGGAGAACGTCGCCGTGCTGGATTGGATCTCGGAGCGGTATCCGCGACTGCGTCCGTCCGGCTTGCTGTGGCGCACGCGGCAACTGGAGATGCTGGCTTTCATCTCGACCGAGATCCATCGAGCCTTCAAGCCGATGTGGCACGCGGGCCTCGAGACGGGGAAAGAAGCGGCGCGTGAAGCCATCGCGGGACTACTCGATGACTCCGCCGGGAAGTTGGCCGGCGACTATCTGTTCGGCGATGCGCTCGGCGTTGCCGACTGCTATCTCTTCGTGATGCTTCGCTGGGCCGAAAAGTTCGGCGTCGCGACGCCGGAGCCGTTGATTCGGCTGCAGATGCGACTGGAGCAGCGCCCCTCGGTGCGAAATGCGCTGGCGCGGGAGGCAGCCGCGCTTGCACGGCGCCCCGAGAATCGAATGGACGAAGAGCCGGCCTCGGACGAGATGAGCCTCGCGGAGCTTCAGTCCCGGCTCCGTGATCTCGGCTACTACGACGGCCCCGCCGAGGGCCGGCCGTGGATAGCGACGATCAAGGCGCTGGAGAAATTCCAGAACGACAATGGCTTGCCGGTCACTTCGCGGCCCGACTCCGCAACTGCTGCGAGGTTGCGCGAATCGATCTGCTACTGATCGGCCGTCGGTCCACCGTCCGGTGGAACGTCGACTTGCAGCACCCTCGTCGAAATCCGCCGTGTCGGATCGACTAACGAGGAGTCAGTCGATCACCGGTTGAAGGAGATACTCATGGCGTACATCGAAGGATTCGTGCTTGCGGTCCCTGCCGACAACAAGGAGGCCTATCGCAAGGTTGCGATCGAAGTCTTGCCGCGCTTCAAAGAGTACGGTGCGATACGTCTCGTCGAGGCGTGGGAGGACGACGTCCCGGACGGGAAGGTCACCGATTTCAAGGGTGCCGTGAAGGCGCAGCCGGGCGAGGCCGTCGTGTTCTCGTGGATCGAGTATCCGGACAAGGCGACGCGCGACAAGGCGAACGAGAGGATAAGAGCCGAATACAACGGCCCGAGCGATATGCCGTTCGACCCGCAGCGGATGATCTGCGCCGGATTCGCGCCGCTCACCGACGAAGGCCGTCGAGGCAAGCCCGGATACGTCGATGGGTTCGTCGTACCGGTGCCCGCAGCCAACAAGGACGCCCATCGTAAGGTTGCGGCGCGTCACGCGCAACTGCTGCAGGAGTTCGGAGCGACCCGCGTCGTCGATGCGTGGGGCGACGATGTCCCGCCGGGCAAGACGACCGACTATCAGGGCGCGGTCAAGGCGAGCGATGACGAAACGGTCGTGTTCTCGTGGGTCGAGTGGCCGTCGAAGGAGGTCCGGGTTCAGGGTTGGGAGAAGGCGATGTCGGACCCGCGGATGCGCGACGAGCAGATGCCGTTCGACGGGCGGCGCGTGATTTTCGGCGGATTCGCACCGATCGTCGACGAATAGCCTTCGTCCGTAATGGGAGCGCGAATCGGGCTCGCGATTCGCGCTCCGCCTGAGCGACCCCGCTCGCGTCGAGCACTACGCGGCTACGCCGCGGCCGCGGCCCGTGCCTCACGGTCGGGCGCGAAGCCGGCCGCGATAACCGCTTCCGCGGCCGCGATCGCGGCCGCGCGTGCATCCGGTCCGAAGCCCATCTTCTCCGTGCGTACGAATGTCACGTCGCCGATGCCCATGAAGCCGAGAAGGTGCTTCAGATAGGGCTCCTGGAAGTCGATCGCGCGCGCGGGTCCGCTCGAGTATTCGCCGCCGCGGCTCTCGACGACGATCGCGCGCTTGCCTTCGAGCAGGCCGCGCGGGCCCGCCTCCGAGTACGTGAACGTCTCGCCGGCCCGCAGCACGTAATCGAACCAGGCCCGCAGCGTCGTCGGCACGCTGAAGTTGTACATCGGCGCGCCGATCACGACGACGTCGGCCGCGTGCAGCTCCGCGATCAGCGCGTCGGACAGCGCACGCGTACGGCGTGCAACGGGTGTTTGTGGGTCACTACGGCCGATACCGCCAAGCGCGTCGCCGGTAAGGTGTGGAATCGGATCGCGGCCGACGTCGCGCTCGACGACCGTCGCGTGCCGCGCGTCGCGCTTCAGCGTCTCCACTACGCTGCGAACCAGCATCCGTGAAGCGGCGTCGTCGTCGGCCGCGCTGCTGTTGATGACCAGAATGGTGTTCATGTCGCCTCCCGGATCGATGAGTGGCGAGCATGGTGACGCTGCAGGTCGCCGGCAGGTAGCCGTCCATCGCGCAACATCGTGTTGCGGAATCTGCAACACACAGCTCTAGGTCGGCGTCGAGACGTTGCGTATCGTGCGACAATCCGTGGTATCTACCATGTAGGGGACCGCCGCCGTGCTCGCGCTTGAGGATCTCGAAACTTTCGTCGCCGTCGCGGACGCCGGAGGCATGACGCCCGCCGCGCGCCGTCTCGGCCTCTCCAAGTCGATCGTCAGCCGGCGCCTGCTGCGTCTCGAGCAAACGCTCGGCGTTCAACTCCTGACGCGCACGACCCGCGGCGCGGCGCCGACCGAAGCCGGTGCGGCGTTTCGCGAGCACGCAGCGCGAGCCCTCGCCGAGCTCGACGCGGCGCGCGACGCTTTGTCGCCGGATGGGGATCTGCGCGGGCTGCTCCGGATCGCCGCGCCGCTGTCGTACGGACCGACGCATCTATCGCCGGTGTTGGCCGAGCTCGCATGCCGCTATCCGCGGCTGCAGATGCATGTCTCGTACAACGATCAGGTCATCGACCTAATCGGGGAAGGCTACGACGCGGCCGTGAGGATCGGCACATTGACCGACTCGTCGCTGGTCGCGCGCCGAATTGCGCCGGTGCGAGCCCACATCGTCGCGAGCCCCGCGTACATCGAGAAGCGCGGTGCGCCGCAGTCGCTCGACGAGCTGCTCGAGCACGAGGTCTTGCACTATAACGTCTCGACGTGGCGGCTTACCGACCGCGGTAAGCCGGTAACGTTGCGGGTGCCCGGGCGCTTTCGCGCCGACAACGGCATTGCCGTTACTGCGGCAGCGCTTGCCGGCGTCGGCATCGCGCTGCTGCCGGATTTCGTGGCCGAACCGCATCTCGCATCCGGCGAACTGATCGAGTTACTGCCTAAGCACGCGCCGCCCGATGTCGCGATCTATGTCGTGCGTCCGCCGGGGCGGGCGCCGCGCAAGGTTGCGGTGCTGACCGAGCTGATCGTCGAACGGCTCGGCAAGCGATGACGAGCGGCCGGAACCGCTCCCGCCGCTCAGAACGTGATCTGCACCGAAGCGGCGCTGCGCTGCGCTTCGCCGTGGTACACGGCCTCGATATTGTTGCCGTCCGGATCGAGAACGAAAGCGGCGTAGTAATCCGGATGATAGGGGCGTTCCCCGGGTGCGCCGTTGTCCGTTCCGCCGTTGGCCAACGCCGCCTTGTAGAACGCGTCGACCATGCTCCGGTTGGCGGCCTGGAACGCGAGGTGATGACGACCGGTCAGCTGTCCCTGCGAGGCTTCGCTGTCTACCGACGAGACGAACAGCTCGTCCGCCCAGAAATAGCCTTCGCCGGTGCCGCCGATCGGCACGCCGAGCGTCTCGAGGATGGCGGTGTAGAAGCGCTGCGAGGCGGGGAGATCCCGCACGACCAGCTGAATGTGATCGATCAAGCGTCCCCGGTGCAGCTCTTGCGTTTCCATTCGGTCACCTCCTTTTGGCCTTCGATCGACGTTTGGAGAGGATAACCGAGCCGCTGTCGCATCCGCTGTTCGGTCCTTGACGGAGTGTATCGAGCCGAGAGGTGAAGCGTCCGTCGCGGACCAGCGGGTCCATATCGATTCGCTGAATCGCCCCAAGCTCGACAGAGCGCGTGGCTCGGAGCGATGCTAGACGAGGGGAGACAGGAGGAGCACGGTGGTGAGGCGATTTGCTGTTGTGTCTTGCGTCGCGGCGATACTTATGGCGGGCGTTCACGCCAGTGCGCAGCCGCCCGCGGATCGGGCGGAGGCCGAAGCCGCGATTCGCGCGGTCGTTGCGTCGTTCATCGCGACGCGCGAGGCAAGCGATGCGGACTCGCTTCGCTCGCTACTCACCGAGGACGTGGACCAGCGTGTGACGTCGGGCGGCGTACGCTCCGGACGCGAGGCCGTCGTGCAAGGCTCGTTGCAGACGACCCAGGAGACCGGCGGGCAGCGAATGATTTCGATTGAAACGATCCGGTTTCTGACGCCGGACGTTGCGATCGCGGACGGGCCGTACGATATCGTCGGCAGGAGCGACGGAGTCGACCGGCACTACCGCACGACGATGGTGCTGCAGCGCGTGGATGGCGAATGGAAGATCGCCGCAATCCGAAATATGCAGCCGGCGGAGTGATGTGTAGCGCCCGGCAAACGGGTGCGGGGATATCAATTTCTATAAAATCGGGCGCCGAACCGGTCCACCCGACACCGCGCGCGAAGGAGCAGAACCTCTGCCGAATTACCCTCGCTCGACGACGAACGAGATCGGCTTGCAGTTGCCGAAGGATTAAGGCGGCCGGGGGGAATCGAATGGAGACCGACTTTGCTGACCTCCCTCCGAATTCGCAACTTCAAGGCGTGGGTGGATACGGGTGCCGTCAGGCTCGCACCGCTCACCGTGATTTTCGGCGCAAACAGTGCCGGGAAGAGCAGCCTCGGCCACCTATTGCTGGCGCTGAAGCAAACGACGCTGTCTGCCGACAGGAAACGTGCCCTCCACCTCGGCGATGAAAACTCGCTGATCGATCTCGGCACTTTCGTAGAGGTCATTCACAACCACGATTTGGCGCAGCCCCTCGCCTTCAATCTGGGATGGCGCCTGCCGTCTCGCCTCGAAGTTCGCGACCCGGTATCCCAGATCAAACTGGCCGGCGACGAGATGCAGCTCGACGTGGTGCTCGCAGCGGACCGACAGGAGCAACCGGTCGTCCAACAACTACGCTATCAGCTGCAGAGCGACGGCGAGGTCGTTCTTCGCGTAGCTTACACACGCCGACCGGACGGCAAGTTCGATTTTCATTCGGATCAAATGCCGCTGGTGCGAGCTGCCGGCCGTGCATGGCCGCTCGACGAGCCCGATAAGTTCTATCGCATCTCGGATCAGAGCCGGGCACGCTTCCAGAATGCAGACTTCTTGCTCGATCTCGCTTTGGAAACGGAAGCGGCGTTCGCGAGCATCTATCACTTGGGACCGCTCCGAGAGTACCCCCGCCGGATCTATTCGTGGTCGGGCGAAACACCTGAAAGCGTCGGACAGAAGGGCGAATACACTGTCGCGGCGATCCTCGCCGCGACCGCGCAGGGCAGAATGCTCAGCCGCGGCTACAAGAGGAAGCAGTATCGATTCGACGAGTTCATCGCGCAGTGGCTGAAGGAGCTCGGCATGATCGAAAACTTCGCCGTCCGTCCTGTCGCCGCGGGACGGAAGGAGTACGAGGTGCTCGTCAAGACACACCCGATGGCCAGAGAAGTGAAGATTCCCGACGTCGGCTTCGGCGTGTCTCAGATCCTGCCCGCTCTTACCCAGGCTTTCTACAGCCCTGCCCATTCGACCGTTTGGATGGAGCAGCCCGAGATTCACCTGCACCCGCAAGTGCAAGCCGCGCTCGCAGATGTGTTCATCGCTGCAACTCAAGCGCGCGAGAACGGCAAGGAGCGTTCCGTTCAGCTGATCGTCGAAAGCCACTCCGAGCACTTTCTCAATCGGATTCAGCGGCGAGTCGCCGAAGGCGAGCTGCCTCCGGAGCATGTCGCGGTTTACTTCGCACGGCGGACCGGGCGCGGCACCGATCTGGAACCGTTGAGACTCAATGAGTTCGGCGAGATCGAGAATTGGCCGGAGCACTTCTTCGGGGACGAGATGGCGGATATCGCCGCTAGAACGATGGCCGCGGTGAGACGGAAGAAAGCGCTGCGCTCGGAGCGCGGAGAATGATCGCCGTCATCGATACGAACGTCCTCTTGATCGCCAACGATCAGCACGAAGACGTATCCCCGGAATGCATCGAGGAGTGTGTTCAGCGGCTGCAAACGTTGCAGTCCAGAGGCATCGTGGTTATCGATGACGGGTACCGCATTCTGGGCGAGTATTGTCAGAAGACGAGCACCAGCCCGCCGAAAGGCGTCGGGGACGTGTTCCTCAAATGGCTGCTTCGCAACGTTGGGAATAACCGGAGGGTCCACGTCGTGCCGATAACGGAGGCGGCTACGGGCGACGAGTTTGCCGAATTTCCCGATTCGACCTTGCAGGCAGAGTTCGACCCGTCCGATCGAAAGTTCGCAGCAGTCGCGAACGCCCACCCCGAAAAGCCCCCGGTGTGGCAGGGCGCCGATTCGAAATGGCTGAACTGGTGGCGTCGTCTGGAAGCTTATGGGGTCGTCGTAGAATTCTTGTGTCCGGCCGATACGTGCCGATTCTACCGTCGAAAGTTTCCCGGGCTGCCCGTTCCTTCTCTGCCCGAAGGCTGTCGGGAATGACGGATTTTTTCCGCTTTCCCCATACGCCCCATTTGGCATGGTTGGGCAAAGACATGCCGCGCGACGACAAGGTTTTGTCGCCCGAGGATGCTGAAGCGCTGCTGAAGGACAGGGTCGTCGTGGAAGAGAAGGTGGACGGCGCGAACGTCGGTATTTCGCTCGCGCCGAGCGGAGAGCTGCGCGCGCAGAACCGAGGCCAATATCTGCGTGAGCCTTATGCCGGTCAGTTCTCCAGGCTGCACGGTTGGCTTGCTCGGCACCGCGAGACGTTGACCGCGAACTTGGAGCGCCATCTGATCCTGTTCGGAGAATGGTGTGCAGCGCGTCACTCTATCGATTACGACCGGCTGCCGGATTGGTTCCTCGTATTCGACGTCTACGATCGCCGGGCAGGGCGCTTCTGGAGCAAAGCCCGCCGTGATTCTCTGACTACGCAACTCGGGCTGGTCGCTGTCGAGTGCGTCTACGAGGGCAAGACGGACTTGTCCCATCTGCGCACGCTCCTGGAGGCAGCCCGGAGCTTTTATCGCGAAGGCCCGCCGGAAGGTTTCGTTATTCGGCGCGATGTCGGGGATTGGAGCGAAGGCCGGGCGAAGCTCGTGCGTGCCGAGTTTACCCAGAGCATCGCGGACCACTGGCGGGGCCGATCCATCACGTGGAACCGGCTTCGCTGGTAGGGCGGAGCGCTTACGTCCGGGTTCCGTGCGCGAGACTGACTCCAGCGCGCTGGATCACAACCTTCCACGTGCGCCGCGCGCGCTGTTAGGCTAAGCAGCGTCGGGCTCGCTGGCGACGGCCGATGCCCCCCACGCTTGCTGAAAAGAGAGAGAAAAATGCGCAAGACGTTCACGATCGCCGCGCTCGCGGGCGCGCTCGCCGCCGCTTCCGCCGTCGCGCAGCCTGTCGACTTCGTCCCCGTCACGGACGAGATGCTGCAGAACCCGGATCCGGCGGACTGGCTGATGTGGCGCCGCACGCTGAACCACTGGGGCTATAGTCCGCTCGACCAGATCGATCGAAGCAACGTGCGCGGGCTGCAGCTCGTGTGGACGCGCCCGCTCGCGACCGGCGTGCAGGAAGGAACGCCGCTCGTCTACGACGGCGTGATGTACTTCCCCGCGCCGAACGATCTCACGCAGGCATTCGATGCACGTACCGGCGACCTCTTGTGGGAGTACCGCAGGCCCGTGCAGCCCGACAATAACGAGTACATTCCGTTCCCGGCGATCAACCGCAACCTCGCGATCTGGGGCAGCCTGATTTTCGACAACGGGGCGGACAACTTCGCGTACGCGCTCGATGCCCGCACCGGCGAGCTCGTATGGGAGACGATGATTCTCGACTACCGCCGCGGCGCGCAGCACAGCTCCGGGCCGATCGTCGCGAACGGCAAGGTGATCTCGGGCCGCTCCTGCGAGCCCGAAGGCGGCCCCGACGCGTGCGTGATCACTGCATTCGACGCGGCGACCGGCCGCGAGGTCTGGCGTACGCGTACGATTCCGCGTCCGGGGGAGCCCGGCGACGAAACATGGGGCGACATTCCGTACGAGGAGCGCCGACACGTCGGCATGTGGATGGTGCCGAGCTTCGACCCGGAGCTGAACCTGATCTACGTCGGCACGTCGGTGACGTCGCCCGCGCCGAAGTTCATGCTGGCAGGGCCGGAGGAGCAGTATCTCTACCACAACTCGACGCTCGCGCTCGACGCGGACACCGGGCGAATCGTCTGGTACTTCCAGCACGCCGTCGACCACTGGGATCTGGACCACCCGTTCGAGCGGCTGATCGTCGACACGATCGTCGCGCCCGATCCGAGCGAGGTCGAGTGGATCAACCCTCGCCTGCGACCCGGCGAGCGCCGGCGCGTGCTGACAGGCGTGCCGGGCAAGACCGGGCTCGTCTACACGCTCGACCGCGAGACGGGCGAGTTCCTGTGGGCGCGTCCGACGGTCGAGCAAAACGTGATCGCGAGCATCAACACCGAGTCGGGTGCAGCGACGATCGATCCGTCGAAGATCTTCACCCGCGTCGGCCAACAGGCGCTCGTCTGCCCGGCGATCGCGGGCGGCAAGAACTACCATGCGGGCGCGTTCAGCCCGCTGACGAACGCGCTGTACTATCCGCTGCAAAACACCTGCATGACGGTCGAGTCCGTCGCGACCGAGCCTTCGCTCGACGACCTCTACGCGATCCGGTCGCGCGACCAGATCGCGCCCGGCAAGGATGAGGTCGGCACGATCTATGCGATCTCGGCCGAGACCGGCCGCACGCTCTGGACGCGCGAGCAGCGCGCCGGCATGACGTCGGTGATGGCCACCGGCGGCGGGCTCCTTTTCGGCGGCGACGTCGCCGGACGCTTCCGTGCGTTCGATCAAGAGACGGGCGAGGTGCTCTGGGAGGTGAACCTCGGGTCGCACGTCACCGGCTTCCCGGTCACGTTCGCAGTCGACGGCAAGCAGTACGTCGCCGTCAGCACCGGCGGCACGCCGAACACGATGACGCTCGCATCGTTGACGCCGGATGCGCGCGGCGGTACAGCGAACGCGCTCTACGTTTTCGCGCTGCCCTAACGAGCGCGGCCGGCGGGTTCGATGTGCCGGCCAGCGTGGCGCGGCGCACGAGAGAGATCGGCGTGCGGATGGCGCTCGGCGCCGGGTCGTGCGCGTGAACCCTGCGGTCGCTCTACGCCGCGGCTAAGGACGAGGGGCACCGGCGGAGACGAGCCGAGCGTGCCGTGGTCCTCGTACCGGCAATGTATTCCGGTGCTTATTACCGTTGCGGCTGCGGGACTAAACTACGATCGTCCCGAAACCATAGAGCGCTCCAATGCAAAACAAGAATTCACGCCCACACCGCGCGCCGCTTCGGAATGCGCTCGCTATCGTCGCGGCTGCGGCAATCGGCGCGCTCGCGAACACGGCCGGCGCACAGGCGCCGGACGCCTGCACCTTCCTGAGCTTCGAGGAGCTCTCGATTGCCGCCGGCGAGACTGTCCGCGACTCCGACCGTGTGTCGACGACGGAAGGCACGACCTGCCGTTTTTGGGCATCGTCCGAGTGGATAACGATCGCTCTTTGGCCCAGCGACCCGCAGAACTTCGAGGATTTGCGCGAAACGTTGGAGCTCGGCGGCGAAACCGAGCCGGTGGCCGGCATCGGCGACGCAGCATTCATCTGGGTCGATCGCATCTACGCTCGCCAGGGTAACCAGGGCATGACCGTCTATTTCTCGGACGGGACAGACGAGCTCGCCCCGAAGAGGCGCGAAGCCATAACGGCGATAGCCAAGGCGGGGTTCGCGAAGCTCTGAGCTCGCCAGAGCAGCCGGCTCGCTAGGGGGACGCGTTTAAACGAGCGAGCCGGCGCGCGGCGCGACCACTCGCCGCCTATCGAGCTATACGTTGATCCTCGGCGATGCCGAGGATCCATTCCGCCATTGCGCGAGCGTCATCCGCGGATACCCACTGATTCGGGACCATCGGCACGAGCCCCCAGTTTCCGCCGCCGCCATCGACGATCTTGCGTGCGAGCACATCGATCATCACGTCGGCGTTCGGCGCGTGTCGAGCCGCGATTGCGGCGTAGGGCGGGCCGAGGGAAGGCTCGCTGATCTGATGGCAGGCATCGCAGCGAGCTTCGTCGACGAGACGCGCCCCGTCGATCGTGCGGCCTCGCCGCTCCGCGTCTTCGTCTTCCTGTGCTGAGCCGGCCGTCGCGACCGCTCGGCTCGGCACTCCCGAAGGATCGGTGAGCGTAAACCGCTCCGGATACGCGCCGTCGCCCGGGTCGATGATCAGCGCCATCCTCGGTCCCTGCACAACGTCGACGATGTTTGCGTACGACGTGATCAGCACGCCGGTCCTTGGATCGATGTCGATCATTCTCAGGAAAGCCTGCTCTCTTGGCAGAGGCAGCACGCCGAACGACTTCGTCTGCGGATCGAATCGATAAATTACGTCGCCGTTCGACGTCGCGATCCAAACCACTCGCCGAACCGGATCCCACGTCGTCGCATACGGCGCGCTGGCGGTGTCCGGGAGATCGTAAAGCCCGATCAGCTCGCGCCGCTTCGCGTCGAGCTCGGCGAGCTGGCCGCTGCCATAGAGCGCGAAATAGATGACGTCTTCGTCGCTGATCGTGATGCGGCGCGGACCGGCATTTCGGTCTGGCAGCTGGATCGGCCCGATGTAAGCCTGCTTCTCGATATCGAAGCCGCCGACCGTGCCGTTGCCGAGCTGGCTGTACCAGACTTCGCCGAGGTCTCGGGTCATGATCAGGCCGTACAGCGCGGTGCGGCCGGGGCGTCCCGGCGATGGCGGCGCCGGCCAGAGCTCGGATGCGCCGCTCTCGGGATCGAAGTAACCGACGGCGTTGTTGCCGATGTCCGAGAACCAGATTCGTCCTTCACGATCGGTTAGCAGCTCGTGCTCGTAGCCGAAGCTCAAGTCGTGGATGCCGGGGACTCGTCCGTCTTCGGTCACGAGACGCCATGTGCGCCACTCCAAGCTGTCGACGTCGAGATGCGCGACGATGCCGTTGAAGAGCGGAGTGATCCATAGCGAACCGTCCTTGCCGCGGTGCAGCGAGTGCGGGCTCATCAGCACGTCCGACGGCACCTCGTGCGCCTGGTGCTCCCCGGTCGCAATGTCGACGGCGAACATGCGGTTCGCCGACACGTCCGCGACCCAGAGCTTAGGCGGGTCGCCGAGCATCAGCGCTTCGCGGACGGCATTCGGGTGAGGGATCTCGTATTCCCAGATCGCGGTATCCGGCGTCGCGATCAGCGGCGCGCCCCACGAGTAGCCCGTGATCTCGTCGAGCCGGTCGTCGAAGATCTCGGCGAGCAACGCCGCTGTCTCCGCGCCGTTGTCGACCGAATACACGGCGTCGGTATCGATCTTTTCGTCCTGATCGCGGCGCCCGCGCGAAAACTCCCAGCTCGAAAGGTAGTTCATGTACTTGACGACCGTGCTCCAGCTTTGCTCGCGTGCGAGATGCGGGTCCGGCGCATGCTGGTCAGCGATCAGGCCGGCGAAATGGCGTACCTCCGACGACGGCACCTGGTGGCAGTCGATGCAATCCATCACGAACTGCGACTGACGCGCGCGATCGCCGATGCGCGCAAGCCACGCGGACGCCGGAGCGACAGCCGCTTGGTTCGTGCGCGGCCGCACGATCAGAAGTACGCGCAACGTCGCTTGATCCTCGTCCTCTCGTTCGAGAGTCCAACGTGTGTCGACCGGTTCGTAGTCGAGTGCGCGCACGACGAGCGACGCGGATTCCGGGGCCGCCTCCGGATATCGGCCCGGGAACGCGAAGCGGCCGTCGTCTCCGGTGAACACCGTCACGGCGCTCGCCCCCGTCGCGCCGTCTTCCCGATCGAAGACGATCTGCGCACCCGCGACCGGCCGGCCGTTCGTGTCGACCACTTGACCTTCGACGACGGGCGCAGCGTGCGCACTGGCCGCGAGCGCGGCCGCGACGCTCACGGCGGCGAGACGGGTAATGAACATTGCGATGTTCCTTATTGTTGCCGGCGTGGAGGGTGACGCCGGGATGACCGTCGACGGGCGAAGATATTCTCAATGAGAATATATATTCCGAAACCGGCCAACGGAAGCCTCGGGCTCATACCCGCGCCGTCGTTCGTTTCGATGACAGGGCGCGAATAAGTTCGTCGGCGCCGGCGAGCCTACGCGGCTCGCCTTCGTCTAGCGGACGGACGCTGGCTGTAAACGAGCTTCCGCCGATAGCGCGCTCGGCCGTCGCAGCCAATGCCCTTTGCGTGCACTGCAGCGGTTCGAAGCGCCGGCAGCTCGGCGCGGATCGCGCGGGGCTCGATCGATCCGCTTCGTGACGAGCGCGTGCCGAACGTAACGGTTTGCGGACGGCGAGCGTCGCCGCGCCGATAACGAAGCAGCCGGCCGCGGAACTCCAACTCGCCGTTCATGAACTGCTCGCGCAGCCGCTTCTGCGTGCCGCGAAAGCCTCGAGCCTGCAAAGCGCGGCTGAACCGCCCGAGATAGCCGCGCCCCGGGCAGCTGATCCAAACCTCGGCGCGCGGCTCGCTGAGCCGATCGACGAGCTCCGCAAGCAGCTCGGCGTGGCCGCGCTCATAAAGCACATCGCTGCCGATGATGATGTCGAAGTGCCCGATCTCGGAGATCGGCCCTTCCCATGGCATCGCAACGAAATCGATCGGCGGAACGCAGTTCAGTGCCGCGTTGAAGTCGAGGAATCTCTTCGCGAGCGGATGATGATCGCTCGCGGTGATGTCCGCGCCGCGCCGTTTCAGCACGAGACTCGGTAATGCGAGCCCGCAGCCGATCTCGAGAATGCGCCGGCCGTCGACGTCCGCGACGCTCATCGCTTCAGCCAGCGCAAGCGACGCGGGCCAAAGCAAGCCGAATAGCGGCCACGTCGCAGAAGAGATCCCGAGCCGCGCGGCGCTGCCGTCCCGATCGACATACTGCTGTCGATCACGCAAGGATTTCAGCCGAAACGACTGTGTGCCGACGGGCACGTTCAAGACGAGGGTTTCGTAGCCAGGCATGAGCGCCCTCCTCGAAGCGCCTGGGGAGCCGCCCAGGCACAAAAAAGCAGAGCGCGCACTGTTGACGCGCGGATTCACTAACGTGCGGAACGCGCGATTATAGCCTTTCCGCGCGAGCTCTGCTTCGCTGGGCGGTTCTCATGCGATCTAGGACGCGAAGGCGCCTACTCGAAGCTGAAAACGTCTTCCTCCTCCGGCCGCTCCATCCCGTCCTCCCAGTACTGCTCCCAGATTCGCGCCCACGGCCGCCCGTACATGTCCGGCACCTCGAGCTCGATCACGGTTCCCGGCGCGACCGGCGTCGCCGTGCCTTGGATCGGGAAAATCGTCTGCACACACTCGATGAACGGCTGCGGGTCGCCCTGCTCGAAGCCGCTGAGCTTCACGATGTTGCGGATGATGCGCACCGGCTCGACGAGCGCTTCGGGGTCATAAAGGATCGCCTCGTGATTGAGGCCCAGGAACGCGCCGTCGGCGTCGCGGTTCGGCGTGTAGATCTCGATCGTCTGCAGCTTGCTCGAGTGCTCGAACGCAGCGTGCGTGCTCCAGCCCTGGATGTTCGACGTCCAGGTAATCAGCACGTCGCCGTCCCAGAAGCCGATCGTTTCGCCGTACCAGCGCGGCACGGCGGGTCCGAGCCGCGGAACGCCGCCGTTCGGCACGTCCTCCATGTTGAACTCGCGGCCGACGTGAATGTTCGTGATGAAGTTGCGCGCGACGCCGCCGAGGATCTGCACCAGCGAGGGCGTGACCATGATCGACTGCTCCCAGAGCGCGGATTCGTGCCAGCGGCGCAGAAAGCCTTCCGGCCAGCAGTACTGCGACGGCCACTGCGGCTTGTTCGTGTGGCCGTGGTGATACGCCTGCTGAACGAAGCGCGTCTGGTACTCGGGCGTCAGCAGCGACAGGATCGTCGGGATCTGCACGTGCCGCATCCGGAACCAGTACTGGTTCTCTGCGCGTGCGGGGTGCTGGTAGCGTCCGGTCCACTCGCCGGGCACCGTCGCGTATGTGTGCTCGGTCGGGCCGCCGCGCCGCTTCGTCTCCTGGAGCAGCGCCTCGTAATGCTCCTGCGCGGTCTTGAACGGATAAGGGCTAACGATCGCCTCGCGCGGATAGTCGCGGTCGCAATACCCCCAAGGCGCCGATGCCGGCGGGTCCTCGCCGATCAGCGCATCCGCGTCGCCCCACAGATCCTCGAGCGCGGCCGAGCTGTTGCAGCGGAAGTATCGCGGATCGCTCCACAGATGCCTGTCCTTGTAGAAATCCGTCGTCGTGAACAGGTCGACTGCGAGCGGCTCGATGCCGGGCGGGGTTTGACCGCTCGGTGCTCCGCCGACGAAGCCGGTCTCGGGATCGCGCCGCGGGTCGGGCGGAATCTGCGAACGCTGCGCCGGATTGCCGAGCGTCTGCCGGACCGTCGCGCCGGTCATGTGATACTCGTTCATGTCTGCCGCGAGCGGCCATGCGCGCCCGACGCTCTCGAAATCGATCTCCGCGACCGTCTGCGCGGAAGCGGAAACGACGTTGCATGCCACCAAAGCGGCGGCCAACCGCAGGACCTCGATTCTCATAGTCGTCCAATGCTTGCCGTGAGTATCGATAGTCTAGCGGGTCCACGCTGCGCGCACGCCGTCGCGCTTCGTCCGACGATGGCTAGGGCTGCAGCACGGCCGCAACCTCCTCCGCGATCCGCCGCTCGAGCTCGATCTGCTCGGCATCGCGATCGGACACGGGCTGGTCGGTCATCGACACGTGAACGGTTGCGATCACGTTGCGGACACGGACATTGACGCCGCCCGTATTCGTATCCCAGATCGCCTCGTCGCCGAAATCGAACTCGACGAGTGCAGGGCCCGTCGGCGGCACGGCTTCGACGCGCGGCATCAGCTCGCGCTGGTTGGCGAGCACCCGCGTTGCCGCGTCGCTCGACTCCTGCACGTTGAGCAGAATGTCGATTCCGGGGCCGATGTTGCTCGCTGCTGACCAGTAGCGGCACGTCTGTCCGCCGAACCGCTCCGAGAAGCTCTCCAGCACCTCGAGCTCCGCGGCATTGACGCCGAGCAGCGACGCAGCCTTCTCTGCATCGAACCCGGCGCAGGAATCGATCAGCGCGCGATCGACGAGCTCGTCTTCGGCGAATGGCTCGCTTCGGCCGCTCTCCCCGGCGGGGATAGTTGTGTCGGCTGGGATAGCATCGATGGCGTTTCCGTCGGCGTTGCTCGCGGTCATCTCGGGTCCCTCGCTGCATCCGCAGATTGCACCCATCACGATTGCGAGCATCAATCTCGAATCATTCATCCGCCCTCTACCTCCTTCGGCTGCTGCGTAAAGACAGGGCTGCATAATCTTACATCTGGCACTGTCACTGATAGGAGATTAAGCTGGGGCGCGCTTCGCCCTGTCGCGGACGAATCCCAGCTGCCTCGTCTTAGTGCATCGAGGAACCCATGAGACCCGTGGCCGCCGCCCTCGTCGTGGTCCTGGTCGCGACATCCGTAGCGACGTCCCCCGCTTCGGCGCATCACAGCCAAGCCGCGTACGATTTGAACAGCGAGGTGCTCATCGCGGGCACGCTCGTCGACGTGTCGTGGACCAATCCGCACATTTACCTCACGGTCGAAACGGCCGGGGCGGACGGCAGCCCCGTTATGCAGCAGGTCGAGGTCGGCCCGCTCGCCGCGGTGCGGACCTACGGCCTCACCCGAGACGACCTGCCCGAGGGCGCCGCGGTCACCGTGCGCGCTAGGCCCAATCGTCGCGGCGGCGGTCGGACCGTGCTCGGCCTCGACATCACTATGGCGGACGGCGCCATCCACCCATTGAGCGCGGAGGGCCGCAGCAGTGCGCCGCGACCCGTCGCAACGACGCAGGCAGACGGGATCGCCGGCAACTGGGTGCCGAACATCGATGACTTCACGATCTTCCTCGAGCGCTTGCGAAACGAAGCCCCGCCGTTGAGCGAGGCCGGCCTCGCCGCCCGCGCGGCGGCACCGGGACCGGTGGCCTGGACCACCGACTGCACGCCCGCTCCCGCGCCGCCGCTGACGATCCTGCCTTTCCTGCGGACGATCGAGGTCGGTCAGGATCAGGTTCGCATGCGCTTCGACGCCGAGGGCGTCGACACGTTGCGGATCGTGCATCTCGGCATGAGCGCGCATCCGGACGGGGTCGAGCCGACCTTGCAGGGGCATTCGATCGGTTGGTGGGAAGGCGAGACTTTTGTGATCGACACCGTCGCATTCGCGCCCCATCACTTCGGCATCTTGCCCGGCGTGCCGTCGAGCCCCGGCAAGCACGCGGTCGAGCGCCTGACGTTGACGGAGAACCGACGTCAACTTCGGTACGAGCTGTCGCTGGAAGATCCCGAGTACCTGACGGAGCCGTTCGTCGTGACGGCACTTTGGGATCATCGGCCGGACGTCGAGCCGTCGGAGGTGGCGTGCGACGTCGAAACGGCGCGCCGGTTCCTCGAGGAGGAGTAGAGAGCATACGCGTGACGACGGAGGATCGATGAGCCGACCGCTGTTCCTCGTCGCATGCGCGGCATCGTCGCTATGCACAGCGATCGTTCACGCGCACCACAGCCCGGCAGCCTACGATCTGACGCGCGAGGTCGTCGTTACGGGGACCGTGGCCGACATCGCGTGGAAGAATCCCCACAGCTACCTCACGATCGAGACGATCGGTTCCGACGGCGCGCCGTACCTGCAGGCGGTCGAGCTCGACGGCCCTTCAGCCGTGCAGACGTCGGGCCTCACGCGAGACATGCTCGCGCCGGGCACGCGCGTCGACGTGCGCGCAATGGCGAACCGGCGCGGTGCCGGACACATCGTGCTCGGCGTGGATCTGACGACGAGCGACGGCGCGGTGTATCCGCTCGGCCCGCGCGGGCGGAGCACCGCTCGTCCCGCGCCCGAGCCGGCCGAGAGCCTGGCCGGACGCTGGGCGCCGACGCCGACAGGTTTCGGCGCGCTCGCTCGGGACTTGCTTGCCGGACCGCTTACGGAGGCCGCGCGCGCGGCGCAGGCGGACATCGGCGGCATTCTCGACTCGGCGGCCGGATGCACGCCGTATCCGCAGCCTTTGCTGATGGCGCTGAATGTGCTCCATACGATCGAGCTTCGCCCGGACGTCGTGACGATAGACATCGATTGGATGAATGCATCGCGCACGATTCATCTCGATCGCGACGGGCATCCGCCCGATGTCGAACCGACCCCGCTCGGGCATTCGCTCGGACGCTGGGAAGGCGATACGCTCGTCGTCGAAACCACGGGCTTTGCGCCGCATCGGCAGGGCATAACTTTCGGCGTTCCGTCCGGCCCGCGCAAACGCATGACGGAGCGGCTATCGCTCACCGAGGATCGCCGGCATCTGCGCTACGAGGTAATCCTCGAGGACCCCGACTACCTCGAGCAGCCCGTGTCGGTCGAGCAGCTTTGGGAGCACAGACCCGATCTTGCGCCGACCGAAGCCTGCGATCCGGGAATCGCGAGGCGATTCTTGGAGGACTAGACGTCCAGCGGCACGGCTCGCCGCGCGGGCTGACCGATCCCGGGCTGCGTCCATGCGCTGCCGTTGCGCACGTCCTTTCAGCGTCGCACTATGGGTCGACCTCGGTCGATTCAGAGGAATCTGGAATGAGGCACGCGACGCTGATTGCCGGGGCGATTCTCGTCTCGACGCTGCTCGGCTGTACCGGCCCGGCGGGATCGCAACCGGAAACCGAATCGTTACCGCTCGGCGATACCAGCCGTACCTCGCTCGATTGGGCGGGAGTCTACAGCGGTACCGTGCCGTGTGCCGATTGTCCCGGGATTCGCACTCGAATCGAGCTCCGCGAGGACGGTTCGTTCACGCGCTCGCTCGTCTATTTGGATAGCGACGTCGAGCCGCGCACGGACACAGGCCGTTTCACCTGGGACGATTCGGGCTCGCGGATCACGCTGGGCGACGGGGCCAACGCGCAGCAGTTCCAAGTCGGCGAGAATGTGCTGTTTCAGCTCGATCAGAGCGGTGAGCGCATCAGCGGCAGCCTTGCGGAGGCGTATCGTCTGGAGAAGACCGTGAACGATCCCCTTGTCGAGAATCGTCGCTGGCAGCTGATCGAGCTGAACGGCCGCTCGATCGACCCGCCCGGCGACCGCGATGGCGCGTACTTCGAGCTCGATGCGACGGAACTGCGCATCACCGGCAATGCGTCGTGCAACCGCTTCTTCGGAACGTACGAGCTCATGGCCGGTAACCGAATCCGCTTCGGTCCCGAGATCGGTGCGACGAGGATGGCGTGCCCCGAGCTCGAGCAGGAGCGCGAGTTCCTCGAGATGCTCGGCCGAGTCGACAACTACTCGCTCGGCGAAGGCGGGTTGTCGTTGAACCGAGCACGCATGGCCCCGCTCGCTCGGTTCCGTGAAGCGCGGCCGGGCGATGATCAAAACGGCGATTGAAACGCGATCCGTCCCGGCAGCGCAGCGCGAAACTCCTACCGCCGCTTCGAGCCTTTGGTCGCGCAACCGACGGCCCGCGACGCCGCGATTGTCCGTCCTGTGGAAATTTATTCGGCTACAAAAGAAAATCGGCTTCTGATCGCGACGACATGGCTGCTCGGACGCCGAGGTAGGAAAGCTTACGGCGGGTCGTTCACCGCGCGTGCGTCTGGGCCTTCGCGACAACCAAGAAAACGCATTGCCGTTCCGGGGGGCGATACATGAACCGCTATCCGATCATCTACGTTCGCGGCTACGCGATGACGGGCGGCGAGAAGGACGCGACCGCTGCCGATCCGTTCTGTGGGTTCAACTACGGCTCGACCGTTCTGCGCGCAGTTCCGGACAAGAAGGCTCCTGCACGCAAGTACGTGTTCGAGTCGCCTGTCGTCAGACTGATGTCGGACTTCGGCTACACGGACGTCTATCAGGAAGGCCGCGACATCCTGGATCCCGAGTGGCATAGCGACGCGCTCGGTCAACCCACGGGCAACAAGCTCGACAAGAAGTCGATCATCATCTATCGCTACTACGATTCGTCGTCGGATCTGCTCGGCCAGGGCGGCAAGACGCCGGAGATCGAGGATTTCGCGCGCGAGCTCGGCGAGCTGATCGTCAAGGTCAGGGAGCTCGTCTGCGCGAACCCCGCGAACAAGATCGAGCCCGACGACTTTCGGTGTTATCTCGTCGCGCACTCGATGGGCGGGCTGATCTGCCGGGCCCTCCTTCAGAATCCCGCGCTGGATGTGCACGGCGCGGCGAAGTACGTGGATAAGCTCTTCACGTATGCAACGCCTCACAACGGCATCGACGTCGCGAATGTGAACGTGCCGCAATGGCTCGGGCTGAACGACATCAGCAACTTCAACCGCAGCAAGCGGATGTCGAAGTACCTGGCTCTCGAGAAGGAGTTCAAGAAGCACAAGCGGGTGGACCTGATTCCCGAGTCACGCTTCCCTTCGCGCCGCGTATTCTGCATGGTCGGCACTAACCGGATGGACTACTCCGCTGCGGCCGGGCTCGCGAGAACGTTCGTTGGGCACGGGAGCGATGGTCTGGTGCTGATCGAGAACGCGACCTGCCACGGCGTCGACGGGAACGGTGACGTCGGCGCGCCGTGCGCGAAGGCTTTCACGTACCGCTCGCATTCCGGCCCCTTCGGCATCGTGAACAGCGAGGAAGCGTATCAGAACCTCACACGCTTCCTGTTCGGCAACGTGCGGGTCGACATTTTCGTGGATGTGGAAGACGTTCGGCTGCCCGAGCCGCTGCAGGAAGTATCGAAAAGGCACAAGATCGACGCGCTCTACCAAATCGAGTTCCATGCGGCCGTGCGCGGCAAGCTTTGGTACCTCACGCGCCGAACGGTGGAGGAAGACTCGGTCTCGTGCTTCACGCACGCCGACTGGAAGAACGACCGGACGCATCATCTCTCGACGGTGTTTCTCGCGAATCACGGACGCGTCGACCCTCGGCGCCGCTCTCTTGCGTATCAGATGATGCTCGGCGTGCGTGTTCCCGACTACGAGGTGGACCGCAAGCTTTGGATCAACGAGCACTACGAGGGCGGTTATCTGTTCAAGAACGCGCTCGTCGTCGAGATCACGCCTCCCGCCGGCAGCGGTCGGAAATGGAAGGTGTGCTACGCGTGGCAGGACGCGGGAACCAGCAAAGCCGACGTCGAGGTGGACGGCGACGCGTTGACAGCGGCCGGGCTCGAGATTCGGATACCGTTCGAAAGCCACGTGATCGATGCCGACGGCAACCGGCAGCCGAGCACGCCGGGGATCAAGGGTGACGTGCGTTTGGCGGTGTCGGCCTGGTCCTGATCCGGCACGTTGCTAATCCGCGCGAAGTATCGGCGTCGACTATTACGCTGATACTTTACACGTCTACATTTTGTTCGCGCCCGGCGGACGCTCTCGCCCGCTCTTGAAATCGTACGCCCTGCTAACTAAAGTCGGAAAGACGCACGGATGCCGATCGCTCGTTTCGGTGCCGATCGTTTTCGGCAGCGAAGTTCCTTGCCCGAAATGTCGTAGAAGGGCAAGTTTGGGGGTGAGTAGTGCAGGGCTGGTCGCCTTATCGCCAGCATCGGTATCGTTTGCGCACTAGACGCAACCGTCTTGATCGCGCCGCAGCGGATTCGGCGCTTCCTTCAAATATCCTCGGGCGCTCGCGGCGCCGTTCGCTTGCCTTGCGCGGCAGCGGCAGCCGCCGCGTCCAACCTCGCCACGAAAGCTGTTTCGCCAATCGAACGGAGAAGTCGATGAAGTAGCTTTCGGCGGTTGCGCTCGCGGCAGCACATCGACAAGCAAAGGGGAGGGTGATGATGCGTGGCCACACGAGAACTCCGACGAGCTCGCTCGCATTCGATGCGGTAAGACGCGGCGAGAGCGGCATCGATACGCCCCTCGCGATCCTGCCGGCAAGCATCAGGAGCCGTTTGAAGTCGATCTCTGCGCGTCCGGCGATCGGCTGCGTGCTGATCGGCTCCGCGATGACGCTGCCGTCCGTTTCGGCGCTCGCTCAAGGTCAAGCGGAAGTCCCCGCGGCGGCGCTGGAGGAAGTCATGGTCACCGGCTCGCGCATCCAGCGCAGCGGGATGAACACGCCTACGCCCGTTACTGCCGTGACGCAGGACGAGCTCGAAGCCTATACGCCGGGAACCTTGATGGATCAGCTCGACCTGCTGCCGCAGTTCCTCGGCAACGCCACGATAGACGACACGTCGAACTTCTTCGGCGGAGGCTATCTAGGCGCCGGCGGGCAGAGCAACCTGAACCTTCGCGGCGTCGGCGGCAACCGTACGTTGGTGCTCGTGAACGGCCGGCGGATCGTTCCGTCGAACCGAAACAGCACGGTCGATATCAGCCTGTTCCCGCAGGCGCTCGTGCAGCGGACCGAGGTCGTTACCGGAGGTGCGTCCGCGGCCTACGGCTCGGACGCGGTGACCGGCGTCACGAACTTCATCCTGAACACGCAATTCACCGGCTTCGATGCCCACCTCCAGGGCGGGATCAGCGATCTCAGCGATGCGGAGAACTGGCGCGCGTCCGTCGCCGCGGGCTTCCCGGTCGGCGATCGCGCTCACGTCACTGTCGGCGTCGACGCATACTGGAGCGCCGAGATCACGAGCTACGAGGGGCGCGATTGGTACAAGAGCTGGGGGGACATGAACTTCGGAACCGCAGCCCGTCCTCAACGGGTGCGCTACGAGAACACGATCACGCGCAACGAGACCTTCGGCGGCATCATTCGCTACGGACCGCTCGCGGGCACGCATTTCGTCGCGGACGGATCGGCAGAGCCGTTCGAGGCGGGCGATGTGCTCGACGCATCGGCTCTGGCCGGCCTCGCGAGCGTCAGCCCGGAGAACCCGCACGGGATCATCCAAGGCACGCAAGTCGGCGGCAGCGGCGATCAGTTCGATCGCGAGAGCATGCGGCGCGCCGAGCTCGAGCGCTACAGCCTGTTCGCGAATGTGGACTACGAGCTGACGGACCGGATCACCGGCTCGCTCCAGCTGATCGGCGGTTACAGCTATGTCGACAACCAGAAGGTCGGCTACGTCCTGAGCGGGACCTGGCCGATCACGATCTACGCCGAGAACCCGTTTCTGCCGGAGGACATCCGCACCCGGATGCAGGAGGAAGGCATCGAGTCGTTCCGCCTGGACAAGCGTGTATCGCCGCGAGATCCGCTGCACAACGGCCGCGCGCCACTGACGACGGACGTCATCTCGTTGACGGGCGCCCTCGAGGGCACGTTCGAGAACGACTGGAACTGGAAGTTCTACTATCAGTACGGCGAGAGCAATCGCGACGTCGATATCTACGGTTTTCGCGTCGACCGGATGTTTCGCGGCATCGACTCGGTGCGTCACCCCGAGACCGGCGAGATCGTCTGCGCGTCGACCTTGATTCAACCGGACGACGGCTGCGTGCCGGTCAACATCTTCGGCATCGGCAATACATCGCCGGAGGCTCGCGCGTGGCTGCACGACAGCATGTGGACCGATGCGAACATCACGCAGCATGCGACGGAGTTCATGGTCGACGGTCAGCTGTTCGACGGCTGGGCCGGCCCGATCTTCCTTGCGGCCGGCGTCAACTGGAGACGGGACGCGATCGATCAGCTCTCGGGCGATGCGATCGACAGTCCTATCCCGCAGAACATCGGCGAAGGCCCCGTCACGGCTTTCGACGAGAACGGCAATCTGCTCTACCGAGGCCTGCCTCCGGTCTACGAGGGCTCCGCACCGGTCATCGATCGCGTCGGCGCGGCGAGCTTCAGCGGGTCGGTCAGCGTCTCCGAGGCGTTCGCGGAAATCGTCTTGCCTCTCGTCAGCGGCAGGCGCCTGGTGCAGCGGCTCGACTCGACTTTCGCGACGCGCTACACCGACTACGAGGTCAGCGGCGGTGTTCAAGCATGGAAGGGCGGCCTCGACTGGCAAGTCACCGACGACGTGAGATTTCGGCTGACACGGTCCCGGGACATACGCGCGGGCAACCTGTCGGAGCTTTTCGATACGACGATCCTTCGGGCGTTCATGGACGATCCTTGGCATCCCGAGGAGCCGACGTACATCGTTCGGCAAATCACCGGCGGCAATCCCGCGGTGAAACCCGAGGAGGCGGACACCCTCACGTACGGTCTCGTGTATCAGCCTTCGTGGCTTTCAGGGCTCGCAATGTCGGTTGACTACTACGATATCAAGATCGCGTCCGCGATCTCGTCGATCGGTGCGCAGAATATCGTCGACTACTGCTACGAGGAGAACATCTTCTGCGACCAGATCACCTACGCGCCGAACGGCTTGATCGAGGCGGTCGATAACACGACCATCAACGTCGGCGAAGCGAGGACTCGCGGTATGGATATCGAGCTCAGCTATCGTCGGCAAGTGAGCTTCTTCGGAGGCAACGAGAGCCTTTCTGTTCGGGCACTGGGAAGCCGGCTCTTCGAGTCATCGATCACGCCGTTCGACTCGCCGAGAGTCGAGCGGGTCGGCTCCGGCGCGTTCCAGGAATGGAACGTCAACCTCAGCGCGAGCTACAACGTCGGGCCGGTATCCGTGTCCTGGACCACGCGCTGGGCGAACTCGGCGCAGAGAAATCTGAGCTGGGTCGAAGGCATCGATATCGCCGACAACAAGATTCCGTCGCATTCGCTTTCGAACTTGAGGGTCAACTACGATCTGGATCGTAGCGCGCAGTCGATCTCGATCTACGGTGCGATAACGAACGTCTTCGACCGCACGCCCGCGGATCTCGACGGGCTCGAGGGGCTGTATAACGACATCGGGCGCGCGTACACGGTCGGGTTTCGGTACAGGCACTGACGGCACGGCTCTCGGTCCTCGCGAGCGGGAAGGTCATTGACCCGATTCGCCGACCGGCTCTGGGTTCACTGAGCCCGGCGCCGGCCGCCCGCTGATCATCAGCGCCGCTATGCCGGCGCTGAGACCGGCAAGCGCTGCAGCGACGAACATCACGAGCGTATACGCGTCGACGAGCGCCGATCCGTCGGAAATGTTTCCCGGCGTGCGGATCGCGAGCCCGAGCGCGGCCACCGCGACGAGCCCTCCCGTCACATCGATCGCATTGTTGATGCCGGAGGCGGCGCCGCTTCTGTCCGGCGGCGCGGCATCGAAAACCGCCGTCGTCAACGGCGCGACGTTCAAGGTCACGCCGGCGCCGACGAGCAGCAAGCCGGGGAGAAGGCCCGTCAGATAATCCGGGTTTCGGCTCGACAGTGCGAGCATCAGATAGCCGGCGAGCGTGATCAGCGAGCCGAGGATCAACGGCACGCGCGCCCCGAGCTTCGCGACCAGACCCCCGGACCACCGTGAGCCGACGGCCATCGACACGGACAACGGCAGGAACGCGGCGCCGGCTGCGACGCCACTGTACCCGTGCACGTCGATCAGCAGGAAAGGCAGCATGAAGAACGCACCGCTCAGCGCCGCGTAATAGAAGAACGTCAGCGCGTTCGCCCCGGCGAACGTGCGGTTGCGAAACATCGAAAGCGGAGTCATCGGAGCGGCCGCGCGCGCCTCCACTCCGAGGAACAGCAAGAGTGCGGGTACCGCGACGACCGCGGCCGCCGCGCCGATCTCGTTGCCGCCGCCCGCGGTGATCAGCCCGAAGCTCAGCAGCCCGAGCGCCACGATCGCGAGGACGCTGCCGGCGATGTCGAGCGGCTCGGAATCATGCTCCGGCCGATCGGGCGCAAGACGCATACCTAACAGTATCGCGATACCGATCAGCGGGAGATTGAAGAAGAACACCGAACGCCAGCCGAGCACGTCCACGAGCCAGCCGCCGACCGGACGACTCAACGCGATTGCCAGCGCGCCCGCAGCCGCCCATGTGCCAATGGCGCGGCCCCGTGCGCCTTCCCCGTAAGCGGCGCCGACGATCGCAAGGCTGACGGGCATCAAGATCGCCGCGCCGACTCCTTGGCCGAAGCGCGCCGCGACGAGCCATCCGGCCGTCGGCGCTAGACCCGCCGCGATCGAAGAGATTCCGAAGACGACGAGCCCGATGATGAACATGCGGCGCCGTCCGAAGCGGTCGCCTAGCAGGCCGCCGAGCAGGATCAGGCTGGCGAGCGACAACATGTAGCCGTTGAACACCCATTGCATCGTCGCGAATTCGGCATCGAGACCGCGTTGAATCGCAGGCAGCGCAACGTTGACGGCGGATTCATCGACGTAGCTCACGCTCGAGCCGAAGATCGTCGCCGGAAGCACCCAGCGTGTATCGCGCGGACGCGCGGCAGGAGGTTGGTACGCGCGCGGCGTGTCGCAGGGTCTGCGGTTCGGGCCAAGCATGCGCGCTCAGCATGCGCGCCGATCCGGCAGGGCATCTACTCGGTGCCGCACGAGGTGACTCGCGGGCACCGCTCCCGATACCTCGGCACCGGCGACGCGGGCTGATGCACCCGCGCTCGTGTAGTTGAACGCCGTAGCGGTGAACGCCGCGATATCCTCGAGCGTATCCGCAGTGCTCTCGAAGTGGCTGAACTGCGCGGGCGACGATCCCGCAAAGAACGGCGTGCCGTTGGCAGTGAGCATCAGCATGACGAGCCGCTCCGGCTCGTCGAACGGAGCGGGCCTCAGCAGGATCGCGTTGACGATGGAGAATACGGCAGTGCTTGCGCCGAGCCCGAGCGCGAGCATCAGCACGGCGAGCACGGTCGTACCGGGGCTGCGCGCAAGCGAGCGCAGACTCCCACGTACGGAATCCAGGAAATCGTCGATGCTCACGCGATCTATCCGCGTAATGCCCCCGGACGACGTCGGTAGCGATAGCGAGAGCGGCTTCGCGCGTGCACGAGGTGCCGCAAGCGCTTACTATTCCGTGAATACAAAATAATCGACGGTTACGCGGAGCTCTCGAGGCCGCTGATCGTCCGGCTCGACGGGGAGTTATGAGCTCGAGCATGTGGAAATGGGCGGCGCTTGCGGTCCCGCCCGTGGCGGTACTCGGCCTGATCGCAACCTTGCACCTCCGTGACGGCGATACGCGGCACTGGCAGGTCATCGAGCAGTACTGCATCGAGTGCCACAATGCAACGGATTTCACGGCGGGAATCGCGTTCGACCGGATGTCCCCGGCTCACGTTCCCGAGAGCGCCGAGGTCTGGGAAACGGCCATTCGCCAGCTCCGCGGCGGCCTGATGCCTCCGCCCGGCGCACGGCGTCCGGAACCCGAAGCCTTGACCGAGCTGGCCGCGTGGCTCGAAAGCACGATCGATGCGGCCGACGTCAGCCCGTACGTCGGCCACACGCCGCTCCGCCGTCTGAATCGACGCGAGTACGAGTACGCGATCCGCGACTTACTCGGTCTCGAGATCGACGCGGCGGCGCTGCTTCCGGTCGACGACATCCGCGGCGGCTATGACAACAACGCGTCGGCCTTGCAGGTGTCGCCGACGTTCATCGATCGCTATCTGAACGCTGCACGCACGATTGCCCATACAGCGATCGGCGACCGACGCCCGATCCCGATCCTCGAAACCTACGGCAACGTCGCCGACATGATCATCTCGCTGCCGCCGCGCGGCATCCCCGGCACCGGCAGTCAGCAGCGCCACAATCAGGGCATGCCGTTCGGCACACGGGGCGGGATGAGCGTGCAGCACACCTTCCCGGCCGATGGCGAATACGAGCTCACGATCGGCGATCTGGCGCTCGCGCGCGAAGTGCCGAACATGGAGTTCGAGAACACGGTCATCGCGCTGCTCGACGGCAAGGAGTTCTTCCGTGCGGTGATCGGCGGCGAGGAAGATCACAAGTGGATCGATCAGATCCTCGACGACGCCGTTGCGCAGATCAATCAGCGGCTGCGAAACATCCGCTTTCATGCGAAGGCCGGGCAGCGGACCGTGACGGTCACGTTCGTGCAACGCAGCTTCGCGGAGAGCGACGAGCGTTTCCGAATCGCGGCGTTGGAGGGCGGCCAGGATCGCGTTCACGGCATCCACGCGCTGCAGATCCGCGGCCCGCTGTCGGTCACCGGCATCAGCGAGACGCCGGCGCGCAAGAAGATTTTCATCTGCGAGCCGCGCGACGCGGCCGAGGAACCGGATTGCGCGAGGCAGATCATCTCGAATCTCGCCGAGCGGGCGTTCCGCCGCCCGCTGACGAAGAAGGACATCGACGAGCTGCTGGTCTTCTACGAAGCGAGCCGCAAGACCGCCGATTTCGAGACCGGCATTCGCGATGCGCTGAGCGCGATACTCGTGAGCCCGCACTTCATCTACCTCGCCGAGGACGATCGGCCGGGAGAAGAGCGATGGCGGGTCAGCGATTTCGAGCTCGCGTCGCGCCTGTCGTTCTTCCTGTGGAGCAGCCTGCCCGATGACGAGCTGCTGGTGTTGGCGAAAGAGGGGCGCCTCCGCGACCCGGCCGTGCTGGAGCAGCAGGTCAGCCGTATGCTCGACGACGAGCGCTCGAAGACGCTCGTCGATGACTTCGCGGCCCAGTGGCTGAATCTCGCGAGGCTCGACGAGATCGATCCGGACAGCAGGCTCTTCCGCTATGCGAGCGGCCGCCTCGATCCGCGCAGGATGTTCAAGCAGGAGCTCAGCCTGTTCGTCGACAGCGTGCTGCGCAGCGACCAGTCCGTGCTCCGTCTGCTCGATGCCGATTACACCTTTCTCAACGAAAGGTTGGCGATGCATTACGGGATCGAGGACGTCAAAGGCAGCCGTTTTCGCCGCGTGCAGCTCGACGATCCCGCGCGTCACGGCTTGCTCGGCAAGGGCGCGATCCTGATGCAAACGGCGAATCCGAATCGGACCTCGCCGGTGCTGCGAGGGGCGTGGATCCTCGACCGAATTCTCGGTACGCCCCCGGCGGAGCCGCCGCCGGGCGTCGAAACCTTCCCGGAAAACCGCGCCGGCCAGCCCGCGCTCACGGTGCGCGAGCGGCTCGAACAGCACGCCGCGAATCCGAGCTGCCACGGCTGCCACGGCGTCATGGATCCGCTCGGGCTCGCGCTCGAGAACTTCAACACGCTCGGCCAGTTCCGCGAATACGATCCGGAAACGCTGACGACGATCGACAGCAGCGGCGTCCTGCCGGACGGCTCGATCATCAACGGCCCGGCCGACCTGACGGCCGCGCTGATGGCGCGGTCCGAGATGTTCGTCCAAACCCTGACCGAGAACCTGATGACGTATGCGCTCGGGCGCGCTGTCGATTACCGCGACATGCCTACCGTGCGCCGGGTGGTGCGCCTTGCGGCCGAAGAGGACTACCGTTTCGAGGCCATCGTCCGCGGCATCGTGCTGAGCGATGCCTTCTTGCACAGAGAAAATCCCGATACCTCTTCGGCGGACGCCGAAGCGCAGCACGCGGCCCGTCGAACGGGCCGGTAGATCAGGAGTCGCGGCATGTTTATCAGTAAGAAACGTCTTTCACGCCGAACCCTGCTCCGCGGCACCGGCGCCGCCATCGCGTTACCGTTGCTGGATGCGATGGTACCGGCCGGCACGGCGCTCGCGGATACTCCGGCGGCGACGAGAACCCGGCTCGGCTATGTTTATTTCCCGCACGGTGCGGTGATGCGCGACTGGACGCCGAAGCAGTCCGGCAAGAGCTTCGAGTACTCGCCGATCCTGAAGCCGCTCGAGCCGCTGCACGAATACGTGACCGTCGTCAGCAACCTGCGCAACAAGGGCGGCGAGAGCTCGAATCCTCACGGCATCATCGAAGAGACCTGGCTTTCGTGCGTCGCGCCCGGAGATCGCGACCGCTCGGCAGCGGGCCTCCGTGGCGTCACGGCGGACCAGCTCGCGGTGCGCGTGATCGGGCAACAGACGCCGCTGCCGTCGCTCGAGCTCTGCGGCGAGCCAGGCGGCGCGATCAACTACCGCACGCCGCAGCAGCCGCTGCCTCTCGAAGGCAATCCGCGCACGGTGTTCTACACGATGTTCGGTCAGGGGGATACCTACGAGGAGCGCATCGCGATACTGAACTACTCGGGCAGCCTGCTCGACTACGTCCGGGAGGCCACCGCGAGCCTGAACCGCAGGCTCGCGCCGTCGGACCGGGTCAAAGTCGGCGACTACCTCGATTCCGTGCGCGAAGTCGAAGTCCGGATCCAGAAGCTCGAAGCGGGCGCGCGCGAGCTGACTGGCCTGCCGGATGCGCCGCTCGGCCCGCCGGAGGATTTCACCGAGCTGCTCGACATTCAATTCGAGATGATTGCGTTGGCGTTCCAGACCGATCAGACGCGGATCGCATCGATGCGCATGATCCGGGAAGCGAGCATGCGCGTGTTCTCGAACGTCGACGTGCAGGAAGCCTTCCATCCGCTCTCTCACCACAAGAACGAGGAGTCGGCGTTCGAAAGGCTCGTGCGCATCCAGCGTTACCAGACCGAGCGTATGGCGAAGTTCGCAGAGCGCCTGAAAGCGATACCCGACGGCGATGGCTCGCTGCTCGATCAGTCGATCATCCTTTTCGGCAGCAACATGAGCGACAGCGACCTGCACAACAACAATCCGCTGCCGTCGGTGCTGGTCGGGCGCGGCGGCGGCGTCAAGGGCGGGCAGCACCTCGCGTATCCGGCCGATACGCCGCTCGCGCAGCTGTTGCATACGATGCTCGATCGTGCCGGCGTCGAGGTCGACGAGTTTGCCGACAGCCCCGGCCCGTTCTCGGAAGTCTGAACGTGCGTACGCGCCCCGGAAATTCGTGCCAGGCACGATTTTCGCTTACGGCGTTTCGGCTGACTCGGGGGCTGGGCACCGGCGTCGCGTCGGCTCTGCTCGCGGGATGCGCAACGCTCTTCGCCGCATGCGCTCTCGCGGATACGCCGGAGGCCGACGCCGACTATCGCTATCCGGACGGCAGCACGCCGCTGATGTGGGCGGTGTACGAGAACGACGTCGAAAGAGTCGCGAGTCTGATCGCCGCGGGCGCCGACGTGAACGCCGCGAACGACTACGGCGCGAATGCGATGCAGCTCGCGGCCGAGGTCGCCGACGTCGAGCTGCTAAGGATGCTGCTCGACGCGGGCGCGGACGTCGACTCCCCGAATCCCGAAGGCCAGACCGCGCTGATGCTCGTGGCGCGTACCGGCAAGGTCGACGCGGCGAAGCTGCTGGTCGAGCGCGGCGCGGCCGTCGACGCGCGCGAGCGCTGGGGCGAGCAGACCGCGTTGATGTGGGCGTCGGTGCGCCGGCATCCCGAGATGGTGGACTACCTGATCCGCGAAGGTGCGGACATCAACGCCCGGTCGAAGTGGCGTGACTATCAGCGCCGCGTCACGGCAGAGAGCCGCGCGAAGAACCTCGACTCGGGCGGGCTGACGCCGCTGCTGTATGCCGTCAGGGAAAATTGCGTCGACTGCGTGAAGGTGCTGATCCGTCACGGCGTCGACGTCGATCTGCCGGATCCCGACCGCGTCTCGCCTCTGCTGCTATCGATCCTGAACGGCAATTGGGACATCAGCCGGCTGCTGATCGATGCGGGCGCGGACGTCGATCGCTGGGATATCTACGGCCAGTCCCCGCTCTATGCGATCGCGAGTCGGCGCGAAATGACGGCACGAACGTCGATCGATCCGCTGAACGAGACGAGCGGCACGGAGATCTTCCGCATGCTCCTCGAGAAAGGAGCGAACCCGAACATGCAGCTCTTCACGCGCCCGTCCGATCAGCGCGGCCCCGGCGTATCGCGCGGCTTCACGCCGCTGCATGCGGCGGCCACGACCGGGGATCTCGAAGCCGTAAGGCTGCTGATCGCGCACGGCGCGGACGTGAACCTGAACGATGCGGACAACGAGTCCGCGCTGATGCTCGTGATGTTGAGCCGCGACGAGCGAACGGCGTTGGCGATCATGGACGAGCTGCACGCGGCCGGCATCGATGTCGATGCGAACGCGCTGTACCACCATTTGCAGCGCACGCGCGGCGGCACCGCGCTGCACTACGCCGTGCGGGCCGGCTGGGGCAAGGCCATCGATGCGCTCGTGTCCTACGGCATCGACGTCGACATCAAGGACCCGGACGGCTTGACTGCGCTCGACTACGCGATGGCGCGCGGCTATATCCCATTCCTGCAGTCGCGCCAGCCGCCGCGGCTGGATCTCGCGAGCAAGCTGCGCGAGCACGGCGCGACCGTGGAGCTCGACGCAGAGCCCGACTGGCCGCCGGTCGGCCCGCCGATCGGCTACGAGGCGACGATCTGGCCGCTGGCGCCGACGCTTCCGAGCCGAACGTACGAGTCACTCGAGCCGAGCGCGTTCGTGATCGACGCGGTCGAGAACCTTCGCTATACCGGCACCTCGCAAGGCCCAGTCCGATGATCCCGTTTCGAGCCTCCTTCAACCGCTCGATCCGCACGGCGCTCGCGGTCGGCCTGGCGGTGCTCGCAGCCAGCCCGGCGCTCGTCGCGCGCGCCGCGGAAATCTCCGGCGCGGAGATTCGCGACGGCGTCTACCTTTTCCAGGGCGCCGGCTCGAACGTCATCGTGCTGGTCGACGGCGGCGACCTGCTGGTCATCGACGGCGGTCTTCGAGAGCACAGCGCCGAGCTATACGCCGCCATCCGCGAGACGACAGGAGGCACGCGGATCGACACGCTGATCAATACGCACTGGCACCCGGAGCAGGTGGGCCTCAACGCGCTCGCGGCCGCGGACGGCGCGACGATCATCGCGCACGAGCAAACCCATATGTACCTGAGTCATCCGGTCAGCTCAGCGCTGTTCGACGGGTACTTCGGCCCGCTCGACGAGGCCGCGAGACCGAACGAATATGGTCGCGACGGCGGCTGCCTGACTTTCGGGGGCACGGAGATCGAGTACGGCTACCTGCCCGCGGCCCATACGAACGGCGATCTTTATGTCCTCGTTCCGGAGCTCGATGTCCTGGCGGCCGGCGGCGTCGTCGGTTCGGACAGCTGGCCGTTGCTGGACTACCGCAACGGCGGCATGATCGGCGGCCTGGTCCGCGCGCACGAAACGCTCGCCGAAAAAGTGAGCGAACAGACCATAGTGATCCCGGCTCACGGCCCCGCTATCGGCGGCGCCGAGTTGAAACGGCACCGCGACATGTACCAGCAGCTCTTCAGGGACTTCAGCTACCTGATGAATCGCGGCATGGGCTACGACGACGTCGTGAAGATCAATCCGTTGCGCGACTACGAGCGGCAGTTCGGCGACGCGTCGCGCTTCCTCGATGCCGCGTATCGGAGCAAGCTGATGACGTACGTGCCGGACTGACGGCGTCTCGGTATTCTTGCCGGCTCGAGTCAGACGATCCGCGTGAATCCGTCCTGACCCCACTCCTCGCTGCCGACGCCGAAGCGGCCTATGATCTCTTCGAGGAGGCGATTCGATGTCCAATCACGCGACCGATCCCGGTACTCCGTCCGTCATCGTCAGCATTCCGTCGCCGGTCTGGCTCATCGCCATGATCGCCGCGGCGCTCCTGATCGGCGAGCTCCTGCAGCTTCCCGCCGTCGCGCAGCACCGACCCGTCGGAGTCCTCGTGCTCCTCGCCGGTTTCCTGTGGTCCGCATGGGCATTTCTGACGTTCAGGCAGCATCGCGCAGAGATCCGGCCTTCTGCGACCGAGCATCCCGTGTTAGTTACGAGCGGCCCATACCGGTGGTCCCGAAATCCGATGTATCTCGGCGGGATCGTGCTCGCCGTCGGTGCGGCGCTGATCGCCGGCACATGGTTGATGTGGCTCGTGCCCGTCGTGCTGTTCCTGCTGCAGAACCTCGTGATCATCCCGTTCGAGGAGCGCAGCATGAAGCGCACCTTCGGCGACGAGTACGACGCGTATCGCGCGCGCGTGCGGCGGTGGATCTGACGGCCGCCGGCTCACCGAGGCCAGAGCTTCTCGCGTCCCGGTAACGAAACCGGCTGTCCGATATCGGTATCGCCGGCGCTGCGTCGGCGCTTCTTCCAATACTCATTCCTATTCAGAAACAGCGGCTTGAGCCGCTTGGCCGCGCTGGCACGACGAACGCATAACGAAGGACAGTGAGCCGCGCGGAGTAGCGGCAGCGGCTCCGGGGGCCGAGCAGCAACGAACAAGAGAGCTCCAATGATCGGGAATCTCGTCGCCGATATTCGGCACGGTGCGAAAGCCGTCCTCGGCCGACCGACGTTCGCGTGCATAGTCATGCTGACGCTCGCGATCGGCATCGCCGCGAACGTCGCAATCTTCTCCCTGTCGCAGCACATTCTTCTGCGACACTTGCCGGTGCCGGAGCCCGAACGGCTCGTGAATCTGACCGATTCGCAGCGGCCGACGGTTCAGATGTACCCGGATCGGCTGCCGATCTTTCGATCGTCTGCATGCGGCGGACCCGAAACGCTGTTCAGCTACCCGATGTTCCGCGACCTCGAACGCGAGCAGGAGCCGTTCGACGGCCTTGCGGCGTATGCGTTCTTCGACGCTCGTCTATCGGCCGACCACGGTTCCCGGTTCGCGACGGGTGCTTTGGTCTCGGGGAGCTACTTCCCGACCCTCGGTCTCTTGCCCGCGCTCGGGCGACTCCTCGGCCCGTCGGACGATCGGATCGACGGTCAGGCCGAAGCTATCGTGTTGAGCCACGCGTACTGGCAGAGCGAGTTCCGCGGCGATCCCGAGGTTCTCGGGCAGACGCTGACCGTCAACGATGTCCCGTTGACGATCGTTGGCGTGGCGCCGCGTGGGTTTCACGGCACCTCGGTCAGCGCTCGTGCGAGCTTTTTCGTCCCGATCACGATCTCGCTCGAGTTCTCGAGCAGCGGAATCTCGGAGTTCGCGGCTGCGAGCGCGATTCCGAGCCACGACCGCCGCGAGTACTTCTGGGTCCATCTGTTCGGACGTCTGAAGCCGGACGTTACGCGTGACGGCGCGGACGCGGCGATGAACACGGTCTTTCGTGCGATCCTGAGCGAAGTCGAAACGCCGCTCGCGATAAACGCGACCGCAGACGAGCTCGACGCGTTTCGCACCAGAGCGCTCGTGCTGAAGCCGGGCGCGCGCGGGCAAACGAACGATCAGATACTCCGGCCGGCACGCATGACGCTGACCTTGCTCGTCGCGGCCAGCGCCTTCGTGCTGCTTCTTTGCTGCGCGAACGTCGCGGGACTCATTCTGCTGCGGGCTGCGACGCGTCGCGGGGAGATAGCGGTACGCGCGTCGATGGGCGCGACCCGCGGGCGCCTCGCGTCGTTGCTGTTCGCCGAGGCGCTCGTGCTCGCGCTGCCGGCGGCCGTGCTGAGCGTGCCGATCGCGTCGCTGACGCTTCGCGTCGCGAGCCGGGTGCCCGGCATCCCCGAAACCGCGTCCGATACGAGCGTGAGCATGGCCGCCGCACTGTTCGGCATTGCCGTCGCGGTGGGATCGGCGCTCGTCGTCGGGCTCGTTCCGATTCGGAGCCTGATACGGACCGAGCCGGCGAAGACATTGCAATCGCACGGAGCAAGGCAAACCCTGCCCAAAGGCGTTGCGCGCTTCCGCGCGATGCTCGTGACCGTGCAGGTCGCGTTATCGATGGCCCTGCTCGCGATGGTGGGCGTATTTGCGCAGAGTCTCGCGAATATCTGGCGTGTCGATCTCGGGGCCGATATCGACTCGGTCGTGATGCTCACGATTGCGCCGGCGAACAATGCGGTCGGCACGGACGTGAGCTCACTGCTGCCGATCGCAGAGGCGCTCGAGGCTATTCCAGGCGTCTCGTCCGTCGCGTGGACAAACTCGCGTCCCGTGCTTTCGCTGCAGGGAGGGGTGATATACCAGGCAACGATCGATGGCGTAGCGAGCGAGGTTCCGACGTCGATCGAAATGGTCAGCCCCGACTTCTTTCGCACGTTCCGCATCGAGCTGCTCGCGGGCCGCGACTTCCACGATACGAGCAGCCCGCGCGGAGCCATCGTCAATCTCCGATTCGCGGAACGCTTCGGCTTTACTCCTGACGGACTCGTCGGGCAGAGCGTCACGGCCGGGTTTGCGTTCGAGATCGTCGGTGTCGTCGACGACATGAAGTTCGGACGAGCTACCGACGACGTCGAGCCGCAGCTGTTCATGCGGTCGATTCCCGGCATGGTGTGGGCCGGCCCTGCGACCTTCTACGTTCGTAGCGCCCGGCCGAGCGCGGAGCTCGTGAATATCGTTCGCGAGACCGTGACCCGCGTCGATCCGACGCGGCCGATCTCGAACCTGCAAACGATGGAGGAGCAATTCCGCGAGAGCACGGCCGTCGTGCGGTTCTTCACCGGGACGTCGACCGCGTTCGCCGTGCTTGCGACCGCTCTTGCGGCGATCGGGCTCTACGGTTTACTGGCGTACTCGGTTGCGCAGCGATCGCGGGAGATAGGCTTACGTTTCGCCCTCGGCGCGCCCGCCGACCGGATTCGTAAGCTGGTGCTGCGGCATGTGGCTCGTATAGCGGCCGTCGGCGCCGTGCTCGGAGCTATCGCTGCGGTCCTGCTCGCGCGTGCGGCTCGAAGCCTTCTGTTCGGCGTCGATGCCGCAGACCCGGTCGCGCTCGCGGCCGCCGCCGGCGCGCTCGCGGCCGTCATGCTCGTGGCCGCCTACATCCCGGCTCGGCGCGCGTCCCGCGTCGATCCGATCACCGTGTTGAGGTACGAGTAGCCGAGTCGCTTCGACGAGCCGCAGGCTCGCCCGGTGCGCCGTCGAATCCTTCAGGCCGAGCGCGCCGCGACCGCGTAAGCGGGAGTTGACCGGCCGGCCGCCTCTCGAGCCTCGAGCAGCTCCGCCATCCGCTGCCGCGTCACGTCGTCCGCCGGCACGTACGCGACGAGATGCGCGGCTTCGAACGGCTCGCCCGCGATCTCGAGGTGCGTGAACTCAAAGCTGAGCAGCCCCGCTTCCGGGTGGCGATAGCGCTTCACGCCGCCTTGCGGCAGCTGCACGTTGTGCTCGTTCCACCAGCGTGCGAACTCGTCGCTCTTCGTGCGCAGCTCGAACACGAGCTCGTTGAACCACGGGTCGTCCACGTAGCGGGCATGTGCGACGCGCAGCTTCGCGACGACGTCGCGGGCATGCCGCTCCCAGTCGACCAGCATGCTGCGCATGCGCGCATTCGTGAACAGCCGGTAGACGGCGTTCCGCTCGAAGCCGTGCGCGGTGTCGAGGTCGTCGTGAATGACCGTAGCCGCACGATTCCACGCGAGGAAGTCCCAGCGCTGGCCATGCACCCACGCGGGGCAATGTCCAAACTGCTCGAGCAGACGACGCACGCGCGGAGTCACGCTGCCCGGATGGGCGTGGCCGTTGCCGCCCGCCTCGCCGTTATGCCCCGCGAGCGTGAGGAGGTGCTGCGCCTCGCCGGCCTCGAGCCGCAATGCCGCGGCGATCCGCTTCAGTGTCTCCGCGGAAGGCTGAACGTCCCGCGCTTGCTCGAGCCACGTATACCACTCGGTGCTGACGCCGGCGAGCGCGGCTACCTCTTCACGCCGCAATCCCGGCGTGCGGCGGCGCTTGCCGCGCGGCAGATTCACATGCTCCGGCTGCAGCCGTTCGCGGCGAAGCCGCAGAAACGCGGCGACTTCACGGCGGCGATCTTCGCTCAGCATTACGCCTCCTTGCCGAACCGGGAACCGCGATTACCGGGATAACGACCTACTTATCCCTGCTCGCGACAAGTCTAGACTCCGCTTCAGGACTGCGCCACACGCAGCACGAAGGAGATCAGGAGGAACTTCATGGATACACTCAATCTCGGCGCGAACGGACCCGTCGTGTCGCGCATCGGGCTCGGCTGCATGGGCATGAGCGATTTCTACGGCGCCGCGAACGATCGGCAATCGATCGATGTAATTCGTCGCGCGCTCGATCTCGGCGTCACGTTGCTCGATACGGCCGATATGTATGGCGTCGGCCGCAACGAGGAGCTCGTCGGCCGCGCGATTCGAGACCAGCGGGACACCGTCGTGCTCGCGACGAAGTTCGGCAATGTGCGTGCGCCCGACGGGACGTTCCTCGGCGTCAACGGCAAGCCCGAGTACGTGAAGCAGGCGTGCGACGCAAGCTTGAAACGGCTCGGCGTGGACGTGATCGATCTCTATTATCAGCATCGCGTCGATCCGCAGACGCCGATCGAGGACACGGTGGGCGCGATGGCCGATCTCGTGCGCGAAGGCAAGGTTCGCTACCTCGGCTTGTCCGAGGCGGCGCCGGAGACGATCCGGCGTGCGCACGCCGTCCATCCGATCACTGCGCTGCAGTCGGAGTATTCACTGTGGACCCGCGATCCGGAGGACGAGCTGTTGCCGCTCTGCGCCGAGCTCGGGATCGGATTCGTCGCTTACAGCCCGCTCGGCCGCGGTTTCCTGACGGGCGCGATTCGCAGCATCGACGATCTCGCGCCGGACGATTGGCGCCGCAACAACCCGCGTTTCCAAGGCGAGAACTTTCAGCGCAATCTCGCGCTCGTCGACGCGGTGCACGAGCTCGCGAAGGCCAAGGGCTGCACGGCGGCGCAGCTCGCGCTCGCGTGGGTGCTCGCGCGCGACGAAGGCATCGTGCCGATACCGGGAACGCGCAGCATCGAGCGCCTCGAGGAGAACGTGCGTGCCGCCGATCTGTCGCTCAGCGACGACGAGTTGCGTCGGTTGGACGAGATCGCGCCGCCGGGCGCTGCGGCCGGCGCCCGTTATCCGGAGGCCGGGATGGCGAGCGTGAACCGCTGAGCCGCGCGGAGCCCGGTCGCGCATCCGCGAATGACCAGCGCGCGTGCTCGGCCGCGAAATCGACGAACGTTCGCACCTTAGCCGGCAGCAATCGGGCGCTCGCATAGACCGCGTGAATCGGAATCGCCGCGGGCTCGAAGGCATCGAGCAGGACCTCGAGTCGGCCCGCGGCGATATGCTCGCGCACCTGATAGAGCAGCACGCGTGCGATGCCGAAACCGGCCAATGCAAAGTCGATCGCGGCATCGGCGCTGTTCGTGGCGAAACGGGTTTGCAGCGCGATTCGCTCGGGCCGAGCCTTGCGGTCGCGCGTCACATAGAACGTCCACTCGTGCGGTTCGGTGAATGGTGCGGAGAAGAGCGCGTGATGCTCCCGTAGGTCTGCCGGACGCTGCGGCCGTCCGTGCTGCGCGAGATACCCGGGCGAGGCGACGACGACGAAGCGCGTCTCGCCGAGCCGTCTCGCGACGAGCGACGAGTCTTCGAGGGCGCCGATCCGGATCGCAACGTCTATTCCTTCGTCGATCAGGTGCAGATTGCGGTCGTTCAGGATGAGCTCGGATGAGACGTCCGCGTGCTCGGCGAGGTAGTCGCGCAGCAACGGCGCTACGTGCAGCCGGCCGAAGACGACCGGCGCCGTCACGACCAGGCGGCCGCGCGGGCGCTCCCGATCGCCGCGTGCACGCTCCTCCGCTTCGTCGACCTCGAGGAGCACGCGCCGCGCGATCTCGAGATAGCGCTCCCCCGCGTCCGTGAGCCGCACGGCTCGCGTCGTGCGATGCAGCAAGCGCACACCGAGCCGCCGCTCGAGCGCCGCGATCCGGCGAGTGACGACCGACGGTGAAATGCCGAGCCGCCGCGCGGCGGGCGCGAATCCCCCGGCGTCGCATACCGCGGCGAAGATGGTCATGGCCTGCAGGCGATCCATCCACTATTGCTATTGCAGCAATAGTGAGGTGTCAAGCGCGCGGATTCTCACGGCGCTCGTCCCGCCGCATTCTGGCCGCATCGGGCCGCAGTGCTCGTCCCATGCCAGAGGAGGCGACATCAATGAGTCACCTATCCGTCTCAACGCGCGCAGCGCATGCCGAAACTGCGATCACCGGGAAGCGCACACCGACGGTGCACTATCGCACGGCTACGATCGACGGCATCGAGATCTTCTATCGCGAAGCGGGTGCGCCCGACGCGCCCGGCGTCCTGCTGCTGCACGGTTTCCCGAGCTCGTCGCACATGTACCGAAACCTGATTTCGCAGCTTGCCGATCGCTACCACGTCGTCGCACCGGATTACCCGGGCTTCGGCTACAGCGCCGTGCCGGCGCGCGAGGAGTTCGATTACACTTTCGAGCGGATCGCGCAGATCGTCGACCGGCTGATCGACGCGATCGGCCTCGACCGGTACGCGCTCTATGTGATGGACTACGGAGCGCCGGTCGGATTCAGGCTCGCGAGCCGCCACCCGGAGCGGGTCACGGCCATCGTTGCGCAGAACGGCAACGCGTACGAGGAAGGGCTCACCCCGTTCTGGGAGCCGATCAAGGCGTACTGGCGTACCGGCGGCGCATCCGAGCGAGATGCGCTCCGGTCGGCGCTGCAGCTCGAAGCGACGCGTTGGCAGTACCTGAACGGCGAGCCGGAACCGTCGCTCGTGAGCCCGGACGCGTACCTGCACGATCAGCGGCTGCTCGAGCGGCCCGGCAGCGACGAGATACAGCTCGACCTCTTCTACGACTATCGCCGTAACGTCGAGCTCTATCCGAAGTGGCAAGCGTACTTTCGCGAGCATCGGCCGCCGACTTTGGTGATCTGGGGCCGCAACGACGAAATCTTCGGCGCTGTGGGCGCCGAAGCGTACAAGCGGGATAATCCGGACGCCGAGCTGCACCTGCTCGATGCCGGCCACTTCGCACTCGAGTCGCATGGGCCGCAAATAGCCGCGCTTACGCGCGATTTTCTCGACCGCAAAGTGCGCCGCTGATGCGGCGCACGCGCGCTCGAGACCGTCTCCCATCGCGTAGCTAGCCTAACGATAAAATTGGCGCTGCCGGGCCGATCGGGCTACTCTTGCGCCTCTCAACCTGACCAGAGGCCGAGCGCCCCAGCGGGGTCGCGCGCTATCGGCCTTCTCAAACGTTAGCTTCAAAGGGATTAGGGGGACATGAGGGAACAAGAACGCCGTTCGGCGCGTTTCAGCGTGGAAGTTCATCGCATCTGCAAGTCCATTCGCCGTGCGACTCTGCTGCCTGCAGGCATCGGAGTGACCTGCGCAGTCGCCGCCGGCGCCGTGCAAGCGCAGCAGGACGTGATCGAAGAGGTCCAAGTCACCGGCTCGCGCATTCAGCAGACCGGGATGAACACGCCGACGCCGGTGACGGTCATGACGTCCGAAGAGCTCGAGATGCTCGCATCCGGGACGCTAATGGATTCGCTCGACCAGCTCCCGCTCTTCTTGAACAACAATACCGTCGAGACGGCCGGCTCGTGGACCACGGTCGGAGGTCAGAGCACGCTCAACCTGCGAGGCGTCGGCTCGAATCGCACGCTCGTGCTGCTCGACGGCAGACGCGTCGTTCCGTCGAATCGCTTGAGCACCGTCGACATCAACATGTTTCCGCAGATGCTGATCCAGCGCACGGAGGTCGTGACCGGGGGCGCGTCGGCAGCCTATGGATCGGACGCGATCACAGGCGTCACGAACTTCATCCTCGACGACGATTTCGAAGGCTTCTCGGCGAACCTTCAGGCCGGAATCAGCGACCGCGGCGATGCGGAGAACACGCGGGCGTCGTTCGCGGGCGGCCTTCCGGTCGGCGAGCGCGCACACGTGATTTTCGGCGCCGAGTACTACCGCGCCGAAGGCATCCCGAACTACGACGACCGCGATTGGTACGATGCATGGGGCACGATCAACTTCGGCACGGACGCGACGGGTGCGCCGAATCAGCTGCCGCAGAGGATCCGTGTCCCGAACGTATTCGATCGCACGTTCACGTACGGCGGCCTGATCCGCACCGGCCCGCTCGCCGGAACGCAGTTCCTCGAGGACGGCACGCCGGTGCCGTTCTGCGACGGCGAGCTTCTCGACTCGACGGCGTTGGCGGCGCAGGCGCGCGGCGAGATTGCCGGATTACAGGTCGGAGGCTGCGGCAATCAGCGCGCCCGCGACGACATGGTGATGGCCGGCCAGGAACGAGGCAGCATGCTCGCGCGCGCGACGTTCGAGCTGAGCGAGGACACGCGGTTCTCGATCCAAGGCCTTTACGGCTACAACAAGATCGAGAACGCGAAGTTCGGCTATGTCTTCACGACGCCGTGGCCGCTGACGATCTACGACGATAACCCGTACCTGCCCGACGAGATTCGGGATCGAATGGCCGAGGAGGGAATCTCGTCGTTCCAGCTCCACAAGCAGATTCCGGAGCGCGATCCGCTGAACAACTCGAAGGCGCCGTTGACCGGCAACATGTTCTCGATAACGGCGGCGCTCGAGGGACAGCTGACCGATCGGTGGCGCTACGATGCGTACTATCAGTACGGCGCCGCGCGCCGCGACCTCGATCTTTACGGCTTCAGAGTCGACCGCTTCTACCGGGGCGTCGACGCGATCCGTGATCCCGTCACCGGCGAGATCGTCTGCAGCTCCACGTTGATTCAGCCGGACGACGGCTGCGTGCCGATCAATCCTTTCGGTCTCGGGCAGGAGAGCCCCGAAGCGCGCGCGTGGGTCCACGATTCGATGTGGCTCGACGCGGATATTACTCAGCATGCCGCGGAGTTCGTCGTCAACGGCGATGTCGGCGAGACGTGGGCCGGACCGATCTTCGTCGCGACCGGCGCAAGCTGGCGCGAGGACAAGCTCGATCAGCTCGGCGGCAACGCCGGCGGCAGTCCGATCCCGGAGCCGCCCGACGGGCCGGTCACCGCCTATGACGAGAACGGCAATCTGATCTATCGCGGTCTGCCGCCGGTCTACGAGGGCTATAACCTGATCGACCGTGCCGGCGGCGTGTCGATCAAAGGCGGCTTCGCCGTCTGGGAGACGTTCGCCGAGACGTTGATTCCGCTCGCGCGTGGTGCCCGCGCGGCGGAAGGCATCGATTTGTCTCTCGCCGCTCGGTATGCGGATTACGAGGGCAGCGGCGGCGTGTGGGCCTGGAAGGCCGGGTTCGACTGGCAGATTACGGATGCCTGGCGTTTCCGCGCTACGCGGTCGCGCGACATTCGCGCGGGCAGTCTTTCCGAGCGATTCGATACGACGGGCACGGGCGCGAACATCACCGACCGCTTCCTCGAGAACGAGCCGACCTACACGATTCGTACGATCATCGGCGGCAACCCGGAGGTGGAGCCGGAGACCGCGGATACGACGACGTTCGGTTTCGTGTTCCAGCCGCAGAACGCGCCGGGCTTCGCGATGTCGATGGATTACTACGACATCAAGATCACGGGCGCGATCGCGCAGATCGGCAACCAGAACATCATGGACTACTGCTTCGAGTTCGGGGCCTTCTGCGACCAGATCATCAGGACGGCTGACGGGACCGTCGAGAGCATCCTGAACGTGTACATCAACGTCGATCAGGCGCGCACGCGCGGCGTCGACGTCGAGACCACGTGGCGGCGTCCGATCGGCGACGGTAACTTCATGCTGCGCACGGTCGGCAGCTTCATCGCCGAGTCATCGACGACGCCGTTCGATTCGCCGAAGATCGACCGCGCCGGCGAGGCGAGCATCGCGGCGCCGTGGAACGTGACCCTCTCCGCGTCGTACGCGCGCGGGCCGTTCAATGTGTCGTGGACGGAACGTTGGATCAGCTCCGCGAAAGTGAATGCGCTGTGGCAGGAAGGCGTCGACATCGACGACAACACGGTGCCGTCGCATTCAGTCTCCAACCTGAGGCTGACGTACGACCTCGAGCGTTCGGCGAGCTCGATCTCGATCTACGGGATGATCAGCAACGTGTTCGATAAGGATCCGGGCGACTTGATGGGCCACCCGGGTGCGTACAACGCGATCGGCCGCACCTACTCGGTCGGCTTCCGGCTGCGCAACTGATCAGGCACAGGGCGGGGTGCGGCCGCGCGAGCGGCCGTCACTCCTCCTCTCGCCGCGGCGGTCATTCGCTGCGATCGAGCTCCTGAAGCAGCACGTTGATCAGTGCGAGCATGTGGGTGACCGCGGCGATGTCGCCGCTCAAGACCACCTTGAGCCGTTCGCGCTCCGGATAATACGCGGCTTCGACGTGTAATGGATCGCTCGGGTCTCGCCGTCCTTGAGCGACCCCGACGACGACCGTGCTCAGCCGGTCGGCGGCCTCTCGGGTTACATCGTCCATGCTGACGATCGCCGAGGCTTCGACGAAGGGGCGTTGCGCCGCCGCCTGCGAGCTCGGCGTCACGCCCGAGAAGTCCTCGAGGGCCTTCGCGGTCACGCGGTAACGCTTGCCCACCTTGACCGCCGCGAGCCGACCCTCGCGGATGTAGCGTCGTACGGTCTTCACGTGCACGCCGAGCTTCTTCGCCACCTGCTCCGGTGTGAACAGCGCGTCTCGGGCGGAGCCGCTCATTGCCGGTCCGAATTCATGACTGCGGTTACGTGCTCGAGCGCGCGCCGAATGATCGACGCTTCGCGGCGCAGATCGTCCGCGCGCTCCGCGTGTCCTAGCCGGTCGTACTCCGCTGCGGCATCGGTATGCCGGTCTGCTTCACGGAGCAGCAACGCATTGACCTCGTCGCGGGTCAGCTCGGTGCGCGGCAGATCGGAGATGGACCCGTGCGGCGCCGGCCGCCCTTCCTCGAGCGGTAATGCCCCGGCATGGTCGAGCGCGCTCAACACCGAGCGTAACGCTCGGATCGCAACTCGATCGCGCGCTCTGACCGTCCTTGAGGCGATTCGCGATCTCCGCTCGCGCGGCGGCCGTTGGAGAACGGCTGTTCATCGGAAAGCCCTTGGTCGTATCGAGGGCCATTACGGTACCGTAAGTACTCTATAGGTACAAATATAAAGGAACAATAGGGACTATAAGGGCAGTTTCGGTGCCGATTGCGTTGCCCAGTCGTATCGAGCGTCCCCACGAGGAGCCGTGCCTCGACGGCGCGTCTCGGCATCGAATCTTTTCGTTCGCGACGCGGGCACCCTTCTTGCGAAATGCAGCGCGTTTGTGATCTCCCGAGGAGACCTCCGCTCGCAGAGTGGTTGCAGAGTGGTTAAAGTTTGGCTGAGCGGCGAACACCTCGCCGCAGCGGGCGCCCGCTTCTTCGCGACGGGAGGCACCGCTCGAGGCGACTGGACGCGCCTTCGCGACCGTTGGGAACACTCGCATGTCGCACGCGCGCAGTTGACGTTCGTAGCGTTCGTTGCGCTCGCGATCGCCGTCTCGCGAGCACAGACGCTATGAGCCGGACGTAACTAGCACGGAAGCTATCGGCTCAGCCGACAGACGATACCAATGCCGAACCCAGAGAACGCCGCGCTCGGCGCGGCCGACGTCGACCACTTCATCGAGAACGGTTTCGTCAGGCTTGACGAGGCGTTCAGCCGCGAGCTCGCGGAGCAGTGCAGGGCGGAGCTCTGGACCGAGATCGGCTTGTCGCCGGCGCGGCCGGAGACGTGGACGCGCCCGGTGATCCGTGTGAACAGCAAGAGCTCGCAGCCGTTCGTTGCTGCGGCGAATACCGAGAAACTCCACCGCGCGTACGATCAGCTCGTAGGCCAGGGTCGTTGGAAGGCGCCGCTCGGGCTCGGGACGTTCCCGATCCGTTTTCCGGTCGAGGAGCCTCCCGGCGACGACGGTTGGCATGTCGACATGAGCTTCGGCACGAACGCCCCCGATTTCATGGAGTGGCGGATCAACGTGAGAAGCAGCGGCCGCGCGCTGCTGATGCTGTTCCTGCTGTCCGACGTCGGCCCGAATGATGCTCCGACGAGGATCCGCGCCGGCTCGCATGCACTGATCGCGCGGCAGCTGCTGCCGCACGGCGAAGACGGGCTGACGCTCAGAGAGCTGGCCGCCGACGGATTCGCGTCGACCGCCGGCTGCGACGAGGTGCTCGCGACGGGGCCCGCCGGCACGGTCTATCTGTGCCATCCGTTCATCGTGCATGCGGCCCAGCCGCATCGCGGCCGGGAACCGCGGTTCATGGCGCAGCCGCCGCTCCTGCCGGCCGGCGAGTTCGATCCGGCGCTGCCGCCGTCGCCGGTCCAGATCGCGATCAGGCGGGCCTGCGGTCTCCGCTGACCTGCGGCTCGAAGCTCAGCGCGAACCAGTCGATCTTCCTCGTCAGCATCATGAACGCCGCGATCACGCCGAAGAGGCCCAACGCGCCGATCAGAAGCGCGTAGTCCTCCGCTCGCAACGCGACGTACAAGTACGCGTAGACGAGCGCGAGCATGCCGGTGACGTGCAGCGCGCGCCGTATGCTCCCAAGGATCGCCGCGCTATATGCCGCGATCAGCGAAGTCGACGCGAGTCCGCTTGCGACGTACGCGAGCCCGAAGCCGACGTGCTCCGCGAGCGCGAGGAGCAGCAGAAAGAAGAGCGAGTTTGCGATGCCGACTGCGAGGTACTGCAACGCATGCAGCCGGAGCCCGGCGAATACTTCGTACAGGAAGTAGACGAGGAACGTCAGCCCGATGAACAGAATCGCGTACTTCGCAGCCCGGAGGCTTGCCTGGTGCACGCCGATCGGCGGAACGAGGCTGACGCCGAACGAGGACGCGCCGAGCAATTGCTCGTAGCCTTCGGACCGAAGCCAGCGCGACGGATAACCGCGGCCGAGCGCGAGGACGCGCCACGTCGCCGAGAACCCGTCGTCCGTCACGGTGTGCTCGACTGGCACGAACGCGCCGTTGAAGCTCGGGTCCGGCCATGACGAGGTGAGCTGCACGTCCGTCACGTTGCCGAGCGGCAGGAAATGGAGCCGGCCGGTGCCTCGAACGCGCAAGCGGAGCGAGAAGTCTTGCATCGCGTTCATCTCGCCGAGCCCGAGCGCTGCGTAACGAACGGCGAGTCGGCCAGCGGACGGGCAAACGCGAACGGCGGGAGGCAGTGCGAGCGCGCTGGCTAGAATCGCGTCGTCGCGCGGCGCAGCGAGCCGCGCAGCGGGGGTCGAGAGCATGACGGGCGCGGGTACCGGTGCATCGACGCAGCGCGGGCCGCTTCCCGCTCCGAGCTCGGCCTCCGCATCGCCGATACGAATTCGCACCGGCTCCGCGATCGGGCGCGCGTCGGACAGCGGAAGGATGATTTCCGCATCGTTCCACAGAATCTCGAGACCGTCGTACGTGTCGGCGAGATCGTCGAGGTCCGGCGGCGAAAGCACGCCCGCGATATCGAGCGTGGCCGTGTAGACCGGGACTTCGTAGATGCCTCGCCGTCGCGTGTCGAGCTCGAGCCGTCCGCTGACCGTAACGTGCTCGGGCAGCGTGAGCAGGACGTTGCCCACGCGCCGCGGCTCGTCTCCGACGCCCTCCGTATATCTGAACGGCAGCGCGAGCATCGGTGCGCCGACCGTCTGCGCGTTGCCCCAAAGGTTGCCGATCTCCGCGCGCGCCTCGGCTGCCCGGGCGCTGCGCTCGGCGATCAGCCCTTCGATCATCTTCGCCGGAATCAGCAGGACGAGGCCGAGCAGGCCGATGAAGATCACCTTGACGGTCACGCCGCCGCGCATGCGGCTCAGCCGGTCTATCATGGGCATCTCCTCGAGCAGGAACGCCCAGGATTCTCGCCGGCCGGTATGGCGCCGCTGCGGCGACATCCTGGCGAAATCTGTCAGGGCCGCGTGATCGGCATCGTCGGCTGTCCGCGATCGTCCAGCCGGCGTCATTTCTTGGACCCGCCAAGGCGATCGGCTACAGTGAACCGTAGTCCCGAGCCGGGGTAGAACAACGATAAGCGGCCCGACATGTCGAGGTCCCTCGAAACCCTATTAACCCTGATCAACGGCTCGCGCGACGCGATAAGGCCGAGCATTCAGACGTTCCCGCCTTTGAACGTCGAGCAGATCGCGGCGGAGCTCGCCGTTGACGAGCGCGCGCGGATGCAGGGAGCGGACGGCAAGCCGCCGGCAGACGCCGGCGCGCCGGATTCCGAAGAGCTCGCGATCGCCGAGGAGATCGAGCGCAGAGCGCGAAAGGCCGCGGAGGAGTACCGGGCCGCCCTCGAGCTCTACGAGAGCCGGATCCGCGACGCGATCATTTCGACCGAGCTCCGCGTCGAGGTCGAGAGCTCAGGCGAAGGCGCGGTCAGCGACTTCAGCCTTCGAGCGGTCAACGATGCGAATCATCTCGCGGCGCTCGAGCACGAGGCGAAGGGCAGAGACGCCGAGTACGTCGCGTTCCGAGACAAGCATCGTCTCGAGCGAATGCCACGCATCGTGAGCGGGCGGGAGCGGCTGTTTCGCGGCGTCGTGATCGCGATCTTCGTGATTCTCGAGTCGATGCTGAACGGCCTCTTTTTCGCCGAGGGCAGCGAAGCCGGCCTCGTCGGCGGAGTGATCCAGGCGTTTACGTTGTCGCTGCTGAATATCGGCGCCGCTGTGCTGTTCGCGCTGTACGGCATGCGCCTTCTGATCTACCGCAACTTCGCGGTGAAGCTCGTCGGCGTCTGCGCGCTGCTCCTATACGTCGTGTGGCTGTTCGGCTTGAACCTGCTGACCGCGCACTTCCGCGACGACTTCATCGCGTCCGCCGGCGACGTGTCGGCGCTGCTGCTGTGGCAGAACTTCGTTCGTGCACCGTTCGCGCTCGCCGACGCGCAATCGTGGCTGTTGGCGTTCCTCGGCGTCGGTTTCAGCTTGTCTGCGCTGATCAGCGCGGCCGGCCTCGACGATCGCTACCTCTTCTACGGGGATATCGGCCGCGCACGCGAGGACGCGTTCAAGCGCTTCAACGACGAGAAGACGCTCGCGCTCGAGGGGTTCATGCAGCGGCGCGACGAGGCCGTCGAGCAGATGACGCAGGTGATCGCGGCGCTGCGGCGGCAGGAATACGACAAGCGCCTCGCGATCGACGGACGCAATCGTCTGCATCGCGACTTCACCGCGTACCTGGATCATCTTGCGGCCGCGCATCAGCGGCTGATCACGCGGTACCGCGAAGCGAACGAGGAGGCGCGCGGCGGTGAAGGCGTGCCCGCGTACTTTCGGCAGCCGCCCGCACGGCTGCCGTGCCTCGATCCGCCGCCGCCGCTCGCCGCGGTGCCCGAGCTCGACGACGACGCGCGCGACGCCGCGATCGAGCGCATGCGGCACTTCATCAAGGAGGTGAATGCCGAGATGACGAGGTACGGCGCGGCGTATCGGTTCGCGGATCTCGCGCCGCGCGAGGAGATCGTCGATGCCGCTGCGTAGCTCTGCAGGTGCGCCGCGGCCGCAGCGAGGCGGCGGCAGGCTGCGGCATGCGCCGGCCCGGCGCGAGCGCTCGGCGCTCGCAATCGTCGCCGCAGTCGCGGCACTGGCAGCGTTGATCGCGCTCGGCGCGGGAGCGTTCTACGTGAGCCGCACGTCGTACGTCGCGATCGACGCCGGCACGCTCTGCCCGAGTGCGGAGCCGCCGGCCGAGGTCGTCGCGGTGCTCCTCGACATGTCCGATCGCCTCAGCGAGGTGCAGCTTCTCGCCGTACGCAATCACTTGAACCGCGTCCTGTACGGCGAGCTGCCGCGGTTCGCGTTCGTCGAGGTGTACACGGTGCAGGATCGGCCGGGCGCCGTCGCGGAGCCGATCATCGGCCTGTGCAATCCCGGCAAAGGGGACGACCTGAGCCGGATCTATCAGAACCCCGACCTCGCGAGGCAACGCTGGGAACGCGATTTCGCCGACGTGATGCGCGCGACGCTCGATGCGCTCCTCGCCGCGCCGGACAGCGCGTCGTCGCCGATCTATGAAGCCATCCAAGCCGTGGCAGTGCGAACTTTCGGCAGGCCTGAATACGACCGCGTCCCTAAGCGCTTGATCGTCGTCTCCGACTTGCTGCAAAACGTGCCGGGCAAGGGCTCGCATTACCGCGAGGTACCCGAGTTCGACGAGTTCCGTTCTTCCGCCTACTTCTCGCAGATACACGCGGATCTTGGCGGCGCGCGCGTCCATCTTTACTACATGAACCGATCGGACCAGAGCGCGCAGGGGGCGGAGCACATTCGCTTCTGGGACGATTACTTCGCTGCACAGGGAGCGACGGTGATGACGGTCGAGCGAATCTTCGGGGACTGATGGCGGATCCGATTCTCACGGAGCGCCTCGCTCCGGGTCGAGAGACTCGGTTGGACGTCTATTTCTTCTTCGTCGCATTCGGCGGCGGGCTGGCCCTGTACTTCGGGTTGAAACTGCTAGGGCTCGGGCAGCTGAGCCAAACGACGGCGATCATCTCGGTGATGCTGCTCTATGCTGCGACGGTCGCGAAGGCGCCGCGGCTCCGCGTCCGGCTCGATCAGGCCGGAGACAACGCGTACTACCTGGGCCTTCTGTTCACGCTGGTCAGCATGGCGGTCGCGCTGTACGAATTCCGCGGCACCGCGCTCGGCGATCCGGGCGCGCTCGGGCGCTCGGGCGTCGAGCAGATCATCGCGAACTTCGGCGTCGCGCTCGGCAGCACGATCGCCGGCATCTTTCTCCGCGTTCTGCTGCATCAGATGCGCGTCGATCCGGCGGACGTCGAAGGTATGACGCGGATAGAGCTCGCGGACGCTTCGAAGCGCATGAAAGCGCAGCTCGATCAGGTCAGCGGCAACATCGCGCTTCATCAGGGACAGGCGGCCCAGCGGATGAACGACGTGCTCGCGGCGGCCGCGGAGAACGTAACCGAGATGCTCGCTGCGGTTACGACCGAGGTCGGCCAGTCGATGGGGAGCCTGCTCGCGCAAACGGCCGAAGCGCAAAGGAACGCGCTCGCGCAAAGCACCGGGGCCGCGCAGCAGATGACCGAGATGGCCGACAGCGCGCGCGAGGCGATCGAGCGTCTTCGGGAAATCGCTGCTCCGCCGCAGGAGCTCGCGACCAGGCTGAATGACGTCTGCCGGAACCTCGACGCGCTCGCGGGGCCGATCGCAACGATCATGAGCACGCTCGAACGAAGCGCGGCCGAGGTCGGGAGGGTCACGCAGCATCTCGGCGCGCTCGCCGGTCAGCTCGATGCCGCGAGCCGCGAAAGCCGCGAGCAGCAGAAGGCGACGATCCGCGATATCGCGACGGCGGCGGAGCAGTTCCGGCAAGCATTGACCGCGGCCGGCGAGACGTTGAGCCGGGACAAGGTGCTGCTGGCCGATCTCGAGGCGCAGGCGCGCGCGTCGTCCGACGAGGTGGCTCGAGTCCACGAGGCGGCCGACAAGGTGATCGCGACGTTCACCGCCGTGACGCGCGAGCTGACCGATCTCGTCCACGCAGGCGCCGGCCAGCGTTCCGCCGCCGCTCCCACGGGACAAACGCATGAGCACTAGCTCCGACGGCCGCATCGGCGAGCAGCATGCCGCGTACCGGAAAGGCCTCGTGCTCGGCCTGACGATGGCCGAGGTCGGCATCCTGATCATCTTCGTGCTGTTGCTGCTGATCGCGTTCGATCATCTGCGGCGCGACGAGGTCCTGGCGCAGTTCGCGAACAAGGATGCGATCGAGCGCGCGCGCCTCGAGCAGCTCCTCGCAGCCGAGTCGTCGCTGACGGAGATCGCCGAGACGCTCGGCGTGCCCGACGCCGAGCTGCCGGACGATTTCGTGCGGCTCGTGCGGATCACCGCGGCCGCCGCCCGCAGTCCCGGCGGCGAGGCAGCGTTGGCGGAGGCGAGAGCGCTCCTCGCGGAGATGGACCGCGCCGTCGAGCGCGTCGCGAGCGCCGCAGCTCGGCTCGAGGGCGGGCAGGGCGAGCGGGTCGCCGCGGAGCTCGAGTCGCTGAGCTATCGCGTCGAGAACCAGGAGGGCCTGCTGACGCGGTACGAGAATCAGCTGGCGCGTCTCGGCCAAGGGATCGGCGGCCGGCCGTGCTGGGTGCAGCCGAGCGGCGAGATCGACTTCCTCTACGACGTCGTGCTGCGCAGCAACGGGATCAGCATGCGCGAGCGCCCGAATCCGCATCGCGCTCGCGAGCGCGCGCGGCTGCCGCTGCCGCAAGTCGAGCCGACGGAAGTGCTGACGTCACGCGAGTTCCTGCGCCGCACTGCGCCGCTTTACGAGCATGCGCGGAAAGAAAATTGCGTGTTCTTCGTCGTCGTGTACGACGCGACGGAGCCGCACGAGAAGGAGACGTTCATCAGCTTGCTGCGGACCGTCGAGGGTCACTTCTACAAGGCGTTTCCGCCGAATGCTGTCGCCCCTTTCTGAGCGCGAGCGTGCCCGCAGGAAGAGGCGGGATCCGCTGATGCGCGAGCTCGAAACCGCGCTGCTCGGGCTGCGCGGTGCCGTCCGCGCCTATCGAACCCCTGCCGGGGAAGAGTCCGACCGTGCATTGCGAGTCGACGGGCGCCGCGGAATCGGCGTCGACCCTGGCTGGATCGCGGCCGATCGCGCGGAAGCCGTGCACGCGCGGTTCCGGCGCCGGCTTGCTCTGCTTCGCGCGATGGCCATAAAGGCGCTCGGGTATCGGCGCTGAAGGGCCGAAGTTCACGATACCTCTTTGCTTCAAACGGAGATTGCTATGCAGCTTTACGTCTTCCCGCCGTCTACGCGCTCGTTCAAGGTGATCGCCGTCGCGGCACAGCTCGGCCTCGATTGCGAGATGTCTCTCGTGGATCTGTCGAAGGGTGCGCAGCTCGCCGAGCCATACGGTGCGCTCAATCCGAATCGAAAGGCGCCGGTGCTCGTCGACGGGGACCTGAAACTGTGGGAGTCGAATGCGATCGTCGATTACCTCGCGGCGCTGCGGCCCGAAGCGGGGCTGTCGTCGGAGGATCCGCGCGCAAGGGCCGACATCGCGCGCTGGCAGTACTGGGAGGCTGCGCATTGGGATCCCGGATGCACGGCCCTGATCTTCGAGCGGGTCGTCAAGCAGAACCTCGGGCTAGGTGATCCGGATCCGGCCGCGATCGCCCGCGGCGAGAAGGAATTCGCACGGTGCGCCGCCGTGCTCGATGCGCATCTGCGCGATCGACGTTTCCTTACGGGCGATCGCCTGACGACGGCGGATTTCGTCGTCGGCGCGGATCTGTCGATGACGGACGCTGCCGCGCTGCCGGTCGAGCCGTTCACGCACGTCAAGCGCTGGTATGCGGAGCTTTCCGCGCTTCCAGCATGGCAGCAGGCCGGAAAAGCCGCGGCCGAATTCTTCAACGGGTGAGCACATGAGAACGAGAGGTCTCTCACGCTGCATCGCATTCGGTGCGCTCTTCGCCGCCGCTGCGTCGGCGCAAGGCCCGCCGCCCGCCTCGATGCGAGGGGACGGTCCGGCGCCCGAGCCGGCGGACTTTCGCATCGATCGGGTGAACCCAGGGCTCGATGCGGTCGTCTCGCCGAATGCGGAGCTCGAGCTGCTTGCGCGCGGCTTCGGCCTGAACGAAGGGCCGGTCTGGGTGCCCGACGGCGGGTCAGGCTACCTGCTGATCGCCGGCCTGATCGACAACGTGATCTACCGGATCTCGGCCGATCGGAGCGTTTCCGTGTTCATGGAGCGTGCGGGCTATACCGGCACCGATGTGAACCGAGTCGGCACGCAAACGCGAAGCGGCCGCTCTCACGTGCTGCTGATCGGTCCGAGCTGCACGGGTCTAGATTCGCAGGGCAGACTGATCTGGTGCGCGAACAACGATCGCGCGCTGATGCGGCTCGAGCCGGACGGTTCGCGCACGACCTTGTCGAGCGGCGCGGACGGCAAGCGCTTCAGCGGCCCGAACGACATCGCGGTGCGCCGCGACGACGGCATCTACCTCACCGACAACGACTTCGGCCTGCGCGACGCCGGCAACAGCCCGGACAAGGAGATGCCGAACGGGGTGTGGCTGATCAAGGACGGAGAAACGCGTCTCGTCCTCGACGCGGAGACGCTCGGCGGCATCCCAAACGGCGTCGCGCTGTCGCCCGACGAGCGCTACCTCTATCTGACCGCGATGCAGAGGATCATGCGCTACGAGGTCGACGCGGACGGCTCGCTCGGCGACGGCACAGTGTTCGCGGAAGGGCGCGGGATCGGCGACGGCATGAAAACCGACGTGCTCGGCAACCTGTACTCGACGAGCGGGGCGGGGCCCGGCGTCGTGCGCATCACGGCGCCGACCGGCACGTTGCTCGGCTTTCTCGAGCTGCCGATCGAAAGCGGCGAGCCGAAGCGGCAGCTTTGCGCGACGAACGTCGCGTTCGGGGACCTCGACGGCAAGAGCCTCTATATCACCGCGTGCGATGCGGTGTATCGAATCCGGCTCGAGGTCGCGGGCATGATGCAGGGCCCGAGCCGCTGAAGCTCGAGCCTGATCGAGCGCGGCGCCGCACGCCGCGCGCGGCCGCGGCGATACGCGCCGATCAGGCTTGATCGGCGCGCCGAGCGGCCTTGGTCAAGTCAGCTCGAGCTGAGCGCGGCGCATTATTCTCGCGTCGAATACGCTCCATGCGCCTTCCGGCCCGTGCCAATCGCCGCCGGTCGCCGCCTTTGCATACTCCGTCGCGCGCGTCTCGAAGAAGTTCGCGTGCTCGACGCCGTTCAAGATCTCCGTGAGCCACGGCAGCGGATGCTCGGTCACGCCGTAGATCGGCGGCAGGTTCAGCTGCTTCAGGCGCCAGTCCGCAACGTAGCGGATATAACGCTTCACCTCGGCCGCATCGAGCCCTTCGAGCGGGCCCATCTCGAATGCAACGTCGATGAACCGGTCTTCGAGCGCGACGACGGTTCGCGCGCAATCGACGATGTCGTCGCGCACGCTCGGCGTGAGCGCGCCGGTCTCGGCCGCGAACGTGTGGAACAGCCTGATCACGCCGTCGCAGTGCAAGGTTTCGTCGCGCACCGACCACGACACGATCTGCCCCATGCCGCGCATCTTGTTGTGACGCGGGAAGTTCAGCAGGATCGCGAAGCTCGCGAAAAGCTGCAGCCCTTCGGTAAAGCCGCCGAACATCGCGAGCGTGCGCAAGATGTCGGCCTCGTTCGCGACGCCGAATTGCTGCATGTAGTCGTGCTTGTCGCGCATCGCCGCGTAGTCCATGAAGGCCGCGAACTCCGAGTCCGGCATGCCGAGCGTCTCGAGCAGCAGCGCATACGCGACGATGTGCACGGTTTCCATATTCGCGAACGCGGCGAGCATCATTTTGATCTCGGTCGGGCGGAACACGCGCGCGTAGCGCTCGAGATAGTTGTCCTGCACCTCGACGTCCGATTGTGTGAAGAACCTGAACACCTGCGTCAGCAGGTTCCGCTCGCTGTCCGTGAGGCGCATCGCCCAGTCCTTGCAGTCCTCGCCGAGCGGGACTTCCTCGGGGAGCCAGTGGATCTGCTGCTGGCGGCGCCAGTAATCGATCGCCCACGGGTAGCGGAACGGCTTGTAGCTCGTGCTCGGCGTCATCAGGCCGGGCCGCGCGAGGAGCTCGATCTGCGGGTCCAGTGTGCTCATATCGGTGCTCCTCACTGACACGCCAGGCATTCGTCGTACTTGCCGCCGTCGGCAACGGCGAGCGGGCGCTCCGGCCAGCGGCGCGTATTGTCGGCCTCGACGCCGGCAAAGCCCGCGCGCTGCACGGATTTCGAGCGGCAGTAGTAGAGGCTCTTGATGCCGCGTTCCCACGCGGTCCAGTGCAGCATCAGCAAGTCCCATTTGTGGATGTCGCTGCGCAAGTAAAGGTTCAGCGACTGGCCTTGGCAGATGCTCGGCGCACGGTCCGCCGCGAGCTCGATGACCCAGCGCTGGTCGATCTCGAATGCGGTGCGGAAGACCGCCTTCTGATGCTCGTCGAGCGCATCGAGATGCTGCACGGAGCCTTCGTGCTCGAGGATCGATCGCCACGTGTCCGGCGTGTCGAGCCCTTTCGAGCGGAGCAGCCGCGCGAGCGCGGGGTTCTTGACCGTGAACGAGCCGGATAGGGTCTTGTGCGTATAGATGTTCGCCGGGATCGGCTCGATGCACGCGCTCGTGCCGCCGCAGATGATGCTGATGCTCGCCGTCGGCGCAATCGCGAGCTTGCTGCTGAAGCGCTCGTGCGCGCCGCGCTCGGCCGCATCGGGGCACGGGCCGCGCTCGAACGCGAGCCGTCGGGACGCGTCGTCGGCCGCGTCGCGCAGATGCCGAAAGATACGCAGGTTCCAGCTCTTCGCCATCGCGCTCTCGAACGCGATGCCGCGAGCCTGCAGGAACGAATGAAAGCCCATCGCGCCGAGGCCGACGGATCGCTCCCGCCGCGCCGAGTAAACCGCGTGACCCATCTCTGCCGGCGCACGCTCGATGAAGTCCTCGAGTACGTTGTCGAGAAAGCGCATCAGATCGTCGATGAAGCGCGGATCGTCGCACCACTCGTCCCACGTCTCGAGATTGACCGAAGACAGGCAGCACACGGCGGTGCGGACCTCGCCGACGTGATCGCGGCCGGTCGGCAGCAGAATCTCGCTGCACAGGTTCGACTGGCGCACGGCGAGCCCGAGCTCGCGCTGATGGGCCGGCAAATGCCGGTTCGCCGTGTCGACGAACAGCAGATACGGCTCGCCGGTCTGCAGGCGCGTCTCGAGAATTTTCTGCCACAGCTGCCGGGCCGAAACGGTCTTGACCGTCGCGCCGGTCGCGGGGCTCTTCAGCGCGAACGGACGGTGATCGCGCACGGCTTCCATGAACTCGTCCGTGATCGCGATGCCGTGGTGCAGGTTGAGGCTCTTGCGGTTGAAGTCGCCGGACGGCTTACGGATCTCGATGAACTCCTCGATCTCCGGATGATGCACGTCGAGATAGACGGCGGCCGAGCCTCGCCGCAGCGAGCCCTGCGAGATCGCGAGCGTCAACGAATCCATGACCCGGATGAACGGAATGATTCCCGAGGTCATGCCGTTGCCCTTGACCGGCTCGCCAATCGAGCGGACGTCGCCCCAGTACGTGCCGATCCCGCCGCCGTTCGACGCGAGCCAGACGTTCTCGCTCCACGTGCCGACGATGGCCTCGAGGCTGTCCTCCACCGCGTTCAGGAAGCACGAGATCGGCAGGCCGCGGTCGGTGCCGCCGTTGCTCAGGATCGGCGTCGCCGGCATGAACCATAGCTTCGACATGTAATCGTAGAGCCGTTGCGCATGCGCGGTGTCGTCGGCATAGGCGCGGGCGACACGGGCGAAGAGATCCTGGAACGACTCGCCGGGCAGCAGGTAACGGTCCCGCAGCGTTGCCTTGCCGAACTCGGTCAGCAAGGCGTCGCGCCGCGGATCCGTGACGACGGCGCCGATCGAGCGCCGCCATTCGCCGCGCCGGGAGCTCGGATAGCCGTCCGAAGTCCGGCGACTCAACGGAATGCCGGAAGAAAGAGCTTGAACCATCACTCACCTCGCTTTCGTGGAGCCGATGGGAGTGAGCGAGGTGCGGCGGCCGAACATCCACGATGACGCGGCCGCGACCCGCTCGGCACACCCCGTCCGATCGGTAACGTCGTGCGCCGGCAGGTCTCCTGGCTCGTCAGCTCGATCGCGGCCGCCGCCTTCCCGGGTTCTCCAGTGGCGAATGGCGGCCGCTCGCTGCTCACAGTTGCGGGGGCAGCTCCGGAATCAGGCGCGTCGCGCCATTACCGGATTCCCTCTTCGTCGCGTTCAAGCGAACCGGCGCACCCCAAGATAGTGGGTCTATCCGCAGGTGAGTGTCAATATATTGTGGTTCGGGCGGACGCGGCGGCGGCCGCGTCCCACCCAGGCGAGCCTTACAGCTCGCCGCGCTGCCACGGCCCCGTGATCGCGAACGTGACGCCCGGCGTTTGGATGTTGACGAAGAGCCAATCGCCGTAGAACGTCGCGCCCGCCCACTCGCTGCCGGTGTAGCTGCGCGCGGTGATCGCGCCTTCGCCGGACGCGACGCCCGGGAAGATGCTCTCGAGCACGCCGAGGTCGGCGTCGCTGAGGTCGATCCGGTTCTCGGCGAACGGGAACGCTTCGCCCCTGCGAGTCAGGCCGACGAGACGCTGCGGGTCATTGCCGCCGTCCTCGCACAGGATGATGCCGCCGCGCGGGCTGATCGCGATGTTGTCCGGGCCGTCGACGACGTCGGCCGAGGGCGACTCGAACAGCATCTCGAGCACCTCGCGCTCCGGATCGTAGACGTAGACCTGCCCGTGGCCGGCGTCGCCGCCGCTCGTCGACACGAAGTAGATCCGCCCGGAGTCGTACCAGCAGCCCTCGAGCCGTGCGAACTGGGCGGCCCCTGTCGCGGAGGCGAACGGTTCCCCGCTGACGCCCTCCGGGTCTTCGACCCTGACCCATTCGACCGCGAATCGCTGGCCGTTCCGGAAGCTGCCGCGCATGTCTTTGCCCGGCTCGCCGACGACGGCGAGGGCGTAAAGCTCCCCGCCTGCGGCATACGCGCCATAGGTTTTCGGCACGTAGCGATAGAAGCCGCTCGGGTTCGCGTCCTCGGTTTCGTAAAGGAAGCCGGTGCGCGGATCCGTCGCGGTCGCCTCGTGCGAGAAGCGTCCGGCGTCGTAAATCGGAGCGCCGTTACCGATGCCGAAGCCCGGCACCTCGAATACGTAACCGTGGTTGAAGCCGTCGGCTCGATCGTGGAACGGGTGGAACGTTTCTTCGCAGCTGATCCAGCTGCCCCATGGCGTCAGACCTCCGGCGCAGTTACGGATCGTGCCCGCGAGGCTGCACCACGCCGCTTCGAACTTGCCGACGTGAAGGTCGAACACGAGATTCGTCGTGCCGCCGGCCTCGTTCGGGTTGTATTCCCCGCCGGGGCACACGCAGCGCGGACGGGCGCCGCTGCTGAGCTCGTGGTTACGGACCATCACGATGCGATGGTCCTGCCGCGCGACGACCGCCATGCCGTCGTGGCCGGGCGGCGTGCGTCCGCCGTCGATCAGCTCCTGGCCGCGCCAGCCGTACGACATGTAGCGAAAGCCGCGCGGCAGCGCGAGCAGCGTGAGGCCGGTCGTCTCGTCCGCGGTCGGATAGAGCTCGCCGTAGTCGCGGCTCCAGCGCTTGCGCCAGTCGTTGTGGACGCGGCCCGACCAGTTGCCGCGCCCGAAGCCGCTTCTCCAGTCGTCCGCGAGCGCGTTCGCGCCGAGCGCCCCGAACGCGAGCGCCGCAACGCCTGCGGAGCCGCCGCGGAGGAAGCTGCGCCGATCGAGACCGTGGACCGGAGCCGGCCTCCTGAACTGCGATAAGTAACTCTGTAGTGAATCCATCGAGAATGCTCCCTTTCTTGTGCGTGATACACCGGGCGGGAGCATTCAAGCAGCGGCAGATGACCGCCGTGCGAATGGAGGGTCACGATTCGATTGCCGCGGGATGAAGGCCGGTTTCGCGGCGCGGGCGACGCCGAATCTTAATCTTTGGTACGAACGGAAGCCGGGCAATGGTCTCGGCGCAGCAACTGGGTGAAAATGCGGCCACGGCGCTTCGACGAGAAGCGACCACCCGGAGAGGATGTGCCGCGTTGGTGCGGCTGCGAAGCCCGTATACGGCGGTTCAGGGGGACTAGCACGATGAACTCGAGACTCAATGCCATCACCACGCTAGCCGCAACGGGCTCGGTGATGCTGTTTTTCGCGGCCTCGGTAGAGGCCCAGGCGCCGGCGGCGAACGCGGCGGGCGCCCAGGCTCCCGCGGCGCAGGAAATTCCGCGAACATTGGACGGCCGTCCGGATTTCACGGGCGTCTGGACCACTTACCGCGGCGGCGCCGCAAGCGGCGGTCCAGCGCCGGCCGGTGCCCGCAATCGCGACGGCGGCGCGCGGCCGTCGTTGACGCCGCTCGCGGAAGAGAAGGTCGCGGCGTACCGGGCAGTCACCGAAGGCACGAACCACAGCCCGGGCGCCTATTGCGTCGGCAGCGGCATGCCGGCTTCGATGGCGGGCTCAGGCGGCTATCCGATGGAGATTCTGCAGCATCCGCGGCAGATCAACGTGACGTACGAGGCCCACAAGGAGATTCGCCGCATCTATATCGGCGATCACGGCTTCAATACCGACGAGATCTTTCCCGAGCGCAACGGCTTCTCGGTCGCTCGCTGGGAAGGCGATACGCTCGTCGTCGAGACGACGCATCTCGTCGAGCAGGTCGACACGTCCGCGCCGCACAGCGAGCAGGCGAAGATCGTCGAGCGTTACAGCCTCGGCATCGAGAACGGCGTGCGTGTAATCACGAACGAGTGGACGATGACCGATCCGCTGTTCCTCACGGCGCCGATGTCCGGCGTCAAGCGCTGGCAGGAGCTCGAAGGCGGCCGGCTGCTCAATTACGAATGCACGGAGCCGCAATGGGCCGACATCCTCGAACGGCTTCTGGCCGGTGAGAAGATCGGGTATCAAGGCGAGTAGTTTCAGGAGTGACCTGCATGAGCAAGCGAATTTTTCTCGGTGCGTTCACGGCTGCGGCGATGGCTCTGTCGGCTGCCGGAACGGCATTCGGCCATCACTCCGCCGCACAGTTCGACTTCGGTAACCCGGTCGAGATCACCGGCATCGTGAAGTACGTGCGGTTCGCGAATCCGCACGCGAAGATCATCCTCGAAGTGACCGACGACGAGCGCGGCACGCGTGATATCGAGTACGAAGGCCACAGCCGCAACAATATGGTTCGGCAGGGGCTCGTGCCGAACCTGTTCGGCGTAGGCGAGACGATCACGATTCGGATCGCGCCGATGCGCGACGGCTCGGACGGCGGCTACGTTACGGCCTTGATCACCGAGGACGGCGAGGCGGTAGGACGCATCACTGGGGCCGACTGAGCGCGGCGCGGAATCGTTGGCGAGCATTCACGATCTCACCATCGTCGATTCGACCGCCGCTGCCGCGGAGCCCGTTCCGTCGGGATTCGTGCGCACGCTCTGCAGCCCGGAGCTGTGCGGCTCGAGAACCTTGACGGTCTTCCGGCGCACGATCGTCGGCGGCCGCGCATTCGAAGCGGACGCCGGCGACGAGTACCACCTCGTATACGTGATCGCGGCGCCGGCGCCGGGGACCGTGCGCTTCCGCGGCGCCGCGCATGCGGCGGTGCACGGCGCCGGCGTGCTGCTCGCGCCCGGCGAGTCGGCGCGATTCGACAGCGCCGACGCCGACATCGACGTTCTGCACATGGTCGTGCCGCACCCGCCGGCCGACGTGGAGCAGGGCCTGGCGGGCGGCCCGGGCTACTTCTTCGATCGCCGCTCGTTGCGCACCCTCAGCGATGCGAGCGGCGGCCGCGTGCGCCGCTTCTGCGCAGAGTCGAGCGTGCGGCTGCGCGACGGAAGCCGGCTCACGCCGACCAATGCGATCCAGGCCGGCGAGATGCATTACAACGCGGGCGGAGCGTCGCCGTACCACGTGCACGTCGGGACGCCGGCGAATCCCGACGGCGCCGCGCACTGCTATATGACGTTCGAAGGACGAGGCCGGGTCGACGTCGAAGGCGACTCGGTCGAGATCGAGCCCGGCACGCTCGTCTATTTCCCTCCCGGCGTACCGCATCGGCTGAGCGCCGTCGGCGGTCCTCTCGACTACTTCGAAATTCAAGCGTGGCGCAGCTTCAAGACGAAAATACTGAGCGAGGAGCCGCTTGGTCTTCGCTGGTATTACGAGCGCGAGCGAGCCGACGAGCCGCTCGAGGAGTGGAACCAGAGCTAGCCGTCTCGCTCGCGGCGTAACGCTTCTGGTCCGACCGCGCCGAGCGGCGCGTTTTTCACGGCGCCGATAAGTACGTTTGCGTATCTCCACGCCGCGCGCTTTCGAGTACGATTCGCGCGCACCTCGAGAATCGATTCATCACATCTGCGTACAAGGAGGTTCGCACGATGAGATTGAGAGCGGTTCTTGCCGTGACGTTCCTGATGGCCACGACGGCCGCCGCTTCGGACGAGAACGTCTGGCAAGCGCTTCCCGAAGTCGCGCCGGCTCCGGCCGACAACCCGACGACCAAGGAGAAGGTCGAGCTCGGCAAGATGCTGTACTTCGACCCGCGACTGTCGTCGACGGGCACGGTCTCGTGTTTCTCCTGCCATAACCTGACCGAGGGCGGCGACGATCACCGTCCGACGTCGGTCGGCGTGCACGGCAAGACGGGCGCGCGCAATGCGCCCACGGTATGGAACGCGGCATTCCTGTCGACGCAGTTCTGGGACGGGCGTGCCGCGACGCTCGAAGAGCAGGCGAAGGGGCCTCCCGCGAACCCGATCGAGATGGGCATGGCGGACCTCGATCAGGTCGTCGACCGCATCGAGCGCATTCCCGGCTACCGCCCGTACTTCGAGGCGGCTTTCGGCAAAGGCGATGTGATCAACATCGACAACATCGCCCGCGCGATCGCCGCATACGAGCGCACCTTGATCACGCCGGACAGCCCGTTCGATCGCTACGTGAAGGGAGACAAGTCCGCGCTGACCGCGCAGCAGGTCCGCGGCATGAACACCTTCCATGAGGTCGGCTGCACATCCTGCCACCAGGGTCCGATGTTTGCCGGGCCCGCGATGCCGATGGGCACGGGCTTCTTCATGAAGTTCCCGCTGCAGTCGGACAGCCCTTACGTCGAGAAGTACGACTTGATGCAGGACAAGGGGCGGTTCGAGGCGACCGGCAACCCCGCGGACGAGCATATGTGGCGAGTGCCGACGCTGCGCAACCTGGTCTACACGGCGCCGTATATGCACAACGGTGCCGTGAAGACCCTGCCGGAAGCGGTGCGCGTCATGGCGTCGACGCAGCTTGGCCTGACGTTGACCGACGCGCAGGTGAACGACATCGTCGCGTTCCTCGAGTCGCTGTCCGGCACGTTCCCGGAGCAGACCCTGCCGCTGCTTCCACCGACGCCGGGCGATTTGATCCCCTAAGACCTTTCGATAGCGAGCCGGCCGTCGTCACGACGGACGACGGCCGGATGACGCCAGGCGCGCGTAGGGAACTCTTCGAGCTCGGCGGGCGGTTCGCGCGTCATCCGGTCCGCGACGAGCGCACCACGAGCTCCGGCCCGATGTCGTCGAGACGCCGGCATCCGGTCAGCACCATCGCCATCTCGAGCTCGGTGCGCAGCATGTGCAGGACGTGGGCGACGCCGCTCGCGCCTGCGGCGGCGAGCGCGTAGACGTAAGGCCGGCCGACGAGCACCGCACGCGCGCCGAGCGCAAGCGCCTTCAGCACGTCGGTGCCGCGGCGTATGCCGCCGTCGACGAGGACCGGCAGCCGCCCGTCGACGGACTGCACGATCTGCTCGAGCACATCTATCGTTGCCGGCTGCGTGTCGAGCGTGCGTCCGCCGTGGTTCGAGACGACGATGCCGGCCGCGCCCGCGTCGACGGCGAGCACGGCGTCGTCGGGAGACATAATGCCCTTCAGCAGCACCGGCAGGGTCGTCGACGCGCGCAGCCACTCGATATCTTTCCACGTCGGCGCGCCGGCGAGCATGCCGCTGCCGAAGACGGGGCTCTCGCCCGCACGCGCGACCGAAGCCGTCGTCGCGCGCAGGCCGCGCAAGTTCACGGCCTCGATCCCGGGCGGCAGCGCGAATTCCGCGCGCTGCTCGCGGTTGCGCGCGCCGCTGACCGGCGCATCGACGGTGACGACCAGCGCGCGGTAGCCGGCCGCCTCGGCGCGCGCAACGAGCTCGCGGACGAACTTCCGGTCGCCGTGCAGATAGAGCTGTAGCCACAGGCTCGTCCGCCCTTGCGCGCTCGCTGCGATGTCCTCGAGTGAGACGCTCGCCTGCGCGCTGACGATCATCGGCGCCTGCATCGCGGCGGCCGCGAGCGCGGTTGCGAGCTCGCCCTCGGCATGGGCGAGACGCTGCAGCGCGACCGGTGCGAGCAGGATCGGATACGCGAGGTCCTGCCCCAGGAGCTCGAGCCGTGTATCGCCGCCGTCGACGTCGCGGAGCACTCGGGTACGAAGGCGCAACCGCCTGAAGGCTTCGACGTTCTCGCGCAACGTGAGCTCGTCGGCCGCGCCGCCGCTGATGTACGCGAACGCGCCGGGCGCCATGCGGCTCTGCGCGAACGCTTCGTAGTCCTCGACCGCCGCAATCTGCGGCGGAATCTGCGTCAGCGGCGGCAGCGGCGTCGAGCTCACGTCTCGGACCAGCGGCGCACGAGGTTGTGATAGACGCCGGCCAGCCGCTCGAGCTCCGGGGCGTCGGGAAGCCGCGCGGAAAGCTGCTGGATCGACGCATCGAGCTCGAACAGCAGCGCCCGCTGCGCGTCGTCTTTGACCAGGCTTTGGATCCAGAAGAACGATGCGAGCCGCACTCCGCGCGTGACCGGCTTGACCCGGTGCAGGCTCGTGCCGGGATAAAGCACGATGTGGCCCGCCGGCAGCTTGACCTCGTGCGTGCCGTACGTGTCCTCGATCACGAGCTCGCCGCCGTCGTAGTCCTCCGGAGCGCTGAAAAACAAGGTTGCGGAGACGTCGGTGCGGATTCGATGGGTCGTGCCCGGGACCGTCAGGATCGCGCCGTCGACGTGATTGCCGTACTCGCCGCCGTGCTCGTAACGGTTGAACCGCGGCGGCAGCACTTTCAGCGGCAAGGTGGCGGAGACGAACACCGGGTTCGCGCCGAGCGCGTCGAGGATCAGGTTGCCGAGCTCGACGGCGACCGGATCGCTCGCGTCGAGCTGCAGGTTCCGCTTGGCACGGATCGCGAGATGGCCCGCAGTGGCGCGCCCGTCTTCCCAGCGGCCGCGCTCGAGCAGGGTCCGGCGGCAGTGCTCGACCTGGTCGGCCGTGAGCACGTCCGGGATCGTCACCATCATTTCGTGCTTGCCTCGAATGCCGTCATCAATAAGAATTACTCTCATTTTCAACCGAGAATGCGAGCAATTCGCATTATCGGTCTTGTCACCAGACAAAGTCAGTCAAGAACAAACGGCGACTGCACCCTTCCCGGAGATTCCAATGCAAGACCGCAAAGGCGGCATCCCCACCCGTCTCACCCCGCTCGCGACGACCCTGCTCGGCGTCGGCTGCGGGGCCCTCGCGCTCACTCTTCCGCCGACGAGCGCCGACGCGCAGCCAACGGCTGAAGGGTCCGGCGGCGCCGACGCCGGCGACTCGAACATCGAAACCCTATACGTCATCGACCGGGCGCCGAGCAACGCGTCGTCGGCGAAGTACACGGCCCCGCTGATCGACATGCCGCAGACGATCTCGGTGATTCCGGCCGAAGTCTTCAAGGCGCAGGGCGCGCAAAACCTGACGGACGTGCTGCGCAATACGCCGGGTATCAGCTTCAACGCCGGCGAGAACGGCTTCGCGTCGAATACGAACAACTTCAGCATGCGCGGCTTCGATTCGAGCGGCAACATCTTCCTCGACGGCGTGCGCGATTCCGGAAACTACAGCCGCGACGTGTTCAACCTCGAGCAGGTCGAGGTCGTTAAAGGCGCCGCCGCCGACAACGGGCGCGGCGGCGCCGGCGGCTACGTGAACCTCGTGACGAAGACGCCGCAGCTCGAGTCGTTCGTGGTCGGCACGGCGAGCTACGGTTTCGACGGGTATACGAGCGCCGCGTCCCGTGCGCGAACGACGATCGATATCAACCGCCCGCTGTCGGATGCGAGCGGGTTCCGCTTGAATGCGCTCTATCAAGACGGCGGTATCGCCGGACGCAAGCGGGCCGAGAGCGAAGTCGTCGGCATCGCGCCGTCGATCGCGTTCGGGCTCGGCACGATGACGCGCTTCACGGCCGCGCTTCAGCATATCGATCAGAGCGACGTGCCCGATTGGGGCGTTCCGGGCGCGACGATCGAAGGCATGTTCCGCTACGACCCATTGGCTGCCCAGGCGGACCGCGAGAACTTTTACGGTCTCGACAGCGATTTCGACGATACGAAGGCGACGACATTCCTCGCGCGCTTCGAGCACGACTTCATCGGGAACGTGTCCATCATGAATCAGACGCGCTGGACGCGTAACGAGCGCGACGCGGTGTACACGTTACCGACCGGCTACGACCCTGCGACGACGCTCGTGACGACGCAACGGCAGGCCTTCGCGCGCGAGACCGGCACGCTGTCGAACCTGACGAACATCGCAGCGCGGATCGACACCGGCCGCGTCCGTCACACGATCGCGGCCGGCATCGAGCTGACCCGCGAGGAATCGGACTCCGGCCATTTCCCGACGGACGCGACGCCCGGCACGACCAGCATCTTCGCGCCCGATCCGAGCCGCGCTCCCGGCTGGCGGCCCGTAGCGGAGCAGAGCTCGTCCGTCGACATCGACACGCTCGCGCTTTACGTCTACGACACGATGCAGCTGTCGGAGCGCTGGCAACTGACCGGCGGATTCCGCGTCGAGCATTTCGACGCGGTGATCGGCAGCCGCGAGGTCGCGACCGGTCTGCCCGCAGGGCCCGACGGCTACTCCATCGATCAGGAGACGCTGAGCGGCAAGCTCGGCGTCGTATTCAAGCCGGCCGCGAACGCGAGCATCTACGCGTCCTGGGGCGTTTCGTCGTTGCCGCCTGGCTCGTTCCTTTCGAATCCCGACATCTCGCGGACGGGCGACAACGCCTTCCCGGGGCTCACGGGACAGAACAACGAGAACGCCAAGGTGCAGCGGTCCGTAAACTACGAGCTCGGCGGCAAATGGGATCTCGTCGGCGGCCGGCTGTCGACGACCGCGGCGCTGTTCCGTACGGAGCGCAGGAACGTCGGCATCAGCGGCAAGACGCCCGGCGATCCGGACAGCGAAACGACGCTGCAAGGCTACGGGAAGCAGATCGTCGAAGGCCTCGAGGTCGGCGTGTTCGGCTCCCCGACCGAAGCGTGGACGCTCTACGCCGGCGTGCTGCTGATGGACAGCGAGCGCGAGCATAGCGCGTACCTCGATGCCGCGCGGCGCGAAGCGAACCCGAACGACTATGGCGACGTGCTGCGCACGAGCGGCGACGAGCTCTCGTTCACGCCGCGGCGCTCGGCGAACCTTTGGTCGACGTACCGCTTCCCGGTCGGCTTCACGATCGGCGGCGGCGTACGCTACGTCGGCGATTCGTGGGTCGGCCGACCGGATGATGCCGATCGGATCATTCCGAACGGAGCGTACGGAAAGCTGCCGAGCTATACGGTCACGAGCCTGATGATGTCGTACGAGGCGAGCGACCGCTTGTTCCTGCGGCTGAACGTCGAGAACGTCGCCGACGAGCTTTACGCGATCTCGACGAACTGGCCCGCGCAGCGCGTGTTCCTCGGAGCGCCTCGCTCGTATCTGCTGAGCGCCGACTTCACGTTCTAGCGCGCCGCCGCGCTTGCCGCGAGCGGCGCCGTAACGGCCGGCGTGCGCGCGCCGTCCTCGGCGGACGCCACGCTTCGCCGCGCGACGAGCTCCTCGACGAGCTCGTCGACGCGGCGCTCGGCTCTCCTGACGGACTCCGCGAGCAGCGCTCCGCCGTGCTCCTGATGCTCGACGGCCGCCTGATACACGTCGTCGATGCCGATGAATCCGAGCACGGTGCGCAGGCTCGGCTCGAGATGATTCATATGCGCGTACGGGCCGCCGGGGTCCAGACCGTGTCCGCCGCGCGACGACAGAATCACGGCCATGCGCGGCCGGTCCGTCAGCAGCGGCGCATACGGGTCGTCCGGCGAGCCGTCCGGATCGAAATCGAACGTGACGCCGATGCGGACGATATTGTCGATCCATGCCTTCAATGACGCCGGCATGCTGAAGTTGTAAAGCGGCGCGCCGAGCACGAGCACGTCCGCGCGGCGCAGCTCGTCGATCAGCAAGTCGCTCTCGGCTAGCGCGCGCCGCATCTCGTCCGTGCGCCGCTCCGGCGCCGTGAACGCGGCCCGAACCCACTCGCCGCTGATCGGCGACGGCGGCGACGCGCCGACGTCGCGATAGATCACTTCGTCGCCCGGCCGCCTGGCAAGCCAACGGCGGACGAAACGGCTGGTCAGGCTGCGCGTGTGCGATCCGCGCGGGTCGATCCCATGGCGGCCGGGCCGAGCGCTCGAGTCGATCTGTAACAGACGGACGGTGCCGGTCATTGGTGCCTCCTGCATGACTCAAATTCATCTTCGAATTGACGCGATCGCATTTCGCCACGAGACTCTTGGCGTGACAAACGATGATTTTTTCTCCGAATAGATGAAATCGCCTCATCCATGAAGCCGCGTCGACTGCCGTCCCTGACCGCGCTGCGTGCGTTCGAGGCGACGGCGAGGCACGCGAGCGCGAAGCGGGCGGCGGAGGAGCTGCATGTCACGCCGACCGCGATCAGTCACCAGCTCCGCCGGCTCGAGGAGGAGTTGGGCGTTCAACTGTTCATCCGCAGGCCGCGCCGGCTCGCGCTGACGTCCCAGGGGCGCGAGCTGCTCGCCGCGGTGCAGGAAGCGTTCGACTCGATCGCGGACGCGGTCGCCCGACTCGACATCCGCCCCGCGCGGAGCACGATCACGTTGTCGACGACGCCCGCGATCGCAGCGCGGTGGCTGCTCCCGTGGGTATGCATCCTGCGCGACATCAACCCGCAGCTCGATCTGCGCATCCATACGTCGCACGAGCTGGTCGCGCTGGACGGCGTGTCCGCGGACGTCGCGATTCGCTATGGCCGCGGCGGCTGGCCGGGGCTCGTCGCCGAGAAGCTGTTCGACAACGTTTTCGTGCCGGTCTGCCGGCCGGACCTCGGTATCCGCGATCGCTCCGATCTCCCGCAGCACACGCTGATCCATTTCGATCCGCCCGGAGCGTTGAGCCCGCCGGTCGACTGGTCGACGTGGCAGCGGCGAGCGCGCGTGCCGGGGCTCGATGCGACGGCCGGGCCCGTCTTTTCCGACGAAACGCATGCGATCGCTGCCGTCTTGGACGGTCAGGGCATCGCGCTGATGAGCCGCGCGCTGATCGAGGACGAGCTGCGGGCGGGGCGTCTGGTGCAGCCGTTCGGCCCGGAGCTGCGCGGCGAGGCGTTCCATTTCGTCTATCCGGAATCACGCCGGGACGACGCCGACATCAAAGCGACGCGGGACTGGGTGTTAGGTCTGCGTGGAAGCGTCGGATCGCGTTGAGTGCTCTTGCCTGCCTTCGGCGCTGCTGGTATCAAGTCCCATTCACGGGAGCGTTGCATTTGCAGTGCCGCTGCCCGCTCGCATCGCGAAGCGCCTCTTCCGAAGCCGATCACCCGTCACGTACCCGCCACGAGAACGACCATGACGTACGCCATTCGATCCCGCGATCAGCATCTCGCGCCAGATGGCCGTCCGAAGCGGATACTTGCGCTCGACGGCGGCGGGCTGCGCGGCATCTTGAGCCTCGCGCTATTGCAGCGGATCGAGGACCTGCTGCGCGACAGGTACGACGCGGGCGCGGATTTCCGGCTCGCGCACTACTTCGACCTGATCGCCGGAACGTCGACCGGCGCGATCATCGCGGCGACCCTCGCGCTCGGTTGGACCGTCGAGGAAATCCGCGCGAAGTACATGTCGCTCGGCAGCAGCGTTTTTCAGAAGAGCCGGCTGCGCAACGGCCTGCTGCGCGCGAAATACGACGATGAAAGACTCAAGGACGAGCTGAAGAAGGTCTACGGGGCCAGGACGACGCTCGGCGACACCGCGCTGCAAACGGGGCTGCTGATCGTGACGAAGCGAATCGACACGGGCAGCCCATGGCCGATCAGCAACAATCCGCGGGGCCGCTACTTCAAGGCGAGGGACAACGGCGTGATCGGCAATGCCGACTATCCGCTCTGGAAGATCGTGCGCGCGTCGACGGCGGCGCCGGCGTTTTTCGATCCCGAAACCATCGAGATCGCGCGGGCGGCCGGCAAGAAGACCGTGTCGGGCCGATTCGTCGACGGCGGCGTCAGCCCGTTCAACAACCCCGCGCTGATGGCGGTGATGTACGCGACGACGGGCGGCTTCAGCCTGAACTGGGCAACGGGGCCGGACAAGCTGCTGGTCGTGTCGATCGGCACCGGCGCGCCGGATCCGCGCGTGACCCATGCGCGCCTCGCCGCGAAGCAGGCGATCGACGCGCTGTTGTCGCTGATGAACGATACCGCGACCTTGCAGGAGACGCTGCTGCAATGGCTGTCGGACAGCCCGACCGCGCGACCGATCGACCACGAGCTCGGCGACCTGCGCGGCAGTCCGCTCGGCGGATCGCCGCTGCTGAGCTACCTGCGTTACAACGTCGATCTGCGTGCCGAAGAGGTCAAGAAGCTCGATTCGAGCCTCGGCGACGAGCTCATCGAATCGCTGAGCGCGATGGACGCGCCGGAGAACATGGCCGTGCTGTACCGCCTCGGTCAGACGGCGGCCGGCAGGGATATCGCGGCCGCGCACTTCCCGGCGGCGTTCGACCTCGCGTAAGCCGCGCTAATCGCTCCCCCAGAGCTTGCGCGTGTCGAGCCACGTGACGCGCCCGGTGTGGCGCTGCACTTCCTTGTACATGTGCTCGGTGCCGCCCGGGCCGTCGCCGCCGCTTCCGTCCCACAGCGCGATGAAGCGCACCTTGTCCATGTCGAGCGCGAGCGCGGTGTACAGCAGCCACAGGTTGCAGCGCTCGAACGGATCGACACCTTTCGGCGGCGGGCCGAGCTCGGTAGGCATGATGCGCGGCGGCTGCTCGAGCTTCGCCTTTGCGGCGTAATAGCGCTCGCGCCACGCGTCGCCGTCCTGCGATGGCAGCACGGAACGCTGAATGAACTCGGGCTCCGGGAACGGCAGCAGGATCTCGCAGCGGACACCGCGGCGCTGGCACGCTTCGACGAACAGCAGGTCGCCGCCCGCCGCCGCCTGGCTTAACGCGAGATCGCCGGGACCGGCCCCGAGCCGGTCGAGGGCGTCGTCGATCGCCTTCGCCGCGACCGGCACCTTGTCGGCCGGAAACCGCGGCGTCGCCCGCGTCGGCGCGTCCACCCTGTGGCCGCTGAACAGCCAGATTTGCCGCGGCGCCTTCCGGGCATCGGGCGGCACGAGCCGCTCGAGCGCCCGGTCGAAGGTCGCGAGCCCCGCGCCGACCGCGTCGGGACGAAAGCCGAGGTCCGCAAGCAGCTGCAGCTGCGCGCGGACCGAGCTCAACGCGAACCAGTCGCTCGCGTTCTTCGCGATCGCTTCCTTGTAGGTCTTCCTGACCGCTTCGGGCGTGCCGGTCAGCACCTCGAGATCGCCGAGCGTCGCGAGCGCCCAGAACATCGCCTTCGGGTCGGATTCCCCCAGCGCCGCGAAACGGACGGCCGGCGCCATCGCGCTGATCTCCGCGTCGTAGTCGTCACGGCCGGTCAGGTGACGGTAGAGGTGCATCAACGTCAGCGCGTTGATGCCGGAGTAGTAGTGTGCGAGGTCGGTGCGATAGCCCTGCGCGTAGCTCGCGATCGCGCTGCGCAGCACGGCGTCCTCGTACGCGGCGTCGTCGCGCATCGCGTCCGGAGATCTGCCTTCGGCCCGCCAGGATTCGGTCCACGCGTCCTTGTCGACTCTGCCGAGCAGGGCCCACGTCTCCGCGTCCTTCGGGAAACGCGTCAGCACGTCGCGGTAGTGCTCGCGAACCCGTTCGAGCGAATGGCCCGGCGCGCGCGCGAGCGCAAGACGCTGAAGACAAATGCCGCGCTCCCGTAACGCCGGCAGATCGTCCGGCGCGATCGCGAGACCCCGGTCGAGATACTCGAGCGCGAACGCGAACTGCTTCGCCTTGCGAAGCGCCGCGCCCGCCTTGAACCATGCCTCGGCGCGGAACGCCGCGACCGGCGCCTCTTCCGCGAGCACGAGAAGGTCGCCGATGCGTCGCGTGCGCCCGGCAAGATCGATGCGCCGCTCCCACGCGCCGTGCTTCTCCCAAAACTCGCGCACGTCGCCGACACGCAGCGTCTTCCAATCCGGCTCCTGCAGGTGCGGCAGAAGCTTATAGACCGGGGAAATCTTGCGGCCGTGCCACGACTCCATCGTTTGCCGGATCATCTCGACGAGCGCTTGTCGGTCTTGCTCGAGGGTCGCGGGGTCGGGCGCACCGTCCTTCAAGCCGTAGCGCAGCTTGCGATCGGTGTAGACGTCGAACGCGGTCGTGACCCGCCCGCCGCTGACGAGCACGACGCCGCGGGACCGGAGCGCGTGCCGGACGCCGAGCTCGTACCATACGTTCGGGTTGTCGATCGTCAGATCCGCGATCACGAGATCGGCGATCAGCAGCTCCTGGAACATGTCCGAGCGGATGTCGCCGGCGCGCCGTTCCTCGTCGGCGCGAAACGGCTCGAGGCCTGCGGCGTCGAGCGCCGGAGCGATGTACTCGCGATACACGCGATTGAAGTCGATCGGCGTGCCGTCGCGCCCGGGTTTGACACCGAACGGCATCGCGACGAAGGCGTGAGGCTTGGCGCTCATCGGCGCAGTCCTGCGGGTGGCCCGCTCGGAGAGTAGTTCAAGTGCGTGCAGCGCGCCAACAGCATGCTGCCGCTCGTCAGTAGTCGCCCGGGCAATCCTCGAGCGGCGCTTCCGGCATCGTTGCGTGCTCGAGCTCGACGTAATCGACGCGCAGCGGCGTCTTCAGCCGGGCTTCGATCGCCTCGAGATCCGCGCGTCCTTTCGGCAAGCCGCTGATCACGACACCATTCGAAAACACTGTCGCGGTCTGCGTGACGCGAAGAGGCCCTTTTCGCGCCGTCGAGCGCGTGACCTGCAGACCGTCGGGCGTCACGGTGAACCGCGCGCGCTCGGCACGCCCGTCGCCGATCACGTTGAACATCAGGCCGAGCACGCCGCCGGTCGCTCTGCCGCGGATACCGTCGATCGCGTCGTACACGATCACGTCGTCGAACGTCACGATCCGGTACGAGCTGCTCTGCTCGTGCGTGACCCGCAACGGCGGGTCCGACTCCGTGTCCTCGTACGTGTAGGCCGCCGGAGCGTTCGCGTCGCCGCGCCAGCCCGCGATCACGTTGATCGCGAGATCGGGCGGCCGGCCGCGCCGAACTTCGTCTATCACGTTCTCGATCCGATAGTCGACGATATAGTCCTCGTGATACTCGTACGCGACACGCGCGAACGCCGGCGCCGCCTCCATCTGCAATCCCGTGACCCCGAGATAGGCATTGAAGTAGTCCGCATGTCCAAGCCAAAGCGGTCGCCGCTCGGGATCGGCCGCGATACGCGCGCGCACGAGGTCGAGAATCACAGCGGCCTGCAGGCGAACGCCGTTCGGTGTACGCGCGAGGTCGTAGCCCTTGGCCCGCTCGCGCTGCATGACCTTCTCGATCCGAGCCTGCGGCACGCGGCACAGCCCGTCGAGCGCCGCGGCGGCATCGGTCGCCGGCACGATCAGCGCTGCAAGCGCTGCGGCTCGTATCAGCGCATCAGCAACAGCGGGACGATGCTGGTCCACCAGATGGTCCCCATGGTGTCGGCGGCGCGTCCTAGCGCCGCGGCGTCCGCATCCGGCGGCAGCCGCAGCGCCGCAACGAGCGTCGGTATAACCGTGCAGACGAGTGCCGCATAGAGATAGGCGCTCGTAGACAGGCCGAGCAGCGGCGGCAGCAGCGACGCGGCGGCGAAGATCAGCGCCGTGAGCTGAAACAGCCGCAGCGACGTGGCCGGCGCGAATCGTGTTGCAGTGGTCGTGAGCCCGGCTTCGCGATCGCCGTCCCGGTCTTCGAGGGTGAACAGGATTTCCTGAGCCAGCGAGAACGTGAACATCATCGCCGCGATCACGACCAGCTTCGCGTTGATCTCTCCGAGCGCGACGCCGGTGTATATCGGAATGCTGCCGATCAGGACGGCCATCGTCACGTTGCCGGCCAGCACCGTGCTCTTCAGATGCGTCGAATACAGCGCGCTCGCAGCGACGTAGACGACCGCGAACGCGAATAGCGCGCTGCCGAGCGTCGCAGCGCCGATCAGCGCCGAGGCCGCGAGCGCCGCCGCCGCCCAGCACGCTGCCCGAGGCGAGATGCGCCGCGACGGGAGCGGCCGCGACGGCTTGATCAGGCTGTCCGTGTGCACGTCCTGCACGTCGTTGAACGTGAACGCCGCGCCGACGATCAGCGCGACGACGAGCGCGGCGACGAGCGTGCCGAGCGCCGCGGCTTGCGCGCCGCTCGCCCACGCACTGAGCAGCACGTAGCAGGCCGCGCCGGCGCAGCCTTTCGGGCGCATCAGCTCGAGCACTGCGAACGTGCGGCGCCTGGGGGCGGCCGCTGCGCGAGCGTTTGCCGCGGCCGCGATCATCGCCCGACCCGTCGATGCGTCCGCCGGCGATACCCGGCTATCGCGAGCACCGGCAACCCGAAGACCGTGCCGAGCGACAGGGCCGCCCAGGTCTCGAGCAGTGGAAGAATCGGGATCGCGAGCAGCGCCATGCACGTGAAGAGGTGCCACGTCGCGGCAGTGTGCGCGCGCACGGGATCCGCGCCCCGGCGGGCCGCGCTCGCCGCGAGCACGAGCGATGCCGCGATGACCGCGGCGGCGAGCACGAAGGCCGCCGCGGCGCGAGCCTCGTACCGCGGCTCCGCGAGCCGCAATGCGGCGATCGCCCCGGTGAACAGCACGCCGTGCAGCGCGACGGCATATACGACGAGCGCGGGCGGGACGTGGGCTCCGCTCGGCGAAGCTCGTGCGCCGAGGAGCAGCGCGGTCGTACGCGCGCCGCACGCCGCGTCGTTTGCGAGATCCCGCAGGCCGCCGTGCACGCCGTTCACGAGGAGCACGTAGGCGATCGTTGCGGCGGCGATCGCGGCCGTAACCCTGTTCGCGTCGCCGACGAGCGCGGCTCCGTAGAGCAGCAGGCTCGCCCAGCCGCCGGCCTGCACGAGCTCGATCAGCGGCGGAAACACGCAGCGCTTGCCCCATACGTCGTAGGCCGCAAGCGCGACGAATGCGACGGCGAGCAGCGCGACGGCATCCGCGCCGCCGCCGAGCAGCACGGTGAGCAGCAATGCCGCCGGTATCTGCGCCGCTGCGACCGTCAGCGCGGCGGCGGGCGACCACGCACCGCGGACGAGCGGGAACGCCGCCCGCTGCGGCTCGCGCCGGTCGATGTCGAGATCGACGACGTCGTTCAGCACGTACGCGTAGACGTGGAATAGCAGCGCGACCGCGACGGCGCCTGCGAGCTCGCGCGGCGTCGGGGCGTTTCCGGTGCTCGCGATGCCGACGATCGGCAGCAGCGCGCTGAAGCCGGCCACGGACAGCCGCGCGCCGAGATAGACGTCGACGGCGAGCGTGCGCACGGGGTTCTGCGCTCGCAGCCGCGGAGCGCGTCGCGCGATGTCCGCGCCACTGCTCATGCCGCGGCCGCCTTCGTCCACTCGATGAGCCGGAACTTCGCTTCGGCGAGCAGCGCGGCTGCTCGCAGGGTGTAGTCGGCCGAGAACGACTTGAGGCTCGGCGCCGTCGCGAGGAGCTCGAGCGCGCCCGCCGAGAATGCGCTGCGCATCCGCGGGTAATGCACGGAGAAGTGCACCGCGTTGTTGTAGTACCCGACGATGCGCACGTAGCGCTGCACGAGCCGCACGTCGGAGGCGGTCGCGACGCGGAAGCGCAGCGCTTCGTCGAAGCCGAGCTCCTGCATCATCTGATCGGCCGTATCCATGTAGACGGCACGTATACGCGCGAAGCAGTAGACGAGCGCGTCCTCGAGCAGCGGATCATCGCAAGAGCTCGCGCTGCGCAAGCTCGCCGCGAGCAAGTCGTGAACGGTATGCGGGAAGTAGAAGCCGACCGGTCCGAGCCGCCGGATATCGCTTGCCGCATCGGCGAACCGACGCTCGCGAAGCGCGGCGCCGATGCGCCGCTCGAGCAGCGATATCGTGAGGCCGCGCTTTCCGCATGCGAGGCCGAGCGGCAGCAACAGCAGGTCGTCGTGCTGACGCTCGCCGTCGTCGTCGGCCGCCTCTTCGGCGAGCTCGTCGAGGACGCGCGCGGTCAGCGTCTCGACGACGCCGAGCCATTCCTCCGGCGTATCGGGCAGCAGCACGCCGAAGCCGAGCAGCAGCCAGCGGCGCCCGCGCGCGTCCACCGCGTCCGCGAGCCGCCGGACGACGGGCTCGGCCGAGTCGAAGTCCGCGTACGCATGGACGGCCACGGCGAGCGCGGCCGCGCCGCGGAACGCGACGGCGTCCGCCTGCAGCAGCAGGGCCAAGTCGTCGTAATGCGCGTCGAGGCGGGCGGCGGGATCGAATGCGGCGGCGATGCGGCCGAGCGCGTCGCGTGCCGGCGACCGCTCTGCGAAGTACGCGTCGTCGATCCCCATCCATTGCAGGATCGGCCGCGTGAACGATGCGGCGATCGCACCGATCAGCCCGCGAAACAGCGGACCGCGCGCTCTGACCAGAAGTCGGGCCATCGGCAGGCGCTCGGTCGCGAGCCGGTAGTAGAGCTCGTCGGTGCGCTCGATGACCTCCTGCCGGTCGCAGTGATTCACGTAGATCATGACCGACAGCTCGATGAAGAACTGCGTCAGCGACCGGCCGGTCAGCAGATCCCGCCAGCCGATCCGCGACACGAGCTCGCGCAGCACGTCGTACGCAAACCCCGGGTCGTGCCGCCAGACGAGATACAGGGTGCCCGCGACGTCCTCCCGCGCGATATGCGAGCCGGTGCGCCAGATCAGGTACAGGACGTCCTTCAGCGTATCCTTCAACGGCGGCGCGCCGTCGAGCGCGGCCTGAATGAAGAGCTGCCGCGCGCCTGGGCCGATGTTGTACGCGGCCTTGAGCGCGGTGTGCCGCGCCTCGTCGATCGGCGACGACATCAGCCGTCCGATGATCGAGCGGGCGCGCTCCGGCTCGTCGACGTGCAGCTCGCAAAGCCCTTCCGCCGCGAGCTCGCGGGATGCCGCGTCCGGCGACGACGCGAGCTGCTCGTAGATCGGCTCCGTGCCGGTCGCGCGCAGCAGCATCAGCGCGGTCGGCCATGCAAGCGGAAACTCCTCGCCCTGATTCGCAAGCCGCGCGAGCGTAGCGGCGCTTGCGTCGCTGCGCTGCGCGACGCAACGCGCGAGCACGAAGGCCGCGACCTGCGTGTGCGTGAAGCGGACCGTGCCCGGCGAGAACAGGTCGCCGTGGGACTCTGTCAGGATGCCGGCATCGAGTAGGCGTTGATAGCTCGCGGCGCCGTCCTGCGTATCGAGCGTCTTGCCGACGGCGGTCCCGCGCAGCGCGTTCAGCGCGAGCACCGAGTGCTTCGTGTCGAGCATGACCGCAGCCAGCTCGTCGAGAAACGCGAGCTGCGCCGGCGTGATCTGCGCGCGAACGTATTCGCTCAAGATGCCGAACGTCAGCGACTGCGACGAGATCGGCTCCTTGCGCCCGCGATGCGTTTGCGCGAAGAGCCGCATGAACAGCGGCTCGTGGAGCTTCTCGCGCAGCCCGGGCGGCAGCTGCTGCCATTCGATGCGCAGCCCGAACGCCTGCTTGTACAGCTCGTACGCGCTGCGCGCCTCGGACTCGTCGAAGCGCGAGACGACGAGCGCCAGCTCGCCGCTCGGCTGATGGTAGCGGCTATGGAAGAGGTCGAGCTTGTGGTTGCGGCCGAGCTGCACCCACGTCGCCGTGCTGCAGCTCAGCACGACCTTGATCCGGTCTCCGGCAAGCCTGCCGACGAGCCGGTCGATGCGGCGCAACAGATCGGACGGCGCGCCGCCGTCGCTCTGGAACTCGTTGATGCCGTCGAACACGAGAAATACCCGGCGGTCGCACTCGCGCGCGACGGCGGCGAGGCGCTCGAGCTCCCGGTCGAGACGCGCAGCCGCGTCGATCTCGAGGTCCAGTGCGAGCTCGCGCTCGACGTCGAGCGGCAGCGATCCGCCGCAATCGTAGAAGAGCACCGCATCGCCGGCGTCGATCCGCTCGAGCGCCCAGTGGCACAACAGGCTCGACTTGCCGGCGCCGGGCTCACCGACGACGACCAACGCTTGCCGCTCTCCGCGCGCGAAGCTCGCAAGCTCGGCTTCGATCGCGGGACGCGGAACGTAGCACGATTCGAGATAGGCCGACGTTCCCGCGTGCTCCCCGCGCAGCTCGCGAAGATAACGGTTGCCTTGCGCTGCGGCGCGGCGCTGCACGTCGGCCCAGTTGCCGTGCGCCCCTCCGGAGCGGGTGCCGACGAGACCCGCGTCTGACTCGGAGACGATGTCCTGGAGCCGATCGTCGAGGTCCGCGGCGCGGACGCCGCGCCGGGCGACGACGGCCGCGAGGAGCTCGGCGAACCGTGCGTCGTAGTGCTGCGGGTCCGTGAAGTCGACGTACTGCGCGGCCTCGAGGTAGACGGGCCGGTCGGCGTTCGGGTGCACGAGCACCGGCACGATCGGCTTGTTCTTTCTCAACGCGCGAGCGTGCTCCTGCCGGCAGTAGAACGAGCGGAACGATTCCGCGCTGATCAATGCGATCAGCGCATCGCAGCCGTCGATCGCCTTTTCGATCTCGTGAGCCCAGTCGACGCCGGTCTGGATATGGGACTGATCGAGCCATGGCCGATGCTGATGCCGCTCGAGATCGGCGAAGAGCCGATGCGCGAGGTCCCGGCCGTCTCCGCGATCGTACGAGATGAACACGCGAAACGTGCGCGGCGCCGCGTCGTGTTGCTCGGTCGTGACTGTCGTATCGTGCGTCATCGGCGAGTCGTGAAGCGGCCGTCGATCACCGCTTGCCGCTACCGATCGTCCGAGCCGAGCGGCAATGCCGGCGGCATCGCGGCCTCGTCGCAGCAACCGCCGGGATAAGTCCCGTTGAGCGCGGCGAAGAGCTCCGCGAGCAGCGCGCGCCGGCGGAACGGCATCGCGTCGAGCGCGTCGGAATCGCCCGCGCGTGCGCGCGCGGCGATGCGCTCGATGCCGTCGAGCACGTCGGCGAAGTCGTGGGCGATCTCGATCGACAGCGTCGCGTTCTCGTCGGATGCGTTCCCTCGGACGAGAGCGACGCGCAAGATCGCGTCGCCGGCCGCCGTTCGCAGGCCGGCGGGCCCTGCTGCGACGCGCAGATCGAGCCGCTGCGGCGTACCGCCCGCCGTGCGGGCAACGGTTAGCGTCGAAGCGCGCAGGCGCTCGCCGCCGGGCAGGCTCAACCGATGCACCGTGCCGCGGCCGACTGCGCCATCGGCTGCCGCCCGAGGATCGAGCAGCAATGTCGCGTCGAGCCGGGCACCGGTATCGGCACTGCCGCATGCGACCTGGTAGCGCTCGGCCGAGCCGGCGTTCGCCCGTGCGGACGAACGCGTCCGGCACGGTATGTCGAGCGCGGTCCGTGGGCCGTCTTCGCGCCGCGCGGACAACAGCGCGTCGAGCAGCGCGGCGTCGCGCGGCGTCAGGAACGACGCGAGCCCGGCGACGAGCTCGTCGACGCGGGCATCGCCGAAGTCGGCCGCGTGCCAGACCTCGAGCGGCGGCCGCGGCGTGATCGGCTCGTGCTCCGGCAGCACGGCGGCAAGCGCCGCGATCTCCGTCCTCGACAGCGGCTCGCCGAGCTGCAGCGGGCCCGGCAGATCGAGCGGACCGCGCGCGTAATGAGACAGCGAAAGCCGCCGGTTCGGGATGTCGGGATTCGGGATCGCGAGCCCGCCGGGCCAGGCCTCGGTCCAGCGTGCTCGCAACGTCTGCGCGATGCGCCCGCGCTCGCCGTCCGGCCCGCGGAGGTGACGGCCGCCGGCGAGCACGTACCTCAGCGTCGCGGCGAGGAGGTCGGCGCGGCAATCGACGCCGGCCGCGCCGCGACCGCAGCCGTCGATCCAGATCTTCTGCCAGACCGACAACCGGTTCGCGCGATCCGTCGCCGTATCGAACGCGTCCGGCACGTCGACGCCGATCCGGGCCGGCACGCCGAAGAACGTCTGCTGCACCGCGGCGAGCCGTGCGCCGACCTCCGCGTTCGCGTTCGTCTCGTCCCATAACGGCCGCGAGAAGATCGGGCCGTGACTCTGATGACACGGCAGACACGTGCTGCGCGCCGCATAGCGCACGTCCGGCTCGCTGTCCGCACGGTAGTTGCTGACGATCTGAAACTCGAAGCGGCCGGCCGTTTCGTTGTAGCTGATGACCTCGATGACCGCGCTGCGCTCCTGGTAGCCGACGAAGAGCCGGTTCTCGAGCGGCGCGCTCGCATCGCTCGCCGGTCCGTTGCCGACGATCGCGGCCACTGCGCGCGGCGACTCGAAGAAGTCCGGATACGCGGCGCCGCGCTGCAGCGAGCGGCCGAGCGGAATCAGCACCGCTCGCACGTTGCCGGCGGAGCGCTCGTTCAGCCGCTCGAGCAGCGCGTCGAACGGAAATGGAACGGCGTAGACCGGGCGCCCGTCGACGACGTCGGTGAACAGGTGGTCGAACAACGAGCGGCCCTGCGCGGGCGGCGCGGGCCCCGGTGCAGTCGGGTCGACCGACCAGACCGGCGACGCCGGCGCGTCGTCGTCAGCGAACGCGCCGCCGGCGAGCGCGGCCGCGAGGCTCGCCGCGGCCAGCCGGAGCGCGCGTCGCAGCGCACGCGTACGCCGCCCGCACCCCGCTACGCCGACGCCTTGCGCTAAAGCGCCGTCGACAACGTGCGGTCTTGCTCGCCGGCCCAGCACGGTTCCCGTCCGCGCGCAGCGGCGCCGCCGTCGGCCGCGCCCTCTGCGATCGCTTCGTTGTAGAGCGTGAAGTTCAACACGAACACGCGGTCCATATACGCCCTGCCGAGGTACAAGCCGGGCCGCACCATCCGGATCTCGTCGCGAATCCGCAGTCCGTTCCGGCCGACGAGGTGGTCGAGCTTCTCGAGATAGCCCGGCAGATCGTCCGTGTACGCGTAATCGATGATGATGGACTCACGGCGTCCGTCGAGTAGCGATTGCCCGCAGTAAAGCTTCGCGGGGAACAGCAGCGCCTGCCCGAGCTCGTCGTCGTAGAGCGCGTCGAGCTCGCGCTCCTCGGCCTCGTCGAGCAGCACATCGAGCGAGTCGAGGCTGCGGATGCGATTGCGCAGGATGCGCGCGTCGCTGTCGAAGACTTTGCCGCGCCAGAGCCGCGCGCCGAGAAACTCGAGCTTCGCGACGTTGAGGTTCGCGGCGAACCCTTTGAGCCCGCCGTCGACGCCGCCGCCGACGACCTCTGCGAAGCGCGACGAATCCGTGCCGCGCGGGAAGAACAGGTCGCCGTCGAACGGGCCGTCCGGGATCGGACCGGCCTCGAGGCGCGCGTAGATCTGATCGACCTGCTCCTGGCTCAGCGCGCGGAGGTTGCGCGGCGTCATCTTCTGCAGATCCTCGGGCGTCAACGGCAGCGTGGCTTCGATGCGCGCGAAATCGATCGGCGTTCCATCCGCAAGCGGCTCTGCGAACGGGATGTCGGGCGGCTCGATCCGGAAGAACAGCCACCACGCGCACACGGCGATCACCGCGGCCGCGAGCACAGCGACGATTATCTTCATCATGGCCAGTGCCTCCGTTACAACGTCGCCAGGAACGCGATCAACGCGTCCTTCTCCTCGTCGGACAGCGACTCCCCGAAGCGGTGTCCTTCGTTCTCGAGGATTGCGGTGCTGTTGCTGTACAGCCTCTGGATGTCCGGCCGGTATGCGCGCAGCACGCCGATCGCATTCCCCGGCTCGCGCAGGATTTCCTCGAGCATCGCGTTGACGCGTGCGGCCGCCGCGTCACCTTCCGCTTGCCCCCAGCGCTCGCGCATCCGCGCCGTGAGGCGCTCGTCGTCCGTCGCCGCCAGCACGAGATCGGCGATCAGCTCCTTGTGGTTCAGGTTTGCGAGAACGATCGCGGGCGTCCCTGCCGGCAGCCTGATCTCGATGCCCGTTTCCGCTTCGCCCGCGTCGAAGATGTAGCGCGGGCCGATCGGAATGATGACCTCTTCGGCGAGCCGCGTGATTTTCGGAATGCGCCGGTCCGGATTCAGCAGCTCGCGCATCGACTCGACGAACAGCTCGAAGCGGCCCTCGACGCTCGGATCGAACGGCCGGCACGCCGGCGGGTTCGGATGCGAGATCGGGTTGTCGTTACCGTCGACCGCGAGCTGTCCGTCCGGCGCCGTCGCGACGTACGGCGAGCGGTAGAAGTTGCGGCGCGTATCCGCCGTCCAGCCGGGATCGCCCGGCGGTGCGGCGCCGCACAGCTCCGGGCCGATCGCATTGTTGTGCATGAACGGCGCATGTGCCCAGACGCTGAGCAGCGAGATGTTGCGGTAGTAGCCGCGTCCGCCGTCCTTGCGGAACGGCACCTCGGGCAAGTCCGCGACGGGCTGCTTGCCGCGCAGCGTCTCCGAGCCGTACTCCTGCCAGATGTGAGCGGCCATGTGATTCGAGTGCAGCGCCCGCGCACGGTACGTGCCGACCTCGGACGCCGGCACGAGCTGATCGTTGCCGAGCCAGTCGAGCCGCAAGTCGGGCCGGTCCGGATCCAGCTGGCGGAAGTCGCGTACGTCGAACGGCTCGAGCGGCACGGATGCCGGCGTCAACGTCGCGGTCGAGTCGACGCTCGCGTGGCAGCGCGCGCAGTTCGCCGCGAACAGCGCTTCGCCGCGGGCGACGGCGCCGTCGCCGAATTGCTCCTCGAGCTGCACGACGAGTTCGTCGTTGCTGTCGAGTCCGCGCGCGGCGTAGAGATCGGTCGGCCGCGCCGACAGCAGGAACGCCGCGAGCTGCGGCAGCCGATCCTCTATCGCGCGAAAGTTCGCGCAATCGCGGCGTGCCTGCCCGATATCGAACGGCGTCTGCCGGAAGAGGCGCTGCTGCGGATCGGCCTGACGCAGGTCGACGAGATGATTGACCCACGCCTGCTCCGAGCACGACCCGATATTGATATAGACGCGCTGGATCGCTTCGAGGATGCCGATGCTGTCCTCGCCCCCTTTCAGGATGTTCGGCACCATTTCGGTCTGCAGGCTTTTCTGCCAGCACTTCCCGTCGCGGCCCGGCTCGCACCAGCACTCGTCCGGCGACGCGTCCGCGGGACAGGCGGCCGCCTTGCGCCACTTCAGGATCTCGTGCTCGTGCAGCGGACGTTTGCCGAAGTTGATGATCGCGTTGATCGTGCCGGGATTGTTCACCGTATCGTTCGGCACCGCCGACGTGTCGACCGTGCCGGGACGCGCATGCGAGAAGATCTGCCATTCGAGGCCGTCCGTCGGCATGCCGGACGCGAGCAGCTCCGAGAAGCGGCTGTACTGATTGCCGACGAGCGCGTCGATGTTCTCCCACTGCGGATGCACCGGGTCTTCCGGCGGGTTCAGCGGGTTGAACGCGACGTGGCAAGAGCCGCACGAGATGCCGATCAGGAAAGGCGGCTCGACGGACGCGTCGTCGAGGCGCGCCTGATAGCCTTCCCACGTGCCGGCGTCTCCGTTCAGAGCGAGCCACGCATCGGGATCGAACCGCGGATTCGGGAACTTGCGGATGCCGACCGCGCCGGCGGACGTGCCGAACTCGAGATCGCAAGTGTCCTGACGCTGATCCCGCGGGCCGTGCGGATCGTCCGGAGCGACCGGCACGTCCTCGAGATCGCAGGCGGGATCGCGATAGCCGCCGCGGCCGACCGCGGCGAGCAGCTCCGCATCGCCGGGGCACCAGTCGAAACCGAACGTCTCGTCCTTGCTGCGGGCCGGGCAGTTATCGTCGCCCGGCACGCAGCAGTCCGGATCGTTGATGATGCCCCACGTCGCGAACCGCTCGTTGCGCGCGTCGGTGCCGAGCACGCGGTACCAGTCGATCAGCACGCCGAGCCGCTGCTGGAGCACGTACGTATGGAAGCGGCTGTTGCCGGCGGTCGCATACAGCCAGATGCGTCGCCCGACTCGTTCGTCCGGCGTCAGGTTCTCCTCGGCGGCCAGGAACGCGGGATTAGTGAAGATTTCGTCGTACGCGCCGACCGGCGTGGCCGGCGGATTCGCGGTCTCGGCCGGTGCGCCGGCCGGTTGCGCGGCCGCAGGGTCAGGCGGTTGAGCCGCCGCGTGCGGCGACCACAGCGCGGCGCAGGAGAGCACGGCGGCGCAGAACAGCGCGCCAGCGCGAGCCGCGTCGACCGCGATGGAATGAAACGAGACCGACTTCATGGCGAGGTTCCTCCTGCTGCTCCATCGGGACCGCACCCGGCGGCTCTCATTCGAAGCGCGCGTGTCGCGGCGTCGCTCGCGGCTGGGGCTGACCGCCGAGCTCACAACTGCTTCAGAAACTCGACGAGCGCGTCCTTGTCGTCAGGGACGAGATCAGTGCCGTACTCGTGTCCGCCGTTGCCGTTACCGAGCTCCGTCGTGTCGAACAGCCAACCGGCGTCCTCCGGCATGCACCCTTGCTGAACCTCGACGACCGGACAGCCAGGCGACGGCGGCGGCGCATCGAGCACGTCACAGCGCTGCGATACGAAGCCGACGTTGCTGGTATCGAGCACGTCGTAGCCGCGATAGAAGCTGACGGGCCGGCACTGCGGCGGCTCTAGCAGCGCGCGCAGCGTCGGCACGGAGCCGTTGTGCAGGTACGGCGCCCGCAGCCATATCCCGTCGAGCTGCATCGCGATATAGCCCGGGTTCTCCGGTTTGCTCATCGGCGTGCGTCGCACGTCGAACTCGAGCACTTTCTCATTCGCCGCGTTCGCGGCCTCGAGCGTCCACGCGAGCGTGCGCTCCGGGTCGGTGCCGACCTCGTCGAGCGGAATGACCGTGCCCATCCGATTGTTCCGGCCCGATGCGTGACAGCCGGCGCAGTGCTGCTCGAACACCTGCTCGCCGCGTGCGGCGCGCACGGTGTCGATCTCGAGCGGGTACTTCGGCGGCGGCAGCTCGACGAGCCACTGCTCGAGATCGGCCATTCGCTGGCGGAAGAACGCGGTGTTCTGTGCTTGCAGGCCGAGCGCCGAATCGATCAATACGGAGCGAAACGATGTCGTATCGCCGGCGAGGTTCATCAGCATCAGCTCGTCGGGCGGTATGTCGAGCTTCGACCAGTCGGCTTCCGGCGAGTAATCGTCCTCCGGCCATACGCGGCCCGGCTGCACGCGCGCGCCGAGGTGCCAGATCGACGGGAAGTCCGTGTGATCGACGCTGTCGTCCATCGGCAGGTTCAGGAAGTTGAACTTCGTGAGGTTCATCGGCGCATCGCGTCCGGGGCCCCAGCGCGGCCTCGAGTCGGCCCACGCGAACGCCTCGCCTTGCTCGATCAGCTGCTTGCGCGTCAGCGGAATGAACAGGAAGCGGTACAGCAGGCGGTCGAGCCAGCTCAGCCGGGTTGCGAGATCGATCTCGGTCAGGATCGTGTCCGCGTTGAAGCGCGGGTCCGCGGCCGAGCGGCTGAAGAACTCGAGCAGCGCCTGGATGTCCGCCGTATGGCTGCCGCCCGCGGCCACGATCGTCGGCGGCGAGCTCTCCGTCAGCCGATACTGCGTCGCGTGACATAGCGCGCAGTTGAACCCGACACGCTCGAAGCCGACGGTCTTCTTCGAGAAGCCGACCGGAAACTCGCGTCCCTCTTCCCAGGGCAGGCCTACGGACGCGTAGCCGCCCGGGCCCGGCAGGTACTCGGTGCCGAAGATCCGCGGCAGCACGACGACGATCCAATAAGGAATGCCGGCCTGGCTCTCGGAGCCGATCGAGCCGTACAGGAAATTCATCTCCGGGTCGTCCGTGATCCAGGCCGGCTGCGGGACTTCCCGGAAGAACTGATACCACGCGAATATCGCGGCCGGTACGGCAAGCGCGACGAGCACGGCGGCCGCGACGAGAACCTTCCGCTTCCAGGTCGACTGCCCGTCCTGCATGGAACGCTCGCTCGGTGTTGATGAGTTGGCCTTCGGTCAGAACGTCTTCAGGTACTCGATCAATGCATCTTTCTGCTCGTCGGTGAGCATCGTCCCGTACTCCGCGCCTTCATGGCCGCGATTCGAATTTCCGCGTGCGGACGTGTCGTAGCGCCAGCCCTCGGCGGCGGCGCGCGGCCCGCTCGATACGAAGCCGACGTTCTCGTAGTCGTACACGTCGTAGCCGATATAGAAAACGGAGGGCCGCCGCTCGGGAGTGAGCAGCGCGCGCAGCGTCGGTACCGAGCCGTTGTGCAGGTACGGCGTGCGCAGCCAGATCCCGTCGAGCGGCGCGTTCGCGTAGCCGTTGGTCTTGCGAAAGTGCGTGAAACGCGCCGGGTAGCACATGTTTCGCAGCCGGCGATACTCATCGTCATCGCCTCCGACCTCGCAGACGTTCTCGAAGTACGCCTGACAGGCTTCCTCTCCGTTCGTCGGAAAGCCGGCGTAGATCGACCCTTGCGCTTTCGCGAGCTCGGGCGTGTATGAGTCGAGACGCCAGCGATCCGTGCCGATCTTCTCTATCGGTGTCACGGAGCCGACGAACGTCTCACCCGACTCCGGCCGATACGGCGCGTCTCGCGTGCCGTGGCACGATGCGCAGTACTCGCCGTAGAGCCGTTCGCCTTCGGCGAGGCGCGACTCGTCGATGCGCTCCTTCGGGAACGGCAGCGGCTGTGCGTCCTCCCAGAGCCAGTCGGCCGTGCGCAGCACGAGCTCCGAATCGATCGTCGCGGGGGTCGCGCCGGTGCCGAAGCCCGCGCTGAGGTTGCGCTCGTCGACCGAGCAGTTGTTGCCGTCCCAATGGAGCCACATGCCCTTGCGCGCCCGCTGATTCCAAACGGACGGAAAGTCGGCGTTCCCGGTCAGCTCGCGCTCGTGCGCCTTGTCCATTCGGAAACCGAGCAGCGGCTTCGGCGAGTTGAACGTGTCGACCCGCCCGGGACCCCAGCTCGAGAAGTCCATGAAGTCGAGGCGGCCGAGCAAGGCCAGCAGCTGATCGCGCATCATCGAGATGCCGGCAAGCTTGAAGATCTGCCGATCGACGAAGCCCCACGCGTCCGGACGATAGCCGTCCTGGTCGGGGTATTCCTCGTCGCGCAGCTCCGCGAGCTGCTCGATCTTCGGCAGCATGCGGCTTGCTCGAAAGCGCCAGTCCTTACCGCTCGTTTGCATGAACGTGACGAGCGCGCCGAGATCGAAACGATTCGCCGGCATGCCGAGGACGATCTCGGCGGGCGCATCGGGACTCGAGCGGACCGTGCCGGTATGGCATACGGCGCAGTTGAAGTAGACGCGATCGATGCCCATGCTGCGGCGCATCGACATGCCGATCGGAAGATCGAAGCGAGGATCCTTACCGTCCTCGTAGATCATGCCGAATGCCGAGTAGCCGCGGCCCGTCTGGCCGTCGGGCAGATACTCGGGAAACATCTCGGGCAGGGCGATCCAGATCCAATAGGGTATGCCGAACCCGAACTGGTTCTTCCAGCCGCGCTCGCCGCCGGTGGAGCCGTACTTGAAGTGCTCGATGTCGTCGGCGTAGGTAACCGGCTCGTCGTCGTTATAGCGGAGGATTCCGTAAACGCCGCCGATCAGCACGATTGCGACGGTGAGGGCGCCGACAGCACGCAGGAAGGTACCCAGCCAGCCCAAGCGGACTACGCTCCGTTTCTCGCGCCGCTTCGAGTGATTTGGAGTTGCGGCGTCGCCCCGAACGAGCTCGGGATGCCGGAAGGATAGTAATCCTCGGTTCGTGTGCTGACAAGTTGAGCTTGGCTATATAAATCGACTTCGCGATAGTCGTGCCGCGCAAACGCCAACGAAGGCGCGACTGTCGGCGATCGCCGACATGACTGGTTGGCCATGCCGTTCCCATCGCTGCATCACGACGGGAACGGCGCAGTGGTGCACGAAAACCGTGCGTCAGAAGTGAGCGTGCTTTCGGTTGCACTCCTGGCGGTGCGAGTTCAGCTTCTGCGACGCCGCTGTCGCGGCCGCCGAATACTCCTCGGGCGTCAGCCAGTCGAAATGCCGGTTCGGCCGTGCCGGGTCGGCAGGCGTCACCCGATTCGCGCCCGATGCATGCGCGGCGTGCAGCGCGGCAATATCCGCATCGATCTCGGCGAGCTGCTCCGCCGACCATGCGCCGGTCGCGCGTTTGCGCTCGACGGCGACGGCCATCTCGCCCCAGAACGAAACTTCGTTCATGCACGCGACGAGCGGAGCCATGCCGTCGGCACAACCGGCGCCGAGCGCGCCGCAGTTCCGACTACGCTGATTTGCGCCGCCCTGTTCGCGCAGGCCGCTGAACAATCCCCCTCGCCGGGCCGGTGCAGCCGGCGCGGCTGCGGGCGAAGGCGTGGGCGCGGCTGCAGGCGACGAGGCCGTGGTGGCGGCGGCGCCGTCGCTCGGTCCGCACGGCACCGGCGCGACGTTGCGCCCGGTCTGCACGCCGAGCCTGCTGAGCAGCCGGCGGCCGCCTCTCTTCAATCCTTCTTCGACCGCCTGATTGGCGATCGCCGCTCCGACGCAGTCGGGGTTCTCCAAGACGGCGCCGGCGACGTCGGCGGCGACCGTCTCGTCCGCCGTAGCCGTTTGGACGGCGATGACACCGATCGCCATCCCGGCGGCCCACCATCGACCCCTGATTGTTTTTCTCATTGTTCGACTCCTTGATCGTTCGCGTCCCGGCGTCGACCACGTGCCGCCGTCGGCCTGCGGCGCCGAATGGGCGCAAGAGTCATTCTGAGGACGTGACCGGCGCTGCAAATCTCCCAAATGGGAGTGGATCGAGCACTTTCGTTTCGGCAAGGTCACCCCCATTTGAGGGGATGCCGTGCCGGGCTGACTCGTGCATGCCCGCTTCGGAGCGTCTCTCGACGCACGTCAGAGAGGGCACGTCAGAGAGGCACGTCAGGGAAAACGGGAATGTCTCGGCCAGTCTGTCTCGTCATCGATGATTTCCTGGACGATCCGGATGCGATCCGCCGCGTCGCGCTCGCGCAGCGCTTCGTGAAGATGCACTCGGCGGGGCTGCGCACCGTCGAGTCGTTCCTGCACCTTTTCCCATACCGTCAGGCGTTCGAGCGCGCGCTCGGCTGCCGGCTGACGAATTTCGACGACAATGCTGCGAACGGGCGTTTCCAGCTGTGCACGGCAGCCGATGCGATCCCCTATCACTCGGACAGCCAGTCGTATGCAGGCGTGCTGTTCCTGACGCCCGACGCACCGATCGATGCCGGAGTATCGTTCTTCCGCAGCCGCCGCAGCGGGCAACGCGGCCGTTGCGCCGATCCGGAGCTGATGGCGCAAACCTTCGGGCGCGGCGCGGAGTTCGATCGCAGCTGCTGGGAGGAGGTCGATCGGGTCGGCAACCTCTACAACCGCCTCGTGCTGTTCGACGCGCATCTCGCGCACGGCGCAACGGCGTATTTCGGCACGGGCCTCGAGGACGGCCGCCTGTTCCAGAACTTCTTCTTCAATATCGAAACGGACGACTGAGCTTCGTCGGCCCACGCGACGTCGGTCACGCGCTCGATGCCCCACGCCGCGAGCCAGACCGCGATCGCGTATGCGGCGAGCACCTCGCGATCGGAGACCGACTGCCATCCCGCCAACGCCTCGGCGCGCCGCACGAGCCACGCCGGAGATAGGCCGATGTGCTCGAGAACGCCGGAGACGCGCTCGAACGCGCCGGCGATCGGCTCGAGGTTCGCCGCATACGCGCGCATCCATACGCCGTCGTAAGCGACCTTGCCCTGACGGTCGACGACCTCCGGCGGCAGCCAGTCGCCGGCCGCGTCGGCGAGCACGCGCTTGTCCGGCCGGGCAGAGCGGGTTCGGCAATGGCGGGACCAGGCCTCCGCGGCGCGAAACAGGGCGAGGTCGGTGAACGGCGTGCGCAGCACCGCGCCGAACGTTTCCTTGATCCACACGTCCTGCCGCGCGTCGTAGACGAACGTCGCGCAGCGGCGGTCGCGAACGGCCGCATTGCGGCGGATGTCGTCGATCGCGCGCCGCATCGTTCGCCATGCCGCGCTCGAGAACGGGCCGCGCTGCGGGCGGCGCGGCGCGAACGCTTCCGCTTGCGTCAGATCCGTCGCGAACAGCTGGTCGCCGCCGTGGCCGTTATAGATGTGCGTCGCGCCGAGCGCGGCCGCGAGCTCGCCGACCCGCTCCGCATGACGGATGCCGGTGACGAACACGGCGGGCTCGTCGAAGCGCACGGGACGGGTCGCCGGCGTATACGGGAAGGTCTCGGCGCCGTCGATCACGGTGCGGGCGACCCCGAGCGCACGCGCGACGGCCTGCTGGACTGCTTCCTCGTGACGGAACTCGTAGTACGGAAACGCCGCGGAGACGCCGTGCATCCGGTGACCCGGCCGCAGCGCCGCGGCGGCCGCGAGGGTGCTGTCGAAGCCGCCGGAGACCTCGACGAGCGATGTGACGACCCGCCGTTGGCTCGCGCCGTACGCTTCGAGCGCGTCGCGCACCGCGCTCGCGGCCGCGTCGGCGGTCACGTCGCCCGTGTCGCCGTGGAGCACCGGCGTCTCGTGCGCATCCCCGTCGGCACCGATCACCGTGACGACGCCGCGCCGAAGCCGGCGCCAGCCGGCGAGCGGCGTCTCGCACCACGCGTTCGGCTCGTAAGACGAGCAGAAGTTGACTGCGGCGGCGGCCTTCACGAGGCCTTCAACCGACAATGTCGGCTCCGCGAAGACCGGCAAACCGGTCGTCACCTCGAGCTGACGCCCGGCGCGGCGCCAGTAGAGCGGGAACGTGCAGCACCCGCCTCTCGCGATCGCGACCGCTCCGCCGGCGCTCGTCGCGATCAGCGCGTCGGTCGGCTCGACGCGCGCGCCGAGCGCAGCCGCGTCGTCGAGCGGCCCGGCCGGCAGCGCCGCCGACACCCGGTCTGCACGCTCGTCGAGCTCGCCGTCATACAAGGACAGATAGAACGCCGGTCCGAACGCGCCGCGCAGCTCGCGGGCCGCGACGGCAGGGCGCAGCAGCAGCCGGACCGGGCCGGCGTCGACCGTCTCGAGCGGCGGCATCCGCTGTCAGGCCGTCAGCGCCATCACGAGCAGCGGCCGATACAGAAAGTGCTCCCGCATCGGCTCGTACGGCACGACCCCGTCGATCGAGCACCACGCGTGCATCTTGCGTGTCGGCGCGAGCACGCCGATCGCGAGCCGGCACGCGATGCCGGCGGCGAGCGCGACGTACGCGGTCAGCAGTGCGCGCGGATAGCAGTCGGCGTACCCGACGTCGCGCTCGAGCGCATGGATCGCGCGGGCGATCGCGTCGACGCGCTCGGAGCCCGACCGATGCTCCGCGGGCGCGCCGCGCGAGCGCTTACGCGCCGCGGCAGCAGCGGCGAGACGCGCGGCCATCGCGAACGGCATCACGGACCGCGTCCGGTCGACGAGACGATAGGCCGCTCGCCAGGCACGCGGCGACGGCGGCGCCGCGGTTCCGGAAAGGCTTGCAGAGTCGTGGGCGACCGACCCTGCCGGATCCTCGAGATTGCCGTCGAACGTCATCCGTCCGAGCCCGAGCACCGCATGCAGCCTCGGGTCCGCGGCATCGGCGCGCTTCAGCAGGTATAGCCGCCCCGTCAGCGCGCCGTAGACGAAGTCGCGGTGATCGTCGACGACGATTCGAGTCCAGCAGGCGTCGGTCGCCACGCGGCGGGCACCGTCAGCCGTAGGTTCCTGGGTGGCACTGCTCGTTGTAGTGGCCGCTGCCGCCGTTGACCGCCCTCGCTCCCGCGTAATGCGCGACGAGCGCGATCCAGAGTGCACGGAAAATGCTCATTGCGATCTCCAGTTCGATGATGCCGGCCGGAGTATCGGCGCCGACGCCGGCCGTCCGGACCTCCCGTTTGGGAGGATTCGAGCAATCTTGCGATTCCGCGCATGGCCGCGCTTTCGGCCCGCTGCTATCGTTCGCGCCGCCCGTGTCCTCGGTCTCGCAGCATTCGGATGAGTCTCGTTGCACCCGCACCCAGGTTGATGCCGCTCGTAGCGTCGCTCGTCGCCGCGGCCGGTCTTCCGGCTCACGCCGCGGACCGCACGGCTGCCGCGGCGCTGCCGACGCTGATCGTCACGCCCGACTGGCGGCCCGCGGATGCGCAGACGGTGCCGAAGTCGATCGCCGCCGTTTCCGGCGCGGAGCTCGACTCGGCCGGCATCCATCATTCGATCGATCTGCAGTACCGAGTGCCGGGGTTCGTATTCAGGACGAACTCGGTGCTCGGCCAACCGTATCTGCGCGGCGTCGGCACCGAGATCATCTCGGCCGGCGCCGAATCGAGCGTCGCGACGTTCGTCGACGGCGCGTACATGCCGCGCGCGTATCACTCGATCGTCGACTTCTTCGACGTCGAGCGGGTCGAGGTGATCAAAGGCCCGCAGGCCGTGCATCTCGGCCGCAACGTCGTCGGCGGCGCGGTCAGCGTCCATACGCGCGATCCGGGCGACACGGCCGGCGGCTACACGGAGATTACGGTCGGCAGCTACGCGGAGCGGCGGCTGCGCGCGGCCGCGGATCTGCCGATCCCCGGCACGCCGGTCGCCTTCCGCGTCGCGGGCTCGCGCGCGGTCCGCGACGGCTACGTCGACAACGTCTATCTCGGCGTCGACGAGAACGACGAGGACCACAGTGCCTGGCGTGCGAAGATGCGCTACGCGCCGGGAGACGCGCTCGATGTCGTCGTCGGCGTCGAGCGGCAACGTGAAGACAGCTCGCGCGCGCTCGGCTCGAAGCCGGTCGTCGGCGTCGGCATCAACGGCGGGATCGCGAACGGCGGCATCGTGCCGTCCGATCCGCGCGAGGTCACCGAGAATACCGCGCCGCGCATCGACATCGCATCGACCCGCTACAGCGCCCGCGTCGTCTGGCAGCCCGCGCGCTTCACGCTCCGCTCGACGACGACGTATCTGTCGACGGCGGCGGACCTCGCGCTCGATCTCGACGGCACGAACGCGGACTTCGCCGCAAATTATCCTTCGGGCCGCTCGCGCTCGGTCGGACAGGAGCTGCGGATCACGTCCGCCGCGGACCGGCCGCTCGACTGGACGCTCGGCGCGTTCGTGCTCGACGAGGACGGCCGGCAGATTCTCGATACGCGTCTGCCGATCAACGGCACGCGCAGCTACCCCGATGCGCAGATCGATACCGAGTCGCGCGCCATGTTCGGCGAGGTCGGCTATCAGATCGGCCGATGGCGCGCGCGGGCGGGCGCACGCTGGAACCGCGATGCGCGCCGGATCGACCTGGTCCGCACCGTGACGAGCCCGGCGGGCTCTGCGATCACGTCGCAGCACGAAGAGCGCTCCTGGCGCGCGCTGACGCCGGAGCTCGGCGTCGAGCTGGCGCCGCGTGCCGGCCGGCTCTACTACGCGAGCGTTGCGCGCGGGCACAAGCCAGGCGGATTCAACACGTCGTCCGTGCAGCCGCCGTTCGACTCCGAGCGCCTCGACGCCATCGAGGCGGGCCTCAAGATCGGGCTCGGCGGCGGCCGAATGCGCGTCAACGCGGCGGTTTTTCATTACGACTATCGCGACATGCAGCTCGACACGCCGCCGAGCGACGCGGCGCTCGGCACGTTCCCGATCGTGATCAACGCGGCCGAAGCGTCGTTGACCGGGCTCGACATCGACGTCGGCATCGCGCTGCGCAGCGGCTCCTTCATCTCGATCGGCGCGGTGATGCTCGACGCGGTGTTCGACGACTTCGTGTCGGTCGACCCGAACAACCCTGCCGTCGATCCGGACCGCTCCGGCAATCGGCTACCGCAGGCGCCGCGCTGGTCGGCGAACGCGCGCTTCGAGCACGCGTGGACGCTCGGCGGCGGCGAGCTCGCGCTCGCGGTCGAGTATCGGCGTCAGTCGGCGATGTCGTTCAGCCTGTATGCGGATCCGGCGCTCGTGCAGAGCGGCTACGGCTTGCTCGGCGCGTCGCTGACGTACGCCGGCGGGGGCGGCCGCTGGTATGCCGATCTCCATGCGCGCAACCTGACCGACACCTTGTACGCCGAGACGATCCTGCGCCGCGATCCGGCAAGCGGCACGAAGCGATTCTGGGGGGCGCCGCGTACGGCGGGCCTGCGGGTCGGCTACCGGTGGTGAACGTCCGGCGTCAGCGACTCGGCGGCGGGCAAGTCGTTGCGATCGCTGGTCCGCACGAGCCACACGAATGCGCCGGCGGCCGCATACATGATCAACGAGTAGACGGCTGCCGGCACGGCCATCGCCGGCGCCGCGAGCACGCCCGCCGCGATCGCGATCGACGTGCCGCCGCTCTGCATGCCGATCTCGATCGTGATCGCGGTGCGCTGGCCGCGCGACAGCCCCGCGAGCGAGGCCGTCGCGAAGCTCGAGCCCATGCCGAGCACGCAGAGCGCAAGCGCGGCAGGGCCGCATGCTGCGAACATTTGCGGCAGCGCGGCACGCTCGCGCCACGAGAGCACGCCGATCAGCACGATAAGCAGCAACACCGACACGCGCGCGACATGCGGCCGCAGCCGCGCCGCGCTCGGGACGTAGTGCTGCAGCGCCATGCCGGCGAGCGTCGGCAGCAGAATCGTCGTCATGATCGCTTCGGACGTTTCTGCGAACGAGATCTCGACGTCGAGCCGCTCGCCGGCGAACAGCTGCGCCGCGCCGCTCACATAGATCGGCACCGCCACGACCGGGACGACCTTGCTGACGGCGGTCAAAGCGACGGACAGGGCAACGTCGCCGCGAGCGAGATATGTGAACATCGTCGACGTCGACGCGGAAGGGCTGGCCGCGAGCAGGACCAGTCCGATCGCGAGCGCCGACTCGAGGCGCATCGCGGCCGCGAGCGCGAACGCGAGCAGAGGAAACACGACGAACATGCCGAGAAAACCGATCGTCGTGGCGAGCGGCGCCGCCGCGACTGCACGAAAGTCTGCGGGCCGTAAGCTCATGCCGACGGCGAGCATCATCAGCGCGATGACGATCGGCAGCAGCACATCGATCGGAAGTCCGGCTTCCAACGTTGACTTTTCCCCGCAGCGTGTTTCTTATACCGACGAAGCCTAACGTCGCGGCCGACAATGCCGCAACGATGCAATAACAACGATCAGATGCCCGGCGCGACGGACACCATCATCGACCTCGCATATTCGGCTGCGGTGGAGCCGGAGATTTGGCCGCAGGCCGTGCAGTCGATGTCGAGCGCGTACAGGGCGGTCGCGTCCGGAATCTACGTCGGGGACTTCGCGGCGCGCCGGGTCGAGCTGATCTCCCTGAACGGGATCGAGTCGTCTTATGTGAAACGTTACGTCGACGACTACCTTTGCGAGAACCCGTGGTCGATCGATTCGATGCAGGGCGTAGGCCGAGTGCGAACGGATACGTCGCTCGACGAGTATTACGGTCAGCCGGGTTACTACCGCCGCACGCCGCTGTTCAACGATTGGATGAAGCCGCAGGACTTCATCTACACGCTCGGCGTCAACCTTTCCGCGGACGAGACGCGGCAAACGAAGCTGTTCCTCTATCGGCCCGCGAGCGCCGGCCCTTACACGCCGCGCGACGTCGCTCGGTTTCGCAGACTCACGCGGCACTTGATCAACGCGGTCCGGGTCGCAGACCGCTTCGCCGCAGCACGCCGCGAGGCGAGCGAGCTCCGGCAGGTGCTGGACCGGCTTCGCTTCGGCGTCGTGTTGCTCGCCGACGACGGCCGCGTGCTCGAAGCGAATGCGTTCGCCGCGCGGATTTTCGAGCGTCGCGACGGCCTGACCGTCGTCCACGGCCACCTTGTCGCGACCCATCGCTCGAGCGGAGTCGTGTTGACGAGCACGTTGCGTGCGGCGCTCGACGCGCGCAACGGAATCGACTCCGCCGCGCCCGAGCCTTCGTACCTCGAGCGCGGCACTGGAACGCAGCCGTTGTCGATGCTCGCACTGCCGCTGCCGCACGACCGCGACCCGTTCGGCCTGCGGCGCGCCGCCGTCGCGCTGCTCGTCACGGATCCCAGCAGCGAGATCCGCGCGCCGGTCGAGCGGCTGCGGCGGCGTTTTCGGCTGACGCGCTCGGAGGCGCGGCTCGCAGCGGCCCTGATGCAGGGGCTCAAGCTGCGCGACGCCGCCGACCAGGCCGGTTTAACCTACGAAACCGCGCGCTGGTACATGAAAACCACGTTCCAGAAGACGGGCGCGACGCGGCAAGCGGATCTCGTTCGTCTGCTCTTGTCCGACCCGCAGCTCCTGCTGCCGGAATAGTCGACTCGCCAACGATCAGATGGAAACGATAAGCGTCGTTCTCTCGATGCTCGCTGCCGTCGTGGTCAGCGGCATCATCGTCCGGGCGCTGCCGCTCGCCGTGCCGACACCGCTCGTGCAGATCGCGCTCGGTGCGGTCATCGCCGCGTTCTCGCCGTACGAGGTCAGTCTGAATCCCGACCTCTTCTTCCTGCTGTTCCTGCCGCCGCTGCTGTTCCTCGACGGCTGGCGCATCCCGAAGGAAGGCTTGCTGCGCGACAAGGGGATGATCCTCGAGCTTTCGCTCGGGCTCGTATTCTTCACCGTGCTCGGCATCGGCGCGTTCATCCACTGGATGATCCCGGCGATGCCATGGGCCGTCGCGTTCGCGCTTGCGGCGATCGTTTCGCCGACGGATCCGGTCGCCGTATCGGCGATCACGTCTCGCGTGCCGATGCCGAAAAGGGTCATGCACGTGCTCGAGGGCGAGTCGCTGTTGAACGACGCATCGGGTCTCGTCTGCTTCCGCTTCGCAGTCGCAGCCGCGCTGACCGGCGTCTTCTCGCTGTCCGACGCGGCGATCGCGTTCGTGCAGCTCGCGGCGGTCGGCATCGGCGTAGGCGTCGCGCTGACGTACGTCGTCGTGCTCGTGAAGGAGCGGATCAGCCGTCGGCTCGGCGAGGAGTCGGGCTCGCACGTGCTGATCAGCCTGCTGATCCCGTTCGGCGCGTACGAGGTCGCCGAGCATCTCGGCGGGTCCGGAATCCTGTCGGCCGTCGCCGCCGGCATCACGATGAGCTACATGGAGCTCGGGGGCCGGACGGCGGCATCGACGCGCGTGCAGCGAACCGCCGTCTGGGACACGGTCCAGTTCGCGCTCAACGGCATCATGTTCGTGCTGCTCGGCGAGCAGCTGCCCGGCATCTTTGCGGGAGCGGTCGACGTCGTGCGCGAGTCGAATCACGAGAATCCGTGGTGGCTCGCCGTTTACGTGCTCGCGATCAATTTCGGTCTCGCGGCGTTGCGTTTCGTCTGGGTCTGGGTCTCGGGGCGCCTGACCTTGTGGCTCGCGCGGCGGCGGGGCGAGCCCGTGACTCAGAAGCCGTCGCTGCGGCTGGTCGCCGTGATGTCGGTCGCGGGTGTGCGCGGCGCGATCACGCTCGCAGGCGTGCTGACGTTGCCGCTCGCGCTCGGCGACGGCACGCCGTTCCCCGCGCGCGACCTCACGATCTTCCTCGCCGCCGGCGTGATCATCCTGTCGCTGATCGCGTCGAGCGTGCTGCTGCCGCCGCTGCTCCGCGGGCTCGAGGTGCCTCCGGAAGTCGCCGAGGAAGCCGAGATCGACCGCGCGCGCATCGCGGCGGCAGAGGCGGCGATTCCCGCCGTCGAAGCGGCGCTGCACGATATGGCGAAAGGCCATGTCGACGCGGACGTCTATGCGGAGGCCGGTGCGCGCGTGATGGAGCTTTATCGGCGGCGGATCGAAGGCCATGCGGCCATCGAGAATGCGGAGCGCTTGCGGCAGACGGATTACATCGAGGCCCGCTTACGCATCGCCGCGCTATGCGCGGAGCGCGAGGTCGTGTTCGCGCTCGCGCGCGCCCACGAGATCTCCGATCAGACAGCGCGCAAGCTCGTCCGCGACGTCGACCTGCAGGAGGAGCGGATCAAGGGCGTCGTGATCCGTCCCGCCTCACGGGCTTCGGATCGAGCCTAAGCCGCGCGCAGTCTCACTCCGCTCGCTCGCTCTCGGCCGGCCGAATGCGCGCCCGGCCGCTGTAACCTTCGCGCGCTCCCGCCGTCTTGCGCATGGAAGTCAGCACGAACCGTGCGACCGGAGACGACGATGATGCGCAGGAATGTGTTAGCGGCAGTGGCGATGCTCGGCGCGTGCAGTGCCGCGCACGCACAGAGCTATTTCGATTTCGACAGATTGCCGGCCATGCCGGACGCGCCGAGCGTGCAGATCGACCTGAACGCGGCGATGCTGGGTATCGCGGCCGCCGCTGCGGCCGCGAAGGATCCGGCGATCGCGGAGCTTCTGGCCGGCGTCGAAGGCGTTCGGGTGCGCGCGTATCCGACGGTCGAGGATACGGCGGCGGTCTCGTCGTTCATCGCGGATGCGTCGACGCTACTCGAGCGCGACGGTTGGGAGCGCGCCGTATTCGTGCGCGACGGTGCGCACGACGTGCGGGTTTATGCGCGGATGGACGGTGATACGATGGACGGGCTCACGATCATGGCGCTCGCGGAGCAGGGAGCGGCCTTCGTCAACGTCATGGGCCGCATCAGCGCGCAACAGGTCGGCCGCATCGCGGCCGCCGTGGAGGCGGGCGACGTGCTCGGCGGTTTTCCGCCGTTCGCGCAGGCGAGTCCGCGAGCGCACGCAGGCGACTGATTCGCGCCGGACGGAAGGCGTCGAGCACGCGCCGCGGCTGCCGAATGCCGCGGCGCTCTACGCCGTTCGGAGGTGCGTATGGGCTCGATCCGGATCCAAACCGCCCCGCTTTGGGTCGCGGCGATCGTCTGGCTCGGCTCGAGCGCGGCCGTTGCAGCCCAGACATCGTCCGCGCCGCTGTCCGTCGACGCGGCGGCCGACCTGCAGCGGCAGATCGTCGCTCGGATCGACGTCGAGGAAACGCTGAACGGCCCCCTTTCCGAAGGCTTGATCAGCCCGCTATCGGCGTTGGCCGAGCTCTATCGGGACGGCGGCGATCTCGCTCTCGCCTCCGCGACGCTCGAGCGTATCGTGCAAATCCTGCGTGTGCACTACGGTCTGCACTCGCTCGAGCAGGCGCCGTTGATTCGGCAGTTGATCGCTAACGAGGAGGCCGCCGAGAACTTCGACGAGGCCTGGCGGCTCGACGAGTGGCTGCTGGCCCTCGCGCGGCGTCATCCACTCGATTTGCGCACCGTGCCGATCCTGCGTGATACGGCCTACGCGCGCCTCGGAATCCTGGCTCGCTATCTCTCCGGCGAGCACCCGCCGCAGGTCGTGCTCGGCTGCTATTACAGGCGCTTGGAAACGGCGAGGCCCGCGCCGACGAGCGATGGCTCCATCCTCGACGGACAGCGGCGTCCATTCTCGACATACTGCCGCTCCGGCGGCCGGGGCATGGCCGCCGAGGCGCTGCTGATCGACGCGGTAGCGATGCTCGAGGAAGCCGCCGCCGTCATGATCCGTAACGACCTTTACTCGAGCGAGGGCGTGCGTGAGCTCGAGATGGACATTCTGCGCGTGCTGCGCTCGGTGCCGCCGCAGTCCGTAGGCTGGAATCAGCGCTATCTGACGGGCAAGCGCAGCCTCGAGCGCTTGGCGACGTACGAGACGAAGGCCGCGGCGCCGCCGCTCCGGCAAGTCGAGGCGCAAGTCCATATCGCCGATTGGGAGCTTCTGCACAGTCGTAACCCGGCCGCGCTCGACGCGTACGGTGCGCTTCACGCGCAGCTCTCGTCGTCGGCCGCCCCGGAAGGGTTGCTCGAGCATGTTGTCGCGCCGGACCTTCCGGTCGTGCTTCCCGCTTTCGAGCCGAACCCGCTGTCGTCGGTTGAGACGCCCGAGTCGATCGGGCATATCGACGTCGCGTTCGACGTGACTCACCTCGGCAAGAGCCGTCGCATCGAGATACTCGAGACGACGCGGAACGCGACCGATGCGCAGAAGGACCGCCTCGTGCGGCTGATCGAGCGGAGCCGTTTCCGGCCGCGCACGGTCGACGGCGCGCTTGCGCGCAGGGCTCCGGTCGTCGTGCGCTACTACGTCGGCGAATAGCACGTTCGCGCATCGGTCAAATGACCCGACAGACGCTCGTCGCGGACAGCCGATTGAACGTAACGGGCGGGCGACGGAAAAGCGAGACGCGAGTCCTTCCTCGTCGAGTGCACGCGAGGACAATCACCGGCTTCACGAGCGCGTCTGACAAGGAAGGACGATGAAGAAGTTGGCCGCCTATGCGTTGGTGGGTTTGGGTGTCGTCGGAATCAACTGGGTGATCGAAGCGAAGCGCGATGAGACCGGCGCAATCGTTTCGGAAGGCACGATCGACGCGTTCAAGATCAGGGTCGGGGATTGCTTCGATGATTCCGATTCGACGTTCAGCGGCGAGGAGTCGTCGGTGACCGGTGTGCACGGCGTCCCGTGCTCGAAGCCGCACGACAACGAGGTATATGCGGTGTTCGACGTCGATCTCGCCGAATTTCCGCGCGGCGATGCGATGGCGGAGATCGCGTTCGACGCGTGTCTCGAGCGCTTCGAAGCGTTCGTCGGCAGGGACTATGCGACGTCCGCGCTGGACATCATGACGCTCTACCCGTCGTACGAGAGCTGGCATCGGCAGAACGACCGGGAGGTCATCTGCGCGCTGTACGACGTAACGTTGAGCAAGCTCGAAGGCAGCGTCAAAGGCCTGGCGCTGTAGCTGGCCCTTTAGCGTTCGGCGCGGCGTCGATCGACGGTCATCGAGGGCGATCTCGGTCGTCTCCCCATCGCCAGCGAAGAGGGCGCTCGCCTTTCGTTGCGATAATCGCGACCAACGCCAGAGTGATGGCCGCGATCCACGCCGGTAGCATCCGCGCGTCAGGATGCTCGCGCAGGTAGACCACACCTGCGGCGAGCGCGGCGACGTAGGCTGCGATGACCGCCCAACCCTGCCACGTGACCGGGAGACCCCACCCCCAGCCGTACCGTTTCGCTGCGAACCAGTAACTCTTCTCGTTGTTGCTCACCCGCCGCTCCTCCGGAAAGTACGAGCGAAGCGCATCGGCCGCGCGAGCCGTTGATCTGCACGGCTCATCGCTCGAGCCGGTGCGCAGCATAACGTAGCCCGCGGTGTCGAGCAGCGGCCTGCCGATTCGGTGAAGCGCGTTGTCGCCGCAGTCTCGTCCAGGGCATAGTGGCGAGGAGCCGTGTCGGCCGCTAGCGCATCTGACCTCGAATGGATTCGTTGATCACCGCTGCCGCGCGGGCGCTCGCAGCGGGCGATCCGCTCGGCGCCCTGAATCGCATTGCGTTGCGTAACGACGCGGCGGCGCTCGCGCTTCGCGGCATCGCGCTCGCCCAGCTCGGAGATCTCGCTCGAGCGAAGGCGCTCGTCCGCAGCGCCGCCCGCGCGTTCGGCGCGAGAGAGGCGGTGGCGCGGGCGAGGTGCGTCGTCGCGGAAGCGGAGATCGCGCTCGCCGCTCGCGAGCTGACCGGGTCCATGCATGCCCTCGATGCGGCGCGCGAGACGCTCGAAAAGCACGGCGACCACGTGAACGCGGCGCACGCCCGCTACGTCGCGGTTCGGCACCTGCTGCTGCTCGGACGGATCGACGATGCCGAAGGTGCGCTCGCACGGCGCGTTTGCCGGCCGCGCTCAGGGCCGTTCACGACCTCGTCGCCGCCGGGATCGCGTTGCGGCGCATCCGGGCGTCCCAAGCCCGGTCGGCGCTCGGCCGCGCCCGAGCGGCGGCCGACGAAGCGCGCATACCGGCGCTCGTTGCGGAAGTCGAAGGCGCGTTCCGCACGCTCGAAGCTCCGGCCGCGCGGATCGTGGTCGGCGGCGCCGAGCGCGTGCTGCGGCTCGAGGACGTCGAGGCGCTGCTCGAGTCGAACGCGCTCGTGGTCGACGCATGCCGTCATGTCGTCTGCGACCCGAGCCGCATGGTTCCGCTGGCGACACGTCCCGTTCTGTTCGTGCTCGCTCGAGTGCTCGCCGAGGCGTGGCCGGCGGACCTTTCGAGAAGCGTGCTCGTTGCGCGAGCGTTTCGTGCGAAGCACGCGGACGAATCGTATCGCGCGCGGCTGCGCGTCGAGATCGGCCGCCTGCGAACGGCGCTCGCAGGCCTCGCCGATGTGACCGCGACGGCGCGAGGGTTCGCGCTGTCGCCGCGCGCGGGCGACGTCGTCGTGCTGCTGCGGCCCGCCGACGAGAAGCACGCGGCCGTGCTCGCGCTCCTCGCGGACGGGGAAGCGTGGTCGAGCTCCTCCCTTGCCCTCGCGCTCGGATCTAGCCAGCGCACGGTGCAGCGGGCGCTCGACGCGCTCGCGGCGGGCGGCAAAGTGCAGTCGATCGGGCGGGGCCGGGCGCGCCGTTGGATGACTCCGCCGTTGCCCGGATTCGCGACAACCTTGTTACTCCCTGCTCCGCTGCCGGGCCGTTAATGTGCAAAGCCGATCGATGCTTTCCACCGAACGGAGATGACGAGATGAATACATCGGCAGCGCAGATAGATCACGAGTACGGGCCCTTCGACGGCATCGACGCGGTGCACGGCGTGACCTTCGACGGCCGACAGGTGTGGTTCGCGACCGGGGACGGGCTCTACGTTCTCGATCCGAAGACGGGCGCCGCGTCGCGTTCGATTGCCGTCGCGGCGGATGCAGGAACGGCGTTCGACGGCCGGCATTTGTTTCAGATCGCCGAGAGCAGCATCCGGAAAATCGATCCCGAGACCGGGCGCGTGCTCGCGACGATTCCGGCGCCGGGCGGCGGCGGAGATTCCGGTCTCGCTTGGGCGGAGGGTACGCTGTGGGTCGGGCAGTATCGCGAGCGCAAGATCTATCAGATCGACCCGGACAGCGGCGCGATCCTCCGCACGATCGAGTCGAATCGCTTCGTCACCGGAGTGACGTGGGTCGACGGAGATCTGTGGCACGGCACGTGGGAAGGCGACGAGAGCGACTTGCGCCGCATCGACCCCGAGACGGGCGAGGTCCTCGAGCGCATCGAGATGCCGAGCGGAACGGGCGTATCCGGGCTCGAGTCGGACGGAGCGGACCGCTTCTACTGCGGCGGCGGACCGAGCAGAACCGTGCGGGCCGTTCGCAGGCCGGCGCAAACGCGCGCTCGCGTTTCGCGTCGCGCGGCTCGCTGAGCACGTGCCGTTCTGACGACTGCGTCCTCACTCGCGGCCGGCGCGCGACGGCCGCGGACCCCGATCGTTCGAAGGCGCGGATCCGGCTCCTCGGCCAACATCGCCGGCGCCGTCATACAGATTTCTCGCAGGCACAACTGCGGCTTCACATACCCCTCCGACAATGGTCCCGAGCTCGTCGGACGGCCCGCCTCATCCCGAGGCCGGGCGAGTGCGCTGGGGCTTCATTCAAGGAGGAACGAGATGCCAAGACGAATCCGTATTTCACTTTTCATCGCCGCATTGCTTCCCGCCGTAACCGCCGCCGGCCCCGCGTATGCGGCGGACGCCGCGTCTTACGAAATGGTTGCCTACGTCGACGGTGCCGGCAGCGAGGAGATCTTCGACGGCCGCTACAAGGATGCGATCGCGGCTGTGGCCGCGGCGCGGACGCGAACATCGGAGGATGCGTTGAAGGCGAGCACGAACCTCTGCGTCGCGTTCACGTTGAGCGCCGACTTCTCCGCGGCCGGCCGCGCATGCTCGCGTGCGCTCGAGATCGCCCGTAAGTTCGATGCCGGCCGGGGCGGGCTCCGGAGCATGGAAGAGACCGGGAAAGCGTTGAGCAATCTAGGCGTGCTGAAGGCGGTGAGCGGTGACACCGCAGGCGCTGCGGAAGACTTCACTCGCGCCGCGCGGTTGGGCCGGCTCGACAGCGCGCTACGCAATCTCGATCGCCTCGAGACGGTTGCACCGGCGCTCGCGAGCATCGCGAGAGCGTCCGATCCGCTCGAACGATGAGCGCGGCCGACCGCTCGACGCACGGCGAAGCCGAGGTTCCGACTCTGCGTACGACTGCGCCGGATCTCGGTCGCCGCCAGAAGGTGGTATACCTTGTCTCGATGAACGAATCGTTCATGCAGCGAGCGCTCGAGATGGCGGTCCAGAATGTCGAGGCGGGGCAGGGCGGCCCGTTCGCCGCCCTCGTCGTGCGCGATAACGAGATCGTCGGCGAGGGAACGAACCTCGTGACGAGCACGAACGATCCTACCGCGCATGCGGAGATCGTCGCTATCCGCAGCGCATGCGCACGATTGAATACCTTTCAGCTCGAAGGGTGCGAGATCTATGCGACGTGCGAGCCGTGTCCGATGTGCCTCGGTGCGATCTATTGGGCGCGGCCGGATCGAGTGTTCTTTGCAGCGACGCAGCAGGACGCGGCGCAAGCGGGGTTCGACGATGCGTTCATTTACCGGGAGATCGCCCGTCCGTGGGCCGACCGAGAAATTCCGATGCACCGGCTAATCTGTGCAACGCAACATCTCCCGTTCGAAGCCTGGCGGCGCTTTCCGGGGCGCATCGAGTACTAGTAGTATAGCATAGTACTCCAAGGCCGTCGCTGCGATCGCGCAAGTGTCGGCGTATCGCGACAACGGAGCCGTGCTGATTCGACGGCACATGTGACTCGCGTCACGGCCGTAAGACTGCGCTAAAGGCACAGTGCATCGCACCCCACCTGAGGAGGGAAACTCGATGAACAAGTCCATGGTGATCGGCGTTATCGCGGGCGTCGCAATCGCGACGGCCGGCGGTGTAGCAGGGTATACGTTGCTCGGGCCGGCGGCGCAGATCGATCGGCAGGGCACGGCGGAAGTGATCGACATGCAGGAGACGGTCGACGAGGCCGCGAACGTGCCGGCAGCGGTGCCGACCGCGGCGCCGGTCGCGGCTCGGCAGTCGGCGCCTGCCGAAGCCCCGGTTGCGCGTCAGACCGCGCCGGCTCCTGCGCCCGCGGCGCCGCGAGAGAGATGCTGGGACGAAGAGGTAACCGTTACCGAAGCGCCGAAGGATCAGCACCGGATCGGCGGGACCGCGGCCGGCGCCGTCGTCGGCGGCGCGATCGGACGCGAGATCGGCGACAGCGACCTCGGCACGGCCGTCGGCGCCGCGGCGGGTGCGTTCATCGGCCGCAGGATCCAAGGCCGCGTTCAGGAGAACAACGCCGAGTCGCGTACGACGACCCGCATCGAGCGCCGTTGCGAGCCGATCTGATGTAGCCGCTGCGCGGATCGAGTGAATCGTCGCACCGTGGCGACGTCCGATACGGGGGCCGGACCGAAAGTCCGGCCCCCTTTTCGATTCCGGGACCGAGCATCCGCGGCCGCATCCCGGAAGCCTATCGATCCGGGTTTCTGGTACGCTTCGATCGCATGCTGCTCCTCATCGTCGGCCTCGTGCTGTTTCTCGGCACGCATTCGGTTGCGATCGCCGCGCCGCGCTGGCGCGCGCGAACGATCGAGCGCATCGGCGAACGCCGGTGGAAGGGCGCGTACTCGCTGATCGCGGTAATAGGGCTCGTGCTCGTGATCGTCGGGTACGGAGAGGCCCGGCAGCAGCCGGTGCTGCTCTACGCGACGCCGGTCTACATGCGTCACGTCACCGCTTTGCTGATGCTGCCGGTGTTCCCGCTCGTGCTCGCCGCGTATTTCCCGGGTCGGATCAAGGCCGCGCTCAAGCACCCGATGCTCGCGGGCGTGAAGCTATGGGCCTTCGCGCATCTGCTGGCGAACGGCATGCTCGCCGACGTGCTCCTGTTCGGCGGTCTTCTTGCGTGGGCCGTTGCCGATCGGATCTCTTTGAAGCGCCGTCCGCAGAAACCGATTCCTCAAGTCGGCGCGCCGTCCGTGCGCAACGACGTCATCGCGGTCGGTGCGGGGCTCGTCCTATATGCAGCGTTCGTGTTCCGGCTGCACTACTGGCTGATCGGTATACCGATCGCCTGACGAGGATTGCGTAGCCGCGTACCGCGGATCACGGCGTGATCCGGAATCGCTTGCGCGCCTCGTCGTACAAGTCCTGCGGAAGCGGACCCTTCGCTGCCGCTTTCACGTTGTCCGCCAGATGAGCCGGGTTAGACGTGCCGACGATCGTCGTCGACATATCCGGGTTGCTGAGCGTAAAGCGCAGCATGAACTCCATCGGGCTCATCCCTTCGAGCAGGTCGTCGATCTTCGTCTCCTGCCAGCGCTTGCGTCGCGTCCGAAACGCCGCGCGGAGAAACTCAGGGTAGTCGTCGATGATCGACTCGTCCTTGATCATGATGCCTCGCGCGACTCCGCCGCGGATCACGATGCCCGCGCCTCGGCGCGCCGCCTCGTGGATCAGCTCCTCGTGCTCGCGCTCGAGAACCGAGTACGGGATCTGGAAGACGTCGAAGACACCCATCTCGATGTGCTCCTCGAGCTCCGGAATCGTGCCGGACATCCCGATGAAGCGGATCTTGCCCTCCTTCTGCAACGCTTCGAGCTCCGCGATCGAGTCGTTCTGCTCGAGAATCGCGCGTGACGGGCTCAGGTGGAACTGCACGACGTCGAGGTAGTCCGTTCGCATGCGGACGAGACTCTGCTCGACGACCGCGCGGATGTTCGCGCGACTGAAATCGTGAGGCTTGCGGGCCTCGAAAGGGGTGTCGGGCGGCTCGACCGCGCAGCCGCACTTGGTCGCGAGGTAGAACTCGCTGCGGCGATGCGAGATGTGGCGCCCGATCTGTTCTTCCGAGTAGCCGTAGTCGGGCGACGTATCGATGTAGTTGATCCCGTGATCGAGGACCTTGTTCAGCAGCTCGCTCGCTTCGTCGTCCGACAGGCGTCGAAAGTGCTCGAGCCCGCGCAGCTCCATCGCACCGTAGCCGAGCTTCGTGACCTCGAGCCCGGTTCGGCCCAAGGTCGCTTTCGGAAGTGCGCTCATCGGATCTCCCCTCGCTATAGCGCAGCAGCGCGGCCTTCCGCCGACGCTCGATTCGCGCGATACCGCGGCCCGCGGCCGCGATATCGCGCAGAGTCCGCGTTACGGGCGGTCGACGTGCGCGCACGCGGCGAAGCACGCACGCAGATCGAGCCCGCGGCGTTCTGCGCCGTCAGTTCGCGAGCTGACCCCGAACCGCGCCGCCGCGGTGCTCGCCGTTATGAATGTTCACATAGTAGCCGGCCGGCGACGCAAGAATGGCCTGAACGACCTCCGCCGGCGCATTCGTCAGGCCGACGAGATTACCGGCCGAATCCTTCTCGACCGTGAGCGGCACGGCGACGCCGCCCGACTGCCCGGCCGCGCCCTCGTGAATGTGCATTGCGGTCGGCTCGTCGATATTCGAGACGCTGATTTCCCAGCTGACCTGGTTCGTCTCGGAATCGATCGTGACCGTGCCCTGGCCGGTGCCGTCCGGATCGCCGCCGCCGGCGCCCGACAGCGAGATGTCGAACGACCTTTCCTCGGCGGAGGCGATTCCGGCGCCGACGAACAGCACGGCGGCGCCGCAAGCGGCAATGGAGAGAGCGGCTCGAACGGATTTCTTGCTCATTCTTGTTCCCTTTCTCGAAACGACCTCGGCGCAGTCAAATGAACCACGCAGGGTCGCGCTCCGTCAACCGCTCAATCCGCCGGCTCCGTGGCGGGTGCGCCTTCGTCCTTGACGAGAATCGCGAGGAATCGCGCCGGCCGAGTGCTGCTCGCGTTGCGCGATACCGTGTGGATGTCGGCCGGCACCTCGCGGAAGGTCTCGCCCTCCGTCAATGTAACCCTCTCGCCGCCTGCGACCTGCATCTCGACCTCGCCGTCGAGCACATAGACGAACACGTTGGCGTTGTGTCGATGCGGCGGCGAAGCGCCGCCCGGAGCGTACTCGACGACGCTGATCGAAACCTCTTTACCGGGTATGCCGACGAGCGGCTCCGTCAGCAGCGGCGTCACCCGTGCGTCGGACGCTGCAGCATCGGAAGCCGCGGCCGTATCGGTCGAAACCGCGTGCGCCGCGTGCGCATCGTCGGACTCGCGGTCTGAGCCGGGCTGCGCGTACGCGCTCGTGACGGCCAGGGCCGCCGCGGCGAGCGCGGCGGCGGGCAGCATGTTGCGGGGCGAGTTCTTGCGCATCGTTTCGTCCTCCTCAGGAACCGTGGGCCGCACGGAGCCGGTCGAGACTCCCGGGCTGGTAGTCGCCGGCGGGGCGTCGAAACGCGATCGACAGGCGGTTCCATCCGTTGATCGCAACGATCGCGAGGGTCAACCCGACGAGCTCGTCCTCGGTGAACTCGGCCCTTGCGCGCTCGTAGACGGCGTCCGGAACGTCTTGGTGCTCGAGCCGCGTCACGGCCTCCGTCCATTCGAGCGCCGCGCGCTCCCTTGCGCTGTACACCGTCGCTTCGCGCCAGGCCGAGAGCAGGTAGAGGCGCTGCTCGGTTTCGCCGTTCGCGCGCGCGTCTTTCGTATGCATGTCGATGCAGTAGCCGCAGCCGTTGATCTGCGACGCGCGAATCTTCACGAGCTCGAGCAGCGAGGACTCGAGGCCCGAGCGGCTCACGGCCGCGCCGAGACCGAACATCGCCTGCATCACATCGCGGTACTTTGCGGTATCGAAGTCGATTCGAGCGTGCATTTCGCTTCTCCTTGCGTTGATGAGCTACACGCTCCGAAGACGCACGAGCGGCGTCATCTGTGACACCGCGTGCCCGATCATGCAGGCGAGACGAGCGTCGCGATATCGGCGAACGAGCGGAGCTTGTCCGGATTCGCGATCGTGTAGTGCCGATGAACGCGCTCGCCGTCCGTCTCGATCACGGCAACCGAATGCAGATGCCCGTCGAAGTACTGAGCCAGCGCGGGCTGGCCGTTCACGCGCACGATCCGTCTCTCGGCGCGGCCGCGGGCGCGCTTCGCAACTGCACTCCACAGCATCGCGATGCGCTCGGCGCCGAACAGCGGCCGCCGTGCGGCAATCGCTTTGCCGCCGCCGTCGGAGATCAGAACCGCGTCGGGCGCGAACAGCGCTTTGATTGCTTCCGTATCTCCGTCATTGGCCGCGGCGATGAATTTGCGCAGCATCTGCACGCGCGTCTCGTCGTCGACGACGAAGCGTCGGCGCTTCGCCGTCACGCGCTCCCGTGCGCGATGCACCATCTGCCTGCACGCCGCTTCCGACTTGCCGAGCATCTTCGCAACGTCCGCGTAGTCCTCGTCGAGGACGTCGTGCAGCAGGAACGCGGCACGCTCGTTCGGCGACAATGTCTCGAGCAACACGAGGAACGCGATCGACAGATCGCCTTCGAGCTCGAGCGCCGACTCGGGGCTCGGCACGTCCCGGTCGGACAACGGCTCCGGCAGCCACGGACCGACGTAGGCCTCGCGCTCGATCCGGGCCCGTCTCAGGCGGTCGATCGACAGCCGCGTGACGACGGTCGTGAGCCACGCCTGCGGTGAATCGAGCTCGTCGACGTCGACCGAGCGCCAGCGCAGATAGGCATCCTGGAGCACGTCCTCCGCATCGGCCATCACGCACAGCATCCGATACGCGAGGCCGAGAAGGCGGGGGCGCTGCTCGTCGAAAAGGCGGGTGCGCTCGTCCATGCCGGACCTCCTGTCGGCTTTGAGTGACGACAATAGACGATCGAGCCGGTCGATTTGTGACAAGCGCAGGTCGGTGCGTGCACCGGAACGAATCGTACGCCGCTTCGCGTCGCTCGTGCGCGGTGCTGCGACGCGGCGCCGCCGATCGCAACGCGTTGTTTTTGCGCAGGTACCGCGCTGGCACGAAGAATGCTATGCGCACGAAAAAAGCGGACGGGGGAGTCACCGAAGGCCAAGGAGGCCGACCATGCGATTCTTTCTCGTCACCGGCATCGCCGCCGCGCTCGGCGGATGCGCTTTCCTCGACAATATCGACTTCGGGCCCGCGGCCCTCGACCCGAGCCGGATTTATCTGCAGCACGAGACGGTCACCGTCTACCGTCGCCGGGACATCGAGAACTACGCGTGCCTGCGCGGCGTGCTGCTCTGCAGCCAGCGGGGCGGCGGCTGGGAATGCTTTTGCGCGTGAGCGGCGGGGCCGCGACGCGGCCGCGCTAGATCTCGTCGATCAGATCGGCTATCGAGCTCACGATCCGGGTCGGCCGGAACGGGAAAGTCTCCGCGAGCGCGCGGTCGGTAATGCCGGTCAACACGAGCACGGTGCGCATGCCGGCCTCGATGCCGGAGATGATGTCCGTCTCCATCCGGTCGCCGATCATCACGGTGGATTCGGAGTGCGCGTCGATGCTGCGCAGCGCCGAGCGCATCATCAGCGGATTCGGCTTGCCGACGTAGTACGGCTTGACGCCGGACGCGCGGGAGATCATCGCGGCCACGGAGCCGGTTGCCGGCAGCGGCCCTTCCGGCGAGGGGCTCGTATCGTCGGGGTTCGTCGCGATGAAACGGGCGCCGGCCTGGATCAGCCGGATCGCCTGAGTGATCCGCTCGAAGCTGTACGTGCGGGTCTCGCCGAGGACGACGTAGTCCGGATGATGGTCGATCTGCGTGTACCCGGCCTCGTACAGCGCGGTCGTCAGGCCGCTTTCGCCAATCACGAACGCGGAGCCCTCCGGACGCTGATCCGCGAGGAAGCGCGCCGTCGCGAGGGCGGACGTCCAGATGTCGCCGTCGGTCACGTCGAGGCCGAGGCGGCGCAAATGAGCCGCGAGATCGCGCGGCGTATGCCGGGAATTGTTCGTCAGGATCAGGAACCGCTTGCCGGCCTCGCGCAGCCGCGCGATGAATCGATCCGCACCCGGCACGATGCTGCTCTCGCGGACGATTACGCCGTCCATGTCCATCAAGTAGCTCTCGATGGGCCTAGCGTTGGCCATGCCGAATCTCCGTCGCAAAGAACCCGAGCCGGGCGGTGCACGCCGCTTCGAATAGACGGCATTGTCGCATGAATGACGCGCGGCTCGGCTCTGGCCAAACGCGGCGCGAGCGTTCACGCTATTGGGGCTCGGCGCTCGGAGGCGCGAGCGCCGGCACGCGTGCTTCGATCGATCTCAGGAGGGAATCGTGAACAACGGCTATCGGACGGCATCGGCGCTCGCGGCATTGGCGTTGTCGACCTCGCTCGCGAGCGCGCAGCAGCTGCCGGATCTAGGCTTCGAGAGCGTCGGCCGCGCGTGGCCCCTCGCCGCGGACATCTACGACACCGAGGTCGTCGGCGCCGTGCGCGCGCTGTTCGGCCCGCCGTATCCGGGCGAGGATCGAACGCGCTACGTCGGGACCGCGCGCGACGGCGACGTGCCGGAAGGGGTCGAGCCTCTGCCGATCGACCTGTTCACGTCGAAGGATTTTTACCAGGACCGCGAGCTCTGGAGCGATCCGCGCTACTTCCGCTGCAACAGCCCGACGAGCATCGAGGAGCTGTGGGGAGGGCCGTTTGGCGAGCCCGAGATCGGCTCGAATCCTCCGGCGACGGCGGCGTGGGGGCACTGCGATCGGGACTACCCGCGCGAGGCGATCGTCAGTCCGTATCCGTTCGAGACCGCGCAGGAGCATTACGAGGCGCTGCTCGAGGAGACGAGGCAGCGCGGCGGGCCGACCGAGCACACGTACGCGACGGTCCCGGGCGAATGGACCGGCATCTATCGACACCCCGGCATCACGCCCGGTAACGAGAACTGGTACTGGCTCCGACGCAGCCAGGTCCCGACGATCCTGTCGCTGCTCACCGACGAGTATCAGACCCGGATGGTCCAGGAGATGTACCACACGGGTAATACGAACGCGCCGCAATGGCCGTCCCAGTATTGCTGGCCCGAGGGCTTCATGCGCCGCTGGGCGCCGCCTGCGACGTGGGAGCACTACATCACGGTCACGCCGCAGGTCGTGCAGATCCTCGCCGGCGTCGCACGCAACTTCATCACGAACATCCACATCGGCGCCGAGTTCAAGATGGACGGCGCGGTCCCGTATCTCAGCGAGCAGGTGCCGCGATGGTACGGCGAGACGATCGGCTTCTGGGACGAGGATACGCTGATCACGTGGACGTCGAACGTCCAGGCATGGATGGCGCACGGCGCGTTCGAGCATTCGAACAGCATGCAGAGCATCGAAATCTACACGCCGCTCCGCGACGCCGACGGAACGTTCATCGGCCTCAACCACGAAGCGATCCTGTACGACCCGGAAGCGCTCGTCGAGCCGGTGCGGATCGTCCGCAATCTGATGAAGCAGGGCGAGATGATCGACGGCCCGCCGTATCCGTTCATCGAGTGCGTGCAGACGATCTTCCCGGTCCGGGGACGCGCGACGCCGGTGAGCCCGGGAGACGTGATCGAGTACGAGGTGCCGGATATGTACGGGCGCCCGTGGGCTCACATTTGGGAGCAGTACCACGAGCAGGGCATGCAGAAGCCCGAGGAAGACGACATCTTCAGCTTCGAGTAACGGCCTCTCAGGTTCTTTCGAGCACCGGAACCGAGTCCGCGACGTCGATCCCGTTCAAGGTCAGACCGGCGAGGTCGATGTCGTCGATTTCGATGCTGCCGCCCGCGCCGGTGTCGGCCACACCGTTGCTCGCGACCGCGAGACCCAGCCTGCGGCGTTCCGCGCGGTCGGCCTCGGCACGCTCGCGGACCCGCCGCAACGCGAGCGCCATCAGGCGCGCCTCGCCGTACGGGTCGGGAATGATGCACGGCGGTCGACGGCGCAGCTTGTGCCACTCGTCGCGCTTCAAGATCTGCAGCAGGAACGACAGATTCTTGCGCACGAACGATACGTACAGGTTGCCGTCCCCGCCGAAGTACGGCTCGAAATACCGATACGCGGACTGGAAGCCGCGCTCGAGCCGCAGGTGCACCGAGCTCTGATAGAACGACAACGTCTGCGACAGCAGGTGTCGGCCGGAGCGATAGCGGACGTCCCCGGCCATAGGATCGAACGCGACGCCGCCGAGCACGAACTCGGGGTAGAGCCGGTCGCGGCATTTCTCGAGATAGCAGCGGTCCGCGAGCTGCGTGATCAGGTCGGCGGTGCCGAGCAGCCTGCCGATCAGCACGTTCGTCCGATCGTCGAGCTCGATGCGCTCGAGCGGCACCTCGTAACCGGTGAAGTGCACGATCGGCGACACGACGGGCACGAACTCCTCGAGCCCGAGCTTCGGCAGATAGTGCTCGAGGAACAGGCCGCTGCGCGTCACGTGCGTGCGCGTGAACTCGGCGCCGTTCGCTGCACCGCTGTCGTGCAGCCGGTGGCGGAGGTATCCGGAGTCGTGAAAGAGCGCCGCGATCATCGCGAACGTCGCGCGCTCCGGCCCGAGCCGCTCGGCCCGAGGCGCGACGCTGTCGTAGCCGGCGATCAGCCGCGCGAGCGCGAGCGTGACATCCAGGCTGTGCTGCATGTCGTGATAGCTCGTGTCGACGCCGTGATAGTCGGCGTCGGCACCGCCGTAGATGCGCTCGAAATCGTGGAACGCGATCCAGACCGGATCGAGCGAGCTCCTCGAATACAACGAGGACAGCAGCGAAGTGACGGCTTGTCTTACGGCGCGAGGGGCAGTGACATCGACGGTGTTCGTGACGTCATGATCGTTACGGCGCTCCTGGAGCGCTTCCTCGCTCTTCGGCATCAAAGGCCCCGCCCCCTCGCGGCACTCGCGCGAGTGTACGGGATTCTCTCCGGCGAGACATCGACCGATGTAACATAAAAAGGCGTTTCATACGAATTCTGCGACGACCGGCGCATGATCGGACGGCCGCTCGGAGCGCCGCGGTGTTACATCGATCCAACACGATTCGATGCTGCGGCGGAGGGCGTCCGAGCACAGAATCAGGTCGATGCGCAGACCGAGGTTTCGCCGGAACGCGCCCATGCGGTAATCCCACCACGTGAAGGATCGCTCCGGCTGCTCGAGCAGCCGGAACGCGTCGTGCAATCCGAGGTCGAGGATCCGACGGAGCGCGGCGCGCTCGGCCGGCGTGCAGTGGACCTTGCCCTCCCACGCGGCGGGGTCGTGCACGTCGCGGTCGTCCGGCGCGATGTTGAAGTCGCCGACGAGCACGAGCCGGTCGTGACGGTCGAGCTCGCGGGCGACGTGCGCCCGCAGCGCTTCGAGCCACGACAGCTTGTACACGTACTTGTCCGACTCGACGTGCTGACCGTTCGGCACGTACAGGCAATAAATTCGCGTGCCTGCGATCGTCGCGCCGAGGACGCGGCGCTGCGGGTCGTCGAAGCCGTCGATGTCGCGCACGACGGCGTCGGGCTCGTCGCGTGCTACAATCGCGACGCCGTTATATGCGCGCTGCCCGTTGCAGATCGAGCGGTAGCCGAGCTCGGCGAACGCATCGGCAGGGAAATCCTCGTCGGGGATTTTCGTCTCCTGCATCGCGAGCACGTCCGGCCGCGTCTGCTCGAGCCACTCCAAGACTTGCGGCAGCCTGACGCGCAGGCTGTTCACGTTCCACGTCGCGATCTTCACGACGCGGCGGTGGCGCTCATCCCGGATTGGCGCAGCAGCGCGTCGAGCTCGGGCGGACGCCCACGGAACGCGATGAACGCGTCGAGCGCCGGGCGGCTGCCGCCGACCGCGAGGATCTCGCGCTGGAAGCGGCGCGCGGTCTCCGGATCGAGCACGCCAGTCTCCTCGAACGCGGCGAATGCGTCCGCGGCGAGCACCTCGGCCCACTTGTAGCTGTAATACCCCGCGGCATAGCCGCCGCCGAAAATGTGCGAGAACGTGCTCGGGAAGCGGTTGTACTCGGGCGGGCGAATGACCGCGACCTCGCTGCGCACCTGATCGAGGAGCGCATAGACGCGCCGCAGGTCTGCCGGCTCGTCGCCGTTATGCAACAGGAAATCGAACAGCGCGAACTCGAGCTGACGGACGGTCGCGAGCCCTTCCATGAACGTGCGCGAGCCGTTCAGCCGGTCGATCTTCTCATCCGGCAGCGGCTCGCCGCTGACGTGATGGCCCGAGATCGACTTCAGCACGTCCGGCAGCCACGCGTAATTCTCGAGGAACTGGCTCGGCAGCTCGACCGCATCCCACGCGACGCCGTTGATGCCGGCGACGGACGGATAGCCGACCTCGGTGAGCAGGTGATGCAGCGTATGCCCGAACTCGTGGAACAGGGTTACGACCTCGTTGTGGGTCAGCAGCGACGGCCCATCGGCGCCGGGCGGACTGAAGTTGCAGACGAGGTACGCGATCGGATCGCGCGCGAGTCCCGGCAGGCGCGCGCGGTCGAAGCACGAATCCATCCACGCGCCGCCGCGCTTCTGCGGCCGCGCATAGAGGTCCGTGAACAGGCCGCCGATCCGCTCGCCGCCGTCGCGGCGGCGAATCTCGTAGTACGCGACGGTCGGATGCCAAGTGCCTGCCACCGGGCTCTCGGCGATCTCTATGCCGAAGAGCCGCTCGACGAGACCGAAGAGCCCGGCGAGCACGCGCGGCAGCGGGAAGTACGGCCGCAGCTCGTCGTCGGACAGCGCGAAGCGCTGCGCGCGCAGCTGCTCGGTGTAGTACGCGACGTCCCACGGCGCGAGCGCGCGGCCGGCATGGGCTTCGAGCGCCTTCAGATCGCGCTCGGCGTAAGGCTTGCTGCGTGCCGCGAGATCGCGGAGGAATGCGACGACCTCGTCCGGGGACTCGGCCATCTTCGTCGCGAGCGAAAGCTCCGCATAGTTCCGGAAGCCGAGCAGCCGCGCGGACTCGTGCCGCAACGCGAGAATCTCGGCGATCAGCGGGCCGTTGTCCCACTGGCCGGCCGTCGGCCCGCGGTCCGACGCGCGCGTGACCCATGCCTCGTAGTAGCGCTCGCGGAGCGCCGCGGACTCGGCGTGGCTCATGACGGCGACGTACGTCGGCGGGTCGAGCGTCAGCACGAAGCCGTCGACGCCCTTCTCGGCGGCGCGCTCGCGTGCGCGGACGACGATCTGCTCGGGGAGGCCGGCGAGCGCGTCCTGCGTCGTCTCGCGGTGCTCGAACGCATCCGTCGCGTCCATCAGGTTCTGCTCGAACTTCGCCTGCAGCGACGCGAGCCGCTGCATGATCTCGCGGAACCGCTCGCGGTCGCGGCCCTCGAGCGCGACGCCGCCGAGCCGGAAATCGCGCAGCGTCTGTGCGACGAGCTCCCGCTCGACGCGCCGCTCCGGCGGAATCGTGCGCTCGAGCTCGAGAAACCGCGCATAGAGCGCCTCGTTCTGGGCCACTTCGGTGTTGAACTCGGTCAGCAGCGGCAGGCACGCGTTGTACGCGTCTCGCAGCGCCGGCGTCGATACGACCGAGTTCAGATGCGATACCGGCCCCCAGACGCGCCGCACCTCGTAGTGGATACGCTCGATCCGCGCGAGCCAGTCGAGGTCGGGCTGCTCGACCTGCGCGGCTTCGTCGATCGCCGCGCGCTGCGCGTCGAGGGTGCGCCGCAGCGCGGGCTCGACGTGCTCCGGGCGGATTAAATCGAAACGGGGGAGCCCGGTGTCGGCGAGCAGCGGATTGTCGCGGACGGGATCGGCGGATGGGTTCGTCATGAGGGCGCTCGTCCTCGCATCTGTGCAGGGCTTCGGGGGCTGGTCATTATGCGGAGCCCCGCGCACGAGCGCATCCGCGGACGCGCGCGCATTGCGGGCGGCCCGCGGACCGGCCGGCGCCCGGCTCGCCCTGCACCCGAGGCTTCGCCGCGTCTGCCGTGCGCCGCGACCGGTTCCGTTAGACTTGCCGGTTTCTGCGGCGCTTCGCGGCCGGCTGTCCGCGACTCGCCCGTATCGAAGAGGTCCGCAGTGAAGTCATACGATCTGATCGTTCTCGGCGGCGGCAGCGGCGGGCTCGCGACGGCGCAGCGCGCGGCCGAGTACGGCGCCAAAGTCGTCCTGTTCGAGCCCGCGCGCCTCGGCGGCACGTGCGTCAACGTCGGCTGTGTGCCGAAGAAGGTGATGTGGAATGCGGCGGAGCTCGCCGGCGCGATCGCCAACGCGCGCTATTACGGCTTCGACGTCAGCGTCGCCGGCCACGACTGGGCGCGGCTCAAGCAAGGGCGCGACGCGTACGTCGCGCGCCTGAACGACATCTACCGCCGCAACCTCGAGCGGCGCAACATCGACGTCGTCCCGAGCAAGGGCAGCTTCGCGGCGCCGCACGAGGTCGTCGACGAGTCGGGCGCGCGGTACTCGGCCCCGCATATCCTGATCGCGACCGGCGGCTATCCGAACGTCCCGCAGCTGCCTGGCGCCGAGCTCGGCATCACGTCGGACGGGTTCTTCGAGCTCGAGTCACGGCCGCAGCGGATCGCGATGGTCGGCAGCGGCTATATCGCGGTCGAGCTCGGCGGCGTGCTGCGCGCGCTCGGCAGCGACATCACTTTGTTCCTCCGCTTCGACCGCGTGCTGCGCAGCTTCGACACGCTGCTTTCGGATCACTTGATGACGCATATGCGCGACTCGGGCATCGAGATCGTCACGGGGGCGGTGCCGACTGCCGTGCACGGGCCGAGCCCGCTGTCGCTCGAGCTCGCCGACGGGCGCCGATACGGCGAGTTCGACGCGCTGATCTGGGCCGTCGGCCGCTCGCCGAACATCGGCTCGCTCGCGCTCGAGAACGCCGGCATCACGCCGACCTCTCTCGGCTACGTCCTCGTGGACGAGTTCCAGAACACCGAGGTCGAGGGCATCTACGCGGTCGGCGACGTGACGGGACGCGCCGAGCTGACGCCGGTCGCGATCGCCGCCGGCCGCCGGCTCGCGGATCGGATCTTCGACAACCGGCCCGACCGGCGCCTCAGCTATGACGTGATCCCGACCGTCGTGTTCTCGCACCCGCCGATCGGCACGATCGGCATGTCGGAGGCGGAGGCGCTGCAGCGTCATCCCGACGAGGAGGTGCGCGTCTACAAGACCGAGTTCGTGCCGATGTTCCATGCGCTGACCGACGAGAAGCCGAAAACCGCAATGAAGCTCGTCGTCGTCGGCGAGGACGAGCGGGTCGTCGGCTGCCACGTGATCGGTCCGGGCGCGGACGAGATGACGCAAGGCTTCGCGGTCGCGATCACGATGGGCGCGCGCAAAGCGGACTTCGACAATACGATCGCGATCCACCCGACGAGCGCGGAGGAGCTGGTCACGATGCGGTGACGCTCTCGCCGACCGCTTACGCGCGGCACGCGGACGGCCGCTAACGCACGCCTCTGTACGCCGCGGACGGAGCGGCGGCCGCGGGATCAGACGAAGCTGGCGAGCGCGTCGATGACCGGTTTCGTGTCGGGGCGCACGCGGCGCCAGATGAAGAACGACTCGGCGGCCTGCTCGACGAGCATGCCGAGACCTTGCTCCGCTTGCGCCGCGCCGGCCGCGCGGGCCCACGTTTGGAACGGCGTGTCGCCGCGCGCGTACGCGAGGTCGTAGCAGCGCGTGCCGTCGCCGATCACGGATTCCGGGAACGGCGGCGTCTCGCCCTTGAGGCCGGCGGACGTCGCGTTGATCACGAGGTCGAACGCGGGCTCGTCGGCGAGCTGGTCGAACGACCGGATCGACAGCCGGCCGAGCTTCCGGAAGCGCTCCTCGAGCTCCGCCGCGCGGGGCAGCGTGCGATTCGCGAGCACGACCTCGGCCGCGTGCTGCTCGAGCAGCGGCGGCAGGATGCCGCGCGCGGCGCCGCCGGCGCCGAGCACGAGGACGCGCGCGTCGCGAATCTGCCAGCCGAGGTTCTCGGTCACGTCGCGCAGGAAGCCGATGCCGTCGGTGTTGTCGCCGCGCAGCGCGCGGCCTTCGAACGACAGCGTGTTGACCGCGCCCGCCTTCTCGGCCTCCGGGCCGAGCCGCTTCGCGAGCCGGAACGCCACCTCCTTGTGCGGCACCGTGACGTTCATCCCGCGCCCGCCGGCCGCGCCGAAGCCGAGCACGGCCGTCTCGAACTCTTCGGGCGACGCGTCGATGAGCTCATACGTCAGGTTCTGGCCGGTCTGCTCGGCGAAGAGCGTATGGATTACCGGCGAGCGGCTGTGATGCACCGGGTGGCCGACGAGCGCGTAGCGGTCGGGGGCCGAAGTCGTGTTCATCGTCGAATCTCCGTTTCCGAGGCTTTACCGTTCCGGCCGATGCGGCGGGCCGTTCGCGGTGCGGGCTCCGAACGCCGCATCCTCGCTGAAGGGCGCATGGTGCCAGACCGGCGGCGCCGGAAGCCGCGTAGCTGCGCACGAAATCCGTTTTCGCATCTGGCATTCGCCCCGCGTCCGCCGGAAACTTCGTGCGCGCCGCGCCGCTGCGCGGCTTAAGACGAGGATGCACCGCCATCACTGGCCGAAGGGAGCCGCCATGACGAACATCGTGCGCTGCGCGTGGAGCGAAGGCATCGATCAGGAGTATCTCGATTATCACGACAACGAGTGGGGCGTGCCGGTCCGCGACGACAACCGGCATTTCGAGTTTCTGATCCTCGAGGCGGCCCAGGCAGGCCTCAGCTGGCGCACCGTGCTGCGCAAGCGCGCGGGCTACCGGCGCGCGTTCGCGGATTTCGACCCGGAGCGGGTCGCGCGCTTCAACAAGCGCTCGATCGAAAGGCTGCTCGTCGATCCCGGCATCATCCGTAACCGGCTGAAGATCGAGGCGGCGGTGACGAACGCGAAGCGCTTTCTCGCGGTGCAGGAGGAGTTCGGCAGCTTCGATGCGTACGTGTGGCGCTTCGTCGACGGGCGGCCGATCGTGAACGCGTGGCGCCGGCAGAGCGAGGTCCCGGCGACGAGCCCGCAGTCCGACGCGTTGAGCCGCGACCTGAAGCAGCGCGGCTTCAAGTTCGTCGGCTCGACCGTGATCTATGCGCACATGCAGGCGACCGGCCTCGTCAACGATCACGTCGTCGACTGCTTCCGCTACGAGCCGTGCCGCCGCGCGTGGCGCTGAAAATTCGTGCCAGGCACGCTTTTCCCCGAAATTCGTGCCAGGCACGATTTTTTTCGGGTCACGGCGAGCGGATCTCGACGATCGTCAACGTGTAGGGCTCGCCGTCGGTATGGTGCGAGATCGCACCGAGGTAGCGGGTCGCCGGCGCGAGGCCGCCCCACTCGAGCTCGAGCACCGTTCGGTCGCCGTCGGCGACGACATCGGGCCCGAACACGTCGAAGTTGCCGACGTAGTCGTCGATTCCGAGCGACCACGCGTGCAGCGTGTAGTACGCGCCTTCGCCGCCGGCCGGATCGGTATCGAAGCCGTGCACGAGGACGGCGTAGACGCCGGGCTCCGGCAGCACGAGGTCGATCTGCTCCTCGGACGTGAAGCCGCCGCTCTCGGCGACCTGCACGCACGCGCTGTCCGGGCAATGGAACAGATAGAGATCGAGATCGTCGGCGCCGTCGGTCAGCTCGTCGAATAGCGAGAAGCGCGCGAATATCTGCTCCGGCGGCATCTCGATCAGGTGCGCGGTCACGCCGCCGTCGAAGCGGAAGCTGAAGCGATTCGTCACGTCCTCGTCGACGAAGCCGTCCTCGACGTACGGCGCGCGCAAACCGTGCACGCCGGCGAAGTACTCGCCGGAGTAGCCGAACGCGGCCGGCACCTCGAAGTAGCCGGCGTCGCCGTCGAGAAAGACGTCCTCGGGCGAGCGCATCGTGACGGGCACGACCGCGAGCGGCGACGCAACGCGGCGCATGCCGTCGCTCCACGCGAGCTCGCCGAACGTCCACTCGTCGGGCACCGCGCTCTCCTTCGTGAACGTCAACGTGAAGGTGCCGGTCTCGCCGCTGCCGAGCGTCAACGCGCTCGGCTCGACGTCGACCGCGATGCCGAGCGGCGGCGTGATTTCCGCGTGATACGTCCCGGCAGGGCCAACGTTCGTCACGCGGCGCGTGACCGTGTCGCCGCTGATCAGCCGCGACACGCCGACGCTCGGCAGGTTCAGCTCGCGCGGCTCGAACGAGTAGCCGCTTGCGGCGAGCTCGTTGCACTCGTCCTCCGGAAACGGCGAATAGCGCAGGCCGCACAGGAACGCGGCGTGGTCGAGCAGATCGCTGTCGTAAACGAGACCGGGGTCGATCGCACTGTTCGGCTCGATGTGCCCGGCGCCGACCTCGAACGGATCCGCTTCGCTCTCGTTACCGGGGCGCAGCAGACCGCCCCGCGCGGACGTCGTCAGCGCGGACTTGATCGCGGCCGGCGACCAGTCGGGATGCGCCTCTTTCAGCAGCGCCGCTACGCCGGCTGCCTCGGGCGCCGCCATCGACGTGCCGGAGAGGTACTGGAACGTCTCGCCGCGCATGCCGTTCGCGACGTCGGGCGTGTGCCCGGCGAGGATCTCGACCCCGGGCGCGGCCACGTCCGGCTTCACGAAATCGGCCTCGCTGAGGTCCGGTCCGCGCGACGAGAAGTCCGCGACGACGTTGCCGGTCTCGTTGCCTTCGATGAAGAGCCCGCCGATCAGGCGCACCTCGATCTCGTCTCCGGCGGCGAGCCGGTCGGCGAGCGGCTGCCCACCCGCGGCGCCGATCATCACGGCCGGGATCGCGCCGCTGCCGGCGTCGCCGTTCATCACGATCGGTCCGCCGGTCGGGTTGTAGACGATCGCGGCGACGGCGCCCGCGTCGCGCGCGTGCGCGAGCTTCACGGCGAAATCGCACTGGCCTCGCTCGATCAGCACGATCGAATCGTCGGCATCGACCCTGAGCGGCTCGCACGCATCGCGCGGGCTGCCGCCGAGTCCCGCCCCGACGGATCCGACGCCGTCGTCGGCGAGCACGAGCGGACCCTCGATCGCGCGATCGGGATCGAGCCGCGGTGTGAAGCTCGCCTCGCGCATCGCGATCAGCCCGGCGAGGTCGTCCGGCGACGTGATCTCGATCGCTTCCTCGAACAGCTTGCCGCTCTGCGTCGCCGCGCCGACCGTCAGTACCCACGGCGCGCTCGACGGCGAGCCGATCGTGCCGTAGTCCGGGCCGTCGTTGCCGGCTGCGACGACGGTCAGGATGCCGGCATCGAACGCTTCGAGCAGCGCGAGATCGTCCGGTGCAGTCAGATCCGTCTCGAGGCTGCCGACCGAGTAGTTGATGATGTCGACGCCGTCCGCGACGGCATCGTCGATCGCGCGCGCGAGATCCGACGTCGCGCACGTCGCGCGGCGCTCGCCGGGCTTCAGCCAGCACGCCTTGTAAGCCGCAATGCGCGCGCGCGGCGCGATCCCCGACACCCGCGCGACGCGGCGGCCGAACAGGTACGCGGAAGTCGGATTACCGGCCGCGATCGTCGCGATGTGCGTGCCGTGGCCGTCGGCATCCTTCGGCGAGACGAATTCGTTCGGGTCGAGCTCGTGGCGCGCGAGGAAGCCGTCGATGTAATAGCGCGCGCCGACGATCTTGTAGTTGCACGCGCTCTCCGGAAAGCCGTCGCCCGTCTGACAAATGCCGTGGAAGCCTTCCGGCCGGTCGAACTGGCGCGTCGTCGGCGGATTCCGGCGCACCGAGTGACAGAGCCAGCGGCCGAGCCACGTCGCGCGCGCCCAGCCGCCGTCGCATAGCCGCGGCACGTGCCGCTCGACGTCGAGCAAGGACGGATGATTCGGCGTGATCCCGCTGTCGATCACGCCGATCACGATGTTCTCGCCCTGCAGACCTAAGTCCGCGCGCAGGCCGCCGTCGGGTTCCTCGAGGCCGAGAAAGATTGCGCTGTTGTTCGTGTTGACGCGCTGATCCGTGTCCGGCCAGATGCGCTCGACCTCGCCGAGCTGCGCGAGGCGCACGGCCTGCTCAGGCGTCAGCCGCGCGGCGAAGCCGTTCAGTGCGTAGCGGAAGCTGTACAGCTTGCCGCTGCCCGCGCCGACGCTCGAGAGCATCCGATCGTGAGCGCTCTCGAGGTAGTTGACGTAGCTTTGCACGGCGCCGTCGGTCGAATCGAGCTTGCGCCCCGGAGACGGCTTCGTGGCTGCAAAGCCCGCGATGCCGCCCTTGTACGACGCCGCGCCCGGCTGCCTGAGCTTGACGATATAGACGGACGCGGCGTCCTTCGCCGGGCGCACGGGCGCAGCGAGCCGCAGCGGCGGAGCGGAGTCGGGCGTCTGCGCATGCAGCGGCAGCGACAGCGCAGCCGCGCCCACTGCCGCGAGCCATCGACCACGCCATCCCCCCATCAGCGGGCAATATGCACGTTGCACTGTTCTTGTCGTTCTGCGCCCCAGCGAAAGTTAGCATAGCTGCGCTAGGAATACGGCCGGGGCGCAGGGACCGCGAGCTACAGGGTCAGCGAGCGCGCGTAGTCCGCGAGGCGGCGTTCCGCAGCCTCGAGCGCGCTCCGCAGCGCGGCGATCGATTCGTCGAGCTCGGCGAGACGGTCCTCCTGCCGGGACAGCTCGTCGAGATAGCGCCGCGACAGATCGCTGTCCGCGGGCACGGCCCGCAGGTTCTCGCGGATCCGCGTCTGGTCGTCGACGACCGCGGCGCGGGTCTGCCGCGCCGCCTCGAGCGCGCGCTCGCTGTCGGCCACCTGCGAGCGCAGCGCGATCAGCTCGCGGAGCGCCGCGCGAATCTCGGCCGACAGCTCGTCGTTCGATGCCCATACCTGGATTCGCTCGGCGGGCAGCGGCGCCAGCTCGACCCGCTGCAGCCGAGGACGCTCGAGCACGGCATCGACGCGCACGGTTTCGTCGCCGCCGACTCTGACGGGGAGGCGGTAGCTCGTCTCGGTGATCTCGGGCTCGCCGGCCGGCGCGACGAGCTCCCAGTCCGCGCGGCGCGGATGCTCGATGATGATCTCGCGCTCCTCGCCGGGTGCCGCGGAGATCAGATAGCGGGTCGTCTGGCTGTCGACGTAGCTGAGCTCGAGCACGCCGTCGACGATGCGGCCGCGGCGGATGCGCTGCGTCGACCGCTCCTCCCGGTCGATCGTCACGGCCTGATCGACCGCGAAGCTCAGGAGCCGCTGCTCGCCGGCCGGCATCGGTGCGAGGCGCGCGTCGCCGACGTGCGCAATGGCCCCGCTTGCGCCGTCGCGCTCGTACAGGGTCAGCACGCCCGGCGGCAGACCGACGCCTGCGTCGTTCGTCAGCAGCACCGACGCGAGCGGATGGCGCGGCTGCGTCTCGGGCTGATACAGCGAGATCCGGCGGGCAGGAACGTCGCGCGCGACGATCGGCACGAGGACGGAGCTCCCGGCCGCGATCGTGACGGGCTGCGGCACGCGGAACAGGACCTGCGCCGCGGCTTCCGACGACTCGGCCGCTTTCAGCGTCGCTTCGGCCGGCGCCGCGAACGCGGGCGGTCTCGCGCCGCCGACCATGAGCTCCCGTGTTTCGGCCGCGTCGGCCGCGCGCAGGTTGGCCGCGGCGGAGCCTCGGCCCGCGAGATCTGGGAGCGCGTCGATTCGGTTCGCGATCGCGCCGTCGTCGACTCGCGGCAGCACGCGGCCGAGCACCTCCACGGGCACTTCGGGCCGGTCGACGTAATAGGCCTCGTACAGCGCTTGCCGGAACGTGACCGGATTGCCCGACACGACCGACAGCTCGACGTTACGCCAATCCTCGCCGGTCAGGTTCTCGAGCACCGCCCAGCCTTGCAGCGCGGCGGTCTCGCCGCCCGGCTCGCCCGGCAGGGTCAGGCGGTAGGTGGCCTTCCACAGCGGCACCTCGACGACGTACGCGACGCGCACGGTGCGCTCGCCGGTGCCGCCGTCCATCGTCACGGTCAAGGTCCGGCTGTCCGCATCGTCGAGCCGCGCGACGGCCGCGAGAGCCGCTTCGACCTCGGCCGAAAGCTCGGGATCCGTGAACGCGATCGCGCCCGCCTCCTCGAGCAGCACCTGTTGCACGCCGCTTCGGCCGACCAGACTCACTCGGTGCCGCGTCGTGCTGCCGCCGTCCGGAAGCGCGACCGTCTCGGGCGTGACCGACAACAGCCTGCCGACGATTTCCCGCGCGCCGCTGACCCGCACTTCCGCGCCGCGCAGCGCGTTGAACAGCGCGGCCGGGGAGGCGAGATGCTCGGGCTCGAACGGCAGCCCGCGGAACACCTCGCGCAGCGGCTCCTGGCCGGGCAAACTGATCGTGCCGACGCGGCCTTCGTCGTCGTAGACGACGACGCTCTTCAGCACGTCGTCGACCTGGTCCCGACGCACGCGGAACGACAGCGCGGCCTCGCCGGACACGCGCGTCTCGTACTCGAAGTAGCCGACGCCGCCCGTCGACAGCATCACGCGCCGGAGCTCGAAGCCGTCGGCGTCGTCGCTCGAGGGTTGGGCGGCGGCTTCGCCGGCGCCGATCGCGAGAAGGGCTGCGCCGACGACGGCGCGGGTCACGTTCCGCATGCTGCTGCCTCTTCCTGTTTCCATGGGCCTTCTACACTCGCCGGCGGCGCCGCGCGAGCGGGCACGTCCCGAATCCGCGATCGGCCCCGCCCGCAAAGCGGGTGCCGATGGTCCTTTAGCTCCTGTGGCGCGGAAAAAGTTCAGCGCGAAAGAAGGGTCCGATTCAGGAAACGTTCGAACCGGCGTTGCGGTTCCGCGTCGTCACGCCCGCAGCACGTCGCCGGTGCGCCCGTCGCGGATTCGCGTCGGCGCGGTTTGGCCGCCGAGCGGCCCCGGCAGCACGTCGTCGAGAAGCCTGCCGAGGGTGCGCCTGACGTCCGCGGCGCGCCGCAGCGGCGGCCTGCCGGCCGTGTTCGCGCTCGTCGACACGAGCGCGCTGCCTGCCTGGCGGCACAGCTCCGCGGCAATCGGATGCGCCGTGCAGCGGACCGCTATCGTATGCCGGCCGCCGGTCAGCCGCGCCGAAACGTGCGGACGGGCAGGCAGCACCCACGTGCTCGGGCCCGGCCAGCTCGCGAGAATCTCATCGAGCAGCGGGCTTGCGTCGACCACCGCCCAGCGGTCGATCTGCTCGAGCGATGCGCCGACGATCAGCATGCCTTTCCGCCACGAGCGGCGCTTGATCGCCAGCACGCGCGCGAGCGCGGTCTCGTCGTCCGGCAGGCAGCCGATCCCGAATACGGCTTCGGTCGGATAGGCGACGACCCCGCCGGCGCGCACGCGGCGGGCCGTGCGGCGGATTCTCTGCTTCGTCGCGGCCGAGGGAACGCCGGCGGCGGACATGCGCGGGATCGATCAGCGGCGCCGAGCCACTCGCCGGGCTACTCGCCGGGCGGCGGCTCCTTGGCCGCGACTGCGCCGTCCGCCTTCTTGCGCACGGACGTCGTCTTCTTCTTCGCGGCCTTCTTCTTGGCCTTTTTCTTCGTGGTCTTTTTCGCGGCGCGCTTGCCGGTCGTCTTCGTCTTCGCTGCGCGCTTGACCTTCGCGGGCTCCACGTCGGCCGCGCCGTTGCCGGCGGCGCCCGCCGCCGCTTCGGCCTTCGTCGCAGTCTTTTTCTTCGCCGCGGCCTTCTTGCCGCGGCCGCGCCGCTCCGGCGCCGCCGCGAGCAGCGCCTCGCACTCTTCGAGCGTCAGCGATTTCGGCTCGCGATCCTTCGGGATCTTCGCGTTCTTCGCGCCGTTCGTGACGTACGGCCCGTACCGGCCGTTCAAAATCTGCACGTCGGTGCCGTCGAACGTCTTGATGATGCGGTTCGCGTCCGCCTGCTTCTTTTCCTCAATTAGCTCGAGCGCGCGCTCGAGCGTGATCGTGTACGGATCGTCGTCGCCGCGGATCGACACGAACTTGTCGCCGTAGCGCACGTACGGCCCGAAGCGGCCGATGTTCGCGGAGACCGGCTCGCCGTCCGCGGTCGTGCCGAGCTCCCGCGGCAGCTTGAAGAGCTCGAGCGCCTCCTCGAGCGTGATGTCGTCCATCTTCTGGCCGGGACGCAGTCCCGCGAAGAGCGGCTTCTCTTCGTCGTCCTTCGTGCCGATCTGGACGAACGCGCCGTAACGGCCCATACGCACGCTGACCGGACGGCCGCTCTTCGGATCCTCGCCGAGCACGCGCGCCTGCGACGCCTGCTCGCGCGTGACGTTCGACTCGGTGTGCTCGACGAGCTCGCGGAACGGCTCCCAGAACTCCTCGAGCAGCGGCACCCACTCGCGCTCGCCGCGCGAGATCGCGTCGAGCGAATCCTCCATCCGTGCGGTGAACTCGTAGTCGACGTACTGCGAGAAGAACTCCGTCAGGAAGCGGTTCACGACGCGGCCGACGTCGGTCGGCACGAAGCGCCGGTTCTCCATCTCGACGTACTCGCGGTTGCGCAACGTCGAGATGATCGACGCGTACGTCGACGGGCGGCCGATGCCGAATTCCTCGAGCGCCTTCACGAGCGTCGCCTCCGAGTAGCGGGGCGGAGGCTCGGTGAAATGCTGCTCGGTCAGGATGTCGTTCAGCGCGATCCGGTCGCCTTCGGCGACGGCCGGCAGCACGCTGTCCTGCTCGTCTGCGGCGGCGTCGTCGCGGCCTTCCTGGTAGACCGCGATGAAGCCGGGGCTCACGAGCACCGAGCCCGTCGCGCGGAACACGATGTCGCTGTCCGGAGAAGGGCCGGCCGCGAGGTCGACCGCGACCGTGTCGTACACGGCCGGGTTCATCTGCGATGCGACCGTGCGCTTCCAGATTAGCTCGTACAGACGGTACTGGTCGTGGTCGAGAAAGCGGCGCAGCTCCTCCGGGGCCTTCGCGGCGGACGTCGGCCGGATCGCCTCGTGCGCTTCCTGCGCGTTGCGCGCCTTCGTCGTGTAGCGGCGCGGCGCCTCCGGCAGGTTCTCCGCGCCGTAGCGCTCCGCGATGACCTGCCGGATCTCGTCGAGCGCCTCGTTCGCGAGCGTGACCGAGTCGGTGCGCATATACGTGATCAGGCCGACCGAGCCCTCGCCGATATCGATGCCTTCGTACAGGCGCTGCGCAACGGTCATTGTCTTCGATGCGCTGAAGCCGAGCTTGCGGGACGCTTCCTGCTGCAATGTCGACGTCGTGAACGGCGCGGCCGGGTTGCGGCGCCGCTGCTTCTTCTCGACGTTCGCGACCGTGAGGACGCCGATCGCGCCGGGCGGCACGTCGCCCGCGCGCGCCCGCTCCTCGATCCGGCGCCGCGCGTCCGCGGCGCCGCCTTCGTTCGTGAACGTGAACTGCTCGACCTTCTCGCCGCCGAACACGGACAGCCGCGCCTTGAAAGGCTGGTCGGCGTGCGACGCCGCGGCCTCGATCGTCCAATACTCCTGCGGCTTGAACGCGGCGATCTCGTCCTCGCGCTCGACGATCATCCTGAGCGCGGGGCTCTGCACGCGGCCCGCGGACAGCCCGCGCCGCACCTTCTTCCACAGCAGCGGCGACAGGTTGAAGCCGACGAGGTAATCGAGCGCGCGGCGCGCCTGCTGCGCGTTGATCAGCTCCGCCGAAAGCTCGCGCGGGTGCTCGATCGCCTCGCGGATCGCCCGCTTCGTGACCTCATGGAAAACGACCCGGTGCACCGGCCGCGAATCGAGCAGATTGCGATCCTTCAGCACCTCGTAGACGTGCCACGAGATTGCCTCGCCCTCGCGGTCAGGGTCGGTCGCGAGATAGACCCGCTCGGCCTTCGCGACCGCCTTCGCGATCTTGTCGACGTGCTTCTCGTTCTTGTCGATCAGCTGGTACTTCATCGCGAAGCCGCGCTCGGGATCGACCGCGCCTTCTTTCGGCACGAGATCCCGGACATGGCCGTACGATGCGAGCACCTCGAAGTCCTTACCGAGGTATTTCTCGATCGTTCGCGCCTTAGCGGGCGATTCGACGATGACGACGTTCTTGGTCATGTGCGTCCGATGCGCGAGCTTCCGGCCTGCGGATCTCGCGGTATGGGAGTGGGCCGCCGAGCGGAAGGCCCTGGCAGCGGCGGACGAGAGCGAGGAGAGCGGCGTCGAGACGCGAAATGGGCGCTGGATGAACGGGCTAGTGGACCCAGCCCGGACCGTCGGCGAAGACGAGATCCTCCATCTGTGCGTAGGCCTGCTCGTAGCCCGGTTGGCTGAACAGCACCATCATCACGACCCATTTGATTTGCTCGATATCGATTTCGTCCGTGTCGAGCGCCAGCAGCCGGTCTATTGCAAGTTCCCGTTGCGCCGGCGCCAGAATTCCCACTTGCTCAAGGTGCAGCAGATAGCCTCTCGCGGCAGTATCCAGCCGGTCAAGCTCGACGTTGTCGTAAACGCGGATGGCGGCGGAACGCGGGGATTCGCTGCTGGCGCCTTCGGCGGCATTCAGGCCGTCGAGCCAGTCGAGCGCGCGTTCGATTTCGCGGTTGCCGAAACCTGCCTGCTCGAGCTCGAGCTTGAGCTCGCTCCGATTCGGCTCAGGCTCGCCTTCGCCCTCGGCGAAGGACTCGAACAAATACATCAGCACGTCGAGAACGCTTTCCTTCATCGGCTCCTCGTCTGTACACGACAATACCGGCCGCCGGGCAGCGCCTCAACGAGCCCATCCAGTTCCAGCAGCAGGAGCATGGAGGAAACCTCCGCCGTCGTCAATCCGCAGCGGATGGCGAGCTCGGCGATCGGAACGGGCTCGAATTCGAGATTATTCAATAAGTTGCGATAGGCCTCGTCCGCGAGCAGCCCGCCCGGCTCGGCCGCGTCGGCCGTCGGCGCCGGGGCCGGCGGCTCGAGATCGAGCTGCGGCGCGAGCTCGACGAGGATGTCCGCGGCCTCCTCGACGAGCTTCGCGCCCTGCCGGATCAATGCGTGGCATCCGCGGGCGACCGGGTTGTGGATCGAGCCCGGCACCGCGAACACCTCGCGGCCGTACTCCGCCGCGCGGCGCGCCGTGATCAGCGCGCCGCTGCGCCGCCCGGCCTCGACGACGAGCGTGCCGACGGCGAGGCCCGCGATGATTCGGTTCCGTTCCGGAAACTGGTGCGCGAGCGGCGGCACGCCGGGCGGGTACTCGGAAACGAGCACGCCGTCCGCGCGGATGCGCTCCGCGAGCGGCGCGTTCTGCCGCGGGTACACCGCGTCGATGCCGCAGCCGAGCACGGCGATCGTGCCGGCGCTGCCGGCGAGCGCGCCTTCGTGGCTCGCGGCGTCGATGCCGACCGCGAGCCCGCTCGTGACCGTGAGCCCGGAGCGGCCGAGATACTCGGCGAAGCGCAGCGCCGTCTCGCGGCCCGAGCGCGTCGCGTTCCGGCTGCCGACGATCGCGATCTGCGGGCCGCGAAGCAGCTCCGGCCGCGCGCCGTCGACCCAGAGCGCGAGCGGCGGATCGTCGATCTCGGCGAGCGCGCGCGGGTAGCTTGCGGAGTCGCGGGTCACGAGCAGATGCCCGGGGCGCTCGAGCCAGCGGCGCATCTCGGCGACGGCTGCGGGATCCGGCCGGCGCAGGCGGGCGATGCCGTCCTCGTCGAGCCCGGCCGCTGCGAGCGCGCGATCGCCGAGATCGGCGAAGCGTTCGGGCGGGATTCCGGCGTCGCGGACCGCGCGGCGCCACAGCGGCCCGCGCGCCGCATAGAGCAGCGCGAGCCAGCGATCGGAGATCAAGGCCGGGGCTCCGGACGGCGCCCCGGCGCGGGCGGCGGGGACGGGCCCCGCCGGCGGCGATCAGGGATTGCGAACCGCGTCGAGCACGCGGATCTCGTTGGTCGCCTCCATGATGAGCGCATAGCTGACGCGGTCGAACGTGCGGAAAACCATCATCACGCCCGCCGGCTCGTCCGGCAACTGCACTTTCTGGCCGAAACCGCCGCGTCTGACCCGGTCGCGAACGACCTCGCCGGTCTGCCACGCCCGCAGCACGTGACCGGGCTCGAGCCCGTCGGCCGCGCCTCGATTGATCACGACGACATGGTACTGGCCGATCAGGCTCACGCCGTCGACGACGGAGATGATCCGGCCGTCGACCGCCCGCTCGGGCGCGCGCGGCAGGAAGTCGACCGGCGCCGGCGTCTCCTCCTCGACGAGCAGGTCGCCGATCAGGGTCTCGCGTGCGGATTCGGTCAGGTACAGCGTGGCCGGATCCCCGGTGCGGCGCAGCCGCCCCTGGCCGACGTACTGCGCTTCATAGCCGATCACGTCGCCGTTGTCCGGGTCGACGAGCGGATCGCCGACATTCACGACGTTGAAGACGTCGTCGACCGAGAAGCCGTCCGCGCGCCGCACGTAGACGTCCCGTCCGGCGCTGCCCATCAGGCCGTCGCGATGCGCGACGACATAAGGCAACGTTTCGAGCTGATTGCGGTCCAACACGATCGGCCGCGTCAGGAAGGCGCGAATCGCCTCGTACGGGATCGTCGGAATCGCCTCCTCGAGGGCCTGCGTGCGGATACGCGGCGACAGCCGCTCGGTGTTCCCGCCCGTCGATGCTCGCTCGAGCTGCAGGACCGGCCGGCCGTCGAGGTACGCGAGCGACAGGACGTCGCCGGGGAAAATCAGGTGCGGATTCTCGACCTGCGGGTTGATCTGCCAGATTTCCGGCCAGTACCACGGGTCGCGAAGGAACAGTGCCGCGATGTCCCACAGCGTGTCACCGCGCTGAACGACGTAACGGTCCGGATGCCGAGGGTTCAGCACGGGCCCCGAATCGCGCTGCGCGGCGGCCGGCGGGGCCGCGCGCTGCGAATCCTGAGCAACACCGTTCGACGCGGCGATGACGCCGAGCGCCGCGGCCAGTATCAGACAGGCAGGGCGGACGAACGGAGAGTGGCTGTAAGACATGCTCGAGCTCCTAGTCGAGGCCAAGGCGCGCAGGGCGGCCGCGGGCCATACTGCTATACTTTCACGGGCCGTCGGGACGCCCGAGGAGGCGCCCGCACGGACGACGCGCGGCCGAAGAGTATCCCTTTAAACTCAGAGGCTTAACTCCGATTCCGCTGCGTTATACACGAAACTGAGGGCCGACCACAATGGCACGACTCCCAATCCTCGAGTATCCCGACCCTCGGCTGCGAATACGCGCCGAGCGCGTCACAGTTGTGGACGAAGACGTGAAGCGCCTGGTCGAGGACATGTTCGAGACGATGTATACCGCGCCCGGCATCGGCCTCGCTGCGACGCAGGTCGATGTTCACAAGCGGATAATCGTGATCGACGTGTCCGACGGGCGCGATCAGCCTTATTGCTTCATCAATCCGGAAATCGTTACGGCCGACGGACGCGACAGCTTCGAGGAGGGGTGCCTGTCGGTGCCGGGGCTCTACGAGTTCGTCGAGCGGGCCGAGCGGATCAAGGTCAAGGCGCTCGACCGTAACGGGGAGCCGTTCGAGCTCGAGGCCGACGGCCTGCTCGCGCAGTGCATCCAGCACGAGATGGACCACCTCGAAGGCAAGCTGTTCGTCGACTACCTGTCGCCGCTGAAGCGGGAGCGGCTGAAGAAGCGTTACCTGAAGAAGGCCCGTCGCGAGGCCCCGGCCGGCGTCGGCGCGCAATCGCTCTAATACATTCGGAGAACCAGCGTGCAGGGCCGGCGCATCGCGTTCGCCGGGACGCCCGAGTTCGCCGTGCCGACGCTCGAAGCGCTCGTCGCGGCCGGCGCGCGCGTTCCGCTCGTACTGACGCAGCCCGACCGCCCCGCAGGGCGCGGCCGCCGGATCACGCCGCCGCCGGTCAAGCAGGCCGCGGAGGCGCACGGGCTTCGCGTCGAGCAGCCGCTGCACCTGCGCGACCCCGCATTGCCGGAAGCGTGGGGGCTCGCCGATCCGCCCGACCTGCTCGTCGTCGTCGCCTATGGGCTCCTGCTGCCGACGTGGCTGCTCGAGTGGCCGCGGGCCGGCTGCGTGAACGTGCACGCGTCGCTGCTGCCGCGCTGGCGCGGCGCCGCGCCGATCCAGCACGCGATTCTCGCCGGGGACCCGGTCACCGGCGTCAGCCTGATGCGGATGGACCGGGGCCTCGACACCGGCCCCGTCTATGCGACGCGAAGCACGCCGATCGGCCCGCGCGATACGGCTGGCGACCTGCACGACCGGCTCGCCCGGCTCGGCGCGGCGCTCGCGGCGGAAGCGCTGCCGCGCGTGCTCGCCGGCTCGCTCGAGGCTGTGCCGCAGGACGATGCGGCGGCGACTTACGCGCCGAAGATCGACAAGGCCGACGCCCAGCTCGACTGGCGCCGCCCTGCCGCCGAGCTCGAGCGCCGCGTCCGGGCCTATCACCCATGGCCGATCGCGTTCGCGGAGCTGTCCGACGGCCGCGTGCTGCGCGTGCATGCCGCGACGGCGCTGCCGGGCGCCGCGGCGCACCGCGCCGCGCCGGGTCGGATTCTCGCGGCCGCGCGCGCCGGCATAGATGTCGCAACGGCGGAAGGTGTGCTGCGCCTCGAGCGTGTGCAGCCGCCGTCCTCGCGGCCGATGGACGCGGCAGCCTACCTCGCGGCGCATTCGCTCGAGGGCCTCGAATTTGTCTGAGCCACGCCGACGTCGAGGACGGCGGGGGCGCGCAGGGCGCGTCGATACGGGGGCAGCGGTTCGCGCAGCCGCCGCGCTCGCGGTCGCGCGCGTGACGCGCGGCGAGACCCTCGACGCGGCGCTGAAGGCCGTGCCGGTCCCGGCGGAGCGGGATGCATCGCTGCTGCGCTCGCTCGCGTACGGGGCGTGCCGCTGGCACCACCGGCTCGAATGGCTGTCGGCCCATCTGCTCGATCGACCGGCCGCTGCGCTCGGCGCCGAGCTCGCCGCGTTGATCCGGATCGGGCTGCTGCAGCTGTCGTCGATGCGTATTCCGGACCACGCCGCGGTATCGGCGACCGTCGACGCCGCGCGGGCCGTCGGCGCGCCGCGCGCGAAGGGGCTCGTCAATGCGGTGCTGCGCCGGTACCTGCGCGAGCGCGAGTCGCTCGAGCGCGCGATGACCGACGTGCCGCAGGCCCTCTACAGCCACCCGGACTGGATGATCGACACGATCCGCGACGAGCATCCCGCGCGCTGGCAAGACGTGCTCGACGCAAACAATGCGCCGCCGCCGATGTGGCTGCGCGTGAATGCGCGCCGCGACAGCCGCGAGCGTTACGTCGAGCGCCTTGCCGCCGCCGGGATCGCGGTCGCCGAAACCGAGCGCGACGCGTGGCCGCGGGACGCGATTTTGCTCGCGGAGCCGGTGCCGATGGCCCGCCTGCCGGGCTACGCGGACGGCGACGTGTCCGTGCAGGACGCAGGCGCGCAGGGGGCGGCCGAGCGCCTGAAGCTCGCGCCGGGCCTGCGCGTGCTCGATGCATGCGCCGCGCCCGGCGGCAAGGCGGCGCACGCGCTCGAGCGCTGCCCGGCGCTGCGCGAGCTCGTCGCGGTCGATCGCGATCCGGAGCGTCTCGACACGGCGCGCCGCACGCTCGCGCGGCTCGGGCTCGACGCGACCTTCGTGCAAGGCGACGCGGCGTCGCCCGCCGACTGGTGGGACGGGCAGCGCTTCGACCGCGTGCTGATCGATGCGCCGTGCAGCGCGCTCGGCGTGATTCGCCGTCACCCGGATATCAAGATGCTGCGCGCCGCGGAGGACATCGACCGCGCGGCGGCGTTGCAGTCGAGCCTGCTCGATGCGCTGTGGCCCCTGCTCGAGCCGGGCGGGCGCCTCGTCTACGCGACATGCACGCTCGTGCGCCGTGAGAACGGCGAGCAAATCGAGCGCTTTCTCGCGCGCACGCCCGACGCGACGCTCGCCGACGACTTTCCGCCCGAGCAAATTCTGCCCGGTGAAGCGAACCGGGACGGCTTCTATTATGCTTGCATCGACAAGCAGCAGGCGTCCTCTTTGCGTGTATCGGGCTCGAAGCATTAGCCTCGGCGCGGCGAGCCTGCTCGCCCGCGCTGCCGGAGTCATCGTCGTCGTCGTGCTGCTGCTCGGCGCCGCGCCGCGCTCGATCGCCCAAGAGATCGATCCCGGGCGGTTCGAGGTCCGCTCGGCCGAGTCGAAGCTCGAGGACGGCGTTTACTACCTGAACGCGTGGCTCGAGCTGCGCTTGCCGCCCGACGTGCGCGAGGCGCTGCATTCCGGCGTGCCGCTGACGATCCGGCTCGACGTCGAGGTCGTGCATCACCGCAGGTGGTGGGTCGACCAGAACGTCGCGGAGCTCACGTGGCGCTACGAGCTCGACTATCACGCGCTGACCGAGCGCTACGTCGTCACGAATCTGAATACGCGCGATCGCCGCTCGTTCTCGACGCTATTCGCCGCGTTGAACGAGCTCGGCCGGATCGAACGGCTCGCGCTGATCGATGCCGTGCTGCTTGCGCCCGGCCGAAGCTACGACGCGCGGCTGCGCGTCGTTCTCGACATGGAGCGGCTTCCGGGGCCGCTTCGTCTCCTGGCTTTCTGGCGCCGCGACTTCAGCATCGCGAGCGAGTGGTACCAATGGCGTTTGGACGCAAGCTGAAGCGAGCACTGTACACGGTGCTCCTCGCGTTCGGCGTGCTGCTGTGGCTCGCCGCGCTGCTGCTCTTCTCGCGCGTCGCGGAGGATTCCGACGACTTCGCCCGGCTCGAGATCTGGATCCTGATCGTGAACTCGATCGGGCTTGCGGTCCTGCTCGTGCTGATCGGCGTGAATCTCACGCGTCTGATCCGCGACCTTCGCCGGCACGTGCCGGGCTCGCGCCTGAAGCTGCGCATGATCACGTTGCTCGTCGCGCTCGCCGTGACGCCGCTGTTGATCGTCTACATGTTCTCGGTCGCGTTCATCAACCGCGGCATCGACAACTGGTTCGACGTCGATCTGCAGCGGGGCCTCGACGACGCGATCACGCTCAGCCAGAGCGCGCTCGAGGTCGAGACCCGCCGCGGCCTCGAGGAGCTGCAGCGACTCGCCGAGCGGCTGGCCGACGGCACCGGAAATATCGTGACGGAGGTCGCGGAGCTGCGCCGCGACGCCGGCGCGCAGGACGTCATGCTGTTCGGCCCGGATAACCGCATCATCGCGACGAGCTCGGAGACGCCGGGCAGCGAGCTGCCGGTGCCGTCCGAGGAGCTGCTCGCGCAGCTTCGCCAGGGCAGCCCATACTGGAGCCTCGAGCCGCTGCCGCAAGGCGCGTACCAGGTCATCGCGGCCGTGAACGTGAACGGCAGCGCCGGCGGCGAGCGCATTCTGCTCGCGCGCTTCGCCGTCGAGCCGAGGCTCGCGATGCTGCTGAACTCCGTGCAGGAGACGTCGGATCAATACTCCAAGCTCGCATATCTCCGCGGCGGGCTGAAGGCGAGCTTCACGCTGACGTTGAGCCTCGTGCTGCTCGTTTCGGTGCTCGCGTCGGTCTACGGCGCGTTCACGTCGGCGCGCCGGCTCGTGCGTCCGATCCAGCAGCTGATGCAAGGCACGCGCGCGGTCGCGCGCGGCGATTTCGATACGCGGCTGCCGGTGCCCGCGCGCGACGAGATCGGCTTCCTGATCAACTCGTTCAACGACATGACGAAACGCCTCGCCGACGCCCGCGAGCAGGCGCGCTCGAGCGAACAGAAGGTCGAGGGCGAGCGCCGCAGGCTCGAGGTGATCCTGTCGAGCCTGTCGACGGGCGTCGTCGCGCTCGAGCCGGACATGCGCATCCGCACGGCGAATGCGGCGGCCGGCATGATCCTCAATATCGATCTCGAAAGCCACGTCGGCGAGTCGCTCGTCGAGCTTGCCGAGTCTCGTCCGCTGCTCGCGCAGTTCCTGACCGTCGCCGCCGGCAAGCTCGCCGAGGGCAAGAGCGAGTGGCGCGAGCAGATCGTGCTCCGCGGCGACGTCGGCCGGCGCGTGCTGATGTGCGCGTGCACGAGCCTGCCGGGGGAGGGCGGCGGGCCGAGCGGCTACGTCGTCGTGTTCGACGACATCACGACCTTGCTCCAGGCGCAGCGAGATGCGGCCTGGGGAGAGGTGGCCCGGCGTCTTGCCCACGAGATCAAGAATCCGCTGACGCCGATCCAGCTTTCCGCCGAGCGTTTGCGCCGGCGCTATCTGACGGCGCAGGATTCGAACCTCGATCTGCTGGATCGCGCCACGTCCACGATCATTCAGCAGGTCGAAGAGATGAAACAGATGGTCAACGCGTTCAGCCAGTACGCGCGGACACCGAACATCGAGCTATCGCGTTTCGACCTGAACGAGCTGATCTCGGAGGTCACCGAGCTGTACCGCTCGCCGGAGAATCCCGTGACGATCAAGCTGTCGTTCGATGCCAATCTACCCGAGATCGAGGCGGATGCCGGCCGAATGCGGCAGGTCTTCCACAATCTGATGCGCAACGCGCTCGATGCGATGGAGCGCCAGACGGATGCGCGCGTCGATATATCGACCCGCTTGGTGCGCCGCGGCGATACCGAGGCGGTCGAGATTAAGGTCTCGGACAACGGCCCCGGTTTCCACGAGGACATCCTGCACCAGGCCTTCGATCCGTACGTGACCGGCAAGGTGAAGGGAACAGGTCTCGGGCTTGCGATAGTCAAAAAGCTAGTCGAAGAGCACGGCGGGCAGATCGGAGCCGCCAATCGTGAGCACCGCGGCGCGGAGATCAGTATACTGCTGCCGATATCGAGCGAGGCCAGCGGAACGCCCGGTCTTCACGGCGGCGAGCATAGGAGGGAGCGCGCATGAAGAGTGCGCGGATCTTGGTAGTCGACGATGAAGCGAACATTCGCACGCTGCTCGGCGAGATTCTGAGCGAAGAAGGCTACGAGGTCACGACGGCCGCCGACGCCGAAGAAGCTCGTCAGGCACGCAAGCGAAGCGAGTACGACCTCATCCTGCTCGACATCTGGATGCCGGATACCGACGGTATCTCGCTGCTGAAGGAGTGGTCGGACAGCGATACGTTGGGGCCCGTCGTCATGATGTCGGGCCACGGCACCGTGGACGCCGCCGTCGAGGCGACGCGGCTCGGCGCGGTCGATTTCATCGAGAAGCCCGTGTCGCTCGCGAAACTGCTGCGCGTCGTGCAGGCGGCGCTCGCCGATCGGCGCGTAACGAAACGGCGCACGCTCGTGCCGCCGATGCTCGCGCCGGTCGGGCGCAGCCAGACGATGCGGCGGCTGCGCGAGCAGGTCACGCGGGTCGCCCATCACGAGGCGCATACCTTGTTCACCGGCGAGCCGGGCAGCGGGCGCGAGGTGTTCGCCCGCTATCTCGCGGCGCGCAGCGACCGGGCCCAGGCGCCGTTCGTGATGGTCATGGGCAGCACGTTGTCCGACGAAGGCTACCGTGCGCAGCTGTTCGGGGAGCCCGGTCAGCCGGGTGCGCTGAAGCGCGCTTCGGGCGGCTTCCTGTTCATCAACGAGATTCAGAACATGGCGCCCGCCGCGCAGCAGGCGCTGCTTGCCGTGCTCGAGCAGGGCGAGTACCGCTGCGGTCACCAGAACGTCGACGAGGCCTTCGATGCGCGGATCCTCGCGAGCGCGCCGCCCGGGTTCGAGCGCAGCGAGAGCTTCAGCCGCGAGCTCCTGTCGCACCTGTCGATCATCGTGATCCGCGTGCCGCCGCTGCGCGAGTACTCGGAGGACGTGCCCGAGCTACTGCGCTATCACGTCGACGCGCTCGTCGATTCGGAAGGGTTGCCGCTGCGCAGATTCAGCGTCGCGGCGCAGAACCGGCTGCGGAATTATCCATGGCCGGGAAACGTCCGCGAGCTGAAGAATCTCGTGAAGCGCCTTCTGATCCTCGACGGACGAGAGACGATCGAGCTCGAAGAGGTCGAGGCGCAGCTCGAATCGAACCAGCCGGCGAGCGAGCCCCTCGTGAAGCAGGACTTGCTTGCGATGCCGCTGCGCGAGGCGCGCGAGCATTTCGAGCGGGCGTATCTGCAGCAGCAGCTGCTGCTTTGCGGCGGCAAGGTCGGGCAGCTCGCGAAGCGCGTCGGTATGGAGCGCACGCACCTTTACCGGAAGCTGCGCTCGCTCGGCGTCGACTTCCGCCAGTCGTTGACGGACGACTAGGAAAAATCGTGCCAGGCACGATTTTTCCTGCTCAGTCCACCTTCATCATCAGGCTGTCGATTCCCGCCTGGCTCAGCACATTGCGGATCCGATTCAGCTCGTCGAGGTTGCTGATCGGGCCGATGCGCACGCGGTGGAACTCGCCGCTGTCGATCGCGACCTTCTGAATTCGCGACTCGACGCCGAGCAACGCGAGGCTCGCCTGCATCCGATCGGCGTCCGCGTGCGAGCGGAACGATCCCGTCTGCAGCACGTAGCTGCCCGGGACGGCGACCGGCGCGGCGGTCGTTGCGGCCGGCGCCGCGGTATTCGCTGCGGCGCGCGCGCGCGCCGCGGAGCTCGCGGCCGGCGCGTCGGCGTCGTCCGGGACCGTGACCTCGTACTGCGGCAGGATCTCGTAGAAATCGAAGCGCGGCTCGTTCGTCGCGGGCTCCGCGCTCGCGCCTGCGGCGGGCCGCGCGCCGGTCGCCGCGCGCGCGGCGGACGACGTCGTGCTCGCAGTGTTCGCGGCGCTCGACGCGCTCGCGGCGCTCGGCGCGCTCGTGCTTGCGCGCGCCGCGGTGTCGGCCTGTCTCGATTCGGCCGATACCGCCGGCGCCGTGCCCTCTCTCGGCCGGCTCACGCGCTCGACGGTTTGCGGCAGTCCCGCGCCGCTTCGCAGGTCCGAGAAGTAGACTCCCGCCGCCACGGCGAGGCCGAGCGTGAGGCCGACGAACAGATACGGCAGTCCCGACGGTTTCGATCGCCTGCGCGCCATGAATCCTCCTTACGATCGATCAGCGCGACGCCGACGTCGATGACGCCGCGTGCGTTGCGAATGATCGTAAGTTCGCGGCCGTATGGAAAGCGTTCGTCATACTTCGATCGGATCGACGTCGATCGACCAGCGGACCTTGCGTGCCTCGCGCCAGCCGCGCGCCTCCGGAACGAGCTCCGCGAGCAGCGCGCGCAGCGGAGGCCGCTCACGGGATTGCAGCAGCAGCTGCATCCGATAGCGCCCGCCTTTGCGCTCCATCGGCGCGGGCGCGGGCCCGAGCACGTTGACCGCGCCGCGGCCGGCTGCCGCACGCGCGCGCACGCGCTCGAGGAACGCCGCGACCGGTGCACGCTGCGTCGCCTCGGCGCGCCACATCGCAAGGTGCGAGAACGGCGGCCAGCCCGCGCGCCGTCGAGCGTCGAGCGCGAGCTCGGCGAACGCGCCGTAGCCTTTCGTCAGCAGACACGCGAGCAGCGGGTGTGCAGGATGCTGTGTCTGAATCAGCACCTCGCCGGGCGCATCGCGCCGCCCGGCGCGCCCGGCGACCTGCACGATCGTCTGCGCGAGCCGCTCGTCGCTGCGAAAGTCCGTGCCGAAGAGTCCCTGATCCGCGTTGAGAACGCCGACCAACGTGACGTTCGGAAAATCGTGTCCCTTCGTCAGCATCTGCGTGCCGACGACGATCCGCGTATCGCCGCGCGCCGCGTCCGCGAGCACGGCGTCGAGCATGCCTTTGCGCGACGTCGCGTCGCGATCGAGGCGTCCGATGCGCTCGTCGGGATAAAGCCGCTTCAGCTCTTCGTCGACGCGCTGCGTGCCGGCTCCGACCGCGGCGCGCTCGGTGCCGCAGCGCGGGCACGCCCACGCGAGCCGCCGTGCGGTTCCGCAGTGATGGCAGCGCAGCTCGCCGGCCGACGCGTGCACGGTCAGCCGGGCGTCGCAGCGCGGGCACTCCTCGACCTCGCAGCATGTCGGGCAGAACATCGTCGGCGCGAAGCCGCGCCGGTTCAGGAACAGCAGCACCTGCCTGCCGTCCGCGAGGTGGCGATTCATTGCATCGACGAGCGGCGTCGACAGCCCCTGCCGCGACGCATGCTTGTTGAGGTCCACGACCCGAATCCGCGGTGCACCGCCGGCGCCTATCCGGGTCGGCATCTCGATCAGGCGGTAGCGGCCGGTCTTCGCGTTGTGGAAGCTTTCGAGCGACGGCGTCGCGGACGCGAGCACGACCGGCACGCCGAGCCTGTGAGCCCGCAGCACGGCGATATCGCGGGCCGAATAGCGAAAGCCCTGCTGCTGCTTGTACGACGCATCGTGCTCCTCGTCGACGACGATCAGGCCCGGGCGGCGCAGCGGCGCGAACACCGCGGAGCGCGTGCCGACGATCACGCCTGCGTCGCCGGAGCGCGTGCGCCGCCACGCGGCGAGCCGCTCGCCGTCGGGTAAAGCCGAATGCATGACCGCGAGCGCGTCGCCGAAGCGCTCGGTCAGCCGCGCGACGAGCTGCGGCGTCAGGCCGATCTCGGGCACGAGCAGCAGCGACTGCCGGCCGCGCTCGAGCTCGTCGGCGACGAGCCGCAGGAAGACCTCGGTCTTGCCGCTGCCGGTCACGCCGTAGAGGAGATACGCGCCGGCCGCATCCTCGCCGCCGCGAACGCGCTCGAGCGCGGCCTGCTGCTCGGCCGTCAGCGGCGGCGGTGTGAACGATTTATCGGGCGCCGCGCGCGGCGGGCCGCGGTCGGCCGGTGCGGCGAAGAGGCCGGCGGCGGAGGCCTCTTCGGCCGCGATCCAGCCGAGCTCGACGAGCCGCTTCAGCGTGGCCGCAGCGACCCCGGCGCTGCGCAGCTCGGCCGCGGTCCGCGGGCCGGCCGCGAGCAGGTCGAGCACGTCCGCCTGGCGCGCGGCTTTCGCGCGCAGCGCGTCCGGCCGCTGTGCAAGACCGCTGTCGCTCAGCCGGTACAGCGGGCCGCGCGGCGCTTCGACCGGACGGCCCTTGCGCAGAAGGCCCGGCAGCGCGTGGCTCAGCACCTCGCCGATCGGGTGGTGGTAGTAGTCGGCGGCCCAGCGCAACGTACCGAGCAGCTCGGCTTCGAGCAGCGGCTCGGGATCGAGCGCGGCGAACGCGGCCTTCAGCTTCTCCGCCGGCAGCTCGGTCGCGGCCGGCCGCTCGAGCACGATGCCGATCCGGCGCCCGCGGCCGAACGGGACCTCGACGCGCGTGCCGGGCGCAGGCACGGGGCCGGGGCCGGTCCACGCATAGTCGAAGCCGTCGCCGAGCGGAACCGGGACGGCGACACGGATCAGCGGAGGGGTAGCGGTCATCGAGGCCGTGCAAGATCCCCGTTTCGCGCGCCCGGCGCAAGCCGCGGATTCCATGTTGCCGTATAGAGACAAGCGCTTACGCGTATCGGCCGGCAGCGCCGGCCGTGCTGCGCCGCTCGAATCGACCCCTACAAGCGATTGATTGTCGTTGCGAACTCATGGAAACTTGACGAGTCGGCAAAAGCCTGACGACCGGCCATGGAGCGACCACTTCACACGCTGAGCCAGGAAGTGTTGCGCACGGATGTCGCAGGCATGCCCCTGGAATGGGTCGACTATCGCACTGCTGCGATTCTCTATCACACGGGGCAGGTTGCGTATTCCTGCGGCTCGACGCTTTACCGAATCCGCGGCGGCATCAACGCACGGACCGGTTTGCGCAGCTCGATCAAGGTCAGCTCGATCATCGCGACGCGCGGCGAGATGCACATCGCTGCGCGCCACTCGTCGGACTACGTCCCGCCGCTGAACAATCGCACCTTGTTCCGTCGCGATGCGAACCTCTGCATGTACTGCGGCGAGTCGTTCAGAAGCTCCGATCTCACGCGCGATCACATCACGCCGCTCAGCCTCGGCGGGCGCGATTCGTGGACGAACGTCGTCGCCGCATGCCGCCGCTGCAATAACCATAAGGGCGGCCGCACGCCGGAGCAGGCGGCGATGCAGCTCGTCGCCGTTCCGTTCACGCCGACCTATGCCGAGTACATCTACCTGAAGGGCCGGCGCGTGCTCGCCGACCAGATGGAGTATCTGCTGACGCACTTCCCGCGGACGAGCCCGCTGCATGCGCGGCTGCGCGGCGATCTCGCGCGCGCAACGGGCATGCACTGAGCGCGCGGCCCCGCGCGGTTCGACTGGATGGCTGCGGACGATCTGCTCTCCGCGCTGCGGGATCACGGCATCGACGTGCTCGACCGGCCCGCGCGGGCGGTGTCCGGCGGCAGCATCAGCCGCACCGAGCGCTTCGAGACGCCGCGGGGCCCGATCTTCGTCAAGCTCGAGCCGCGCGCGGCAGCCGACCGGCTCGAGGCCGAGGCGGACGGTCTTGCCGCGCTGCGGCGCGCAGGCGCGATCGCGCTTCCCGAGGTCCTCGCGCACGGCGTTGCCGGCGCCGACGCGTTTCTCGTCGTCGAGTGGATCGAGTTCGCGCAGAAATCTCGCGAGGCGGAGCGTCGGCTCGGCACGGCGCTCGCTCGGCTTCATCGAGCGACCGGCGATGCTTTCGGCTGGCATCGCGACAACTACATCGGCCGCACGCCGCAGCCGAACGGCCGGAGCGAGGACTGGATCGAGTTCTTCCGCGAACGCCGGCTCGGTCATCAGCTCGAGCTTGCACGCGCGAACGGCATCGGCGCCGACGTTCTCGCGCTCGGCCGCGCGCTGCTCGATCGGCTCGACGCATTCTTCGCGGGCCACACGCCGGCGCCGAGCCTGTTGCACGGCGATCTTTGGGGCGGCAACTGGGGCGCAGACGCGAACGGCACGCCCTTTGTTTACGATCCGGCGGTCTATTACGGTGATCGGGAAGCCGATCTCGCGATGACCCGCCTGTTCGGCGGCTTCGGCGACGCGTTCTACCGCGCGTACGACGAGGCGTGGCCCCCGGCCCCGGGGCGCGAGCGGCGCGCGGATCTTTACAACCTCTACCACTTGCTGAATCACTTCAATCTGTTCGGCGGAGGCTACCGCGCGCAGGTGCTCGCGTGTCTGAAACGGCTCGTCTGAGGCCGGCTCAGGCGACGCGCTCGGCGGACGACAACGGAGACGTCGCGGGGCGACGACGAGACGTCGGGCGCGACGACGAGACGCCGGAACGCGACGACGAGAAAGCGCGCGGACGACCCAACCGGGCGACGGACTCGGACGCTAGGCCTCGGGCTCCGGCCCGTCGTCGTCCGCGTCGACCAGAAAGAACTGCACGCCGCCCGGCACGACGAGCGTCGCCGAGCGCGCGTCTCCGGCCGTCAGCGGCGAGACGCCGCGCGGCTCGAACCCCTTTGCGCGCAGATACTCGACGCGCGCGTCGAGCTGCGGCGCAGAGAACGTCAGGCCCGTGCGAAAGCGCGCGGTCTCGTGCAGCCCGAGCACGAGCCCGTGACCTTCGAGCCGGCGCCACGCGTGCGGCGCATCGCCGGTCGCGATGGTCGAGAAGCCGAGCGCGATCCAGAACGACGTCGACGCGTCGAGCGAATCGGTCGCGACGCTGAGCTCGACGAAGCGGCCGCATGCCGAGATCAGTCCGGGGTCGGGCTCGACCGGCGCAAACGTGCGCGCTTCGAGCAAGGTCACGCAGAGGTCGTTCGTGTCTCGAAACGTCGCCCGGTGGAATTGATCATCCGCGAGATCGGCCTCGACGAGCTCGGCGCCCGCGGCCTCGATCGCGCGAATGTGCGCGCGCAGATTCGGCCGCACGAACGTCGGTGTCGGTCCATCGAGCTCGGTGCCGTGAAGACCGATCGACAGCCGGCCATCGGAGACGACCGCGCGCGGCCCGGGCGCGAAATCCGTGACCGGCACCTCGCGCAGCCCGAGCGAGCGGAACGTCGCGAGGGCCGCCGCGGGCTCCTCGACGAAGATCGAGATCTCGAGCAGGTGCCCGAGATCAGGCGGTGCGGTGCCGTTCGCGGCCGATCCCATTCTCGTCTCCGTCGGCGCTGCCGATGCGCGTGCGCCGGCTCGAGCGGCGCTACGTGTTCGGCGCGTATTCTGTCAGAATCCGCAAGTTTACAGCCTCGTCATCCCCCGGCCGCAGCGTCGCTTACTCCGCAAACCTTTCGTCGTGCTCGCCGAGCTTGCCAACGTGCTGCTGCCGGTCTTCGTGCTCGCGGGCGTCGGCTATGGCTGGCGGCGGCTCGGCGTTCCGTTCGAGCGCGAGTTCGTGACGCGGATGATCATGAACGTCGCGGGGCCGTGCCTGATCATCGACAGCCTCGCGGGGCTCGAGCTGCCGCTCGAGCGTTTCGTGACGATGGCGGCCGCATCGGTCGTGATGTTCGCCGCGACGATCGTCGCCGCATGGCTGCTGCTGCGCGTGCTCCGACTTTCCGTCCGGTCCTACCTTCCCGCGATCGGCATCGGCAATACCGGCAATCTCGGGCTGCCGCTGTCGCTGTTCGCGTTCGGCGAGGAAGGGCTCGGCCTCGCGGTCGCCGTCTACGTCGTGAACTCGGTTGCGCAGTTCACGTTGACGCCGATGCTGCAGAGCGGGCAGCCGGCGCTTCGCGCGCTCGCGACGACTCCGGTCGCGTATGGGGCACTGATCGGCGCCGCGTTGCTCGCCGCGGACGCGACCCTGCCCGTCTGGCTCGACTCGACGATCGGCCTGCTCGGAGACCTGATGATTCCGCTGATGCTGCTCGCGCTCGGCAATACGATCGGCGGGCTCCACGCGCAGCGCATGCCGTTCGCTATCGGCATGGGGATCGCACGCCTCGTGCTCGGGTTCGGCGTCGCGCTCGCGGTCAGCATCGCGTTCGGCCTCGACGGCAAGGCGCAGGCCGTGCTCGTGCTGCAGGGCGCGATGCCCGCGGCCGTCTTCAACTATCTGTTCGCCGCCCGCTATAACCGCGACGCGGACGACGTCGCGGGCATCGTGCTCGTGTCGACGCTGCTCGCCGCGCTGACGCTGCCGCTCCTCGTCGCGTTCGTGCTGCGCCTCGGCGCGTGACGCGCCGGCGTCAGGACGCCTCGAGGATCGCGGTCACGCCCATGCCGCCCGCCGTGCACACGGAGATCAGTCCGCGTCCCGATCCGCGCTGATGCAGCAGCTTCGCGAGCGTCGCGACGAGGCGCGTGCCGGTCGCGGCGAACGGATGACCGATCGCAACGCTGCCGCCTTTGACGTTCAGCTTGCTGCGGTCGATCGACCCGAGCGCCCGGTCTCGGCCGAGCTTCTCGCGGCAAAACTTCTCCGACTCCCATGCTTTCAAGGTCGCGAGCGTTTGCGCGGCGAACGCTTCATGGATCTCGTAGTAGTCGAAATCCTGGAGCTCGAGCTGCGCGTCGCGCAGCATGTCCGACACGGCGTACGCGGGCGCCATCAGCAGCCCCTCGCCGCCGACGAAATCGACCGCGGCCTCGCGCGCATACGTGAGATAAGCAAGGATCGGCAGCTCGTGCTCGCGCGCCCAATCCTCGGACGCGAGCAGCACGGCCGACGCGCCGTCCGTCAGCGGCGTGCTGTTGCCGGCCGTCAACGTGCCGGCCCCGCTCCTGTCGAAGACCGGCTTCAGCTTCGCGAGCTTCTCCATGCTGGTATCGGGCCGCAGGTTGTTGTCGCGGCGTACGCCCTGGTATTCGACGAGCAGGTCGTCGTAGAAGCCTTCTTCGTAGGCGGCCACCGCGTTCTTGTGGCTCGCGAGCGCGAGCGCGTCCTGCTCCTCGCGGGAGATCTGCCACTCCTTCGCGGTGATCTCCATGCTCTCGCCCATCGACAGCCCGGTGCGCGGCTCGACGACGCCGGGGAAGCTCGGCTTGAAGTGCTTCGGGCGCAGCCGCAGCCACGGCTTCAGGCGCTCTGCGGCCGTACGCCCGCGCGAGCTCTCGAGCAGGATCGTCCGGTACGCCTCGTCGTAGACGATCGGCATGTCGCTGATGCTGTCGGTTCCGCCCGCGATGCCGGAGTCGATCATGCCGACCGAGATCTTCCCGGCAAGCGCGGTCACGGCCGACAGGCTCGTCCCGCATGCGCGCTGGATATCGAACGCCGGCGTCTCCGGCGCCAGCCCGGACGACAGGGTCGCTTCGCGCGCGAGATTGAAATCGCGCGAATGCTTGATGACCGCGCCGAGCGATACGTCGCCGATACGCTCGCCCGCGAGCCCGAAGCGCTCGACGAGACCGCGCAGCACCGCGGTCATCATGTCCTGGTTCGAGCAGTTGCGATACTCGGTATGAGCGCGGCAGAACGGTATCCGCACTCCGCCCAAGATCGCGACGCGCCGAGCCGGTTGATTACGCATCCTTGACTCCTAAGCCCATCGAGAAAGTCCGCACGGTCATTGGCCGAACGTCGGCCCGCCGTCCCGGAGAAAAACCTGCTCCGCTTCCGTATCGGCGCGGCCGAGCGCGCGATTGCGGTGGGGAAAGCGGCCGAAGCGCTCGACGATATCGCGGTGCAGCTTCGCGTAATGCAGCATTTCGTCGAGCGTCGCCCGGTACTCTTCGGGCGCGTCGGGCGAGTTCCGCAGCGCGTCGAACATCCGCACGGAAAGCTGCTGCGCGTCGCGCTGCTCCGCGTGCTGCAGCGGCATATAGAAGAACGCGCGCTCGAGGACGGGCAAGGATTGGTCCATTCCGGACTCGATCCCGTCGATCGTCAGCTCGAGCGCTTTCGAATCCTGCGCGAACGCGGCGGCCGAGCCGCGATGCAGGTTACGCGGAATCTGATCGAGCAGCAGGATCAGCGCGAGCCGTCCCCGCGGATCGTCGCGCCAATGGTCGAGCTCGCCCGCCGCTGCGCGCTCGGCGAGCGCGGCGAACCGGGCGGCGATCTCGGCGTCCGTTTCTTTGTTCGCATTGAACCAGCGGTCGAAGCGCCGCTCGAGGTCGTCCTTCGTCCGAGGCGCGGGTTCGAACCAGAAACTCCGCAGCTGCTCGATGTGCTCGTCCATCGTCTGTTCCGGCTCCTACCTTACGTGCAGTTCCGCGGGACGCCAAGCCCGGCGGGCACGCGGGCTTGCCGCGCGTCTGTGGCAGGCCGCGGCGCTTCGCAGACGGCGGCGGGCTCTGCCCCGTACAATCGGCCGGCGTTGCTCGCGTGGCAACAGGGGCCCGAGCGGCCATTTCGGCAACCGGAGGCGAGATGCGGATCGGAATCGGAAACGTCAGGGCCTTCTTCACGGCGGCGCTCGTCGCTTGCACGCTCCTCGGCGCGTCGGGGTGTGTCTCGATACCGCGGGAGCTCGTCGCGCCCGAGGTAAGGCTCGTCGGCTTGACCTTGCTCGAGGCTGCGGCCGACTCGCAGCGTTTCCGCGTCGATCTCGCGGTGACCAATCCGAACGAGGTCACGATCCCGATCGAGCGGCTCAGCTTCTCGCTTCGGCTCGCGGGCTCCGGCGTGATGAGCGGCCGGTCGCTGCAGCCGTTCGAGCTCGCGTCGGGCGATTCGACGACGCTGCAGCTCGAGGTCACGACGGATCTCGTATCGTCCGTGCCGCGCCTGTTGTCGCTGCTGCAGGGGCCTGCGGGCGCGATCCAGTACGACCTCGACGGGCTCGTCACCGTATCGAGGGGATTCAGGCCGACGCTGCCGTTCAGCCGCAGAGGGGAAGTCCCTCTGTCGCTGCCGACGGGGCTACGCTAGCCGGGCAGGCGGTGACCTGCGTTCTCGCGCGGACGATCCTCCGCGGGCCGGTCGTCGAGGCCTTGGCCGGTCGGTCCGCCTCGGCAGGGTGCGCCGGCTTGGAGTCACGATGTCGCTGAGGGCACAGCTGCTCGCGTTCGGTCTGCTGACTCTGGTCCTGCCGTGGGCCGGCTACCTGTTCGTGCAGGAGATGGAGGCGGCGCTTCGCACCGGGTTCGAGCGCTCGCTGCTCGCGAGCGCCGGGACCGTGGCGGCCGCGCTCGACGATCAGGCCGCGCTCCTCGAGCATCGGCCGAGCCGTCGGCGGCCGAACCGCGCCGCGGCGCTCTATGCGGCGCCGCTCGGCGGCGAACCGCGGGTCGACGGTTTGCGGGACGATTGGGCGACGCGCGCGGAGGCGGCGTTTTCCGTCGACGGCGGTCATCGCGTTTGGCTCGGCGTGCATGACCGCCACGCGTATCTCTTCTTCGAGGCGAACGACGATTCGATCGTTTACGAGAGCTCGCCCGGCGAGAGCCCGTACGGCGATCGGCTGCTGCTCGCGGTCGAGCCGGACGGCGGCCGCACGGAGCTCTTCCTGCTCGGCACCCGCGCGCCGGGATCCGTGCGCGCACGGCGCACCGGCCCGCCGCTGTTCGCGCCGTTCGCCGCATACGAGGACCGCATCCAAAGCGCGTGGCAGGAAACGCGCGACGGCTTTTCGGTCGAGGTGCGGCTGCCGCTCAATCTCGTCGGCGACGCGCTCGGGATCGCGTTCATCGACGTCGACCCGGACGGCGCGGACTATCGCGTCGGGCTGCACGCAACGTGGGATGTCGAGCATGGCGCGCCGGGCGTGCTGGTGCAGCCGGTGACCGAGCTCGAGCGGCTCGTGCAGGCGTTCGGGCAGCCGGGCGATCGCTTCCGGGTCGTCGATGCGGACGGCTGGGTGCTGACCGATACCGGCCCGACGATCGAGCAGGCGCTGCCGGCCGTGCCGGCGGACGGCCTCGCCGGCTCGCTGTTCCGCTTCCTGCTGCGCCGCGACGATCCGGACTACGCGACGCTCGAGGCACGGCCCGGGCGTATCGGCGACCCGGTCCTGCGGCGGGCGCTCGAAGGGCACGACGCGACGGCGTGGTATCGCGGCGGGCCGGACGGCAACGCGACGATCGTCGCCGCGGTGCCGATCGAGCAGAACGGCCGCGTGCTCGGCGCCGTCCTGCTCGAGCAGCGCAGCGATCCGATCCTGACGTTGACGAACAGCGTGCTGCTGCGCCTGATGACCTTCACGCTCGTCGCGACGCTCGTCGTCGCGCTCGGCCTGCTGGGCTATGCGACCTTGCTGTCGATGCGCGTCCGGCGGCTCGCGCGCGCCGCCGAGAACGCGCTCGGGCCGAAGGGCGAGATCGACGTCGCGCTGCCGGGACGGCGCGCGAAGGACGAGCTCGGCGATCTCTCGCGCAGCTTCGCGAACCTGCTCGAGCGGCTGCGCGAGCATACGCAGTATTTGAAGACGCTAGCCGGCAAGCTGTCGCACGAGCTGCGCACGCCGCTCGCGGTCGTCTCGACGTCGCTCGAGAACCTCGAGCAGGAGGTCGATTCGCCCGGTGCGCGGCCGTATCTCGAGCGGCTGCGCGACGGCGTGGGCCGGCTAGACTCGATCCTCGCGGCGATGAGCGAAGCGACGCGGATGGAGCAGGCGATTCGCGACACGGACCCGCAGCGCTTCGACCTCGCTGCGGTCGTCGCCGCGTGCGCGACGGCGTATGCCGATATCTTCCGCGACCGGCGCATCGAGGTCGGCATCGACGCGCGCGACGCCGAGGTCCTCGGCTCCGGCGAGCTCGTCGCGCAGATGATCGACAAGCTGATCGACAACGCGGTCGGGTTCAGCGCGGCGGGCAGCACGATCACGATTACGCTCGAGGATCGCGGCAGTGAGCTCGAGCTCGCGGTCGCGAACCCGGGTCCGGCGCTGCCCGATGAGATGCGCGAGCGGCTGTTCGACTCGCTCGTGTCGGTGCGCAAGGGGCCGCACGACGACGGCCGTCCGCATCTCGGCCTCGGACTTTATATCGTCGCGCTGATCGCGGACTTTCACGGCGGCACCGTGACGGCCGACAACTTGCCGGACGGCAGCGGCGCGGTGTTCCGGGTCCGGTTCCCGAAGCGGCGCGGCGGCTAGCGAGCCGTCGAGCGGGATCGGTTCCGCGTGCCCGCCGCGGCGGCTCGTCGATACGATACGTGGCTCAACGCATGGCACCGGGGGCGGTGCTGGCCTAGGATTCCGGCGTGGCGAACATCCCGCTCACGGAGAAGCTCGCGCTTCTCGAAGACCCTCGAGCCTTCCCCGATCGGCCGGCACGGGTCGAGCGCCTCGAAACTCACTTCGCGTGGATTTTTCTGTCGCCGCGCTTCGTCTACAAGCTGAAGAAGCCGATTCGATTCGGCTCGATCGACTTCCGTAACGCGGAGGCGCGGCGCGCCTACTGCGAGCTCGAGGTGACGTTGAATCGGCGGCTGGCGGAGGCGACCTACCGGCGCGTCGCATCCGTGTCGCGTAGCGCCAACGGCCTCGAGCTCGACGGCGAAGGCGATGTCGTCGATGCCGTCGTCGTGATGCGCCGTCTGCCGGACAAGGCCACCCTGGCCGATGCAGATCCGGGCTCGCTGGGCGACGCGGACGTCGACCGCATCGTCGGCAAGCTCGTCGAGTTCTATACGCGCACCCCGAAGGCGCCGTGGGACGGACGCGAGTACGTCGATGCGCTCGTGCGCTCGACGATACAGCATGCGGAAAGTCTTGCCGAGGCGAGCGATCACGGCATTGCACGGCCCGCGGTGCAGCAGGTTGCGGCCGCGCAGCTCGACTTCATCGAGCGGCATCGCGACGGGCTCGAGCGGCGCGCGGCCGAAGGCCGGATCGTCGATGCGCACGGGGATCTGCGCGCGGAGCACGTGTTCGTCACGAACCCGATCCAGATCATCGACTGTCTCGAGTTCTCGATCGACCTTCGTTGGCTCGATACGGCGGAGGAGCTCGCGTTTCTCGCGCTCGATTGCGACCGCCGCTCGCTCGGCGAAACGGGCGCTCGCCTGCTCGCCGCGTATCGACGCGTTGCGGAGGATCGGGTGGAGGAGCCGTTCCTCGCGTTCTACCGCAGTCGACGCGCGCTCGCGCGCGCGGTGATCGCGGCGTGGAGAGTGCCGGACGCGGGCGCGGACGCCGACGTCTGGCGGCAGCGCGCCCGGTGGTACTTCGACGAATCGGCCTCGAGCATCGCGGCGGCCGGAGCGCCGCGCGGTTCGTTTTGAAGCGGCGCCGATTCCCCTGCCGGCCTCGTCAAGGCCTCTTTTCCGCCTCGGCCTCCTGACTGAAACGGATGATGTCGCCGATGTGGCTCAGCTGAACGCCGAGATAGTCGACGACGTCGTTGATCGATAGCACCCCGACGAGCTCGCCGGCCGTTCCGATCACGGGCACGCGACGTACGCCGAAGCGGCGCATCTCGCGCAGCGCGAAGTCGATGCCGTTGTCCTCGCGGACCGTCAGCAGGTCCGCGCTCATCACGTCGCCGACCGTAAGAGTCGTCGGATCGACCTTCTTCGCGACGACCGAAATGACGATATCGCGATCGGTTACGATGCCGACCGGCACCAGCCGGGCGTCCTTGAACTTTGCAACGATCAGGTCGCCGACATGCTCCCTGCGCATGCGCTCGGCGGCTTCCGTGATGTCGGCGTCCGGGTCGATCGTCGCGACATTGCGGTTGCAGATGGTGCCAACTGTCATCACAGCCTCCCGGTCTTCGGGCGATGAGGGCAACGGGTAAACTGTACGGCACGCGCGTACGCCGGGGCACTGCGGGACATGCGTACGCAACGGCGCTTCGATCGTACCGGTCGGTAGCGCGGTCCGTAGCGCTCCATATCGCGCGGGTGCCGACCATCGGTAAGACTTGGGGCCTCTCGCCATGAAGATCTTCAGCCTGAACGCAACCCGGGTGCTCGGCGCCGCGATCGCCGCCGAGCTCGGCGTCGACCTTTGCGCCCACGAGGAGCGCGACTTCGCCGACGGCGAGTTCAAGGTTCGCGCGCTCGACGACGTGAGCGGCGAGCGTGTGGCGGTCTGCCACGCGCTGAACGGCGACCGGGCGCAGAGCCCGAGCGACAAGCTGATCCGCCTGCTCGTCCTGATCGGCGCGCTGAAGGATGCGGGCGCCGCCGAGGTTGTCGCCGTCGTGCCGTACCTCGCGTACTCGCGAAAGGATCGAAGGACGAAGCCCGGCGATCCGGTCACGACGCGCTACGTCGCCGGCTTCTTCGAGTCCGCGGGCGCGGATGCGGTCGTCACGGCCGACGTCCACGACGTTGCCGCGTTCGAAAACGCGTTCCGCTGCCGCAAGGTGAACGTCGAAGCCGCGGCGCTGTTCGTCGAGCACTTCGCCGCGTGCATCCCGGACGGGCAACGGGTCGTCGTGCTGTCGCCCGATGCGGGCGGGATGAAGCGTGCTATCCGCTTCGGCGAAGCGCTCGGCTCGCGTCTCGACGCTCCGGTCGGCTTCGCGTTGATGGAGAAGCAGCGCAGCGAGGGCCGCGTGCGGGGGGAGGCGTTCGGCGGCGACGTCGCCGGCGCGCTCGTGATCGTCGTCGACGACATGATCAGCACCGGCGGAACGCTGCTACGGGCCGCGCGTGCGGCGCTCGAGCGGGGCGCTGTCGGCGTGCACGCCGCCGCGACGCACGCGGTCTTCTCCGCGGACGCCGAAGAGGCGCTGCTCGGCAGCGAGATCGCGTCCGTCGTCGTGACGGATACGATCGGCGGGATCGACGAGCGGTTCCCGGCGCTGCGCCCGAAGCTGACCGTGCTCGGCAGCGCGCCGCTGTTCGCGGCCGCGCTGCGCGCGCTGTGAGACGTGTAGGGTAGCGCGCCCGATGGAACGCGCGTGACGGAGTCGCATACTGACGCGACCGTAGCCTTCGAAGCCGCAATGACAGGCGATCGGCTCGAGCGCAGATTCCGCGATCGCCGCGATGCGGGCCGGCAGCTCGGCGCGCGGCTCGCGTCGAAGTATCGCGATCGCGATGTGGTCGTGCTGGGCTTACCGCGCGGCGGCGTTCCCGTCGCGTACGAGGTCGCGCGCGCTCTCGACGCGCCGCTCGACGTGCTCCCCGTCCGAAAGCTCGGCGCGCCGTTCAACCCGGAGCTCGCGCTCGGCGCGATCGCGGCCGGCGGCGTGCGCTACCTCGATCCGGACACGCTGGTTTATCTCGGCACCGACGTCGACGAAATCGATGCGATCGCCGCGCGCGAGCAAATCGAGCTCGAGCGGCGCGAGCGGCTGTATCGTGCGGGCAGAGCGCCGCTCGACCTGCGCGGCAAGACCGTGCTGATCGTCGACGACGGGATGGCGACGGGCTCCACGATGGCGGCGGCCGTGCTGGCCGCCCGCGCCGCGGGCTGCGCGGAAGTCGTCTGCGCCGTGCCGACCGGCGCGCGCGACGCGCTCGCGCGGCTCGCGCACGTGGCGGACGCGGTCGAGGCTTTGTACGTGCCGGAGCCCTATATCGCAGTCGGCATCTGGTACGAGGCGTTCCCGCAGCTCGACGATCGGGAGGTCATCGATCTGCTCGCCCGGCAACGGCCTGAAGGCGACGTCGACGAGTAGCGCAGCGTACGCTCGACCCCGTCAGGCCGTCGCCCGGTACGGCACGCCGCAGCCGCCGAGCCCGCAGTAGCCGCCGGGGTTCTTCGCGAGATACTGCTGGTGGTAATCCTCGGCGTAGTAGAACGTCTGCTCGCCGCAAATCTCCGTCGTGATCCGGTCGAGCCCGCGCGCCGACAGCTCGCGCTGGTAGCTTTCGCGGCTGCGGATCGCTTCGGTGCGCCGCGCGTCGTCCCCGACGTAGATCGCCGAGCGGTATTGCGTGCCGACGTCGTTCCCCTGGCGCATGCCTTGCGTCGGGTCGTGCGATTCCCAGAACACCTTCAGCAGCTTCGCGAACGGCAGCTCGTTCGGGTCGTACGCGACGAGCACGACCTCCGCGTGCCCGGTCATGCCGGTGCACACTTCGCGATACGTCGGGTTCGGCGTGAAGCCTCCGGCGTAGCCGACGGCCGTCGTGTAGACGCCCGGCAAGGTCCAGAACGCGCGCTCGGCGCCCCAGAAGCAGCCCATGCCGAACGTCGCCGTCTCGATGCCTTCGGGAAAAGGCGGTTTGATCGGACGATGCAGCACGAAATGGTCGTCCGTGACCTGCAGCGGCTCGTCGCGACCGGGAAGAGCCTGCTCCGCGGTGATCAAGGTCTGTGCTTTGCGACCGAACATCGGATTCCTGCTCCTTGGAAGTAAGAACGGCCTGGAGACGACGGGATCGTCTCCCGACTGTTCGCAGTTTACGCGAGAAGTTGGACAGCGGCGCTCTGCCGGGTTCCGGCCGTCCCGGACCGAAGACGTTCGTTCTCCATTCGCGGTTTCGGGAGCGGGATCGGCGCGGGCCTTGTCGCCGCCGGGCAACGCGGCGAGCATTGCACGTGCGGGCGGCGATCGCGCGCCGCCCGCCTCGAGACGAGACGAACGACGGAAGGACCAGCGCGTTCGCGGCCGAGCATCGGCGACGCGGCGTCCGCGCGACAGGAGAGACGAATGCGAGCGCTAAGCGTGTCGTTGCTGATCCTCGGCTTGCCCGCCCCGGCGTGGGCGCAGACGCCGCCCGCGGTTGCCGTGGTCGAGAAGCCGGCTGCGCTCGTCGCGGACGGCATCCCGGCCGTGCCTGCCGAGCTCGCCGAGCACACGCGGCCGTACATGGAGTTTCGCACCGCGAGCTTCGCCGGCTGGCAAGCGCGCGACCGGTCGATGCTGATCACGACGCGCTTCGGCAACACCGCGCAGTTGCATCGCGTCGCGATGCCGATGGGTGCGCGCGAGCAGCTCAGCTTCGAGGCGGAGCCGGTCGCCGGCACGTGGTCGCCGGCGGGCGACGTGCTGGTCGTGCGTAAGGACGTCGGCGGCAACGAGTTCTATCAGCTGTTCACGCTCGGGTCAGGACGCCTGCGGCTCGTGACCGATGGGCAGAGCCGCAACAACTTCGGCGCGTGGAGCCACGACGGGCGCTGGATCGGCTATTCGTCGACGCGGCGCAACGGCCGCGATACGGATCTCTACGTCGTCGATCCGCGCGACCCGGTCACCGATCGGCGCGTGGCCGAGGTCAGCGGCGGCGGCTGGTTCATCGAGAGCTTCGCGCCGGACGGCCGCTCGGCCGTCGTGATGGAGTACATCCAGATCACGAAGTCGAACCTGCACGTGCTCGATCTCGACAGCGGCCGGCTCGAGCCGATCGGCGATCACTCGCAGCCGATCGCGTACGGCGGCGCGGAGTTCGCGCCCGACGGCACGCTATGGGTCACGTCGGACGAGGGCAGCGAGTTTCAGCGGCTCGGCCGGCTCGACATCGCGACCGGCACGTTCACGCCGGTGTCGACCGAGCCGCGCTGGGACGTCGAGCGCTTCGATATCTCGCCCGACGGGCGCTTCATCGCGTACGTCATCAACGAGGCCGGGCAGAGCCGGCTGCGGATCCTCGATCCGCAGAGCGGGGACGTGCGCATGGTCGATGCGCTGCCGGCGGGCGTCGTCAGCGGGATCGAGGTCGCGCCGTGGGGAACGATCGGGCTGACGTTGAGCTCCGCGCGCAGCTCCGCGGATGCGTACGCGGTCGATCCGGAGACGCTCGAAGTGACGCGCTGGACGCGCAGCGAGACCGGCGGTCTCGACGTGCAGGCGAACGTCGAGCCCGAGCTCGTCGAGATCGAGAGCTTCGACGGCGAGGCCGTGTCCGGATTCCTGTATCGGCCGGATCCGATGCGCTTCCCCGGCCCGCGGCCCGTGATCGTCAACATCCACGGCGGTCCCGAGTCGCAGTCCCGCCCCGGATTCCTCGGCAGGAACAACTACCTGATCAACGAGCTCGGGATCGCGATCTTCTATCCGAACGTGCGCGGCTCGTCCGGGTACGGCAAGAGCTTCGTCAGCCTGGACGACGGACCCGATCGGCGCGAGGACTCGGTCCGCGACATCGGCGCATTCCTCGACGCGCTCGCGGCCGATCCGGGCGTCGATGCCGAGCGGATCGCGGTGACCGGCGGCTCGTACGGCGGCTACATGTGCTACGCGAGCGCGATCCATTTCGGCGCGCGATTGCGGGGTGCGAACTGTGTCGTCGCGATCTCGAACTTCGTCTCGTTCCTCGAGAATACGGAGAGCTACCGGCGCGACCTGCGGCGTGCCGAGTACGGCGACGAGCGCGATCCGGAGCAGCGCGCGAGGCTGCTCGAGATCTCTCCGCTCACGCGCGTCGACGAGCTCGACATCCCGCTGATGATCGTGACGGGCGCGAACGATCCGAGGGTGCCCGCGTCGGAAGCGGACCAGATCGTCGAAGCGGTGCGGGCGCGCGGGCGCGAAGCATGGCACCTGCTCGGCCTCGACGAGGGGCACGGCTTCGCGAAGAAGGCGAATCAGGACTATCAGTTCTGGGTGAGCCTGATGTTCTGGCAGCGGGTGCTGCTCGGCGAGAGCTGAGCCGAGCGGCGACGGGGCATCGCGCCGTCACACTCGAACGAGCAGAACGATCAACGCGAGCGTGACGACGCTCGCCACCGCGGTCCTCATCACGTTCCATCGATTCCATTTCGGCTCGAAGGCCGCGCGAGCGGCGGTTCGCGCCGCCGGGTCCGCGGCGTCGACGTCGAGCCGTTGCAGCCGGTTGTTCAGCGGGATATTCACCGCGATCGTCGCGACCTGCACGCCGAGCACATAGAGCACGGTTGCACCGATCAGCAGCAGCCGCTCGCCGCCGGCGAGCGCGGGCGCACCGACTGCAGCGGCAGCGATCAGCGCGAGCGCCGAGCCGACCCAGGCGGCGATGAAGAGCGGCTGGTTGTTCTGGATCACTGCGTCGATCACCTGGAATGCGCGGATGAAGCTGCGGTCATCGAGCCGCTCGATGCCGGGCATCACGACGACTGCGAACGCGAACAGGAAACCGTTGACGACGGAGCACAGAAACGTCGCGAGCACCAGCAGCGTGTGAAAGAGCATGTCGTCTTCTCGTTGCGGACCGAGGCCGCTGGTCGGCTTTTCCGTTTAGCGCGCGAGCGTGAGCCCTGTTCGTTCCGCGAGCCAGCGCGCGGCCGCTGCCGGCGACACCTTGCCTTCGTCGCGGTCGACCATCAGGTTCGCTTCCCGCATCGTCTCGACCGGGATCGAGCCGAGCAGCGGCGCGAGCGCTGCTTCGAGCAACCGATCGTCGGCGCGCTGTGGCGCGACGAGCACGATCGCGTCGTACGGCGGGATCACGTGCATCGTGTCCGCGAGCGTGACGAGGTCGAGCTCCGCGATGCGGCCGTCGCTCGAGAACGCGGAGATCACGTCGACCTCTCCGTCGGCGACCGCTTTGTACATGAAGGTCGGCTGAAACTGCCGGCGGCTCCGGAACTGTAAACCGTAAGCGCTGCTGAGCGCCGCCCATTCCGGCCGGTCGAAGAACTCGAGGTCGCCGCCGATCGACAACGCCGGCGCACGCGCCGCGAGATCCTCGATCGTCTCGATACCGAGCTCCGCCGCGCGATCGCGCCGCATTGCGAGCGCATACGCGTTCTCGAAGCCGAGCGATCCGATCAGCGCGATACCGTAGTCGCGCTCGAGCGTGTCGCGGAGCTCCGCGAGCACATCGTCGCGCGGCGGCGTATCCGTACGGCCGAGCACGTTGGCCCACAACGTGCCCGAGTAGTCGACGTACATGTCGAGCTCCCCGCGCGCGAGCGCGCGGAACGCGATCGTCGAGCCGAGCCCCGTGCGCTGCGCGGCATCGGCGCCTTGCGCGCCGATCAGGCCGGCGACGAGCTCGGCCAGAATGAGCTGCTCGGAGAAGTTCTTCGCGCCGACGACGTACGTCGCCGCGCTGCCGGCGTAGAGCCGCGGCGCGAGCGCGGCGGCCGCGCCTACCGCGAGCGCCGCGACGCCGGCGACGATCCGCGCAGGCCTGCGCAATGCGGTGCCCGACTCGATCAGGCCGAGCAGCCAATCGACGGTCAGCGCGAGCAGCGCGGCCGCGGCGCAGCCGAACAGCACGAACACCCAGTTCTCGATCTGCAGGCCCGTGAAGATGTAGTTGCCGAGGCTCGTCTGGCCGACCGGCGTCGACAAGGTCGCCGCGCCGATCACCCAGACGGCCGCGGTGCGCAGCCCGGCCATCAGCATCGGCGCGGCGAGCGGCAGCTCGACGCGCAGGAGCCGCTCGCGGTCCGTGAAGCCGACCGCGCGCGCCGCCTCGATCACGGCCGGGTCGAGGTTCAGAATGCCGGCGACGCCATTCCGGATGATCGGCAGCATCGAGTACAACGTCAGCGCGAGCAGCGACGGCAGGAAGCCGAGCGCCGAGAAGCCGACGCCGAACACCTTCGCGGCCGCTGCCGACAGCACGAGCAGCACCGGGTAGAAGAGGGCGAGCAGCGCGAGGCTCGGAATCGTCTGCACGGTGCTCGCGAACGCGAGCACGGCCCAGCGTACGCGCGGCTTGCGCAGCGCGGCGATCATCAGCGGTATGCTGATCGCGAGCCCGAGCGCGAGCGACGCGGCCGAGAGCACGATGTGCTCGCCGAGATACTCGGGCAGCACGCGCCACGCCGCTGCGAGCTGCTCGCTCAACTCGTCACCCGGGCCCGTCGCGCGTCGTCGAGCAGAGCGGTGATCCGCTCGGCGTGCCGGCGCGGCATGTCCATCAGCTCTGCGACGCCGGGGTCATCGGTCTGCTCGAGCAGCTCCTGCGGCGTGCCTTGCGCCGCGACCTCGCCTGCTCTCATTACGACGATACGATCGGCGAGGAGCAGCGCCTCGAGCACGTCGTGCGTGACCATCAACGTCGTGAGGCCCATGCGCTCGTGCAGCCGCCGGTACTCGCCGGCGAGCGCGTCGCGCGTGATCGGATCGAGCGCGCCGAACGGCTCGTCCATCAGCATGATCGCGGGCTTCGCGGCGAGCGCACGCGCGACGCCGACGCGCTGCCGCTGCCCGCCCGACAGCTCTGCGGGCAGACGTTCGGCCATCGACTGCGGCAGCTGCACGAGCTCGAGCAGCTCTTCGACGCGAGCGGCGATCTCCGCGCGGGGCCAGCCGAGGAGCCGCGGCGTAACGGCGATGTTCTCGGCAACCGTGAAGTGCGGGAAAAGGCCGATGCCCTGAAAAACGTAGCCGATCCGGCGGCGCAGCTCGTGCGGCGCGATCGACTCGACCGGCTCGCCGGCGACGGCGACCTTGCCCTCGTCCGCATCGACGAGGCGGTTGATCGTCTTCAGCGTCGTCGTCTTGCCGGATCCCGAAGCGCCGACGATCGCGACGAGCTCGCCTTGCCGCACTGCGAGCGTGACGGCGCGGACCGCGAACGTCGCGCCCCCGTCGAACGACTTCGATACGCCGTCGAGCGCGACGATCACCGGCGCTTGCTGAACGCCTTCGGCCTGCACGGCTCAGACTTTCGCAGGGTCGACGACCGGCGTGCCGTAGGTGTGGAACGTCTCGATCGTCTTCAGGCCCCACGCCTGACCCTTGGCGCGCTCTTCCGGCGTCCACGTGATCGGCTTCCAGTCGGGCGCGAGCAGCAGGCGGGCGCCGGCGTTGTGCAGCTCGATCCGGTTGCCGCCGGGCTCCCAGACGTACAGGAAGAAGCCCTGCTGGATCGCATGCTTGTGCGGGCCGGTCTCGATATGGATGCCCGCCTCGAGGAAGACGTCCGCCGCACGCAGGATGTCCTCGCGCGTATCGGTCGCGAACGCGAGGTGATGCAGCCGCCCGCGTGCGCCGAGGAAGTCCCGCGTGAAGACGACGTCGTAGGTCTTATCGGTGAACGTGTACCAGATGCCGTCGTAGCCGCCGTCTTCGCGCGCGATGCGCTCGGTCTGGCGGCCGCCGAGCACGCTCGTGACGAACTCGTCGACCGGATCGATTTCCTTCGCGAGATAGTTGATGTGATCGAGCCGGCGAACGTTGCAGCCTCGTCCCGGGAATGCGGCCGCCTGATTCTTCAGCGCCGGGCGGTCGGTATCGTCGGGCTCGTACCAGTCGACGTCCCAATAGACGCCCATCGGATGACCATCCGGAGCGTCGAACAGGTAGACGCGTCCCATCGCGAACTCTTCGTCGCTGAAGCCCCGCCCTTGGCCGCTCGCGTCGATCCGCTCGATCAGACGCTGCATCGCTTGCGGGCTCGACGCGCGCAGGTACGTGCGGCCGATGCCGGCGTCGTCGCGCTGGATCAGCCTGATCGAGTAGCGCTGGTAGTCGTCCCACGTGTGCAGGAAGACCGATCGATCGTCGCGATGCACTTCGCGTAGCGCCATCAGGTCGACGAAGAAGTCGCGGGTCGCTTCGAGCTTCGGGGTGTACAGCTCGACCGGTCCGATGTGGGCGATATCCCGGCGGCGCTCGACGAACGTTTCGGCCATGACGCTCCTCCTTCAGGCAACCCTCGATCATGAGCGCGGCGGCCGGGAGGACGAGCGAGTCGTCTCCGGGCCGCCGCGCGGTCTCGAAGATTGGACAGGGCACCGGCCCGGGGTTCCCGGCGGCGCCCGCCCCTAAAGGAGAGCCTACAGCGCGATGCCGGGCGCCGCGAGCCGCGTCGTGCCCCGCAGGTACAGGTCGATCGCGCGCGCCGCGCCGCGGCCTTCGTTGATTGCCCAGACGACGAGCGACTGGCCGCGGCGGCAGTCGCCGGCCGCGAACACGCCGGGCACGCTCGTCTGGAAGTCGCCGTGCGCGGCGCGGTAGTTGGATCGCTCGTCGAGCTCGACGCCGAGCGCCTGCGAGACGTATGTCTCAGGCCCAACGAAGCCCATCGCGAGCAGCACGAGATCGGCGTCGAGCTGCTGCAGCGTGCCTTCGATCTCCTTCATCTGCGGCCGCGCGCCGTTCGCCTTCCACTCTATGCGCTGCGTCTCGACCTTACGCACGACACCCTCGCCGTCGTCGATGAAGCGCTTCGTGATGATCGCGTAGTTGCGCGGGTCGGCGCCGAAGCGGACGATCGCCTCCTCGTGCGCGTAATCGGTGCGCAGGATCTTCGGCCATAGCGGCCACGGGTTGTCGGCCGGCCGGTGCGGAGGCGGCTGGTCGAGCAGCTCGAGATTCAGCACGCTGCGGCAGCCGTGCCGAAGCGCGGTGCCGATGCAGTCGGCGCCGGTGTCGCCGCCGCCGATCACGAGCACGGCCTTGTCCTTCGCGTCGATGTACTTGCCGTCCTTGAGCCCGCTGTCGAGCAGGCTCTTCGTGTTCGCGGTCAAGAACTCCATCGCGAAGTGGATGCCGCCGAGCTCGCGGCCCGGGACCGGCAGGTCGCGCGGGCGCGTGGACCCGGTCGCGAGCAGCACCGCGTCGTGCTTCGCGAGCAGCTCGTTCGGATCGACGTTGCGGCCGACGTCCGCATTCGTCACGAACTCGATGCCGGACTCGCGCAGCAGCTCGACGCGCCGGTCGACGACCTTCTTGTCGAGCTTCATGTTCGGGATGCCGTACATCAACAGCCCGCCGATGCGGTCCGCGCGCTCGTAAACGGTCACCGAGTGCCCGACCTTGTTCAGCTGATCTGCAGCGGCGAGACCCGCGGGCCCCGAGCCGATGATCGCGACCCGCTTGCCCGTGCGGTTACGCGGACGGTGCGGCTTCACCCAGCCTTCCGCCCAGCCGCGGTCGATGATCGCGTTCTCGATGTTCTTGATCGTGACCGGCGGATCCGTGATGCCGAGCACGCATGCGCCTTCGCACGGCGCGGGGCACGTGCGCCCGGTGAACTCCGGAAAGTTGTTCGTCTTGTGCAGACGCTCGAGCGCTTCCTGCCAGCGGCCGTGGTAGACGAGGTCGTTCCACTCCGGGATCAGGTTGTCGATCGGGCATCCGTTCGCGGACTGGCAGAACGGCACGCCGCAATCCATGCAGCGTGCGCCCTGCACTTTGAGGTGCTCCTCGTTCGGCGGCGTGAAGATCTCCGCGAAGTCGCGGCTGCGCTCGGCCGCGTCCCGATACGGCACGGCCTTGCGCGGATACTCCATGAACCCTGTGTGCTTACCCACTCGCGGTCCTCCGTCAGCTTCCGAGCGCCACGAAGGTCGTGGTCTCGTCGTCGTGAACCGCGGCTTCCATCTCCTCGTCGTGGCGCTTGCGCTCCGCGAGGACTCGCTTGTAGTCGGTCGGCATGACCTTGACGAACTCCGAGAGCACGCCGGGCCACGCATCGAGGATGCGCGCGGCCACGGTCGAGCCCGTGTACTCGTGATGCAGCTCGATCAGCTCGCGCAGCTCGGCGATGTCCTCGTCGGCCTCGACGGCCTCGAGGCCGACGGTGCCGAGGTTGCACTTCGCTTCGAAGTCGCGATACCGATCCCAGACGTAAGCGATGCCGCCCGACATGCCGGCCGCGAAGTTCCGTCCGGTCGGGCCGAGGATCACCGCTCGCCCGCCCGTCATGTACTCGCAGCCGTGGTCGCCGACACCTTCGATCACCGCGCGCGCGCCGCTGTTACGGACGCAGAACCGCTCGGCCGCCCGGCCGCGGAAGAACGCGCGGCCGCCGGTCGCGCCGTACAGCGCGACATTGCCGATCAGCACGTTGTCCTCCGCCGCGAACCGGCTCTCGCGAGGCGGATAGACGATGATCCGTCCGCCCGACAAGCCTTTGCCGACGTAGTCGTTGCTGTCGCCTTCGAGCTCGAGCGTGATGCCTTTCGCGAGGAACGCGCCGAAGCTCTGGCCGGCCGAGCCGCGCAGCTTGATGTGCACCGTGTCGGCCGGCAGGCCGCGCTCGCCCCACTTCTTGACGAGCGTGTAGCTCAGCATCGTGCCGACCGTGCGGTTCGTGTTCACGATCGGCAGCTCGATCCGCACCTTCTCGCCGCGGTCGATCGCCGGCTTCGCCATCTCGATCAGCCGATTGTCGAGCGCGAGGTTCAGGCCGTGATCCTGCTTCATCGTGCAGTAGACGCCCGCATTCTTGTGCGGCTTCTTCGCCGGCGTGAGGATCGGCGTCAGATCGAGCCCGTCCGCCTTCCAGTGATCGATCGCGTCGCGCGTCTTCAGACAGTCGACGCGCCCGACCATGTCGATCATTCGGCGGAAGCCGAGCTGCGCCATGATCTCGCGCGCCTCCTCGGCGACCATGAACAGGTAATTCACGACGTGCTCGGGCTGGCCCGCGAACTTCTTCCGCAGCACGGGATCCTGAGTCGCGATGCCGACCGGGCACGTGTTCAGATGGCACTTGCGCATCATGATGCAGCCGAGCGCGATCAGCGGCGCGGTCGAGAAGCCCATCTCCTCGGCGCCGAGGAGCGCCGCAATCACGACGTCGCGGCCGGTCTTCAGGCCTCCGTCGGTCTGCAGCACGGTGCGGCTGCGCAGGTCGTTCATCACGAGCGTCTGATGCGTCTCGGCGATGCCGAGCTCCCACGGCAGCCCTGCGTGCTTGATGCTCGTCAGCGGCGATGCGCCGGTGCCGCCGACGTCGCCGGAGATCAGCACGTGATCGGCATGCGCCTTCACGACGCCCGCGGCGATCGTCCCGACGCCGACCTCGGACACGAGCTTCACGCTGATCCGCGCCTCGGGGTTCGCGTTCTTGAGGTCGTGGATCAGCTGCGCGAGATCCTCGATCGAGTAGATGTCGTGGTGCGGCGGCGGGCTGATCAGTCCGACGCCGGGCGTCGAGTAGCGGATCCGCGCGATCGTCTCGTCGACCTTGCGGCCGGGCAGCTCGCCGCCCTCGCCGGGCTTCGCGCCCTGCGCCATCTTGATCTGCAGCTCGTCGGCGTTCGCGAGATACCAGATCGTGACGCCGAAGCGGCCGGATGCGATCTGCTTGATCGCAGAGCGGCGCGAGTCGCCGGACGGCAGCGGCTCGAAGCGCGCCGGATCCTCGCCGCCTTCGCCGGTGTTGCTCTTGCCGCCCAAGCGGTTCAGCGCGATCGCGAGCGCCTCGTGCGACTCCGCGGAGATCGAGCCGAAGCTCATCGCGCCCGTGCAGAAGCGCTTCACGATCTCGCTCGCGGGCTCGACCTCGTCGATCGGTATCGCCGGCCCGGCGACGCCGTACTTGAAGTCGAGGAGGCCGCGCAACGTGCAGGTGTCGCGCGCGGTCTTGTTCACGTGCTCGGCGAACTGCCGGTATGCATCGCGGCTGTTGCGCCGCGCGGCGACCTGCAGCGAGAAGATCGCTTGCGGATCCCACGCGTGCTTCTCGCCCGCGCTGCGCCAATGGAACTCGCCAGGATTCGGCAAGGTCGCAAGCCGATCCTCGTCCTTCTCGGGGAAGCCGAGCGCGTGACGGCGCAGCATCTCCTGCTCGAGCACGTCGAAGCCGACGCCCTTCAAGCGGCTCACGGTGCCGGCGAAGCAACGGTCGACGACCTCGTCGTCGATGCCGACGGCCTCGAAGATCTGCGCGCCCTTATAGGACTGCAGCGTCGAGATGCCCATCTTCGCCATGACCTTGAGCATGCCCTTCGCGACGCCCTTGCGGTACGCGGAGACGAGACCCGTCTCGACGTCGACGAAGCCGTCCTCGCGCGCCTTCCACAGCGCTTCGAACGCGAGATACGGGTTGATGCCGTCCGCGCCGTAGCCGACGAGAAGGCAGTGGTGGTGCACCTCGCGGGCTTCGCCCGTCTCGACGAGGATGCCGATGCGCGTGCGCTTCGCGCGCGCGACGAGATGGTGATGCACGGCGCCGCACGCGAGGAGCGCGCTGACGGCGACCCTGTCAGGCCCGACGCTGCGGTCGGACAGCACGACGAGGCTGTAGCCGTCGTCGATCGCCCGCTCGGCCTCGTCGCAGATCCGGTCGAGCGCCCTCACGAGCGCACCCGGCGCTTCCGCGCGCGGGAACGTGATGTCGATCGTCGCCGTGCGCCAGCCGCGATGGTCGAGGCGCTTGAGCGACTGCATCTCCTCGTTCGTCAGGATCGGGTGCCGAAGCCGCAGCCGATGCGCCTGACTCGGGCTCGTCTCGAGCAGGTTGCCCTCGGGGCCGATATAGCACTCGAGGGACATGATGATCTCTTCGCGGATCGAGTCGATCGGCGGATTCGTGACCTGCGCGAACAGCTGCTTGAAGTAGTCGTACGGCATCCGCGGCTGGTCCGATAGGCACGCGAGCGCACTGTCGTTGCCCATCGAGCCGACGGGGTCGCGCAGCTCCTTGACGAGCGGCTGCAGCATGAACTGCATCGTCTCGGTCGTGTAGCCGAAGGCCTGGAGCCGCGGCAGCAAGGTCTCGCGGTCGTAGAGCCGCTCGCCGCCCTCGGCGACGATGTCGCGCAGCGAGATGCGCTGCTCGTCGAGCCACTTGCCGTACGGGCGTTGGTTCGCGAAGTCGTTCTTGAGCTCGTCGTCCGGAACGAGGCGCCCCTGCTCGAAGTCGATCAGGAACATCTTGCCCGGCTCGAGCCGGCCCTTCGCCTTCACGTTCGCGGGGTCGATCGGCACGACGCCGACCTCGCTCGCCATGATGACGCGGTCGTCGAAGGTCACGTAATAGCGGCTCGGCCGCAGGCCGTTGCGGTCGAGCACGGCGCCGATGTACTTGCCGTCGGTGAACGCGATCGATGCGGGGCCGTCCCACGGCTCCATGATGCAGGAGTGGAACTCGTAGAACGCCTTCTTGTTCTCGGGCATCAGGTCGTTCTTCTGCCACGCCTCGGGCACCATCATCATGACGGCCTCCTGAAGCGTGCGTCCCGACATCAGCAGGAACTCGAGCACGTTGTCGAACATGCCGGAGTCCGAGCAGTCGGGCTCGACGACGGGGAACAGATCCTCGATGCGGTCGCCGAACAGCGGGCTCTTCGCGATGCCTTCGCGGGCGCGCATCCAGTTCACGTTGCCGCGCACGGTGTTGATCTCGCCGTTGTGCGACATGAAGCGGTTCGGCTGGGCGCGGTCCCAGCTCGGGAACGTGTTCGTCGAGAAGCGCGAGTGCACCATCGCGAGGTGCGACGTGTAGTCGGGATCCGCGAGATCCGGGTAGAAGGTCATGAGCTGCCCGGGCGTCAGCATGCCCTTGTAGATCATCACCTTCGTCGACAGGCTGCAGACGTAGAAGTGCTGGCGCTCGGCGAGGCTCTCGTCCTGCCTCAGCGCGTGGCTCGCCCGCTTCCTGATCAGGTAGAGCTTGCGCTCGAACGCGTCGCCCTCGAGCCCGTCGCTCGCCGCGATGAAGAGCTGCTCGATGTGCGGCTGCGCCGCGCGGGCGGTGTCGCCGAGGTTCGCGCCGTCCGGATCGACCGGCACGACGCGCCAGCCGACGAGGCGCTGTCCTTCCTCTTCGCAGATGCGCGCGACCGTCGCCTTGCAGAACTCGCGCTCGCGCTCGTCGCGCGGCAGGAACACGACGCCTGCGCCGAAGCGGCCGGGCTCGGGAAGCTCCGTGCCGAAGGTTGCGCGTGCGACCTTCGCGAGAAACTCGTGCGGCAGCGCCGTGAGGATGCCGGCGCCGTCGCCGGTGTTCGGCTCGGCGCCGCGAGCGCCGCGGTGATCCATCCGACACAGGAGGTGGTCGGCGTCGCGAACGATTTGATGGCTTCGGATGCCCTTGATATGTGCGACGAATCCTACGCCGCAGCTGTCATGCTCCATTTCCGGGCGATAGAGCCCATAGGCTCCAGGGCGCCCGACTGACGGGCACGGGGCAACCACTCCGCTTTCGTTTTGTTCAGGTGGAGTCATGGATTTTCCTTAGCGGAGACCGCGAGCTCCGCGGATGTCAGATATCAGTCCGTACTGAGTCGGCGCTTCCTGCCGGTGCTCGCCGTCCGGCATCGCGATCATGCGCCGCTGAACCTCGTGATCCGCGCGGAGGAGCCCCGGATATGGGGCTTGCCCGTTTGCATGGGCGTGGCGGATTAGGGGCCGACCATCGACTATAAAAAACGTCGCCTATTGGCGTCAATTCCAATTGCGGCGGCAAATCGATCGCCGCGCCCTGGAGCTTACTGCACGTCCCAACGGTAGCCCATGCCGTAGACGGTCTGGATCGCCGAGAACTCCGGATCGACGGCCGCGAACTTCGCCCTGATGCGCTTGATCTGCGACGTGACCGTGCTGTCGTCGAGCACGACGTTCGCGGCGCGCATCAGCTGCTCGCGGTTCTTCACGTGGCCGGGATGCGCCGCGAGCGCGTGCACGACCCAGAACTCGGTCAACGTCAGCGGCACCTGACGCTCCTTCCAATGCGCCGTCATCCGGTCGCGGTCGAGGGACAGCGAGCCCCGCACGAGGCGCTCCGCCTCGTCGTCGCCGGACTGCAGCGCCTCGATCCGACGAAACAGCGCCGCGACCCGCGCGAGCAGGTGCTCGATGCTGACGCGCTTCGTCAGGTAGTCGTCGGCGCCGAGGCGCAGTCCGGACACCGCGTCGAGCTCGCTCTCGCGCGCCGTGAGGAAGATGATCGGCAGCTGCGCCGATCGCGCGCGCAGCGCCCGGCACAGCTCGAAGCCGCCCTCGACCTCGGTGCCGAGGTTCACGTCGATGATCACGAGGTCGGGCAGGCGCGCGTCGAACGCCGCCATCGCTTCCTTGCGCGTCGAGTAGCCGGCGACCCGGTACCCTTGTCGGCGCAGCGCGGCGGCGTAGTTGTCGCGAATCGCGACCTCGTCCTCGACGATCGCAACGAGCTTGTCCGACGTCGACATTCGCCCCCTCCGATCAGGTCGTTCGGCGCGCCCGGGCGGCGGACGCCACAGGCTCCTCGAGCGTTGCAGGCGAGGACAGGCCGCGCTCGGCCGCGAGCTTCAGGAGCCCCGCGACGGAGATCGCGTCCGTGATGCGCCCGTCGAGCGCCCACCGGCAGGCCTCGGCGAACGGCAGGACCTTGACCTCGAGCGCCTCGGTCTCCTCCGGGCTCTGCTCTCCGGCCGTGAGCTCCTCGGCGACGAACACGTAGCCGACCTCGTCGGTGATCGAGTTCGACGTGTGCAAGGTCATCAGCTCGCGCCAACGGCGCGCGCGCAGCCCCGTCTCTTCCTTCAGCTCGCGCGCGGCGGCCGCGAGCGGATCCTCGTCGAGGGCCGCGCCGCCCATCGGCAGCTCCCACGAGTAGTGATCGAGCGGGTAGCGGTGCTGGCCGACGAGATAGACGTTGTCGTGCTCGTCGAGCGCGATGATGCCGACCGCGCGGTTCTTGAAGCACACCTTGCCGTACAGGTTGCGGCCGCCCGAGGGATTCACGACCTCGTGCTCCTCGACGCGTATCCATGCATTGTCGTAAACGGTTCGGGACGACAACGTCGTCCACGGATTCCTTTGATCGTCCATTGCGGGCTTCCTCGGCGCTCCCAGGCCTCTCGTCCTCGCGTTCGGTTCGGCGCTTGCACGGCGCCCGGTAGCGGTATCGCCGCTGCCTCGGCGGCATGCTCCGGCACGTCGATGCAACGCGTCGTCGATCGACGACACTGCATTCGCGGGCGGATGGATCGCCTATGATCTCGCCGCTGCTGGAAAAACGTGTCGGACACCTTATTCCACGCGGTGGCGCGACTCGACGGAGCACACCGCGCCGGCTCCGGCGCGTTCGCCGGTGCAAAGCGTAGCGTATTTCCGGCCTGCGTCACGTTTCGTTCAGCCAACGGCCGGCATGATGTAAAGGACCACACCATCAGGAGGACGCGTGGTATGAGAAAACGACTTGGCCGTGCCGCGATCGTGGCCTGCGGGGCCTCGGTATTGCTCGCCGGATGCACGACGCTCGATCCCTACACGCGCGAGGAGCGGACCGCGCGGGCGCAGCGCCAAGCCGTCATCGGCGCGGCGGCAGGGGCCGTCGCGGGGCTGATCACGGGCGACAGCTCGATGGAGCGCAAGAAGCGCGCGCTGGTCGGCGCGGGGCTCGGCGCGCTCGCGGGCGCGGCCGTCGGCTCGTACATGGATCGGCAGGAGGCGCGCCTGCGCCAGGAGCTCGATCGGACGGGCGTCAGCGTCACGCGGGTCGGCGACAACATCACGCTGAACATGCCGGCGAACATCACGTTCGGGGTCGATCAGTCGGATCTGAACGCGAGCTTCTACGACGTGCTCGGCTCGGTCGCGGTCGTGCTGAACGAGTTCGATCAGACGGTGATCGAGGTTGCGGGCCACACGGACAGCACCGGCAGCGAAGAGTACAACCAGCGCCTGTCGGAGCGTCGGGCGGCTTCGGTCGCGGCGTTCCTGCGCACGCGCGGCATTCGCGCGGACCGGATCATCGAGGTCGGCATGGGCGAGCTGCGCCCGATCGCGTCGAACGATACGGAAGCCGGCCGCCAGCAGAACCGCCGCGTCGAGCTCACGCTCGTGCCGTTGACGCTGAGCTGACGGCCTCCCGGAAAATCGTGTCGGGCACGCTGAAAAATCGTGCCTGGCACGATTTTCGGCCCGCGGCTCAGGCGGCCGCCATCATCGTCTTCAGCTTGCCGATCGCGTTCGCTTCGATCTGCCGGATGCGCTCCGCCGATACGTTGTACTCGGCGGCGAGCTCGTGCAGGGTCGCCTTGTTCTCGGTCAGCCAGCGGCGGGTCAGGATGTCACGGCTGCGCGCGTCGAGGCGCTCCAGCGCGCCGTCGAGACGCTCCTGCGCCGTCGCGGCCCAGTCGTCCCGCTCGATCGCGTCGGCCGGATCGGCATCCGGCGCCGGCAGGTACGCGCTCGGCGCGTAATCCTCGTCGTCGTTCGGATCCGGATCGAGCGACAGGTCGTACCCGGACAGCCGCTGCTCCATCTCCGTGACCTCGCGCGGCGAGACGCCGAGATCGCGAGCGACGGCCTCGGTCTCCTCTCGAGAGAGCCAGCCGAGGTGGCGCTTCGCCTTGCGGAGGTTGAAGAAGAGCTTGCGCTGCGACTTCGTGGTCGCGACCTTCACGAGACGCCAGTTGCGCAGGACGAACTCGTGGATCTCGGCGCGGATCCAGTGCACGGCGAACGAGACGAGCCGGACACCGACGGACGGATCGAAGCGCCGTACCGCCTTCATCAGCCCGACGTTACCTTCCTGGATCAGATCGCCGAGCGGCAAGCCGTACCCCGCGTAGCCGCGGGCGATGTGCACGACGAAGCGCAGGTGCGAGAGGACGAGCTTGCGGGCCGCATCGAGGTCGTTGTGCTCGCGCAGGCGTGTCGCGAGCTCGTGCTCCTCCTCGGCGCTCAGCGTCGGCACGGAATTCACCGCCTGAATGTAGTGATCCAGGCTCCCGATCGGGCCGATCAGCATTTGTTCGCTGTTTCTGAGAGCTAATGCGTTGGTCATATCGCCCCTCCCTTCGGCCTTGATGTTAGCACTCGGGACATTAGAGTGCTAACCGAGTCTCGCGTTCGCTGACGTGTCCCACATTTTGTGCTTAAACAGCGTCTTACCGGCTCAGCGAGGCTCGATTTCCTGAAGATGACGGATCGTCGCGAGCGCCGCGCCGGCCCAGCCGAGCACCGCTCCGCCGCCGAGCAGAACGCCCGTGTCCAACGGGCTTAGACCAGCCAGACGGAAATCGCTCCCGTAAAGATCGGCGAGCGCGGATGCGGGTTCCCGGAGCAGCGCGAGGACGCCCGCGATCAGCAACGTCGCTGCAGCCGCGCCGGCGAAGCCGTAGACGAACCCAAGGTACAGGAACGGCCGGCGGATGAACGCGTCCGTCCCGCCGACGAGCTTGACGACCTCGATCTCCGCGGCCCGGTTGTTGATCTCGAGCCGGATCGTGTTGCCGATCACGACCGCGACGCCGACGCCGAGCACGGCGCTGACGACGTCGACGATATAGGTTGCGAGCTCGAGGATCGCGCGCAGCCGCTCGACCCACTCCGTATCGAGCTGGACGATGTCGACCTCGGGGAACGCGCCGAGCTCGGCCGCGAGCGTCTCGAGGTCCGACTCGGGCCCGCCGACCGGGCGAACGACGAGCGTGTGCGGCAGCGGGTTGTGCTCGAGCGCGGCGAGCGCGTCGCCGAAGCCGGAGCGGGCGCGGAAGTCGGCGAGCGCCTGGTCGCGGGTCACGAGGTCGACGTGCGCGACGTCGGGCCGGGCCGCGATCTCGTCCGCGAGCGCCGCCGCGCGCGATTCGCCGGTGCCGAGCGACAGATACACGCCGAAATCCGCCGCGCCCTGCCAGCTGCCGCTCAGCGCCGACGCGTTCGCGACGAGGACGCGAAGCCCGGACGGCAGCGCGAGCGCGATCGCGATCACGAGCACGGTCATCGTCGTCGGGAGAGGATCGCGCGCCAGCCGTCCGAGCGCGCTCGCGAAGCTCTGCGCGTGCAGCGACGCCCAGCGCCGCACGCGGGCCGTCATGACGCCATCGCCGGCTCGCCGGCGTCGATCAGGCCGTCGGCGAGGCGCAGCCGCCGGCAGTCGAACCGCTCGATCAGCTCGAGATCGTGGGTCGCGATCAGCATCGTCACGCCGACCTCGTTGAACCGGGAGAAGAGCCGCATGATCTCGAGCGAGAGCTCGGGATCCAGGTTGCCGGTCGGCTCGTCCGCGACGACGAGCTCCGGACGGCTCGCGACGGCCCGCGCAATGCCGACGCGCTGCTGCTCGCCGGTCGACAACGTGATCGGCGCGTGCCGCTCGCGCCCGAGCAGCCCGACTTGATCGAGCGCGGCGCGCACGCGGCGCGCGATCTCGCGGGGGCCGAGCCCGATGATCACGAGCGGCAACGCGACGTTGTCGAACACGGAGCGGTCGTAGAGCAGCTTGTGGTCCTGGAACACGATGCCGATCTTCTGACGGAACGCCGGCAGCGCGCGCCTCGACACCCGCGACGTGTTATGCCCGTTGACGAGCACCGTGCCGCGGGTCGGCTTCTCGATCAACGTGACGAGCTTCAGCACCGTGCTCTTGCCGGCGCCCGACGGGCCGGTCAGAAAGGCCATCTCGCCGCGCTCGAGGTGGAAGCTGACGCCGCGCAGCGCCTCACGGCCCCCCGGATAACGCTTGTAGACGCCCTCGAATCGAATCAACCGCGCGACTCCTCGACGAGCGCCCGGGCGAACTGCTCCGCGTTGAACACGTCGAGGTCGTCGACGCCCTCGCCGACGGCGACGTAGCGGATCGGCACGCGCAGCTTCTTCGCGATCGCGAGCACGACGCCGCCCTTTGCCGTGCCGTCGAGCTTCGTGACGGCCAGGCCGGTCACGCCGAGCCGCTGGTGAAACTCGGTGGCCTGCGTGAGCGCGTTCTGCCCCTGGCTCGCGTCGATCACGAGCAGCACCTCGTGCGGCGCGCTCGGCTCGAAGCGCGCGACGACGCGGCGAATCTTCTCGAGCTCGTCCATCAGCCCGGACGACGTGTGGAGCCGTCCGGCCGTGTCCGCGATCACGACGTCGATGTTGCGGGCGCGGGCTGCGGCGAGGGCATCGTGGACGACCGCGGCCGGATCCGCGCCGGGCGCTTGTGAGACGACCGGCACCTTCGCGCGCTCGCCCCATTCGACGAGCTGCTCGACGGCGGCCGCGCGGAACGTATCGCCCGCGGCGAGCAGCACCGACACGCCGCTCTGCCGCAGACGCGCGCTCAGCTTGCCGATCGTCGTCGTCTTGCCGGTGCCGTTCACGCCGACGACTAGAATCACGTACGGCCGCTGTGTGCGGTCGATCTCGAGCGGCACCTCGACCGGCTTCAGGATCTCGAGCAGCGCGGCGCGGAGCGCCTCCTGCGCGGCTTCCTGTGAGCCGCCCTTCGCTTTGCGCAGGCGCTCGATGAGCCAGGTCGTCACGTCGACACCGACGTCGGCGGTCAGGAGGCGCTCCTCGAACTCCTCGAGCGACTCCTCGTCGATGCCGCGGCCGAACAGGCCGCCGGTCAGCCACGAGCGCCCGCGGTTCAGACGCGCCTTGAGCTTCGCAAAAAAACCGTTGCCCTTCCGAGCGTCTTCGTCGGCCACTGAGATCTCGGTATGGAGAAAATGAAGCGGGGAATCGCGGGGCGAATTATACGGTGGCGCTCCGCCGATGGGAGAATCGCCGACCATGGGAAGCGGGCACAAGGGCGTTCCGCGGGCCGGGCCCGGGCGGCTGCGGATCATCGGCGGCGAGTGGCGCGGGCGGCGGCTCGAGTTCCCGAGCCGGCCGGGCCTGCGGCCGACTCCGGATCGCGTCCGCGAGACGCTGTTCAACTGGCTCGCGCCGGTCCTGCCGGGCGCCCGCTGCCTCGACCTGTTCGCGGGCAGCGGCTGCCTCGGTCTCGAGGCGCTGTCGCGCGGCGCGGCCGAGGCGTGGCTCGTCGAGTCCGATCCGGTGCTCGCGCGCGTGCTCGGCGAGCACGTCGCGACGCTCGGCGCGAACGCGCGCGTGATTCGGGACGACGCGCGCCGCCTGCTGAAGCGGCTCGAGGCCTCGGACGAGCGCTTCGACGTCGTGTTCGTCGATCCGCCGTACCGCGAGCCGATCGAGCCGTGGCTCGAGCGCGTCGCGCGCGTGCTCGCGCCCGGCGCGCAGGTCTACGTCGAGCGCCCGCTTCCGGGCGGCCTGCCGGACCCGGTCGACGGCGAGTGGCGCAAGCGCGCGCGCGCCGGCGGCGTCGAGTTCGGCCTGCTCACCGCCAGATAATCCGTGCCAGGCACACTTTTCCCGGAAATTCGTGCCAGGCACGCTTTTTCAAGAAATTCGTGCCAGGCACGGATTTTCGGAGAATTCGTGCCTGGCACGAATTTTTGTCGTGACGCGGTGCCGGGCGCGGTTGCGGGGTTTCGGCCGGGGAGCCCGGCTACAATGGCCTCGAGTTCGGCGACAGGAAGCGGCGATGACCGTCGGAGCAATGTACCCCGGCACTTTCGATCCGATCACGCGAGGGCACGAGGACTTGCTGCGGCGCTCGGCGCGCCTCTTCGACCCCGTGATCGTCGCGATCGCAGCGAGCCCGCGCAAAGCGCCGCTCTTCTCGCTCGACGAGCGCGTCGCGCTCGCGACCGAAGTCCTGAAGGACATCGAGAACGTCGAGGTCTGCGGCTACGAAGGCCTGACCGTCGATTTCGCGCGCGAGCGGGGGCTCGGCGTGATCATCCGCGGTCTGCGCGCGGTGTCGGACTTCGAGTACGAGTTTCAGCTCGCGACAATGAACCGGCACCTGACGGCCGACGTCGAGACGGTTTTCCTGACGCCGACCGAGCACTACACGTTCGTGTCGTCGAGCCTCGTGCGGGAGATCGCGGAGTACGGCGGCGACGTCTCGCCGTTCGTGCACCCGTACGTCGAAAGACAGCTGAAGTCGAAATTCCATCGGAAATGAGCGCGCGCAAGGGATGCGTGTGACGGAGCAGCACGATGATCAGCGAAGGAACGCATAGGAGGATGACAGCCGCGCTGACCGCGGCGGCCGCGCTCGCCGCGCTCGTCGTGGGCTCGACCGGCGTCGCGCGCGCCGACGAGCCCGTCACGGCCGAGCGCTTCATGGTCACGGCCGCGAATCCGCACGCGACGCGCGCGGGGTACGAGATCATCCGCGCCGGCGGCAGCGCGATCGACGCCGCGATCGGCGTGCAGGCCGTGCTGTCGCTCGTAGAGCCGCAGTCGTCGGGCATCGGCGGCGGCGCGTTCATGCTGTACTTCGACGCGCCCGAAGCCGAAGGGCAGGACGGCACGATCGTCGCGTACGAGGGCCGCGAGACGGCGCCGATGGCGGCGACGCCCGACATGTTCCTCGACGAGAACGGCAATCCGCTGCCGTTCGCCGAGAGCGCGTTCGGCGGGCTTGCGGTCGGCGTGCCGGGCGTGATGCGCATGCTCGAGCTCGCGCATCGCAAGCACGGCCGGCTGCCGTGGGCGGAGCTGTTCGGGCCGGCGATAGAGCTCGCCGAGCACGGGTTCGAGATCTCGCCGCGGCTCTACTTCCTGCTCGACCAGTTCAAGCGCTTCGCTACGAGCGACGCGTTTCGCGCGCACTACTACGATGCCGACGGCGAGCCGCATCCGACCGGCTATCGGCTCGTGAATCTCGACTACGCCGCGACCTTGAGACTGATCGCCGAAGAGGGCGCGGACGCGATGTACACGGGCGCGCTGGCGCACGCGATCGTCCACGAGGTGCGCGAGAACTCGCTGCGGCCCGGACGGCTCGCGCTCGAGGATCTCGAGCAGTATGCGGCGCGCGAGACGGAGCCGCTCTGCAGCCCGTACCGTGAATGGCGCGTCTGCGGGCCGCAGCTGCCGTCGTCCGGCGGCATCACGATCCAGCAAATCCTCGGCGTGCTCGCGCACTTCGACCTCGCGGCGCTTCGCGACGAGCCGTCCGCGGTCCTGCATCTCTATGCGGAAGCCGCGCGGCTCGCGTTCGCCGATCGCGCGCGCTACCTCGGCGACCCGGATTTCGTCGATGTGCCTGTCGAGGCGCTGCTCGACCCGGCCTACCTCGAAAGCCGCGCGGCGCTGATCGATCCCGAGCGCGCGATGCGCAACGTCGAGGCGGGCGCTCCGCCCGCCGCGGCCGCGTGGCGCTATGCGCCGAGCGCGCCGCAGCGGATGGTGTCGACGAGCCACTTCACGATCGTCGATCCATGGGGCGATGCGGTCACGATGACGACGAGCGTGCAGAGCACGTTCGGCAGCACGCTAATGGTCGGCGGCTTCCTGCTGAACAATCAGCTGACGGATTTCTCGTACGAGCCCGAGCGCTTCGGCCGTCCGGTCGCGAATCGCGTCGAGCCCGGGAAGCGGCCGCTCAGCAGCATGTCGCCGACCCTCGTGCTCGATCGCGACGGGCGGTTGCATGTCGCGATCGGCTCGCCGGGCGGCACGCGGATCATCAACTACGTGTCGCAGGCGCTGCTGAACGTGCTCGATTTCGGCATGAACGTGCAGGACGCGATCTCCGCGCCGCACATCGTCGCGCAGACGGGGCCGATCGAGCTCGAGCAGAACACGCCGATCACCGAGCACACCGCCGCGCTCGAGGCGCTCGGGCACCGCGTCGTGCCGCGGACCTTGAACAGCGGCCTGCACGGCATCGTGATCGAGTACGACGGCGACGCGCGCCGGTTCGCGGGCGGTGCCGACCCGCGGCGCGAGGGAATCGTCCTCGGCGACTGACGAATTCGTGCCCGACCGAAATTCGTGCCAGGCACGCTTTATCAGAAAAATCGTGCCAGGCACCAATTCCCCAAAAAACCGTGCCTGGCACCAATTTCCGGGAAAAAGCGTGCCTGGCACGAATTTCAGCGCTGGCAGTGCGCGCAGTAGTACGTCGACCGCTGGCCGATGACGACGGCGCGGATCGGCGCGCCGCAGCGCCGGCACGGCTCGCCCTCGCGGTCGTAGACGTCGAGGTCGAGCTGGAAGTAACCCGGCCGGCCGTCGCTGCCGGCGAAGTCCCGTAACGTCGTGCCGCCGCGCTCGATCGCGTCGCTGAGCACCGCGCGTATCGAATCGACGAGGCCGTCGAACCGCGCTCGCGCGACTCGCCCGGCCGCGCGGGCCGGGTGAATACCGGACCGGTACAGCGCCTCGTTCGCGTAGATGTTGCCGATCCCGACGACGATCCTCGAGTTCATCAGATGCGCCTTGATCGCGACCTGCCGGCGGCGGCACGTGCTCGCGAGGTAGTCCGCGGTGAACGCCTCGGACAGCGGCTCCGGGCCGAGATCGGCGAGCAGCGGATGGCGCTCGGGCTCGGCGGTGAAGTGCACGCTGCCGAAGCGGCGCGGATCGTGGTAGCGCAGGCATGCGCCGTCGGCGAAGCGGATGTCGAAATGGTCGTGCTTGCCGGGCGGCGGCGCGCCGTCCGCATGAAAGCGCAGCCCGCCGGACATGCCGAGGTGCACGAGCAGGGTGCCGGCCTCCGTGCCGAACAGCAGATACTTCGCGCGCCGCGAGATCGATTCGATCCGTTGCCCGGCGAGGCGCGTGCCGAGCCGCTCAGGCACCGGCCAGCGCAGCCGCGGTTCGCGGACGTCGAGCGCCGCGATCCGGCGGCCGACGACGAGCGGCGCGAGGCCGCGGCGGGTGGTTTCGACTTCGGGGAGCTCCGGCATCGGACGCGGGAGCTTACGTCGGCGACCGGCGGTCCGCCAGCCGCACCGCCCGACCGTGACGCCGCCGAGCAAACTTATTCGTGCGTCACTGCCACCTTTTCCCCGAACCGTGGTCCGATACTTCTGCGGCCGGCGACTCTGACGTCGCCGCTCCGTACGTGAACCGCCGCCTTGGAGCCTCCTCCGGCGTTCGGATATAGTGCCTACGCCATTCCCACCCTTGGAACCGACACACGTGGACTTCGTATTCAAGTACTACAACGGCCTGCTCGACCTCAGCTTCTGGGGGTACGTGGTCGTCACTTTGCTGTGGCTGCACATCACGATGATGGGCGTCACACTGTATTTTCACCGCGATCAGGCGCATCGGTCGGTCGACCTGCACCCGGCGTTGCGGCATTTCTTCCGGTTCTGGCTGTGGATGAACACCGGCGCGCCGACGAAGGAGTGGGTCGCGGTGCACCGCAAGCATCACGCGTTCTGCGAGCGCGACGGCGATCCGCACAGCCCGCAGATCTTCGGTCTGAAGAAGGTGCTGCTCGAGGGCGCCGAGCTCTACAAGGCCGAAGCGTGCAACGCGGAGACGCTCGAGAAGTACGGGAAGGGCACGCCGGACGACTGGCTCGAGCGTAACGTCTACGGCCGGTTCACGTATTCCGGCATCGTGCTGCTCATCGTCGCCGATCTCGTGCTGTTTGGCGTTCCGGGCATCATCATGATCGCGCTGCAGCTTTCGAACATGCCGTTCATGGCGGCCGGCATCATCAACGGCCTCTGCCATGCGAAGGGCTATCGGAATTTCGCGACCGAAGACGCGTCGACGAACCTGTGGCCGATCGGCGTCTTCGTCGCCGGCGAGGAGCTGCACAACAATCACCACGCGTTCCCGACGTCCGCGCGATTCTCGATGCGGCCGCACGAGATCGATCTCGGCTGGCTGCATCTGAAGGTGCTGTCGTGGCTCGGGCTCGCGAAGATCCGCCGCGTCGCGGAGCCGCCGGTGCCCGCGGTGGTCGGCGAAGCGCCGTCCATCGACATCGAGGGCCTGAAGGCCGTGATCACGAACCGGATGCATGTCCTGCGGCGCTACACGCACGACGTGACCTTGCCGGTGCTGCGCCGCGAGGTCGAGGGGCTCGGCGAGAACGCGAACGGCGTCGTCCGCGCGGTGAAGCGCTGGCTCAGCTGGCAGCCGCATATGCTGGACGCTCAGGCCCTCGAGCGCCTGGCCGAGCTGCGTGCCCGGCATCCGCACTTCGAGCGGGTCCTCGAGTTCCATGCGGAGCTGAAGGCGCTGTGGGAAGGCGCGCACATGAGCAACGAGCGTCTGCTCGCGGAGTTCAAGGAGTGGTGCGCGCGTGCCGAGGCTAGCGGGATCCAGTGCCTCGAGGAGTTCGTCGCGTACCTGAAGTCGCTGCGCGGCCCGGAGCCCATCGCGGCCTGAACCTAAAATTCGTGCCAGGCACGCTTTTTCCGGAAATGCGTGCCTGGCACGATTTTCCGAGGCACAAAAAACCCGCCGGAAGGCGGGTTTTTCGTGCACGGTGCAAAGCGGCAGCTACTTGATCTTCGTTTCCTTGTAGATCACGTGCTTGCGAACACGGGGGTCGTATTTCTTGACCTCCATCTTCTCCGGATGCAGCCGGCGGTTCTTCGTCGTCGTGTAGTAGTGGCCGGTGCCGGCCGACGACATCAACCTGATCTTTTCACGCATATCGGCCTCCTCGTGATCAGACCTTCTCGCCCCGCGCCCGCAAGTCCGCGACGACCTTCTCGATGCCTAGCTTGTCGATGATGCGCATCCCTTTCGACGAGACGCGCAGCCTGACGAAGCGCCGCTCGCTCTCGAGCCAGAAGCGCTGCGTGTGCAGATTCGGCAGAAAACGTCGCCGGGTCTTGTTGTTGGCGTGGGACACGTTATTGCCCGACATCGGGCCTTTCCCAGTCACCTGACAGACTCTCGACATTTTCGGATGTTCCTTGGGGACAGCGAGCCGGCGACTATACCAGCCTGCGCCCCGTCAAATCCAGCCTCGCTCGGCCAGCGACACGTGCCCGCCGCGGCTGACGACGACGTGGTCGAGCAGCCGCACGTCGACGAGCGCAAGGGCTTTCGCGAGCTTCAGCGTGATGCTGCGGTCCGCCTCGCTCGGCTCCGCGACCCCGGACGGGTGATTGTGGCCGACGATCACGGCGGACGCATTATGGTGCAGCGTGCGTTTCAGCACCTCGCGCGGGTAGACGGTCGCGCCGTCGACCGTGCCGCGAAAAAGCTCCTCGTAGCAAATGACCCGGTGGCGCGTATCGAGAAACAGCGCGCTGAACACCTCGTGCGGCAAGTCGGCGAGCTGGGCCCTGAAGACGCGTGCCGCGTCCTGCGGCGCGCGCAGAGCGACGCGGACCGCGGCCGGCGCCTCGAGATAGCGGCGGCCGAGCTCGACGGCCGCGAGCAGCCGCGCGGCCCGCGCGGGGCCGAGACCCTTGATCCTGCGCAGCGCGTTCGCGCCGCTGCCGAGCAGCGGGCCGAGGCCGCCGGCCTCCGCGAGGATCTGCCGCGCGAGCATCACCGCATCCTTCCCCGCGACGCCCGAGCCGAGCAGCACGGCGACGAGCTCGCCGTCCGACAGCGCCTTCGGCCCGGACGCGAGCAGCTTCTCCCTCGGCCGCTCGCCGTGCGGCCATCGATTCAGTGCGACCAACCCGGCGCCTTCGTCTTCCCGTGACCCGCCCATCCTGCGCATCGGCACGTCGCTACGCACGCCGCGAATGTCCGCGCGCTCGGCAGAAACGCAAACTCGAAGCAAGCACTCGAAAGCGGCGCCCGCAGGCGGTAAGCTCCGCGGGCAACAGGGCGATCTCCATGACGACACCCGCCAACTCGGGCGGACCCTCGGACGGGTCCAGACCCATCCCCAAGAACGTGCTGCTCGGCGTGACCGGCGGCGTGGCTGCGTACAAAAGCCCGGACCTCGTGCGTCGGCTCACCGAGCGCGGCTGCACGGTCCAGGTCGTGCTGAGCCACGGCGCGAGCCGGTTCGTCACGCCGGTCACGTTCCAGGCCGTCTCCGGCCGGCGCGTCCGCGACGAGCTGTGGGACGAGGATGCAGAGGCCGCGATGGGCCATATCGAGCTCGCGCGCTGGGCCGACGTCGTGCTCGTCGCACCGGCGACCGCGCACTTCATCGGCTCGCTCGCGGCCGGTCTCGCCGGCGACCTGCTGACGACCTTGTGTCTCGCGACGGCCGCGCCGATCGTCATTGCGCCGGCGATGAACCGCCAGATGTGGGCGAACCCTGCCGTGCAGGCGAACTGCAAGGTGCTCGCCGAGCGCGGCGTGCGGATCCTCGGCCCCGGCGCCGGCGAGCAGGCGTGCGGCGAGCACGGGATGGGCCGGATGCTCGAGCCCGTCGAGATCGCTGCCGCGCTGCTCGACACGGGCCGTGCGAACGCGCCGCGGCCGCTCGAAGGTGTCCGCGCGCTGATCACCGCGGGGCCGACGCGCGAGCCGATCGATCCGGTGCGCTACATCACGAATCGCAGCTCCGGAAAGATGGGCTTCGCGCTCGCCGCGGCCGCCCGAGCGGCCGGCGCGGACGTCGTCCTCGTCAGCGGACCGGTGTCGCTGCCGACGCCCGAAGGCGTCCGCCGGATCGACGTCGAGACGGCCGAGCAGATGTACCGCGCCGTGCACGCCGAGGTCGCGAATGCGGATCTGTTCATCGCGTGCGCGGCGGTCTCGGACTACCGGCCGCAGGTTGCGGCGACGGAGAAGATCAAGCGCAGCGAGCTCGAGATGCGGCTCGATCTCGTGCGCTCGCCGGATACGCTCGCGAGCGTCGCCGCGCTGCCGAATCCGCCGTTCACGGTCGGTTTCGCGGCCGAGACGCAGAACGTCGCCGAGCACGCGCGCGAGAAGCTCGAACGGAAGAAGCTCGACATGATTGCAGCGAACAAGGTCGGTCCGGACTGCGGATTCGACCGTGAGACCAACGCGCTCACGGTGTACTGGCGCGGCGGCGAGATGCCGATCGGCGAGGCGTCGAAGGACGTGCTCGCCGAGCGTCTGATCGCGCTGATCGCCGAGCGCTATCGCGCTCACAAGGCCGGTGCGGCCGGCGGGCGCGCGGACGCGGACGCGGCGTCCGGCGGGGAGACCGCGACGTGACGGGCTCGGCGCGGCGCATCGAGCTCAAGATTCTCGACGAGCGGATCGGCAACGATATCCCGTTGCCGCAGCGCGGCACCGCCGGCTCCGCCGGCGTCGACCTGCGCGCGTGCGTCGATCGGCCGCTGAACCTCGAGCCCGGCGATTGCGAGCTGATCCCGACCGGCATCGCGATTCATATCGGGGATCCGGGGCTCGCCGCGATGATCCTTCCGCGCTCGGGACTCGGGCACAAGCGCGGCATCGTGCTCGGCAACCTGGTCGGCCTGATCGATTCCGACTACCAGGGCGAGCTGATGATCTCGTGCTGGAACCGCGGCCGCGAGCCGTTCACGATCGAGCCGGGCGAGCGCATCGCGCAGCTCGTGGTCGTCCCCGTCGTGCAGGCGGATTTCGAGCTCGTCGAAAGCTTCGCCGAGAGCGCGCGCGGCGCGGGCGGATTCGGCCATACCGGCACGAAGTAGCGTTCAGGTAACGTTCCATAACCGACGACGAGAATCGAGGAAGAGCGAACGTGCGATCTGCAGTCTCGAAGGTCTTTCTGCTCGCCGCCGCGGCCGCAACTCCGTTCCTCGTCGCCGACCGCGTGCTCGCTGCAGGCGACGCCGCCCGCGGTAAGACGCTTTACGCTGTCTGCTCGACGTGCCATGGGCCGAACGGCGAGGGCATGCAGGAGATGAACGCGCCGGCCCTGGCCGGCCGCGAGGAGTGGTATCTGATCCGGCAGCTCGAGAACTTCAAGTCGGGCGTCCGCGGCAAGGATCCGCGCGATACTTACGGTCTGCAGATGGCGCCGATGGCGCAGCTCCTGACCGACAGGCAGGCAATGGAGGACGTCGCCGCCTATCTCGCGAGCCTCGCGAATTAACGGACGCACGATAGAACGATAACGAACGAAGGGGGACCCACACATGTCGACGGAAGACAGCCTGCTCCGAAGGGATTTCTTGAGAGGCGGCCTCGCCGCCGGGGGCCTGGCCGCGACGGCGGGAATGCCGTTCTGGTCGAAGCTCGCGCTCGCACAGGACGAGGTGCTCGTGCCGTTCACCGACGTCCCGGACGGCTTCACGGCGCCGCCCGTCACGCCCGGTGCGATCCACTTTCTCGACACGCGCTACATCGAGACGTTCTACACGCCGGTCGACGACTTCTACATCATTCAGCACTACAACCAGCCGGAGATCCCCGACGACAGCTATCGGCTGCGCATCACCGGGATGGTCGAGCGGCCGATCGAGCTGACCCTTGCGGACCTGAAGGGCCGCGAGAAGGTCGAGATCGACGCAGGGTTCGAGTGCGGCGGCAACAGTCCGAATCTGTTCCAGGGCCTGATCGGGAATGCGCGCTGGGGCGGCGTCCGGCTGCAGGACCTGCTGGCCGACGCCGGCGTGCAGGACGGCGGCATCGAGGTCGTTTTCTACGGCGCGGACAAGGGCGTCGAGAAGGTCAGGGACCTCGACGTCGAGCAGCACTTCGGACGGAGCATGCATATCGACGATGCGCTGCGTCCGGAGGTGCTCGTTGCGTACGAGATGAACGGCGCGCCGCTGAATCTCTACCACGGCGCGCCCGTTCGCCTGATCGTCCCCGGCTGGTACGGCGTCGCGAACGTCAAATGGCTCGAGCAGATCCACGTGCAGGACCGGCGCTACATGGGCCGGTTCATGGCGCGCGACTACGTGACGCTGAGCCGCCGCGACGTCGGCGGCGTCGAGCGTTGGGAGGAGCGCTCGGTCACGAGGATGCAGCTCAAGTCGTCGATCATTCGCGTGACGAAGCGGAACGACGAGCACATCGTGACCGGCTTCGTGCTGAACGACGGCACGCCGCTGCGCTCGGTCGAGGTCAAGATCGACGACGGCCCGTGGCAGCCCGCCGAGATCGACCCGCAGTCGACGCAGTTCTCTTGGAAGCTGTTCCGCTACGTGTGGTCCGGTGCGGCACCGGGCGAGCACACGGTCGTCTCTCGCGTCACCGACGTCAACGGCCAGGTTCAGGCGACCGCCGATCAGCTTCCGGAGAAGCCGACGCGCTGGGAGAACTACGCGCAGTTCCCGAGGAAGGTGCTAATCTCCTGACCGGAGTCGATCTCGACGTCAGAGCCGAAGCGCGGAGCGCGGCAGCACGCCGCGCTCCTCCCGGTCCTCGCGACTGGGGATCGCAACGCGGCGTCGCACCGCGCTCCTCTGGTTCTATCACCCAAGGCCGCACTGCGGCGATCAGAACTTCGATGCACGTCGGCTTCCATCAACCGCCGGGCTCGTCGAACAGCGCCGTGTAGCGCCTCTGCATTTCCTCCGGCGTCAGCTTCTCGATCTCGCCGCCGAGCAGCCACTCGTGACCGAACGGGTCGCGCACGACGCCGGATCGCTCGCCGTAGAACGCGTCGGCCAGCGGCCGCACGACCGTCGCGCCGGCCTCGACGGCCTGCGCGAACAGCCGGTCGACGTCGTTGACGTGGATGTGGAGCGTCACGCTCGTGCCGCCGATCGACAGCGGCCCGCGGATGCCGTATTCCGGGTACTCGTCGGACAGCATGATCGTCACCGGGCCGATACGCGTCTCGGCGTGCCCGATCCTGCCGCTCGGCTCCGTCAGCCGAAAGATCTCCTCTGCATCGAACGCCCGCGCATAGAAATCCAACGCCTGCGCGGTGTCGTGCACCCGAAGGTAGGCGAAAACCTCGTGAATCTGCAGCGGTTCGGATGAGCTCATCTGTGCGCCTCCGTCACGTTCGACTGCCGGCAGACTACCCGCCGCGTTCCGCGGGCGCTTGAACTTTTCTGACCCGCTACCCGGCAACGTGGTGATGCGCGCTGTCCGGCGCTCTCGGCCGGTAAGCCGTAGGCGGCACGCCGCAGAGCGCGCGGAACTCGCGCGTGAGGTGCGCGTGATCGGCGTAGCCGAGATCCGCCGCGAGCTCCGCAATCCGGGTCGGCCGCGTCGCGAGCCGTTGCGCGGCTTCCGATATTCGGCGGATACGGAAGTAGTGCTTCGGCGTGAGCCCGACCGCAGAGCGGAACAATGCGACGAGGTGGCGGTGACTGTAGCCCGTCTGCTTCCGCACGCTTTCGATCTGCTGCATCGGCGGTTGGCGGAGCGCAAACGCGACGGCCGGATGCATCAGCAGCGGCGTCTTGATCCGGGCAATCAGCGCCTGCTCGAGCAGCCGCAGCGCGGCATGCGGCTCGGCGCACGCCGCGAGGCGCTCGTGCAGCTCGCGCGCGAATCGGCCCCAGAGGTCGACGATCGGCACGTGGCGGTCGAGCAGCTCGCCGCACGGCACGCCGAGGATCGCACCGGCCGCGCCCGGGCGGAACGCGGCGCCGACGACCGCGCCGGCCGGCTTCGGGCCGGCTCGATAGAACGTCGACTGAGGCCCGTGCACGACGCCGCGCGTCCACGGTTGCCACGCCGCCGCCGGATCGGCCGCGGCCCACGTGATCGGGGCGTCGTGCAGCGCGATCACGAGCTGGCACGTGCCGGTCGGCAGCATGTGCTCCGTGGCCTCGAGCGGCGCCGTGCGCTCGCTCCACCACAGCACGTCGACGAACGCGTCGAGCGGAGGGGCGGGGGTCCGGCTCGCGTAGCGCATCGAGCCATGATACGCGCTCGGCGGCAGACCGGCCGCCGCAGCGCTCAGGTGCCTTTCAGGACTTTGAAGCGCTCGATGTCGCTGTCGAACTGCTCTTTGAGCCGCGCCTGCTCGCCGCGCGTTTGCTCGATCGTGCGCCGGTAGCTCGCGATCGACGCTTCGGTGCTCGCGATCTCGATCGCGAGCTGCTCCGGAATCTCCGGAGCCTCCTTGCTGTCGTTGTACGGCTTGTAGCGCGCCGCGTCGGCGCGGAGCTTCTCGAGCCGCTCCGTCAGATCGGACAGATAGATCTCCGTGACCGTGACCTGGGACTCGAGCATCTCGAGCCGGGCGTCGCGTAGGCGCTCGATATCCGACACCGTCAGGTAGGTCTCGAGCAGCATCCGGTCGCGGCGGGCGACCTCCGCGCGCGCCTCGCGCGCGGCCGCTTCCTCGGCGCGCCGCCGCTCGAGCTCGCGACGCTCCTCGTCGGTCAGCGCGCCTTCCTCGCGCGCGACCGGGACGCCGTGCGCATTCAGAATCGTGCGGTCCCGATCCGCGTACTCGGGCGGGACCCGGTCGCCGTACCGCACGACGCCGTTCTCGTCGACCCATCTGTACATCCGCTGAGCGGAGGCCACCGACGCGGAAAGCGCCGCGGTCGCGAGCAGCAGCATTCGCAGCTTGGCGTTCACTTATGTCAAACCCGTGAGTGGGGCCGTTGGGGCCACGTATACCAGATTTCGCCCGTCGGGGAAGCCCTGAATCCGGGAATTGCTACCTACGTCCCCGTCCGAGCGAGAGCGGCGTCACACGGGCGGGCGGTTAGGGGTCGAAGCGCGCGCCGTAGCGGTTTCGATAGGATCGGAGCGCCGGCAGGTACGACGCGTATTCCTTGTCCTCTTCGAGGTGGTCGACGAGGTCGCTCAACGTCACGATGCTCATGATCGGCACGCCGAGCTCCGTCGCGAGCTGCTCGACGGCCGAGATCCGGCCCTTCGTCCCGACCTCCTCGCGGTCCAGCGCGACGAGGACGCCGGCGGGCGTGCCGCCGGCCTCGCGAATCACCTCGAGCACCTCGCGAACCGCGGTTCCGGCCGTGATCACGTCGTCGACGATCAGCACGCGGCCCGAGATCGGCGCGCCGATCGTGCGTCCGCCTTCGCCGTGGTCCTTGACCTCTTTGCGGTTGTACGCGAACGGGTAGTCGAGATCGTGATGCTCGGCGAGAGCGGCGGCCGTCAGCGCGACGAGCGGGATCGCCTTGTACGCGGGCCCGAACAGCATGTCGAACTCGACGTCGAGAGACGCGACCGCCGACGCGTAGCAGCGGCCGAGCTTAGCGGCCGCATAGCCGCTGTTGAACAGGCCCGCATTGAAGAAATAGGGGCTCACGCGTCCCGACTTCAGCTTGAACTCGCCGAACTGAAGCACGCCGAGCTCGAGCGCGAGCTCCAGAAATTCCGTTTTGTAGGCTCTCATACCGGGCCTCGAGAAAGATGCGCAGCCATTCTACTGTCCGCCTGCTGCGGGAGCGGCGCCGCCAATGCGCGCAAAAGCGTGCTGGAGCGCCCGTTTCGGCGCGCGCCGGCGGGTATCATACAGCGCTCTGATCAACGCGCAGGTGCAAATGTCGACATCGGCAGTAGCGGCGGAAAGCGGTCCGCGTCACGGCTGGCGCGACGTTCTGGCTTCGTTCCGCAAGCCGCGCGTGCTCGCGATGCTGGCGCTCGGGTTCTCGGCCGGCTTGCCGTTCATGCTGACGGGCAACACGCTCGGCGCGTGGCTGCGCGACGAAGGCACCGAGCTGGCCGCGATCGGCTTCCTGTCGTGGGTCGGTCTTGCGTACTCGTTGAAGTTCGTCTGGGCGCCGCTGCTCGATCGGGTCGAGCTGCCGGTGCTCGGCCGCCTCGGCAAGCGCCGAAGCTGGATTCTGCTCTCGCAGGCCGGCGTGATCGCGGGCCTGGTCGCGATGATCGCGATCGGTCCCGGCGGCGGGCTCGTGCTGTTCGGCGCGTTCGCGCTCGTCGTCGCGTTCTCGTCGGCGACGCAGGACATCGCGATCGATGCGTGGCGCATCGAGGTTTCGCGCAGCGCCGAAGAGCTCGGCTTGATGTCGGCCGCGTATCAGCTCGGCTATCGCGGCGCGCTGCTCGTGACGAACGCGTTCATCTTCAATATCGCGGCGCGAGGCGGCTGGGAGTTCTCGTACGGGCTGATGGCCGTGCTGGTCGGCGTCGGCGTCGCCGCGGCGCTGCTCGCGTCGGAGCCGAGCACCGAGACGTCGGCCGTCGCGCATTCGAACGCTTCGGCTGCGCCGATCGTTCCGATCTGGACGCTGCAGGGCCTCTACGACGCGGTCGTGAATCCGTTCGTGGTGTTCTTCAGGTCGCACGGGACGAAGGCGCTGCTGCTGCTCGCCGCGATCAGCCTTTATCGTCTGCCGGATTTCATCATGGGACCGATGGTGAATCCGTTCTATACCGATCTCGGCTTGTCGCGCGATGCGATCGGCGCGATGCGTGCCGGCGTCGGGCTCTGGGCGACGATAGCCGGCGTCGCGGCCGGCGGATTCGCGGCGGTGCGGCTCGGATTCGTTCCGACGCTCGTGCTCGGCGCGTTTCTTGCGCCGGCGTCGAATCTCGGGCTGACGATGATGGCGATGGCGGGCGCCGATCTCGGCGTGTTCGGTGCTGCGCTCACGCTCGAGAACTTCTCCGAAGGCTTCGCCGGCACGGCGCTGATCGCGTGGATGTCGAGCCTGACGACGTTCGGCTATGCGGCGACGCAGTACGCGTTGCTCTCGTCGTTCTACGCGATCCTCGGCAAGGTGCTGAAGGGGCTCTCCGGCGTCGCGGTCGAGACGTTGAGCGCGTCGATGGATTTGATCGCCGCGTACGGCGTCTTCTTCGCGTGCACGGCCGCGATCGGCATTCCGTCGGTCGTCGTCACGATTCTGGCCGCGCGTGCGCATACCCGGGACTGAAGCGCGTCCGCCGGGCAGGCCGTGCGGCGTGCGGTCTACCGGCGTCTGAAGTAAAGATCCGCCGTCGCGTGCCCGAGCCGCTCGCCGCGGCGCTCGAATTTCGTCGGCGGACGGAACGCCAGCGGATCGCCGGCGAGCGTCGTTCCCGCGACCTGCTCGAACTCGGACGCGGCCGCGAGCACGTCGACCGTGTGCTCGGCGTACGGCGCCCAATCCGTCGCGACATGCAGTAAGGCTCCCGGCTTCATGATCCGCGCGCATTCCGCGATGAACGCGGGCTGCACGATCCGCCGCTTGTGATGGCGCTTCTTCGGCCACGGGTCCGGAAAGAACAGGTTGATCGCGTCGAACGACGCATCGGGCAGCATTGCTTCGATGACTTCGACCGCATCGTGCACGATCACGCGTACGTTCTCGAGTCGCGCGCGCTCGAGCAGGATCAGCAGATGCCCGACGCCCGGCTCGTGCACCTCGATGCCGAGATAGTCGACGTCGGGGTGCGCGGCGGCGGTCGTCACGAGCGCCTCGCCGTCGCCGAAGCCGATGTCGAGCACCCGCGGCGCGGCGCGGCCGAACAGCGCGTCGAGGTCGAGCCGCTGCGGCTCGAACGGCACGCCGAAGCGCGGCAGCAGCGTCTCGAGCGCGCGCTGCTGCGCCGCGGTGATGCGCCCCGGACGCTTGACGAAGCTCCGGATCTTCCGGTGTGGCCGGGCGTCCATGCCGTAGCCGTGCTTCAGTCGACGATCGCCTGATAGATCAGCGAGCGAAGCTTGCCGTGATCGTCGATGTCGCCGGCCGGTATGAGCTGCGTCAGATACACGACGACGAGCTCCTCGGCCGGATCGACCCAGTAGGTGCTGTGATACGCGCCGCCCCAGCCGAACTCGCCGACGGAGCCCGGCACGCCGCGCCGGCCGAGATCGTCGACGATCGAGAAACCGAGGCCGAAGCCTTCGCCGGGCCGGAATGTGACGTCGCCGAGGTGATCGACCGTCATCAGCTCGACGGTCTTGCGGGACAGCAGCCGCGCGCCGTCGAGCTCGCCGCCGTTCAGCAGCATCTGCAGGAAGCGCCCGTAGTCGGTCGCGGTCGACACGAGGCCCGCGCCGCCCGAGAAGCTCTTGCGCGGCCCGTCGACATACGCGCCCTGGCCGATCGAGCCCGTGCCTTCGGCGCGGACGAGCGAGCCGTCGCCGGCCGAATAGACGGTTGCGAGCCGGTCGCGCTTCGAGTCCGGCACGTAGAAGTGCGTGTCGGTCATCCCGAGCGGCTCGAAGATTCGCTCGGCGAGGAATCGGTCGAGCGGCTGCCCGGACACGCGCTCGACGAGCGCGCCGAGGATGTCCGTGTTGTAGCCGTAGATCCAGCGCTCGCCGGGGTGTGCGTCCGCGGGCAACGACGCGATCCGCTTCACGGTCTCCGCGATCGGCTCGTCGCGGTCGGCGAAGTACCAGCCTTCGATGCCGGCGCTGCGCCAGCGGTCCGCCGCGACGCCGCCGCCGTAGCCGAAGCCCGACGTATGTGTCAGCAGATCGCGGATCGTGATCGGTCGCCGCGCGGGCACGACGTCGTAGCCGCCGCCGTCGCGGGGCACGGCGACGGCCGTCTCGCGAAATTCCGGCAGGTAATCGCCGACCGGATCCGAGATCAGCAGCGCGCCTTCTTCCTGGAGCATCATCACGGCCGTGCTGACGATCGCTTTCGTCTGCGACGCGATGCGAAACATCGCATCCGGCGTCATCGGCGCGTTCGCTTCGCGGTCGCGCTCGCCGAACGCATGCAGATACGCGATCTGGCCGCGCCGCGCGACGAGCGCGACGCCGCCGGCGAGACGGCCGTCCTCGACATACTGCTCGAGGGTTTGCGTGAGCCGCTCGAGCCGCTCGGCCGAGAGCCCGACCGCTTCGGGCTGCGCGGTTTCGAACGCCGCGGCCGCGATCGCGAATGCGGCGAGCACGACGAAGGTGGACAGGCGCAGAGCGCGTTGCAGAGCGGTGTTCATCGAATCCTCCCGGTAGTCATTCTCTCGGCGGTTCTTATCGGGCCGAATCTCGCGCGTCATCGGCGACCGCCGCGCGGCGGCGGCCCGCGGCGCCGGGTTATCGTGACCGAGTTTCCCGGATGCCGAAAGCCCCGCCGCCCGGGCGCGCTCTAGCCGAGATCCGCGCGGCGCTCAGCCGACATCTTGCTGCGCGAAGCCGAGATGCTGCTGCACGAAGCGCTCGAGCTCGGCCTTCGCGACCGCGCCGACCTTCGTCGCGACCGGCTGCCCGTCGCGAAACAGCATCAACGTCGGGATGCTGCGTACGCCGTAGCGCCTAGGCACCTCCGGGTTCTCGTCGGTGTCGAGCTTCGCGACCTTGAGCCTGCCCGCGTATTCGCCGGCGAGCCGGTCGATCGTCGGGCCGATCGCGCGGCACGGTCCGCACCATTCGGCCCAGTAGTCGACGAGGACCGGCACGGACGACGCGAGGACTTCCTGCTCGAACGAGGTGTCGGTGACGTGTTGCGGCGTTCCTGCCATGGCGAGCTCCTTTCGTTAGAGGGGGTGACTGCCGGCAGTCTATTGTTCAAATTTTTGTCGATAAACAGTGAAAGAAGAATTTACTATTCATGAGTGTGAACAATGAGTAGGGGCTGACGCATGGACAAGCTGCGCGCGATGGAGCTGTTCGTCCGGGTCGTCGAGACCGGCGCAGTGACGCGGGCGGCCGAGCGCGTCGGCATGCCGAAAGCGACGGCGACGACGTCCCTTCAGCGTCTCGAGGATGCGCTCGGCGTCAAGCTGCTGAACCGGACCACGCGGCGCGTGTCGCTGACGCCGGACGGCGCGGCGTACTACGAGCGCTGCGTCGCGATCCTCGACCAGATTCGCGAGGCCGAGGATTCGCTGACGAGGCAGAACTCGACGCCGCGCGGGCGCGTGCGGGTCGACGTGCCGACGTTGATGGCGCGGATGGTCTTCGTGCCGGCGCTGCCGAGCTTTTTCGCGCGATATCCGGAGATCGAGCTCGCGCTCGCGTCGAACGAGCGGGGCGGCGACCTGATCGAGGCGGGCATCGACTGCGCCGTCAGGAGCGGCGACGTCGTCGAGCCGAACCTCGTCGCGCGCCGGGTCGGATTTCTCTACTTCGCGACCTGTGCCGCGCCGTCTTATCTCGCGCGGCACGGGCGGCCGACGCATCCAGACGATTTGGCGGGTCACCGCTGCATCAACCGGTTCTCGGCGCGTACCGGCGAGCCGCTCGACTGGGTGTTCTCGAGGAACGGCGAGCGCGTGCAGGCGCGCCCTCCGGGCTTCGTCGCGCTCGAGGACGAGAACAGCTACGTCGCGGCCGCGGAAGCCGGCCTTGGCATCGCGCAGATCCCGGCGTTCGTGCTGAAGGACGCGATGGAGCGCGGCACGCTCGACCTCGTGCTAGGCGACTGGTTTCCGGAGCCCGCGCCACTCTACGTCGTGTATCCGCAGAACCGGCATCTGTCCGCGAAGGTGCGGGCGTTCGTCGACTGGGTCGCGGAGCTGCTGCGCGACCACGACGGAGTTCAGCTGCGGTCGACGTTGCCGGGCCGGTCTAGCCGAAGAACAGCTTGAGCGCGCGGACGCGCTTGAGCAGCAGAAAGTCGACCGCAAGCACCGCCGCGATCGTGAGCGCTACGAGCGGGAATGCGACCGACAGCGCGAGCATCAGCACGACGGCTGTGCGCCACGTGCGCATATCGCGCGGCAGCGGCGGCGGCACGAGGCGGCGTGCGCCCGTCGGTCGACGCGCCCACCACGCGGCGACGGCGGCTGCGCCCATGCCGATCACTGCGAGGCAGAACAGCACATTCACGACGAGGTTGACGAGGCCGGTGTCCGCCTGGTGCAGCGGGATACCGGCCGCCATCAGCTTGCCCATCGGCGAGTAATCCTCGAAGCGGATGTCGGCGAGCACGTCGCCGGTCGCGGCGTCGAGATGCACGATGCGGTCGCCATCGAGCTCGCGCGTGTCGCCGCCGATCGTCGTGCTGGCCACCGTCCAAACGCCCTGCTCGCCGCGCGGGAAGTGCACGCGGAACTTCGCGAAGCCGGCTGCGCGTGCGTAGTCGATCACGTCGTCCACGGTGAACGGACGGTCGATCGCTACATTCGCCGTGCCGCGCACAGAGCTCGAGGCCGGCAGCGGCGTCTGCTCGACGGACCACGGCACGCCGTGATGGGCGCCGTGCTCGAGCGATGCATGGGTCGCTTCGGCGAGAGGCGCGTCGAACGTCTCGCCGGGCAGAGCGCTCCATGCCTGTACCAGTGCGCCGCCCCAGAAAGGCGTCCAGGCGAGCCCGGACACGAGAAAGAACAACAGCAACGGCGCGACCCATGCGCCGAGGGCCGCATGCAGATTGCGCCAGCGGCGGTGCCCTGCGCCCGCGACCGCCGGAAGCAGCGCCTGCCGCAGCGTGCGTCCGTCGCGCGGCCACCAGAGATAGAGGCCCGTCACGACCAGGAGCACGCCGAAGCCCGCCACGATTTCGATCACGTAGTCGCCGGCGATGCCGAGGAGCAGCGTGCCGTGAAGCTTCTTCGCCCAAGCATAGAACGTACGGTTCTCGTCGAGCTCGCCCAGCACGGCGGCCGTGTACGGATCGACGTGCACGGTGACCGCGCCGGATGCGCCGTGACCGCCGCCGTGTGTTGCATCGGCATGCTTGGGCACGATGCTGATCGGTACGCTCTCGTCGGCGGCGAGGCCGGCAGTGAGCGTGGTGACCTCTGCGTCCGGATAGGCGTTCGCTACCGCCGCGACCTGCGCCGACGCAGAGAGCCGCGTGACCGCAGGCGTCACATGCAGAAGCTCGGCATGCAGGTACCGGTCGAGCGGCTCACTGGCGAGCATCGCGAGGCCGGAGAGGGCGAGCACGAGCACGAACGGCAGCACGCAGATGCCGGCGTAGAAGTGCCAGCGCCAGACGGCACGATACAGGTACGCGCCCGCCCTGCCGGATATCGCCGTGCCCGCCGCCGTGGCCATGTCGAGTCAGGCCTGTATCAGCACGCTGAAGCGCGTGGATCGCGGCTTCGTGGGCGTCTGCGGGATCCCGCGGTTCGATGGAGTGGAGCGGGTGATGGGAATCGAACCCACGTCATCAGCTTGGGAAGCTGAGGTTCTACCATTGAACTACACCCGCTCGGAATGGCTTCACCTCGCTTAGGCTGCTCGATTCTAAGCAATTCCGGCGCGAAGCGCATCAGCCCGCGGGGCAGAGTCGGTCCGCCGCCTTCGGCACGCGGGGCCGGTCGGTTTCGGCGGCGGCCGGAGCCCGCGATCGGGTACCGCCGCCGAGTGCCGCTCCCGACCTTACCGGGCGTGCCACCACTCCCGCAGCGTCTTGCAGCGACCGTCGGCGTCGAACTCGAGCAGGAACACCCCGTCGAGCTCGACGTTGGCGCCGTTCGACTCGAGCTTGAACCTCGCGGACCAGTGCGCGATCCCGGTCGAGCCGACGACGCCGACGGGCCGGCTCTCGAAGCGGATATCCCGCTGATCCGCGGTGACGCTCGACCAATAGCTGCGGATGCCTTCATGTCCTTTGAATGGCTCTGCAAATGGCGTCTCGTAGTACAGCGCGTCTTCGTTGAAGATTCGGCAGACGCCGTCTGCGTCGCGCTGCTCCCACGCCTTGCCGTACGCGTCGAGCCACCGCTCGAGCTCGCTGACGTTCATGTCGCGTGTCTCCGTTGCATCTGTGCCATCGTCCGTTCCAGAAGACGATCCTAAGCCGTTTGCGGCCCGATCGCAGCCCGAGCGGCCCGCATCGCGACGATCGACGAGGCGCGGATAGTTTCGCGCATCGGAATCGGGCCTCGTCAGGATGTTCGGCCAGGCAGGTATATGGCATGCTATACCCGGAGCGATCGGCGAGCGGGCGCCGCGGCATTGCGATCTTCGCGAGGAACGCGATGGTCGTCCGCCGCTGCGGACGAGCTTCGAATCGACGCTCCGGGGAGGCGGGCGGCCGTGTCGTGGAAGGTATAGAAACCTGCTCAGATATGGCCCTTTGCTCCTCGTTGCGGGATACTTGTGGCAGTCAGAGCTTAGACGCGCGCCGCATCCTGGCGGGGGGCCGATGCGAGCCCGGCGCGTATAGACCTCGCGGATTCTCGGTGGCATGGGGTCGGACGGCCCACCGGCGAGAGGTCAGCAAACCTGAATCCGAGGGCCAACGTGGAGCAACGAAGCACCCGATTACGCAGCGTGTTCATCATCGACGATCATCCGATCGTCAGGAAAGGGCTGGCCCAGCTCCTCGATCAGGAGCCCGATCTCGTCGTCTGCGGCGAGGCGGCGGATGTCCGTGAAGCGCGGGTCGGCCTGGAGCGGACCCGTCCGGACGTCGTCATTCTCGATCTGTCGCTGCGTGACAGCGACGGCCTCGAGCTCATCAAGGAAATTCGCGCGAAGCACGGCCAGCTTCCGGTGCTCGTGCTGTCAATGCATGACGAAACTATCTACGCCGAGCGCCTGCTGAGCGCCGGCGCGAACGGCTACATCATGAAGCAGGCGGGCGGCGATCAGCTTGTCGTCGCATTGCGACGCGTGCTCGCGGGCGGCGTCTACGTCAGCGACCGGATCGGCGCGAGCATGATCGAGCGCTTCGCGGTCGCAAGACGCAAACACGCGATCGATCCGATCGAACGGCTGAGCAACCGCGAGGTGCAGGTGCTGAACCTGATCGGCCGCGGCAAGTCGACTCGCGAGATCGCGAAGGACCTGAGCCTCAGCATCAAGACGATCGAGTCGCACCGCCAGCGCATCAAGAAAAAGCTGAGCCTCGACAGCTCGCCGCGGCTCGTGCAGTTCGCCGTGAACTGGTACGCACGCCAGCCGTAGCGCTACCCGTACCGGCGGCTCTGACGTCCGAATTGAGCGCGCCGACACTCGGACTCGCCCCGAACCTACGTTAGGATGGGCCTTCGAGAACGGCTTCGGAGCGGCGACCGCCTCGGCCGGTGCGTCTGCGGGCATGCATCCCGTCGCGCTTGGCCTCGGGAGGCGGCTCGCGACAGACATCACCACCTTAAGGAAGGACCCACGATGGGACGACTAATCAAGCTGATCGGCATCGTCATCGGCGCTCTCGTCGTGCTCGTGATCGCCGTCGCCGTCGGCGTGGCGCTGCTGTTCGATCCGAACGACTACAAGGACCAGATCTCGGCGGCGGTCAACAACGCAACCGGCCGGGAGCTCACGCTCGAAGGCGATCTCGAGCTCAGTGTCTTTCCTTCGCTCAGCATCTCGCTCGGCCCCGCGCGCCTCAGCAATGCCGAGGGCTTCGGCGATCAACCGTTCGCCGAAATTCAGCGTGCGGCGCTCGACATCGCGCTGCTGCCGCTGCTGAGCCGGCGTGTCGAGATCGGCGAAGCCCGGCTCGACGGGCTCGTGCTCAATCTCGCGCGGGACGCGCAGGGGCGTAACAACTGGCAGGATCTCGGCGGCGGCGATGGCGCGGCCGAGACGCCGGCCGCCGAGAGCGGCGGCGGTGCGCCGGACGTCTCGCTGAACGTCGACGTGATCCGCGTGACGGATTCCGCGGTCAACTGGAACGACGCGGCGACCGGCAGCAGCTGGACGCTCGGCGATTTCAATCTCGTCGCATCGAACTTCGGCCCGGGCACCGCGTTCCCGCTCGAGACGAGCTTCACCGTGTCCGGAGAGTCGCTGCGGGTTGCCGTCGAGGCCGAGACGCTTGCGACGCTCGCGCTCGACGAGAACACGTATCGCCTGCAGGATCTCGTCGTCACGCTCGCCGGCCAGGGCGAGAGCTGGCCCGGCGGCCGCGGCGACGCGCGGCTGTCGTTCGCGATGTTCACCGCGAATCTCGCGAACGAGACGCTCGACCTCGACGATCTCACGCTCGAGATGCTCGGCGTCACTGCACGAGGCTCGCTCGACGGCCGTCAGCTCTTCTCGAATCTTGCGCTCACCGGCGGCATCGCGATCGAGCCGTTCGACCCGAGCGCGCTGCTCGACGTTTTCGATATCGCCGTCGAGACGGCAGATCCGACCGTGCTGAAGCGCGCGAGCGCCGATGCGCGCTTCGTCTACGACGAGAACCGGATCGGCATGGAGGAGATGCGCCTGATGCTCGACGACTCGACGCTGATGGGCAGCGTCGGGATGCAGGGCGAGTCGCTGCGCTTCGATTTGACCGTCGATCAAATCAACGTGGACCGCTATCTGCCGCCCGCGGCAGAGGGCGAGCAGGCGGCGGCGGACGAAGGTTCGCTCGACGAGGTCGACCTGCCGCTCGACGCGCTGCGCACGCTCGATGCGTCGGGCCGCCTCGCGTTCGGTCAGGCGCAGTTCTCCGGAATGAGCCTGAGCGATGCGAGCTTCACGCTGAACGCGCGCGATGGCACCGTGCGGCTCGAGCCCGCGGCGAGCCTTTATGGCGGCAGCCTCGCCGCGAACATCGTGCTCGAGATTCAGCAGGAGGCCGCGCGCGCTTCGCTGCAATCCGAGCTGAAGGGCGTCGATCTGCTGCCGCTCGGGCGCGACCTGCTTGATTCTGAGATGGTATCGGGCACGGGCGACCTCATGTTGAACCTGACGACGACGGGCTCGAACGTCGGGCAGATGCGCCGCGACCTCGACGGCGACGTCGCGTTCACGCTGGCCGACGGCGCATGGGAAGGCTTCGATCTGTGGTTCGAGCTCGTCCGTGCGATGGACGTGTTCCAAGGCGAGGGTCGGCGGGACCGGCCGGAAGGCGCACGCCGCACGCCGTTCTCGTCGGTCTCCGCGAGCGGCGTCGTCGAGGACGCGGTGCTGACGAATAACGACCTGAATGCGACGTTGCCGTTCATGACGGTCGACGGCCGCGGCACCGTGAATCTGTTGACCGACGCGATCGACTTCGATCTCGTCGCGACGTTCATCGACGGCGAGCTGCTGCAATCCGAGCCGCATATGGCCCGTCTCGCAGGCGATCAGTTGCCGCTCAAGGTCGGCGGCACGATTGCCGCACCGAGCGTGCTGCCCGACTTTTCCGCGATGGTCAGGAACGAGGCGCGCGAAGCGGTTCAGGAACGCGTCGACGAGGAGCGCGGTGAGGTCGAGGAGCGGCTCGAGCAGCGGCGCGACGAGGTGCGCGAGGAAGTGCGCGAGCGGTTGCGAGGGCTCTTCAACTGATGCGTGCGAAGGCCGCACTCGGGATCGTGTGCGCAGCGGCTGCGGCGGGCGTCGCGTCTGCCGCGGAGCTCCATTCGCTCGAGGTCACGCGCCCCGAGCGGGGCCGCTACGAGCTCGTCGCGGAGACTTTGCTCGAGGCCGACGCACAAGCGATCTTCGAGGTGCTGACCGACTACGAGGACGGCGCGTTCGGCCGCATCTCGAGCGTCTACAAGGAAAGCGACTACCTCGAGCCCGCGCCGGACGGTACGCCGATCGTCTACACACGGATGGAAGGCTGCATGCTCGGCTTCTGCAAGAGCATCACGCGTGTCGAGCGGCTCGAGACCGAGGAGCCGTACCTGATCCGCACGACCGCGTTGCCGGAGCTCAGCGACTTCGAGCATGCGGAGTCCGAGTGGGTGCTGAAACCCGTCGATGGCGGCACCGAGGTTACGTATCGGCTCCTGATCGATCCCGATTTCTGGGTGCCGCCCGTGATCGGGCCGTGGGTCATGAAGCGGGAGCTGCGCGAGGGCGGCGAGCGCGCGATCTACCGCATCGAGCGGCTCGCGCGCGGTCTGCCGTCGGGTCTGCGGCGCGCGAAAGGCTTTAGCGAGGAAGTCGCAAGCGCTGATTGATGACGGAATGACGGAATTCGCCGCTCGACTTCTCGAGTGGTTCGATCGCTGCGGTCGTCACGACCTACCTTGGCAGCGCGACCGCCGGCCGTATGCGGTCTGGGTCTCGGAGATCATGCTCCAGCAGACCCAGGTCGCGACCGTGATCCCGTACTTCGAGCGTTTCGTCGCCCGCTTCCCGGACGTCGGCGCGCTCGCGGCCGCGCCGCTCGACGACGTGCTCGCGTTGTGGGCCGGGCTCGGCTACTACGCGCGCGCAAGGAACCTGCACCGCGCCGCGCAGGTCGTCGTCGAGCAGCACGGCGGCGAGCTGCCGCAGACGCTCGATGCGTTGATCGCGCTGCCCGGCATCGGGCGCTCGACGGCCGGCGCGATCCTCGCGCAGGCGCACGGGCTGCGTCATCCGATCCTCGACGGCAACGTGAAGCGCGTGCTCGCGCGGTATCACGCGATCGACGGCTGGCCCGGAGAGCGCGCCGTCGAGGAGCGGCTGTGGTCGCTCGCGGATTCCCACACGCCTCACGAGCGTCTCGCCGACTACACGCAGGCGATCATGGACCTCGGCGCGACGCTCTGCGTGCGGCGCAGGCCCGCGTGCACGGTTTGTCCCGTCGCGGACACGTGCGGCGCGTGCCGCCTCGGGATCCAGGCGCGGCTGCCCGCGCCGAGACCGAAGCGCGAGCGGCCGCAGCGGCGGCGCGCGATGCTCGTCGTGCGCGATTCGGCCGGGCGCGTGCTGCTCGAGCGGCGTCCGGAGCGCGGGATCTGGGGCGGGCTCTACAGCCTGCCCGAGCTCGACGACGGCGACAGCGCCGGCGAGTGGTGCGCGCGCCGTCTCGGCTGCGTGCCGATCGACGAGATCGACCTGCCGGAGCTCGCGCACGCGTTCACGCATTTCGATCTGACGATCGCGCCGCGGCTCGTGAGGCTCGATACGGATTGCGCGGCCGTCATGGAATCGGAGAGCCTCGTTTGGTATAACGCCGCGCGATCGAATCTCGGCATCGCAGCGCCGATCCGGGCGCTGCTGGAACGACTGCCCAAGCACGGCGAGGAGACAGCGTGGCACGAACCGTCCATTGCGTAGTGCTCGGCACCGAGGCCGAAGGCCTCGACAAGCCGCCGTATCCCGGCGAGCTCGGTAAACGCATCTACGAGAACGTTTCGAAGCTCGCATGGCAGCGCTGGCTCCGCCACCAGACCATGCTGATCAACGAATACCGCCTCACGCCGATCGAGCCGAAAGCGCGCCAATTCCTCGAGCGCGAGATGGAGAAGTTCTTCTTCGGCGAAGGCTCCGACGCGCCGCCCGACTTCCGCCCCGAATAGAAATTCGTGCCAGGCACGCATTTCCGGAAAATTCGTGCCAGGCACCATTTTTCTCGAAATTCGTGCCTGGCACGAATTAAAAGAAAAAGTGTGCCTGGCACGAATTATTTGAGCCTCTCGCAGCGCTCGACGAGGCGCTCGTCGCCGAGCCGCTTCGCGACGGCCGGAAACGAAGGCGTGGGCCCGCGCCAGCGGAGCTCGTCGACGTCGGCGAATAGGTCGACGTCGGTCCGCAACGTCGCGAGCTGCTTGAACAGCAGCGCCATCTCGCGCCGCTTCTCGCCGAGCACCGTGTCCGGGAACGCTTCGATCGGCCCGTACCGGCGCAGCAGCTGTGCGGCCGTGACCTTCCCGTAGCCGCGCAGCCCCGGATAGCCGTCCGCCGCATCGCCGACGAGCGCGAGCCAATCCGGAATCAGCGCCGGCTCGACGCCGAACTTCTCGCGCACCGCGGCCGCATCGCGAATCTGCTTGCTGCGGCGGTCGACCTGCACGACACGCTCGCCCTGCACGCACTGTGCGAGATCCTTGTCGGTCGTCCAGATGCAGACCTTCTGCACGCGCTCGTCGGCCGCGGCGATTCGCGCCGCGCACGCGAGCGCGTCGTCCGCCTCGAGCTCGATCATCGGCCACACGACGACGCCCATCGCTTCGAGCGCCTCCTCGAGCGGATGAAACTGCGCCCGCAGCTTCGGATCGATCCCGTCCCCGGTCTTGTAGTCCGGCCACAGATCGTTGCGGAACGACTCGATGACGTGATCCGTGCCGACGCCGACGTGCGTCGCGCCCTGCTCGATCATCTGCAGCACCGTGTTCAATACGCCGACGACCGCGCCGAACGGCTTCTCGCGGCCCTTCTGGAACCGCTGCAGGCCATAGAAGTGGCGAAACAGCTCATAAGTGCCGTCGATCAGATGGACGATCATGGGCGCTCCCAGCATTCGCGCCGGCGCACGCTCGCCGGCCGGGGTACATCATGCCCGTTCCGTCGCCGAACGTACCGCTCCGGCTATACTGGCGCGGCGCCCGCGCGGTTCGGGGCGCGACGGAGGGGGATATGGGGATTCGTCGCAGCATTTGCCTGATTTTGGGCGTCACGACGGCGGCCCTCGCCGCGTGCGAGCAGGACTCGGCTATCGACAGCGTCGGCACGCAAGTCGCGCAGGCCGAAGCGCCGAGCGCGGCCGCGGTCGATGCGGAGCGCCTCGCGAACGCCGAGAGCGAGCCCGGCCAGTGGATGTCGCACGGCCGCACGTACTCCGAGCAGCGCTTCAGCCCGCTCGACCAGATCACGACAGAGAACGTCGGCGAGCTCGGCCTCGCGTGGTACGCGGATTTCGACACGATGCGCGGCCAGGAAGCGACGCCGCTGATGGTCGACGGCGTGATCTACGTCTCGACCGCATGGAGCAAGGTCAACGCCTACGACGCCGTGACCGGCGAAGCGCTGTGGCGCTATGACCCCGAGGTGCCCGGCGGCTGGGCCGTGAACGCGTGCTGCGACGTCGTCAATCGCGGCGTCGCCGTCTGGGAAGGCAAGGTTTACGTCGGCACGCTTGACGGCCGCCTCGTCGCGCTCGACGCCGCGACCGGCGCCGAGCTCTGGGACGTGAACACGATCGATCGCAGCAAGCCGTACACGATCACCGGCGCGCCGCGCGTCGTCAAAGGCAAGGTGCTGATCGGCAACGGCGGCGCCGAGATGGGCGTGCGCGGCTACGTCTCCGCGTACGACGCCGACACGGGCGAGCTTGCATGGCGCTTCTACACGGTGCCCGGCAACCCCGCGGACGGCTTCGAGAACCCGATCCTCGAGATGGCCGCGGAGACGTGGAGCGGCGAGTGGTGGACGCTCGGCGGCGGCGGAACGGTCTGGGATTCGATGGCCTACGATCCCGAGCTCGATCTGCTCTACATCGGCACCGGCAACGGCTCGCCGTGGAATCACACGTTCCGCAGCAACGGCGAAGGCGACAACCTGTTCCTCGCGTCGATCGTCGCGCTCGATCCGGACGACGGCTCGTACGTATGGCACTACCAGGTCTCGCCGGGCGAGACGTGGGACCACACGGCGACGCAGCAGATTACGATCGCCGATCTCGTGATCGACGGCGAGACGCGGCGCGTCGTCATGCAGGCGCCGAAGAACGGCTTCTTCTACGTGATAGACGCTGCGACCGGCGAGCTGATCTCCGCGCAGAACTTCACCGAGGTCACGTGGGCGACGCACATCGATCTCGCGACCGGCCGCCCGGTCGAGACGCCGGAGGCGCGCTACAACGCGACCGGCGAGCCGTTCTTCTCGTTGCACAACCCGAACGGCGCGCACACGTGGCACTCGATGTCCTACAGCCCGCAGACGGGCCTCGTCTACATGCCGATTCACGGCTCGCCGTTCGTGTACGGCCATCCCGAGTCGTTCACGCCGGTCGCGATGGCGGCGAATCAAGGCCTCGATTTCAGCGGCAACGCGTTGCTCGATCCGGACGACGCGCTGGCGAGAACGTACGGCCGGCTGATCGCGTGGGACCCGATCGAGCAGCGCGAGGTCTGGCGCGTCGAGCGCGCCGGCCAGGCGAACGGCGGCGCGTTGTCGACGGCCGGCGGGCTCGTCTTCCAGGGCACGGGGTCTGGACAGTTCACCGCGCTCGACGCCGAGACCGGCGAGGAGCTCTGGTCCACGCACGTGCAGACCGGCGTGATCGCGGCGCCGATCAGCTACGAGGTCGGCGGCGAGCAATACGTCGCGATCGTCGCGGGCACCGGCGGCTCGTGGGGTGTGATCGGCGGTCCGGGCAACATGAAGGGTTACGCATTGCCGAACGTGTCGCGGCTGCTCGTCTACAAGCTCGGCGGAACGCGACAGCTGCCTCCGGCGCCCGTGTTCGAGCGTCCGCCGATGATGCCGCCGCCGCTCGATGCATCGGAGGAAACGGTCGCGATGGGCGCGCCGCTCTACGAGACGCACTGCGGGAGCTGTCACGGCGGCGGGGTCGTCGGCACCGGAATTCTGCCGGACCTGCGGCGTAGCTCGTACCTGCACGACCCCGAAGCCTGGGCGCAGGTCGTGATCGGCGGTGCGCTCGAGCCGAGAGGCATGGCGTCGTTCGCGCCGGTGCTGAACGCCGAGCAGGCGCAGGCGGTGCGGGCGTACGTCGTGATGCGCGCGAATCAGGACGCGGCGGCGGAGTCGCAATAGGCCGTGAGCCGCGCGCCGAGCCGATCGCGCTCGGCGCTCGCCGGCGCGGCGCCGGACGCGGAGAGCCGGCTCTGGATCACGGCGGCGCCTGCTTCCATCATGTCGCGTACCATGCCGGCCCGGTCGGCGGGCAACAGGTCCGTGATCCAGACGACCCGTTCACGTTCGGGGCCGTCGTCGAACACCTGGAACGATGCGTGGTGGTGCTCGAGAGCCGGGCTTCGCGCCGAGTACGCGAGCCTGCGCGCGCTGTCGTCGACGTCTACGATCAGCTCGCGGGCGACGAAGCCGTTCGCGAACATCACGGTGCGGACGTCGCCGTCGAGCTCGCAGTTCGTAAACGAAGCCCGGCGCGAGCGCGGTGTGCACGTCGCCGACGGCACGGAACCCGCGCCATACGTCGGCCGGGGCGGCGAGGACCTGGAACTCGAGCCGAATCGATGCCATGGCGATCTCCTTTGGACGAAATCGTCGCCCGGTGTCCCGGTCGTCTTCTTGGAGAAAATTACGATCGTGAGCTGCTCGCCGCGAGAAACCGCCGGGACCGATGCAGACGCATGCGCGGCGTGCGGCGGCCTATTGATATGCCCGGTGTGCGGCGAGCGGCTCGTCGGCGACGGGCGAACGCTGCGCTGCGCGCGCGGGCATTCGTTCGATCGAGCGCGGGAGGGCTACTACCACCTGCTTCCAGTCGGGCACGGCCGGTCGGGGGCTCGCGGGGATACGCGAGAGATGGCGCGAGCGCGGCGCCGCGTGTTCGAGCGGAGCGTGTTCGAGCCGCTGGCGGACGCGATCGCCGCGTGCGTCGCCGCCGAGCCGGGCCGGGAGCGGTTCTCGGTTCTCGACGTCGGCTGCGGCGAGGGCTACTACATCGGCAGCGTCGCGCGCAGCGTCGCGACGAGCACAGTGCAGGCGGCGTGCTTCATCGGTGTCGACGTGTCGAAGGAGACGCTGAAGCTTGCGGCCCGCGCGCATCGTTCGGTGTGCTTTCTGGTCAATGCCGCGAGGTACCGGCTGACGGTCGCGGACGGCAGCATCGACGTGTTGCTCGACGTCTTCGCGCCGCGCAACGCAGCAGAGTTCACGCGCGTCGTGCGCGACGGCGGGCTGCTGCTCGTCGCGATTCCGCTCGCGCATCACCTCCGAGAGCTGCGCGAGCGCTTGCCGCTGCTCGGCATCGAAGACCGCAAGCGGCAGCGGGCAATCGACCAGCTCGGCGCGGCGTTCGCGCTCGAGCGCGCGCAGTCCGTCGAGTACACGCGCGTGCTCGCGTCCGACGCCGTGCTCGACCTGCTGCGGATGACGCCGAACGCGTGGCACCTCGACACGGCCGCCTTCGAGCAGGTCGGCTCGTGGGGCCCGCTCGAGGTCACGTTCGGCGTCGAGGTCCTCGCGCTCCGAAAAATCGTGCCAGGCACACATTTCTCCGAAATTCGTGCCAGGCACGAATTTTCGGGCAGTGGCACGGATCCTGCTGACTCGACGTGATCACAGCACGGAGGGATCCACGATGGCCAAGTCGCTGCAAGGAAAGCGCGTCGCGCTGCTCGTCGAGAAGGGCTTCGAGGAGATCGAGCTCACGGAGCCGCGCAAGGCGCTGCTCGAAGCGGGCGCCGAGGCGGACGTCGTCTCGCCGGTGAAGGACAAGGTCAAAGGCTGGAACTTCACGGATTGGGGCGATGAAGTGCCGGTCGACACGCCGCTCGATCAAGCGGACCCGGACGATTACGACGCTCTCGTCCTGCCCGGCGGCGTAATGAACCCGGACAAGCTGCGCATGAATCCGCGCGCGATCGAATTCGTGAAGGCCTTCTTTCAGGCCGGAAAGCCGGTCGCCGCGATCTGCCACGCCCCGTGGACGCTGATCGATGCGGGCGTCGTCTCCGGCCGGAAGCTCACGTCGTATCCGTCGCTCGCGACCGATCTCAAGAACGCGGGCGCGGAGTGGGTCGATAAGGAGGTCGTCGTCGACCGCGGCCTCGTCACGAGCCGCAATCCGAACGACCTGCCGGCGTTCACGAGCAAGATGGTCGAGGAGTTCGCCGAGGGCCGCCACGAGCAGCCGGCGGCGGAGAAGAGCGGTGCGGGGTTGGCGCTATAGCGCCCGAAAAATCGTGCCAGGCACGAATTTCCTGGAAAAGCGTGCCTGGCACGAATTTTTTTAGCCGCTGACCCGGTGACTGACGAGATCCTCGACGACGGAAGGATCCGCTAGCGTCGACGTATCTCCGAGGTCCTGATAATCGTTCGCCGCGATCTTGCGCAGGATGCGCCGCATGATCTTTCCGGAGCGCGTCTTCGGCAGGCTCGGGGCCCACTGGATCGCGTCCGGGCTCGCGATCGGCCCGATCTCCTTGCGCACCCACGCGATCAGCTCTGCGCGCAGCTCGTCTGAGGGCGTCTCGCCGGCGACGAGCGTGACGTATGCATAGATGCCCTGGCCCTTCACGTCGTGCGGGAAACCGACGACCGCGGCCTCGGCGACCTTCGGATGCGCGACCAGCGCACTCTCGACCTCGGCCGTGCCGAGACGATGCCCCGACACGTTGATCACGTCGTCCACGCGGCCGGTGATCCAGTAATAACCGTCCGCGTCGCGACGCGCGCCGTCGCCCGAGAAGTACTTGCCCGGGAACTGCGAGAAATACGTCTCGACGAAGCGCTGGTGATCGCCGAACACCGTGCGCATCTGCCCCGGCCAGCTGTCGAGCAGCACGAGGTTGCCGACCGCCTCGCCCTCGAGCACGCGCCCTTCGCCGTCGACGATCGCGGGCTTCACGCCGAAATAAGGCTTCGTCGCCGAGCCCGGCTTCTGCGCGATCGCGCCGGGCAGCGGCGTGATCAGAATGCCGCCCGTTTCGGTCTGCCACCACGTGTCGACGACCGGGCAGCGCCCGTCGCCGACGACACGGTGATACCACTCCCACGCCTCGGGATTGATCGGCTCGCCGACCGTGCCGAGCAGACGCAGCGTCTTCCGCGAGCAGCGCTTCACCGGCTCCTCGCCTTCGCGCATCAGCGCGCGGATCGCCGTCGGCGCCGTGTAGATGATGTTCACGCCGTGCTTGTCGACGACCTGCCAGAAGCGGCTCGCGTCCGGATACGTCGGCACGCCTTCGAACATCACGATCGTCGCGCCGTTCGACAGCGGGCCGTAGACGATGTAGCTGTGGCCCGTAACCCAGCCGACGTCCGCCGCGCACCAGTAAATATCGCCGTCGTGGTAGTCGAAGACGTGCTGGTGCGTCATCGAGACCCAGACGAGATAGCCGCCCGTCGTATGCAGCACGCCCTTCGGCCGCCCCGTCGAGCCGGACGTGTAGAGGATGAACAGCGGATCCTCCGCGTTCATCACCTCGACCGGACAGTGCGGCTCCGCGTTCTCGAGCAGCTCGTGATACCAGAGATCGCGCCCTTCGCTCCACGGCACGTCGCCGCCGGTGCGGCGCACGACGACGACCGTCTCGACCTTGCCTGCGTCGAGCTTCTCGACCGCCGCGTCCACGTTCGTCTTGAGCGGCACCTTCTTGCCGCCGCGCACGCCTTCGTCCGCCGTGATCACGACGCTCGAGCCGCAGTCCTCGATGCGCCCGCGCAGCGACTCAGGCGAGAAGCCGCCGAACACGACCGAGTGGATCGCGCCGATCCGCGCGCACGCGAGCATCGCGACGACCGTCTCCGGGATCATCGGCATATAGATCGTCACGCGATCGCCGCGCTTCACGCCGAGCTCGCGCAGCGCGTTTGCGAAGCGGCTCACCTGGTCGTGCAGCTCGCCGTACGTGACCTTGCGATCCTCGCTCGGGTCGTCGCCTTCCCAGATGATCGCCGTCTGATTCGCGCGCGCCGGCAAGTGCCGGTCGAGACAGTTCGCGCACGCGTTCAGCGCGCCGTCCGCGAACCAGCGGATGTGGAGGTCCTTCGCGTCGTACGAGACGTCCTTGATCTCGGTGAACGGCTCTATCCAGTCGATCCGCTGCGCTTGCTCCCGCCAGAACCCTTCCGGATCCTCGATCGACTGCTTATAGAGGGCCTCGTACCTGGCCTGGTCGATCCAGGCTCTTTTCGCCCAGTCCTCGGAGACCGGGTAAAGCTTCTCGTCGCTCATGCCCCGATGATAGTCGGGAAAATTGTGCCGGACACCCTTTTCCAGGCGAGAAAAGTGCGCACGGCACGATTTTCCTCACGCTGCGTGCATGTAGTGAACGCTGAACAGCGAGCGCTCGTCCGTCCACGCGCGCACCGGCTCGAATCCCGCCGCGCGCGCCATCGCCTGGAACCCTTCGATCGAGTACTTGTGCGAGTACTCGGTGATGATGAACTCGCCGTGCCGGAACGCGACGCGCCGCCCCGCGATCGTCACGATCTGATCCGCGAGGCTCACGAGCCGCATCTCGATGCGGCCGTTCTCCTCGTCGTAAACGGCCTCGTGGCGGAACGCGTCGACGTCGAAATCCGCGCCGAGCTCGCGGTTCAGCCGATGCAGCACGTTCCGGTTGAACTCGGCCGTGACCCCTTCGCGGTCGTTGTATGCCGCATAAAGAACGTCCGGATCCTTACGCAGGTCGACGCCGATCAGCAGCGCGCCGTCGTCTTTCGCCTCGGCGCGCATCACGCCGAGCAAGTCGCGCGCTTCGCCGCGCGTGAAATTGCCGATCGTCGAGCCCGGGAAGAACACGAGATTGCGCTCCGGCATCACTGGATGCCGCGGCAAGTCGAACGGCTGCGTGAAATCCGCGAAGACCGGCTGGATGTGCACGTCAGGATAATCACGCGCGAGATCCTCCGCCTGCTTCAGCAAGTAGTCCGCGGAGATCTCGACCGGCACGTACGCGGCCGGCTGCTCGAGCGCGTCGAGGAGCTGACGGACCTTCACGTTCGAGCCCGCGCCGAACTCGATCACCGCGGCGCGCGGGCCGACGAGCTCCGCGATCTCGTCGAGATGCTCGGCCATGATCGAGAGCTCCGTGCGCGTCGGGTAGTACTCGGGCAGCGCGCAGATGCGATCGAACAGCTCCGAGCCGCGCTCGTCGTAAAACCATTTCGGCGAAATGCGTTTCTGCGCGGCGAGCAGGCCCTCGAGGATCTCCGTGAAATCGCGAGCCAAATCCGGCGCATGCTCGTTCGCGGTCGCGAGCTGGGTCATACCTTTCGCCATCGAATCGTCCTTTCAGGCCGGCCAGGCCAGGTTGCTTTCAGCGTCAGTTGTCCTTTGCAAGTCTGAAGCCAAGGAACTGCCAACGATCTCGCGGATAGAAGAAACTTCGGTAGGTCGCGCGGACGTGCTCGGCCCAGGTCGCGCACGAGCCGCCGCGGACGACCATCTGATTGCACATGAATTTGCCGTTGTATTCGCCGAGGGAGCCGGCGAGCGGCTTGAAGCCCGGGTAGGGCGCGTAAGGCGACGACGTCCATTCCCAGACGTCGCCGTAGAGCTGGCGGATTCTCGGCTCGCGCTGCGCGTCGTCGGCGGCTTCGGCATCCGGTGCCGGATGCAGCAGCCCTGAATCGAGCAAGTTTCCAGCGACCGGCTGCTCGGCCGCGGCGAGCTCCCATTCGGCCTCCGTCGGCAGGCGCGCGCCGGCCCAGCGTGCGAACGCATCCGCCTCGTAGTAGCTGACGTGGCAGACAGGCGCATGCGGATCGATCGCGCGCCATCCGCCCAGCGTGAACTCCTGCGCGAGATCCTCGGACCAGTAGAGCGGGCGGTTCCAGCCTTCCTCGCGGATCAACGCCCAGCCGTCCGAGAGCCACAGCGCGGGATCGTTGTAGCCGCCTTGGTCGATGAACTCGCGGAATTGGGCGTTCGTCACGAGGCGGTTGGCGAGCGCGTGGTCGCGGACGAGCGTTTGATGGCGAGGCGTTTCGTTGTCGAAGCAGAACGCTTCGCCGCGGGAGCCGATTTCAAAGACGCCGCCCGGACGGTCGATGAATGACAGCGGCTCGGCCGTTGCGGTCGGGCTCTCTGGCAGCGGCGAGTAGACCGGGCCGAGCGGATTCGAGAAAAAAACGTGCTTGATGTCCGTCAGCAACAGCTCCTGGTGCTGCTGCTCGTGATGCAGACCGAGCTCGACGAGGAACGCGAACGCGGGATCGTCGGCGCGGCTCGCGATCAGCGACAGCATCGCGTCGTCGACGCGCGCTCGAAACTCGCGGATCTCGGCGACGGTGGGCCGGCTCAGCAGGCCGCGCCGCGGCCGGCGGTACATCTCGCCGACCGTGTAGTAATAGGAGTTGAAGAGGTAGTGGTAGCGCTCGTCGACCGGCTCGTAGCCCGGCAGGTGTTCGAGCAGGCAAAAGCGCTCGAAAAACCACGTGACGTGCGCGAGGTGCCACTTCGTCGGGCTGACCTCTGGGATCGTTTGGATGACCTGATCCTCGGGCGCGAGCGGTTCCGCCAGGGCGAGGCTTGCGCTGCGCACGCGGTGGTAGCGCGCCGTCAGCGCTTCGGGCTCGAGCGCCGCGGCCAGTGGCGGTAGTGCGATCGTCATCGGAATTCGAGCTTCCGCGCCGGTATTGCCGGCGTGGAGGTCGAAACCAGCGTAGGGATTGAACGCCGGGCTGTCAAAGCGCGAGCCGTGAGCGCCGCCCCGCCTTGACTCCGCTCGTGCCGCCCCGGTTTAATACACGCCCCCGCGCCCCGCTTCGCGGGTTAGTCCTGCATGGCCAGGTAGCTCAGTTGGTAGAGCAGCGGACTGAAAATCCGCGTGTCGGTGGTTCGATTCCGCCCCTGGCCACCATCTATACGATGATTTGTGTCGTCTGCTCGGTCGTTCGGAAAGCCTTTACGTGAGTCCTGCACAGGGCGGGTTCCGCAATCGCGTAGAACATCGCACGAACATCAGCTTTTTCGACCAGAACCCGAGTGCAATCGAGCGCATCTCGGGGTTCAATCCAGGCGCTCGATAAGTTCGGCGCGCACAAGTGTTGCCGCGGCGTTGATGTCCCAGCTGTAGCCCGTCGCGAGCAACGGACCGATATCGGCGGTGAACGCTTTGTCTTCGAGTTTGGCGGCGAGATTCTCAAGGAATTGTTGCCGCGTGACGGCATGACCGCCGTGATCCATGTAGCGGGAGAACACTTCGATGATTCTGTTCGCGTCAGCAACGGGGTGCTCGAGCGCTACGGCCAGATCGAACAGGTCCCGGCCTTTCCTGCGCTGGTATAGCGCGCGCAGCTTCGTGCCGAGTAGCTCATTGAGGTGATAACTATTGATGCCGCACGCGCCGGAGAACCATCGGGATTCGATCTCGAAAGGGATTTTCGTGAGTCCGTCGACCGCGAAATGTTCACGCGTGTTCATCTCGACTTTCAACTTGAGCGGCAGGGGAGGCCTGTCCTCTGAATCGAAACGGTAGGTGAAGGTCACACGCCCTTCCGATTGCTTCCAGCGCGGATCGCCGAGCCACGGATTTAGCACGTCACGTATTGCGTCCATGAGTTCTCCGGCCGGACCAGCGTCAACCTGGACGAGGTCGATATCCTCCGAATAACGCGCGGGCGGTTTGAGGTGCAGCTTGTAAAGCGCGGTGCCGCCACGAAAGGCGAGGGCATCGCACAGCACGGGATGCGAGAAGATATCGACAAGCGCCTTGCTGATCACAAGGTCTTGTTCGACCTGAGCATCATCAATCCATGGTGCCTCGGCGCGCCATTCGGTGATGTAGTCGCGCGGGATCATGATTCCGGTTCGACGGTAGCGTTTACGATCACTTTCCAGTCGGCGTTCCGGTCAGCGCTCTTCGAGGCTGCGCCGGGCACGAGCGCCGTATATACCCGGGCGCGTTCCTGAACGTAGTCTTTCAATGGCCCGGTAACGAAGCCTGCCTCGGTAAGCTCGAGCAGGTAGCCGAGCCGCTGCGCCCACGGTAGTGGTGCGGTCGCCGCCGCTTCCGGCAAGAGCGCGCCATCCATCGTCTCGGCGAGTTCCGCGAGCACGGTCGCGACCTGATCCAACCCGCCCGCGTGCTGCGGGTAGCCGGCGAGATCGATAGCCGTTGCTTCCGGCGAGGACACACGTATCTCCCCGCGAGGCGTATTGAACTTTTTGACCGGAACATCGTGTATGCGCTTGCGGGCTATGAAGGTGACCCGCACTTTCCCGCATGTGAGAGGTCTGCGGTTGCCTTTAAGAAAGACCTGGAACGCTTGCGGTCGATGATGGGCCGCGCCGTAATACTGCGCTGCCGACAAGAGCCCTGCGTAGTAGGGCAGGCCCTTTTCCGCCATCAACGCCGGGATGAACTGCTCGGCCGGCAGGCACCCAAGCGACCGGTACTCCGGCGGGACGATCACGTAGAACCCGCGGGCCGGCATCGCGAGCAATCCCTGCCGACTCAGCCGGTTCAGGGCGAGTTTGGTCGCGGCCGCCGAGGTGCCCATGGCCTCCCGCGCTTGGCCCGAAGTGAAGTGATAGCGCCCGCGAGTCGCAAGTGCCTCGATGTAGTCCTTCGCAAGCATAAGGGGTATTCCACTATCACTTTCACAAAGTATCGTTGATTGATACTTTAAGCAAGTGATATCTAACGAGTAGGTTTGGCATTTGCGGGAGCTCAAACCACTCATCGCCCCCTGACCCAGCTTGCATTCTCCGTCTATGAGAACAGGGGTGTCTTCGCGCTCCTGCTCGGCTCCGGCCTTTTGCGCGCTGCAGAGATCCCGACCGGCTGGGAGATCACGCCGACCTGGTTCGCAGCGGGCTGCTGCCCAAGGTGTGGACCAGCCGGACTGGGCGGCCTCGTACGCGGGCGAACGGTTCAGGAGCCAAATTACTCGGCGCTGCTCGAGGAGCTTTCACCTTCGCCCGACGAGCGCCGCTCGACGCTGCGCGCGGGAACGGACCTACCGAGGTCAATCTTGACGCGTGCAAGAATCTTTAGCGGGACAAGTGTGTCCGGATGAGTCGCCACCATGGCGGCCGACAGCGCCGCAGACTCGTTCAACGTGCCGTTTGTAACTGTGAGATTATCCCGGAGCGATCCGTTCCTCGTAAGTCTCTGTGCGTTCTCGAGTATGGGCAGCGAACGCCGGGCGAAAGGTTGTTGGATCGAGCGCGTGAGTCCCGATTTCGAGAGCGAGACGTCAGTCACGCGCCGGCAAGCCCGAGAGCACGCCCGCTCCCTCAAGCTCGCGCACCCGCTCGAGCTGCTCCGCGAGATCGGCGCGAACCTCGCCGAGCCGCGCCGCGAACTCCGGCGCATCCCGTATCGATGCGAGCGTCGGATCATGCTCGACCTGCCACCAATCGAACCGCCACCCCCCGTCGACCGCGCGCCCCAACGCGGCGAGCGCCTGCGCCTCGTCGCCAAGGAGCGCAAACGCCTCCGCCTCAACGAGCACCGTCCCCCAGTCGATCGGCTCGATAGGGCGCGCTGACGGATCGTTCACGATCGCAATGACACGCTCGAGCAGCGCCTCCGCCCGCGCCGTTTGACCGCGAGCGGCGGCGAGCCACGCGACATCGGTCGCGACAGCGTAGTTCGTCGCATCGATCCGGGGCTCGGGCTCGAAAAGGCTCGGCCAATGCGCTCGGAACAACGCTTCGATCCCTTCGAGGTCGCCGGTGCGAAGCGCCGCCTTGCGAAAGAGGCGCGTGCCGAACGCAGAGAATGCGGAGCGGGGCACTTGTCGTAGAAGGCCGAGAAGCGCGTTGGGATCCTCGTTGCGTAGAACCAGAGAGTCGAGCTCGCGGTTCAGCTGCGCGAGTGATTCGTCCCGATACATAGGCGCCGCATGCTCGAACCACGCACGCGCGCGCTCGAGGTCGCCGAGCGAGTGATACAGCAATCCGACGATCGTCGTCATGTGCGCCTGCCCCGGGTCCTGCTCGAGGCCTTCGCGATACCAGCGCAGACCTTCGTCGAGGCGTCCCGAGACGATCGCAGTATCGCCGACGCCCGCGTATGAGTTCGCTTGCGACGGTTCAAACTCGACGCCTCGGCGGTAGTACGTGCGGGCGCCGTCGGCATCGCCGAGCGAGAGTCGCGCATTGCCCATCCACCAGTTCAAAAAGCCGTTCAACGGATCGAACTCGAGCGCGCGCTCGAGGGAGGCGCGTGCCTCCTGCACGCGGCCGGTGCGTCCGAGCGTCGAGAACAAGCCGAAATGCGCGAGGGAGAAGGCGGGATTCAAGTCGATCGCCCGACGGTACTCGGCCTCCGCCGCCGTGTAGTCGCGTCTTTCGGCGAGAAGTGCAGCGCTTGCCGTGCGGACATCCGGGAGGTTCGGCGCAAGCGCGAGCGCCTGCTCGACGGCGCGTGCCGCCTCCTCGAGCGCTTCGTCGCGGTTCATCAAGCCGTATCCCTGTGCGGAGATCACGGCCATCGCGAGCGCCGCGTGCGCCGCCGCGTAGCCGGGATCGAGTCGGATCGCGCGAAGAAAGGATTCGCGCGAGCGGAGAATGTCCTCCGAGCGCTGTGTCGCGAGACCGTGCAAGCCGAGAAGGTAGGCGTCGTGCGCCTCGACGTTCTCGGTGCGAGAGCCGTGCCGCTCCGGCAGCCGGTCGCCGAGGAGACGCACCTCGAGCGCGGCTGCGACGCTGCGTGCGATCTCGTCCTGGATCGCGAAAACATTCGTGAGCTCGCGGTCGTATGTCGCGGACCAGATATGCGAGTCGGTGGCCACGTCGATGAGCTGCGCGGTGACCCTGACCTGGTCGCCCGCCTTGCGCATGCTGCCCTCGAGCACGTGATCGACGCCGAGCGCCTCGGCGATCGTCTTGAGATCGACCGCAGCACCCTTGAACGCGAACGACGATGTGCGCGATGGCACGTGCAGCCCGGGGATGTTCGCGAGCACGTTCAGCAGCTCTTCGGAGATGCCGTCGCTGAAATAGTCCTGATCCGGGTCGGCGCTGATCGACACGAACGGCAGCACGGCAACCGACTTCTGCGTCGCTGCAGGCTGTCGGGCCGCAACCGTCGCCGCGGCGCTCGAATCGTCACGCCCAAGCCGTTGCCCGATGACGAGGGCGACCGCTGCGAGCAGCAGAGCGGCGAGCGCGAGCACGATGAAACGGCCGTTCGCAGCCGCGAAGCCTTCTGTCGGCGACGGACGGGCGCGCGCGGCCGGCGGCGTCTCGCCGCTCCGCGGCAGAGCCGACCCCGTCGACTCGGGCTCGGCCTCCGGCGCGGCATTCGAAGACTCATGCTCACTCGCGGGATCGATCCGCGGAGCGACGGCCTGCTCGTGCACTGGCCCTTCGAACACATAGCCGCGCCTCGGGACCGTCCGGATGTAAGCGCGGCCGTCCTCGCCGAGCGCGCTCCGCACCTCCTGAATGCACTTGACCAGCGAGTCGTCCGTCACGACGACTCTCGGCCAGAGAGCGCGGATCAGCTCGTCCTTGCCGACGAGCCGACCGTGTCGATGGACCAGATAAGCGAGGGCGTCGAACGACTTCGGGCGCAGCGCGACTGGCTCGCCGTCCTTGAGCAAGCGCGCGCCTGGGCAGTCGAGCGTGTATCGACCGAATACGTAGAGCAGGCGAGCGCTCGAATCCATACCCAGGGCGACCTCGACGCGGGAGTGCCCCGCTTCGAGGGTCGAGACGCTCGCGGCGACACTCGGATGGCCCGATTATAGGTCAGGCCCTGGTATCGTTCTAACGAAAGTCGCGAGATCGCGATGAAAGGCGCGGACGTCCCGTGGAATGGAGCCCGCGCCGATCCATCGAGCCGGTCGACGGACCGGGCGCCGCCGCCCAGAGCCCGGCTCGTCGTCGTCGCGCTTACTCGACGCTGATACGCGTGCCTCGGATGGTCCCCTCGACGTCGAGCTCCGCGATGTGCTCGCCGGAAAGATCGTAGTTCTTCGCCGACCACGTGCCCCGGTAGGTCTTGCCGCCCGGATCTAGGCGCAGAGTCAGCTCGAGCTCGAAGTGCCCGGAGTGCGTGCCGGGAACGCCAAACCCTTCGTTAACGTCCGGCGCCCAGTTCCAAGTCATGTGTTTCAGCTTGTAAGTGCGCGGCCCCGTCCGCTTCCACACTCCGATGCAGATGTTGCCGAGCGCGGGCGGCAGGCTGTTGCTGACGAGCAGCTCGGTCCCGTCGGCGTGGAAGTGCTCGAGGATCTCGTCGTAAATCGGACCTCCGTTGCCGAGCCGCATCACGGCGTGCCACATGCCGACGACGGAGTTGTTGTTGCCGTTCGACGATGCGTAAGCGCTGCTTGCCGGAAATGCAAAGAGCGTCCAGGCGAGCCCGGTCGTGATGAGTGCGAGTCGCGTGCGTTTGAGCATGGTCTGTCTCCCCGTGGTGACTTTCTATTGCGGGTCCCGGTGAACGTGTCCGCCTGCGCGAGACCCTTACGCCCGTTCTAGTTGGGGAGCGTCAGCGAAGTCCCGAAGGTTTGCCGAGGAAGGGGCGAAAGAACGCGGAAAGCTGGGCAGCGCACCGGAAGCTCCGCCGCTTCGCGGTGAACGACTCTGTGTCGGGGTTCGATCACCGCTTGCGCGACAATCGCCTCCCCGGCCTGAACACGGCGAGCGCCGTGGCGGCAATGAGCGCGACGACGTCGTAGGCCGCACCTGCGATCAACCGTCCCTCGGCCCCGCCGCTTCCGGTCAGCATCGCGTCCATGCCGCCTTTCAGCACAAGCGCGCCGACGGCAATCACGGAGACGATCAACAGGAGCTTCGCGATGACCCATGGGTACCGGAACAGGCCCCATCTGGTACCGATGCCGAGCAGCAGGCCCGTCAATAGTGCGGCGAAGCTGAGCGGGATGCCGAACATGAAAGCGAACATCCGGAGCGTTCGTACGACACTTCGGCGACCGTCGGGTCGCTGGCCGCCGCCGCCCGCGCAGCCACCGCGAGATATCCGGCGGAGTCGCCGAGGAGTCCGACAGAGACGACGATGTGGGCCGTCAGAATTGCCTTCCGCATCGACGGCGAGAGGGTGAAGAGCGGTGGGGTGGAAGCCTCGTTGCTCATCCGTGACCGTGTTTCATGCCGCTCAGCGTGCGGTGGCGCTCGCCGCACCAGCCAGGCTTGCGTGAGCTGCGGTTGCACCACACCCATCGGGGCTAGCATCGCAGCCATGGTGACGCGCGACGTTGAGCGATGCAACGACGTCAATGAGCGGCGACGCCATTGGGACGCGCTGAGATCGGCCTCAGTGCGACCAGCCCAGCATGACAAGCCCCGCTGCCTCCTGCGAGTCCCGACGCGATTCTGATGTGCAAATTCTGCGAGACGAACAGGGCGCTACCGGTCCGGATTCGCGAGTTGTTTTCCGGAGCCGAGGTCGCTATACACGAGTTAGCCTACGCATCGCGAGGATCCGCCCATGGAGGGCGCACACGCCTCCGAGCTCGAGCAAGCCCGCCGCCATCACGAGCGGCGTGCGTGGGCGCTTGCCTTCGAAGCCTTCAGCTGTGCGGACCGCGTCTGCCAGCTTTCTGCGGAGGATCTCGAGCGATTCGCCCAGGCCGCGTATCTCGCGGGCCACGATGACGACTATCTCGCCGCGCTCGAGCGCGCCCATCACGCGCATCTCAATCAGGGCCGGTGCCTGCGCAGCGTGCGCTGCGCATTCTGGCTAGGCCTGCGTCTGCTCTTTCGCGGCGAAGGCGGCCGCGCGAGCGGCTGGTTCGCGCGCGCCGAGCATCTACTGGAGTCCGAAGCCTGCGCCTGCGCCGAGCGCGGCTACCTATTGTTGCCGGCCGTGGAGCAAGCGATCCGCGCCGGCGAGCTCGGCGCAGCGGCCGAGCTCGCGGACGCGATCGCCGCGATCGCCGAGCAATTCGCGGACGTCGAGCTCTTGACTTGCTCGCGTCTCGATCAGGGGCGAGTCCTGCTGCGGCAAGGCGACATCCCGCGCGGCCTCACACGGCTCGACGAGGTGATGCTCGCGGTCACGACGCAACCGCATTCTCCGATCGTGACGGGCTTGATGTACTGCGCCGTGATCGAGGAATGCCGAGAGATCTGCGCCGCCGGCCGCGCCCGCGAGTGGACGTCCGCGCTCGCCGACTGGTGCGGGCAGCAACCGGAGATGGTGGCATTCTCGGCGTCCTGTCTCGTGCATCGAGCCGAGGTTCTGCGCCTTCACGGCGCCTGGCGCGACGCGTTCGCCGAAGCCGAGCGCGCGACCCGGCGGGATCCCGAGCGCGATGGGCGCTCGACGGCGACGGCGTTCTACGAGATGGCGGAGATTCATCGTCTGCGCGGCGAGCTCCGCGAGGCCGAGGACGCCTACCGCGACGCGAGCCGCTACGGCTGCGAGCCCCAGCCGGGGCTCGCGTTGCTGCGGCTCGCGCAGGGGCGAGCGAGGATGGCGGCCGCGGCGATTCGGCGCATCGTCGGCGCGACGCAGGAGCCGCTCGCCCGCGTGAAAGTCTTGCCGGCCTACGTCGAGATCATGATCGCGACGGGCGACGTTGCGGCCGCGCGCGCCGCGGGCGATGAGCTCGACCGCATCGCGGCCCGCTTCGACACAGAGCTCATCGCCGCCACGGCGACGCACGTGCGCGGTGAGCTCGAGCTCCTCCAAAGCGACTCGTATGGAGCGCTCGTCTCGCTGCGCCGCGCGCTCGGCCTCTGGCAGGAGCTCGGCGCGCCTTATCCCGCGGCGAGAGCGCGCGTGTCGATCGCGCTTGCGTGCCGGTCGCTCGGCGACGAGGACGGCGCGATGCTCGAGCTCGAGTCCGCGCGCGGAGCCTTCGAACGCCTGGAAGCGAGGCCGGATCTCGCGCACGTCGATGCGCTGCTCGCGCCGCCTCACGTGACGCGTGCAGCGGCGGGCGGTCTCACGCTACGCGAGCTCGAGGTGCTGCGGCACGTCGCGACGGGGCTTACCAATCGGCAGATCGCAGCCGAGCTCGCGCTGAGCGAGAAAACGGTGGATCGCCACGTGAGCAACATCTTCGCGAAGCTCGACGTGCCGTCGCGCGCAGCCGCGACCGCGTACGCGTTTCGCCATCGGCTCGTGTAAGTCGCGACGTCGATGCCGTGATGCTCCCCGCAGACATGGGTGAAATCACCCAAACATTCTTCCTCTTCGTTTGGGTGGTTTCTCCGAAGCGCGTTCGACGAGCGCGTCGCTATCGTGGCTCCTCACACCGGCCCACGCGAGGAGAAACGCCATGGAAACTACCGCACTCGCCGCAGCCCGCAACTTGTCGCCGCTGATCGAAAGCCTCCGAGATGCGACCGACGCGTCGCGGAACATCGCCGCACCGATCGTCGAGCAGCTCCGCGATGGCCAATTGTGTCGGCTCGCTCTGGCGAAAGAGCTCGCGGGCGCCGAGCTGCCGATGGACGCGGCGCTCGACGTCTACGAGACGCTCGCGTATGCGGATGCATCGGTCGCTTGGGTCGCGTGGAACAACTCGCTGCCGTGCTACCTCGGCCGCTTTCTCTCGAGCGAAGCGCGCGCGGCGGTGTTCGAGGACCCGCACTGGCTCTACGCGTGCTCGACCCGCCCGACCGGGCGCGCCGAGGCGATCGCGGACGGCTATCGAGTCAGCGGTCGCTGGGGGATCGTCTCCGGCTGCGAGCTCGCGGCGTGGATTCTGCTGCTCTCCGTCATCGAAGAGGACGGCGAGCCGCGCATGATCGAGCCGGATACGCCGGAGCTGCGCTTCGTGTTTCTGCGGCGCGACGACTGCGAGATCCTCGACACGTGGAGAACCTGCGGCTTGCGCGGCACCGGAAGTCAGGACGTGGTCGCAAACGACGTGCGCGTGCCGCGGGAATTCACGTTGTTCGTCGCAGAGCCGAGCACGCTCGACGGGCCGCTCGGCCGCGTGCCGATCATCTGCTCGATGGCGGCCGCGTATGGCGCGCAAGCGCTCGGCATTGCGCAGTCCGCGGTAGACACTCTGACCGAGCTCGCGGGCACGAAAAGCCCGCCCGAAGGCCCGTCGCTCCGCGAGCGGCCGTCCTTGCTCGCCGACATCGCGCGGCAGGGCGCCGCCCTCGAAGCGGCGCGCGCCTATCTGCACGCGTGCGCGGCGCAGTTGTGGCGCACGGCGGTCGCCGGCGGGCCGCCCGCGATCGACGAGATCACATCCTTATGGGGCGCGAGTATCCATGCGGCCGTTGCCGCGGAGACGGCCGTCGACACGATGTACGCGGCGGGCGGCATCAGCTCGCTCTACACCTCGTGTCCGCTCGAGCGTGCGCATCGCGACATGCACGCGATGCGCCGGCACATCGTCGGCCAGGCGTTGTGGCTCGAGGATGCCGGCCGAGTGCGGCTCGGCGCAGCGCCGGTGCACCCGTTGTATGCCGTTTGATCCGCGAGCCCCATTCTCAAGCGTTATCAGAGCCCGCGCTTGCCATCCCGAGTTCCCATAACCAGAATCGGCCAATAGCCGGCATCTAACGTTGGGGGAAGGGCTTGTGAATAAGCGCTGGGTATGGGTTGCCGCGGCCGTCTGCCTCGGCTCCGTCTTCGATCAGGTCGCTGCGCAGACGCCGGGCGGCGGCGCCACGGCCGAGGCGCGGCCCGTCTCCGCGCCTGCCCGTCCTGCGGGATATCTCGGGCGCGATGGTATCCCCGATCACGAGGTGTTTCTGCCGGCACCGCCGGCTAATGACTCGCCGCTCGGCATTGCCGACTTCGAAGTCTTTCGGGCGACTCGCTCGCTCGAGGGCACTCCGCGCTGGGAGCTCGCCGCGAGCGACGCAGAGATCGGTTCCGCCGCCGTGCTTCGGGACTTCGGCTGCGCACTCGGAGTCGACTTGAGCGAGGCGGAGATTCCGAAGCTGTCGCATCTGATCAGCCGTGCTTCGGCGGATCTCTTCCCTGTCATTGGCGACGCGAAGGACTTTTATCAGCGTCCGCGGCCGTTCGTCACCGAGAGCGGGCCGGTGTGCGTCACCGTGTCCGAGCAGTTCGCCGCAAGCGGCTCTTATCCGTCGGGTCATGCGGCTACCGGTTGGCTTTATGCGCTTCTCCTTACCAAGGTTGCGCCGGACCGAAGCGCCGAGCTGCTGGCGCGAGGCCGAATGTACGGCGAAAGCCGGGTCGTGTGCGGCGTGCACTTCGTTTCCGACGTTGAAGCGGGACGCCTCGCGACATCGGCGATCGTCGCGGCGATGTCGGGGAACCCCGAGTTTCAGGCGGACCTTGCCGCCGCGCGGGAGGAAATCGACGCGCTGCGAGCCGAGGCGAGTGCGGGTCGGGCCGCGGAGCAGTGCTCGGCGGAGCAGGCTGCGGCGACTCGCCCGTGGTGAGTCTCGTCCAACCCGGAACATGTCGAAGATCCTACGTAGTCTTCGTCGACCGCGTCGTTCGCTCGCAAGCGGTCAAGGGCTGCATGCTCGTGAACGCAGGAATGGAGGTGGGCTCATGCGCTCGTGGCCGCTCGTCGCTCTCGTTGCGTTAGCGGTTGGCGTAGCCCGTGCTCAGCCGCCGTCCGTTTCGGAGGGCGCGTCGACGATCGGTTTCATGCATGCGATACATGCCACCGAGCGTCTCGAGACGACCCTCGAGTTTTACTCCGAGGTCTTTGGCCTGACAGCGGAGCCGCGCGCGTTCACGAATCCGGCCGTCGCGGCCCTCACGGATTCGCCGGGCGTGAGCTTGCGTATTGCGATGCTCTCGCTGCCGGGCAGCGGCTTCAACTTCGAGCTCACGGAATTCTCGAACGTCGAGAGGCGGCCCGCGCAGCCCTCGATCGACCTCATGGGGTGAAAGGCCGGATCGAGTTCAGGACGGCGCGCGGCGTCGTCCCGGGCAGCACGGCCCGCGTCGAGCTCATCGAGTTTCGCGCCGTGCCGAGCATGCCGTTCGATCTCAGAGTCCACGATCCCGGCGCCGGCATGGCGATTCGCGTCTCGCAGATCGACGCTTTGCTGCAAAGTCTCAAAGACGCGGGCGTGCGCGTGACCTCAAAGGACGGTGAGCTCGTCGAGTGGAGCTCCACGCTGCGCAACGTTTTCGTCAAGGATCCGAACGGCTTCAACGTCGAGCTCGTCGGCACAGTAGACGCGCGTTGACAGATTACGGCGGTCACTTCGCAGATGGTCTACGACGTCATTCGGCCGATCGGCACCTCTCGCTGCGCGCATCCCGATCGCGCTCGCCTACCCAAACGGTCTTGATATTCACGAACTCGCGGATGCCGAAAACCCCGAGCTCGCGTCCGTAGCCCGACTCCTTAACGCCTCCGAACGGCAACCGCGGGTCGGAGCGAACGAGCTCGTTGACGAAGCAATTGCCGGCGTGCAGTCGGCGCGCTGCGATGTCTCGGCCGCGCTCGACGTCTTTCGTGAAGACGGCCGCTCCGAGCCCGTAGACGCTCTGATTCGCAAGCTCGATCGCGCGCTCCTCGTCCGCCGCCTCGATGATCGCTGCGACGGGGCCGAAGACTTCCTCGTCGAATGCCGCCATCCCGGGCACCACGCCGGTCAGCACGGTCGGCGGGTAGAAAAATCCCGGACCGCTGGGGAGCTCACCGCCGAGCACGCACGCGGCTCCGGCACCGATGCTCCGCTGCACTTGATCGTGGATCTTCTCGCGGCCCTTGGCTAGCGCGAGCGGCCCCAAGTCCGCATCGGCGTCGAACGGATCGGCACAGCGCTTTCCGCGCATAGCTTCGACGAACGCTGCGACGAAGTCGTCATGCAGCGGCGACTCGACGATGAAGCGTTTGGCGGCGATGCAGCTTTGACCCGAGTTGATCAGGCGGCTCTCCACGCAGCGCTCGACCGCAAGCTCGAGGTCGGCATCGCGCAAGACGACATACGGATCGCTGCCGCCGAGCTCGAGCACCGTCTTCTTGGTCGCTCCGCCGGCAGCCGCCGCCACTGCGCGGCCCGCCGCGACGCTGCCGGTCAACGTCACGGCGGCGACACCGCGATCTGCAATGATGCCGCTGATCTGCTCCTTGTCGACCCATGCGACGCGCACGACGTCATCCGGCACGCACGCGTCGCGGACGAGCTTCTCGATCGCAAGCGCGGTGCCCGCGACGTTGCTCGCGTGGCGCAGGATCGCGGCATTGCCTGCCATCAGCGCAGGCGCCGCAAATCTGAAGAACTGCCACAGCGGGAAGTTCCAAGGCATGATCGCGAGCACGGGGCCGAGCGGCCGAAAGACGACCTCGCTTCGCTCCGCGTCGGATGAAACGACCTGCGGGGTGAGGAATTCTTCCCCGTGCTCCGCGTAGTGCTCGCAAACCCATGCGCACTTCTCGACTTCGGCCTCGCCCTGCCGTAGCGGCTTACCCATCTCGGTCGCGATCAGCCGCGCAAGCTCGCCGGAACGCTCGCGAAGGCACTCCGCGATCGAGGTCAGGCATGCTGCGCGCTCGGCGAAGGTCGTCCGGCTCCAGTGCCGAAAAGCCTCGGTCGACGCGGCGAGCAGGGCGTCGATCTCCCGATCCGTCTGGGTCTCGTAGTGGGCGATGACCTGACCGGTTGCGGGGTTAATGGTGGTGATCGTCACGGCATACTAGCCCGCTTCGGTTCTTGCTCGTAGAAAAACAAGAACGGATGCAGGATTCGGGCCGCGGGGAAAGCTCGCGACGTCCACTGTTCTGTCACCGTGAGTGCTTCAAGCGAGCGTAGCGCCTGCGAGCGACTCGGGGTCGCGCCGGATCGACCATCCGCTCTGTCTCGTGTTACATAGGAAGTCGAATCTCACGATGCGTGCCGGTCCGCCGGAGCCGACGCCCCAGTGAGACGCTATCGCCCAATGCCGATGTGTCGAAGCTCTACCGAACTACTCGCGCGAGCACCGCTGCGTATTGTTCAGCGTGGCTGATTGAGCTCGTTCCTTCTCGATGGCGAGTCTCGCTACTGACAGGGATGCCAAGGTAGTCGCACATCGAGTATCCGTGCACGTGCCCAGTCGCCATCTGGCGACCAGCAGACAGAACATCAGGATCTGCCGCGGGGCGCGCTCGGAATCTGCCGCTAAACCAAACAATGACGTCTGGCCACCCACTCATTCCACGTCCATTTCGCTGACCAGGAGACACCTATGAGCACGATCAAAACGAAGGACGGCACCGAAATCTACTTCAAGGACTGGGGCGACAAGCAGGCGCAGCCCGTGGTCTTTCACCACGGCTGGCCGCTGACGGCCGACGAGTGGGATAGCCAGATGCTGTTCTTTCTGGCTAACGGCTATCGCGTCATTGCACATGATCGTCGAGGTCACGGGCGATCGTCCCAGACGGACACCGGCAACGACATGGATACCTATGCGGCCGACGTCATAGAGCTTGCCACAGCCCTCGACCTCAAGAACGCGATTCATGTCGGCCACTCGACAGGCGGCGGAGAAGTCGCGCGCTATGTCGCCCGAGCGGAGCGCGGCCGCGTCGCGAAAGCGGTTCTGATCGGTGCGGTGCCGCCGATCATGCTCAAGACGGAAGCCAACCCCGGCGGACTCCCGATCGATGTGTTCGACGGATTCCGTGCGTCGCTCGCGAAGAATCGTGCGCAGTTCTACGCCGATGTGGCGGCGGGCCCGTTCTACGGCTTCAATCGACCCGGCGCGGAGGTGTCTCAAGGCTTGATCGACAACTGGTGGCGCCAAGGGATGATGGGCGGCGCAAAGGCGCACTACGACTGCATCAAGGCCTTCTCGGAAACCGACTTCACCGAGGATCTGAAGGCCATCGACGTCCCGGTGCTGATCATGCACGGCGAGGACGATCAGATCGTGCCGATCGAGGATTCGGCGCGGCTATCGATCAAGCTGGTCTCCAACGGTACGCTCAAGACTTATCCCGGCCTGTCTCATGGAATGGCGGCCACACATCCGGATGTGATCAACGCGGATATCCTCGAGTTTATCCGGAGCTGACGGACGCCGAGTTTCTGACATAGCGCACACGGGAGTCGCGTCGGTGCTCGATGCATAGCAGGCGAAAGGTCGGATCGCGATCATTGGACTTCGCTATGTCATCGAGGCCGGCGCGCTCCCGCAATCCGGCCTCGTAAACAACCCTCTGTCTGACCAAGAACCCAAACGAATCGCGACAGGCCACCTAGAAGGAGTGCTTGCGGGCCTCAAGTACTCCGGATAGCTACCTACCCAAAAGTGCCGCTGATCGCCGACATCGGCATTCATCCATAGCAACCGGCCCTCCGACCGCACGTCTTCTCCTAAGAGGGAGTCCGTCACGAGGCACCTGTGAATCGGAGGCGTGTGCTGGTCGTGGACGACTGGCAAGACAGCGCGATCACGACAGCTGCGCTCCTTGCTCAAGAGGGCTACGAGACGCGTGTAGCGACTTGCGGTCTCGACGCCCTCGACTTGGCGGACCGCGAGCCGCCAGATGCGGTCTTGTTGGACTTGGGACTTCCGGACATATCGGGTTACGAGGTGTGCAGGCGCTTACGCCAGCGACCGCTCTATGGTGATCTCTTGATTATTGCGCTGACTGCTTGGACCAGGGAAAGCGATCGGACTGCGGCGGCGGACGCGGGATTCGACTACTATGTTCTCAAGCCCGCCAGCCTTGAAACGTTGCATGTGCTGTTGCAAGGCGTTGAGCGGCGCCGGCACCCGCGCTGAGCGTTCACGGAAGAGCCCTGCGGATGCGTTGCCCTTAACATAACTGCGTAGAACCACAATAAGAATGAGCGCACGGTCAGTTCTGATTTATGTCTTCTTCGGCTTTGGGGCCTTGCTAGCAGGCGTCCCCGCTCTCGCAGATATCGAGTTCACGAGCGAGCCGCCGACCACTGCGGTTGCCGGGCAGGTCTACTCCTACACGATGCGGGCAGCGAACGTGCCCGATGGACGTCGCGACGACGATGACGACAGGCCCCGCCCGGGTCGTCGGAACGACCCCGACCGTATCCGATACGTCGCGCGAGCACTTCCGCGATGGCTCAAATTCGATGGCACGGACACGATCTTCGGAACGCCGCGCCCGGAAGACATCGGGTCGCACCGGATCAGGCTCCGAGCGCAGTTGAGGCGCGACCGTGCCGATCAGGAGTTCACGATCAACGTCGTTCCGGTGCCGGGTCCGCAGCCGCAGCCGGGCGCGGATCTCGCGGCGTCGATCTCGGCGTCTCCGTCGTCGGCGCCGGTCGGGAGCACGTTCACCTGGCGGGTGACCGCGCGCAACCTCGCGAATGCCGACGTCGGCAACATCGTGCTCGAGACGACGTTCTCCGGCGATGCCGCATTGACCATCGACCGCGTCGATGACTCGTCTTGCTCGATCGAGTCGCATGTCGAGCACACTGCGGTCGTGTGTCGTTGGTCGCCGCTGACGCGCGGCGCGTCGAAATCGACCGAGGTGCACGCGAGCGCAAGCGGCGTCGGCGAGATTCTTGCGGTCACGCGCGTGTCGATCGCAGACGCCGCTCCCCGCGATCGAAATGCTTCGAACGACGAGGACCAGGTGGTCGTCAGCGTGATCGACGACGGTCAGGGCGGCGATCCGGAGCCCGATTCCGAGCCGCCCGTGGTGACCTTGAACGGTGCGTCGACGATCACGCTCACCGTGGGAGAACCGTACGAGGAGCTCGGTGCCACGGCGCACGACGACGTAGACGGCGATCTGACGAGTGCGATCGAGATCGACAACCCCGTCGACACGAACGTCATCGGCCGATACAGCGTCACGTACGACGTCATCGACAGCGCCGGGAACGAGGGCACGGCGACGAGGACGGTCGAGGTCGTTCCCCGCGAGCCCGGCGGCGGCGGTGGAGGCGGCGCGGCGGGTGTGGCGCTGCTGTTGCTTCTTTCGGCCGGCGCGCGCGCTCGCGGGTGGCCGGCTTCGTTCTCGGCTCGACGACGCACCAGGGCGCACCGCGCTTAACGCGATCTCAGCGAACGGAGCGCCACCCGGACCTGATCATGCTCCCAAAGAGCCGCAGCCGACCGGCCGCCAGCGAACCGTCGCCCGGGTATTGCCGCTCGATACGGAATGCAGAGAACCTTTCGATGATTCCGATCACTCGGCCGAACGCTCGCCAATGCTCCGACGCTTTGCAGACCGAGTAATTCAACGCGTGCCGCGGGCCGATGCGAATACACGCAGGTACCCTGATCCCGGCGATGCATGACGCCGCGTAAACGTAGTTGCTGAGCTCGTCGTCGTACCCGAACTGCCGTGCGCGCCTCGAGATCCACTCCCAATTAATCGCGGGGCCGTAGTGCCGATCGAGCGCGACGATATCCTGCACGGAGCGCAGCGGGATCACGAACTGGCACGCGTGCCGATCGACGATCGCGTCATGCACGAAGCGATGCAGCGTCGCGTGCGTCGCGCACGGAACCGAAAAAACTTCCCCATGCGGAAAGACCTGTGCATCCCAGACGGCTCGAGTGGGCAGCATCTGCCGAGCCCACGGCGCAAGCACATCGCGGTGCAGCTCTATTGCGGCCGGGCTTCCGTCGCGGACGAGCGGCGCGAGGTGATGATGGCCGGGGCGATCGGTCCGCGTCTTCGGCGAATAGCCGAGCGCATGCAATGCGTCTCGCGCCGCTTCGATCTGCGCGCCGGGGATCAGCAGATCGAGATCGGACGTGATGCGCTCGCCCGGGTCCGCGTGGATTCCGAGCATCCGGTACGCGGCGCCTTTCAGCAGCATCGGCGCGATGCCGTGACCGTTCAGCGTGTCGATCGCCTCGTCGAGCTGATCGGCGATCGCGACGTTGCGCGCGACGTTCATTGCGTAGAGCGCTTCGAGGTATTGCCGCGCGTCGTGCGGCAACGATTCGGTTAAGCGCTGCGTGCGGAGCCCGAGCCAGAGCGCCGGGGAAACGAGATGCGTGCCGGCGACCAGGACGATCTCGCGCCAATCGAGGACGCCGGAATCGAGCATCTTTGCGACGTCGTCGGCCGTCGTCTCGCCGCGGCCGAAAATTCCGCCGCAGACAAAGCGCCAGGCCGTTGCTCGGGCGCGCATTTAGACGATCTTCCCGACGGCGGCGACGGCTTCGTCGAGGTCCGCGTACCGCAGCGCGTAGGCCGGAACGCCGCCGATCCACTCGGTCAATGCTTCGACGACCGGCGCGCTCAAGCGAGCGTCGTACCCCGCCTGTGTCAGCCGCAGCAGCGCCTCGCCCGGCCGGATCCGGTCGCACGACATCGACGCGCCTCTGACATAGGTCGGAAAGAGCAGCGCCGCGGTAGGGTAGCTTTCGCCCGAAGGCGCAATCCGCTCCACGGGCGGCACGAAGTAACGTATCCGCCGCCGGTCGGATCGCATGTGCACGTCGCGCTCGCGCAAGGTCGGGAGCCTCTCCGCGAGCGGCTGCCACGAACCTTCTTTGAGGCCGATGGCTTCCGGCACCGCGCGCACTTGGAGCGGGGGCGGCGTCAGGATCGCGAGATCGTCCGTCCCGTAGCGGAAACCAGCGGCGACCAGCGCCGCCGTCAACGTCGATTTCCCGTCGCCGGATCGAGCGGGCATCAGGATCGCGCGGCCGTCGTGGACGACGACCGCGGCGTGCAGGCCCGCGAAGCAGTCGGCGCGCACGTAGGCCGCCATCAGGATCTCGGCATGCAGCAGCGGCGCGAGCTCGTCGTCCGCGTTGCATTCGCCGAGCAGTCGCCCGTTCTCGACGAGGGATATCTTCCCGTCGGCACCGCGCAGAACGTCGAATACGACCGCATGCGCAGACGCTGGCGCGCGCAGATGACCGAACAGCGCGGAAACGACGTCGAGATCGCTCGGGCTCTCGGCGCGGACGCTGAAGGTCATGTCGAGCAACCGATAACAGGGCTCGCGTGCATCGTAGGACGATCGAGCGGCGGCGCGAGGGGCCGTCGACGGCGCGGGCAGCTGCAATGTCGTCCCGCGCGCCGCGGTCGGCGGCGGCTCGGCCAACGCATCCCATTCGTCGAGCAGCGCGCTCAAGTCTTCCGCGACGCATTCCGGCGGCGCATTCGTCGAATCTTCCGCGACGCATTCCGGCGGCGCATTCGTCGAATCTGCGATCGTCTGCGCCACGGCGTGCGGGGTCTGCCCGCTCGTCAGCGCCTGCCAGGCGAACGCGGCCGTGTCGTTGAGGAGGAAGAGATCGCCCGTGCTCTCGCGATAGAGCACGATATTCGCCCCGCACATGAAGCCGCGGATCCCGCGGGGAATCTCCCACTGATCTCGCGTCATACGCTCAAGCGGCTGAAACGGTGCGGCTCATCGTGTCGAGAGAAGTAGGAGGATGGCGAACGCGAGTCCGCCATCTCTCCGGAAGCGCGCAACCGGAGTCCGGGCCGTGCGCTCTCTCGTCAAGGCTTATTGTTCGGTTTGCCAGGGTTCGACGACGGCCGGTCGTTCCACAGATGCGGCTTGTCGATGAGGCCCGGCGGCTGCGGATCGTCGATACGCTGACCGAGCCCGTTATTGCCGCGCTCGATGCGTCCGCCCGATGCTGCGACCGCGTGCTGGCTCGGCTGCATCAGTGCGACCATCAACGGCGGCGTGTACACGGCAAGCTTCCCCGCCTTCTCGAGGAAAGCACGGCGTGACTCGCTCGCGTCTTCTTCTTGGGTCCGTCTACTCACCATGTCTTCATCTCCCCCGATCACGATGCCTATGGACTCGCGATTCCGGGACTGGGATGTCACCTCGCCGTCCCTTCAGCTGCGAATCTAGCGCCGGGCTCGGGCGGAAACGATGGTGATTCCTACCAGACGACGCGAGGTGTTCCTCGGGAGTGCGCCGAACGCACGGCCGTGCTTAGCGCGGCCGGCGCAGCGCGCCATCGGCGCCGCGGCCGCCATGTGCTCACCAACGCGAATGCGAGCAGCAGCTCGGCAATGTCGCCGCCGTAGTACATGATTTCGGCAGCGCCGCGAAGCTCCTGCGCAGGGACATCGACGGCCACGAACGCGCCGGCGTACATCAGCTGCGCGAGCGTCGCGTGCACGGCGATCGCGACTCCGAGCACGACGATGCGATACGGCACCGAAGGCCGCCGCGGCGCCGGATCCGGCCCGGCGATGACCCATGCGAAGAGATACCCGGCCAGCAGGAAGTGCATGTGGACGAAGCCGTGCAGGAATGCGTTCTCGGCCGCGGCGTCGTAGAGCGGCGTGAAGTAGAGCGCGGCCATCCCGCCGACGTTCAATATCAGCGCGACCTCCGGCCGCGATACGACCCGAACGTACGTGCAGCGCAGCATGCGGCCGACGAGCCGCGCGAAGCGCCGCGGCACCGAGCGCAGCAGTAACGTTACCGGCGCGGCGAGCGCGAGTCCGAGCGGTGCGATCATGCCGAGCAGCAGATGCTGAAGCATGTGCTGACGAAAATCGCCGGGTGCGAACGGCAGCGCTCGAGGCAACAGCGCTACGCTTGCGAGCGCGATGCCGACGAGCCACGCGACGGTTCGCCAATGGCTCCACCGCGATCCCTGCCGACGCTGCCGAAACGCCATCGCTGCATAGGCGACGGCCGCGCAAAGGAGCACGGCCAGCGCCGCCGATTCGAACGTGCCGGCGGCATGAACGTGCGCGGCGTGCTCGCTGCCGTTCATGCGTGGCGCGACGCCGGCGCGGGCTCTGTGACGGGTTTACCGCTGCGCTGCAGTCCCCAGCCGACGATCATTAGCAGCACGCCGAGCGCGAGGAAGCCGATATCCCACCACAGCTGGTTCTCGCCGGGCCGAACGTGATGGATGCCGAGCAGGTGATGGTCGACGATCCCTTCGACGACGTTGAAGAGGCCCCACCCGAACAGTATCCAGCCCCACAGCACGCGCGAGCTCCATACTTCGCCGCGCGCGTCGACGACGCGCGAGTACAAGATCGCGAGGCCGATCAGGACGGCGAGCCACGTGAAGACGTGGAACAGACCGTCCCACAAGGTGTTCATCTCGAGCCCAGGCACGGTGTCGATCGGGTACGGCGGAATGCCGATGTTGTCGGCGCCGCTGCTGCTCAGCATGTGGTGCCACTGCAGGACCTGATGCAGCAGGATTCCGTCCAGGAATCCGCCGAGCCCGATGCCGAGCAGGATGCCGGGAAGTGCGATGCTTGGAGCGCGCTCGTGCGCCCGCGTAATTGTGCCGCCGACAGTCGCCATGGCTCCCGATCTCCTGATCCCGAGACCGGTCGCTATGCAAGGCGGGTGCCGGTCGGCGAACGGATGCGTTGCCGCCGGCAAGGGCGACAACGCGCGTCCGCGTGGACTGCTACTCCTCGGCCTCGCTCAACTCGTCCGCATCGAGCTTGCCGTCGCTGTTCCGATCGAGCCGATCCCACTCCTCGACCAGGTGGCTATCGCTCTCCGCCTCGCTTCGCGAGATTGCGGAGTCGCCGTCCTCGTCGAGCAGCTCGACGAGCTCGTTGCGCACGGCCTGCTCCTGGTGCGGGCTGACCGGCAGACCTTGAACCGTCGCCCCGCCTTCCGCCTCGGCCACGTCGACATCTTCGCTGTCTGCGGTCCGGCTCGCGTCGTACGCAGCGAACTCCTCGTGATCGAGTGCCTGATCGCCATTCGCGTCGTACTCGCTCCAGCGCTCGATCAACGTCGATTCGCTCTCCGCTTCGGACTGCGAGACGGCGCCGTCATGGTTGGCATCGAGCCGCTCGAACAGGCCGCCGCCGAATTCCCGAACCGCCTCCTCCTGATGGGGGCTCGCCGGTAAATCGTGCGACTCCTGCTCTTCGACTGGTTGCTGTTGCTGAGCATGCGCCGCGCCGACCGCGCCCAACGTGCCTGCGACGATGAGAGTGATCATCCGTTCCATAAGGGCCTCCTCGCCGGCGTGCAGAAAATTCTGTGTCGGCCGGGACAGCGTGCATTCCGCGTGCCAGACTGCTGCGCAGCAGCACGATAAGGCCTGCGATCTTTGCTATCGATCACGGTCGCGAGCGTCGAGCCGCGTGTTTACGCGGCAGGCCGGTGGAACCTCGTCCGCACAAGAGAATGACCGTCGGTGAGCACATGAAAGCGATCGTTCATCACGAATACGGTAGTCCGGACGTTCTCAAACTCGAGGAGGTCGAGAAGCCCGAGCCGAAGGACGGAGAGATCCTCGTCAAGGTCTACGCCGCGGCCTTAAATCCTGTCGACTGGCACTTTGTGCGCGGCAAGCCGTTCCCGATCCGAATGACCACCGGCGGCTTGAAGAGGCCGACTCGAGCGCGCCGCGTCGGCGCCGATTTCTCCGGAATCGTCGAGGCGCTCGGGCCGAAGGCCGGCGGCTTCGAAGTCGGGGACGCGGTGTCCGGCATGGGCGCGGGCTCGGTCGCCGAATACTTGATCGTGACGCCGAAAGACGTCGTCGCGCGCAAGCCGGATAAATTGACGCACACGCAAGCGGCGGGTGTTCCGCTTGCCGGATTGACCGCGCTCCAGGCGCTGCGTGACAAGGGGGCGGTGCAGGCCGGCGCCAACGTCCTGATCGTCGGCGCCGCGGGCGGCGTCGGCACTTTCGCCGTGCAGATCGCGAAGGCTCTAGGCGCCGACGTGACCGGCGTGCAAAGCACGGCCGGGATCGATCTGGTGCGCTCGCTCGGCGCCGATCACGTCGTCGATTACACGAAGGAGGATTTCACGCGAGGCGACGCGCGCTTCGACGTGATCTTCGACAACGTGTCGAACCGGCCGCTCGCAGAGGTCCTCCGCGTGCTGAAGCCGGGCGGGACGCTGATACCGAACGGCGGCGGGAGCCCGCAGAAGGGCGTCAGCGTCGTCGGGATTGCGCGGATGCTCGCGATGCGTCCGTTCATCAGCCATAAGATCAGGCTCTTCGTGGTGAAGCCTAGTCGCGACGATCTTCAGACGCTCGCCGAGTGGATCGATGCGGGTAAGGTTACGCCGGTCGTCGGGCGATCGTATCCGTTCGACGCAGCCGCCGACGCATTGCGCCATCTCGAGTCGGGACACGCGCACGGCAAGGTCGTCGTCACGGTCGTGCCGGATTAGCGTCGGCATGCCGACTCGTGCCGTTCATCCCAGTGTCTGAAGCCGTCGTCGCTGCGTGTCGCAAGCCGCGGCGAGTCGTGGTGTTTCCGATCGGCGACTCGGGCAGTTACCGATGTCTAACGCTATGACCGACCGATTACCCTAGTTTGACAGCGCGATGAAGGCGACCTGCGCTAACGGCGTCGTGCGACGAGGATCGATGAAAGGGATGATCGACACCACGGCCGGCGAACCCGCGCGAAACGCCTGCCCGGAAACGGCAGCCGCCGCTCCGGCCACGCGCCCGTACAGGGCCGATCCAGCCCGCTTCAGTAAGCGGTTTGCCGAGGAATGGTTGTTTCGCGCGACGTTGTTCAACTCCTTGCGCGCGTCCGCTGCCGCACGGCGGTCGCGATGGCTGCGTGTGCCGCACGTGCTGGACGCGGACCCGAGCGAGCTCCGGATCGACTATGAGCACCTGAGCGCGGACTGGGTTCAGGTGCGAAGCGTGATCCGCGATCGCTCGTTCAACGGCGCGCCCGCGCCCGAGCTGCGGTGGATGTTCTGGACGATAGGCGCGGCTCTCGACGAGCTCCACCGACGGACTCACCGGATTCACGGCGACTTCGACTTCGACAACATTCTCGTGAAGCACGGCGCGGACCAGGCGGTCTTCGTGGATTTCACGCCTCCGGTCTACACGAGCTTCCGCAGCTACAACCGGGCGGATCCGTACCGAGACATCGCGACGTTCCTGCTCGGCATCTGCGCGAAGTATCCGCCGTACCTGATCCATCTTGCGCTCCGGCCTCGCGTGCGGGCGCTCGGGCGCGCATTCGTCACCGGCTACTTCCACGACAGGCCGGCAGACTTCGACCGGCGCAGGCTCGAGGGCGCGATGAACGATCTCCTCGATGGCACCTATCTCGGCGCGTCGTTCGCCGGCCGCTTCTTGCGGCGTACGCGCCTGTTTCGCACGGACGACCTCGCACCGGAAGGATGATGCAAAGGATGATGCAAGGGATGCATTTCGACGATTACAGGACGACGCATGTCGGCTCGGAGTCTTGGGCGAAGGACTACGATGCAAAGCTCTTCTCGCCCGGATCGTTCGATGCCGCGATCTGGGAGCGCGAGCAGCGTCTGATCGACGAAATCGTCGGCAAGCACGTGCCCCGGCGGCAGACCTATCTCGATTTCGCCTGCGGCACTGGGCGCGTGCTCGCGCACGTCGAGCCGTATTTCGAGAGCGCGGTGGGCCTCGATATCTCGGACACGATGCTCGCGGCCGCCAGCAGCCGCGTGAAGGCAGCGACGCTCGTGCAAGGCGATGCGACGACGGACCCGGCCGTCCTGCACGGCAGCCGCTTCGACTTCATCACGGCGTTTCGCTTCTTCCTGAACGCGCAGCCGGCGCTCCGCGACGATGCGATGGCGTTCATCGCGTCCGCGCTAAGGGACAGGGATTCGCGGCTGCTATTCAATGTGCACGGCAACCGCCACAGCACGCGTGCGCTGCTTGCCGCGAAGGCGAGAATGACTCATGAGCAGTTCGCGTCGATGTCGCTACGCGAATGCTTCGAGCTCGTGGACCGGCACGGCCTCGAGGTCGTCGAGTGGTACGGCATCGGTTCGTACGACAAGGCGCTGCTGCGCGTGATGCCGTTCGGGCTCTGGCGCTGGGCGGAGCGTGCGGTGCCGTTGCCGAAGCGCTTCGCCGTCTATCTCTATTTCGTTTGCCGCCGCAAGCGCTGAGCGCTTCGGGCGAGCCATACCGCGCCGCTGCGCAAATTCGCGCCTACTTGCTCGCAGGCTCGAGCCGCAGCACCGCGCCGTCCGCCGCGGAGCCGCGGAACGTGCGTTCCGTCGCGACGTAGATAAAGCCGTCCGGGCTTTGCGCGACGTCCCGGACCCGCAGCCCGAGCTCGGCCAGCAGCCCCACACGGGGCTCCGCCTGCGACGGTTGATCGAACGCGATGCGCTGCAGCTGCCGGGTCGTCAGCGCGCCGACGAACAGGTTGTTGCGCCACTCCGGAAACTTGTCGCCGGTATAGAACATGATGCTCGACGGACTGATCGACGGCACCCAATGGATGCGCGGGTTATCCATGCCCGGCCGCGCCCACGGCTCGTCGGAGACGAGGGACCCGGTGTAGTTGCGTCCGGTCGAGACGAGCGGCCAGCCGTAGTTGTGACCGGGCAGCAGAATGTTCACCTCATCGCCGCCCATCGGCCCGATCTCCGCTTGCCATAGCTCACCGGTCTCGGGGTGGAAAGCGAGGCCGTAGCCGTTCCGGTGCCCGTACGTGAAGATCTCGGGCTTCGCATCCGCGCGGCCGGCGAACGGGTTGTCGTCCGGCACGCCGCCGTCGTCGCGGATGCGCAGCGTTTTGCCGACGTGGTTATCGAGGTCCTGCGCCTTGAGCCGCAAGCTCGGATCGTCCTCGCCGATGCAGCAGAGCCGGTCGCGGTCGCCGACGGTCACGTAGAGCGTGTTGTCGGAACCGAACAAGATCCGGCCGCCGAGGTTGCCGCTCGACTCCCATGCGTCCGCGACGAAGATCTCCTCGACGTCGACGAGTTTCGCATCGACGAGCCGGCCGCGCGCGATCGCGAGCGTGTTGCCGCGCTCGCCGTCGCTCTTCGGATAGGCGGCGTAGACCAAACCGTTGTCGGCGAAGTCCGGGTGCACGGCGACGGACTTCAGCCCGTCGCCCGAGCCTGCGGCCGGCGACGTCCATACGGGCTCCGGCATGAGCTCGTCGTCGCGGATCAGCCGCAGATCGCCGTGGCTTTCCGCGACCAGCAGGTCGCCGTTCGGCAGAAACGCGAGGCTCCACGGATGGACGAGCCCCTGCGCGATGGCGACGACCCGCAGCTGCACGCCCGACGCGTCGAAGAGCCACGGCCCGACGTCCGCGTCCGGGACGTCCTGCGCTTCGGCCGCAGCGAAGTAGAAGAGGATGGACGCGAGAGCCGCGCCGATGATCGATTGATTCGGTTGCATGTTCCGCCCCTCGGCGACTCGCCCGATCCTTGTTGTTATCGATACGAGCTCGGGCCGTCCTTAGCGCGGAGCCGATGTCGATCATCGGGCATACGCCTGCGGGCAACAAGAGCCGCGGGCGGGCGATGACCGTCGGCCCGCGTTCGGACGGCGCAAACGAGGTGCCGATGCGGATGGCTTGGCATCCATGTTGCAGGATGCCCCTACGTCGTCGTCGACGATAGGAGGATCGTATGCTCGTCAGAGACGTCATGGAGTCGCAACTCGAGGTGATCGCGCCCAGTGCGACCGTTGCGGAGGCGGCGCAGAAGATGCGCGATGCCGACATCGGCTCGCTGCCGGTCGTGGAGGATGCGAAGCTGATCGGGATGGTCACCGATCGCGACATCGTGATCCGGTGCGTCGCCGAGGGTGCGGATCCGAGAGCGACGTCGGTCCGCGAGGCGGCGACGCCGGACGTCGTGCATTGCCTCGTGGATCAGTCGGTCGAGGATGCGTCGAAGATCATGGCCGCGGCGAAAGTGCGCCGTTTGCCGGTGATCGATCACGACCGGAGGCTCGTCGGTATCGTCGCGCTCGGTGATATCTCGTGGGAAGGGTCGGCGACGGACGCGGGCGACGCGCTGCACGACATCTCGGAGCCGACGCGCGCATCGCGAACGGTGTAGGCGAGACTCGCGCCGCCGGGAGTCGCGCTTTCGCTAAGCCGCGCGCGGCGCGGCGTGAGCGTAACGGCGCGTGCGAGGCACGCGCCGCTAGTCCGTCCCCTTGATGTTCGCGACCGGATACATCCGGTGCGCGACGCGCGCGATGCCCTCGGCTTCGAGAACCTGTAGCACGTCGTCGAGCCTCTTATAGACGTGCCCGCACTCGTCGAGCGGCGTCCGCTTCGTGTTCCCGACGATGCCGCGAATCGGCACGCCGCCGAGCACGCGCTCGATGTTACGCATCTCGGCGTCGATCGCGTCGTGCCGCTTTGCGAGCTCGCGCTTCGCCTGGCCACGCGCCATCACCCGCCCCGAGCCGTGATTCACCGAGCACCCCGAGCCGTACGCGCCCGGAAGCGGATACAGGATCGCGGCGCCGTCGAGCATCGATCCCGGCACGAGGCATGGATGGCCGGTCTCGGCCCAGCGCGTGCCGGCGAGGTCCGGGTGGCCGGCCGGAAACGCACGCGTCGCGCCTTTGCGATGCACGAAGCCCCGCTGCGTCGTGCCGTCGGGCAGCACGAGCGTCTCCTCCTGCACGAGGTTGTGCGAGATCTCGTAGAACACTTCGCCCCGCACGCCGAACACGTTCTCGAGCGCTTGCTGCACGCCGCGCACGATGATGTGCCGGTTCGCGACCGCGTAATTCGCCGCGGAGTTGTGATGCGCCCAGTACTCGCGGCCGAGCGGCTCGTCTGCGCGTAGCCACGACTCCTCGCGACGGTTCTTCGGCAGGCCGCGCTGCGCGGCGCCGGCGAAAAAGTAGTGGTTCGCGGTTTGCCAGCCGTAGCCGCGGCTGCCGCAGTGGATCATGATCCAGACGGAGCCGTCGTCGCGGTCGACCTGCATCTCGACGAAGTGATTGCCGCCGCCGACGGAACCGAGCTGAGGACGCGCCTTGTCGCGCGCTCGCGGAATGCGCTCGGTCACGAGCGCCGACTCGTCGACCTCGATGTACTGACGCTCGCAAAGATCGGCCGGCACGCCGATCGCCTTCGCGCCGTAGCGCAGGATGTCCTCGACTTTCGCTTCGGACATCCGCGGCATGTGCTTCGGACGATGGCTGCCGATGCCGGTTGCGACGCGCAGCTCGACCTCGTCGATCCAGCGCTTGCGCTTCGCCGCATCCGCGACGTCGGCCGCGTGCAGCCTGGGCACGCGCAGGTACACGACGCCGCACGAGATGTCGTAGCCGCTGCCGGCCTGGATGATCACGTCCTCGGTGACCGCGACGCCGCCGACCGGGATGCCGTAGCCGAGATGGGTATCCGGCATCAAGTAGAGCCCGACGATGCCCGGATACGACGCCGCGTTAGCTGCCTGCCGCCACAGCGCCTCGTCGGTCTGTGCGAAAAGCGACTCGGACAGGAACGCGTGCACGTCGGCGCGCATCGCGCCGACTTTCGGCAGCACGTAGTGCGTATCGGAAATGCGTTGGACTTGCTGCAAATACCCCATAGCAACGCCGGAGAATCAGACTCGAGGAACCGAGTCAGACACGTTTCTCGATCGTTTTCTCCGGGAAAATCCGTGCCAGGCACGATTTTTCTAGAAATCCGTGCCAGGCACGAATTTCCACGAAAATCGTGCCTGGCACGAATTTATTTGCCGGTGACCGGATTCCGGTAGTGGAAGCGCGCGTCCACGACGTCCGGATACGGCGCGAACGACACGCCGACGAGCGGGCGGTCCGGCGGGTACTCGGCGGCGAGCCCGCCGTCGGTCGGCGCGAACCGCCGCTGCGCGCCGTCCTCGACGCCGACCCAGCCCGTGGAGTAGCTCGCGGTCCACGTGTAGTCGAGATCCATCTCGGCGATCTTCCACACGCCGTCCTCGAGCACGGCGCGGTTCTCGTAAATGCCTGCGAGCCACGAGCCTTCGCCGGCAAACGAGCTGTTCATCTGGAAGAGGCGCGTACGAATCCGCGCGCTCTGGCCGTCCGCCTCGACGTGGATCACCGGCTGCGTTTTCTGATGGATCACGAGCGAGTTCGCGCGCCGGCCGACCGTCCGGTAGCGGCGAATCACGGACTCGCGGATGCGCTCGCGGCCGACGTACGTGCCGACGTACGACAGCTCCTTCCAGCCGTCGACGGCGAAGATGTCCGCCATGTCGTGCCACAGGAACTCGTCGATGTAATAGCCGTACGCGTTCGAGACGTTCTCCGCGCCGTCATACGCGCGCGCGATCGCAAGACGCCGCTCCGCGTCCGCGAGCCGTGCGGCGAGCGCGTCGAGGCCGTCGGGCTGCGGCGGCAGCACGGGGGCGTCGGCTGCGACGGGGGCCTCGGCGGCCGTGCCGTCCGGATAGCGGGGCGCGCGACCGTTGACCGGATGCGGATAATGGAACGGCGCGACATACGGTTCCGGATACGTCGGGATGCGCGTCGACGGCCGGTCCGGCCGGAATGCGTCGCTCGGCCCGGCAGGCGGCAGCGCCGATTCGGCCCAGCCTTTCGCGTAGTCGGTGCGCATGCGCGGATAGATGCGCATCGAAGCGATCTTCCACGTGTTGCCGTCCTTGGTGAATGCGTTCTCGAAGACGTTGACGCCGAGCTCGCCTCGGTCGCCGTGCTGGCCGGTCATCGAAAGCTCTACGCCGCGCGCATACGCGGTGCGGCCGTCCGGCGCGATCGTGACGACCGTCTCGAGCTGCAGGTGATCGTTCAGCTCGCCGTGCTCGAGGCCCGGCGCGCCGAGCTGATCGAGCGCGCGCCGAATGCTGGCCTTGCCCGAATAGATCCCGCGCATCCCGAGCTCGAGCGTCGCGTCGTCCGCGAAGAGATCCGCGACGTCGTCCCACATCTGACGGTCGACGTAATACCCGTACGCATGCTGAAGACTCTGCACGCGCGCGGCGTCGTTCAGGTCGTCGATGCGCCGCTCGACGGCGACGAAGCGCCGTGCGAGGCGCTCGAGATCCGGTGCAGCCGACGGGGTCGGCGCCCCCGCGTCGGATGCGCCAGCCGGCAGCGGCGGCACCGGAATGCCCGCGCGCTCGACGTCGTAATGAAACGGCACGGGCGCGACGTCGTCGTCCGTCTCTTCCTTCACGTTACGCCAGCCGGTCTCGTACGGCCCTTCGAACTGCGCGTGGTAGCCGAGCACCGCGATCTTCCATGCGCCATCCTCGAGCACGTACTCGTTCTCGAGAATGCCGCCGTCCCACGCGGCGCTTTCGCCGTGCTGCCCCGTCAGCGCGAGCCGGTGCCAGCGACCGCGCGCGCGGCGCCGATCTGGATCGAGCGTGACGACCGGCGACAAGAACAGCTCCGCGTTCAGCCGGCCGGGCTCGAGGCCGAGCCGGCCGCGGCCGACGTCGTTCAGCAGGTACTCGCGGATCGCGGCCTTGCCCGTCAACGTGCCGGACGGCAGGTGCGCGACCGCGTCCTCGGCGAAAAGATCCGCGAGGTCCTCCCAGAGCCCGGCCTCCGCATAGTGGCCGTACGCATGCTGCAGACGCTTGACTGCGCGTATCGCTTCGGTCGCCGCAGTCTCGGTTTCGAGCGCGGCGACACGGCGCTCGAGCTCTGCGGCGGACTGCGCCGCCGCTACGTCGCCGGACGGCTGCGCGTCCGCGCCGAGCGCGACGACAACGAGTGCGAAGGCGGCGCCGAAAGACCGCCGTGTGGCCGTTGCTATTCTCATTCGGATTCTCGCTCGCCCACGGATGCGAGTATTCTACCTTTGCACTGACTACGGTTCGTAAAACTCTCACGCTGCTTGCGCCGCCCGCCGGGCCGAAGCGCTTGCCTTCACCCGCTGCGTGATCCGATTCGCCGATGCGCCTGAAGACGATTTCAAGGGTGCTCCGCGCCGCCTGGGTCGAGTACGAGCGCGACCGGGGGCGCTACCTCGCGGCCGCGATGGTGTATTACGCGCTGATCTCGCTGGTGCCGCTGCTGCTGCTATTGCTCGCCGCGCTCGGCCTTCTGCTGCGCTTCTCCGAGCAGATCGCCGATACGGAGCGCCAGGTGCTCGCCGGCATCGAGGCGCGCTTCGGCACGGATCTCAAGGACACGATCGAGCGCTTCATGGAGACCTTGCAGGACGAATCGATCGGCGCGACGGTGGTCAGCCTGATCGGTCTCCTGCTGACGGCCTCCGTGCTGTTTCGGCACCTGCGCATCAGCTTCCGCGCGATCTGGAAGATCGACCCGCCGCTAATCGCGCCGCGCGTCCGCAGCGTCGTCTTTGCGACGCTCCTCGAGCGGGTGATCTCGTTCCTGATGGTGCTCGGCGGCGGCGCGCTGCTGCTCGCGGCGCTCGTGCTGATGGCGGTGTCGCAATGGGTCAATCGCACGTTCGGCAATCTGCCGGTGCTCGGGCCGACCGCGGAATGGATGCTGCCAGTGCTGACGTCGTTCACGCTCGTCGCGCTGACGTTCGCGGCGCTGTTCAAGCTGCTGCCGCCCGTCCGGCTGCGCTGGGCCGACGTGTGGCCCGCGGTGCTCCTCTGCACCGTCGGCTGGATCATCGCGGGCGAGGCGCTGACGCGTTACGGCGCCTATTTCGGCAGCAGCCCGAGCACGTCAGGGGCGCTCGGCGCAATCTTAGCGTTCATGCTGTGGATGAACGTCGTGAGTCAGCTGCTCTTCTTCGGCGCCGAGGTGTGCAAGGTCGTCGCGAACCGGCGGGCCGAGCTCGCCGCGCCGAGCGCCGTCGACGATGCCGTCGTCCTCCGCTGAGTCGGCGCTGAGGAGCTCCGGAACCTGCGCCGCCGGCACGAATGCGAGCAGCGCGATGCCGGCGAGCACGTACAACGAAATCTTCAGCGCGTCGAGCCGAGCCTCCGTGTTGATGCGCACGGCCTCGTCGACGAGCTCGGGCGGCGTCTCGGTTCGGGCGAGCGCTTGCACGAGCCGGTCGTTGCTGACGAACGCGACGCTGTCGAGATCGATCTGCGCGCGAAGCTGCTCGAAGATCACTGGGTTCGCCGCCGCGTGGCGTTGCACGCTCATGCCGAGCACGCCGACGAGAAGCGCGCCCGCAAGCGCGGTGCCTACTCCGGCGCCGAGAAAATTCGTGCTGCCGCACACCGAGGTCACGTCGCCGGCGAAATTCTTCGGCACGCTGAATGCGAGCAGCTTGAACAGTAGCGCGCCGAGCGCTCCGTCGCCGATGCCGGCGACGATCAGGCTCGCGATCACGAGCGTCGAGCTCCAGTCGTTGCGGATTGCGGCGCCGAGCAGCGCGACGCCGATCGCGACGATGATGAACGCGCCGCGCGCGATCAGCCGCGGGCTGACCCGCGTTCGCATCCGCACGACGAGCAGAGCGGCCGCGAATCCCGCGAGCGTGAACGGAAGCAGCGCGGCCGCCGTATACACCGTCGTTCGGCCTTGCACGACCTCGATGTATAGCGGGATCAGGAAGGTCAGGCCTGCGCCGATCGCGCCGATCACGAAGATCGACAGGAGCGTGAAACGCTCGCGTGCGGTGTAGACGACCTCGGGAGCGACGAGCGGCGTCCTGCCGCTCACGCGGCAGCTTCGCGACCACGCGAGGAATGCGTACAGCAGCACGGCGCCGGCTGCGATTACGAGCGGCGCCGGCGAGAAGCCGAACGCGCTGAACGGCGCGGCCGCGCGTGCCTGCCACAGCCCCCAGTCCGGAATCCTGTCGATGCCGATGCCGATCAGGAGCATCGCGGATGCCGTGAGCAGGACGCCTACCGTGTCGATCCGTGTGTCGAAACGGCGTCCGGCGCTGCACAGCCTGCCGCTCGCGACGTACAGGGCGATCGCAAGCAGCGCGAGCAGCCCGTACGTGAGCCGCCATTCGACCGCGTGCGCGAGGTATCCGGCGATCAGAAACGCGGGCACGATCTCGAGCGCCTGAAGCCCGCCGAGCCAGCCGAGCGCCTTCGCCTGTTGCGGCCCCCGGTAGTGGTCGGAGATCATCGCGATCAGGGTCGGCACGAGCGCGGCGGTCGCGATCGCCGCGAGCATCTGTGCGACGAGCATCTCCGGTGTAGTGCGGCAAAAGGCCATCAGCGCCAGCGCGGCGCCGAGCACGGCGGCTCCGCCCCGAAACACGGCGCGCGCGCCGAATCGCTGCGTCATCCGCGTGCCGAGCATGATGAAGCCGGCGACGATCACGAAGTAGGCGACGATCGCGCTCTTGACCGCCTTCGAGCCCGAGCCGAGATCATCGGCGATCGGATCGAGCGAGACCTTCAACGTCGTGATGTTGAAGATCAACAGCAGCTGCGCGAGCGCGATCACGAGCATCGGCGCCCACGACGCGTTCGCGTGCGCCGCGTCCGACATGCCGGGCACCGGTAACGGGCTCGCTGTGCGATCGCGATGCGGCTCGCCCATCCTGTAACCGTATCGCGCCTTCGGCGGCCGGCGCCCATTGGACCAAAGGGCAACTTGAGGTCTAGCGGGATTCGGCGGCGTCGAAGAGCCACGGCTCGCACGCCTTCTCGATGACGCGGATCGCGGCCTGGTCGGGAAATACGCGGTGGATGCCGACGTTGCGCGCGGATACGTCCGGTTGGAAATGGCTGCCGCGGCTCGCCGCGCTCGGGTCGAGCTCGAAGGCCGCAGCGACCTCCGCCCGGTAGTCTTCGCTGGTCACGAATCGCTCGAACTGTACCTCGACGACGCGCTCGGCCACAGACGGGTCGCGCATCCAGACGGCATAGTTTCGTCGCACATAGTTCAGGATCGGGACGAACTGATGGACGGTCAGCGGCTCCGAAGACTCAATGCACTGCGCAGCAAACTGATCCCGCGGATCCCTGAGAACGGTTATCGAGCGGAGGTGCGGTATCCAGCGCAGCAGCGGAAAGTCCACCCCGCGTACGAGGTTGTTCAGCAGCAGTAAGCGTCGGTCGTCCTCTGCCTTCGCGGCGGCCGTGCGCAACAAAAGTCGCGCCACTGGCGCGACGAGGCGTCCGCCGAGCTGCGGCGCCTTCGGGTCCAACGCGCGAAGCTCCGCGATGAACCTTTCGAAGGCGTCGCTGAACGCGTCGAAGCTTTCCGCGTCGCTGCAGGCGTGTCGCAGCAGGCCGTGAGCATCATCGGCAAGAACCGTGCGCAGAACGACCGCCTCGAGCGCGCGGTAAAGCTCGGCCCGCGCTCGGCGCGGCGAGACGGCGAGCGCGACCTCCCGCAGCGCGGCATCGACGTTCCGATCGGTCACGAGCTGGCGCGCGGCGTTTGCCAACCGCCGGCGCGCAGAGACCTGCGCGCGCAGCAACGAAGCCGCACCCGGCCGATCGCCGAGGCTTCCGATCACGCTGCTCTCGGTCGGTCCTAGCGGCATCTCGACGTTGTCGAACTCGAGCAGCCAGTCGTTTACCGCGCCGCTTCCCGAATAGAAGAAGCCGGTCGTCGTGACGGCCCGTAGCGTGTCGAGGTCAGCGGCTGAGTTTGCGGCGTGATCGGCGCTCGTGATGTCTGCGGGAGCCGAGTCGGCATCGTCGGTCCGGCTTTTTCGCGCGCTTGCGCTGCCGTAGACAGCCGGCCTGTGTCTGGTGTCGAGCAGGAGCGCAGCAGCAGCGTCCTGAAACTCGGACCACAGCCGCGCGACGAGCTGCGCTTGCCTGTGCTCGATGCCATTCGCGACGTAGAACGCGGCCAGCGAGCTCGAGCGCTCGAGCAAAGACCGACGCTTGAGAATCGACGTAATACGCCGCTCGCGCGTCGCACGCTCGAGCTTCAACCGTGCGCGCTCGAGCTGCGCCGCGAACCGCTTGTCCCCGACGAATCTGTCGCGGATCTCGACGAGCCGACGGTACGCGCTGTCGAAGTCCCCGAGCTTGAGATCGCAGTCCGCGAGCGCGCGTATTGCTGCATCCTCATGCTCTGGACCGGTATCGATGACCTGCAGCCAGAGTTCCCGCGCTGCCGTGAAATCCCCCCCGAGCATCGCGAGCCTCGCCGCGCCGGCGTCGAGTCGCGCCGGATGCGCGGATCGGGGCCGCATGGCTGCAAGGTGTGCACGGAGCTTCTCGCCGATACGAAGGAGATGGAACCGCTCGTCCTCGACGCGCCTGCGCTTACGCTGGCGAACGAGCGTAACGAGGTCGAGCGCGTCCTGGTCCGCGGCTGCCGCGTCGACCCATCGTTCGATCTCGGCGAGAGCGGTATCGAGCGGGTAGGCACGGATCGCGTCGACGCGAACGCATCCGGAGCCCGTGACCCGCAGCACGATCGCCGTGCCGCGCATCGCGGGGTCGATGCTCGTCACGAGCCGGGCGGCGTCGTGCTCGACCGTCGCCCGAGTTTCCGCTAGGCGCGCGTCGGCAGAGTACTGGATCAGTCTCGCCGACAGCCGGGCATCGGCGGCGAGCGCTCCGCTCGTATGCATGCACACGAGATAACGATGGCGGGGCACGAGCTCGAGCGGGTTCTCCGCGCTCGGCGCGCGGAGCGAACTGCTCCGGTGATCCGTGATGACGCCGCGGACGGAGCCGTCGAGATCGAACTCGAAACCTTCTGCGGTCTCGACGACCGGTTTGCGTGCGGTCAGCTCGATCGCATGCGATCGGCGGCCTGCGTGAAGCACATTCACCAGCATGGGGGAGATTGTAGCGAATCTATGTATCTCGTCGTGCGAACGGCGTCGGCTTTCGCCGGACGGCGCGCAGCCGGCGCCGGCTCACACGGCGGCGTGCTTTGAACCGGTACGACCGGGCTGCCGAAAGGCGTGATGCTGACGCACCGCAACCTCGTCGCGAACATGCTGCAGCTCGATGCGAGGAGCCGTTACGTCGACGGCGAGGACGTGACGATCGCGTTCCTGTGGGCCGGCGCGACCTTGGTCGTGATGAGGAGTGCGGCGAGATTCCTCGCGCGTTCGTCGTCGCGACGAGGACGGTCAGCGCCGACGAGCTGATGCGCTTCGTTGCAGAGCGCGTCGCGCCGTACAAAAGGATTCGGCGCGTCGATTTCATCGACGCAATTCCGAAGTCGGCGTCCGGCAAAGTGCTGCGGCGGCTGCTCAAGGACCACCCGACGTAGCGTCCGATCGGCTCGTCCCGCGCGCCGAGCGCAGCGCTACGGGCGACGTCGCACGGTAGCGCAGGAACGGTCGCGTATTCGTCCCGCGCTCTGGCTCGTTCGGGCATCGGGAAAGCGCCGACGGCACCGCTTACCGCCGTGGCATGGCACTTGCACTTCTCCGGCCCTGCGGCAATCGGTTTCAGGGCAAGGATGTATACGCTCGGCATCAACGCCGCCTACCACGATACCTCCGCATGCCTCGTGCAAGACGGGCGCGTGATCGCCGCCGTCGAGGACGAACGCTTCACTCGCATCAAGCACGGCAAGCGCCCGGTGCCGTTCTCCGCGTGGGAGCTGCCGTATCACGCGATCGACTACTGTCTCGCCGCAGCCGGCATCGAGCTCGCGGACGTCGATCACATCGCGTACGCGTACGACCCTTATCTGCTGCTCGACGCGCGCGGACCGACGATCACGTTGCCGCTCGAGCCGAGCGCGGGCGCGCGTCCCGGGCTCGCGCCTTGGGAGCCGCTGTTCCTTGCGTACGTCGTGAACGCCGAGCGTCAGCTCGTCGACGGCGCCCCGCATCATCTGCGCGCGCGCTTCGGCAGCGCGAAGACGCGGCGGCATTGGCGCTGGCATTTCATCGAGCACCATCTCGCGCACGAGGCGAGCGCGTTCCTCGCGTCGCCGTTCGACGAATGCGCCGTGATGACGCTCGACGGCCGCGGCGAGCGGGCCTCGACGAGCTACGGGCACTTCATGCACGGCGACTATCGCCGGCTCGGACAGGTCGCGTTGCCGCACTCGCTCGGGCTCCTTTACGAGGACGTGACCGAGTACCTCGGTTTCCTGCGCTCGTCCGACGAGTACAAGGTCATGGCGCTCGCGTCGTACGGGAAGCCTCGTTACGTCGACGAGCTCAGGCTTATCGTGCAGACGAGCGACGACGGCACGTATCGGATCGCGCCGCTGCGCCTCGAGCAGCGCTTCGGGCCGCCGCGGACGCGCGGCGCGGCGCTCGAGCCGCGGCACTTCGACGTCGCACGGTCGCTGCAGCATGTGCTCGAGGAAACCGTGCTCGAGCTTGCGGCTTGGCTCGCGCGCGAGACCGGCTCGCCGCGTCTTTGCACGGCCGGAGGCGTCGCGCTCAACTGCGTGCTGAACGGCAAGCTGCGCGATGCGGGGCTGTTCCGCGAAGTGTGGGTGCAGCCGGCGGCCGGTGATGCGGGCACGGCGCTCGGCGCGGCGCTGTGGATCGATTGGCAGCAGCGCGGGCGCCGCGACTACCTGATGGACCACGTTTATCTCGGGCCAGAATCGTCGGACGACGAGATCGAAGCGTTCCTGCGCCGCGGCAAGCTGCGCGCGCGCCGCCTTCGCAACGTCGCGGACGAGACGGCGCAGCTGCTCGCCGCAGACAAGATCATCGGCTGGTTCCAAGGCCGGATGGAGTTCGGGCCGCGTGCGCTCGGCGCCCGCTCGATCCTCGCGTCGCCGATTCGGTCCGAGATGCAGGAGCGTCTGAACGACATCAAGGACCGAGAGGACTTTCGCCCGGTCGCGCCGGTCGTGATCGAGGAGCGCGCCGCGGAGTGGTTCGTCGGCGGCCGCCGCTCGCCGTTCATGCTGTTCGTGTTCGACGTCGCGGCCGACAAGGCCGATCGTATTCCCGCGGTGCGCCACGTGGACGGCACGGCGCGCGTGCAGACCGTGAATCGCGCTCAGCATCCGCTCTACTACGACCTGCTTTGCGCGTTCGAGCGGCGCACCGGCGTGCCGGTGCTCGTGAACACGTCGTTCAACACGCGCGGCGAGCCGATCGTGTGCACGCCGCGCGACGCCGTCGAATGCTTCTGGACGTCGCCGCTCGATGCGCTCGTGATCGGCTCGTGGCTGCTCGAGAAGGCGCCGTCGTGAGCCCGCGCGTATCCGTCGTCGTGCCGAGCTACGAGCGGCCCGCGATGCTGCATCGCTGTCTGACCGCGCTCGCGGCGCAGGAGCTGCCGGGCAGCGAGCTCGAGATCATCGTCGTCCACGACGGGCCGAGCGCCGCGGCGTGCCAGCTCGTCGCGGAATGGGCGACGAAGCTTGCCGCCCGCGGCGGCCCGAGCGTCCGCTATCACGCGCCGCCGCACGGCGGTCCGGCCGCTGCCCGCAACGCCGGTTGGCGGCTCGCGACCGCGGACATCGTCGCGTTCACTGACGACGACACGGTGCCCGACTCACGTTGGCTCGTCGCCGCGCTCGCCGCGATGACCCCGGACGTCGATGCCGGATGGGGCCGGATCGTCGTGCCGCTTCCGCGGCATCCGACCGACTACGAGGTCGACGCGGCGCGGCTTTCCGTGTCGCAGTTCGTGACGGCGAACTGCTTCTGCCGCAAGCGCGTGCTCGAGCGGCTCGGCGGGTTCGACGAGCGCTTCGAGCAGGCATGGCGCGAGGATTCCGATCTGTACTTTCGTCTGATCGACAGCGGCGCGCGAGTCGTCCACGCAGCCGACGCGGTCGTCGTGCATCCGGTGCGGCCGGCATCGTGGGGCGTAAGTCTCCGCCAGCAGCGGAAAGTTCTGTACGACGCGCTGCTCTTCAAGAAGCATCGCTTGCACTACCGGGAGCGCATTCGGCGCCGGCCGCGCTGGGACTATTACGTGATCGTCGCATCCCTCGTCGCGAGCGGCGCCGCGCTCGCGGTGCAGGCTCCGCTCGCCGCGGCAGGCTCCGGAGCGTTGTGGCTCGTGCTGACGGGGCGCTTCTGCAGCGCGCGGCTCGCGCCCGCGACGAAGAGGGTGTCGCACGTCGCGGAGATGGTCGTCACGTCGATCCTGATTCCGCCCATCGCAGTGTTCTGGCGGCTCGTCGGTGCGCTGCGCTATCGCGTGGTGTTCTTGTAAGCGGCGGGCGGGCCGTCGTCAGCGGGCGATGTCGACGCTGACCGCCTTGGCCGGAACGTCTGTGTGGTCGAGCAGATAGGCCGCTGCGCCGAAGAGGCTCAGCGCGATCAGGGCCGCGCGATTCAAGATCATCGGCACGATCGATACGTCCGGCGGCACGCCGTATTGTGCGAACAGGTAAATGAACGTGCCTTCATAGACGCCGAGGCCGTTGAACGAGATCGGCAACACCGCTGCGAGCGTCGTGACGGCGAGCACGGCGACCACCTGCAACATCGTGATCGGTTGATCCGCACCGTAGTGCAGCAGAAGGAAGAACGCGTACGCAACCGTCAAATGGAAAAGGACCGAGATCAGCAGGACCGCTAGCGAGCGGCCGGGGTGCCTTACGTAATCGTCGACGTGCTCGGCCAAGGTTCCGAGAAGTTGCCGCAAGCGTGCGGGCAGCGCGTCCAGCAGCCGCCGCGGTACCCATGAATACATCCGCGCCCTCAGAGGTACGGCGATGACGCAGCACGCGAGGATGCCGATCAGGAGCACGAGCATCGGTCCCGCGGCATCGGACGCGAGGAGCGCTGCGGACGCGACGCCGAGCGCGACGAGCGCGCCGAAGCCGGTCAGCCTCTCCATCAGGACGGCGATGATTGCGCTCGCCCTGCTGCGCTCGTTGCGCATGGTCTTGTAGATGCGATAGCCGTCGCCGCCGATGCTCGTCGGCAGGAAGTTGTTGAGGAAGACGGCGATGAAGTAGTACCGCGTGAGGCGCAACGTCGAGTACTCGACGCCGTGTATCGCGAGCAGCAGCCGCCATTTGTACGCGCTCAGGAAGACGTTCGCGGTCAGGATCGCAAACATTACGGCGACGAGCTCGATGCCCGTCCTCGCGAGGCCGCTCGAGGCCGCACGCCAGTCGACCATCGCGACGATGATTACGCACAGCGTAAGCGCAAGTGCAACTTTCGCCAGCAGGAAAATTTTAGCTCTGAACGGATGACCCGGTCCCGAGCCGCCCGGGCGGTCGGCCGGCGACGATGCATCTTCCCGCGGGTCGGAATATTCGTCGCTCACATCATGCGCGTGTTCGCCGCCGCCGACGCGGCGCGCTTGTGTTTGGGCGCACAGGTGCTCTCACCTGGGGCAAGGCGTCGCTCGATCTTGCTGTGCATCGCGGGAGCAAGAGCCGTGCCACGTTTCCGGGCGCGCTCTGACTCCCATACCGCGGCCGTGTCTGCCGGCAGCTTCCATGATTTGGAATCGATTCACAGTGTCGATATCGGAAGGTTTTGGCATGTTGCCGCGGCGGGCGCTCCGATCGGCGGCGCAGGCAGGCCGTCGCGGCGCGCCGCGCCTGGAGGCCGGCAAGCTCGGCAGCTCGATCGAATGCCGCTAGTTCGCGGCTCCGGCCGGCTCGAGCCTCAAGATCGTGCCGTCCGGATTCGGGCTGCCGTAGCGCACTTCCGTGATGAAGTACAGGTACCCGTCGGGGCCCTGCACGACGTCGCGGAAACGCACGCCGAGCTCGGTCAGCATCGGGAATCGCTGCTCCGCCTGCCCTCGGCCGCCGAACGCGATCCGCTGGACCTGCTGGCCGCTCAGCGCCGTCACGAACAGATTGTTGCGCCATTGCGGGAACGCATCGCCGTCGTAGAACGCGAGGCTCGACGGGCTGATCTGCGGGACCCAGAACAACCGCGGGTTATCCATGCCCGGGCGCCAGTACGGGAAATCGGACACGAGCGTGCCGGTATAGTTGCGGCCCATCGATACGAGCGGCCAGCCGTAGTTGTGGCCCGGGAACAGGATATTGACCTCGTCGCCGCCCATCGGACCGATATCGACGCTCCATAGCTCGCCGGTCTCCGGGTGATACGAGAAGCCGTAGGTGTTGCGATTGCCGTACGTGAATATTTCGGGCTTTGCACCCTTGCGGCCGACGAACGGGTTGTCGTCCGGCGCCGTGCCGTCGTCGTTGAGGCGCAGCACCTTGCCGACGTGGTTCGACAGGTCCTGCGAAAGGATGCGGATGCTGTTGTCGTCCACCGGGCCGCAGCAGAGGCGGTCGCGATCGCCGACGCTGACGAGCAGCTTGCCGTCCGGCGTGAAGATCATTCGGCCGGCCGTCGCGTTCATCGCGTTCTCCCACGCGTCCGCGACGAATATCTCGTCGACGTCGGTCAGCGCTTCGCCGTCGAGCCGTCCGCGGACGATCGCCAACGTCTGGCCGAGCTCGTCGTCGTGCTTCGTGTACGAGAGATAGACAAAGCCGTTCTGCTCGAAGTCCGGATGGGCGACGACCCCGTGCAGCACGTCCCGGCCGCCCGGAGGAGGCACTTCCCACAGCGGATTCGGCAGGAGCGCGCCGTCGCGGAACATCCGCAGCTGGCCGTTCTGCTGCGTCACGAGCATCGTCTCGCCGTCGGGCAGGATCTCGAGATCCCACGGGCCGACGAGCCCGGACGTGACGAGCACGACCCGCACCCGTGTGCCGCCCGCGTCGAGCACGAGCGGCTCGCCGGGCTCGGGCAGGGTCACTTCAGGCGGACCGGGCTGCGCGGTCGCTACGGTCGAGAGTACCAGCGACGCCAACGTCGATATCGACCACGACGATCTTTTCATTGCGATTCGGCTCCTCCTTCACTCGCTCGTCGTCGAGCGCCTTCCCCGTGCCGAGCCGATCCTACTATACGCGGTGCGGAATCACTGCACGTCTGGCTTGCCTAACGGAGCACGTGCTCCTAGAGCGAAGTCCCCGGACCTGCCCATCCAGCGATGCCCATCACGACACCGAGACACGGCGATCTATTCGCAGGAAACGCGTATCCGGAAGGGCTGCGCTATCGCGAGGACTTCCCCGCTCCGTCTACGTGCTTGCCGGCGATGCGCGCTGGCGCTGGCAGCACGCGATCTCGCCGACGAAGACGCTCCGCTACTCGATCACGTTCCGGACACCGTCGGTCGCGTGACAGCCGCGCTGCGCTATTCGCTCGGCAGCGCGACCGGCTGCCCGGTGACCGGGTGGTCGTAATGGAACGGCGGCAGAAACGCCTTCGGGTACATGTCGAACTGGATCGACGGCGGCAGATCCGGCGGATTCGAGTCCGTGATGCCCGGCGCGCCGCGCTGCGGCAAGTCCTTCCAGCCGTCGTCGTAATTCGCCTGGTAGGTGTTGATCACGTGATCCTTCGCGATCTGCCAGACGCCGTCGCGCTTGACGAACTCGTTCTCGTAGACGCCGCCCATCCATGTGCCGAACTGCCCGAAATTGCCCATGATGCTGAAGCCGCGCGAGCGCATCTTCGCGCTCAGCCCATCGTCGGCGACATGGATCACCGGCTGATACTGCATGTGGTTGTGCTGGTCCCACTTCGCGTAAAGATCGAGGTTGCGGCGCACGCTGTCGCGGCCGACGTAGACGCCGCGCAGCGCGATCTCGATCGTGCCGTCGTCCGCGAATAGCGCGGCGAGGTTGTCCATCTGATAGCGGGCGAGGTAGTAGCCGTACGTCGAGTGGAGCCGCTCGATCTGATCCGCGTCCTCGAGCAGGCCGATGCGCCGCTCGGCGCCGGCGAGCAGCGCGGCGACCGCGTCGAGGTCGGCGGGAATCTCGAGCTCGACGCCGTCGGTGCTCGTCTGGACGGCGCCCGTCACCGGATGCGGGTAGTGGAAAGCGGGGTCCGGCACGGCCGGATACGGCGCGTGCGCGAGCTCGGACGGCCGATCGGGCTCGAGCGTCGACGAGTAGCTCGGCGCGGGCAGGGCGGTCTTGCCCCAGCCGTCCTCGTACGGCGCGTACATCCGGATGAAGCTGCGCAGGTTCTGAATCTTCCAGACGCCGTCTTCCTTCACGTAGTCGTTCTCGTACCAGCCGACGCCCCATTCGGCGAACTCGCCGTGCTTCGCTTCCTGCGCGAACAGCCGCCAGCGCGCCTTCGCGGTCTTGCCGTCCGGCGCGACGTGCACGATCGGCTGCAGCTGCATCTGGTCGTAGAGCCGGCCGTCCTTCGGGTACTCGTCGTCGATCGAGCGCAGGTACTCGAGCACGCGCGGCTTGCCTGCATAGACGCCGCGGCCCGCGATCTCGATCGTGCCGTCGTCCGAGAACAGGTTCGCGGCCTCGGTCCACAGGCCTTCCTCGATGTAGAAGCCGTAGATCCGCTGCAGGTTTTCGATCTCGTTCTCGTCCTCGAGCAGCTGCACTTCGTGCAGCAGCCGGGCGGCGCGCTCGGGGAGCGCGTCTGCGGCAACGCCGCTCGCGTCGCCGGCGGGTGCGGGCGCCGCACGGCCGGCGTACGCGACGGGATTGTCGAAATGGAATGGCGGCAGATACGTCGCAGGCCACGGCTCGTACTCGATCGTCGGCGGTGCGTCCGGCGGGAGGCTTCCGGAGACCGCCTTGCCGCCGCTGACGTCCTCGTTGTGCGCCCAGCCGCCTTCGTACGGCACCAGGAACGTCTGATACCAATGGAGGCGCGCGATCTTCCAGACGCCGTCCTCCTTCACGTACTCGTTCTCGTACGGCCCCTGACCCCACAGCGCGCTCTCGCCGAGCTGCCCGGCCAGGATCAGCCCTTCCCAGCGGCCCTTGGCCGTCGTGCCGTCCGGCGACAAGGTGACGACCGGCATCAGCTGCATGTGCTCGTTCAGCTCGCCTTCGGCGAGCCCGGCGCGGCCGCCGCCGAGCGCATAGAGATACTCGCGCACGCGCTCCTTGCCGATGTAGACGCCGTCGAGGCCGATCTCGATCGAGCCCTGATCCGCGAACAGATCGGCGACCTCGTCCCACATCGCGTGGTCGACGTAGTAGCCGTATGCGCGCTGCAGGCGCTTGATGTCGTTCGAGTCCTGAATGCGCTGCTTGCGCAGCTCGAGCGTTTCGATCTGCCGAGCGAGCGCGGCGGCGTCGGGCGTGTCGTCCGCGGTCGCCTCGCGCGCCGAAACGGCGACCAGGAGGCCGGCTGCGATCAACGGAACGACGTATTGCTTCATGCGCGAACCTCCCCAGTGCGCATCCAAACCAGCCGGGCCGGAGCCCGCTTCTAATCGGCGCTATTCATGAACGGCACGCCGTAAAGAGGGTGCTGCTGCGCGGCAGGCACGTCTTGGGGAGCGTGTGAGCCAGGATGGCGAACACGCAGCCGCCAGGGACGGCTTCACGGCGGTCCCCAAGACGTGCCTGCCGCGCAGCGCCCGTCGACCGCCGTGGCCGAGCGTTCATGAATAGCGCCGATTAGAAGCGGGCTCCGGCCCACAGATCAAACGTCTGCGGGCAGCTTCTCCTCCGGCACCCACCAGCCGTGCACCTGCCCCGGCGCGCGCATCGGCAGCTTGACCACCGCGACCGGACCGTCCTCGAGGCGTTCGGCATCGAGGATCACGAGATCCGCGCGGCCGTTCTCGTTGTTGCGCGTCGCGAGGCCCATCAGATAGCCCTGGCCCTCCGGCGCGTCCGGGCTCTTCGGCGCGAAGCAGCACTCGGCGAGCGACGTATCCGGACCCGCGTTGTACAAAGTCGAGCGGCGCGTCTGATGATCGAAGCGCGCGTAGCACGCGCCCGGCCGGCCCGTCGCGTTCGGCTCGGGGCAGCCGAGGAAGCCGTAGCGATACGGCACCGTGTTGTAGCGGTCGTCCTGCCGCGGCAGTGCGCCGATGTGGTCGGGATACATCGTCTCGATGTTGTAGCCGCGCGGCGTCGGTCCCGAAAGGTCGGCCGTCAACCGGGTGATGCGGCTCTGCCCGCGCACCGGATCCCACTCGAGGCCGCCTTGCATCGGCATGAACGGGAACGGGTTCGACATCGACATCTCGACATCGACGATGACCTTGTTGCCGTCGTCGAATGCGCCCATCACGTGCGTCGCGCTGCGCGTCGGCCCCTCGAACCACTGCAGGTCCTTGCCGTCGCCGAAGCGGCGCAGCACGCCGAAGTACGTCGGCTTCGTATCGTTCCACGCCCAGTGGATGCCGCCGCGCTTCATCTGGTCTTCGTCGATGACCATCGGGATCACGTAGAAGATGATGTGCCGCTGCGTGACCGCGAAGTCGTGCAGCATGCCGACGTACGGCACCTTGATCATCGTGTTCCAGACGAGCTTGCCGCCCGGCGTGAACTCGAAGATCGACACGTCGTCGCTGCCGTGGCCCGTCGCCTCGTAGCCGAACGCGACCATGTTGCCGGTCTCGGAATCGAGCTTCGGATGCGCCGTGAACGTCTTGCTCGGCAGCTGATCGTCGAACGTGTAGCTCGGCGCAACCGTCTCGAGCGTCAGCAGATCGAGCGCCGACGGCGGGCTGTCTTCCTTCAGCGCGAGGAGCAGGTTACGGTGATTGATGATGTGCGTGTTCGCGGTGCTGCGCGACAACCCCTTCACGCTCGGATCGTCGAGATACGGGTTGCGGTACATCGGGAACAGGATGCGGCCGGCCTTGTCCTGCGCGAGATAGCGGTCGTTGCGCACGAACCGGCTTCGGTAGTCCACGCGCCCGTTCTTGATCCGGAACATGCTGACGTGGCCTTCGCCGTCGAATGGGATATTCCCGGGGCGGAGAGGGTATTGCGGGTCCGGGCCGACCCGATAGAACGCGCCGTTCAGGTCCGACGGGATCTCGCCGTCGACCTCGCAGTCCCGGACATCGGCCTCGAGCCGATAGAGGGCCGTCGGCCGGCGCATCGACGGGCGAAGCTCATCGTCCGGCGGAACTCCGGGCAGGCGCTCGGCCGGCGCCTCCTGGGCCTGCGCTTGCATCGCGCCGGTCATGAGGGCGGCGCCGACTCCGGCGGCGGTGCCAAGTGCACCGCTCATGAACGAGCGGCGGTCGAGCTTGTCTCGTGCGTCAGTCATCGCAATCTCTCCCCGCGAATGAGAGCAAAACCAATGGCCGCATGTTACACGGTCGGGCGCCGGCCGATGAAATATGCAGTTGCCGAGGGGCGCCCGGCCTGAAAATCGTGCCAGGCACGGATTTCCGGAAAAATCGTGCCAGGCACCATTTTTCTCGCGGATCGGCTACGTGAGGTCGTCCCAGAAGCGCTCGATCTCGCGGCGCAGCGCGGCGTCCGGCAGGCGTCCGCGGCCCGCGCCCTGGTTGTCGAGCAGGTGCCGGAGCTGCGTCGTGCCGGGGATCGCGACGTTGATTGCCGGGTGGGAGACGACGTACTTCAAGAACACCTGCGCCCAGCTCGTCGCGTCGAAGTCCGCCGCGAAATCCGGCAGCGGGACGTCGCGGACGCGAGCGAACAGGCTCGCCGCGTTCTGCCGTCCGCCGAACGGCGTATTCGCGATCACCGCGATGCCGCGCGACTCGGCCTCGCTCAGCACGTCGGCGGCGGCGTTGCGATTGTCGATCGAGTAGTCGACCTGAATGAAGTCGAGCGGGAAGCGCCGCATCGCGTCGAGCATGCCTTCGTACTGATCGTCCGTGGACGTGCTCATGCCGATGTAGCGGATCCTGCCGTCCTCCTTCGCGCGCTCGAAGGACGGCATCAGCTCCGCGATGCCGTGCAGGTTATGGATCTGCATCAGGTCGATCACGTCGGTCCGCAAGTCGCGGAACGAGACCGCGAGCGTCGCCTCGGGGTCCGAGACGTCGCCGCGGATCGGCGTCTTCGTCGCGAAGAACAGCCGCTCGCGATTGCCGATCTCCTCGACGAGCTGACCGATGACCTGCTCCGAGCGGCCGTAGACCCGGGCCGTATCGATGACCTTGCCGCCGAGCTCAGGCAGCCGCTCGAGCACCTCCCGCAGCGGCGCGAGCGCTTCCTCGCCTTCGACGCTGTATGCGTTCGTGCCGATGCCGATGACCGGTAACGCCTCGCCGGAAGACGGGATCGGCTTCGTGATCGGCGGGAGCGCGAACAGATCCTGCGCGAGCGCGGTGATCGGACGCGCGACGGCGGCCGAGACGGCGGCCGCGGCTCCGGCTTTGACGACGGCACGGCGAGTGAGACGGGTGGGGTGCATGTCGACCTCCGTGACGAATTGGCGGTTTTCTTGGGGCTCGATCCTATCGTAGGGCGAGCGCTTCGAAGGTTCATGAATGCTTAAGCACGGAGGCGGTGCATCTCAAGGAAGACCCCGTTCTCAGAAGCGGCTTGCGGCCGTTGTGTAAAACGACGCGAGTTCGGCACAATCCGGCAGGTTCTTTCGGGGGGCTTCGAGACGTGATCAGGGGATTCATCGCCGTCCTGTGCTGCGTCGCCGCGGCCGTCGCGCATGCCGACGGGCTGCCGTCGGCGATCGAGCGCATTCTTCGCGGTCATCGCATCGCACCGGAGCACGTCAGCATCGTCGTGCACGCCCTCGACGCGCCGGAGCCCGCGCTTGCGCATATGGCCGACGAGCCGCGCAATCCCGCGTCCGTGATGAAGCTCGTGACGACGTGGTCGGCGCTCGAGATCCTCGGCCCCGGTTACACGTGGAAGACCGAGGTCTATCTCGACGGCGACCTTGTCGACTCGAAGCTCGTCGGCGATCTCGTCCTGAAAGGCTACGGCGACCCGTTCCTCGTGATGGAAGAGTTCTGGAAGCTGCTGCGCGCGGTGCGGCGCCTCGGCATCACCGAGATCGACGGGAATCTCGTGATCGACGACACCTATTTCGCGATCGACGAGCCGCCGCCCGGCGAGTTCGACAACCAGCCCTTTCGCACGTACAACGTCGTGCCGAACGCACTGCTCGTGAACTTCAAAGCGGTGAACTTCCAGTTCACGCCGGACCGCGCGAAAGGCGCCGTGCGCGTGACGTACGAGCCGCCGCTGCGCAATCTCGACGTCGACAACGGCATCCGCCTCGCAACGAGCGGGTGCGGCGGCTATCAGGCCGGCATCAGCTTCGACGTCGTCGGCGCGAAGCTCGACAGGGTCCGGCTCGGCGGCGCGTTCTCGCAGCGCTGCAATACGTATTCGCTGACCCGTACCGTGCTCGAGCACGACACGTATGTCTTCGGGCTCTTCGAGAGCCTGTGGACCGAGCTCGGCGGGCACTTTCGAGGGAGCATGCGCAAAGGCGAGGCGCCCGCGGACGCGAGGCCGGCCGTCACGTGGCGCTCCCCGCCGCTCGCGGACGTGCTGCGCAGCATCAACAAGAACAGCAACAACGTGATGACGCGACAGCTGCTCTACACGCTCGGCGCGGAAAAGAACGGCGTGCCCGGCACGCGTGAGAACGGCGCGGCGGTGATCCGCGAGTTTCTCGCGGAGCAGGGCCTCGACGTCCGCGCGCTCGTGATCGACAACGGCGCCGGGTTGTCGCGGCGCTCCCGGGTATCGGCGCGCCTCGTGGCCGACATCCTTCGCGCCGCGGCCGCGAGCCCGTACGCGGCGGAGTTCGTCTCGTCGCTGTCCCTCGGCGGCGTCGACGGTACGACCCGGTCGCGCTTCAACGGGCACACGGCCGTCACGCACGTGAAGACGGGGCGCCTCGACCACGTGTCGGCGCTCGCGGGCTACGTGCGCTCTGCAAGCGGCAAGGATCATATCGTCGCCGTGATCATGAACACTCAGGACGCGCATCGCGGCCCCGGGCAGGAGCTCGAGGAGGCGGTCGTGCGCTGGGTCTACGACACGCTTTAATCTCGGCGCCGATTCAGGCGCCTCGCGGCGGCGATTTCGCGTCGGACGAGCCTCGGGCCTGCGACGATCGCGATGGCCCCCTTCCGCGACGGTACCCGAATCGGCTCTAATTCGCCGTCATGGAAATCGCGAAGAACAAGGTCGTCACCTTTCATTACACGCTGACCGACGAGGAAGGCTCGTTTACCGAGAGCTCCGACGAGCGCGGTCCGGTCGCCTACCTGCATGGCCGCAACAACATCGTGCCGGGCCTCGAGGCCGAGCTCGCCGGCAAGCGCGCCGGCGACGAGCTCAAGGTCACCGTGCCTCCGGAGCTCGCGTACGGGCTGCGCGACGAGACCGCGTTTCAGCGCGTCCCGATCAAGCACCTCGTCAGGCCCGGCAAGCTCGAAGGGGGCAAGGTCGTCACCGTGAATACGTCGTCCGGCTATCGGCGGGGGACGGTCGTGAAGGTCGGACGCTTCAACGTCGACGTCGACTTCAATCATCCGCTCGCCGGCAAGACGCTGATCTTCGACGTCAAGATCATCGAGGTCCGCGACGCGACCGAGGAAGAGATCGCGCACGGTCACGCGCACGGCCCGGGCGGCGCGCACGCGCACTGACGGTCCGTCATCGTGGCCGCCGGGGCAGCGAGCGGGCGCAGCGCGCGGCGCTACCGCTACTACGATCTGCTCCTCGCCGGATTCGTCGCGGTCCTGATCTGCTCGAACCTGATCGGACCCGCGAAGGTCGCGGAGATGTCACTCCCGCTCGTCGGCACGCTCGTGTTCGGCGCCGGCAATCTGTTTTTTCCGATCAGTTACGTCTTCGGCGATGTGCTGACGGAGGTCTACGGCTACGCTCGCGTGCGCCGCGCGATCTGGGCCGGCGCCGCCGCGATGGTGTTCGCGACGACGATGGCGGCGGCGGTGATCGCGTTGCCGCCGAGCCCGTCGGAGCCGTTCAACACGGCACTGCAGCCGGCGCTCGAGACCGTGTTCGGCAATACGTGGCGCGTCGTCGCGGCGTCCGTCCTCGGCTTCTGGGCCGGGGATTTCGTGAACGCCTACGTGATGGCGCGAATGAAGGTGCTGACGGGCGGCCGCTGGCTGTGGTCGCGCACGATCGGCTCAACGATCGTCGGGCAGGGCGTCGACACGCTGATTTTCTTCCCGGTCGCGTTCGGCGGCATCTGGACCTTCGACACGCTCGCGGCGGTGGTCGCGTTCAGCTGGTTCTTCAAGGTCATGGTCGAGGTCGTGATGACGCCCGCGACGTATCTCGTCGTCGGTTGGCTGAAGCGCGCCGAAGGCGAAGATTACTTCGACACACAAACGAACTTCTCGCCGTTCACGCTGCGCGACGACTAAGATTCGCCGGACCCGAGCCACTGCGCTTGCCAGCCGCCCGCGCCGCGGCTCGCGAGTCGCCGGTGCAGCCAAGGCACGATCGTCTTCAGCGGCGCGTCGAGGCCGTACGGCAGGTTCGCGATCACGAGCCCTGAGCCGTAGAGGCCGAAGCCGTCCCGCGGCTCGACCTCGAGCTCGACGCGGAAGAGCCTCGGCAGATCGATGGCGCACAGTCGCCGCACGAACGCCTGCGCCTCGGGCTTGCGCAGCAGCGGATACCAGACCGCGTAGATGCCCGTCGGCCAGCGGCGATGGAGCGCGGGCAGCATCTCGAGCACGGCATCGAATTCCTCTCGGCGCTCGTACGCCGGATCGATCAGCACGAGGCCGCGGCGCTCGGGCGGAGGCAGCACGGCGGGCACGCCTTCGAATGCATCCCTGTGATGCAAGTGCACGCCGCGGTCGCGGCCGAACGTCGTCTGCAACGACGCGAATGCCTGCGGGTGCAGCTCGAACAGCTCGAGGTGATCGCTTTCCCGCTGCAGCATGCGCGCGAGCATCGGCGAGCCCGGATAGCGCAGCAGCACGTCGCCGCCGTTCAGCTCCTCGACCGCGCCGACGTAGCTCGACAGCTCGGGCGGGACCGGGCGCGCATCGAAGACGCGGGCGATGCCCGCGGCGAACTCGCGTTGCTGCTGGGCTTCCCGCGACGTCAGGTCGTAGACGCCGGCGCCCGCGTGGGAGTCGATCACGCGAAACGGCTTCGGCTTGCGTTTCAGCGCGTCGATCAGCAGCGCGAGCACCGCGTGCTTCAGGACATCCGCGTGGTTACCCGCGTGATATTCGTGCTGGTAGCTCAGCATGGCGGCGGCATGATAGCCGAACGCCGCCGTCCGCTCAGGCGTTTGCGCCGCCGCCGTTGACCTGGCGCTGCGTGTAGAAGCAGTACTGCCGCTTGCCGCGGCGCTTCGCTGCGTACATCGCGCGATCGGCGAGCTCGAGAAGCATATCGGGCTCCTCGGCCTGATCGGGGAAGACCGCAACGCCGATGCTCGTCGACACGGGCACGCGGTGGCCGTCGAACTCGAGCTCGTAGTTCGTCGTCTCGCTCGCCTTCCTCGCTGCGGCCGCGGCGTCGTCCCGGCTGCGCAATCCCTCGAGCACGAGCACGAACTCGTCGCCGCCGAGACGGCCGAGGCTATCGCCGGCGCGCGCCACCGCGGCGAGCCGGGCCGCAAGGTCCTTCAATACGAGATCGCCGGCTTTGTGACCGAACGTATCGTTGATCTGTTTGAAATCGTCGATGTCGATGACCATCACCGCGCCGCGGTACACGCTGCGGCTCGCATGACTGATCGCTTTGCCGAGCTGCCGGAAAAGCTCGGAGCGGTTCAGCACGCCTGTCAGCGCATCGAAGCTCGCTGCGCGGCGTAGCGCGGATTCCTGCCGATGCCGCTCTACTGCAAGTTGCAAAACCTGATGAATACGTTGTACCGACGTGGTGCCCTTCTGCAAATAATCTTGTACGCCGATTCGCACGAGCTCGAGCGCGATCTGCTCGAAGTTTTTGCCGGTCAGCGCAACGAGCGGCAGCTCCGGAGCGACACGGCGCAGCGCGACGGCCGCATCGCAACCATCGGCATCAGGCAGCGTTAGATCGATCAGGGCGACTTCCAGCCGCTCTTTTTGAACGATCGCTTCGGCTTCCCTGAGTTGTGTGACGCGGCGAATCTCGTAGTTCCGATCGAGAAGAGTCAGAGCCTCTGCAAGAGACGCTGCCGCGTCGACGTTGTCCTCGAGTAGTAGCAGGCGCACAGATTGAAGGGAACTTGTTTCGGGAACGGGGCGAGCAAGAATCGTACCATTGGTCAGGCCGGTTTGCTCCCCTGGCGACCGCTGCAAACGATGCGGCCATCAGCGTCGCTCGAATCTGCGTAGCACGCACATTCTTTTCGAATTCGAAAGGATTTCCGGATCTCGGAACGCCTCGAAATGCACACTGGCTGCGTTCTGCGCGATCGTATCGAAATCTTCGGCGGCCGTCCCGAGCAGGTTGCACGTGCCATTTCGCGTATCGAGTGCACGATACAGCATCGCGCACACAGGCATGCGGATACAACGGTTCGGATTCGACTCGCTGTCGGACTGATCGCTTTTCTATCGACGTCGACGACGCAATCGTCGTTCAAATCGATCGTCTAATGGCAGAGTCCATGAAGTGAACGTGATTCGCATGGCGGCGCTCGTGCGATCGGGCTCGCGATACGCACCACGAACACCGAAGTGCGGCACGTGAGTCTGATCGGAGATCGGTATGAGCACGAGCGAGCCGCCGATCCGTCACTCCCGTTATCGGCAGAGCTCGCTCCGACACGAATGCGCGGACGGGTGCGTCGATCAGCCGTGCCCCCGGTCGACGAACGGAGCCGCGAGCGCGTTGTCTATCTGCGCTCGGATCGCGGTGCGCGCGCATCTCGCGCGCGAGTCGAACGGCCAGGCGGCCGAGCGCGCGCGGTCCGGTCCGGCACCGGCTACGCGCCCCGGATCGCCGTTTCATCGATTCGCCGCACCGGACCAGGGTCCACGCGTTCCGAAACGGAACGACCCGGTACATCGCGATCATTACCGGCGCTTCCGTTGATCGATAAGGGACGGGCGACGCGGCGGGCGCGTCGACGACATCCGCAGCCGTTGCGTAGGCGCCGCACCAGAGCGGGTGTGTGTGGGATCGAAACCACGATCTAACGAGGACCCCGAACGTCAAAGCTCTTGCGGGTTACACGAACGTGCTTGCGGACTGCGTCGCATTTTTTGCAACCGAATTCCAATTTCTGGGTCTCAAGGTGTAGTATCCGATGCGGATTCACAGGCCGCTGTACGGTTTGCGGCCTAAGCATCGGGGGACTCAAGTTTTTTATACGGGGTGACCGCGCAAGGATGTGCGGGGACCAGGTTCGCATGGCTCGACGAAACGGAGGGCGAGGACCTCGTGGTCGAGGAAAGGACGAAACACGGAACTGACCGGCATCGCCTGCTCGCAACGTCCGCTCGCACGCTGAGGCGCGCGGCTTCTCGGATCCGTATAACCGCTGCGAGCCTCGTCGCCGTCGCGGCGTCGCTACCGATTCTCCCGTCCGCGTTCACGGCGCCGCTCGAACCCCCTGCCGAGGTTGCACGTCTGCTCGAGGCGCCGCCGCTGCCGAAGCTCTCCCTCGGCCCTGGTCGCCGCCATGCGCTGCTCGTTCACCAGCACGAGCTGCTGCCGACCGAGCTGCTCGCCGAGCCGACCGTCTCGGTCGTCGGCCTCAAGGTCAACCCGCGCACGTACGGCCGTCACGCGCCGATCGCCTATTTCGACCTGACGCTCGTCGAGCTGCCGTCGGGGCAGCGCAAAGAGCTCGATGTGCCGGCGCACGCGATCCTCGGCTTCCCGATCTGGTCGCCGGACGGCTCGCGCTTCGCATTCACCGCGACCGTGGACGACGGCATCGAGCTGTGGGTCGGCGACTCGGCAGACGGCCGGGTTCGCCGTCTGATCGGCCCGGAGCTGAACGGCACGCTGAGCGCGCCGTGCACATGGACGGCCGACGGCCGCCTGCTGTGTCGTCTGATCGACGGCGAGAAGCGGCGCTTCCCGACCATAAACCCGAACGATCTGTTCCGTCTGACCGCGCCGACGACGATGCAGAGCCTGTCGCAGCAGGCGCTCGATCCGTGGCTCGTGCGCCAGCTGATCGAATCGCAGCTGACGTTGATCGACGTCGACACGGGCCTGCGCCAGCCCGTAGGCGCGCCGGCCGCGATCGAGGCCGTCGATCCCGCACCGAGCGGTGCGTATCTGCTCGTGTCGCGAATCGTACCGCCGTACCCGCAGGTCTCCGGCGTCGAGCCGCCGTTGAAGACGATCGAGGTCTGGGACCGGTTCGGCAAAGTCGTGAAGACGTTCCCGTCGGCGGGCAGCCAGCCGAACGCACCGCGCGCGATGCAGTGGCACGCGTCGATGCCAGCGACGCTCGTCTGGGTCGAACGTTACGGCGACGGGGATCGGCTCTTGCGTCAGTCCGCACCGTTCACCGAGGAGGCCTCCGAGGTCTACCGTTCGCCGAACCGGTACGCCGGCCTCGAGTGGCTCGAAGGCGAGGTCGATGCGCTCGTCAGCGAGTACGACGCGCTGCGCCGGCTGCGGCGTCACTGGCTCGTATCGTGGCACGGCAACGAGCCGCGCCTGCTCGCCGAGAGCAGCGTCGACGCGGCCTATTCGCGCTTCGGCCGCCCGCTGACGACGATCAACGAGTGGGGCAAGGAGGTCGTCGACGTTCACGACGGCGCGATCTTCCTGCGCGGCACGGCGCCGAGCGATAACGGCGCAATCGGCTACGTCGATCGGATGGATCTCGCGACGCTCGAGACGGAGCGGCTGTGGGCGTCCGACGGACGGACGTACGAGGTCGTGCTCGGCCTGCTCGCGGATGACGGCAGCGCACTGTTGACGCGCGCGGAGACCTCGCGTCAGCCGCCGAACTACTACGCGCAGACTGCGGATGGCAGAACTCCGCTGACCACCTTCGATCATCCGGCGCCCGCGCTCGTCGACGCGCGCCGGGTCACGCTGCGCTACAAGCGGCCCGACGGCCTCGGGCTCTCCGCGACGCTGTACCTGCCGGCCGGCAGTGAAGCCCGGGAGCCGCTGCCCGTCGTGCTATGGGCTTATCCGCGCGTCTACGGCGAGGATACCGAGTCGGTCGAGCCGGTCGCGGCGGAGCAGTTCCCCGGCTTCGAGCGCGCGTTCAAGCTGTTCTTCCTGCTCGAAGGTTATGCGGTGCTCGACGATGTCTCGATGCCGGTCGTCGGCAGCACGCAGACCGCGAACGACACGTTCATCGAGCAGATCGTAAAGAACGCGGAGGCGGCGCTCGCTGCGGCCGCGGAGACGGGTCTCGTCGATCCGACTCGCGCGGGCGTCGCGGGACACAGCTACGGCGCATTCATGGTCGCGAACCTGCTCGCGCATTCGGACTTGTTCTCCGCCGGGGCCGCGCTCTCCGGCGCATACAACCGCACGCTGACGCCGTTCGGCTTCCAGACGGAGCGCCGCTCCCTTTGGGAAGCGCGCGAGACCTACCTCGCGATGTCGCCGTTCCTGTACTCGAACGTGATCAACGAGCCGCTGCTGCTCGTGCACGGGCTGCTCGACGAGAATGCCGGCACGCCGCCGATCCAGTCGATTCAGTTCTACGAGGCGATCCGCCACAACGGCGGCAATGCGGACATCCTGCTGCTGCCGCGCGAGGGGCACACGTATCGGGGCCGCGAATCCGTGCTCGCGACGGCGGCAACGTTGCTCGCGTTCTTCGACACGCATCTGAAGCGGGACGAGTTCACGTCGCCGCCCGACACGTTGCGCGCGTCGACGGCCGCGGCGGTCGAGACCGGAGGCAATCTCGCCGAGTAGCGAGCAAGGGCGAGCACTTCCTTGTGCTCTTGATGCTGTTCTTCCGAGCTGAATCAGCTTCGACTCCGATACCCACGCTCTCACCCTACGAACCGCGTTCCGACAATCCAAACTGTCGGCGCACGGAGACATGATGCTCTCGGCTCCGAGATGGATAGAGCTTCGAGGCACTTAGGCGCGCTTGATGCAGCCGAGTACGTCCTGCCGTAGGTGCGCATCCCTAGCGCCCAAACCGGTTACGATGGCGGATCGATGGGAGCATCGACGGCAGCGGAGAAACGCGTGCAGAGCGGATATTGGCAGGACCTGACGACGCCGGAGTTCGCCGGCCTCGATCCCGAGTCGACGGTGGCTTTGCTGCCCGTCGCCGCGATCGAGCAGCACGGCCCGCATCTGCCGTTGTCGACGGACGCCGTCATCGCGAGCGCGCTCGCTCGGGCGCTCGTCGAGCGGATGGCCGGCGAGGCAGCGACGTTGCTCGTGCTGCCGGCCCTCGAGGTCGGTCACAGCCCGGAGCACGCGTCGTTCGCCGGCACCTTGTCCGCGCGCGCGGAGACCTTGCTCGCGCTGTGGAGCGAAGTCGGCCGCAGCGTCGCGGCGGCCGGCGTCCGCAAGCTGATCCTGCTGAACGCGCACGGCGGTCAGAAATCGCTCGTCGATATCGTCGCGCTGCGCCTGCGCGCCGAGCATCGTCTGTTCGCCGTGCGCGCGAGCACGTTCTCGCTCGGGGCGCCGCCGGGCCTCTTCGACGCGCGCGAGCTTGCGCTCGGGCTCCACGGCGGCGACGTCGAGACGTCGCTGATGCTGCATCTGCGGCCGGATCTCGTGCGCCGGGACCGGATCCGCGATTTCGTCGGGCTGCCGCATCGCTTCGCCGCGGAGCACGAGATTCTCGGCGTCGAGAAGCCGGTCGGATTCGGCTGGATGAGCGAAGATCTCGAACCGGACGGGGTCGTCGGCGACGCGTCGCGCGCAAGCGCCGAGAAGGGAGCGCGCTGCTTCGAGCACATGCTGAGCCGGCTCGTTCGGCTCGTCGCGGAGGTCGGAGCGACGCCGCTGTCGGTGCTCGGCGGCTGACCCTGTCGCCGCGAGGCTGCGCTTCGCGGCGGGCTTCGGCTACTCCAGATGCCCGGCCCGCTCGCGCTTGGCCTTCAAGTAACGCGCGTTGTGCGAGTTCGCAGTGCCGACGAGCGGCACGCGGCCGACGACGTCGATCCCGTGCGCGCGAAGCGCGGCAATCTTTTGCGGATTATTCGTCAGCAGCTCGATTCGCGAGACGCCGAGCTCGCCGAGCAGCGCGGCTGCGACGTCGTACGTGCGCTCGTCCTCGCGGAAGCCGAGTTGACGATCGGCGTCGAGCGTGTCGAGACCATCGTCCTGCAGCGCATACGCGCGCAGCTTGTTCGCGAGGCCGATCCCGCGGCCCTCCTGGTCGAGATAGAGCAGCACGCCGCCGCCGAGCTCCGCAATCCGGCGCACGCCGTTGCGCAGCTGCTCTCCGCAGTCGCAGCGCAGGCTGCCGAGCAGGTCCCCGGTCAGGCACGCCGAGTGCAGCCGCACGGGCACGACCCCGTTCAGGTCGGGCGAGCCGATCAGGACCGCGACGTGCTCGCCGAGCCCGTGCTCGTCGCGGAACAGCGCGAGCTCGCAGTCGAGCGCGTCCGCGAGCGGCACGCGCGACTGGCTCATACGCTTCAGCCGCGGATTGGTCGGTGCGGCGTGCCCGGCGATGTCCGCCGCGGTGACCGAGACGATCGATGCGTCGGGCGGCGACGCCGCTTCGATTGCGAACAGTGCCGGTAGCAGGCGCCCGGCCTTCGCGAGCCGGAAGCCGGCTGACGCGACGGCCGCGAACGGCGGGGCCGGATCGATCTCGCCGACGGCGTCGCTCGTCGGGCTCTCGATGCCGACGCCGGCGAGGGCGCGCAGCGCGTCGATCGATGCCGACGCCGGCACCGTGATCGCGACTGCCGGGCCGCGCGTATCGGCGATCCCGAGCGCATGCACGCGCTCGGCGGTCATCAGCAGGTACAGCGGCGTGCCGCGCCCCGCAAGGCGCTTCAGCAGCCCCGCCGGAGCGGCCTCGACGGCCGCGACGACCAGCCCGCGGCTGTGACCGTTGGTGCCGTGTCCGGCAATGTGGATCGCGCGTCCGCGGCGCAGCTCGCCGATCGCCCGATCGACGGCAAGCGCGGAGGGCTCACCGTTGATACCGGCGCCGAATGTGGAGGTCGATGCGTTCACGGGAGTGCTAGGATAGCAACGATAGGCCCAGGCATGCGCTTTAGCATGCCAAATGAGCCGTAGAGAGCCGATCGTAGACGTTGCAGCGCCTTCCTTCGAACGAGCCGCAAGCCTCGCCGGCACAGCCGGCGGCCGTCACGGACGGCGAACGCGCCTTTCGAGCGGTTCTCGCGCTTCGGACGGTCGGCGCGGCCGGTTTCGGCGCCGAGGCGGCGAACGGCGCTGCCGCGCGCGCGGAGATCGGCGCCGAGGCGGGCGCCGCGATCGGCGTCGACGCCGCAGGCAACGTGATCGCGGTATCGCCCGACGACGAGCGCGGCCTGCTCGTCCTCGGCGCGGACGGTTGGCGGCCCGTCGCGCACGCGGCGGCCGAGAGCCGGGCCGTGCTCGACCTTTACCTGCCGATCCGCTGTCATCCGGGCGCGTTGACCGTCGCTCATCTCGGGCAGAGCCTCGACGGGCAGATCGCAACCGCGACCGGCGATTCGTACTACGTCACCGGTAGCGCGAACCTGCTGCACCTGCAGCGCATGCGCGCGCTGTGCGGAACCGTCGTCGTCGGCGCGGGAACGATCGCTGCCGATGATCCGCGGCTCACGGTGCGGCTCGACGCCGGACGGCAGCCGGTCCGCGTCGTGCTCGATCCAAACCGGCGCCTCGGCGCGGACAAGCGCGTCTTTCAGGACGGCGCCGCGCCGACGTTGCTAATCGCGGACGAGGCGCGCGTCGGCCGCGGCGAGCGCCACGGTCAGGCCGAGGTCGTCGGCATACCGAGCCGCAGCGGCCGCCTCGTGCTGCCGGCGCTGCTCGACGAGCTGCACCGGCGAGGCCTCCGCTCGATTTTCATCGAAGGCGGCGGCACGACGGTTTCGCGGTTTCTCGAGGCGGATCTGCTCGACCGGCTGCACGTCGCCGTCGCGCCGCTCGTGATCGGCAGCGGCCGTCCCGGTCTCGGTCTGCCCGGCCGCGACCACATCGGTGACTGCCGGCGGAGCGCGCACCGCGTCTTCCGGATGGGCAACGACGTGCTGATCGATTGCGACCTGCGCCGTCCGCCGAACGGCGCCGCCGCGGGTCCCGAGCTCGTCCGCGTGCTGTGAGCCGTCAGCGTCGCCCGGCGATGTCGACGTGACCGACGACGATCCGCGAGCGGCCCGCTTCGACGTGCGCTCGCCGGCGCCGGTGCCAGTCCTCGAGCGCCGGCCGCTCGGCCGGCTCGAGCTCGACGGCCGCGGCGAGCCAGCCGTCGAGCAGCGCGCGCTGTAGCGCTCGCGAATCCGGGCCGAGGCGCCAGTCCGTGCTCTCGGCGCGCAGCGCGTAGCGGTGCGATGCGAAGGTCTCCGCGGCTCTCGCTGCGGCGTCGGGGCCGAGCGCCGGGCCGAAGCCTTTGTCCGATCGTTGATGGCGGTTCACGAGCAGCCGCACGCGCTCGTCGCCGGGCTCGGCCGGCTCGCAGCGCATGCGCCCGTCGTACGTCAGCGCGAACAGCACGGCGGCGTCGGCGGCCGCGCAGCGGCTTGCGAGCGCGTCGAGCCAGTCCGCCGACACGAGGTCGAGCAGTGCGGATGCGGTGACGAGCCCGCCCGACGGAATCAGCTCGGCGTCGACCCCGGAGCCGAGATCGGCCTCGACGAGCTCGGCGTCGCACGTGAAGTCCGCGCCGTCGACGCGAACGCCGCGCTCCGTCTCGGCGAACGCGAAACCCTGGGCGCGCGCCCAGGAGCCGATCGCGGACGCCGCTTCGGAGAGCACGTGCAGATCGTCGTCGACGAGCCGCCAGCGCTGCGCGCCGCCGAGCCGCGGCGCGACGTAGCGCAGGTTCGCGCCGGTGCCGGCGCCGAGATCGACGACATCGAGCGGGCCTTCGCTGCGCGAGATCGCGGTACACGCGATCACGGCACATGCCGCCGAGCGGGTGTCGGCGTCGGCCGGCTCGCGAAGCGCGAGCCAATCGGCCGAGAAGCCGCTCATCCGGTCGACATGGCCGGCTGCAGCGCGAACGCGTCGAGCGCGGCCGCAAAGCGTGCGCCCGCGATCGGCCAGGTCGGCAGCGCCCGTGCCCGCTCCCGCGCGCGCTCGGTAAGGCTCGAGCGCAGCGCGCCGTCATCGAGCAGACGCCGCAGCGCGGCCGCGAGCGCGGCCGTATCCCCGGGCGGCACGAGCAGGCCCGCGCCGCCGACCGTGTCAGGAACGGCGCCCGCGTTCGCCGCGACGACCGGCACGCCGTGCGCGAGCGCTTCCGCGAGCGCCATGCCGTAGCCTTCGAGATACGACGGCAGCACGAATGCGTCGGCGCGCCGATACAGCGCGGCGAGCGTCGCGTTCGGGACCTCGCCGTGCAGGATCACGCGATCGGCGAGACCGAGGCGCTCGATCCGCGCGCGGACCTCGGCCGCAGTGGACGGATCCCGCACGGTGCTGCCGACGCAGTCGAGCCGCCACGCGCGATCTGCGACGTCCGCGAGCGCGTCGAGCAGGACGGCGTGGCCCTTGCGCTCCGTCAGGGTCGCGACGCACAGGAAGCGCGGCGCGTCCGCCGCCTCCGCAGCCGCGGCGCCGCCGGGCTCCGGCCGGTCCGTGCCGGGCTCGACGACGCGGATGCGGGACACCGGTATGCCGTCGGCCGCGATCCGCCGCGAGGTCCAGCGGCTCGTGACGATGACGCCGCGTGCGGCGCGCCACGCGCGGCGCTCGTCGCGGTGAAGGCGCGCCGCCGTCTCGTCGTCGAGGCCCCGCTCGTCGCCGAGCGGATGGTGGACGAGCGCGACGATCCGGAGCCGTGCGGCGTGCCGCTCGACGGCCGCGGCGAGATCCGCGAGCGCGAGGCCATCGATCACGACCGTCCTGCCGCCCGGGATCGCGGCGAGCAGCTCGTCCGCGGCCAGCAAGGATTTCACCGATGCGCCCGGAAAGTCGTCTGCGAGGCGCAGCACCCGGGTCGTCCATCCGGACGCGCCGAGCGCTTCGACGATCCGGCGGTCGTACAGATAGCCGCCGGTCAACGTCGCCGGGTCGCCCGGCAGCACGAAGTCGAGGGCGGGCAACGGCTCACCCTGCGTTCGCGTTGCCGCTTTCGCCGAGCGCCCCCTCGTAGGCTGCCCACGCAATATGCGACTCGTGCAACGTGACGCGCAGCGAGTGCAACGCGCGGGCGGAGTCGCCGAGCACGCCGGCCGCGATCTTCTCGGCCATGCGGTCGAACAGGAGGCGCGCGAGGAACTCCGTCGTCGTGTTGCGGCCGGCGAACGCGGCCTCCTCGTCGAGGTTTCGAAAATTCAGCTCGGCCAGGATTTCGCGCAGCGCCTTGCCCGCGAGCCCGATGTCGACGACCACGTCGTTCTCGTCGAGCGTCGTTCTCCTGAGCTCGACGTCGACCACGTAGGTCGCGCCGTGCAGCCGCTGTGCGGGCCCGAAAATCTCCCCCTTCAAGCTGTGCGCGATCATCATGTGGTCGCGGACCGTGACGCTGTACATACCGCCTGCCCCTCGGTAATTCGAAGCTTCCGGTCAGTCTAGAGGTCTTCGCTTCGTTTTTCTCATGTCACGGCGCGTAGCGTATGCGGTGGCATAAGCTGCCGGCGTGCGCGTTTGCGAGCTGCGTCATCACGGCGGGCAGCTCGTCGAACGGACTTTCGCCGCTGATCAGCGCGTCGAGCCGCGCGTCCGCGAGCAGCTCGAGCGCGAGCGCCATTCGCCGGCGCGTATCCCATCGCGCGCGCTGGCGCGTTGCGACGCTGCCGACCTGAGACGATACGAGGCGCAGGCGACGGCTGTGGAACGCGGCGCCGAGCGGTGCATCGACCGCGCGATCGCCGTACCAGCTCATCTCGACGATCGTCGCTTCGAAGCCCGCGAGCGCGAGCGCCGTCGCGAGCCCCGCCGGCGCGCCGCTCGCGTGCACGACGAGGTCCGCATCGGCCGTCGCAGACGCGGGGCTCGCGAACGGCACGCCGAGCGCTGCGGCGACGGCCTGCTTGCCGGGATCGATGTCGATGAGCTCGACGCGGGTGCCCGGAATGCGCGCCGCGAGCCACGCGACGAGACAGCCGACCGTGCCGGCGCCGATCACGGCGATACGGTCGCCGATCGCGGGCGCCGCGTCCCAGAGGCCGTTCACCGCGGTCTCGAGATTCGCCGCGAGCACGGCGCGGGCGGGCGGGACAGAGTCGGGCACGGGGTGAACCGCGTCGGAGGGCACGACGTAGCGCGTCTGGTGCGGGTGCAGGCAGAAGACGATGCGTCCGCGCAGCCCGACAGGGCCGTCGATCACGCGTCCGACGCTGGCATAGCCGTATTTGACGGGCCCCGGGAATTCACCGGACTGAAACGGTGCCCGCATCCGGGCGTGCTCGCTGCTCGGGACTCGCCCGGTGAAGACGAGCGACTCCGTGCCGCGGCTGATCGCGGAATAGAGCGCTTCGACGACGACGTCGTCCGGTCCCGGCGCTGCGAGCGGCTCCGTGCGGATCTCGCCGCGGCCGGGGGCGGCAATCCAGAACGCTCGTGCGCTCGCGTCGCTCGGCGTGGTCGGCATCGTCGTCGGGCTCCTCGCACCACGCGCTTCGCGGCGCGCGGAGCGATACTTGCAAGCCGAATCGAGACGTGCAAGCGTTGGTAGCGATGCACACAGCTTCATTCGCGGCCGTGCGCCGCCTGCGCGGCGCCGTGCCCGGCGCCGGTCTATCCACGGCCGCCCTCGTCGCAGGGGCGATCGCAGCTCAGCGGCACCTCGATCTCGAGGGGCTCTACGTGCCGCTCGTCGTCGCCGTATACCTTGCGGGCGTTGCAATTGCGCTCGTCGCCGCCGCGCGCCACCTGCGCGGCTCGTTCGGCGCGGCGAACCACGTCACGTTGTTCCGCGGAGCGCTGACGGCGCTCGTCGCCGGGCTCGTCGTCGCGGACTACTCTCCGGCCGTCCTGTGGTTCGCGATCGCGGTCGCGGGCAGCGCGCTGCTGCTCGACGGAGTCGACGGGTCGCTCGCGCGGCGCACGAAGCTGTCGAGCTCGTTCGGCGCGCGCTTCGACATGGAGACGGACGCGGTGTCGACGCTCGTGCTCGCGATCCTCGTCTGGCACTTCGACAAGGCCGGCGTGTGGGTGATCGCGAGCGGACTGCTGCGCTATGCGTTCGTCGCGGCAGGCCGAGAATGGGCATGGCTGCGGGCGCCGCTTCCGCCGAGCAAGCGCCGGCAAACGGTTTGCGTCGTGCAGATCGGCGCGCTGCTGCTGTGCCTCGCGCCGTTCGTGCCGCCGTCGCGGAGCGAGCCGATCGCCGCGCTGGCCCTCGCGCTCCTCGTCGGCTCGTTCGCGCTCGACACGCTTTGGCTGCGCCGTCACGCGTAGGCGCGGCAGGTCGATGAATCGATCCGCCTTACGGCGCAGCGCGTCGCTCGTCGCGGCGCTGCTCGTGCTCGATTTCGCGCTGACGTTCGCGCAGGTCTGGCCGACGTTCGCGATCCGGCCGACGACGGCCGTGTCCGTCGAGATCCTCGTGCTGATCGGTGCGGTCCTCGCGCTCGGCGCGCGCGGGCGCTTGCGGCCGCGGACGCTGACGGCGCTCGCAATCGCGCTGACGGCCATGGTCGTCGGGCGCTATGCGGCCGTAATGACCGCAGGCCTTTACGGCCGTCCGGTGCACCTGTACTTCGATCTGCCGCACGTCCCGAACGTGTTCGCGATGCTCGCGAAGGTCGCGAGCCCGTGGCTGCTCGCCGGGGGCGCGCTGCTCGCCGCCGCGATCATTGCGTGCGTGCTCGTCGCGGCGAGAACCGCGCTGGGTCGAATCGCGGACGCCGCAAGCCGCCCGGGCGAGCGCCGCGCCGTCGCAGCGCTGTGCGTCGCCGCGGGCGTGCTCGGTCTCGTCGGCAGCGCGCTGCCGATCGGCGTGCGCTTCGCCGAGCCGGTGACGGGAGTCGCTGCCGTGCAGGTCGGGCGTTTCGTCGAGGCCGCCGTCGCAGCGCGCCGCGACGCGCTGCTGCCGCCGCCGGCGCGCTTCGGTGACGGCCCGCTCGGCCGGCTCGACGGCAGGGACGTGCTCATCGTTTTCGTCGAGTCGTACGGTGCGGTCACGTTCGATCGCGCGGACGTCCGCGACGCGCTCGCTGCATCGCGAGCCCGGCTCGAGCGTGCGATCGCGAAGACGGGCCGCGACGCGGTATCGGCGTTCGTCGAATCGCCGACCTTTGCCGGAGCCTCTTGGCTCGCGCATGCAAGCTTCATGGTCGGCGGCCGGATCGACAACGGCGGCGCCTATGCGCGTCTCCTCGCCGAGACGCGCGATACCTTGCCGAAGCGCTTCGCACGCGCGGGCTATCGCACCGTCGCCGTCATGCCGGGGTTGCGCGATGCGTGGCCGGAGGGCGCCTTCTTCGGCTTCGACGCGCTCTACGATGCCGAGCGCCTCGACTACCGCGGGCCCGAGTTCGGCTGGTGGCGGATCCCGGATCAATACGCGCTCGCGCAGCTCGAGCGCAGCGAGCGCACGGGCCCGGCGCGTGACCCGCTGTTCGCGTTCTTCGCGACGTTGAGCACGCACGTGCCGTTCCGGCCGACGCCGCCGTACGAAGCCGATTGGTCGCGCGTTCTCGACGGCGCGGAGCCGTTCGAGCGCGCAGCGGTCGAGCGCAGTCTCGGGCATCGCCCCGACTGGCTCGACCTCGCGCCGGCCTATGTCGACTCGGTGCGCTATGCGCTCGAGATGCTCGCGGGCTATCTCGAGTGGCGTGCGAACGACGATTTCGTGCTCGTGATCCTCGGCGATCACCAGCCGGCCGCGAGCATCACCGGAACCGGTGCGCGCTGGGCGGTGCCGGTGCACGTCGTCGCGCCGCGCGGGTTCACCGAGCCGCTCGCGGCGAGCGGGTTCGTGCCGGGGCTCGTGCCCCGCGATGCGGTGGCCGGCGAGATGCACGAGCTCGCGACGAAGCTGCTCGACGCATTCGACGAGCCTTCACTCCGAAGGCGCGAGCTGGATATCGCCGAGCATCGCGACGGCCGATAGCACGAGAATCACGATCAGCACGAGGCGGACGAACGGGGCGCCGCGCGCGACGGCCATCCGCGCGGCGGCCCACGCGCCGACAGCGCTGCCCGCCGCGAGCAAGAGACCGAGACCCCATCTCACCTGGTCGTTGACGACGAACACGGCGAGCGCCGCGACGGTGAAGATCAGCACGATCAGATTCTTCACCGCGTTGCCGCCGACGAGCGTCGTTCCCGCGCCGAGCACGAGCCCGGCGAGCAGAAAGATCCCGACGCCCGCCTGAATGAACCCGCCATAGGCGCCGATCACGAAGAACAGCGGCGCCTGCACCCACGCGCTCGTCTCGCGCCGGGTCTCGTGGCTCTCGAGCCAGCGGCGCGGCCGCGCGAGCACGACGACGAGCATCACGAGCATCAGCACGCCGATCGTCCTGCGCAGCATCGTCTCGTCGAGATCGACGGCGAGCGCGGCGCCGGCGGCCGCGCCGAGCACCGACGGCACGAGCACCTTCGCGACGTCGACTCGAGGCAGCGCGTCGCGGTTGCGGAACGTCGCGACCGAGACGATCGATTGCGCAAGGATGCCGACACGGTTCGTGCCGTTCGCGACGTTCGCGGGCAGGCCGAGGACGATCAAGAGCGGCAACGTGATCAGCGAGCCGCTTCCGGCGAGCGTGTTGATGAAGCCCGACACGAAGCCGACGATCGGCACCGCGACGAGCAGCAGCTGGTCGGCTTGCATGAATACGTGATCGAGCCGTTGCCGCCCCCGTGCGGCGCGAGCCGCGATTCTCGGCGGATGCGCGGCTGGTATTCAAGCCGCGCGAGATCGGGCTTGGTCGTGCACCGAAGTGGGGCAACCGCCGCGCTGATGCACCGGGAGAGTGCATTGAGGGCTGGCGAGTTATGGTGTAACCAGCTGAAATTAAAAGAAAATATACCGTGGCACGGTTCCTGCTATCGGCTCGGCACCCGTCCCGTGATTACCCACGCGACACCACCGTTCGATAGGAAGGAAAGATGCGATGAAGACCAATATCCGGCCCGCGTGCGCTGCCATCGCTTTGCTCGTGTCGGCCCCCGTGATTGCCCAGGAAGGCAGCTCTCTGACGGCGAATGCCGGCATCACCAACAACTACATCTGGCGCGGATTGACGCAGACGATGAACGAAGCCGCGATTTCGGGCGGCATCGACTACGCCGCAGAGTCCGGCTTCTATGTCGGCACGTGGGTATCGAACGTCAGCTTCGCGCCGTCGGACGTATTCTCGTACGAGCACGACATCTACTTCGGCTTCTCCGGCGGAGACACCGTGACGTACGACGTCGGCTATCTGTACTACAACTACGACGATATCGCGGAGTTCGACTTCAGCGAGATCTACGGCACGCTCGGCTTCGGCAACTTCAGCATCAGCGCGTCCCTGCTCGCGCATACCGAGGCGGACGAGGGGCCGGGGCAGGACTTCGGATTCGGGCAGGCCTACTACCTGTCGCTCGACTATTCAGTTCCGCTCCGCAACGACCTGACGCTCGGCTTGCACGCCGGCCGCCACTCGGGCGACTTTAGCGAAGCGTTCAACGGTGTGCCGGATGACTACACCGACTACAGCATCTCGCTGTCGAAGGGCGGCTTCTCGTTCATGATCAGCGACACCGATCTCGACAGCGACGTGCCCGACGGCCTCGACAACGGCTCGGTGAAGTTCGTCGTCGGCTACTCGATGAGCTTCGACCTTTGACGGCTCAGCCGATGGCCGGAGCGCCGTGCGGAACGGCCTCCGGCTCTCGGCTGCTCTCGATCTGCGCGACTGCGGCGCGCAATGCATCGATCCGCCGGTCGAACAGGCGGTCCGCGTCGATGCAGCAGTCGGCATCGAGACCCGTGAGCACGTTGCGCACCTCGTCGCGGATGCCCGTGCAGTAGACGGTCCTGCCCATCTGCTTCGCGTCGCATGCGATCGTCTCGACCGCGCGTGCGGCGGAAACGTCGATGAACGGTACCCGCGCGAAGTCGAGAATCAGCACCTCGGTCTGATTCTTACGGGAGCGCTCGCGCACGTGGTGACCGAGGTCCGCGGCCGCACCGAAGCTCAACGGGCCGCCGAGATCGAAGATATGGACCCGCCCCTGCGCCCGCTCGAGCAGCGCGGCCTCCTCGTCGGAGTCGAGCGCGGGCGGCATGTCGAGGATCGCCTTGATCTGCGCCTGAGCGACCTGACGGACATATGCGATCGAGCCGAGCACCACGCCGACCGCGACCGCGGTGATCAGGTCGACGAACACCGTGAGGCCGAGCACGAGCGCCATTAGCAGCAGATCCCAGCGCGGCCCGCGATGCGCGTTCTTCAGATAGCTCCAGTCGATGATGTCCCAGCCGACCTTGACGAGGATTCCGGCGAGCGCCGCGTGCGGAATCTGCGCCGCGAGCGGCCCGAGCCCGAGGACGATCGCGAGCAGCAGCAGCGCGTGCACCATGCCGGACAGTCGCGTTCTGCCGCCGGTGCGGATATTGACGAGCGTGCGCATCGTCGCGCCGGCCCCGGCGATGCCGCCGAAGAGCCCGGCGATGGTATTGCCGATGCCCTGACCGACGAGCTCGCGATTCGATTCGTGCCGCGTGCGCGTCACGTTGTCCGCGACGAGAGACGTCAGCAGCGAATCGATCGCGCCGAGCACGGCCAGGATCAGTCCCGCCTCGAGCACGAGCAGGGTCGCGTCGCGTTCGAACACCGGCAAATGCAGCGACGGCAGGCCGGACGGGATGTCGCCGAGCACCGGCGGGCGCAGCGCAAGCCCCGCGAGGGTTGCGAGAATCAGCGCGGCAAGCGGCGCCGGCACGTAGCGGCCGAGCTCCTTCGGCCAGTAGAACACGACCGCGAGCGTCAGCGCGCCGACCGCGACCGCGGAGAAATCGATCTCGGACAGCGCGTGCGGCATGTAGATCAACGCGGAGATCGTGTCTCCCGGCGGCTCGCCGCCGATCAGCCGCCCGACCTGCAGGATGATGATGATCGCGCCGATTCCGCTCATGAATCCGGAGATGACCGGATAGGGGACGAGCCGGATGTACTCGCCGAAGCGCATCAGCCCGAACGCGATCTGAAAAAGACCCGCGAGCACGACGGCCGTCAGCACGAGCTCGGGACGGCCGGGCAGGCTCGCGACGACGCCCGCCATCACGACGACCATCGGGCCCGTCGGGCCCGAAATCTGCGACGGCGTGCCGCCGAACACCGCTGCGAAGAAGCCGACGAAGATCGCGCCGTAAAGGCCGGCGATCGCGCCCATTCCGGATGCGACGCCGAGCGCGAGCGCGAGCGGCAGCGCGACGATCCCCGCCGTGATGCCGCCGAACAGGTCGCCGCGGAGGTTCGACGTGTCGATCAGTCGCATCGTCGGCCCCCGTTCAGTCCTGACCTGCGGCGGTCGGCGCGGACGCGTCGGCGACCAGCGTGTCGTAGCGGTCGGCGATCGGCAGGAACGTGCCCGTCGACTCGTCGTGGCAGTAGACGTCGCCCGTCTCGATCTCGTAGACCCAGCCGTGCAGCTCGAGACGTCCGGCGGCGAGGCGGGCGGCGACGACCGGGTGCGTGCGCAGATGCTGCAGCTGGACGAGCACGTTCTGCTCGATGACCTCGCGGATGTGCTCCGGGCACACGCAGCCGTGACGCTCTTTCACGATCTCGACGGCCGCCCGCGCGTGAAGGAGCCACTCCCGGACGTGCGGCAGCTCGGCGACCGACTCGGGGTCGAGCGCGCCGCCCATTGCGCCGCAGTGGGTATGGCCGCAGACGACGATGTGCCCGACGTTGAGCACCGCGACGCCGTACTCGATCGTGGCGGTCACGCCGCCGGCCTGCCGCGTGTGCGGCGGCACGATGTTTCCGGCGTTGCGGATGATGAACAGATCGCCCGGCCGGGTCTGCGTGACGAGGTTCGGATCGATACGCGAGTCGGCGCACGTGATGAACAAGGCCTCGGGGCGCTGTCCGTTGGCGAGCTCGGCGAAAAGCTCTCGATGCTGCGGGAAGATGCTCCGCCGGAACTTCGCAACGCCCGAGACGACGTGATCCATTTTCAGTGCTCCCTTTCGCGGTCTCGTCTTTTGTGACGATCGACTCTAACGGACGGCTTGCTGATCCGGCTAGACAACGAAACGAGAATCGGTGATTGTTTGCGTCTATCATGGAAGTGCCGATCGACCCGACGCTGCGTGTCTCGTTGCGCCAGCTACAGTACTTCGTCGCCGTGTCGAATGCGCGCAGCTTTCGGCGCGCTGCCGAGAAGCTCGGCGTCAGCCAGCCCACACTGACCGCGCAGATCGCGGCCCTCGAGCAGGCGCTCGGCGTGCGTCTGTTCGAGCGCGGGCGCAGCGGCACGATCCAAAGCCCGATCGGGCGCGAGCTCGTGCGTGACGCACGTCGCGTTCTCGAGGAGCTCGACGGCTTCCTCGAGCGCGCGCACTCGCTGACCAGCGGGCCGGGCGGCACTTACCGGCTCGGCGTCACGCGTACGGTCGGCCCGTACCTGCTGCCGCATATCCTGCCGACCCTGCACCGCGAGTACGGCGACGTGAAGTTCTACGTCCGTGAGGACTCGCCGGCTCCGCTCGAAGAGTCGCTGCTCGACGGGCGCTACGATCTGATCGTCACGACTCTGCCGATCGCGCTGAAGGATCTGTCGTATTCGATCCTGTGCAAGGAGCCGCTGAAGCTCGTCGTCCCGAGCGAGCATCGCCTCGCGCAGCGGACGCGAATCGACGAGTTCGATCTGGCCGGCGAAGAGGTGCTCGCGATCGAAGAAACGCATCCTCTCCATTCGCAGATCCAGCGGCTCTGCGACCGTTTCGGCGCGACGATTCGCCGTGACTACGAGGGCACGAGCCTCGACACCCTGCGACAAATGGTGCAGCTCGGCATGGGCGTGAGCTTTCTGCCGGCGCTCTATATCGAGTCGGAGATACGCCCCGGCGATGATTTGCGCGTGATTCCGATCACCGGCGAGGGCGTGCTGCGCGAGCACGCGCTCGTATGGAGGACGACGGCGCCGTCGCGCAATCTTTTCAAGGAGATCGCGGAAAGGATCAAGCGGATCATTCGGACGGATCTGGCCGACGTGACGGTGCCCGCGATCTGAGGCACGATCGAGCGACCGCGGTCTCGAGTACGGAGGTAGTCGACGATGAAGATCAACAACAGAGTTTTCGCCGCGGCGCTCGCGGTCGCGGCGATGACGGCCTGCACGGATGAGCCGGAGGTGAGCCCGAGCGTCGAGCCCGAGTCTCAAGCGCCGGCCGCCGACGCTCCGCCGCCGGTGCCTGCCGCGCAACCCGATGCCGGACCGGGGCAGCTGCCGGACGTCATCGTGATCGAGCGCGGCGGGTTCATTCCCGAAGGCATCGAGTACGACCAGACGAACGAGCGCTTCCTCGTCGGCTCGCTGGCCGAAGGCACGGTGTTCGAGATCGCGCCGGACGGCACGATGACGCCGGTCATCGAGGACGCGGACCTCGTCTCGTCGGTCGGCATCGAGGTCGACGAGGAACGCAACCGGCTCCTCGTCTGCAACGCCGACAGCAGCGTGTTCGACCCGAATGCGGCCGGGCCCGGTAAGGCGATGCTCGGCATCTACGACCTCGCGACCGGCGAGCGTCAGGCGATGATCGATCTCGCGGCCGCCGTGCAGGACGCGCCGGCGGACGCACGGCATTTCGCGAACGACGTCGCCGTCGGCGCGGACGGCACCGCGTTCGTCACGGACACGATGTCGAATCTCGTCTATCGAGTCGGGTCGGACGGTCAGCCGACCGTGCTGCATCGTTTCGAAGGCATGGTGCAGCCGAACGGCATCGTGTATCACGACTCGGGGTATCTGCTCGTCGTCGGCCTCGGCGACGGCAATCTGTACAAGATCCCGGTCGACGATCCCGCGTCGGCGAGCCAGGTGACGTTGCCGGAGCCGCTCGAAGGCGGCGACGGGATGATCTGGATCACCGATGGACGGCTCGGCGTCGTCAGCAACAGCCAAAGCCGCGTCATCGCGCTCGAGAGCAGCGACGACTGGACGACGGCCGAGGTCGTGGGCACCGCGAGCTTCGACGGCCAGGGCACGACGGCCGCCGTTGCGAACGGCGACGTGTTCGTCGTGAAGCCGCACTTCGAGGATCAGGATCCGCCGTCGATCGAGCGCGTAACGTTCGAGTGATCTTCGCCCGCGTCCGCGGGGCGTAATGTGACGGTCGAGACGGTCTCGCCGGCGAGAAACGGCGCCGGCGAGCCGCTGTGCCATGCGGGCCACTGGTCGGCGAATGCGTCGGCCAACGGATGCCCGCTTTGCCCCCCGGCGAGCTGCAGGATGCCGGCCTCGGGGCGCGCCGGCGAGACGACCATCCTGATCACGGCGCCGCGGGTCGGCTCCGCGACGCGGACGGCGAGAGGCGCGCCGGGCTGCGGAACGGCCGGCAGCCGCAGCATCCGGCCAATCAGCGGAAGCCCGGCAAGCGGGTGCGACGCGGTGAGTCGGTTGACCTCGCCCCACGGCGCGTCGAGCCCGAGGCCGTCACCGTTCGCGATCGCGTCGAGCCGAGCGATCAGCGCGTCCCGCAGAAACGAGCGCCAGTCCGTATAGCCCGCAGGCAGCAGGTGCGCCGGACGCTCGTCGAGCAGCCGGCGCATCGCCTCGTCCGCGAGCGGCCACCGATAAACGAAGCCCGGATCGGCTTCGATCGCCGGCGCGAGCAGCGGCGCGAGCAGCCGCTCGAGCAGCTCGCGGTGGAACGCATGAAGGAGACGGAAGCCGACGTTCGATGTCTCCGCGCGTCCGTCCCAATCCTCGATGGCCGCGCGCGCGAACGCGACGACCCCGTCTTCGTCATCGTCGTCGCCGTCGAGCACCTCGAGCGCGACGCGGCGGATCTCGTCATAGGCTTCGACGCGTGTGTCGAGCTGCATCGCGGCGAGCGCCGCCTCGTCGAATGTTTGTCCGTCGCCGAGCAGATCCGCGATCCGCTTCGCGCGATAAGGAGGCATCCATACTCGGCCGAGCTGCGCGGCTTCGGCGGCCGGCAGCACGCGATTGTTCGCCGTGAACAGCACGTCGTCCGGGCCGCCGACGTAGCGCGGCGGCTCGATCAAGCCGGCCCAGCCCGCGTCGCCCGAGGCCCACGAGCGCGGCACGGAGCCGTCGAAGCCCTTGCGTACCGGCACCGGACCGTTCACGGCCCAGCCGACGCGTCCTGCGCCGTCCGCGAACATCCAGTTCAGCGACGGTCCCGCCCATCCGGTCACGACGTCGATGCCGGCCTGCACGGACTCGGCGAACGCGAGCTCGAGCACGTCGATGTTCGCGCCGCCCGGCTCGAGCCACGTCGCGCGCAGCGCGAGCGTCCGGCCGAGCCCGTCCCGGCCGGCGACCGGGCCCCAGCGGGTCAGCCGGACGTCGACGATCTCGGGCTCGTCGCGGCCGCGGACCGCGATCGACTCCTGCTCCACGACGAACGGCTCGACACCGCCGGGGACGCGATATGCCGCCGGATTCTCGGGATCGGTCTCGACGACGACCCAGTCGCTCTGATCGGCGTTGCTGACCGTGAGCCCCCACGCGAGATCGTCTGTTGCGCCGATCACGATACCGGGCACTCCAGGGATGCCGAGGCCGCGCAGCGCGCGTCCGGCGAAGTACAGCTCGGCACGGTGAAAGACGTTCGGCAGTCGCAGCCCGAGATGCGGATCGTTCGCGACGATCGCAGCGCCGCCCGTGCCGCGTGCGCCGCCGACGGCCCATTGGTTCGACGCGCCGCCTGCCGGCGGCGACATCACGATCGGCCGGCGGCCGGCCGGCGAGACGTCGGACACCGGCGTCGTCGGGATCGGCTGCGGACGATAGCCGCCGGTCGGGTCGTTCGCTGCGGCGAGCAGCGGGCGATCGAAACGCGCGGTCGACGGGGTCAGGAACGCGTAGACGTCCGGCGCCAGCGCCGCCTCCATCACGGCCTGCGGGCGCTCGTAGACTTCGTTGCTCGATAGCATCGTGTAAAACGCGTAGACGACGAGCAGCGAGTCCTCGACGGTCCACGGCCGCGGTTTCACGCGCAGCAGCCAATATTCGGGCGGCCGCGCGCCGAGATCCGCGAGCCCGGCATTCACGCCTTCCGTGTACGCGGCGAGCCATGCGCGGTGCCGCGCCGGAAGCGACGCCTCGAGCGCGCGGGCGCGCTTCCTGAACTGGAACACGCGCCGCTCGCGGTCGAGCGGCAACGCGGCGGGCCCAACGAGCTCCGCTAGCTCCCCGGCAACGCTGCGGCGGCTCAGATCCATTTGGAAGAACCGTTCCTGCGCGTGCATGAAGCCTTGCGCTCGGTACGCATCCTCGATGGTCGCGGCGCGGATCCGCGGAATCGCGTGCGCGTCGAGCTCGATCGTGACGGAGCCGTCGAGGCCGGGTACGGCCGCTTGCCCGCTTCGCCTCGGCAGCGACTCGGTCAGCGCGAGCGTGAAGACCGCGGCAGTCATGCACACGACGCTCGCGGCGGCAAAGAGAAGTTTCCTCATGCGATGCCAGTGGCCGTGCATTCCCTTTGCACGCCGGCCGACGGCCAGCATACTTGATCCCGCCTGGCCTGCCTAAGCGCGGCGTGGAGCGAAGCACATGAACGGGAAGAGGAACCTGCTCTTTCTCGGCGCGGGTCTCGCCGCCGGGTTCGTCATCGCGGCGCTGCTGCGGCCCGCCGATAGCGGCGAAAGCGCGTTCACGTGGGGCGAGCCTGCGCTCGACGAGCGGCTCATCACGCTCGAGCGCCGGCTCGCGTCCGAGACGGCCGCGCGGCTCGCGTTGTCCGACGAGATCGACGCGCTGCGCGCAGAGCTCGACGCGCTTGCGGACCGCGACGCGTTCGGGAACCTCACGGCCGGCGGGGCGCCGCCGGCCTTCCCGCTCGGACCGAGGGGCCCGGCCGAGGCTTCGGCCGCGGGGCCGGTGCCGGAGGCCGGCGAGGCTCGACCTCGCGCGCGGCGGACGCCGCCGACGCCCGACGAGCTCGAGCAGCGCAGGATTCAGCGGATCGTCGACGCGGGCTTCACGCAGGCCCGTGCCGAGTGGATCGAGCGGCGCGTCGCGCAGCTGCAGATGGAGCAGCTCGAAGCTCAGTACGAGGCCGCGCGGACCGGAGACCGCACCCGGGTCCGGTCGGTCGACGAATCGCTGCGGGCCGAGCTCGGCGACGACGAGTACTCACGCTATCTCGAAGCGACCGGCCGACCATCGCGTATCGGCGTCAGGAACGTGCTGCCGAGCTCGCCCGCCGAGCAGGTCGGGCTGCAGCCCGGAGACGAGATCGTGGCGTACGGCGGCAAGCGGGTCTTCGACATGAACGACCTCAACCGCGCCACCCTCGACGGGCGGCCGGGCGAGACCGTCGTCGTCGAGGTGCTGCGCGACGGGCAGCCGCTTCAGCTCTATGTGCCGCGTGGGCCGCTCGGCATCTCGAGCGGGGCGAGGAGGCGGTAGCTCGATTTCGTTGCTGTCGGCGGCGCAGGCCCATGTGTGGTTAGAATGACCGGCTTTGAGCCGGACGTCGCAATGTCGCTGCAGCAAAAATTTCTTCGCCTCGAATCCCATTTGAAGTCGCTCGTCGTCGGACAGGAGCGGCTGTTGAACCGGATGCTGATCGCGCTCCTGTGCGACGGGCATCTGCTCGTCGAGGGCGCGCCGGGTCTCGCGAAGACGCGCGCGATCAAGGTCCTGAGCTATAACGTCGAAGGCGACTTCCATCGGCTGCAGTTCACGCCGGACCTGCTGCCCGCCGATTTGACGGGCACCGAGATCTACCGCCCGCAGGACGGCTCGTTCGTGTTCCGGGAAGGTCCGCTGTTTCACAATCTCGTGCTCGCGGACGAGGTCAACCGCGCACCGGCGAAGGTGCAGTCGGCGCTGCTCGAGGCGATGGCCGAGCGGCAGATCACGGTCGGCTCCGTCACGTATCCGCTGCCGCGCCTCTTCATGGTGATGGCGACGCAGAACCCGATCGAGCAGGAGGGCACGTACCCGCTGCCCGAAGCGCAGCTCGACCGGTTCCTGCTCCATGTCCTCGTTGGCTACCCGGACGCCGAAGGCGAGCGCGCGATCCTCGCGCTGAATCGCGCCGAGGCGAGGAGGCCGAGCGGGGACCGCGAGCTGTTCGCGGCCGCCGAGCCGCTGACGCAGGACGAGGTCGTCGCCGCGCGGCAGGCCGTGCTCGACCTCCATCTCGCCGAGCCGCTCGAGGAGTACATCGTGCAGATCGTGCTCGCGACCCGGGACCCGGGCCGCTACGGCGACGATCTCGCCGGCGTCCTGCAGTACGGCGCGAGCCCGCGCGCGACGATCGCGCTCGACCGCTGCTCGCGGGCGCGCGCGTGGCTCGCCGGCCGCGACTACGTGACGCCCGAGGATATCCAGGACGTTGCGCTCGACATCCTGCGCCACCGCGTGCTGCTCAGCTTCGAGGCGGAGGCGGCGGGCCGCACGCCGGACGAGGTCATCGGAGCGCTGCTCGGGAGGATCGGCGTGCCGTGACGCCGCTTGCCGCGATCCGCCGCAGCGGCAGCGCGCCGCAGAAGGCCGGCGCTCGAACCGCGCCCGACCGCGTGACGCTCGAGCGTTTGATCGCGCTGAAGGCGGCCGGCGAATCGTTGAAGCTCGCGACGCCCCGGGTGCACGCGCTCGGCGCCGGCGGCCATCTGTCGCCGTTCAAAGGCCGCGGCGTCGAGTACGACGAGTCGCGGCCGTATCAGCCCGGCGACGACCTGCGCACGATGGACTGGCGCGTGATGGCGCGCACCGGGAAGCCGCATACGAAGATTTTCCGCGAGGAGCGCAACCGCCCGGTCATTGTCTGGCTCGACCTGCGCGCGCCGATGATGTTCGGCACGCAGGGCGCGTTCAAAGCCGTCCGCGCGGCCGAGGCAGCAGCGCTCGTCGCCTGGGGCGCGGTCGCGAACGGCGACCGGCTCGGCGGGCTCGTGTTCTCGGACACGAGCCACGAGGAGCGGCGACCGCGGCTCGGCCGCCGCTCGGCGCTGACCTTGCTGCAGCTGATCGCCGAGGACGCGTTCTGGGCGCCGCCGGCGTCCGCGGCGCCCGGAGGCGGCGCGGAGCATGCGCTGAAGCGACTGACGCGGGTCGCGCGGCCCGGCAGTCTTCTGTTCCTGATCAGCGATTTCCGCGGGCTCGGCGCGGACGCCGACCGGCATCTGCGCGAGCTGTCCCGTCACGGGGACGTGTTCCTGCTGCATGTCTTCGATCCGATCGAGGCTGAACTTCCGCCGCCGGGCCGCTATCGAATCGTCGTCGGCGGGCGGTCGGTCACGATCGATACGTCCGATCCCGTGTTGCGGACGCGCTTTCGCGCCGAGTTCGAGGCGCATCGGGCGCGGCTCACCGGGCTGGCGCGCCTGCCCGGCATCAGCGTGATCGATTGCGCGACGAGCGAGGACCCCCGCTCGGTGCTCGCCAGGCGTTTCGGCGGCCGGCCGGCATGAGAAGATGCGGAACGGTGACGCGATGAATCCGAGCATCGACGTAAGCAATCTGCCGCTCCGGGATATCCACCTCCCGGAGCCGGTCTCGTGGTGGCCGCCGGCGCCGGGCTGGTGGCTGCTCGCGGCAGCGCTCGTCGCCGCGCTCGGCGTCGTGCTGTGGCAGCGGTACCGGACGCGGCGCCGGCGGGCCGCGCTCGCGGCGATCGAGCGGATCACTGCCGAGCTCGAGGCCGGAGCCGAGCCGGTCGAGTGCCTGCAGCAGCTGTCCGTCGTGCTGCGCCGCTACGTGATGTCGACGGCCGCAGACGAGGACGCGCGCAAGGTGCCGGGCCTCGTCGGACGGCACTGGCTCGAGTATCTCGACGCGCACGGCGGCGGCTCGAGCTTTCGCGACGGACCGGGCCGCCTGCTGCTCGACGGGCCGTATGCGCCGGCGGATTCGCTGCGCCGCGAGGACGCGGCGGAGCTCGGACGCCTGCTCGCGGGCTGGATCAAGACGCAGCCGGCCGGAGCTTGAGCGCGATGTGGACTTTCGCATGGTGGTGGATGCTCTTCGTGCTGCCGGCGCCGTGGCTCGTGCGGCGCGTGTTGCCGCCGGCATCCGTCGAGCGGGATGCCGCGCTCGTCGCGCCAGTCGGCAGCCCGTTCGCGACGCTCGCGCCGCCGCGCGGCGCTAGCCCCGGGTCGAATCGCCGGCTGCTCGGGCTGTGGATCGTATGGGGGCTCGCCGTGCTTGCCGCGGCGCGCCCGCAGTTCGTCGGCGAGCCGATGGCCGTGCCGATGACGGGCCGGGACCTGCTGCTTGCGGTCGACCTATCCGGCAGCATGGAGGAGCAGGACTTTCAGCTCGGCGGCGAGTGGGTCAATCGCCTCACGGCGACGAAGACCGTCGCCGACGACTTCATCGCGCGCCGCGTCGGCGACCGCGTCGGGCTGATCCTGTTCGGGCGCGAGGCCTATCTGCAGACGCCGCTGACATTCGACCGCGAGACCGTGCGCATCCTGCTCGACGAGGCCGTGATCGGGCTCGCCGGCAAGGAGACCGCGATCGGCGACGCTATCGGGCTCGCGATCCGCACGCTCGAGGATGCGGGCGTCGAGGAAGGGCGGCGCGTGCTGGTCCTCTTGACCGACGGCGCGAACACCGCCGGAGCCGTCGACCCGCTGAAGGCCGCCGAGCTCGCCGCGCGGCGCGGCGTCGTGATCTATACGGTCGGGATCGGCGCGGACGCGCTGATGGTCCGTTCGCTGTTCGGACTTCGTCAGATCAATCCGTCGGCGGACCTCGACGAGAAGACGTTGACGGCGATCGCGGAGATAACCGGCGGACGCTATTTCCGCGCGCGCGACACCGAGGAGTTCGCCGAGATCTACCGCGTGCTCGACGAGCTCGAGCCGGCCGAGTCCGAGGCGGAGGGCTATCGGCCGGTCAAGGAGCTGTTCCACTGGCCGCTCGGCGCGGCCGCCGCGCTCGCGTTCGCCGGCGTGCTCGCGACGTTCCTGCCGGCGTGGCGCCGGCGCGTCGTATGGGAACGTGCGCATGCTTGACGACTTCCATTTCCTGCGGCCCGCGTGGCTGCTCGCACTGCCGCTCGGCGTCGCGCTGATCCTCTACGCGTTCCGCACGCAGGCGAGCGGCGGCGCATGGCGCCGGGTCGTCGACCGCGCGCTGCAGCCGCTCGTGCTGACGGCCGTGGATCGCTTCACCGGCCGGCGCTGGCCGCTGCTCGCCGCGCTCGCTGCGTGGACGCTTGCGACGATCGCGCTCGCGGGCCCCGCATGGGAGCGGCTGCCGGTGCCGGCGTTCCGGTCGAACGAGGCGCTGGTCGTCGCGCTCGACCTGTCCCGGTCGATGGACGCGGCCGATCTTTCGCCGAGCCGGATCGCGCGCGCGAAGCTGAAGCTGCTGTCGCTGCTCGATCGGCGCGACGGCGGACAGACGGGCCTCGTCGTGTTCTCGGCGCACGCGTTCACGGTGACGCCGTTGACGACGGATACGCGTACGATCGCGTCGCTCGTCGCCGCGCTGACGACGGACATCATGCCGAGCCGCGGCAGCCGGATCTCGGTCGGCCTCGAGAAGGCGGCATCCCTGCTCAAGCAGGCGAACGTGACCGACGGGCGCATCCTGCTGATGACCGATGCGGTGCCGGCGCCGCACGATCTCGAGGTCGCGAGGAAGATCGCGGCCGACGGCGTTGAGATCAGCGTGCTCGCGATCGGCACCGAGGACGGTGCGCCGATCCCGGAGCGCAACGGCGGTTTTCTGACCGACGGCCGCGGCAACGTCGCCGTGCCGAAGCTCGACGTCCGCGCGCTCGCGTCGCTCGCGGCCGCGACCGGCGGACGGTTCTCGACGCTGACGGCGGACGACTCGGATCTCGAGCGCCTAGAGCCGCCGCAGGACGCGGGTGAGCTGCTCGCCGCGGAGGAGACGACGCAGGTCGCAGACGTCTGGCGCGACGCGGGCCTCGGGTTCGCCGTGCTGTTGCTACCGCTGATCGCGCTCGGATTCAGGCGCGGCTGGATCGCGGCCGTCGTGCTCTGCCTGATCGTGCCCGTCCCCGGCGCCAACGCGCAGACCGAAAGCGACGGTGTCCGCGGCGGTCTTGCCGAAGCGTGGGCGGCGCTGTGGCGCCGCGCCGATCAGCGCGGCATGCAGGCGCTCGCCGCCGAGCAGGCGGAGCAAGCCGCGCGGCTTTTCGAGGATCCCGCGTGGCGCGCCGCCGCGCAGTACCGCGCCGGGGAATACGAGTCGAGCGCCGCGTCGCTCGCAGGGCTCGATACGCCCGATGCGCACTACAACCGCGGCACGGCGCTCGCGCGGGCCGGCAATATCGAAGGCGCGATCGCGGCCTACGACCGTGCGCTCGAGCTCGATCCGGATCACGAGGACGCACGCTACAACCGCGATCTGCTCGAGGAGCTGCTCGAGCAGAATCCGCCCCCGCCGCCGCAGCAGCAACAGGCCGGCAACGACGAGCAGCAGCAGGACTCGCAGCAGCGCGACGGCGACTCGAGCGAGTCGCCGCAGCAGGCGGACAGCGGCGAAGCCGCCGGCGACGAGCAGCGGCAGGCGCAGCAGAGCGGCGAGCCGCAGCCGTCCGAAGGCGAGCCGGGCAGCGACGGCGAGGAGGGCGACGGCGAGCAGCAGCTCGCGAACGCGGATCCGGGCGCCGAGTCCGATCAGGGAGAGCTCGACGCCGAAGCGGAGCCCGAGGAGACGGAATCCGAGCAGGCCGATGCGGAAGGCCAGCCGACCGCTTCGGAGGATCTCGAGCGGTGGGCGTCCGACCAGGCGGCCGAGCAATGGCTGCGTCGGATCCAGCAAGATCCTGGCGGCCTGCTGCGCCGGAAGTTCCTTTACCAGTACCAGCGCCTCGGTATCGATCAGGACGGCAACCACACGTGGCCGGGAGACGAGGGCGAGCCGTGGTGAGCGCCTGCTTCGGCCGTCTAACACGGGCAACGCTCGTGATCGTCATCTGGCTCGCCGCGGGCGTCTCCGCGTTCGCGCAGGACGTCGAGGTCGTCGCGAGCGTCGATCGCGATCAGCCGCACGAGAACGAGTCGTTCACGTACGTGCTGCGCGCCGAGGGCCGCGTGCGCGGCCAGCCGGACATCTCGCCGCTGCTCGATCTGTTCGACGTGCTGTCGTCGTCCGAGTCGACACGCATCCAGATCGTGAACGGACGCGCGGAGCAGGTCGTCGAGTGGATCTATCAGCTGATGCCGCGACAGGCGGGCAAAGCGCTGATCCCGCCCGTCGAGGTCGCGGGGACATTCTCGAATGCGGTCGAGATCGAAGTGCTGCCGGCAACGGCGCAGGGCGACGCGCCCGGCGACATCTTCCTCGAGGTCGAGATCGAGCCGGAGCGGGTCTACGTGCAGTCGCAGGTCGTCTACACCTTGCGGCTGTTCGTCGGAACGATGACCGGCCGTGCAACGATCACGCCGCCGCGCATCAGCGGCGGCGAGGCGATCGTCGAGCGGCTCGGCGACGATCGCGAGTACCGGGCGACGCGCGCGGGCCGTGACTTCACGGTCCGCGAGCGGCGTTTCGCGATATTTCCGCAGCAGGCAGGCGTCCTGACCTTAGGGCCCGCGACGTTCGAGGCGATGGTCATTCCGGCGCGTGGATTCTCTCGCGTGCAGCGCTACGAGTCGGACCCGATCGAGCTCGAGGTCCTCGCGGCCGTGCCGCCGCCCGCATCGCATCCGAACGCCGCGTGGCTGCCGGCTCGCCGCCTCGAGCTGACCGATCGCTGGAGCAACGATCCGCCCGACCTCGTCGTCGGCGTGCCGACGACGCGCACTGTGACGATCGAGGCCGAGGGCCTGCTCGAGACGCAGCTGCCCGAGCTTTCGGTACCGACTGCCAGCGGCGTGCGGATGTACGCGGACCGGCCCGAGCTCGATCGGACGATCACCGGCGCGGGGCTGCTCGCGAGACGCGTCGAGCGCTACGCGGTGCTGCCGCAGACGGCTGGCGACGTCGAGTTGCCCGGCGTCGAGCTGCCCTGGTTCGACACGGTGAACGGGCGCTGGCAAATCGCGTCGGTGCCCGCACGCGCGCTGACCGTGCAGCCGGGCGCTGCGTCGGATCCGCTGCCGGTGCCGCAGCCCGTGCCGGAATCGCCGGCCGCGCCTGCGACCCCCGTACCGCAGCCCTCCGCGGGCCCGTGGCCGATCGTCAGTGCCGTGCTCGCCGTCGGCTGGGCGCTGACCGTGCTGCTGTGGTGGCGATCGAGCCGTTCCGCCGGCGGCAGTGCACGCGTCGAGGACGCGCCGGCCGCGCGGCAGCCGCCGCGGGGCGCCATGAAGCGCCTGCGCGCCGCGTGTGACTGGAACGACGCGTTCGCGGCCCGTACCGCGCTGCTCGACTGGGCGGCCGAGCGCTTCCCGGACGACACGCCCCGATCGCTCGGCGCGCTCGCCGGCCGGCTGCCGGAAGACGCGGCGGCCGCGGTCCTCGATCTCGAGGCCGCGCTCTACGCGCCCGGCGGCCGGGAGTGGCAAGGCGCCGCGCTCGCGAACGCGCTGGCCAAGCACGACACCGGCACGCCGCGGCGCCGGCGCGGCACGGACGATCCGCTGGTTCCGCTCTACCGTTAATGCGTCGCTAAATGGCGACGCTTTAGGCTGCGGAAAGCTCGTTGCGGCTGGATGGACTGTGACCTGATTAGCCGCGACCGTCGGCCCGATGTAGCATGCTGCGCGCTACTCGAGCTCGTTCGAAAAAGCTGATGGAGCTTCCCGCTCTCGATCGCGCCAATGTTCGCTCCCCGTATGCCGATCAGCTGAACCAAGGTTTCGCCCGGCTGCGGTTCAATGCGCTGCTCGAGAAAGAGTTTCGCGATTTCTATCTTGCGCAGAATCTGCCACGCGGGCGCCTAGCCGTATCGATCGCGCTCGTGCCGCTATGCACGCTCGCGCTGATCGAGCTTTTCGGCGACGAGCTGGCGTGCGGCCTGGCGTCGTGGCGGTTCAGCGTGCTGTTTCCGCTGCTGGTCGCGACAGCGGCGGCGATGTACCTGCCGATCGCAGAGCGCTACCAAACCGTGATCGGCGGCGTGAGCATTCTCGCGGGCGGGCTGCTCGTCACGTATTTCTCGCACGTCGAGCTGCTTGCCGGCGGGCCGAACCTGATCGGCGGGCAGATGCTCGCGGTACTGTTCGCGTGTTTGTTCCTCGGGCTGCTGTTCGACGTCGCAATGGTGATCGGCAGCGTGCTGCTGTCGTGGCACTTCATCGCGGGAGCGATACTCGGTGTGCCGTCGGAGGAAATCTGGTACTCGGGCGCGCTGCTCGCAACGACGACCGCCGCGTCGTTGATCACGACGTACAAGCTCGAGCGCGTGATTCGGACGAGCTTCCTCGAGACCCGCCTGCTGCACACGCTCGCCGAGCGCGACGGCATGACGGGGCTCTACAACAGGCGAATCTTCGACGACTACGCGAAGCGCGTCTGGCGACAGGCACGGCGCGAGAACCAGTCGCTGACGCTCGTGATGGTCGATATCGATGATTTCAAGGTCTACAACGACCTCTACGGCCATCAGGCGGGCGATGACTCGCTGAAGCGCGTCGCGGAGACGATCGCGCGCTGTGCGAAGCGCCCGTTCGACTTCACGGCGCGTTACGGCGGAGAGGAGTTCGTGCTGCTGCTGTACGGGCCGCCGAGCGATTACTCGCGCGCCCTGCCGGAGCAGATCCGGCGCGACGTGCAGGCGCTCGAGATTCCGCACGAGCGTTCGCACGGCGGCGTCGTGACGGTGAGCGTCGGCGTCGCGATCATGGAGCCGGACTCGGCGCGGAGTCTGCAGGGCCTGATCCAGGTCGCGGACGAGGCGCTCTATCAGGCGAAGCTCGAAGGGCGCAATCGCGTCGTGTTCAAGAGAGCCGAGGACGGCGACGCGGAGACGGGCAACTTCCGCGTTCGCCGGCAGCAGGTCGGCTAGATACCGGGTTGGATAACCGAGCCGTCGTGGCTCCGATAGCGGGTGCGGCGGCAGGCGGCCGCGCGACGAGGTGTGCCGTTCGGAGACACGCGCGAAGAGCATCCTGCCGCTCGGGCGCGGCCATCCATGGCCGCGCAACGGTCTCCGAACGGCACACCTCGTCCCGCGACCGCCGACACGTCACCGCACGATTCGGTCCCACCAGCCCGCGACGACGGTATGCCGAACGTAGCCACTCCGGTTGGACGTGAGCGAGCGGCTACGCGACGCCGTCGCCGCGAGCCCCTAGCGTGACGGCGCCAGCCGACGACTGCCGCAGCGACGAGCTTCGCTCGGACGCATCGGATACGAACGCCAAACCCCCGCGCGACGGTGTCAGCGCAGGGTGATGTGGGCCGTTTCGAGACCGTTGCGCGGCCATGGATGGCCGCGCCCGAGCGGCACGATGCTCTTCTCGCGTGTCTCGAAACGGCCCACATCACCCTGCGCCCGCGCCGCCCACTACCGTGCGCCCGCGCCGCACATCACGCGCCGCGCCCAACCAGCGCCGAGCGCCGCCGCCGTCCTACCACTTCCCGACGTTCGGCATAGACACCCATGGCTCCTTCGGCGGCAACGCCTCGCCCTTCTGCAGGAGCTCGATCGAGATATTGTCCGGCGACCGCACGAACGCCATCCGCCCGTCGCGCGGCGGCCGATTGATCGTCACCCCGTGGTCCATCAGGCGCTGACACGTCGCATAAATGTCGTCGACCTCGTACGCGATATGCCCGAAGTTGCGCCCCTCGCCGTACTCTTCCGGATCCCAGTTGTACGTCAGCTCGAGCTGCGCATCCTCCTGGCCTTCGGGCGCGAGGAACACGAGCGTGAAGCGGCCGGCCTCATGATCCATCCGGCGGATCTCCTTCAGGCCGAGCTTCCGGCAATAGAAATCGAGCGACGCTTCGAGGTCGCTGACACGCACCATCGTATGCAGATAACGCAAGACACATCCTCCGGGCCGGGTGCGCGGCCGTCGGCCTGCGCGCCGGCTCAAGTTGAGACGGGACCTCACCCGACTATACATTTTACGGTTTGCGCGCTCGAATCCGTTCCTTGACGAACCCACGCATCATCTTCGTGCCCGGCATGAAGCCGAAGCCGCCGCCCCGCGTGCACAAGCGCGAGCTGCTGCGCACGCTCGTAACGGGACTCGCGTGGGCGCGACCCGACGCGGCGAGGCTGCTGCGCGACAACAGCAACTGGTTCACGCTCGTCTCCTGGACCCATCGCTTCTACGGCAAATACCGCGACATCGCGCTCGACCTTCCGGGCATCGAGCGGCTTCTGCATCAACCCGAGCCGAGCGCGGAGGATCTGCGGGAGATCGATTCGGCCGCGCGGCGCGTGCATCGTCTCGTGCATCTCGTCGGCGATGCGTTGCCGTTCTTCGGACGGCTCGTCGCGCGTCCCGAGCTCAGGCTGACGATGAGCGAGGTGCTGCGCTACTTCAGCGACGACGACGGCGTCGCGAGCGACATTCGCGGTCTACTGAAAACGGTGCTGCGCGAAGCATGGCGCTCGAACGAGCGCGTGCTGCTGATCGGCCACAGCCTCGGCTCGGTGATTGCATACGACACGTTGTGGGAGCTGTCCCGCGACGAAGGAGAGACGCGTTCCGTCGAGCTGTTCATCACGATGGGCAGTCCGCTCGCGACGCGCTTCATTCGCCGCTCGCTGCGCGGCGCCGACCGCAGCGGCGCCGAGCGCTATCCGGCCAACATCGAGCGCTGGGTCAACTTTGCGGCCAAAGGCGAGATGACGGCGCTGCGGCCGATGCGGCCGTACTTCTCGCCGATGCTCGATCTCGGGCTCGTCGAATCCATCGAGGACGAAACCGAGCTCTACAACCACTTCCGCAGCGAGATCGGCCTCAACGTCCACATGTCGTACGGCTATCTCGTGAACCCCAAGGTCGCCGAACGCATTGGCGACTGGCTGCTTCCGGCGGAGCGTCCCCGCGCTACTGAAGCTGCGGCTGAATCCTGACGTCGATGCGGCGATTGCGCTCGCGGCCCTGCGCGGTTTCGTTGTTCGCGATCGGCCGCGTCTCGCCGTAGCCGACGGCGCTCAAGCGAAACGCCGGCACACCGAGCTCGTTCGTGAGGTAGCCGCTCACGGCCTCGGCGCGGCGCCGCGACAGCGCCATGTTCGATTCGTCGCCGCCGTACGAGTCCGTGTGCCCCTCGATGACCGCCTGCGAGTTAGGGAACACGTCGATCGCCTGGCGCACCTTCTCGAGCAGCGCCCGGTGGGCCTCGTCGATGTTCGACTGTCCGCTGCCGAACGTGAGGCCGACGAGCCGCAGCACGATCTCGTTGCCTTCGCGCGAGACGCGGGCTTCGTCACGTGAGAACATGCCTTCGACCCGCTCGAACTGCTGCCGGACGCGCTCCTCGGCCTCGAGGCGCTGTATCAGCGCGACCCGCTCCTGCGACACGCCGCCGAGCCGCTCGTCGAGCTCGCGAATCTCGTCCTCGAGCTCCGCGATGCGCGCGCGGCTCGACTGGAGATCGATCTCGGATTCGAGCTGCTGCTCGCGCAGGTCCTCGATGTACCGCACGAGGGCGCTCGCGATCGGCTCGACGCCGCGATCGAGCGGCGCCGACATGTCGGCCGCCGCGGCGACCTGAATCAGCGGCTCCTCGTACGCGAGGATCACGTCCTCGAGCTCCCAGCCCTCGTCGCGTATCGTGCGAATGCGCTCGGCGAGATGGATCGCATGGCGTGCCTCGTAGTTCGCCTGCTGTGCGAGGCTTCTCGGCAGATCGGTGTCGTAGCGGTTCTCGTTGAGCTCGAGCTCGGCCTGCTCGAGCAGCTCGCGGGCGCGCGCGAGCGTCTTCGGCGCATAGCGTTGCACACGCGCCTGCTCCGCTTGCGCGAGCAGTGCGCGCGTCTGGCTCAAATACTGCGCCTTGATCGCGGTGAGCTCCGCATCGCGATACAGCGTTTCCGCCTGCTCGGCCCGGTTGCGGGCGCCGCGGATGTCGCCCGCCTCGAGCCGGCGCATCGCGTTCGCGAAAACCTCTTCGGCGTTCGTCCAGATCGGACCGGCGAACGTCTCGGCGCTCGCGTTCACTGCGTCGTCGCGCGTCTTGATCAGTGATGCGAGCGTGATCTTCGCGATCGCGGCCGCTTCCGCGGCGGCGTTGAAGGCTTGCGTCGCGTCCGCGAGCCGGGAGCGGATGCGTTCGATGTTGCGGCCCCGCTCGAGATCCGCTTCGGCGGACGCGAACGCTTCGCGGCCGCGCCGGAACGCGTCGGGGGCGAGCAGCTCGGCTTCCGCCTCGAACGCGGCGGCCCTCGCGCTTTCCGCCTCGGCGAACAGCGTGGCGCGCAGGTCCGCCTGCGCGAGCGCCTGCGCCGCGAGCAGCGACGCGAGGATCGAAACCGCAAACTTTCTCATAGGAAGTTCCGCCACCGAGGCCCGAAGATTCGCCTAAGTAAGCGTTCGCGCAAAAGGCTGTCAAGCTGCACGCGGAAGGCGAATGTTCCCGCTGCCGATATTGTGCACACGTTCACAGACGGTTCAGGCAGGCTTTTCTAAAGTGCGTGCCATGGGTGTCAAGTACTACACGCACTTCATCCTGACGGGCGCCTCCGGAGAAGGCGGAGACCAGGAGTTCAGCGGTGTCGTAGAGGTCAACCAGGCGACCGAGCACCGCTACGGGGTCAAGGAGATCGAAGCCTTGCTGGCGCGCAACTTCGACCTCCAGTCTAGAGACGTGCGCGTCATCAACTGGGCCCGTCTGCAGTAACCGTTTTTCAGTCACCTGTTTCGCATCAACGCTCGTTCCATCTGTTGTTTCCCCCTGTGTTGCCCGGCCCCTGTGCCGGGTTTTTTTTGTCCGCGGCGCGGCGTCAATACCGTACGCCGATGACGACATAAGTCCGCTCGCCGCTCGGCGTCGGCACGACGAGCTCGTCGTCGACCTTCCTGCCGCGCACGGCTCGACCGAGCGGCGAGTCCATGCTGACGTAGCGCTCGTCGTCTCCGACCTCGTCCGGGCCGACGAGCCGATACTCGCGCACGCCGCCGTCCTCGTCCTCGAGCTCGAACCAGGCGCCGAAGTAGACCTTGCTCGTATCGGCGGGCGGGCCGTCGACGACGGTCATTCCGTCGAGGCGCTTGCGCAGGAACCGCACCCGCCGGTCGATCTCGGCAAGCTGCCTCTTGCCGTAGATGTACTCGGCGTTCTCCGAGCGGTCGCCCTGGGCAGCGGCTTCGGCCACCGCCTTCGTGACGGCCGGGCGCTTGCGCTTCCAGAGCTCGTCGAGCTCGGCGCGGAGCCTTTCCGCACCTTCCTTCGTGATGAACTTCGAGCTAGGGGGCCGCGGAGGGCGATATCGGCTCATAACACGCCTTCCGGAAACATGAGATACTTACCGCGTGAGCGAGAAGTCTAGCAGCATCCTCGACGAGCTCCGCGCGATCCCGGTCGTCGTGACCGGCTCGAAGTACCGCACGCCGCAGGGTTTTTCGGCGATCAAGAACGGCGTGAAGACGCGCGACGATCGCCGCGAGCGCAAGTCCGCGTCGAAGCCGCCGTGGCTTCGCGCGAAACTGCCGTCCGGCGAGCGCTACGAAGCGGTAAAGTCCACGGTCCGCACGCATCGGCTCGCAACGGTATGCGAAGAGTCGATGTGCCCGAACATCGGCGAGTGCTGGTCGAACGGCACGGCGACGATCATGGTGATGGGCGCGGTCTGCACGCGCGCGTGCCAGTTCTGCGCCGTGGACACCGGTAATCCGCACGGCTGGCTCGATCCCGAGGAGCCTGCGAACGTCGCGCGCTCGGTCGATCTGATGGGCCTGAAGTACGTCGTGATCACGTCGGTCGACCGGGACGACCTTCCGGACGGCGGCGCCGCGCACTACGCCGCGTGCGTGCGCGCGATCAAGGCCCGCTGCCCGTCGACCGCCGTCGAGGCGCTGACGCCCGACTTCTGCGGCCGGCATAGAGACATCGAGACCGTCGTCGATTCCGGGCTCGAGGTCTTCGCGCAGAACGTCGAGACGGTCGAGCGGCTCACGCATGTCGTCCGCGACAGGCGCGCGGGCTATGGGCAGACCCTGTCCGTGCTCGAGCATGCGAAGCGGCATCGGCCCGATGTGCTGACGAAGACGAGCCTGATGCTCGGCCTCGGCGAGCGCGACGACGAGATCCTGCAGACGCTCGACGATCTCGCCGCCGCCCGCGTGGACATCGTCACGTTCGGCCAGTACCTGCGGCCGACGCCGAACCACCTGCCGGTCGAGCGGTACGTGACGCCCGACGAGTTCGCGCGGTATCGCGAATGGGGTCTCGAGCGGGGCTTCATGGAGGTCGTCTCGGGCCCGCTCGTCCGATCGAGCTACCGCGCCGATCGCGTGTTCGAGCACAACAACGTCGGACTGTAGTGGCCGAGCTCGCCGCCGATTACGCGCTGTTCGTCGCGCAGCTGATCACGGTCCTCGGCCTCCTGATCGTCGCCGCCGCGCTGCTCGTCGGCATCAGCCGCCGCGGCGCCTATCCCGACGGCCTCGAGGTGCGGCACCTGAACCGTCAGCTCGAGGAGCAGGCGGACGTGCTGCGGCGCGCAGTGCACGGCAAGGACCGCTTCAAGAAGCTGCTGAAGGGCCGCGCAAAGGCCCGTAAGAACGAGAAGAAGGAGCGCGCCGACGGCGAGGAGCGTCCGCGAATCTTCGTGATCGATTTCAAGGGCGACTTGCGCGCAAGCGCGGCGGAGTCGCTGCGTCACGAGGTCTCCGCCGTGCTCGCCGTCGCGAACGAGCGCGACCTCGTGCTCGTGCGCCTCGAGAACGCGGGCGGCACGGTCCACGACCACGGATTCGCCGCGTCGCAGCTGATGCGGATCAAGAAGCAGCGCATCCCGCTCTACGTGGCCGTCGACAAGGTCGCGGCGAGCGGCGGATACCTGATGGCCTGTGTTGCGGACAAGATTATCGCGGCCCCGTTCGCGATCATCGGCTCGATCGGCGTGCTGGCGCAGCTGCCGAACTTCCATCGGCTGCTCGAGAGCAAAGGAATCGATTTCGAGCAGATCTCGGCCGGGCGCTACAAGCGCACGGTCACGATGTTCGGCAAGAACACGGACGAGGGGCGGGAGAAGCTCAAGGAGGAGCTCGTCGAGGTGCACGAGCTCTTCAAGCGGCAGATCGTCGAGCACCGCCCGGACATCGACATCGAAGAGGTCGCGACGGGCGAGCATTGGTATGGTGCGAAGGCGCTCGAGCTGAAGCTCGTCGACGAGATCGCATCGAGCGACGACTGGCTGCTCGCGGCCGCACGCGAGCGCGAAGTGTTCAAAGTCACGTATAAGCGGCGCCGTAAGTTCTCGGAGCGCATGCTCGGCGGCGTCGAAAGCTTTTTCTTTCCGGTCGAGCGATAGGGCCGCTCCGAAGACGCGGGCGCTCCCGCACGCGGCGACGCCCGCCTGCGGCGCTGTTCCCAAGCACGGAAAGATCAGTATACTCCGCGGCGATGTCGCTCATTACGAGAAGCACGTTAATCGGCATGCTCGCGGCGTGGGCTCTCGGCTCCGCCGGCTGCGTGTTCGTCGTGCCCGCCGATGAGCAGCAGGAAAGCGTTGCGGCCGTCGAGGTTTCGGGGCCGGATCCTGCCGCGCCGAAGCTCGCGCCGATCGAGTCTTTGCACTTCGAAGGCGTGCCCGACACGGCCGAGATGATCGGCACGATGCAGGTGCTGTTCACGCGCTACGAGAACACGTTCACGGCGATCGCGCGCGAGTACGGTCTCGGCAACAACGCGCTGCGGATCGCGAACCCGGGCGTCGATCACTGGCTGCCGGGCGAGGGCACGCCGGTCTATCTGCCGACGCAGTCGATCCTTCCGCAAGCGCCGCGCGAGGGCATCGTCGTCAATCTGCCGAGCATGCGGCTCTACTACTTCGAGCGCGACGGCGACGACGCGGCCGAGGCGTCGATCACGACGTATCCGATCGGCATCGGCCGCGAAGGCTGGGCGACGCCGCTCGGCGAAGCGAAAGTCACGGATAAGATCGAGGATCCGACGTGGTACCCGCCCGCGTCCGTTCGTCAGGATCACGCCGAGCGCGGTGATCCGCTCCCGTCCATCGTCCCGCCGGGGCCGGACAATCCCCTCGGCCGGCACGCGATGGTGCTGTCGCTGCCGGGCTACCTGATTCACGGCACGAACAGGCCCGCCGGCGTCGGTCTGCGCGTCAGCGCGGGATGCATCCGGCTTTATCCCGAGCACATCGAGGCGCTGTTCGCGCGCGTGCCGCGCGGCACGCCGGTGCGCATCGTCAATCAGCCCGTGCTCGCGGGCTGGCGCAACGGCGAGCTGTACCTCGAGGTGCACGAGCCGCTCGACGAGCACGAAGACGAGCTCGCCGACGAAGCGGCCAAGGTGATCGCAGCGGCGCTCGAGCGTGCGGGGCGCGTGGACTACGAAATCGACGAGGAGCTCGTCGCCGCTCTCGTTGCGGAGCCGCGCGGGATCCCGTTGCCGATCGGCAAGTCGTCGCGCTCGCCGGTCGAATACCTCGCGTCGGCGAGAGTCATCGAGAACACCGTCGTGATGCCGAGCGCAGAAACGGCGGCGGCGCTGGATCCCTGACCGCCCGCAGCGTGATGGCTATGCGGGCACGCTCACGACGAAAGCCGGGTCGACGAGCGCCGTATGGCCGTTGAGCCGGTCGTCTATGCCGATACGCCTCAAGGCGCCGATGCGCCTCCGACCCGTCTCTCCGCTACCGTAACCGCATTCATCGGGCGCACCGAGCGCGGCCCCGTCGACGAGGCGGTGCCGGTGATGAGCTTCGACGAGTTTCGCCGCGTCTTCGGGACGCACACGAGCTTCAGCTTCGTGTCGCACGCGGTGCAGCATTATTTCCTGCAGGGCGGGCGCGCCGCGGTCGTAGTCCGGGTGACGAACGGTGCGACGCGCGCGACGATCGACGTCCCGGCCGGCGACGACGCGCTGCGGCTCGTCGCGCGCCGGCCCGGCGGCCGCGAGTATCTGCGGGTGTCGGTTGACTATGACCGCGTCGCGGCCGATCCGCTGCGCTTCAATCTCGTCGTGCAGCGTATTGCGCGCCCCGGGTCGAATCTCGTCGAGGACCAGGAGCTCTATACCGGCGTTTCGCTCGACCCGAACGATCGGCTGTTCGTCGTCGATGCGCTCCGCGACTCGGAGCTCGTGCGGCTCTCGGCGCCGCTGCCGCACTGCCGGCCGGACGCGACGCTCCCCGCCCATCCCGGCGCGCCGATTCCGTATCTCGATATGACGAGCGGCGGAACCGACGGCAACGAGCTTACGGACTACGACATCGTGGGCTCGAACGAGGAGGGCACGGGGCTGTTCGCGCTCGACCGCGCGGGCCGCGTCGACCTCGTCTGCGTGCCGTCGTCGCCGACGCGCGACCACGGCACGACGGCGCTGCTCGCGGCGGAGCGCTGGTGCCGAAGCCGCGGCGCGCTTCTGATCTGGGATCCGCCGTGGTCGTGGTATACGAGCGAGGGCGCCGTGCTCGGCATGCGCACGCTCGGCTTGAAGAGCCGCTACGCGATGACGTACTTCCCGCGCCTGCGGCCCCGCGGGCAGCTCGCGCGGTTCCCGGCGGGGATGCCCGGATGCGGTGCGCTCGCCGGGCTCCTCGCGAGCAGCGACGACGAGCGCGGCTACCCCGGTGCGCCGAGCGGCAGCCTGAAGTCGAGTCTCACGACGCTCGTCGAGCTCGACGAGCTGGAGGCGGCCCTGCTGCGCCGCCACGGGATTAACCCGCTCGTATGCGGCAACGGCGGCGGCGTGATTCTCGACGGCAACGCGAGCCTGATGCCGCAGGACCGCGCGCCGAGCGCGGCGCAGCGGCTCGACACGAATCGCACAATCATGCACGTCCTCGACGTGCTCGAGCGCAGCACGGGCTGGGTCATGCGGGGGCTGGACGATCCGGGCACCCCGGTAGAGCTCGAGAAGCAGGTGCGGACGGTGCTCGCGGATCTGCATTCGCGCGGCGCGCTTGCAGGGCGGGGCGCGGAGGACACCTTCTTCGTCCGCGTTCGGTCGAACGCGCCGGATGCGATCGTGCTGCGCGTCGGCGTCGCGGCGATTCGGCCGAGCAGCTTCCAGACGTACGAGCTCGACTACCGCGCCGGCCGTATGACGATTCGCGAGCTGCCGCCGCTCGACGCCTGACGACATTCGCGCCGAAAATTCGTGCCTGGCACGATTTTTTTTAAATCGTGCCTGGCACGAATTTTCAGTGCGGCGTCCCGTAGCCGCCTCCGCCCGGCGTCTCGATCACGAAGCGGTCGCCCGGCTCGAGCGCGACGAGCGCGACCGGCCCGAGCTCGACGACGGTCCCGTCCCGGCGGATCACTGCGTTTCGGCCGCAGCGGCCCGGCTCGCCGCCGGCGAGCCCGAACGGCACCGTGCGGCGGCGGTTCGACAAGATCGCCGCATGCATCGGCTCGAGGAACTCGAGCTCGCGCACGACGCCGTCGCCGCCGCGGTAGCGGCCCGCGCCGCCCGATCCGCGGCGGATCTCGAAGCGGCGCAGCCGCACCGGATGGCGCCATTCGAGAACCTCGGGATCCGTCAGCCGCGAGTTAGTCATGTGGCTGTGCACGGCGCTCGCGCCGTCGAACGACGGACCCGCGCCGGTGCCGCCGCACAAGGTCTCGTAGTACTGATGCACCGCGTTGCCGAACGTCAGGTTGTTCATCGTCCCTTGCGACGCCGCGCACGCGCCGAGCGCGGCGAGCAGCGCGTCCGCGATGCATTGCGACGTCTCGACGTTGCCCGCGACGACGGCCGCCGGATAGCGCGGATTCACGAGGCTCTGCTCGGGCAGCAGGATCGACAGCGGCGCGAGGCACCCGGCGTTCAGCGGGATGCTCTGCCGCACGAGGGTGCGGAACACGTACAGCACGACGGCGCGCGCGATCGCGGGCGGCGCATTGAAGTTCGCCGGGCTCGTCGGCGACGTGCCGGAGAAGTCGATCGTCGCCTCGCGGCGCGCGCGATCGACGCGCACGGAGACCGCGATCCGTTCGCCGCCGTCGAGCTCGAGCGACCATTCGCCGTCCGTCAGCTCGGCGATCGCGGCCCGCACGCACTCTTCGGCGTTACGCTCGATGTGGCGCATGTAGCTCTGCACGACGTCGAGACCGTACCGCGCGACGAGCTTGTGAAGCTCCGCCGCGCCGCGCGCGTTCGCGGCGAGCTGCGCAAGAAGGTCTGCGACGTTGCGGTCCGGATTGCGGGCCGGATAGCGGCCGCTCGCGAGCACGCGCCGCACGTCTTCGTCGAGAAAGCGGCCGTCCGTCACGATCCGCATCGCGTCGATGACGACGCCTTCCTCGTCTATCGAGCGGCTGTCGGGCGGCATCGATCCGGGTGTCGAGCCGCCGATGTCGGCGTGATGCGCGCGGCTCGCGACGAAGAACTCGAGCGAGCCCGCCTCGAACACCGGAGTCACGACGGTCACGTCCGGAAGGTGCGTGCCGCCGTCGTACGGCGCGTTCAGCATGAACGCATCGCCCGGTGCGAGCTCGCCTCCGAAGCGCTCGAGCACGCGGTGCACGCTGTCGCCCATCGAGCCCAAGTGCACCGGCACGTGCGGCGCGTTCGCGACGAGCTTGCCGTCGCGGTCGAACAGCGCGCACGAGAAGTCGAGGCGCTCCTTGATGTTCACCGAGTGCGCGGTGTGCTCGAGGACTAGCCCCATTTGCTCGGCGACATGCATGAAGAGATTGTTGAAGACCTCGAGCATCACGGGATCGGCCTGCGTCGAGATCCGCTCGCGCTCGCGCCGCGCGACTGCACGCCGCAGGACGAGCTCGCCGGCAGCGCCGGTCTCGGTGCGCCAGCCCGGCGCGACGTAGGTCGTCGCATTCGCTTCGACGAGCAGCGCGGGGCCGTCCACCCGGGCTCCGGCTCCGAGCGCATCGCGGCGATAGATCGGGACGTCGCGCCATTCTCCGTCGACGCGTATCCGCCGCCGCGCGATCGGAGCCGGCGTCTCGAGCGTGTGCGGCACGCGCGCGGGCGCGGCCGACTCGCGCGCGTTGCCCGGTGCGACGCACTCGGCTTCGAGCCATTCGACGACGATCGCGCGGCTCGCGGCATCGAAGCCGAAATGCCGGCGATGCGCTTCGTCGAACGCGCGGAGCACCGCGGCCGGCGTGACGTGCGCCGTCCACGGCACGACGAGCGCCGTATCGCTGCCCTCGACCTTGACGCCGGCGCGGCCGATCGTCTCCGGTGCCTCGAGGGCCGCCTGCTGCGCGAGAAGGTCCTCGCGCGCCGCGTCCTCGAGCTCGCGAAAGATCGAGGCCAGCTCCGCGACGGCCGAGTCGTCGAGGCGCCGCTCGACGCCGCGCCGCTTCAGCACCCTGAGCTCCGCGAGCCCCATGCCGTATGCCGACAGCACCCCGGCGAGCGGATGGATCACGATCGCGTCGATACCCAAAGCGTCCGCGACCTGGCACGCGTGTTGTCCGCCCGCTCCGCCGAAGCTCGCGAGCGCGAATTCGCTGACATCGTGGCCGCGCTCGATCGAGATGTGCCGGATCGCGTTCGCCATTCGCTCGACCGCGATTCGGATCGCGCCTTCCGCGATGCCTTCCGCGGTCTGCGCCGCGCCGGTCGCGCGCTCGATCTCGGCCGCGAGCGCCGCGAAGGCCGTCGCGGCGGCAGCCACGTCGATCGGCTCGTCGGCGCCCGGACCGAACGTGTGCGGAAAAAAATCCGGCTGGATGCGGCCGAGCAGCACGTTCGCGTCCGTGATCGTCAGCGGACCGCCGTTGCGGTAGCACGCGGGCCCCGGCCACGCGCCGGCCGAGTCCGGGCCGACCGTGAGACGTCCGCCGCGGAACGCGACGATCGATCCGCCTCCGGCGGCGACGGTGTGGATGCGCAGCATCGGTGCCGCGACGCGTACGCCGGCGACTTCCTCGTCCTGCGTGCGCTCGAGCTCGCCCGCGAACAGCGACACGTCCGTCGACGTGCCGCCCATATCGAAGCCGAGCACGCGTTCGAAGCCCGCGGCGCGCGACGTCGCGACCATGCCGACGACGCCGCCCGCAGGGCCCGACAGGATGCTGTCCTTGCCGCGGAAGAATTCTGCGCGCGCGAGCCCGCCGTGGCTTTGCATGAAAAGAAGCGGCACGTCCGAGCCGAGCAGCTCGTAGAGCCCCGCCTGCATCGACGCGACGTAGCGCGCGAGGACCGGCGACAAGTAGGCGTCGACCAGGGTCGTGTGACCGCGCGGCACGAGCTTCTGCAGCGGTATCGTCTCGTGCGACAGCGATACCTGCGCGAAGCCTGTCCGCCGCGCGATCTCGCCGGCGCGCCGCTCGTGATCGGGAAATCGGTAACCGTGCAGGAACGCGATCGCGACCGAGTCGATGCCCGACGCGCGCAGCGCGTCGAGATCGGCCGCGAGCGCCGCCTCGTCGAGCGGCTCGATCACGTCGCCGGCCGCCGAGACCCTTTCGCGCGCCTCGATCACCGCGTCGTACAGCATAATCGGCAGGCGGATGTCGAGCGCGAATATGTCGGGCCGCTGCTGCGTGCCGATCTCGAGCGCATCGCGCAGCCCGGCGGTGATCACGAGCGCGGTCGGCTCGCCGCGGCGCTCGAGCAGTGCGTTCGTCGCGACGGTCGTGCCCATCCGTACCGCCGCGACGCGCCTGTCTGCTTCTGGGCGGTCGGCAAGCACGCGGCGAATCCCCTCGACCGCCGCATCGGCGTACTGCGTCGGGTTCGTCGACAGCAGCTTCAGCGAGTGGAGAGCGCCGCTCGGGTCGCGCGCGACGATGTCCGTGAACGTGCCGCCGCGATCGATCCAGAAATGCCAGCCGTCAGTCACCGTGCGCCCGTTGCAAAAGCCCGTGCCGCGAGCGCATCGTGCGCCCGCACGAACGCATTATCGCGCGTGCGTGCGCGGCGCGCTCAGTCCTCGGCGGCAGGGCGGAACTGCGCTTCGAGCTGCTTCTGAACGTTCGGCGGCGCGACGGCGTAGTGGTCGAACTCCATCGTGAACGCGCCTTCGCCGCCGGTCAGCGACTTCAACGTCGTCTGGTACTCGCCGATCTCGGCGAGCGGCACCTCGGCCTGGATGCGCGTCTGACCGCGCGGCAGCACGTCGTTGCCGTTGATGCGGCCGCGGATGCCCGATAGATGACCGGTAATTTCGCCGACGCAGTGGGACGGCGCGGTGATCTCGAGCTTCGCGATCGGCTCGAGCACGATCGGCCCGGCCTTCAGAATCGCGTCGATGAATGCGCGCTTCCCGGCCGTGATGAACGCGACTTCCTTCGAGTCGACCGGGTGATGCTTGCCGTCGTAGACGATCACGCGGATGTCCTGCAGCGGATAGCCCGCTATCGCGCCGCTAGTGAGCACCTGGCGGACGCCCTTCTCGACGGCCGGAATGAACTGCCCCGGAATCGCACCGCCGACGACCTCGTTCACGAACTCGAAGCCCGCGCCGCGCGGCAGCGGCTCGACCCTGAGGAACACCTCGCCGAATTGGCCGGCGCCGCCGGTCTGCTTCTTGTGCCGATGATGGCCTTCGGCGTTGCGCGTGATCGTCTCGCGATACGCGATTTTCGGCGGCCGCGTCTTCAGCTCGAGCCCGAACTCGTCCTTGATGCGCTCGAGCACGAGCCGCAGGTGCAGCTCGCCCATGCCCCGCAGGACGGTCTCGTTCGTCTGCGCATCGTGCTCGATCACGAGGCTCGGATCCTCCGCCGCGAGCTTGTGCAGAGCGTCGGACAGCTTCTTCTCCTGGCCGTGCTGCTCGAGCTCGAGAGCGAGCCCGTACATCGGTGGAGGAAGCTCGATCCGCTTCAAGCGCACCTCGTCCTCGTCGTGGCTCGAGTGCAGCACGTCGTCGAACTGAATCTGATCGATCTTCGCGACTGCACAAAGCTCGCCCGCGGTCGCGCGCGGTATTTCCTCGAGCTCCTTGCCCTGCAGCCGATACAGATGTGCGATCTTTACCGCCTTGCGCCGATCGCCGATGAACACTTGATCGCCGGTGCGGATCCGGCCTTGATGCACGCGAAACGTCGCGAGCCGCCCGACGTAAGGGTCGACGTTCACCTTGAAGACGTGGCCGAGGAAATGCGCGTCGGCGTCGGCAGGATCGATCGGCACCGTCTTGCCGGTCTCGGTCGAGTAGAACTCGGGCGGATTGCCTTCGAGCGGGCTCGGCATCAGCTGCGTAAAGACGCGCAGCAGCTGACGCAGGCCGGCGCCCGTCTCCGCGGACACGAAACATACCGGAATCAGATGGCCGCGGCGCAGCGCGCGTTCGAACGGATCGTGCAGCTGCTCCAGGGAAATTTCCGAGCCCTGCTCGAGGTAGAGCTCCATCAGCTCGTCGTCGAGCTCGATGACGCGGTCCATGATCTCCGTGTGCGCGGCCTCGACGGTCGAGAAGTCCGGCGTCTCGTCGGCAGGCTCGAAGAAGCAGTCGGCGACGGCCTGGCCGCCGCGCGCCGGCAGATTGATCGGCAGGCATTGCGCGCCGAAGGTCTCGCGAATCTGCCCGAGCACGCCCTCGAGATCGGCGCCGGCGACGTCGATCTTGTTCACGACGATGAGACGGCACAGGCGGCGGGTTGCGGCGTAGCTCAGCACGCGCCGCGTGACGAGCTCCACGCCGGTCTGCGCATTGACGACGGCGGCGACGGTGTCGACCGCCGGAAGCACGGCTAGCGTGCGGCCGACGAAATCGGGGTAACCCGGAGTGTCGAGGAGGTTCACGAGCACGTCCCGGTGCTCGAGATGGCAGACGGCGATATCCAAAGAATGTTTGAGGCGCTTTTCCTGATCCGTGAAGTCGCAGACCGTCGTCCCCTTCGCGACGCTGCCGGGCTCCCGGATCGCTCCTGCCTTTGCGAGCAGGGCTTCGACCAACGTCGTCTTTCCCGACCCCGCGTGCCCGACGACGGCGATGTCGCGTATATCGGCGGGCGCGAAGGCTTTATGGGTCAGCGCCATAAAACACCCCCGAGTCGAATTAGTTATGTGGTCGAGGCGTTCTTGCCGTTCCTATCCTACCGGCAATGAATCTCGAGCGCACAACCCTCTCCGGCGGCAGCCGTGCGGCTGGGCCGCCGAAGCGCGCGGCTCGATGCGGGGCCGGCGGGCGCGGTTTCTGCGGCATATCGCCGCAGATCCGCGCTTCGCGGAGCGGCCTCCGCGGGCTGTTCCGCGACTCCCGACTATGCCAACCTAGGGCACCCGCCAAAGACCGGCGTCGCGGGATCGACTCGGCGGGAGCGGGCGGCACGGTGCCGCGGGATTGGGGAGCTCGATGACGACAAATCGAACGGCCGACGGCAGGTTGGATCCGATCAAGGCCCTGTGTTGGCTCGGTATCGTTCTGTACATTGGCTATAAAGTTTATGCGCTCTCTCAGGGCGCGACCCTCGGCGAGCTGTTCGATTTCGCGAACCCGTCCCTCGCCGGGCTTGCGGCCGGCGCATGCGCCCTCGGCCTGATCCTGAGATCGCCGAAGATTCGCGAGTCGGCGACGATGATCGAAGCGCACGAGACGAGGAGCGTCACGCTGTCGTTCGTCTTCGTGTTCATCCTGATGGCGGCGTACTACACGCTCCGGCCGGTTCGCGACTCGATGGCGAGCGACTGGAGCGATTCGGAAATCGCCGTGCTGTGGAATATCCAGTTCGTTCTGAGCACCGCGGTCGTCGCCGCGTACGGTTTTGCGTGCTCACGAATCAAGTTTAGGCTGCTCGTCCCGGCCGTCTACATCTTCTTTGCCGCGACGTTCGCCGCGTTCTATTTCGGCGCCGCGGTCATCTCCGACCGGGTCTTCCTGAACAAGTTCTTCTACGTCTGGGTCAGCCTCTTCAGCCTGTTCCACCTTTCGGTGTTCTGGAGCTTCATGGCCGACCTGTTCAACAAGGAACAGTCGAAGCGCCTGTTCGCATTCATCGCCGCCGGCGCGAGCGCCGGCGCCGCGGCCGGGCCGCTGATGGCCGCCGTGCTCGTGCGCGGCGTCGGCAACGACACGCTGATGCTGATCGCGGCGGTCGTGCTTGCGGCCGCTACGCCGCTGATCTTCTATTTGCAGCGCTTGAAGATCGTCGATCTGCGCAACGACGCCGTGCAGGCGGATCTCGCCGCCGCGCGGCTCGGCGGAAAGTGGTGGATGGGCTTCAAGGATTTCGCGACCAACCCGTTCCTGCTCGCGATCGGCGCGTTCATCCTGCTCTATACGGCGATCAGCTCTTTCGTCTACTTCGAGCAGACCAATCTGCTGCGGCCGTACGAGGCCGAGGAACGGACGGCGATCCTCGCGTCGCTCGCGGCCGTCGTGAACATCCTGACTTTCGGCCTCGGCCTGTTCGTCACTGGGCGGCTCGTCACCCGCCTCGGCATGCCGGTGACCCTCGCGTTGATGCCCGTGATCATCTGCGCCGGCCTGCTGATCCTCGCGTTCGCGCCGATCCTGTCCGTGCTGCTCGTGCTGCAGATCGCGCGGCAGGCCGGCAACTACGGCGTGACGCGCCCGGCCCGAGAGATGCTGTTCACGAGCGTCGACCGCGAGGCCCGGTTCAAGTCGAAGCCGGTCATCGACGTCGTCGTCTATCGAGGAGGGGACGCGCTGTGGGCCGGCGCGTTCGCGACCCTCACGGACGCGGTGGGGCTCGGCATGGCGGCGATGGCCGGGATCGGCGCCGGCATCGCGGCGATCTGGGCGGCCGCAGGCATTTACCTCGGCAGATTCTTCAACCGGCGCGATGCGTCGCGGAAGGAGGCGCCGGCACGCGTGCACGGCGCCGAGGCTGCGGCTTGATGCGGCCGAGCGCGCGACCTTGGCCGGGGGCGTCGGTGCCGCGCGGGCGCGCGGCAGCGCTCAACGATAGCCGAGCAGGCGCTTCAAGCCGATGAAGGCCGGCAGCGGATCCGTGATCACGTAGGTCGGGATCCGCTGCATGTACCAGCGGTAGCGTCCTTTGGCCTCGAAACGCTCGCGAAACGGCGACTCGGTGAACGCATCGAGGAACTTCGGCACGATACCGCCCGCGATGTAGACCCCGCCGAGCGCGCCGAGCGTCAGCGCGAGATTCCCGGCGACGGTGCCGAGCATCGCGAAGAACATCGCCCGCGTCTTCTGCGCGAGCGGCTCGCCTTGCTCCGCGAGCGCGGTGACGTCGTGCGGCGTCGCGGTCGGAGCGCCGCGGCCGGCGCGCCGGCCAAGGGCCTGATACAGGTTCACGAGCCCGGGGCCGGACAGCGCGCGCTCGACCGAGCAGTGCCCGAACTCGTCGCGGATCAGCTCGATCACGCGGGCCTCTTCCTCGTCGGCGGCTGCGAGCGTCTGATGGCCGCCTTCGCCCTGAACGACCGTCCAGGTATCGGCGGACGGCACGACGCTCGAAACGCCGAGCCCGGTGCCGGGGCCGAGCGTGACCATCGGCGCGCGTGCGACTGGGTTTCCGCCGCCGATCTTCGCGACGTGCTCCGGCTTCAGCGACGGCAGCGCCCATGCGATCGCGGCGAAATCGTTGATTAGCGTCAGCGGCTCGAGCCCTAACGACTCGGCGAGTGCGCTGCGGCTGAAGCGCCAGCCGCGGTTCACCATGTCGACCTCGTCGCCGACGATCGGGGCTGCGATCGCGATCGCGGCCCGACGCGGGCGGTCGCTCGCGCGGCGCCGGTCGAGATACGTTCGAAGCACGTGCTCGACGCCCGAGAAATCCTCGTTCTTGAAGTACTCGGGCGCAAGCACGTGGCCTTTGTCGTCGACCAAACCGCACCGCGTGTTGGTCGCGCCGATATCCGCGATCAGGTCCAAGGCACGAATATCCTCCGTCGAACCGACGGCCATGATAGCGCTATTGATCGTAAGGCTGCCGCGACCGCGCGCTCATTGCGGCATGATCGGTATTCTCGCGGAAGCAAGACGGAGACCAACACATGCGCCGCCAGGGATCGGCGCTTAGCGCGGCGTCGACTCCGCCGTCCGGGTACCGGCCCCGGTGGCCTTCGTCGCCGGAGGCGCCCGTCGGTTACGCGTTCAGATCCGGGATCCGATCGCTCTCGAGCTGCGCGATCATGTCCTTCAGCATCAGCTTCCGCTTCTTCAAGCGGCGCAGCATGATCTGATCGACATAGGGATCGAGCGAGAGTCGAGAGATGACCTGATCCAGGTCGTGATGTTCTATGCGCAACTGATTGAGCCGCTCGCTGCTTCGACGCTTGTCGATAATGACGTTGCTCACCACGAGTCGCTTCGCATTGGCGCCAGCCAGTCTCGCTTCCGGTCGCCAACCGCGAGGAAATGTGGATTCAGCAGACTCTCCTTGCGGTTGTAACGGAGCGGCCGGCCGTCGAGATCCATCATACATCCGCCCGCGCCTTCGAGAACAGCATGCGCGGCCGCGGTGTCCCACTCGGACGTCGGGCCGAAGCGGGGATAGACGTCGGCCTCGCCTTCCGCGACGAGACAGATCTTCAGAGAGCTGCCCATCGGCTTCAGCACGTGCGGCCCGAGCGTGTCGAGGTACCGCTCGAGCGCGCCCGCGTTCGCATGGCTGCGGCTGCCGACGACCCGCAATGGGCCGGAGCCCGGCTGCGCCACGTGTATCGAGCGCTTCGGGCCGCCGTTGTCGGCCCGCCACGCGCCGTCGACCGCAGGCCCGCCGAAGTACTCCCGGCCGATCGCCGGGGCGAGGACCGCGCCGAGCACGGGCGCGTGCTCGTCGACGAGGGCGATGTTCACAGTGAACTCGCCGTTGCGCTTAATGAACTCCTTCGTACCGTCGAGCGGGTCGACGAGCCAATAGCGCCGCCACTCGAGCCGTTGCCGGTGCTCGCCGTCGGCCGCTTCCTCCGACACGATCGGCAGCGCCGGCGCGAGCGCGGCGAGGCGCTCGGTGATGATTCGGTGCGAGACGCGGTCTGCCTCCGTCAGCGGCGAGCGATCGTCTTTCGTCTCGACTTCGAAGTCGCGCTCGTACACTTCGAGGATGGCCTCACCGGCCGCTTGCGCAATCGAGCGAACGCGCTCGAGCAGGTCTTCGTATTCGTTCATCGTCTACACACAGTATCATCATCGCCCGAATGACGGTGCATGACCTCAATCTGCCGTGGCGCGACATCGACACCGTGCTGCTCGACATGGACGGCACCCTGCTCGATCTGGCGTTCGACAACTTTTTCTGGCTCGAGCTCGTGCCGAAACGCTATGCGGAGCGCACCGGCATCGGCTTCGCAGAGGCGCGCAGCGACATCACGGCCCGCTACGCGCGCTGCGTCGGCAAGCTCGAGTGGTATTGCGTCGAGCACTGGAGCGCAGAGCTCGGCCTCGACATCGTCGCGCTGAAACGCCGCTACCGTCATCGCATCGGCTACCTGCCGGGTGCGGCGTCGTTCCTTTCGGCCGCTCGCAGAGCGGGCAAGCCGCTCGCGATCGTCACGAACGCCCATCCGGACACGATCGCGGTCAAGGCGGCCGAGACGCGCGTGCACGAGCGCGTCGACGAGATCGTGTCGTCGCACGAGCTTGCCGCGCCGAAGGAGAGCGCGGAGTTCTGGCACGCGTTCGTACGGCACCGACCGTTCGATCCGCGCCGCACGCTGCTCGTCGAGGACAGTCTCGCGGTGCTCGAAGCCGCGCGGCGCTTCGGCGTGCGGCACACGGTCGCGATTCGCCGGCCGGATAGCACGCAGCCCGCCCGCGAGATCACCGATTTCATTTCGGTCGACGGGATCGCGGAGCTCGCGCCGCTCGAGGCCCGAGCTCAGCCGTAGCCAGAGCTAGCTGACGGTAGCAAGAACGCCGGTCTCGGATCGGACCGGCGGCTGAGCCAACGACGGCCGAGCGCGTCCGCAATGAGTGGGTCGTGCGGCGAGGCGGGCCGTGCGGCGCCTAGCGCCGCAATGCGGACCACAAGCGCGCGAGGAAGCCGGGCGTCCCGCCTTTTCGCGTCGTATCGTCGTCGCGCGGCCGACCATCCGCGACCGGCTCGCGCTCCGCGGGCGGCGCGACCTGCTCGCCGGCGCTCTCGCGCGGCGCTGGAGCCGCGTCGGCGGTCGTCGGCGGAGCTTCGGTTCGGTGGCTGCCGCTGCGTCGTCCGCCGCGGCGCCGTCGACGCCGCTTGCGCGATGTCCCGTCCGCCGGAGTCGCGGCGTCGCGCTCGGCGGCATCGTCGTCGGCGCGTGGACTCGCCGCGTCCGCGCCTTCCGCACGGTCGGCGCGAGCAGAGGAGCTCGTCTCGCCGCCTTCGGTGTTGGTCTTCGGCCCGCCGGATCGGCGTCGGCCGCCGCGGCGGCGCGAGCGGCGTCTTTCGCCGCTTCGCTCGCTCTGATCGCCGCCGGCTTCGTGACGCGCGGCGTCATGATCGAGCGGGCCCTTCGCGATGTGCTCGTCGGCTGCACAGGCCTCGGTCTGCAGTGGCTCGACGCCGGTGGCGGCCTCGAGCGGCTCCGCCTGCGGCGCCTCGCGGCCGCCGTCGTGGCGCCTGCCGTCGTCGCGCCTGTCGTCGTGGCGCCTGCCGTCGTCGCGCCTGTCGTCGTGGCGCCTGTCGCCGTCACGGTCCCGACGGCGCCCGGACGGCGGCCCCCGACGGCCGCTTCTCCCGTCCCGGCTTCCGCCGCTGCGCGGCCCGCCGCTGCGGCCGTCGCGGCGCTCGCCGCGTCGCGCCCTTGCGGGCACGGAAACCTTTAGCAGCTTTTCATGGTCATAGGTACCGACTTCGATCTTGCGGCCGATGTACTCCTCGATGTCCGGCAGCGAGACGACATAATCCTCGCAGCCGAAGCTGATCGCGTCGCCGTAGGCGCCCGCGCGGGCCGTTCGACCGATGCGATGCACGTAGTCTTCGGCGTCCTGGGGCAAGTCGTAGTTGAAGACGTGGCTGACGTCCGGCACGTGCAGGCCGCGCGATGCGACATCGGTCGCGATCAGGACCGGAAGCTCGCCGGCCTGGAAGTCGCGAAGAAGCTTGAGGCGCTTGCGTTGCGGCACGTCGCCCGACAGCGCCGCGGCCTGGATGCCGTTCATCTCGAGCGCTTCGCACAGGTACTCGGCGCCGCGGCGTGTGTTCACGAAGACCATCGTCCGCTTCGCGTCCATCTCGCGCAGCAGCGTGATCAGCAGCGGAAGCTTCTCTTCGTTCGACGGGAAATAGATGACCTGGCGAATGCGATCGACGGTGAGCTTGTCGGGCTCGATCCGGATCAGCTCCGGGTCGTTCATGTGCTCGTACGCGAGCTCGAGCACGCGATACGACAACGTGGCCGAAAAGAGCAGATTCAGCCGTTGTTGAGGCGGCGGGAGCCTGCGCAGGATATAGCGGATATCGCGCAGAAAACCGAGGTCGAACATCCGGTCCGCCTCGTCGAGCACGGCGACTTGCACGCGGCGCAGGCCGAACACGCCTTGCTTGAAGAAGTCGATCAGCCGGCCGGGTGTGCCGATCAGCACGTCGACGCCTTCCGAGAGTTGGCGTTTCTGCTTCTCGTAGTCCGTGCCGCCGAAGGCGAGCCCGAGCTTGAACGGCAGATGCGCGCCGAGCAGCGCCGCGTCGCTGTGGATCTGCACGGCGAGCTCGCGGGTCGGCGCGAGAATTAGCGCGCGCGGTCCCGGCTGGCGGTCATCGAGCGGCTCGTGAGTGAGAAGGTATTGATACAGCGCGATCAGATACGCGGCGGTCTTGCCGGTCCCGGTCTGCGCCTGTCCGGCGACATCCCGGCCGGCCAGTGCGAGCGGCAACGCGTTGCTCTGGATCGGTGTGCAATATGTGAAGCCGGCATCCGAGATGCCGCGATGCAGTTCCGGCGCGAGCGTAAATTCGGAAAACTTAAGCTCCGTCAAATGCTCAGAACGCCTGGAAGCCGTGTTTGTACTGGACTCTAACGCTTGCAAATTCTCTTCCCAAGGGGTCAAAATAAGCCATCAGGCGAGGACTCTCGCTTTCCCGAACCCGCTGTACTCCCGCGAGCCTCGAGAAAAAGCGACCAGCTGCAACATTGTGCCCCAGCGGGCCAGGCTGCGTCACTTGGATCTGCCTCCATGGACCTCCATCCGGGGATTTGGTTCGAGGTCAAGTACGGGAACGTCCCACGATAAGCCGAGGACGGAAGGACACTAGACGTGAGCGACCAGATCATTCACACGAGCGATACTACATTCGAAAGGGACGTTTTGAGCGCCGATCGGCCGGTGCTGCTCGACTTCTGGGCCGAGTGGTGCGGTCCTTGCAAGATGATCGCGCCCATCCTCGACGCCATAGCCGACGAATACAAGGATCGGCTGCGTGTCGTGAAGCTCAACATCGACGAGAACCCGCAAACGCCGCCGAAGTACAACGTGCGAGGCATTCCGACTTTGCTTCTGTTCCGCGACGGCTCCGTTGCAGCGCAGCAGGTCGGCGCGGTCTCGAAGGCCCAACTACAGGCATTCATCGATAAACACCTCAACCAATCATTCGCAGACAAAAACCTTGGAAGCTAAACAACCCGGGAACGATAGCGGGACCGGGAATCATCAACCAGAAACTGGAAACGCATCCGTGAGGGGATATTTGGGTAATTCAGCACGCGCCCGCGTGAAGAGCGGCTCGAGACAGCCGCGCGAGGGCGGCAACGGCAAGCGGGCTTCGCGCCGAAACAAGAAGTCCCCCCGGGAGGAGTTCCCGGACGACGAGGAACTCGACGTGATTCCCGCCGCCGAATTCGAAATGTCGCGCAACGCGATGAACCTTTCCGAGCTCAAGACCCGTAACGTCGCCGACCTCGTCGAGCTCGGCGAGTCGATGGGGCTCGAGAATCTTGCGCGCTCGCGCAAGCAGGACATCATCTTCTCGATCCTGAAGGCTCACGCGAAGAACGGCGAGAACATTTTCGGCGAGGGTGTGCTCGAGATCCTGCAGGACGGCTTCGGCTTCCTGCGCTCGGCGGACAGCTCCTACCTCGCGGGTCCCGACGATATTTACGTTTCGCCGAGCCAGATCCGGCGTTTCAACCTGCGGACCGGTGATACGGTCTCGGGACTGATTCGTCCGCCGAAGGACGGCGAGCGCTACTTCGCGCTGCTGAAGGTCGGGCAGATCAATCACGACGCGCCCGAGAACGCGAAGAGCAAGGTTCTGTTCGAGAACCTGACCCCGCTGTTCCCGCGGGAGCGGCTGAAGCTCGAGCAGGGCAACGGCAGCACCGAGGATCTGACCGCGCGCATCATCGACATGGTTGCGCCGATCGGCAAAGGCCAGCGCGGACTGATCGTATCGCCGCCGAAGGCCGGCAAGACGATGCTGCTGCAGAACATCGCTGCGTCCATCGCTGCCAACCATCCCGAGTGCAGGCTGATCGTGCTGCTCATCGACGAGCGGCCCGAGGAAGTCACGGAGATGGAGCGCACGGTCCGCGGCGAGGTCGTGTCGAGCACGTTCGATGAGCCGGCGACCCGCCACGTGCAGGTAGCCGAGATGGTCATCGAGAAGGCGAAGCGGCTGACCGAGCACAAGCAGGACGTCGTGATCCTCCTCGACTCGATCACGCGTCTCGCACGCGCGTACAACACCGTCGTGCCGTCGTCGGGCAAGGTGTTGACGGGCGGCGTCGACGCGAACGCGCTGCAGCGGCCGAAGCGCTTCTTCGGCGCCGCGCGCAACATCGAGGAAGGCGGCAGCCTCACGATCATCGCGACTGCGCTGATCGATACCGGCTCGAAGATGGACGACGTCATCTACGAGGAATTCAAGGGCACCGGCAACATGGAGATCCACCTGGATCGCCGCATCGCCGAGAAGCGCGTGTTCCCCGCGATCAACATCAATCGCTCCGGCACGCGTAAGGAAGAGCTGCTGGTGTCTCCCGACGAGCTGCAGAAGATGTGGGTGCTTCGTAAGGTCTTGCACCCGATGGACGAGCTCGCGGCCGTCGAGTTCCTGCTGAGCAAGCTGCAGGATACGAAGACGAATGCGGAGTTCTTCGAGGCGATGAAGCGCTAGTCCCGCGAAGCCCGCGCGCTATCGCGTGCGGGCATTCGTCGCGGGCAGGCGGTTCCCCAGACCCGACTTCCGATTCGCGCCGACGGGCCGATAGCCTCTTGCTATAGATTTGCGGCTGCGCGGCGCTCGCGCGCGGTTTACTTTGCGCCGCGCTCTCGCGCGATCGCGCGATGCGCGATGTCCGTGCGGTAAAACGCGCCGTCGAAACGGATGCGCTCGACAGTGCGATACGCAACGTCGCGCGCATCGCTGACGCTGCGGCCGAGCCCGACCGCGCAAAGCACGCGGCCGCCGTCGGTGACGACGGTCGAGTCCTCGAGACGGGTGCCTGCGTGGAAAATTTTCGCGTCGGGCCCCGGTGCGTCGAGACCGGTGATCGCCTTACCCTTCTCGTAGCTGCCCGGGTAACCGGCGCTCGCCACGACGACGCCGACTGCGGGCCGCGGATCCCAGTCGATCGGCGCATCGCCGAGCTTGCCGTCGAAAGCGTCGACGCAAAGCTGGACGAGATCGCTCCGCAGCCGGAATAGAATCGGCTGCGTCTCGGGGTCGCCGAGCCGGCAGTTGAACTCGAGCACACGCGGTACCCCGTCGTCGCCGATCATCAGCCCCGCGTACAGGAACCCCCGATAGCGGATGCCGTCGGCGGCAAGGCCGCGCACGGCCGGGATCATCACGTCGCGCATAATCCGCTCGTGCATCTCGTCGGTGACGACGGGAGCCGGCGAGTATGCGCCCATGCCGCCAGTGTTCGGGCCGCGGTCGCCGTCGTCGCGCGCCTTGTGATCCTGCGAGCTTGCGAGCGGAACGATACGCTCGCCGTCGACGATCGCGATGAAGCTCGCTTCCTCGCCGCGCAAGAACTCTTCGATCACGACCGTACGGCCGGCAGCACCGAACGCGCCGGCTTCGAGCATCGATGCGAGCGCCGCATCGGCCTCGTCGAGCGTCGCGGCGACGATCACGCCTTTGCCGGCCGCGAGGCCATCCGCCTTCACGACGATCGGCGCGGACTGCGTGCGCAGGTACGCGCGGGCGGCCGCGAGATCGTCGAACGCCTGATAGCCGGCGGTCGGGATCTTATGCCGCGCGAGGAATGCCTTGGCGAACGCCTTCGAGCCTTCGAGCCGCGCTGCCGCTGCGGTCGGGCCGAAGCAGCGCAGGCCCTCTGCCTCGAAGCGATCGACGACACCAGCGACGAGCGGCTGCTCGGGGCCGACGATCGTCAGCGATACGCCTTCGCTGCGCGCGAGCTCGACCAGTGCCTCCGCGTCGTCCGCCTTCACCGCGGCATTACGGACCTTCGGCTCCTGAGCCGTGCCCGCGTTGCCCGGTGCGACGATGACCTCGTCGACGAGCGGCGACTGCGCGGCCTTCCACGCGATCGCGTGCTCGCGCCCGCCGGCGCCGACGACGAGAACCTTCATCGCAAGCTCACCTCAATGTCGGAAATGACGCATACGCGTGAAGACCATCGCGATGCCGTGCTCGTCGGCCGCCTGAATGACCTCGGCGTCGCGCATCGAGCCGCCCGGCTGGATCACGGCCGACACGCCGTGCCCGGCCGCGACGTCGAGGCTGTCGCGGAAAGGGAAGAAGGCGTCGGACGCCATCGCCGCGCCTTCGAGCGAGAAGTGCTGCTCGCCGGCCTTCGTGATCGCGATCTGCGCGCTCATCACGCGGCTCGTTTGACCGCCGCCGATGCCGAGCGTCCTGCCGTCGCGCGCGTACACGATCGCGTTCGACTTCACGTACTTGACGACCGTCCATGCGAACAGCATGTCGCGAATTTCCCGCTCCGTCGGCGCGCGTTTCGTCACGGTTTCGAGGTCGGCCGGGCCGATCGTGCCGCGGTCCCGCTGCTGCACGAGAATGCCGCCGTCGATCGAGCGGATCTCGACCTCGGGCTCGCCGCCGGCGCGCTCGCCGGTCGCGATCACGCGAGCGTTCGCCTTACGCGCAAACACCTCGAGCGCATCGTCGCCGACCAGCGGTGCGACGACGACGTCGACGTGCTGCTGCTCGACGATCGCGCTCGCGACGTCGGCGCCGATCGGCTGATTGAACGCGATCACGCCCCCGAAAGCCGATACCGGATCCGCGGCATACGCTGCGCGATACGCTTCGAGCGGGCTCGCGCCGATCGCAACGCCGCACGGCGTCGCATGCTTGACGATCACGCACGCGGGCTGCTCGAACGCCGTCGCGCATTGCATCGCCGCGTCCGCATCGAGCAGGTTGATGTACGAGAGCGGCTTGCCCTGCAGCAGGCGACCTTGCGCGACGCTGCCGGGGCGAGGCGTCGTGCTGACGTACAACGCCGCCCGCTGGTGCGGATTCTCGCCGTAGCGCAACGTCTGCGCCTTGTTCCAGCCGAGCACGAGCCGCGGGGGCAGGGTGTCTTGCGTCGTACCGCGTCCCGCGAGATAGCGGCTGATCGCCGCGTCGTATCGCGACGTGTGGCCGAAAGCCTTCGCTGCGAGCCGCCGTCGAAACTCGAGGTCCGGCGTTCCGGCGCGCAGCGCGTCGATCACCGCGGGATAGTCCTCGGGGTCGACGACGACGGTTACGCGATCATGATTTTTCGCGGCCGCCCGGATCATCGCCGGCCCGCCGACATCGATGTTCTCGATCGCGTCGGCCATCGTCGTGTCGGGGTCTGCCGTAACGCGCTCGAACGGGTATAGATTGACTACGAGTACATCGATCGGCGCAATTCCGTGCTCGGCGAGCGCCGCATCGTCGATGCCGGCGCGGGCGAGGAGGCCGCCGTGAATTTTCGGGTGCAGTGTCTTCACCCGGCCGTCCATGATCTCCGGGAACCCGGTGACGGACGACACCTCGGTCACGGGAACGCCGGCCTCGCGCAGCACGCGCGCGGTGCCGCCGGTCGAGATCAGCTCGAACGTCAGCTCGAGCAGCGACTGGGCAAGCTCGACGATGCCCTGCTTGTTCGTGACGCTGAGTAGTGCGCGGCGTTGCGTGGCCATCGCACGTCAATCGCCGACGAGCTCGTAGCTCTTGAGCTTCTTGCGCAACGTGCCGCGATTGATGCCGAGGATCTCGGCAGCTCGGCTCTGGTTGCCCTTCGTATAGCTCAGCACGGCTTTGAACAGAGGCTTCTCGACCTCGCCGATGACGAGCTGATAAAGGTCCCCGGGACGATGCCCGTTCAGGCTTGCGAAATAGCTCTTCAGTGCTTCGTCCGTGAGTGCGCTGAGCGGCTTGATTCGGGCGCAGACCTGCGACTGCGGCGTCACCGCTTTCTTAGTCTTTTTCTTCGTGATCTTTTTTTTGCTTGATGTCTTCACGACGCTCTCCCCACGGAACGTGTTCCTCCCCACGGAAACGCGGCCCTGACCGTCGTAATTCACCTTGCCGATTTCCACGCTGCGAGGAAATGGATGCCTTCCAGAGATGCGTCCGGGCACGGCTATCGACGAAGCTGAACCCTGTTATTTCGCCGCAAGAACTACCGACTCAGGGCGCGAAATCATAGCATGGAAAACGGCGGGCGCAGACATATCGATGGGTTCTATCGGTGCTGCCTAATGTCCGTGCGGTTATCGATGAAACGCGTGCGTCGGAAGCGGCGCGGCTGCGTGATCGTTGCGCGCAGCGCAGCGTGCGTCAGCGAAAAACTTCGTCGCCGGCGCAACGCAACGTGCCAAGGTCTGCGTTGACGCAAACGTCGAGCTCGAACCCGTATGCTTGAGGACCCGGGTCGAAGATGTCGAGCGTGGCGAGCATGACTTGTCCCGTGCCGATCCGACGATGGAGCGCGGCGCCGCGCGGCAGGTACTCGGCCGGCGCGAAGACTCGGCTGCCGATCGTGCTCTCCCAGCGGTCCTTGAGCTGAACCTGCACGTGCGGAAGCGGAAGCGGGCGCGGACCTTTGTTGCGAATGCGCGCCGCGATTTTCAGGTTGCCGTCGCCGTCCATGCCCGGCTGCGCCACACTGTCCCAATCGACGACGATCTCGTACTGTTCGAGGTTCCAGTCGGGTGCAATCTCGGAGCCGAGGAGCGCGTACGTCTTCTGCACCACCGGACCGACCACGGCGAGAACGGCTAAGTCGTTACGGTGGCTATGCACGACCTGCGCCGCGAGCAGCGCGGCGGCGGCGATCGCGCCGGCCATCCAGAGCCGAGCGGAGCGGGGCGCCGGCTGCGCCTCGTCGAGGATCACCCACGCCGGCGCCGCAGCGTGCGTGTCTTTCGAGGCCGGCTGCAAACCGTCCACGGTGCCGGACCGAGAAGCATCGTTACCGGTGCCGAGACCGTTCTTCTCGAGCAGCGTGATCGTCGACACGTCCGCATCCGGCGCAGCCGGCTTCGCGGGATCGGCCGGATCCGCTTCCGCGGCGGCGGCGAGGTCGGCGATTACCCCCGACAGCGAAATATCCCCGACCGCGATGTCTTTCTGGGCGTTGTCGCCCGTTGTCACGTGTGCACCGGTTGCCGCGTCGGCGCCGGGTGTTGCGCCAGCACCGGTCGCCGCCTCACCCATTGCAGCGTTGGCCGCGTCGGCACCCGTTACGGCTGCCGTCTCGGCCGCGGGCGCGACATCGGGCATGGCTTCGACGTCGGGCGTCTTCGTCGCGGGCAGGACGGCAGCGCCGTCCGTCGGCGCGGTCGGCGCAGCGGCGCGGTCGCCCGTTTTGGCGGGCTTCGCTGCAGCGCCACTCGACCCGTGTTCGGCCGAAGCCGCAGCGCCCGCAGGAGCCGCTTTCTCGGGCGTCACGCCCTTCGCGGCCTTTGCGCGAGCCTTTTTCCTCGCTTTGCGGCGCAGCTCGTTATAGGCGTTGAACACCTTCGTGCAGCGGCCGCAGCGTACCTGTCCGTCCGCCTTGCGCAACGCATCGGCGGTGATACGGAAGGTCGTCTCGCATTCCGGACAGCGCGTAAACAGCATCGCAGTTTCCGGGGCATCGAGCCCGGGCGAATTCTATAGTGAAACGCGGCTTGCGGCGGGGAACGCGTCGCGGTTTCGCGCGGTCTTCACGGGCCGCGCTTCGTCGTGTCGAGGCGCAGCCAGCCGTCGCGCTCGGCGACCCTGTCGATCGTGAAGCCCGGCGCATAGGCGCGCTCGACATCGGCGCGCTGCGACGCGAGCACGCCGCTCAACACGGCGCGGCCGCCGGTGACGAGACGGGCATGGAACGCGCCGGAAAGCTGCGTCAGCGGCCGCGCGAGGATGTTCGCGAGCACGACGTCGGTGCGCACGGCCGGAAGGGCCTCGGGCGGGCCGATCCAAATTTTGTCGGAGAGGCCGTTCAGCGCCGCGTTCGCTTCCGTCGCCGTCAGCGCCTGCGGATCGTTGTCGATCGCGAACGCGCGCACCGCGCCGAGCTGCAGCGCCGCGAGCGCGAGAATTCCGGAGCCGCAGCCGTAGTCGAGCACCACAGTGCCCGGCTCGAGCGACGAGACGAGCCAATCGAGGCACAGCGCCGTTGTCGGATGCTCTCCGGTGCCGAATGCGAGGCCGCGATTCAGACGCAGCGCGGGCACGCCGTCGCTCGGCGGCGCGTCGTCGGCGGACAGCAGCCACAGCCTGCCGCCGAGCCGTTGCGGCGGGAAGCCGCCGAGTGCGCCGGCGAGCACTTCGGCTTCGCCGAGCGTCTCGACGCGCAGCTCCTGCTCGCCGCCGAGCGCCGCTTGCAGCATGCGACTCACGGCGCCGATATCGCTGTCCTGATCGAACAGGGCGGTGATCGATACGCTCGGCCAGAGCGGCGTCTCGCCGGGCTCGGGCTCGAACAACGGCGTCTCTCCGGCGTCCTCGAGCGCGATCGACGATGCGCCTGCCAGCTCGAGCGTGCTTTCGATCTCGGCGACCTTCTCCCGGGGAACGTGCAGGGTGAGCTGCTGCCAGGCCACGGCTTACTTCAGACCGAGTCGCTTCTCGAGGTAGTGGATATCGGTGCCGCCCGCCTTGAAGGCGGCATGCTGGAAGATTTCCTCGTGCAGTGCGATGTTCGTGCGGATGCCGTCGACGACGATTTCGTTCAACGCGGTCGTCATGCGCGCGATCGCAGACGCTCGATGCTCTCCGTGCGCGATGATTTTCGCGATCAGGGAATCGTAGTGCGGCGGAACGGCGTAGCCGCTATAGAGATGGCTGTCGACGCGGATGCCCGGGCCGCCGGGGGCGTGCCATAGCGTGACCGTCCCCGGTGACGGCATGAACGTCTGCGGGTCCTCCGCATTGATGCGGCACTCGATCGCATGTCCCCGCCAGTCGATGTCCTCCTGCCTGAACGGCAGCGGTTCCCCGGCGGCGATTGCGAGCTGCGCCTTCACGATGTCGATGCCGGTCACCATCTCGGTCACGGGATGCTCGACCTGCACGCGAGTATTCATCTCGATGAAGTAGAACTCGCCGTCCTGATAGAGAAACTCGAAGGTACCGGCGCCGCGATAGCCGATCCGCTTGCACGCTTCGACGCACAGCGCGCCCATTCGTTCGCGCTGCTCCTGTGTGATGCCCGGGGCCGGCGCTTCCTCGACCACCTTCTGATGCCGCCGCTGCATCGAGCAGTCACGCTCGCCGAGATGCACGGCGTTGCCCTGGCCGTCCGCGAGCACCTGAAACTCGATGTGCCGCGGATGGTCGAGGAACTTTTCCATGTAGACCTGATCGTTGCCGAACGCCGATCGGGCCTCGTTCCTCGTGATCGATATCGCGTTCAGCAGCGCGGCCTCGCTGTGCACGACGCGCATTCCGCGCCCGCCGCCGCCGCCTGCGGCCTTGATGATCACCGGATAGCCGAGCGAGCGGGCGAGACGCATGTTCTGCTCGGCGTTATCCCCGAGCGGCCCGTCGGATCCAGGCACGCACGGCACGCCGGCCTCGCGCATCGCGCGAATCGCCGAGACCTTGTCGCCCATCAGGCGGATCGTTTCCGCGCGCGGGCCGATGAACACGAAGCCGCTCTCCTCGACCCGCTCCGCGAAATCCGCGTTCTCGGCGAGGAAACCGTACCCCGGGTGGATCGCTACGGAATCGGTGACCTCGGCCGCGGCGATGATCGCCGGCATGTTCAGGTAGCTCTGCTGCGACGGCGGAGGGCCGATGCAGACCGTCTCGTCCGCGAGCAGCACGTGCTTCAGCGACGTGTCCGCCGTCGAGTGCACGGCGACGGTCTTGATCCCGAGCTCCCGGCAGGCTCTGTAAATGCGCAGCGCGATCTCGCCGCGGTTCGCGATCAGCACTTTCTCGAGCAACGGGCCGCTTCCGCTCTGTGTCATGGCTCGCACGCAGGCGTCAGGGGCGCGCCCGAGCGAGCGCGGAGCGCGGCGCTTCGCGAGCCGGGCGTCGCGAAAAGAACGAAGTTCGCGCGGATCATCGTGATAGTGCGCTCACTCTTCGATCAGGAAGAGCGGCTGGCCGAACTCGACCGGATCGCCATTCTCGACGAGGATGCTGACCACCTTGCCGGCAACGTCCGATTCGATCTGGTTCATCATCTTCATCGCCTCGATGATGCAGAGCGTGTCGCCGACCGCGACGCGCGAGCCGATTTCGACGAACGGCTTGGCGCCGGGGCTCGGCGCCGAGTAGAACGTGCCGACCATCGGCGCCGTGACCTGGTGGCCCTTCGGCGCCGGCTCGGGCGGCGCCTCGCTCTTCTGCTCGCCGGGGTGCGGCTGCTGCGGCGGCGGAGCGTAATACTGCTGAGGGGGCGCGAAGCTCATCATGCCGGGGCTCGGATAGCGGCTGATCCGCACCGATTCCTCGCCCTCGGAAATCTCGATCTCCGAGATGCCGGACTCTTCCAGCAGCTCGATCAGCTTCTTGACCTTGCGTATATCCACTATTTCCCCCCTCGGGCGAGGTAGCGATCGGCCGCGCTGAGCGCGAGCTCGTAGCTCACGACGCCGAACCCGGCGATCGTCCCGACTGCGATATCGGAGAAGTACGACGTCCGGCGAAAGTCCTCGCGCGCGGCGATGTTCGATAAATGGAGCTCGATGAACGGGATCCCGACCGCGAGCAGCGCGTCGCGCAGCGCAATGCTGGTGTGCGTGAAGGCCGCCGGATTGAACAGAATGAAGTCGACCTGCTCCTTGCGGGCCGCGTGGATGCGCCGGATCAGCTCGTGCTCGGCGTCGCTCTGGTAGGCATCGAGCGAGTGACCTGCTGCCTCGGCGAGGCCTTTCAGCCGGGTCTCGATGTCGGCCAACGTCGCGCGGCCGTAGAGCTCCGGCTCGCGGGTGCCGAGCAAACCGAGGTTTGGGCCGTTCAACAGCAGCAATCGCGCCATCTGGGATCGTTCCGCCAAATAACGGGCAAGTTTACTCGTTTTCGGCGAAGTTGGCGGCTAATTTTGGTTGTTTTGGCTTACATCACGCCCGCGACGCGAGCGCGGGCGTCTTCGAGCGTGGTGCGCCCGGCGTCGAGATCGGCCAGCACCGCGAGGAAATCGTCGAGCTGCTCTTGATGGAGCTCACCGGTGCGGACGCCGAGCGTGCGGCCCTCCGCGTCCGTGAAGATTGTGAACGGCAGCGCGTAGAACTCGACGCCGAAGCTCGCGGCGGCATTCACGGCCTCGTTCCGGCCGACCAGGATCGGATAGTTGAAGTCCATATCCGCGGCGAACGGCTCCACTTCGTCGAGCGTGTCGACGGCGATGCCGACGACGGTCAGCTCGGGGTTCGCGTCCTGGAAGGCCTTCAGCATCGGAATTTCGCGCAGACACGGCGCGCACCACGTCGCCCAGAAGTTGATGACGAGTGGCTGCCCGGGCCAGCTGCGAATCGATTGCTGCTCGCCGTCGAGATTGGCGAGGGAGAACTCGGGCAGGGCGTTCGGCAGAGAACGCGGTGCGGCCTGATCCGCGGACTCCGCGGCGATCGGGACCGGCCCGTCGTCGATCGCGGGCTGTCGATCCAACGTGAAGCGATACGCGACGTAGCCGAGCACCGCGGCGGCGCTCAGCGCAAGCGTGATCAGCGTGGGTCTCGCGGCTTTGCTCATATATGCGCCCATCGTGCCCGGATTCGACGCGATTTTGAAGAGGAACCGGCAAAAAGGGCCATCACCGGTATCCGGCCGGACGGGCGCCCGCGCGCGCCGTTCTCGACGGCCGCGCCGTAGACTAGAGCGCGGCCACCCTGGACACGTGCTCGGCGAATTGCTCGGCGGGCACATAGCCGACGAGCTTGTATCCGTCGAGCGGACGTCCGGTCCCGTCGAAGAACGCGATCGTCGGCGGGCCGTAGCTGTTGAAGTACTGCAGCAGCGCCTTGTCATCGGCGTCGTTCGCGGTCACGTCGGCGCGCAGCAGCACGAACGGCTCGAGCGCAGCGACGACGGCAGCGTCCGGGAACGTGTACTTCTCCATCTCTTTGCACGACACGCACCAGTCGGCCGTGAAGTCCACCATCACGGGGCGGCCGGCGGCGCGCGCCGCGGCTAGCGCCTGCTCGAGCGCAGGGACCGTCTCCACCGGCTCGAACGCGGGCCCGTGCTCCGTCGCCGGCTGGCCTAGCGCGCCGCCGACGGCGGCTCGCGGGATCGGCTGAAGCGGATCCTCGCCGCCGAGCGTCGCGCCGATCAGCAACAGCGCGCCGTACAGGCACGCGAGCACGCCGACCCCTTTCGCGAGGCGCTTCGTCGGCGTCGGCTCGGCCGGCAGCGGCTCGAACGCGCCGAGGAACACGCCGGTCAGGAACACGAGCAGCGCCCATAGCGCGAGCACGAGACTGCCCGGCAGCACTCGCTCCATCATCCAGATCGCGAGCCCGAGCATCATCACGCCGAATCCGGCCTTGACCGTATTCATCCACGGTCCCGCCTTCGGCAGCAGCTTGCCGGCCGACGTGCCGACGACGAGCAGCGGCGCGCCCATGCCGAGACTCAGCGCGAACAGCGCGCCCGCGCCGCGGACGACGTCGCCGCTTTGTCCGATCACAGCGAGCGTGGCGACGAGCGGCGGCGCGACGCAGGTCGTCACGATCAGCGCGGACAACGCGCCCATCACGGCCGTGCCGGCGAACGTCCCGGCCTTCTGCCGGTTCGCGAGCGTTGCGAGCCGCGTCTGCAAGGCCGCGGGCATCTGCAGACTGAATACGCCGAACATCGCGAGCGCGAGCAGCACGAAGAGCCCGGCGAACAAGGTGATGATCCACGGCTTCTGAAATACGGCCTGCACTTGCTCGCCCGCGAGCGCGGCGAGCGCACCGGCGACCGTGTACGTGACCGCCATGCCCATCACGTACGCTAAGGACAGCCCGAATGCGCGCCCCGTCGACACCTGCTGGCCGTGACCCGCGATGATTCCGGACAGAATCGGCACCATCGGCAGCACGCACGGCGTGAACGCGAGGAGCAGGCCGAGGCCGAAGAACGTTGCGCCGACGATCAGCCACGAATCGGACAGGATCAGCGCGGCGAGCCGGTCCTGCTCGGACACGACCGTCGTGCCGGCACCCGTCGCGCGGGGCGGGGGCGGCGCATCCGACACTGCGAAGTCGGCGGCCGCTGGCAATGTCAGCGCCATCGTCTGCTCGGACGGCGGGTAGCAGATACTGTTCTCGCGGCAGCCCTGGAACGCCGCGCGGATCTCGACGTCGATCGCGTCGGGGCTCGCCCGCGAGAACGGGATTCGCGCCTCGACGTAGTCGTAGAACACCTGGACGTCGCCGAAGTTGTCGTCGTAGTGCGGCACGCCGTCCGGCCAATCGACGGCGCCAAGCTCGATATCGCCGCTCGCCGTGACGTCGAGCTTGTCACGATACAAGTAGTGGCCGGGCTCGATCTGCCAGGCCACCGTCAGCAGGTTCGGACCGTCGAAGCGGGCGTTCATCACGAACGCCTCGTCGACGGGCAGCAGCTCGTCGGCTGCCGGCGCGAAGATCGGCAAGCCGCCCCGCGCGGGCGGGGCCGCCGCGGTCGCTGCTGCCGCCGGCGGCAGCTCGACCTGGCTCGGCCACGTCTGCGGCGGATAGCACAGCCCGATATCGGCGCAGCCTTGCAGACCCATCGTCAGCTCGAGCTGCGCGACGGCGCCGCGGCGCGTGTACGGAATCTCGATCTCGAAGGCGCCGCGATAAATCTCCTGCTCGCCGAAGAACTCGTCGCTATGAATTTCTCCGTCGGGGAACGCCGGCGCGCCGAGCGTCACCCCCGCCGTCTCGGACGCGAACCTGAACTTCTCGCGATACAGGTAGTAGCCGTCGACGATGTCGAATCGGACGCGCAGACGGTCCGTGTCGGCCGTGATCTCGTAAGGGTAGGCGCGCTCCGGACGCAGCACGTCCTGCGCGACGGCGGTGCCGGGCGCGGCAGATCCGGCCTGCGGCTCGACGCCCGCATCGCGGCTGCAGCCCGCGATGCCGGCGACGCCGGGCGCAGAGAGCACGGCGGCTATCAGCAACGAGCGTAGGCTTCGCATCTATTCAGCACCTCGAGAAACGGACTCCGCGATCCAGGCGAGATACGCCGGCAGGCCGCCGTCCACTCGGACCGCGACCACCTCCGGGAGTTCGTACCCGGACAGCTCGCGAATCGCGGCCTCGACCGCGGCGTACTGCTCGGCAGTCGTCTTGATCAGAAGCAGGCACTCCTCCTCCTGAACGATTCGCCCCTGCCAGCGGTACGTCGAAAAGATACCGTTCACCGCGTTGACGCACGCCGCGAGCCGGCGCTCGACGAGCGCAGCCGCGACGTCCCGGGCGGCGCTCGCGCTGCCGCACGTCGTCAGGACGAGCAGGGCGCCCCCGGAGGCCGCGCCCGAGAGACCGCCCGCGCCCGCGGCTTCCGGCGTTTCCTTCGCACGCACCTTGTTCATCGGACTCCACACCTGGACAATGGACGGCGGATCCGCGCCGCGGTCGACGTTTCCGCGCCCGATCCTTGGTCGCCCGTCAGCATAACTTTCGTCGCCCGAGCCCGCCATCGACGCGGTTCTCGGGGTTGAAATCTATCCTGTCGGCCCTATGATTGGCACTCGACACGGCCGAGTGCTAACAAAGTGTACCGGGCCGGCCAAATTCCTTTTCGTTCTATTTCCTAAGGGAGACACCCATGAAGCTGCGTCCTTTGCATGATCGCGTCGTTATCAAAAGGACAGAAGAAGAGCGCACTTCGCCGGGCGGTATCGTGATTCCGGACACGGCCGCAGAGAAGCCGATTCGGGGCGAGGTCATCGCCGTGGGTCAAGGCAAGATCCTCGATAACGGCGAGGTCCGCAAGCCGGAGCTGAAGAAGGGCGACAAGGTGCTGTTCGGCAAGTATTCCGGCACCGAGGTCAAGGTCGACGGCGAGGAGCTGCTGGTCATGCGCGAAGACGACGTCATGGCCGTGATCGAGGGCTGACGCGAACGCCGCTTTTACCCGCATTCGTTTGCGCACTTAATTCAAGGAACGGAGACTGATTCATGGCAACTCCTAAAGAAGTACGCTTCGCCGACGAGGCGCGTCAGCGCATGCTGCGCGGCGTGAACGTCCTCGCGAACGCCGTCAAGGTTACGCTCGGCCCGAAGGGCCGCAACGTCGTGCTCGAGAAGAGCTTCGGTGCGCCGACCGTCACGAAGGACGGCGTTTCCGTCGCGAAGGAGGTCGAGCTCGAGGACAAGTTCGAGAACATGGGCGTCCAGATGGTCAAGGAAGTGGCCTCGCAGACGTCCGACGCGGCCGGCGACGGCACGACGACGGCCACCGTGCTCGCGCAAGCGATCCTCCGCGAGGGCCTGAAGCAGGTCGCGGCCGGCTTCAACCCGATGGATCTGAAGCGCGGCATCGACCGTGCGACGGTCGCGCTCGTCGAAGAGCTGAAGAAGCTGTCGAAGCCGTGCGAGGACGACAAGTCGATCGCGCAGGTCGGCACGATCTCGGCGAACTCCGACGAGGAGATCGGCAAGATCATCGCCGAGGCGATGAGCAAGGTCGGCAAGGAAGGCGTGATCACGGTCGAGGAAGGCTCCGGTCTCGAGAACGAGCTCGAGGTCGTCGAGGGTATGCAGTTCGACCGCGGATATCTGTCGCCGTACTTCATCAACAATCAGCAGAGCCAGTCGGCCGAGCTCGATAATCCGTACATCCTGATCCACGACAAGAAGATCTCGAACATCCGGGATCTGCTGCCGCTGCTCGAGGCGATCGCGAAGGCGGGCCGTCCGCTTCTGATCATCGCCGAGGACGTCGAGGGCGAGGCGCTCGCGACGTTGGTCGTGAACAACATCCGCGGCATCGTGAAGGTCGCGGCCGTCAAGGCGCCGGGCTTCGGCGATCGCCGCAAGGCGATGCTGCAGGACATCGCGATCCTGACGGGCGGCCAGGTGATCTCCGAGGAAGTGGGCCTGTCGCTCGAGAAGGCGACGCTCGAGGATCTCGGCGAGGCGAAGAAGATCCAGGTCTCGAAGGAGAACACGACGATCATCGACGGCGCAGGACGTCCGGAGGACATCAAGGGCCGCGTCGATCAGATCAACAAGGAGATCGAGGAGTCGACGTCCGACTACGATCGCGAGAAGCTGCAGGAGCGGGTTGCGAAGCTCGCGGGCGGCGTCGCGGTGATCAAGGTCGGCGCAGCGACCGAGGTCGAGATGAAGGAGAAGAAGGCGCGCGTCGAGGACGCGCTGCACGCGACCCGTGCGGCCGTCGAGGAAGGCGTCGTGCCGGGCGGCGGCGTCGCGCTCGTGCGTGCGGTGAAGGGCATCGAGAAGCTCACCGGCGCGAACGACGACCAGAACGTCGGTATCAACATCCTGCGCCGTGCGGTCGAGGAGCCGCTGCGTCAGATCGTCGCGAACGCGGGTGACGATCCTGCGGTCGTGCTGAATGCGGTCGTTGCCGGTCAGGGCAACTACGGCTTCAACGCGGCCACCGGCGAGTACGGCGACATGGTCCAGTTCGGCATCATCGATCCGACGAAGGTCACGCGCCTCGCACTGCAGAACGCCGCGTCGGTCGCGGGCCTGCTGCTGACGACCGAGGCGATGATCGCCGAGCAGCCGAAGGAGGAGAAGGAGCACGCCGGCGGCATGCCGCACGACATGGGCGGCATGATGTAAGCGGCTCGCTTCGAGCTCACTTCGACAACGGAAAGCCCCGCCTCGCGCGGGGCTTTCCCGTTATGGCCCCGAAAGCGCGCGTCACGTCGACGCGGAAGGCGGCAGCAGACGCTGCCAGGCCGCCATCGCGACGTCGTACGAATGCCGGTTGCGAATCAGGTCGACGGAAGCCGCCGAGCACCGGGACCACAGTGCTTCGTCCTGCAGGAACTTCAGAACGGCGTCGGCATAGGCTTCGACCGGGACGTCGACCGGCAGCAGCGCTCCGGTTTCACGAGGGTGCACGACGTCGGCCATATCCCCGACGTCGGATACGACGGGCACGACACCGCACGCCATTGCTTCGAGCGTCGCGAGAGAAAGCCCTTCGTTGATCGAGCAGAGCAAGAACGTTCTTGCCCTGCGGTAGTAATGCTCGACGGCGCTCGTCGCAGTCCAGGTCACCGCGGAACGAATGCCGAGCTCGTCGAGCATCCGCTCGAACTCGCCGCGCATCGACCCGTCGCCGAGCCAGCAGAAGCGGGCGCCCGGATGCCGGCGGCGTATCGCTGCCAGCACCTCGAGTGTGAAGCGGGGGCGTTTGCGAGCCCGAAGCTGCGCGCAAACGAGGACGTCGAAGACCCTCTCGTCCGGTGTGGGATGGAAGCGTCGGATGTCGACCGTCGAATGCAGCGGCTCGACGCGTTCGGCCGCGTAGCCCTCTTCGTCGAGGAATGCGGCCGTGCGGCTTCCCGGAACGAAGACGCGATCGGCGGCGCGGCCCACGCGGCGCGCGACCCATTCGAGCCGCTCGGGCCGCCGGCTTGCCGCGATCACCCGGTTGTCGGAAACGTCCGTATCGTGTGCGAACCGGATCTCGGCGCTTCCCGCGATGTAATGCAGCCAGACCGGACACCGCAGAAGGCGCGCGAGCGCAACCGCGAACAGTCCGTGCGGCACGAGGCCGTAAGCCATCACGAGATCCGTGCGCTTTCGTGCGATCGAGACGAGCAGGAGCACCAGGCGGCCTCCTAGCCTGCCGAGCGCTGCCGCCGGCCCGCGCGGGTATACCCACCGCACGCGCTCGATGACCGGTCCCTCACGATCGGTGACGACGATGACCTCGATGTCGCGACGTGCATCGACGAGCGGCTCGAGCTTCGCGCGCAGCAGATTGTCATTCAGCGTCGTCGTGACGACTATTCTGCACTGCACCGTGTCGAGCCTCGGGCCGCGACTTCAGTATCTGGTAGATACAGTATGGATCGCGCAGCAAGTACCGGCGCCATAATCGGCGCGGCTCGTGGCGAAGCCGATGCGACCACTCGAGCCCGGCCCGCGTCATCCAGCTCGGGCATTCCGGAATAGCGCCGGCGATTACGTCGAGCGCGTAGCCGACGGCTATCCCGACCTTCGCGCAGATGCGGCTCTCGTGCCGCAGCATCCACTTTTCGCTTTTCGGGGCGCCGAGAGCGAGAAACAGGATTTCGGGGTGCAGCCGCTCGAGCTCGAGGAGGATGTCCGCCGACTCGGCCTCGCTCTGCCCGAACCGGTCCGACGGGGAGCGTGCGCCGACGATCTCGAGGGCCGGATGCCGCTCACGAAGAACGCGCGCCGCGATGCTCGCGACGTTCCCTCGCGAGCCGAGCAGATAAACGCGCCACCCGCAGCGCGCCGCCATCGCGCAAAGCGGGTCCACCAGCTTGCGGCCCGTGAACACGTCCTGGAGGCGGGCGCCGGAGAGGCGCGACGCGCGCTTCAGCCACCGGCCATCCGGCAGGCACAGCGCGGCCGTGTTCACGGCCTCCCTGAACAGCTCGTCGCGCTGCGCGAGTGCGACGTGATCGATGTTCGGCGTGACGATGCGATCGAACCCCCGCTGCTCGACGAGAGCGGCGATCGCTGCAAGCGCCTCGTCCCGCCCGAGGCTGTCGACGCGCAGCCCGCACACGTAATACGAGCGCGTTGCGCTCGAGCGATCGGCTCGTCGGCGGCTGTGCGCGGCGTCCTCCGCGTCGCCGAGACGACTGCTCGAATCGGCTTCGTGAAGCGCGCTGGGTTCGCCCGGCCTCTCGTTCATCAATGACGGACGAAGACGATCTTGACATGCGAGATGTCAGGAAAATCGGATTGTATTGAGCGTAGAATCAGAGCGGCAACTCGTGCGGATCCGGGTGGAGTAACGGCATGAAGACCATCCTCGTCGCTGCCACGGATCAGGTCGACATCGAGGCGCGCTCGGGCAGCGACGTGACCGTCAGCTGCAATCCGGCGACGAGGAATGTCGACGCCGATCGCTCTTCGGACGTCCACTTCGAGTGAACGACGGATGCGCCGCTTCGCGCGCTGAGCGCGACGCGGAACCAGCGCCGCTACGGCGCGAAGAAGGAAATCGTTCTGATCTCGATGCTTTCGCGCGGCGGCGCATCGGGCGGCGTGTTCGGATGCTTAAATGCGCTGTGCGCGGTCCACTGAACGCGCGTCGAATCCGAGTCGAACAGCTTGAATACGAGCGCCTCATCCGGCCGCATCTCCGGCACGTAATACCAGCGCTGATTCGGATTGAAGCTGACCGAGTAGCCGTACAAGGTCGGACGATTCGGGTCGCCGAGACCGCCGCGCACCTCGCTGTCGTTCAGATCGGACGCCGCGACCGTGCTCGCATCGCAGACCGCGAACGGGGCCCGACGAACGACCGTGATCGGCCGCCACACGTTGATCAGCACGTAGCGTCCGCGCAGCCAGCGTTCGCCCTCTTCGTCGCCGAGCACTTCCTTCGCGCACGCGCGGACGGTACGGTCGCCATAGTCGACGTGCGCGCCGAACGCGGGCAGATTATGCTGCCGGTTCGCCGCGTCGCTGCGGATCATCGTGCCGAACGTCACGACTTTGTCTGCGCCCGTCAGCTCCTGAACGAGCGAGATGACCTCGGGGATATAGACGCGCGCGACCTCGTCCGGATCGTAGAAATTGCGCACCGCGGACTTACGCTCGACGAGCACGAAACCGTTGCGCTCGAGATCGAGCTCGCCGGCGACCGCGCGCGCGTCCCGGATCACGACCTCGTGCGGCCGATACGGCCACTGCGACTTGTCGCGATCGCCGGGATAGAAGATAACCTTCTGCCCCGGGATGCAGAAATCCATTTCCGCGACGATGCCGTCCGTCGCTCGAGCGTCTTGCGCGGCCATTTCCGTCCTCGAACACGACCGGTGACTCGGTCGTACTCGGCAAATTCTAGCTCAAACGTGTCGGCGCGCGGCGCGGGCGGTGCTCTCGGAAGATACTAGCGTCGGTCCCGCTCGAGATTCGCGCGCGGTGTCGCGCGCACAGGCGCCGCGAGCGGGTGCGTTCGGCTATAGTCCGCGTGCATCGCCAGATCGGCTCGCAATCGCCGCCAAGGCACGCGAGCGCTGCGCCACTCGACGACGGAACGGACAGTACGATGACCTACGCTTTCGACGACAAACACGTCCTGATCACCGGCGCCGGCCGCGGTCTCGGCGCGCACCTCGCGGCCCATCTCGCACGTCTCGGCGCGAGCATCGCGGTCGTCGACATCGACGGCGCGAACGCGCGGCAGGTCGCCGGCGAGATCGAGCGCGGCGGCGGCACGGCGTGCGCGTACGAAGGCGATGTCGGCTCGCGGCAAACCTATCTCGACATCGCGGCCGATTTCGCGGCCAAGACCGGTCGAATCGACGCTATCGTGAACAATGCGATGATCCTGCACTATTGCCCCGTCGAGCAGGTCGAGCCCGAACGGCTCGGCGCGATGCTCGACGTCGGCGTGAAAGCGCTGTTCTGGTCGGCACAGGCGCTGCTGCAGCACTACGATCCTGCGCGCGGCGCGTGCATGATCAATCTCGCGTCGCCGGTCGCCGCGCGCGGTTACCCGAATACGTCCGCGTACAGCTCGGTGAAAGGCGCCGTCGTCGCGTTCACCCGCGTCCTCGCGGCCGAGCTCGGACCGCGAAAGATCCGCGTGAACGCCGTCTCGCCGGCATCCGTGCCGACGCCCGGCGCGATGGGCCTCAACACGCGGGAAGAGTACGAGAAGCGCGCAGCGCGCATTCCGCTGCGGCGCAATGGGACGGAAGACGACAACTCGAAGGCGATCGCGTTTCTGCTGAGCGACGACGCGAGCTTCGTCCATGGAGAAATCTTCAACGTGGACGGCGGAGTCGCCGCGACCGCATGACCGACCGGCCCGACCGCTGCGGGCCCGAAAATCGCTAGAGCCGACCGCGAACGGGCCCGACGCGGCGGCAGGAGCGCTTCGCCCCGCGGCAGCCTCGAGGCACGCCTGTGCCGCCGTCAGACCTCGCAGGCGTAGAAGGCGTCGATCAGACGCGCCGCGCGCGGTCCGTTGGTTCCGAGCGCATGCATCTTGTTGCACGCGTACGAGAAACCCATCCGCGCGTCCGGATCGCAAAAGCCGATCGAGCCGCCGATACCGTGGTGGCCGAAGCTGCGCATGTTCGGTCCCATGTACACCGCTTCCGGCGTGTTCAGCAAAATTCCGAGCGCCTGCCGGTACGGGCGATCCTGCAGCGCTTCGACCTGGTTGTGCTGCATCGTGATCATCGCCTCGATCTGGTCTCGGCTCATCAAGGTGACCCCGTCGAGGCTGCCGCCGTTGCCTAGCGCGCCGTAGATTCGGGCGACGCCGCGCGCGTTGCCGTGACCGTTGCCGCTCGCGATCTCGACCGTGCGCCACTCGGGCTTGTTCAACGTGACGACCCACGGCTCGTCGGGGTTCTGCTTGAATGCCAACGCGCGCAGCGACGTCTGCTCCTCGGCGTCTTTAGCCGCGAACAGTTTCGCGTTCATGTTCGGCATGACCTCGGCTACGAACGCCTGCTCGGCTTCCGTCATGCCGCCGATGTAGTACTCCGCCCGAAGCGGCGTCGTCACCTCGTCGCGCAGGAACGGACCCACGGTCTTCCCGCAGACGCGGCGCATGATCTCGCCGAGCAAGAACCCCTGGTGGTGCACGTGATACGCGGCCTTCGTGCCGATCTCCCAAAGCGGCTCCTGCTCCTCGAGCGCTTTCACGATCGCTTCGCGATCGAACATCGCGCCGGGCCATAGCGGATTCGTCGTCAGCACCGGGACCGCGGCGGTATGGTCGAGGATGTGCCGTACGCGCGTCTTCTCCTTGCCGTTGCGGCCGTACTCGGGCCAGTACTCGGTCACGTATGCGTCCGGGTCGACGAGGCCTCTGTCGATCAGCATGTTGAAGCAGATCGCGGTGATGCCCTTTGCGACGGACATCATGCAGACCGTCGTCGGCGCGTCCCACGGGATCGACATCGCCGCGTTGCGCCAGCCGCCCCACACGTCGACGACGGTGCGGCCGTCCAGCATGATCGAGCAGGCGGCGCCGACCTCGTCCTCGACCGCGAAGTTCTCGATGAAAGCGTCGACGACGGGCTGGAACTCCGGCTCGTACGTGCCGGCCAACGGGTATTCGGCGCCGCGCGCCTCGATCACGGTATCGAGCTGCATTGACATCCTCATGTCGTGAACCGGTCTCTCCCGACGCCTCGGGAACCGCTCCGTTCCCCGGCTCGCTGCTCGGAGACTCCTCGTTACACGGTGCCGCAGCGCAGATCGGGGCGACGATGATACCGCAGCCGGGGGCGCCGGCTTACCGGCTCGAGCCGCACGGAGCGCGAGAACATCTCGTAAGCAAAATCGGTTACACTCCGCGGAGCATCACACCGGGGCGAACCATGTCCGTCACATACGACCACGCGCTCGGCGGCCGTTCCGTTTCGATCTGGCCCACGGTATGGAAGTTCGCGCTGATCCTTGCCGGGTTCAAGCTGGGGTATGCGCTGCTCACGCAGATCACGGGGCTTGCCGGTCGCGTGCCGGGCCTCGGGCTGCTCGGTTTCGTCGTCTCGGTCGTGCTGCTCGTCGTCGCGCTGCGCAGCTTCCGCGCGCGGAACGGCGGGTTCATCACGTTCGGCCAGGGCTTTGCGATCGCACTCGTCGCGAGCGTCGTGTCGACGGTCGCGGCCGCCGCTTTGCAGGCGGTCTATCTCTCGATGGCGGGCGAAGAGATCCTGGCCGCGCAGCGTGAGGCCGCATTGGCGCAGGTTCGTGCGAATCCCGCCGTCGATGCGCAGACGCTCGAGGCGATGCAGAGCTTCTTCGGAGCCGTGTTCACGCCCGGCGGAATCTTCTTGTCCACAGCGATCGCCGGCGCCATTGGATGGGCGATCGTCGCGCTGATTCTCGCCGCGGTCGTGAAGAAGCCGCCGCCGATCACCGACTGACCGCGAATTCGTCTTCTAGCCGGGCCTCTTGAATCGATCGTAGAGCTGGTAGCCGATCTTCACGGTCAACCAGCCGAGCGCGAACGCGAGTACGTACGCCGCGAGTTCCATCGCTACTGTCACTCCTTGAGATAGTGCGTCGCCCTCTGCAGAGGGTCTTGCTCGAAGCCGCCCGCGCTGTACTCCCGGCAAACTTGCGGCGAGCGCCGCCGTAGTCGCTGAGCGGCCTGCTCGCGCCGGGCATCGGCGCCCGACGGCTCGGAGCGGATTGTAGGCGATTGCGGCGAATCGTCCACGCGCGATTTCGCAGTTCGCGCCCGGCGCAGCGGTGCGCTGATTGTCGGCGATCAGTGACGGTGCAGGTACTGGGCTAGAATGCGACGGACCGGGAAGTGCCGGGCCATCACCATTCGACGGGGAGTTCGGTCATGCGAACCGTGATCAGACTGACGACGAGCCTGCTTCTTGTCTTCGCCGTATGCATGTCGAGCGCGGTGCTCGCGCAATCCGGCGGCACCGTCGAGCGGATTCGCGTATTCGGCGCATCGCTCGAAGGCAATCTCCGCGGCGAGACGGATTCGCCCGAGGTCTCGATCTATCTCCCGCCCGGCTATGCGGACGAGACGGGGCGCCGCTACCCGGTGCTCTATCTGCTGCACGGCTATTCCGGCACCGACGAGAGCTGGTTCGGCGACGACGCATTCTGGGACGGACGCGCCGCCGCGGATCGCGCGATCGGCGCGGGCGCGGCCGAGAAAATGATCATCGTGATGCCGAACTGCTACAACGCGTTCGGCGGCTGCATGTATGCGAACTCCGCGGCGACCGGCTACTGGGAGGACTACATCGCCGACGATCTCGTCGCGTACGTCGACAGTCACTATCGGACGATTCCGGACCGCAGCGCGCGCGGCCTCGCCGGCCACTCGATGGGCGGCTACGGCGTATGGCTGATCGGCATGCATCGGCCGGAGGTGTTCTCGGCGCTCTACTCGCTGAGCGCATGCTGTCTCGACGAGTATGCGCCGCGCGGAGGCGAGCGGGCCGCGGCGCTCGAGGCGATCGACACCGAGGAAGACCTCGACCGCGGAGCGCTCAGAACGTTCGCCGTGACGTCGGCGTGGTCGCCGAATCCGGATAATCCTCCGTTCTACCTCGACCTCCCGACGCGTAACGGCGAGGTCGTGCCCGAGATCGCGGCCCGATTCGCGGTCAACTCGCCGCAGGCGATGCTGCCGTCGCACGTCAGCGCGTTGAACAAGATGACCGCGATCATGCTCGACGTCGGCGAGCAGGACGGCCTGATTCGCGCGAACCGCACGTTCAGCGAGACGATGACCCGCTACGGAGTCGAGCACACGTTCGAGACGTACGACGGGGATCACGTGAACCGAATCGAGCAGCGCTTCGAGGAGCGGGTGCTGCCGTTCTTCAGCAGACACCTGCAGCACGGGTCCTGACCGCGCCGGGGCACGGCACGGCGCCGCGGCGCGCGGTTTCCGCAGACGCCTGTGGGCGGCCGGGGACACCGCAACTACGGAAAACTTACAAATCGTCCTGTGGACGGCCGGCCCTCCGGCACGGTACCTTTTGGAGCCGATCGGTCGGCCGTCCTGCCTATTGCCGACGCTACAGGAGTCACTATGTACCCGCTCAGGTCCACGATTCGAACACTGCTGCTCGGCGCCGGTGTAGCGCCGCTCTTCGTCGCCACGGCCCACGCGCAGATCAATGATTCGATACGCGGCGAGCCGAGCGAGGCGAACCACTTCATCGCCACGCCCGAAGGCTGGGAGCATCCGATGACGCCCTGGGGCGAGCCGGACATTCGGGCGAAGCTGGACATGATGCAAGCGTCGCGCGTGCCGCTCGAGCGCTGCGCGAGCAGCTACCGCTTCGGGGCTCCGCCGTGCGACATGGAAAAGAGGTGGCTGACGGATGAGGAGTATCAGGAGGCCCTCGAGCAGTGGGCGGGCCGCGTCGATACGAGCCGTCAGGCGCTCCTCGAGGGCAATATCGCGCTGTCGTTGCGCACCGGCCTCGTCGATCCGAACATTCCGCAGCGGCAAACGAACCTGATCGTCGATCCGCCGAACGGGCTGCTGCCTGCGCTCACGCCCGAAGGCAAGGCGCGCGCACCCGGTATGGGCAGCGACTGGGCGTTGCCGGGCGAGACGCTGACGTTCGACGGCCCCGAGGATTTCGACAGCTGGGATCGCTGCATCACGCGCGGCATGCCGTCGTCGATGATGCCGTATCGGTACAACGGCGGCTTCTTCATCGAGCAGGCGCCGGGCTACGTGATCTTCAGGCTCGAGATGATTCATGAGGCCAGGATCATCCCGACGACGCCCGTCGAGGCGCTTCCGCCGGAGATCAAGCAATGGATGGGCCACTCCCGCGGCCGCTGGGAGGGTACGACGCTCGTCGTCGAGACGACCAACTACCAGGAAGGTCCGCCGATGATCAACCTGGCCGTCGTCGGCTCGCCGCCGGGCAATCGCTTCCCGATCAGCGACCAGATGAAGACGACCGAGCGGATCGTTCGGCTGAACGACGACACGTGGCTTTACGAGATCACGACCGAGGATCCGGTCATCCTGACGGACTCGTTCACCGTCCGTTATCCGATGCGGCACGATCCGAACTACCTGATGCCCGAGTACGCGTGCCACGAGGGCAACACGATCGTCCGCTTCTACACGGAGACCAGCCGCTACGAGCGCGCGAATCCCACGCCGGAGCCGGTGCAGGAGCCGGTCCAGGTCGGCGAGGAGCTTGCCGCGCAGCTGGCCGGGCGCTGGGTCGGCCGGCCGCCGATCGTCACGATCGACGTCGACGTCGAGATCGAGTTTACGGACAACGGCGACGGTACCGTGAACGGCAGGCTCGTCGGCACGAATCTCGGCGAGATCGACAAGCCGCTGCGGGATTTCACGTACGGCGAGGACCCGCGGCTCGGACAGGTCGCGATGAGCTTCACGTTCCCGAACGTCGATCCGTGGCGGTTCCAGGGCGAGATCGCCGAGGACGGCACGCTCACCGGTGTCGTGAGCAGCTCGCAGGGCGGCCTGCCGATCACGTTCAGGCGAATCTCGCAGTAACCTGCGACACGCGATAGCGTGCGACGCGCCCGCGGTGCCGAGGCATCGCGGGCGCCGTCAATCGCGCGGGTCGAGGAGTCTCGCGCAGAGCAGCTCGGGTCCCGACAGCCGCACCCCGTTGCGGCGCGCCGAGCGCAGCTCCTGCTCGGTCGGCGACCGGGTCGTCGCGATCTCGAGGATGCCGGGATGGATGTAGCTGCGGCGCGTGATCGCGGGCGTATTCGCGAGGCGCTTCGCGGCGGCGGTCGTCGCTTCCTTGATCTTCAGCGGGCGATCGCGTGCGTCGATCCATTGCTCGACGACGGTCACGGTGCCGATCCACGTGCGAAAGTCTTTCGCCGTGATGTCGGCGCCGCTCAGCTCACGCAGGTAGTCGTTGAAGCGCGCCGAGTCGACTTCGCGTACCGCACCTTCGCAGCGATAGCGGAATAGCCGCTGACCGGGCAGCTCCTCGCAGCGCAGCAGGATCCTCGCGAGTCTCCGGTCGCTCAATCTGAGCTCGACGAGCTTGCCGGACTTCGCCTTGAACTTCAGCCCGATCCGATCGCCTTTGATCGTCGCGTGCCGGCTCTGCAGTGTCGTCAGGCCGACGGTGCCGTTCTCCTCGAAGTAGCTTCGGTTGCCGATCCTGATACCGGTGAGGTCGAGCAGCTGCGCAGCCGCGGCGAGCACCACCGGCTCGTCCGGCGCAGACCGCGCGAGGTCTTCCTCGATCCGCCGGCGGACTCGTCCTAGCACACGGGCGAAATCCGCGAGACGCGTGTATTTCGACTGCTCGCGCTGCTCGCGCCATTCCGGGTGATAGATGTACTGCTTGCGTCCTTTCTCGTCGCGGCCCGTCGCCTGGATGTGTCCGCGCGGGTCGATACAGAGCCAGACGTCGGTCCACGCCGGCGGCACGGCGAGGGCGACGAGGCGTCGACGCGCGGCGGCATCCCGAATCGGCCGACCGTCCTCGTCGAGAAACGCGAAGCCGCGCCCGCAGCGCTTCCGCGTGAAGCCGGGCTCGTCGCAGTTGACGTAGCGCAGTCGGGGTTCGGCGACGCGAACCGGGGCGTGTCCGGCCCGATTCGGCCGGCTCGGGAGAGGCGTAGCGGCGGCGATGGGGATGTCCTCGAAATGGACGAACGACTCCCCCCGCAGCAATTCTCGTGCCACGCGACGGGCTGCGCGCTGACGCGGTAGAAGCGGCCGGCAGCCGCGCGGGCTGCCGGCCGGAATCGGCACGCTGGCCGCGCGACGAGCGGCTAGAAGTTGAACCTCACGCCCGTCGTATAGCGGCGTCCGACCATGTCGTAGAACGTGCTCGTGTTGCCGCCCGACGTGCCGAACACGAAGTAGTTGTTGTAGACGCGCGGAGGGTCGCGATCGAACAGGTTGTTGATCGTGAAGAACGCCTCCCACCGCTCCGGATCGCCGTAGTTGATCGTCAGATCGGTGTAAAAGCGGCGATCGACGCGATTCAACGCGGGATCGAGCTGCGCCGGCGTCAGGATCGCGCTCAGCGCGGTCGACGAGTAGTAACGCTCCTGAACGTAGATCGACGCCCGCCCGAAGCTGTAGCGTGCGCCGAGGATCGCCTGCCACTCCGGATTGTTCAGATCGCCGGCGGAGTCGATCGGATCGGAGCCGAGATTGTGCGTCAGGTTCTCGTCGACCCAGTTCACGAGCATCCGCACGTTCAGGTTACCGGGGCCGACGTCGAGCTGCTGGTTCATCTCGAGGTCGATGCCGCTCGTCTTTCTTCGGCTTACGTTCAGGAACGGCGTGTGCACCGCGATCAGCACGCCGTCCGCATCGCGATGCAGCTGATCGCAGAGGACGGTGGCGCCGTTGAAGCATTCGCGAATCGTGACCGGTCCGCCGAGCGTCGCGATCGCGTCGCGGAGGTCGATGTCGTAGTAGTCGACGGACATGCTGAAGCCTGGCAAGCGGTTCGGCTGGTAGATCACGCCGATCGTCGTCGTATCCGCCTTCTCCGGCGCGAGGTTCGGATTGCCGAACGAGCGCACGTAGACGACCGGAAGACGGTTCGGCGAGCCGATCGGCTGGAACAGATCCTCGATCGTGCCCTGGCCCTGCGTTCCTTGCAGGAACATCTCCGAGATGTTCGGCGCGCGAATGTCGCGGGAGCGGCCGACGCGCAGCCTGAGCCCGACGTCGGCAAGCGGCTCGTACGTGAAGCCGAGCTTCCAGCTCGTCACGCCGCCGCTCGTGCTGTAGTCCGTGCGGCGGGCGGCGGCGTTCAGGTCGAGCTCGTTCGCCCACGCGGCGCCGCGGACGAGCGGCATCGAGATCTCGGCGAACAGCTCCCAAAGGTCATAGGAGCCTGCGATCGGCTGCGGGTTGCCGCGGTCGAAGCCGCCGAGCTGCCCGTCGAGAGACATCGGGAAGCCGAGGTAGCCGCCGGTGAATTCCTTGTACGAGCCCGAGATCGGATCGACGGTCTGCACGCTCGACTCGTCGCGGTAGCCTGCGCCGAACGCCGCGGCGATCGGCCCCGCCCAGCCTTCGGCCAGCGTGCCGGCCGCGCTGATCTCGAAGACGTCCTGCTCGACGGTCAGCCACTGCTCGGAGCGCGACAGGATGTAATCGAGCGCCTGACGCGACGGCGAGCCGTAGCCGAACAGATTGATCGGCACGCAGCCGTCGTCGGGGAAAGTCAACGTCGAGCGGCACACGATTCGACCCGTCGCCGGATCGACGACCGCGTCGGCCGCGCGATACTCGCGGTTCACGATCGGGTTGTTGAGGGTGTGCTCGAAGAAGCTGTTCTCGCCCGTCTGGAAGTACCCGCTGAGCGCCCAGTCGCCGATCGACGTATCGAACCCGACCGCGAAGTGCTTCGTGTTGTTCTTCGCCTCGACGGTCAGCAGACCGAAGTCGTAGTCGTAGCGGTTCAGCGGGAAGGAGTCGATGCCTTCATCGATCATCTTCTGCCGTATCGATTCCGGCAGGAACGCGTTGTCGACCTGAATCGTGTAGCCGGAAGTCAGACCCTGCCACGGCGCTGTGCTCGCGTAGTACGCGCCCGCCTGCGCGTTCAAGATCTCTGCGAAGACACTGAAGTTCTGATTGACGTCGTACGTCAGGTGCAAGAAGCCGCTCGATCTCTCGACGGACGGCACGACCGGGAAGTACGCGCCGACGTCCGGAGCGGAATAGGGCCCTGCGCCCGCGCCGGTGCCGCCGACCATCGTGTTCGTCGTGCGCTTCTCGCCGTAGTGGAAGACCAACGGCTCGCCGCCCGGGCCGAAGTGCGTGCCGGCGAGCGGACCCGACGGGATCATGCCGCCACCCGTGAACAGCGCCGAGTGGACGCCGCATTCGAGGATGAACTGCGGAGGGCCGTCCGGATTCGCGATGCGCGCGCAGGCCTTGTACCAATCGCGGTCTGCGAATCGCTCGACCCCGTCGTTGTGGTAGTAGTCGGCGGCGAAAACGATGTGCGCACGCTCGCCGAGCTCGGCGCCGGCGCCGAGCGAGACGCGAGCGTTACCTGCGTCCCCGCGCTCGGAGAGGCCGCCCTGCACCGTGCTCCTGACCCCGGTAAAGTTCTTGTCGAGCACGTAGTTCACGACGCCCGAGACCGCGTCCGAGCCGTACGCGGCGGACGCGCCGCCCGTCACGATCTCGACTCTCTGCACGAGCGACTCGGGCAGCAGGCTGACATCGAACACGCCGTCCGTGCCGGACGGGACGAGTCGCTTGCCGTCGAGAAGGATCAGCGTGCGCGTCGGGCCGAGGTTGCGCAGCGTCATGAAGCTTTGCCCGACGTTTCCGGTCGTGCCGACGCCGGTCGTTTGCGGCTGCATCGATCCGCGGAACTGCGGCAGCTGGTTCAGCGAGTCGACGAGCGAAGTCGGCGCCGCCATGTTCAGCTCGTCCGACGAGACGACCGTGACGGGCGTCGGCGCCTGGAAGCCGTTAGTGATCACGCGCGATCCGGTGACGACGACCTCTTCGACGGGCTGACCGTGAGCCGTCGGCAACACCGCCGCGGTACCGAGGGCAGCGGCCACGGCGTAAAGAACACGTCGGTTCAACGGACGATCGGCGGTTGTAGCGCTATCGGGCTTTCTCATCTTGATGCGAACCTCATCCTCAAGGTTGGTGCGACGAATTCCGTTCTCGCACGCAAGACTTCGTCGCCGGATCGTCGCGATTCGGTTCTTGCGGTGCGCGTACGTGAAAGATTTGGGCAACAGCAGGCCGCGGCGGACGGACGTCCGCGTAATCGTGCTTATCAACTCGGAGCGCGTCCCAGCGCGTGACTAGACAGTCGCCACAACGAAGCTCGAGTCTACGAGCCGTGCTCCCAGCGGCTCGCTACGGATGCCCGTCAAATACTCGACTACCCCCTCTATGCGTCGATGTTGTGCTCGAGATCGGCGAGCTTGTTCCTTCTTGTGCTCGCTCCGGAACTTCTACCGGATCCGATGATCTTCTCGACTGCGTGAGCCTAAGAGGTCCGTTGCGGTGATGCAAGTTATTGTTGATGAATATTTTTGTTGTGCGTCACAACATTCGTGCACTCGGGCGTAACGCGCCGCAACAGCGCATCGCGAGAGCTCCGATCGTCGCGTCGATTCGCGGCGATCGACGTTCGTCGCTGCGTTACTCGTCCGGCAAGCGCTTCGGCCGCCCGGGCCGCAGCGCGCCGTCCGCGCGTGCGCGTAAGTATGCCCAGAGCTCGTCGTAAAACCTGTTGACGTTCGGATTCATTCCCCAGCCGGGCATGACGCCGACCTGACCGGTGAACCCTTGATCGACGACTTGCACGAACCGTTCCTTGTCGATCTGACGGATGCGCGGCAGCAGATCCGGCGCGAACGTGCTGCCGACCGCGTCCTGCGCATGGCACGTGTGACAGACGGAGTGAAACGTCCGCCAGCCGACGTAGGTCGCGCGATCGACCTGACATACCGTTCCGCCGGCTTCCGGGTCGGGCCCGCATTCGACGGTGTAGGGGACGGCTTCGTCCCCGGCATCCGCCGCGGCCGCCGGAGCATCAGTTGGCGAATCGGCCGGTGCGTCCGCTTGTGCATCCGTTTCCGCAGGCGTGTCGGTCTCGGTATCCGCCGACGTGTCGTTCTGTGCGTTCTCGGACGTCTCGGGCTGCGTCTCTCCCGGCGTATCGGCCTGCGTCTCCGCGGGCGTTTCGGCCGGGTTCTGCTCTTGTGCGGCGGCGCTCATCGCGAGCGCCGCCGCGAGCAGGATGGCTCGAGCTGGTGCACTGCGCACGTTAATCGCTCCCTGACTCGCCGCGCTCCGCCTGCGAGACGCGGGTTCGGCTCTCCGCGCCGTCCGGAAGCGCGAAGACCGTCAGCACGCCGCCGAGCTGCGTGTAGCGCGAGAGGCTTTGGTACGCGCCGACCGCGCCGAGGCCCTCCGTCGCGCCTTGGAGCCCCGCCGCCATGCCGATACCCGCCCAGCCGCCGACACCGGAGAGCACGCCGACGTACTGCTTGCCGTCGTGCACCCACGTGTTGACGTTGCCGATGATTCCCGACGGCGTCTTGAACCGGTACAGCTCCTCGCCGGTCTCTGCGTCGACGGCTTTGAGATAGCCCTCGAGCGTTCCGTAGAAGACGACGTTGCCGGCCGTAGCGAGCGCGCCGCTCCATACCGAGAACGGCTCCGGAATCGACCAGACGATTTCGGCATTGACCGGATCCCACGCGATGAAGTTGCCGAGGTTCGTCGACCCGTCGCCGGTCACGTTGCCGGCCGGGAACATCGTCAATACCGCACCGACGTACGGCTGCCCCGCGACGTACTCGACCTCGTACGGCTCGTAATCCATGCACACGTGATTCGTCGGCACGTAGAACAGGTTCGTCTCGGGAGAGTACGCGACCGGCTGCTGATCCTTCGTGCCGAGCGCGGCGGGACAGATGTTCTCGGTGTTCGTGTCTTCGCCGCCTTGATGAGTGCTGAACTCGGGCACGACCTGCGGGCGGCCGGTCTCGAGATCGACGTGGCTCGCCCAGTTGACCGCCGGATCGTACTTCTCGGCCGACAACAGCTCGCCGGTCTCGCGGTCGAGCACGTACGCGAAGCCGTTGCGGTCGAAATGCACGAGCGTCTTGCGCATCTCGCCGTCGATCTCGAGGTCGACGAGCACGTTCTCGTTGACGCCGTCGTAGTCCCACTCGTCGTGCGGCGTCATCTGGTAGACCCACTTCGCCATCCCGGTGTCGGGATCGCGCG